>Ga0268298_10000124_pt1 | contig 96552 bp, 85 predicted proteins | sample WWTPWeurt_MetaG_FD_194462 | JGI IMG/M metagenome (GOLD analysis project Ga0268298, IMG submission 194462) | Activated sludge microbial communities from WWTP in Nijmegen, Gelderland, Netherland - WWTP Weurt | ecosystem: Engineered > WWTP > Aerobic digester > Activated sludge | place...
AAGTCGACGGCGCCGACCGACAGCCAGACGTCGGGAAATTCGTGCTGCCAGCCGTCGATGATCACCTGGCGGAACAGGCCGAAATCATAGCGGATGCCGTAGCCGATCGCGGGGATCTGCACGGTCGCCATGCTTTCCATGAAGCAGGCCGCAAGCCGTCCAAGACCGCCATTGCCGAGCGCGGCGTCGGGCTCGCATTTGCGCAGGTCCATCAGGCCGACGCCGAGATCACCGAGCGCGGTCTCGAACACCTTCATCAGGCCCATATTGTTGAGCGCGTCGGTGAACAGACGGCCGATCAGGAATTCGAGGCTGAGGTAATAAACGCGCTTGCGCCCGGCATCGTAGCTCTCTTTGTCGGCGGTCAGCCAGCGATGCACGATGCGGTCGCGCAAGGTCAGGGCTGCAGCGTGGTACCAGTCCTGCGGCGTCGCCTGGCTCGCTTCCTTGCCGATCGCGAGCCGGAGCTTGGCCAGGATGTCGCTCTTGATCTCAGCCACGGCCAATTCATCGACGGGCTGGCCGGTGCTTACGAAACTGCGCTGGGACGGCTGATCTGTCACCTTGAAACCTGTGATGCTACGAGGAACCGGTAAAAGCATACGATGGTTGCGTGCCGACCGAAACCCGGGGAAAGGCTGGTCCGCACAGCAAGGTGATGGAAAATGATGCAAGGTTTGGGCCGGGTTCCCGCAATGAACGTGATTGCTGATGCTGCAAGTGCGTTGGGCAGAAAGCCGCATCGCTCACGAGAACCGGGCGCTCAGAGCATCCTGGCCTGACAGCAGGTTCTCTGCGGTGAGCGGCTGCAAAAGCCCCGCTCGACACACAACTCCTCCGGCAAATCGTCGAGACGTCGGTGGGCAGCTGCACCGGGCGTCGAGATCGTGGCTGTCATCGCTGACCTCCTGCCCTGAAAGGGATGGACAATCGGCTTGGAACAAATTAAGAACATTTTAGCAGGCGATCGTTATCCTTGAATCCGATTCGATCCGCTGCCGGACCCTCCAGTCTCAGAGCATCACGCGAGGACACGCATGTCCACCGTTGCCTTCGATCCCCTGGCCCTGACCCGTATTGCCGATTTCGCGCGCACGCTGACGCGGCTGCACAAGACGGCGCGGCGCCGTGCGGTCGACGACGACCAGATCGACCGCGCGTTCAACGCGGTCTGCATGTCGGTCTGGGGCTACACCATCGACGACATTTCCGATGATCTGTTCTCTGCCACCGACCACACCTTTCTCGATGGTCTGGACGAGGCGCGGGCGCGCATCTTCGCGGCCGAGCAGGGCTATGATCTGGTCGATGACGAGGGCATGCTGACGGATTGGTGGGGCTTCTGCTGGATGATCCTGGCCGAGAAGCGCGGCCTGCTGACGCCCGACAACCGCGCCGCCACGCGGGCGGCGATCGAGGAGAAATATCTGGAAGCGCCGAATGTCATCGGCGTGATCGTCGGCCGCTGAGTTCGCGGCGCGTCCTTGCGCCTGCGGCGAAGCACGCGAGAGTCGCGCGCAGGCTCAATTCACATCCGCGCGTTTCTCGCGGCTTGTCGCCGGCTTCGGCGCGATGCTCATCGGCGAAGCGATGCTCAAGGGCAATGCGACGCTGGCACTGACCTCGGCCGTGGCTCCGGTGGCCTGGGTATCGCTGGTGACCATCTCGGCGCGCACCGGCGCGACTTTCATCTCACTCAGCCGCGCGCGCATGTCGGAGTTCAGCCCAGGATAGGACGAGACCGGCTGGAAATCGGCCGGCTGGCCGCCCCCGCCACGCGGGCCGGAATAGGCGACCAGCCCGTCGCTGGTCGCGATGATGTCACCCGGGCGCAGCGAGGTATCGAGCGACAGGTCGACCGGCGCCAGACCGGCCGGATCGCGGCCGTTGCAGGTGCAGTCGGCGCGCAGCGCCTGGCGATAGGCGAACGCGGTCTCGCTATCGGCGTAGCGCTCGCCATTGGCAGCAGTGGCCCAATCGATGTTCGAGCCGAAATAGACCTTGGTTGGGCTTGCCGGGCAGAACGCCTGGCACATCTGCGCCGGCGAGGCGAGGCCTCGCGTCAGCGGGAAATAGCGGCCATCGCATGTGCGCACACAGAACGCTGCGCCCGATCCGCTGGCGGCCGCGCGCGGCTGCGGGGCGGCCTGCGGAGCGGTGCCGAACGGGTCGGCGCCGACATTGGCCTGCGGGGCCGGCCGCTGGGTCGACGGCTTGCTGAAGCCGCCAAAAAGGAAATCGAACAAGCCTTGCGCGGCGGCGCCAGGAGGCGCCGGCGTGGCCGCTGCAGCCATGCCGATCGCGCCGGCGACGAGCACGCGGCGGCGAAACCGCCGGAACGACCACACGTGACGCAACGCTCACTCCATCCTCAGCGCAGCCACACGTTCCCCGCGCCATGCGCGGCGGGGTGACGATGGGCCATCGACAGAGCCGTGCCTCGGGCACGGCCCTGTCAGCTTGGCGGTAACCTTAACGGAGGATGGTAAATGACCCGTGTGTGCCGGCGCCGAATGCAGCGCGGCGCCGCCCGCGCCTCAGAGAAATTCGCGCGCTTTGTACAGGGCGCGGAACGGCAGGCCGGCAGCGGCGAAGGTCTCCGCGGCGCCTTCTTCGCGATCGACCATGGTGAACACCAGCGACACATTGGCGCCGGCCTCGCGCAGAGTCTCGACGGCCTTCATCGCCGAGCCGCCCGTGGTGGTGACGTCCTCGACCACGACGATGCGCTTGCCGGCCAATGTCTCGTCGCGGGTCAGGCCTTCGATGGCGAGCTTGGCGCCGTGCTCCTTCGGCTTCTTGCGCACGAAGAAGGCGGCGATCGGGTGGCCCTTGATCCAGGAAATCTGTGCGATCGCGCCGGCCAGCGGCACCGCGCCCATTTCCAGTCCGCCGATATAGTCGAAGCCCTCGTCCTTCAGCGCCTCATAGGTGAGCTCGGCGAGCAAAGTGGCGCCTTCCGGGTCCATCATGGTGGGCTTGAGGTTGAAGTAGAAATCGCTCTTGCGGCCGGAGGCCAGCGTCACCTCGCCGCGGCCGAACGAGCGCCTGCGGATGATCTCGAGGAGGCGGGCGCGGGAAGCGGATTTCGACACGGCGGTTTCCCCTGAGGGTCTCTGAAGCTTGGGTGGCGCAATCTATCGAGGCGACGAGGCCGAAGCCAGCGGCCAGCATGTCTCATCAACAGAGCTACGTTTGGCGCTGGGGCCGGTTTCGGGCTACTGGGAAGCCAGCTTGCTTGCAAGAGAATTCCCGGGAAGGACCGCTCATGACGATCGAACTGCACACCTGGAACACGCCGAACGGCCGCAAGATCTCGGTCGCATTGGAGGAGATGGGTCTGGCCTATCGGGTGATCCCGGTCGACATCACCAAGGGCGCCCAGATGGCGCCTGCGTTCCTGGCGATCAGCCCGAACAACAAGATCCCGGCCATCGTCGATCCCGACGGTCCGGATGGCCACCCGGTCAGCGTGTTCGAGTCGGGCGCGATCCTGCTCTATCTGGCTGAGAAGACGGGACAGTTCCTGCCGAAATCCCTGGCCGGACGGATCCCGGTCTATGAATGGCTGATGTGGCAGATGGGCGGCTTCGGCCCGATGCCGGGTCAGGTGCACCATTTCATCGCGCTCGAAAACGAGCAGGACCGCGCCTACGGCCTCAAGCGCTACATGGCTGAAACCGTCCGCCTGTATGGCGTGCTCGACCGCCGGCTGGCGTCGCATGAATTCGTCGCCGGCGATCTCTCGATCGCCGATTTCGCCATCCTCGGTTGGGCCTGGCGCCACCCCCGCCATAAGGTCGACCTCGCCGACTTCCCCCACGTCAAGCGCTGGTACGACACGCTGATGGCCCGCCCGGCCGTGAAGCGTGGCATGGAGGCGAAGCTGGATTGAGGCTGCGCGATGCAGTCCCGCCGTGCCGGCTCCATCGTGCCGTCATCACATCCCCATTCTTCAGGGCCTGCCGCAATCGGGCCTTTCGAAGCATGGCCGCAAGGGGACGATGGCCGACGGTCTCCCGATATCCGCGCCATGCACCGGAACGGTCAGGTCGCCGCAGGCGGCGAGACTTTCAGGCGATCCGCGAGGCGGCCGCCGCGCTCCAGCACGCCAGCCATGCTCAGCAACATGCCAACGAGCAGGATCGCCGCCACGAATGGCACGGAGTGGCTGATCATCGCGAGCACGGTTGCTCCCAGGGCGACGGTCACCCCGATCTCTAGCGGCGGGACTGGCTCGTTCGCGTCGATACGGACCTTCCAGTGCAGCATGATCGCTACCGCGACCATCGGCATGTCGTAGATCATCGCATAGGGCGTCACGATGATGCTGCCGATGGCGATCAGCGCGATGGTTCCGCTGTCGATGCCGCGCCGGCTCGCCCGCCAGATCAGCACGGCGACGAGGCAGGAGAGGATGAGCTGGAGTCCGTATCCGATCGCGGGCGGCGCACCGATGGAATGGGCGCCTGCGATGACCGTCGGCATCATGTGATCGAGGCTGGACTGGTTGGCCTGCAGCAGCGCCTGATAGCTCGGGAAGCGCACGATCCATTGCAGCCAGATCGACCCGTCGATGGTGGCGCTGGTGATCACGACGACGATCAGCGTCGTCACGACCGCAGCACCAATGGCCCGCCAATTCCGCGAGGCCAGCAGCACGATCGGCATCAGCAGCACGAATTGCGGCTTGTAGGCGAGCAGGCCGAGCAGGGCGCCGGCGACCAAGGGGCGCGTCGCGAGCAGCCGCAAGCCGCCGATCAGCAGGGCGGCGGAGAGGAAGCCGTTCTGGCCGGTGATCGCGTTGATCAAGGTGGTCGGCGCGGCGACCAGCGCGAGGCCGGGCAGCGAGAGCCAATCCCGCCCCAGGCTTGCCAGGGCGTAGAGCGCGAAGGTGACCGCGATCCAGCAGACATAGGCGGCCGGCAGCGCCATCATGCCAAGCGGGATCAGCGCGAGCAGGAAGGTCGGCGGATAGGGATAAGGAAAGCCGCCGCCTGAGAGCGAAGGGTCCAGCTGCTGCTGATAGGCGGCCAACGCGAACGGATCGTAGATGCCGGCGCCGGCCAAAGCCGCAAATTTGCCGAACGACCACAGGCCGGAAAAGTCGCCGAATGGTGGCTGTGGCGATGACAGCCACCAGCTGACGAGATAGGTGCCGTTGTAGAGCGTCAGCGCGACGAGCAGGATCAGCACGGCGCGCCGGTCGCGCGTAAGGCTGGGGGCTGCAGTTGATGTCGCGGTCATGGTGGTCGGCGTAGTGTGTGCATCAAGCGATGGAAGGCGTCACGCGATCGCTCGCCTGTCCATCCAGCGATCTTGCCCATCTCCGCTGCAAGCGGCGTTACCAACGGCCGCGCCGTGCGCGTCAATGGCCATCATGCTCAACGAAGGGTAAAGCCATCGCAAGTAGCGAAGATGGCGTAGGCGATGAGCCCGCGTCGCCGCGGTCTGCATGTGTCTCATGCGCAAACTGCCCGTCGAGCTACTTTGTCGCAGGCTGGGCACGTTGCTTTGTCGGGCAAATCAAGCGGAGATTCCCGCGCATCCCGCCGCCACATGAGGGGCGCTTCGCGAACGTCACGGATCGTCGGCAGTGGGACGCGATGGGCATGTTCCGCTGCAGCATGGTTCGGCCATGCGGACGAACAGCGGAGCATGCACGGTCAAGTCGCGCGGTCCTGATATCCCGATGCTGATATCAACTCACGGCGGAGCGCTTGCTTCGCGTGGGGATGGTGGCCAGCAAGCCCGGCGCACCAGGGAGAACGCGTAGCAGCCGTTAAAGCCGTCGCGCAGGGAGGGCCGGGTCTGTCCGGCTGAACCTGTGGTACCTGCCGCCTGCATTTTTTTCCGCAGGCGGGCCGCAGGCCTCAGCCGAGGCCTGGCCTTCCCTGCGCCCTCATCGAATTCTCGAGGGCGGGAGCCACACAACACTCGGGCGGATCACGCCGCGAGAAGGCGGGGGCATGTCCGCTCACCGGTCGGCTGATCGTGAGGAGTAGCTGATTGTGCACGAGGCGCTCCAAGGAACTCCCTGCCCACCCGTCCCCTGGACGGAGAGGGGCGCCTGTCATGAGCGCAGCGAATGGGAGGCGGGTGGGGTGATCTGTCCACGCAGACCAGCGTGTGCGGAGACATCACCCCACCCCGCTCGCCCGCTTCGCGTGCGACCGACCCTCCCCGTCCAGGGGAGGGTGGCAGCCTGCTCTGGGCTGGTGGCAAGGGCGATACTCGTATGAGCGTGCGCTCAGCCGTCATTGCGAGCGCAGCGGAGCGATCCAGGCTGTGGCTGCGGAACGATTCAGGAGTGTTTCGCTGCGATCGCAATGACGGAAGAAAGATCAACGCATGCGGATCAATGCGCCTCGTCCCAATTGTCAGCGGCCCGCGCGTCGACGTGCAGCGGCACCGATAGCAGCACGGCCGGGAAGGGGGCGTCCTGCATGACGTGCTGCACCACCGGCAGGGTCGCAGCGACTTCGTCGTCCGGCACCTCGAAGATCAATTCGTCATGCACTTGCAGCAGCATCTGCGCGGAGAGTTTCTTCTCCGCGAGCGCATCCTCGACGCGTGTCATGGCGCGGCGGATGATGTCGGCGGCGGTGCCCTGCAGCCGCGCGTTGATCGCGGCGCGTTCGTTGAAGGCGCGCACCGAGGCGTTCGACGCCTTGATCTCGGGATAGTGGCACTTGCGGCCGAACAGCGTGGTGACATAGCCGTGCTTGCGACAGAATTCGCGCGTTTCGTCCATATAGGCACGGATGCCGGGGAAGCGCTCGAAATAGCGCTTGATATAGGCCGACGCCTCTTCGCGGGCGATGCCGAGCTGGTTGGCAAGGCCGAAGGCGGAGATGCCGTAGATGATGCCGAAATTGATCGCCTTCGCCCGGCGGCGCACCTCGCTCGGCATGTCCTTGATCGGCACGCCGAACATCTCCGACGCCGTCATTGCGTGAATGTCGAGCCCGTCCTTGAAGGCCTGTTTCAGCACCGGAATATCGGCGATCTCCGCCAGCAGCCGCAGCTCGATCTGCGAGTAATCCGCCGACACCAGTTTGTGGCCTGGCGTGGCGATGAAGGCGCGGCGGATCTTGCGGCCATCCTCGGTGCGCACCGGAATGTTCTGCAGATTCGGTTCGTTCGACGACAACCGTCCCGTCGTGGTCGCCGCGAGCGCGTATGTGGTGTGCACGCGCTGGCTCTGCGGATTGACATAGGTCGGCAGCGCATCGGTGTAGGTCGATTTCAGCTTCGAGACCTGGCGCCATTCCAGGATTTTGCGCGCGAAATCATTGCCCTGCTCGGCGAGGTCATCGAGAATCGAGGCGGAGGTCGACCACGCGCCGGTCTTGGTCTTGGTGCCGCCCGGCAGGCCCATCTTGCCGAACAGGATGTCGCCGATCTGCTTGGGACTGCCGACATTGATCGGCTCGCCGGCCAGCTCCTGCAGTTCGGCCTCGACGCGTGCCGCGGTCTGGGCAAAATCGCCGGACAGCCGCGACAGCACCTGGCGGTCGATCGCGATGCCCCTGCGCTCCATCCGCGCCAGCACGGTCACCAGCGGCCGCTCCAGCGTCTCGTAGACCGCGGTCATGCGCTCGGCGACCAGCCGCGGCTTCAGCACCCGCCACAGCCGATGGATGACGTCGGCCGCCTCGGCCGCATGCGCTGTCGCGCGATCGATGGCGACCTGCTCGAAGGTCAGCTTGTTCTTGCCGCTGCCGACCAGCTCGCCTTCCCCGAGGACGGCGTGCGCGAGCACGTGCTCTGCCAGCGACTCGAATTTCTGCGAACCCCGCCCCGCGTCGAGCGCGTAGCTCATCAGCTGGATGTCATCGACGTTTGCGAGCGTGATGCCGTGTTGCGCCAGCAGCACGGCGACGAATTTGATGTTGAAGCCGATCTTGAGAATGCCGGCCGATTCCAGCACCGGCTTCAGCGCAGCCAGCGCGTCGCGGTCCTTGACCTGGTCCGGCGCGAGGCCAGCATCAAACAGGCCGCCGCCGTCGCCGGCCTGGCGATGCGCCAACGGAATATAGCAGGCATCGTTGGGCGCCAGCGCCAGCGCGATGCCGCAAAGGCTCGCCTGCATCGGATCGATCGAATTCGCCTTGGCCTCGATAGTGACGCGGCCGAGATCATGGATGCGCGCGATCCAGGCGTTCAGCTCGGGCAGGCTGCGGATCGTCTGATACTTTTCGCGATCGATGCGCGCGCTCTTCGCTGCTTCCGCGCGCGCCTCGGCGAGGCTCACCGGTGTGCCCTTGCTCATCGCCGATTTGTCGGTGCGCGGATCCCCCGTTTTGGGAGCAGCGGCCGCCGGCTTGCCCGCTGCGTTTGTCCCTGCGCTGGCAGCAGCGGGCGCGGGTACGGCTGTGCCGCCGCCGCTCTTGAGCTGCTGATTCGCCGCGACGTCGGCCGGATCGATCTGCGAATATTCGGCCACCCTCCGCGTCAGCGTGGTGAACTCCATCGCCTTGAGGAAGGCGATCAGCTTGCGCGGATCGGGCTCGTGCACCGCGAGGTCGTCGAGCGGCACCTCCAGCGCGACATGATCATCGAGCAGCACCAGCTGGCGCGAGATCCGCGCCTTCTCGGCGTTCTCGATCAGCGCCTCGCGGCGTTTCGGCTGCTTGATCTCGGCGGCGCGCGTCAGCAGCCCTTCGAGATCGCCGTAATCATTGATCAACTGCGCCGCGGTCTTGATGCCGATGCCGGGTACGCCCGGCACGTTGTCGGTGGAATCGCCCGCCAGCGCCTGCACCTCGACGACCTTCTCCGGCGGCACGCCGAATTTCTCGATCACCTCGGCTGTGCCGATGCGGCGGTCCTTCATCGTGTCGTACATCGTGACGCAGTCGTTGACGAGCTGCATCAGGTCCTTGTCGGACGACACGATGGTGGTGGTGGCCCCGCGCTCGCAGGCGAGCCGCGCATAGGTCGCGATCAGGTCGTCGGCCTCGTAGCCTGCCTGTTCCAGGCAGGGCAGATCGAAGGCGTGCACCGCCTCGCGGATCAGCGCGAATTGCGGGATCAGGTCGTCCGGCGCCGGCGGCCGGTGTGCCTTGTAATCGGCGTAGATCTTGTTGCGGAAGGTCACTTCCGACTTGTCGAACACGATGGCCAGATGCGTCGGCCGGTCGGTCTCGGGCATGTCGCGGAGCAGCTTCCACAACATGTTGCAGAAGCCAAGCACGGCATTGACGTTCAGCCCGTCGGACTTGCGGTTGAGCGGCGGCAGCGCGTGATAGGCACGGAAGATGTAGGACGAGCCATCGACCAGGAACACGTGGTCGCTCTTGGTGGCTCCCTTGGCCGCGCCTTGGGTGGCGGCAGCAGGCACAGGGGCGGCGGGGCTGGTGGCGGCAGTTTTCTGGGGCGCTTTGGGCATGTGCGCAATGTAGGGATTTTCGCTCATATTGACAGCCACGCCGACGCCGAGCGCACCGGATTTTTCCGACCCTCAGTTGGGCCCAGCGCAGCGGACCAGGAAGTCCATGACGGCCCGAATGAGCGGCGAGTGCCTGAGGTCGCGATGAACGACGAGCCAGATGTCGCGGCCGACGCCCCCCTGGCGTTCGTCATAGCGGATCAGGCCAGGATCGTTGTCGCCGACAAAATGCGGCAGGGCGGCTACGCCCAGGCCCGCCCGCGCCGCTGCGGCCTGGCTCTCGAGATCACCGGTCTGGAGCACGATCTCGCGCCGGCCAGCGATCGCCTTCAACCATTGCTGCTGGGGCGCCGAGTCCATGCTGGCATCGTAGGCGATGAAGCCGAGCGCGTGCTGCGGCGTTTCCTTGAGATAGTGAGGCGCGCCATAGAGGCTGAAACCGAAGCGGCCGACCTTGCGTGCGATCAGGCCGGGCTCGTCGGGACGCGACAGCCGCAGGGCAATGTCGGCTTCCCGGCGGTTGAGCGATGCGATGCGCTTCTCCCCGATCAGCTTGATGGCGATGGCCGGATGCTGACGGCGCAACTCGACCAGCCGCGGCGCGATGATCCTGTTGGCAAGCGTCGGTGGCGCGCTGATCGAGACCTCGCCCGTCAGTCCCGGACGCGATGCCACCACGGCCCGTTCGATCGCGAAGGCGGCGTGTTCCATTGGACTGGCGGCCGCGGCAAGGCGACGGCCATCCTCGGTCAGCGTGTAGGTCCGCGCGCGCCTGTCGACCAGCTTGATCTTCGTGGTGCGCTCCAGCGCCGCGACGCGGCGCGCGACCGTGACATGATCGACGCCGAGGGCGCGTGCGGCTGCAGACAGCGTGCCCTCGCGGGCAAGCGTCACGAAATGATGGAGGTCGGTCCAGTCGATCTGCATGTGCGAATATTCACAATGGACGAGACAGGATGGGCAATTCCGCAGATCGAAAATGCAGACCACAATGTTTCGATGCAGGCAAGATCAAGGAGGCGGATATGGCCGTTGTCGTTCATGCGAAGGCGCCGGGTGGCGCAGAAAATCTGCTGCTGGAAACCGTCGAGCTGCCGGAGCCGAGGCCGGATGAAATCCGTCTGCGCCAAACCGCGATCGGCGTGAACTTCATCGACATCTATCAGCGCAGCGGTCTCTATCCGCTTCCGGATCGGGTCCCCGGCGTCGAAGCCGCCGGAATCGTGACGGCGAAGGGCGCGGACGTGACCGGCCTGTCCGTCGGCGACCGGGTTGCCTATGCCGGCGGGCCGGCCGGCGCCTATGCTTCAGAGCGAAATCTCCCGGCCTGGCGCGCAATTCCGCTGCCCGACTCCGTTTCGGACGCGCGCGCGGCTTCGACCTTGCTGAAGGGCATCACCGCCGCGATGCTGCTCGGTCGAACCTATGTCGTCGGACCCGGAACGACCCTCTTGGTGCATAGTGCTGCCGGTGGGCTCGGCCAGGTGCTGACACGGTTGGCGCGGCTGCGCGGCGCGACCGTCATCGGTACGGTGAGCTCGGAGGCCAAGGCGGATCTCGCGCGCGCCGCTGGTGCCCACCATCTGATCGTCGGGCGGGACGCGGATTTTGTCGATGCCGTCAGGCGATGGACCGCCGGACGCGGCGTCGACGTGGCCTATGATGGTGTCGGCGGCAGAACCCTGGCGCGGACACTCGCCTGCGTCAGGCCGTTCGGGATGGTTGCCAGCATCGGCCAGTCTGCCGGTCCGATCCCAGATATTGCCGTCGAGGAACTGGGGCCGCGGCGCAGCCTGTCTCTGGCGCGTCCGAGCGTGATGGCCCATGTTAACGATGTCGCTGACTATCGCAGGGACGCCGAGATCGTTCTCGCCGCATTGGCCAATGGTGAACTCGGCGGCGACGGCACACCCTATCCGCTTGCGCAGGCCGTCCAGGCCCATCTCGATCTCGAAAGCGGCCGCAGTCGTGGCGCGCTCTATCTGGTGCCGTGATGGCGACGCTACTCCGCCGGCTGCAGGGCAGCGCGCGGCTTCGGCGGGGCGATCCAGAACGCGATCGGGCGCTCGAACAGGAAGCGGGCGCCGAAGCTCAGGGCGAGTCGCCAGATCGCGAGCGCGCCGAGCACGCCAGCGATGGTGACGAGCAGGGAGATCGTGCCGATGTCAGCAATGACGCCCGTTTTCAGCAGAACCGTGCGCGTGGCCGCCATCGGCAGGAAGAAGGCGAGATAGATCACGATGGAATGTTCGCCGCAGAACCGCAGCGCGTTGAGCAGCTGCGCGCGGGCGAGCAGCGTGCCCGCGATGATGATGGCGACCGCACCGGCATAGCCGAGCAGCAACGAGATCACCGGCCACTCGCTGACGCCGAGGCTGACCAGGCCCTGGTTGATCACCGCCCAGGCGAGCAGTCCGGCGATGGCGATCAGGGGCTGGGACCGCGCCCGCTCCGACAGCGCGAAGATGTAACGCGCAAACAAATAACCCGAGTAGATGTAGACGAAGCGGGCGCAGAACTCGTCGATCATGGTCCAGCCCGTCGCGATATGCGTCATTTCGAGACCGGCCGCGATGCCCCAGATCACCGGCGCCGGCACCTTGCGTGTCAGCTTGATGACGACGAAGAAGATCGGCAGCAGATAGATGAACCACAGCGTGCCGAACGGCTCGATGAAGGATTCGAGATAGAGATAGCCGGCATGCGGCCAGCCGCCCGTGGCCGCGAACGCCGGGGCCTTGAAGCCGAATTGGATGGTGACCCACAGAGCGTAGAAATAGGCGAAGTGGACGACCTTACGGTCCAGATAGGTGCGCCAGTCGCGGTCGATCACCAGCGGCAAGAAAAGGCCCGAAATCAGGAAGAAATCCGGCATCCGGAACGGCTTGGCGAAGGCGACGACGGCGTGCATGAAGCCGGTTTCGCCCGCGGCGAGTTCGACCCCGAGCACCGAATGCATCATCACGACCATGATGATGCAGATGCCTTTGGCGTAGTCGACCCAGTCGATGCGCGCCACGGTTCCAACCGTCTGCGGCGTGCCATTTGCGGTCATGCGGTCCCCCTGTGGCGCGGAGCTGCCGCATTGTCGGGCAGAGCTGTTAATACTCCCTGCCTGTCATCCAAACGTCATGCCGTTTTCTAAATTCCCCTTGACCCGCAATTGGTCTAAGAGGCGGGTGCATTAACCATGAAGGATGGGTTTTCATGCGAATTGCGATGATCGGCACGGGTTATGTGGGGCTGGTGTCCGGTGCCTGCTTCGCCGATTTCGGCCACCAGGTCACCTGCGTGGATAAGGATGAAAGCAAGATCGCCGCGTTGCATCGTGGAGAAATCCCGATCTTCGAGCCCGGCCTGGATGCGCTGGTCGCAGCGAATGTGAAGGCCAAGCGGCTCGATTTCACCACCGATCTCAAGCAGCCCGTCGCCGACGCGGATGCGGTCTTCATCGCGGTCGGCACGCCGTCACGGCGCGGCGACGGCCATGCCGATCTTACTTACGTCTATGCTGCCGCGCGCGAGATCGCGGCCTGCCTGACCGGCTTCACCGTTGTCGTGACCAAATCGACGGTGCCTGTCGGCACCGGTGACGAGGTGGAGCGCATCATCCGCGAGACCAATCCGTCGGCCGATGTCGTGGTCGCCTCCAATCCGGAGTTCCTGCGCGAGGGTGCTGCGATCCGCGATTTCAAATGGCCCGATCGCATCGTGGTCGGCACTGCCGACGAGCGCGGCCGCAAGGTGCTCGGCGACATCTATCGTCCGTTGTCGCTGAACCAGGCGCCGATCATGTACACGGCCCGGCGCACCGCCGAACTGATCAAATACGCCGCCAACGCGTTTCTCGCGACCAAGATCACCTTCATCAACGAGGTTGCCGATCTCGCCGAGAAGGTCGGCGCCGACGTGCAAGAGGTGGCGCGCGGCATCGGTCTCGACAACCGCATCGGCGCGAAGTTCCTGCATGCCGGTCCGGGCTTCGGCGGCTCGTGTTTCCCGAAGGACACGCGCGCGTTGATCAAGATCGCGCAGGACAATGACACCCAGCTGCGCATCGTCGAGTCGGTGCTCGCCGTCAACGACAACCGCAAGCGAGCGATGGCCCGCAAGGTGGCGCACGCCGTCGGCGGCAATCTGCGTGGCAAGACGATCGCGGTGCTGGGTCTCACCTTCAAGCCCGAGACCGACGACATGCGCGAGGCGCCGTCGATCCCGCTGGTCACCGGGCTGCTCGACATGGGCGCCAAGGTGCGCGCGCATGATCCGGTCGGCATCGAGCAGGCCAAAAAGGAGCTGCCGGAGATTGCCTATTACGACGACCCCTATGATTGCGCGACAGGGGCCGATGCGATCGTGCTGGTCACCGAATGGGTGCAGTACCGCGCCATGGATCTTGATCGCCTCAAGGAGGTGATGGCCCATCCCGTCGTGGTCGACCTGCGCAACGTCTATCGCCCCGACGAGATGGCGGCGCACGGCTTCATCTATGAGAGCGTCGGCAGGCCCTCGGCCAAGGGGGCGTGATGCGGCGTGTGTGACAGGGCGTTGTCATACCCCGCGCAGGCGGGGTATCCAGGATGCCCGATCGTCGTGGTCCGCGAGATCGGCGTTTACTGGATTGTCCGCCGCCCGCGGGCAATGACGGGTTCAGCGATTGCCTCTGCGCTTTGACACACCGCTGCCGATCGACGCCGTGCTGGACGCATTGTCCGGCACGCTCGAACGCAGCAACACGGCCGTGCTGGTCGCCCCGCCCGGCGCCGGTAAGACCACGCGGGTGCCGCTCGCGCTGCGCGATGCGCCCTGGGTGGGGGATCGGAAGATCATCGTGTTGGAGCCGCGCCGCATCGCGGCCCGCGCCAGCGCCGAGCGGATGGCAAAGTCGCTCGGCGAGCGCGCCGGCGAGACCGTCGGCTATCGCGTGCGGTTCGGCTCCAAAGTGTCGCGCGCGACCCGCATCGAAGTGGTCACCGAAGGCATCTTCACCCGGCAGATTCTCGACGATCCCGAATTGACCGGCATTGCCGCCGTGCTGTTCGACGAATTCCACGAGCGCTCGCTCGATGCCGATCTCGGCCTCGCGCTTGCCCGTGACGCGCAGCAGGGGCTGCGTGAGGATCTGCGCATCCTGGTGATGTCGGCAACGCTCGACGGCGCCCGCGTCGCCAGGCTGCTCGGTGATGCGCCGGTGGTCGAGAGCGAGGGCCGCGCCTTTCCGGTCGAGACGCGCTATGTCGGCCGCAAGCCGGATGCACCGGTCGAGCGCCAGATGGCTGAGACGATTGCCAGCGCACTGCGCGCGGATGCCGGTTCGGTGCTGGCGTTCCTGCCGGGCGCGGCCGAGATCCGGCGCACCCAGACCATGCTCGCCGAGCGGGTCCACGATGCCAGCGTCGAGATCGTGCCGCTGTTCGGTGCGCTCGATGCTGCGGTCCAGGACCGCGCCATCTCGCCCGCGCCGAAAGGCGGCCGGAAGGTGGTGCTGGCGACATCGATCGCCGAGACGTCCTTGACCATCGAGGGCGTGCGCATCGTGGTCGATTCCGGCCTCGCCCGTGTGCCGCGCTACGAGCCTGATATCGGCCTGACGCGGCTTGAGACGGTGCGGGCCTCGCGCGCGGCGGTCGATCAGCGCCGCGGCCGTGCCGGACGGACCGAGCCCGGCGTCTGCTACCGGCTCTGGGACGAGCCGCAGACCGCCTCGCTGGCTGCTCATACACAGCCGGAAATACTCAGCGCCGATCTGTCCTCGCTGGTGCTCGATCTCGCGCAATGGGGTGTCAGCGATCCCGCCACATTGAGCTTCCTCGATCCGCCGCCGCAGCCGGCCTGGAAGGAGGCCCGTGATCTCCTGAACGAGCTCGGTGCGCTGGATGGCGACGGAAGGCTGACGGATGAGGGCAGGCGGCTGCGAGCGCTGGCGCTGCCGCCGCGGCTCGCCCGCATGATCGTCGATGCCGCCGATCATGGCGCCGCGGCGCAGGCGGCGGACATCGCGGCCATCCTGACCGAGCGCGGTCTGGGCGGTGACAGCGTCGATCTGGAGGTCAGGCTCGACCAGTTCCGCCGCGACCGCTCGGCGCGGGCGCAGAGCGCGCGCGATCTGGCGCGGCGCTGGGCGCAGCAGGTCGCGACGTCTCCCTCGCTGCATGATGACGGCGAACTGACGACCGGGCTGATGCTCGCTTTCGCCTTCCCGGATCGGGTGGCGCGCAACCGCGGCAATGGCAGTTTTTTGCTGGCGAATGGCCGCGGCGCCGCCGTCGAGCAGACGTCGTCACTGGCGCGGGTGCCCTATATCGCAGTGGGCGAACTGACCGGAACGGCGGCGAACGGCCGCATCCTGCTCGCGGCGCCGCTCGCGATCGAGGACATCGAGCGTCATTTCGCGGCTCACATCGAAGCGAAGGACGAGGTCAGTTTTGATCGCGACGCCATGACGCTTCGCGCGCGGCGCCGGCGCAAGCTGCACGCGATCACCTTGGCCGACGCGCCGGTCGCGCTGACGCCGTCGGAGGAGACCGCGCACGTTTTCGCGGACGGCATCTCAGCGGTCGGCCTCGACCGACTGCCCTGGTCCAAGGCTGCGAAACAATGGCGGGACCGGGTGATGTTCCTGCGCAAGGCGGAGGGCGACAGCTGGCCGGATCTGTCCGACACCGGCCTGATCGAGCGCCGCGACGACTGGCTGGTGCCGCTGCTTGCAGACAAGACCGCGCTCAAGGACATTTCACCCGGTGACGTTTCCGATGCGGTGATGGCGCTGCTGCCCTGGGATCTGCGCGCGCGGCTCGACCGGGAGGCGCCGACCCATTTCGAGGCGCCGACTGGCACCATGTTGGCCATCGACTACGAGGCGGAGCAGGGGCCGACCATTGCGGTGCGGTTGCAAGAGCTGTTTGGCCTCAACACCCATCCGTCGATCGCCAGGGGGGCCATTCCGCTGGTGCTCGAGTTGTTGTCACCCGCCCAACGGTCGGTGCAGGTGACACGCGATCTGCCCGGCTTCTGGCGCGGCTCCTACGCGGCCGTGCGTTCCGACCTTCGTGGCCGCTATCCGCGCCATCCCTGGCCGGACGATCCCGCGACCGCGCAACCGACCCGGCGGGCGAAGCCGCGCGGCACCTAGCCGATGCAAATTATACCGCCAAATCGCCTATGTTAACGCTTCGCTCATCGTTTTCGCCAAAATGGCACGGGCAGCCGGTCTGTCGCCGTCGCTCTCCAGCGGCTATGATGATCAAGTTGGTTGCGGGGTAAAGTTGGGCGTTGCGTGATGCGTAACATAATGATCTTCGCCGCCGTTCTTGTCGGCCTCGGCACCTTCATGGCGCAGTTGGCCGACCGCCTGACGCCCGCGCCGGCATCAGCCACGCCCGCGGTACGGGCCGCCACGCTGGAATCGGCGGCTGCCGGCCAGCGCAGCCTGAGCATTCCGACCGATCGTCGCGGCCATTTCCGGGCCGACGGGCGCATCGACGGCCAGCGAATCAGTTTCATGGTCGATACCGGCGCGTCGATGGTGGCTCTCAATGAGAGTTCTGCCGCCCGCTTTGGCCTGCGCCCGGCGCGCGGCGACTACACCGCCAACGTCACCACCGCGAACGGCACCGTGAAGGCGGCGCGGGCGAGGCTCGCAATGGTCGAACTCGGCGAGCTCACCGTGCGCGATGTGGAGGCATTGGTGCTGCCCGACACGGCGTTGTCGGAGAACCTGCTCGGCCTGTCCTTCCTGTCCAAGCTCAAGCGCTTTGCCTATGCCAACGGCGAGATGGTGCTGGAGCAATAATTCATCTGCCGGATCACCTGTTCCGGCCTTTATTCCGACGGACACGACGCGTCTTAACGCATCTCGACGAATCCGGACTGTCGGCCTTCCGCTAGCTTGCCAGTTTCGGTAAGGCTCTATCGTCCATTTCCGAGAAGGCGTATTTCCATGTTGTTCCCCAAGCCCAAGCCTGTCCTGGTTCCCAACACCTACGCGTTCGAATCCGAGCCGATGGTGAAGCCGACCGGCTTTCGCGAATATGACGCGCGTTGGCTGTTCAACAAGGAAATCAACCTCATGGGCGTGCAGGCGCTCGGGATGGGGTTGGGCGCGCTGATCGCCGAGCGCGGCGTGAAGCAGGAGATCGTCACAGGCCATGATTTCCGCGGTTACTCCGCCTCGATCAAATATGCGTTGATCTCCGGCCTGATGGCGGCCGGCTGCAAGGTGCACGATATCGGCCTCGCCGTCACGCCGATGGCGTATTTCGCCCAGTTCGAGCTCGACGTGCCCTGCGTCGCCATGGTGACCGCCTCGCACAACGACAATGGCTGGACCGGCGTGAAGATGGGCGCCAACCGGCCACTGACTTTTGGCCCGGAAGAGATGACCCGGCTCAAGGAGATCGTGCTCAACGCCGAATTCAAGAACGGCGGCGGCGGCTCCTATCAGTTCCACGAGAATTTCCCGGCGCGCTACATCGCCGACCTCACCAATCGGCCCAAGCTGACGCGCAGACTGAAGGTCGTGGCCGCTTGCGGCAATGGCACCGCTGGCGCGTTCGCGCCGCAGGTGCTGGAGGCGATTGGCTGCGAGGTGATCCCGCTCGACACCGAGCTCGATCACACCTTCCCGAAATACAATCCCAATCCCGAAGACATGGAGATGCTGCACGCCATCCGCGATGCCGTGCTGGCGCACAAGGCCGATGTCGGTCTGGGCTTCGATGGCGACGGCGACCGCTGCGGCGTGGTCGACAACACGGGTGAGGAGATCTTCGCCGACAAGGTCGGCGTGATGCTTGCGCGCGACATGTCGGCGATCCACAAGGACGCGCAGTTCGTTGTCGACGTGAAGTCCACCGGCCTGTTCATGACCGACCCGGTGCTGCAGGCGCAGGGCGCGAAGACTGCGTATTGGAAGACAGGCCATTCCTACATGAAGCGCCGCACCAACGAGCTCGGCGCGCTTGCAGGCTTCGAGAAGTCGGGCCACTTCTTCTTCAATCGCCCGTTCGGCCGCGGCTATGACGATGGTCTGGTCTCGGCGATCGCGATCTGCGAGATGCTCGATCGCGCGCCGGGCAAGTCGATGGCGGATCTGAAGGACGCGCTGCCAAAGACCTGGTCGTCGCCGACGATGTCGCCGCATTGTGGCGACGAGGTCAAATATGGCGTCGTCGACGCCGTGGTGAAGCACTTCCAGGCGCAGCAGCAGCAGGGCGGCAAGGTAGCCGGGCAGCCGATTCGCGATCTCGTGACCGTCAATGGCGTCCGCGTCACGGTGGAGGACGGCAGCTGGGGCCTCGTGCGGGCATCATCGAACAAGCCGGAGCTCGTCGTCGTGGTCGAAAGCCCGGTGTCGGAGCGTCGCATGCACGACATGTTCGAGGCCATCAACGAGGTGCTGCGGACGCATCCCGAGGTCGGCGCCTATAATCAGACGATCTGAGCCAGCTCAGACCGGCGGGACCGGCAGCGCCGTTACTGACTTGATCTTCTCCATGGCGAAGCGCGAGGTGACGTTCTTGAGCGGCACCGCGCTGATCAGTTTCTTGTAGAACACGTCGTAGCTCTGCATGTCCGCGACCACGACGCGCAGCATGTAGTCGACGTCGCCCGCCATCCGGTAGAATTCCATCACCTCTGGCATCGAGCTGACGGCCTCGGCGAATTTCTTCAGCCAGGCCTCGGAATGGTCGGCGCTCTCCACCGAGACGAATACGGAGATGCCGAGGCCGATCTTGTTCTGATCGACCAGTGCCACCCGGCGCAGGATCACCCCGTCGGCTTCGAGCCGCTGGATGCGCTTCCAGCACGGCGTCGAGGACAGCCCAACCCGGTCGCCGATCTCGGCGACCGACAGCGAGGCATCCTCCTGCAGGACCATCAGGATCTTGCGGTCGATCGCGTCGAGCCGGCGGTTGGCTTCGGGGGGCTGGGCGGAGACGTCGGACATGGAGAAATTTGTTCCATAGGAAGGTCAGGAAACCCTCATATAGAGAAAAACGTTCCAAGGCAAGGATTCGCCGTTCAGGCCCCCATGCGGTCTCAGGCGACAGGTCGACCCGGCCTCGCGATGGTCTTCAAATACCCTTATGCGCCGTCTTTGAGCCACCGGCCGACCAGATGGTGGGCAATCGCGAAGGGATGCGGTCCCGCCAGTCCGTCCGGATGCTGCCGTTGCAGCATCAGCCGGGCCTCGTCGCGGCTGAACCAGCGCACATCCTCGAGCTCGTTGTGATCGATGACGATGTCCTCGTTCAAGGCCCGCGCGCTGCAGCCGATCATCAGGGACGAGGGATAGGGCCAGGGTTGCGTCATATAATAGGAGACGTCAGTGCAGCGGATGCCGGACTCCTCGAACACCTCGCGACGCACCGCGTCCTCGATCGTCTCGGCGGCCTCGACAAAGCCGGCGAGGCACGAATACATGCCGGCCGGGAACTGCTTCTGACGGCCGAGCAGGCATTTGTCGCCGGACGCGACCAGCGAGATCACGACCGGGTCGGTGCGCGGAAAATGCTCGGTCTTGCAATTCGGGCATTCGCGCTTCCAGCCGCCCTCGCGCATCGCGGTCTTGGTGCCGCAATTGGCGCAGAAGCCATGGCGCTGATGCCAGGACACCATGGACTTTGCCATCGCGATCGTTGCGAGTTGGTCGACAGGGATTGCGCCCTGCATGGCCATGCCGCGCAGCTCGGTCACCACGACATCCGCGCGCCCGGCGAGCTTTTCGACCGCGGCCGGTGAGATGCCCATGCCGAACACGGCGGCGCCGTCCTGCAGGCCGAGGAAGATCGTGCCGGGATTGGCGCCGAATCCGAGCGCCTCGTCGATCGACAGCAGCGCCCGCACTTGGTCGCCGTCGCGCTTCAGCACCAGCGAATCGCGATGCACGACATAGGCCCGCGTCGACGGCTTGTTCTCGAACGCCAGCAGCTTGTCGTCATGGAAGCGCAGATGCGCGGCGCGATCGATCGGGCGGCCGACGAAGGCCGGCGTGCCCAGCGGAAACAAGTCGAATGGCGACATCTCTCACCCTAACCAGATCTTGCGCCTGACTGCGCTGATGAACTGCTGAACCTCCTGCGCATCATGAGGCAGGGGCGGCGCGACGCCCCAGACCGGGCGCGGCCAGGCCACGTCGCCGGTCCGGCGTGCGATGATATGGATGTGCAGTTGCGGCACCATGTTGCCGAGGGCCGCCACGTTGAGCTTGTCGCACTTCGTGATCTCCTTGACCGCGCGCGAGACCCGCGTGATCTCGGTCATCAGCTGCGCCTGGGCGACCTCGTCAAGATCGATGATCTCGACCGCGCCCTCGCGGCGCGGCACCAGCAATAGCCAGGGATAGTTGGCGTCCTTGATCACCAGCACGCGCGACAGCGGCAGGTCGCCGATATCGATCGTATCCTTCGCAAGTTGCGGATGCAGCGACCAGGCTGATTCGGGCATGCGGCGGGTTCCTGGCAGGCGGTCTGGCGGGGAGCTTTGACGGCACCTAAAGCCTTTCCGAGCTGCGGCACAAGCCCGCGGGGGCGAGGGAGCGGGCCGGCGAAGCTCGCGCTTGCTTTCCGGACGGTTTGGCCCCAAATAGGCAGCGGGAGATTGGCGGTGGACGAGCCACTCGCCAACCGGGTCAGGTCCGGAAGGAAGCAGCCCTAACGAGGTCCGGATCGGGTCGCTCGTCAGTCTCCTACCTGTTTTCTCGAGCGAATCGCGCAAAGATGGCGGGGACCCCGCGCAGGGCGGGCGCTCGACCGCACTCCGGTTGATTGCGTCGAGGCTGATTGCGTCGACGATCGCGATCGATGCCGGCCCGGAATACTCACTTGCGGATCGCTCGATGACTGACGCTGGCGCCCCACCTGTTCCGCCCGACAGCGCCGACGCTCCCGCCAAGCCCTACCGGGTTCTGGCGCGCAAATACCGCCCCTCCAGCTTCGCGGATCTGATCGGCCAGGAGGCCGTGGTGCGCACGGTCTCGAATGCGTTCGAGACCGGCCGCATTCCGCAGGCCTGGATCCTCACCGGCGTTCGCGGCGTCGGCAAGACCACCACGGCCCGCATCCTGGCCCGCGCCCTGAATTACGAGCTGCCTGATGGTTCGGTGAAGGGGCCGACCATCCACATGCCGGTGCTCGGCACCCATTGCCAGGCGATCATGGAAAGCCGGCACATGGACATCCTGGAGATGGACGCGGCGTCCCATACCGGCGTCGACGATGTCCGCCAGATCAATGACAGCGTCCGTTATGCGCCGGCCAGCGCGCGCTATAAGGTCTACATCATCGACGAAGTCCACATGCTGTCGACGGCGGCGTTCAACGCCTTCCTGAAGACGCTGGAGGAGCCGCCGGAACACGCCAAATTCGTGTTCGCCACGACCGAGATCCGCAAGGTGCCGGTGACGGTGCTGTCGCGCTGCCAGCGCTTCGACCTGCGCCGCGTCGAGGCCGACGTGCTGATGAAGCATCTCGCCGGGATCGCGACCAAGGAAGGCGTGACGATCGAGCCGGAAGCGCTGGGCATCATCGCGCGCGCCGCCGAAGGCTCGGTGCGCGATTCGCTGTCGCTGCTCGATCAGGCGATTGCTCACAGCGCCGGCGAGGTCCGTGCCGACGATGTCCGGCAGATGCTGGGGCTCGCCGACCGCACCCGCGTCATCGACCTGTTTCATCATCTCGCCAGCGGCGACATCGCCGCCGCCTTCAAGGAATTCCGCGAACAGTACGACGTCGGCGCCGATCCCGTCGTGGTGCTGTCCGATCTGGCCGAGTTCGTGAACTTCGTCACCCGCGTGAAGGTCGTGCCAGCCACCGCCGACAACGTCGCCTTCAGCGAGACCGAACGGCTCCGCGCGCGCGATTTCGCCACCAAGCTGTCGATGCGCGTGCTGTCGCGGATGTGGCAGATGCTGCTCAAGGGCATTGCGGAAACGCAAGGCGCAACACGCCCCGCTGCAGCCGCCGAGATGGTGCTGGTGAGGATCGCCTACGCAGCCGATCTGCCGACGCCGGACGAAGCCATTCGCATGATCGAGCAGAATGGTGGCGGATCGCCTGTCGTCACCCATGGCGGTGGGGCGCGTCCTGCGCCTGCCCCGAGCATGAGTGCAGGCGCTCCGCCGGTGATGAGTTCGGCGCCGATGCAGGCGCCGCGTGCGCAAGGGCCGACCTTGGCCGCGGTGGGCGGTGGCATGCGGCCGCAGGCGATGTCGTCGCAGCCATCGCCGGTCCAGCAGAATCAGTCCGCGTTGCGCCTGGCGAGCTTCCAGGAACTCGTCGCGCTCGCCGGCAAGAATCGCGACCTGATCACCAAGAGCGCGCTCGAGATGGATGTCCGGCTGGTCCGCTTCGAGGATGGACGGCTGGAGATCGCGCTGGAACGGACGGCGCAGCGCTCGCTTGTCTCGGACCTCGGGCGCAAGCTGGAGGACTGGACCGGCCGGCGCTGGACCGTGATCGTGTCGAACGAAGCGGGACAGCCGACCTTGCGCGAGCAGAATCTGCGCGCCAAGAGCGAGCGTGAGGCGGCGGCAGAAGCCGATCCGCGCGTCCAGGAGATCCTGGCGCGGTTCCCAGGTACCAAGGTGATCGAAGTGCGTCGGCTCGCCCACGAGCCGCCCGAATCGGACGCCAGTGCTGTCGAGCCGCCAGACGAGTCCGACGATGATGATGATTTCTAGGCTGATAACGAGGTGCTCCGATGGCTGACTTTCTCGGCATGATGAAACAGGCGGCGCAGCTGCAATCGAAGATGCAGGCGATGCAGGAGGAACTCGGCAGCCTGGAGGTCGAGGGCATCTCCGGTGGTGGCCTGGTCGCCGTGCGTATGACCGCCAAGATGGAAGTGAAGGGCATCAAGATTGATCCGTCGCTCTTGAAGCCCGACGAGGCCGAGATCCTGGAGGATCTCCTGGTCACCGCGCATGGCGATGCGCGCCGCAAGGCGGAAGCGGCGATGCAGGAAAAGATGCAGGCCATCACCGGCAAGCTCGGCCTACCGCCGGGCTTCGGCTTCGGTTAGTCCGTTCATGATCGTCGTGAACTGATGGCCGTCGCCGGTCCTGAAATCGAGCGTCTGATCCAGCTGCTTGCGCGCCTGCCCGGGCTCGGGCCGCGCTCGGCACGGCGTGCCGCGCTGCATCTGATCAAGAAGCGCGAGGCGCTGATGGTGCCGCTCGCCTCGGCGATGCAGGTCGCGATCGAGCGCATCCAGGTCTGCAAGACCTGCGGCAACATCGACACCCAAAGTCCGTGCACGGTGTGCACCGACCCGCGGCGTGATCCCGCGATGATCGTGGTCGTCGCTGATGTCGCCGATCTCTGGGCGCTGGAGCGTGCGAAGGCAAGCAACGGCCGCTATCACGTGCTCGGCGGCACTTTGTCGCCGCTCGACGGTGTCGGCCCGCAGGATCTCACCATCGACGCGCTGGTGCAGCGCGCGCATGCGCCGGAGGTGTCCGAGATCATCCTCGCACTGAACGCGACGGTCGATGGCCAGACCACCGCGCACTACATCACCGACCTCCTGCAGGAGGCGAACGTCAAGGTCACGCGACTGGCGCATGGCGTGCCGGTCGGCGGCGAGCTCGATTATCTCGACGAAGGCACGCTCTCGGCCGCGATGCGGCAGCGCACCCTGTTCTAAGCACAGACGGAAGTGGAATGATGACGAAACGCGGATTCGGCAAACGGCTGGCTTTGGGCGCGATTCTGGTGGCGCTCTCGGCGCCGTCCGTGCTGGCGCAGCAGGGTGAAGTGCCGCAGAAGGCCGGCAGGCCACTCAATGCCGGCGACGTCCTGTCCGGTGAGCTGAACGCGCTGAAGATCAAGAGTGCCAAGCCCGGGCAGCCGTCCGCTGCGTATCAGATCACCAGCGAGCCGCGCCGCCTGCCGCCGCCGAGCGGGCTGTGCAATCTCGAGACCGGCCCCGAGACGTTCCAGCTCGTCACCGCCAACAATGCGCAGGCCTCGCAGCTCAAGGGCCTGCTCGGCAAGCAGATCGCCGTGAAGGTCGACGAGATCGCCTGTGCCCAGGACGCGGGTCAGATGAGCGAAGCGGTCGTCACGAAGTGGAGCCTGGTGAAGCGGTGATCTGCGCGATCCTCGCTCGGCCATCGTTTTTACGCGATGAGTGCCTCTCCTCGCATTGACCGCCAAGTCTGCCGGGCCGAGCCGCCGAGGAGAGAGGACGATGCCGTTCATCCACGATCAATCTGACATCGAATGGCCGGAGGATGGATCCGATGCACCGGATCCGCGCGTCAGCGATTTTGTTTATTTGCCTGCTCCCGAATATGGCGGGCCGCAGGAGCCGGTCCGGTTTTCACTGCAGCCGCCTGCCAGCGAGAGCACCGCATCTCCTGGGGCAGTCGAGCCGCAAAGGCGGAGCATTCTCGATCGTCTGCTCGGACGGCGGACGCCGCAAAGCCGGGTGATCCGGGACCACGAGCGGCGGCGGCAGCTGCTGTTCGCGACGCTCGTGCCGCCGCTGCGGGCTGCCGGCGCCAAGCGGGCGTATTGTCGCTACGATGGCGGCAACGACGAAGGATTTTCCTGGCTCGATCACTACGAGAGCGAAAGCGGGGATCGTCTCGACCTCGATGCGCTGGCCGCGCGGCTTCTCGCGATGGGCGTCCATGATCAGCTGCCCGCGATCGAAGCCCGCTCTCAATCCGCGGCAATTTTCAAGCACCAGAAGCTCGCTGAGTTGCGCGACGTCGTTTCCGATCAATTGGTCGAGGAGTGGGCCATGCTGCTGCTCGGCAGAGGTTTCGGCACCGGCGAATATTGCATGTATGGCGCGTTTTGGGTGGATCTCGAAGCGTGCACCATCATCGATGACGGCAATGCCGATCCGGTCGTGAAGAACATCACGATCGCCGGGTAGAGGCGGCCATGGCGCATCCCTATCACCATGCGGTTCGTTCCGCCCGCCTGTTCGGTGGCGAGCCGGCCGACTATCAGGCGATCCACGACTGGTTCGACGAGAGCAAGGCGCATCTCGCTGACGTCCGCCACCGCGCCCTGCGTCACCACAGCGAAGGGATCTTCCTGTGCGAGGCGATCTTTGGTGCGACCCTGACCAACAGCGTCGGCAAAGTCGTTCCCGTCAGGACGATCGGAGAGCAGCACGTCAAGGATGATCTGGGCTGGATTCCGACCGTCAAGGATTGGCTGCAGCACCTTGAGGTCCAACCCTGGATGGGCCGAACGCCATTCCGTCCGCAGACCGACGAGCGGCAGTCTGCCGGCACGTCCAGTGTTCAGCAGCCGCCGCAGGATGATGCCGCTTCGCCGGAGGGGTGACTGCCGCGCTCAGACCTTGGCCGGGCCCAGCGCCGCGAAATGCCCCCGGCGCTGCAGCCAGGCAAGCAGCACGAGGCTCGGGATCGCGACCAGCACGCAGATCACGAAGAACAGCGGCCATCCTGTGGCCTTCGCCACATAGCCTGCACCCGATGACAGATAGGTGCGCCCGACGGCGGCGAGCGCGGTGAGCAGCGCATATTGAGTCGCGGTGTGCAGCGGGTTCTTGCAGAGCGCCGAGAGATAGGCGACGAAGATCACGGTGCCGATCGCGCTGGTGAAGTTTTCCGCGGAGATCGCCAGCGCCAGCGCCCATTGATTGACGCCGACGATCGCGAGCCATGAGAACGACAGATTGGCCAACGCCTGCACCACGCCGCCGATCCAGAGACTTGTCGCGAGCGCATAGCGGCGGGCGACGAAGCCGCCGGCAAAGCCGCCGGCGAGAGTCGCGGCAAGGCCGACGCCCTTCACGATCGCGGCGTAGTCGACCTTGCTGAAGCCGAGATCGATCACGAACGGCGCGGTCATCGTGCCGGAAAAGGCGTCCGTGAACTTGAACAGCACGACGAAGGCAAGCGCCGCGAGCGCATCGCGCCGGCCGAGGAACTCCACGAAGGCGCCGGCGGCCGCATGCATCACGCGGGTGAGCGCGGTGTCCGCGCCCATTTCCGCTTCCGCCAGCTTCGACTGCGCCGGCTCGGTCGCGGCCAGCGCCGTGATCGTGCCGATCAGAATGAGCGCGGCCATCACGACATAGCCCCACATCCAGGACGCCGGCCGCGGCAGCCCGCTGGTTTCAAAGGCACTGACCACCACAAGCGCGCCAGCGGTCGAGACCAGCATGCCGATGCGGTAGGCCGCCACATAGGCCGCCATGCCAGCTGCCTGCTCGCTCTCCGGCAGGCTCTCGACGCGGAAGGCATCGACCACGATGTCCTGGGTCGACGACATCGCGGCCACCAGCACGGCGGCCAGCGCCACCATGAACGGCGCGCGCGCCGGGTCCGTCAGTGCCAGCAGCAGGATGGCGCCGATCAACAGCAGTTGCGCGAACACCAGCCAGCCGCGTCGACGGCCGAACACGCGCGTCAGCAGCGGCACGTGCAGCGCGTCCACCAGCGGCGCCCATAGGAATTTCAGCGTGTAGGGCGTGCCGACAAGGGCGAACAGTCCGATCGTGCCGAGATCGACGCCGAGCTCGCGCATCCAGATCTGCAGCGTCGAGCCGGACAACGCCAGCGGCAGGCCCGAGGAAAAGCCGAGGAAGAGCACGACGAGAACACGCGGCTGCAAATAGACCGCCATGCTCTCGCGCCAGGTGGGGGCGGGCTTGGTGTCGGGCTTTGCGGCGGCTGCCGTAAGGTCGGATGTCGCGTCGGGTGCGGTCATGAGCAGGTCGTAGCAGATTTGGGGAAATGCCGTATGCTGTTTTGCTCCGCTGGAGCCATGTTTAAGTCGTCATCGTCCGCGAAAGTGGACGATCCAGTAGCCACCGGCTTCTCGGGTCTCACGGCCGTCTCGGCGTACTGGATGCCCGCCTGCGCGGGCATGACGGTCTTAGAATGAACCTCCAGCGATCCCGGGATAGAGATCATTCCAGTTTGGGTTGTTCTCTTCGATCAGCCGGATCTTCCAGGTTCGATTCCATTTCTTGAGCCGCTTTTCACGTAGAATGGCATTTGCTGCATCGTCGAACTGCTCGAAGTAGACAAGGCGCACGACGTCGTATTTCTCAGTGAAGCTCTCGATCAGCTTTGCCTTGTGCTGTGCCACCCGGCGGATCAGATCGTTGGTCACGCCGATGTAGAGCGTACCGCCAATGCGGCTTGCCAGGATGTCCACGTAGTAGGAACGCGTGCCCATCGGACGTCTCTGGAATATTGGAGCGCCCGGTCAAGCCAGGCGACGACCGTCTTGCCTGGATGGCTGTCTCGGACAACACAGAGACTTCGGTCACTCTCCCGCCTGTATGCGCCCTGCCAGCGGAAACAGGTCCGGCGTCGTCCCGACAGCAGGCGCAATCCGCGGCGATTCCACCGGTGCATCCTGCTTGCTGAAATCCAGCTCCTCGATGCGGGCGGCGCGCTTCTCGATCTTGTCGGCGGAGATCAGGATCTGGCGGATATCCTCGCCGACATCGCCAAAATGCTTTTGCAGCTTGAGCACGCGCTCGCGCAGGCGGCCGAGATCGTCGCCGAGATGGATCACCTCGTTGCGGATCTGGTCGGCGGCATCGCGGATGCGCGCATCCTTCATGATCTGCTGCATCACCTGGATCGCCAGCATCAGCAGTGACGGCGACACCAGCACCACGCGGGCGCGATAGGCCTTCTGGATGACGTCGTCGAAGCCGTCATGGATCTCGGCATAAACCGACTCTGAGGGCACGAACATCAGCGCCGTATCCTGCGTCTCGCCGACGACGAGATACTTCTCGGCAATGTCGTTGACATGCCGCAGCACGTCGCTGCGCAGGCGCTGGGCGGCGGCGCGCTTCTCCTCCTCCGTCTCTGCATCATGCAGCGCCGTGACGGCTTCCAATGGAAACTTGGCGTCGATGCACAGCGGGCGCGCATCGGGCAGGAACACGACGCAGTCCGGCCGCTTGCCGCTGGCGAGCGTGTATTGGAAGGCGTAGCTGCCCTTGGGCAGCCCGTCCTGCACGATCGCCTCCATGCGCGCCTGGCCGAAGGCGCCGCGCGACTGCTTGTTGGCGAGCACGTCGCGCAATGTGGACACCTGCGTGGTCAGCTCGCTGAGGTCGCGATGGGCATTGTCGATGATGCCCAGCCGCTCATGCAGCACGCGCAAGGAATCCATGGTGTGGCGTGTGCTCTGCTCCATCGACTGGCCGACGCGATGGGTGACGGCATCAAGGCGCTCGTTGACGCTGCGGGCCAGGTCCACCTGCCGGCCGGCGAGCAGTTGCGCCATGGCATCGACCCGGCCGGACGCTTCGCTCTGGACCCGGATCATCTCGCTGAACCGCTGTTCGAGCTCGTCGGTGCGAATCGCCTGCTGTGCGGCAAACTCGCCGCCGCGGCGGCTGGACCGGGCGACGGCTGCCACGATCATCACGAGCAGCAGCAGCACCAGCACGCCAAATCCGATCAGCGCGTCACTGGCGCGCAGCGGAAGGTCGCCGATCATCACGATGACAGGATTGAGCGATTGGCTGGTGGTCATCACCCCCGTCTATCCGATTCGCATAAGCCTGCGAACGAAGAGAGAACATTCATGGTTAAGATCGGCTTAAGATTTATGGTTAGCGAGGCGTTGAATTTCATGGTTAGCGATGTCTTAACCACGCACCGTCACATTGACCGGGCCTGTTCCGGGGCTTAAATCGCGCGCCATGTCCCTACGAGAAATCATCATCCTGCCGGACAAGCAGTTGCGGCTGGTCTCCAAGCCTGTCGAGAAGGTCACGCCGGAGATCCGGCAGTTGGTCGACGACATGTTCCAGACGATGTACGACGCCCCCGGTATCGGGCTCGCGGCCATCCAGGTTGCGCAGCCGCTGCGCGTCATCACCATGGATCTGGCCAAGCCGGATGCCGGTGGCGAGACCAAGCGTGAGCCGCGGGTCTTCATCAATCCCGAGATCATCGCCAAGTCCGACGAGCTCTCGATCTATGAGGAAGGCTGCCTGTCGATCCCCGAATATTACGAGGAGGTCGAGCGGCCGGCGCGGGTCCGCGTCCGCTTCACCGATCTCGACGGCGTGCTGCGCGAGGAGGATGCCGAGGGACTCTACGCCACCTGCATCCAGCACGAGATCGACCATCTCAACGGCGTGCTGTTCATCGACTATCTGTCGAAGCTCAAGCGTGACCGCGTTCTGAAGAAGTTCACCAAGGCCGCCAAACGCGCGGGCGAGTGATCGACGAACTCTGTCCTCCGTCATGCCCGGGCTTGACCCGGGCATCCACGTCTTGCCTCTCGCGTTGGCGTTCAGACGTGGATGGCCGGGACAAGCCCGGCCGTGACGCGGAGGATTCGGCAATGCAGGATCTTCCACCCGATGCCCCTTCGCCTGATCTTCATGGGCACGCCGGATTTCGCCGTGCCCACCCTGCTTGAGCTCGCCGGCCACGGCCACGAGATCGCGGCTGTGTATACGCGCGCGCCGAAGCCCGGCGGCCGTCGCGGCCTGGCCCTGGTGCCGACGCCGATCGAGACCGAGGCGCGAAGGCTCGGAATTCCCGTGGTCACGCCGAAGACGCTGAAGACCGAGGAGGCCCTGACCGCGTTTCGCGCCCATCAGGCCGATGCAGCTGTGGTCGTGGCCTATGGCATGATCCTGCCTCAGGCGATTCTCGATGCGCCCAAGCTCGGCTGCTACAACCTCCATGCCTCGCTGCTGCCGCGCTGGCGCGGCGCCGCGCCGATCAACCGCGCCATCATGGCTGGTGACGCCGAAACCGGGGTCATGGTGATGAAGATGGATGTCGGGCTCGACACCGGCGACGTCGCGATGGCCGAGCGCCTGCCGATCACCGATGCGATGACCGCGTCCGACCTGCACGACCAGCTGGCGCGGATCGGCGCCGACCTGATGGTGCGCGCCATGGCTGCGCTGGAGCGCGGCGGGCTCACGCTGACGAAGCAAGCCGATGCGGGCGTCACCTACGCAGCCAAGATCGAGAAGGCCGAGGCGCGGATCGACTGGAGCAAGCCTGCCAACGCGGTATTGCGCCACATCCACGGCCTGTCGCCATTTCCGGGGGCGTGGAGTGAGGTCACGCTCGACGGTGAAGCCGTGCGCTTGAAGATCCTGCGCTGCGCGCTGGCCGATGGCAGGGGCGAACCGGGCGCTGTGATCAACGAGCAGCTCACCATCGCCTGCGCCGACGGCGCCGTCCGTGTCACCGAGCTGCAGCGCGCCGGCAAGGGCCCGATGAAGGCCGCGGATTTCCTGCGCGGCACCCGCGTCGCTCCGGGCCTGCGCTTCGGTTGACGTCCCCAACGCGTCATGCGCGGGCTTGACCCGCGCATCCATCTCGCAAACAAACGTCCTTGTTGGATGGATTGCCGGGTCAAGCCCGGCAACGACAGCAAAACTCGATCCAGGCGATGCCCCGCTACAAGCTCACTATCGAATATGACGGCACGCCATTCTGCGGCTGGCAGCTGCAGGAGACGCTACCGTCGGTGCAGGGCGCGCTGGAGGCGGCGGTGCAGGCGACCTGTGGCGTGCCGACCCGCGTGCACGGGTCAGGCCGCACGGATGCCGGCGTCCACGCCACCGGCCAGGTCGCGCATTGCGACATTGCCAAGGACTTCCGGCCCGACAAATTGCGCGATGCGCTCAACGCGCATCTGCGGCCGAACCCGGTCGCGGTGCTTGAGGCCGAGATCGTTTCCGATACGTTCGAGGCACGCTTCTCGGCCCGTAAGCGGCACTATCGCTATCGGATCGTCAATCGGCGCTCCAATCTCGCGCTCGAGGTCGGGCGTGTCTGGCGTGTGCCGCAGCGGCTTGATTCCGATGCGATGCATGCCGCTGCACAGAGGCTGATCGGCAGGCACGACTTCACCACGTTCCGTGACACAGAATGTCAGGCGAAATCGCCCGAGAAGACGCTCGATCAGCTCGATGTCGTCAGGGACGGAGACGCGGTGACCATCGTGACCTCGGCTCGCTCCTATTTGCACAGCCAGGTGCGCTCGATGGTGGGATCGCTGGTGTGGGTCGGGCAGGGCCGCTGGAGCGCCGATGATCTCGCCGCCGCGCTGGCCGCGCGCAACCGCGCCGCCTGCGGTGTCGTGGCGCCCCCGGAAGGGCTGTACCTGGTCAAGGTGGATTATTGAAGCAGTCCCAAGTGGAACCTTGGTGCTGTTAGTTGCGAATGACTATCCTAATTAGTTGCTGTTTTGCGTCGCAATGCATGGTTTCTTAACTCCAAATTGAAATCCTGGCTGTTATCCGGGCCTTGAGTTGCTGTTCAGCGAGGTCCGTCGTGCGCATTCGCCAAGTCTTCCTGCTTTCTCTGTTGCTCGGGGCCGTCATCGGCCTGCTCGCCACCGCGCTGTTTGCCTGGCAGCAGCTGGCCTCCCTGCAAGCTGCGAGGACAGCAGGACGTGATGCGCAGCTGCTGGCTGCCATGCTGCGGCTGCCGGAGAAGTTGAATCTCGAGCGTGCTATGGTCAATCCGCGGTTGGCCTCGCCCAATCCGGCGACCGCCGACGAGCTCGCTTCGCTGCAGAAGATCCTCCAGGGCTCGGATGAAGCGTTCGCCAAGGCGCGAAGCCTCGTGCAGTTGAGCGAAGACTCCGCCGCGCTGGATTCGATCCAGCAGAAGCTGCGCGCGTTGCGCAGTTCCGCGCTCGATGCCGTCACGCAGCCGAAGGCCGCGCGATCCGAAGTCATTGTCCGCGATTACGTGCCGCAGATGTTCGCGATTCAGGAGACGACCGGCAGCCATGTCGAAGGCATCGTCCGCCGGATCAATTCGGCAAACCCCGCGGTCGGCCAGTCGGCCAGGCTCGCCGTGATCGGGTGGGACATGCGCGATTGGGCTGGTCGCGCCACCACGACCTTCATCCGCATGATCGCGACCAAGCAGCCGATGTCCGGTGAGCCGGCCGAGGCTCTGGCCATGTTCAAGGGACGGATCGAGCGGATCTGGTCGGCGGCCAAGCTCGCGGCTGCGGAGATCGATCAGAAACCGATCTTCGCAGCCTTGTCGCAGGTGGAAAGCGGCTATTGGGCGCGTGGCGGCGAGTTCTATGCGTCCCAGGTCGCGCCGAACCGCGGCAAGGTCCTCGAGCTCGATCCCGATCAGTTTCTGCGCTCGATGTTCCCGATCCTCGACACGATCCTGCCGCTGCGCGATGCGGCGATTGCCGAGGCGCTCCGTCAGGGCGATCTCGCCATCGCCGAGTCGCAGACGCGCTTCGTGCTCGCGCTGGCCCTGCTGCTGATCAACGTGGCGGCTGCCGCGCTCGGCACCGTCTGGTTCAATGGCCGGGTGATCAAGCCGCTGTCTTATCTGACCGAGCTGATCGGACGCATCGCCAGCGGTGAGCGCGACGTGACGATCGCCTATCGCGACCGGACGGACGAGGTCGGCACGCTCGCCAACGCCATCGGCGTGCTCCAGGAGAAGTCTGCCGAGGCTGATCGGCTCGCGCTTCAGGGCGCCGATGCCGAAGCCCGTCGCGACGCGCGCCGGCAGAAGATCGAGGCGCTCACCGGCCGGTTCGGCGAGGTCATCGATACGCTCTGCGGCCGCCTCAGCGATGCCGCCAGCGGCCTGAAGCAGTCAGCCGAAGCCCTGGACGGCTCCGCCAGCGCCACCGCCTCCCGTGCCACCGCAGTGACCGATGCGGCAGCGCAGGCAACGGCCGGCGTCAATACCGTGGCCGCAGCCTCGGAGGAGCTGGATCATTCGATGAAGGAGATTACCCGGCAGATTGCGGAAGCGGCGTCGGAATCGTCGAATGCGACCAGTCAGGCGCTCGACACCACCGACAAGGTGCGCACGCTTGCCGGCAGCGCAACGCGCATCGGCGACGTCGTGCAGCTGATCCGCGCCATCGCTTCGCAGACCAATCTGCTCGCGCTCAACGCCACGATCGAATCGGCACGCGCTGGCGAGGCCGGCAAGGGCTTTGCCGTGGTTGCCTCCGAGGTGAAGAGCCTGGCATCGCAGACCAGCAAGGCGACCGAGGAGATTGAGAGTCAGATCGCCGCGATCCAGAACGAGACGGGCAGCACCGTTGCCGCGATCGAAAAGATCGCGGCTGTCGTCAATACGATCAGTGGTGTCACGGGCGCGGTGGCAAGCGCGGTAGCCGAGCAGAGCGCCACGACGCGGGAGATTGCCCGCAGCGTGCAGCAGACGGCCAGCGGCACCAACGACGTCTCGTCATCGATTGCGCTGGTAAGCGCTGCGGCTGCGGATACCCGTGGATCGGCGCGATCGCTGCTCGACTCCGCGGCGAGCCTGGCCGGGCAGGCCACGGACCTGCGCCGCGAGGTCGATCAGTTCTTGGCCGAGGTGAAGGCAGCCTGACCTCTGTCAGGGGTGCCGCTCAGGCGAAATAGCGATCGAGAATGCCGCGATAGATCTTCGTCAGGGTGGCGATATCCGCCACGGAGGCGCGCTCGTCGATCTGGTGCATGGTCTGCCCGACCAGGCCGAATTCGATGACCGGGCAATAGCTCGCAATGAAGCGCGCATCCGAGGTGCCGCCGGTCGTGGAGAGCTCCGGCTTGCGTCCGGTCACGCTCTCGATGGCGGCGACGGCGAGGTCGGTGAACGGCCCCGGCTTGGTCAGGAACACTTTGGAGTTCGACGGCAGCCAGTCGATATGGGCGCGGATGCGGTTTCCGCAGGCCTTGGCCAGCCGTTCCTCGACCAGCGCCCGCAGCGAGTCCTGCGTGTGACAGTCATTGTAGCGGATGTTGAACTTCGCGCGCGCCAGGCCCGGGATGACGTTGGATGCCGTGTTTCCGACATCGACGCTGGTGAATTCGAGGTTCGACGGCTGGAATTGCGCACTGCCGTGATCCAACGGTTCGTCCGACAGCGCGACGATCAGGCGAGAGATGTCGGGCACCGGATTCTCGGCGCGGTGCGGATAGGCGACGTGGCCCTGCCTGCCCTCGACGATCAGCGTGCCGGACTGCGAGCCGCGGCGGCCGATCTTGATGCAGTCGCCCATGACCTCCTGGTTCGACGGCTCGCCGAGCACGCAATGGTCGAATTTTTCGCCGCGCTCGGCCGCCCATTGTAACAGCTTGATGGTGCCGTTGATCGAGACGTCCTCCTCGTCGCCGGTGATCAGGAACGAGATCGAGCCTTTCGGCTGCCCGTCGTGATCGCGCAGATAATCCAGCGCGGCGGCGACGCTGCAGGCGATGCCGCCCTTCATGTCGACCGCGCCGCGGCCGTAGATATAGCCGTCCCTCACCTCGCCCGAGAACGCCGGAAGGCTCCAGGCCGCTTCGTCACCGGGCGGGACCACGTCGGTATGGCCGGCGAAGGTGATGTGCGGACCCTCGGTGCCGATGCGAGCGTAGAGATTGTCGATGTCGGCCGTGCCTGCTTCCGAAAAGGTGATGCGGTGGGTCGTGAAGCCGGCCTGTTTCAGCAGGGCTTCGAGCACACCGAGCGCCCCGGCATCGGCGGGGGTCACGGAGGGGCAGCGGATCAGATCGCGGGTGATGGTGAGGGCATCGGTCATGCCCTCCGCTTAACACGGGCTTTCGGGCGGCGGCTAGTGCGCCGCCCGGGCCAGGACGATCAGTCGCGCAGCAGTTCGTTGATCGAGGTCTTGGAGCGGGTGCGCTCGTCGACGCGCTTGACGATGACGGCGCAGGCGGTGGACGGGCCGATCTGGCCGTTCTTCATCGGCTTACCCGGCAGCGCGCCCGGTACCACGACGGCATATTCCGGCACCTCGCCGACGAAAGTCTCGCCGGTCTCGCGGTCGATGACCTTGGTCGAGGCGCCCAGGAAGACGCCCATCGCGAGCACTGCGCCCTTCCGGACGACGACGCCCTCCGCAACCTCTGATCGTGCACCGATGAAGCAATCATCCTCGATGATCACGGGGCCGGCCTGCAGCGGCTCCAGCACGCCGCCAATGCCGACACCACCGGAGATATGGACGCGCTTGCCGATCTGGGCGCAGGAGCCGACTGTCGACCAGGTATCGACCATGGTGGCCTCGTCGACATAGGCGCCGAGATTGACGAAAGACGGCATCAGCACGACGTTCTTGGCGATGAAGGCCGAGCGGCGCACGATCGCGCCAGGCACCGCGCGGAAGCCGGCCTCGCGGAAGCGGTTCTCGCCCCAGCCTTCGAATTTCGACGGCACCTTGTCCCACCATGACGCCTGGCCGGGGCCGCCCGGAATGACGCTCATGTCGTTGAGGCGGAAGGACAGCAGCACGGCCTTCTTCAGCCACTGGTTGACGCTCCATGTGCCGTCCGTGCCGCGCTCGGCGACGCGCGCCTCGCCCTTGTCGAGCAGCTCCAGCGCACTCTCCACGGCGTCGCGGATCTCGCCCTTGGTCGTGGTCGAGACGCCATCACGGGCATCGAAGGCGCTGTTGATGGTGGATTCCAGGGCGGAAAATGACATCGGTCGATCCTCGCTTGGTCCCGGGCCGACCGGGACGGACGTGTACGAGTATGGAGGGCAAGGCGGCTTTTTCGGAGTTTGGGGCAGGGGAGTCAAGGCACACCCACCGCTGGTCCGGGACGACGGTCGGCTATGTAGCCACCAGCCGCTGCAAGAATCCGGTCAGGTCATCCGTGACGTGGTCGACATGCGGATCGTCCCGACCCGACAGCTCCCAGTCCTCGCGCACCACTTCCTTGGTGCCGTCGGGCACCACCAGCACCGTGGTCATGCCGAGGTCGTGCGGGACCACGAGATTGCGGGCAAGGTCCTCGAACATGGCTGCACGGGTCGGATCGACGGCGTGCAGCTCGAGGAATTTGTCATAGGTCTCGCGCGCGGGTTTTGGCGTCAGCTCGGCGGCGATGATGTCGAACACGCCGTGGAAATGGCCGGCGATGCCGAGCCGTGACAGCACCGCATCGACATGATCGACCGAACCGTTGGTCAGGATCAGCTTGCGCCCGGGCAATTTCTCGATCGCCGCGCCCATGTCCGGATTCGGCTCCAGCGGCGAGTGGTCGATCTTGTGCACATAGGCCAGGAAGTCGTCGGCATGCACGCCATGCTCAGTCATCATCCCGCGCATCGTGGTGCCGTAGCGGCGGTAGTAGTCCTTCTGGATGCGGCGCGCCTCGTCCGCGTCGACCTTGAGCCAGTTGGACACGAACTCGCCGATTCGCGCGTCGACCTGCTGCCAGAGATTGACGTGGTGCGGATACAGCGTGTTGTCGAGATCGAACACCCAGGTGTCGACGTGGTCGAAGCTGCGGGGATCTTTCGTCATGTCTGCCTCGGTCCATCATGCCTGGGTTCATCATGCCCCGCTGGCGCGGCATATTCCGCCGTCGTCCCGGCGAAGCCCGGGACCCATACCGCGTGATCTATCATGGGGCAGGATGGCTGATGCCGGTCGCCTCCACCACGGCCGGTGGTTATGGATCCCGGCGTTCGCGGGGATGACAGCGGAGTGTGGGGCCGCAGTGCGCGCCTGATCGACATGATCATCACGGCAGCGCGAATCTGATTGTCTTGCCGCCGCGGGTGATGTCGACCGCGGTGAAGCCGGTGGCGGTGAAGCCGCGGCTCGGACAGTCGCCCTGCTCTGTTGTCTCGAACTTGTTCTCGCGGGTGCAGAGCTGGACGAGGCCGCCCCAGTTCAGGGGCTTGTTCTTCAGCTTGATGGTGCGGTTTTCGTCATCGACCGCCTCGGCGAAGCTGTAGACCTTCTTCGGCTGCCCGGTAATGTCGGGATGCAGGCACTTGCCGGCGTCGATGCGATACCAGCCGCGGCTGACCACCGTGCGGCCGTCGTCGGTCGCGACCGCCGCCATGACCTTGTGCGGCGTGTCGTTGCACCAAGTAAGCCCGGTGGGCGAGGGCGTCTGAACCGCGTCGACCATCGTGGCGAAGAATGTCGACTGCGAGACGATGTCGGACGAGAGCCCGCGACTCTTCAGGAACGCGGCGAGTGCAGCTTGCGTCTTCGGCCCGTCGACGCCGTCGATCGGGGACACGTCATAGCCGGCAATGCCGAGCAGACGCTGGATGCCGGCGAGGCGGGCCTGCTCGTCATCATATTCCGCGCTTTCGGCGAGATAGGCGGTCAAGCTGCCGTCATCGCTTTTTGTCGGCGTCACCTGGGTGAACGCTGCCGGGGTCTGCCCGGCACGGCATTGTCGCGCAGCAGCGATCACGAAATTATCGGTCGTCGCAACGCAGAGCTGGTCATTGCCGTTTGCGGCGATCGGCGATGCGCCATAGAGGCTGAGCGCGCGCGCGTGGAGCAGGATACGCTCCGCGGTCATCGCGCCCTGCAGCACCACGCGGCAGGTAGCCGGATCGAGCCTGAACCATCCCCGCGTCGCCGTCGCCGCCTTCTCGTCGATGCCGATCGCAGCCTCGACGACGTAGCTCATGCGATTGCAGAGCTTGAGGTCGGCGCGGGCGGGCGTGGTGAAGGTGAGAAGAGGGAGGATGGCGGCCAGGGCGAGCGCAACGCGAGTCCGGAGGGGTTTCGCTTGCCAACGAATCTCCCCGACGTCATGGCCTGGCTTGACCCGACCATCCACGCGTTTGTCTCCATCGGAGGGAAAGTCATGAATGCCCGGGTCGAGCCCGGGCATGACGATCTCCAAGGTTGCGACGGCCTTGCCCATCACTTGTGGATCAGCGTGCCCGTGCCCTGGTTGGTGAACAGCTCGAGCAGCACCGCGTGCTGCACCTTGCCGTCGAGAATCACGACGCCCTGTACCCCCTGCTCGAGCGCGTAGATGCAGGTCTCAACCTTCGGGATCATGCCGCCGGAAATGGTGCCGTCGGCGATCAGCTTGCGCGCATCCTTTACCGACAGCTCCGGAATCAGCTTCTTCGACTTGTCGAGCACGCCGGGCACGTCGGTGAGCAGCAGCAGGCGCTTGGCCTTCAGCGCGCCGGCCACCGCTCCGGCAAAGGTGTCGGCGTTGACATTGAAGGTCTGACCTTCCTTGGAGGTCGCGAGCGGAGCAAGGATCGGGATCAGCTCGTAGCCGATCAGCTGGTTCAGCAGCGTCAGGTCGACCTTGTCGGGCTCGCCGACGAAGCCGAGATCCACCACCTTCTCGATATGGCTGTCCGGATCGACCATGGTGCGTGTGGCCTTGACCGCGCGCACCATGTTGCCGTCCTTGCCGCAGAGGCCGACGGCCTTGCCGCCGGCTTCGTTGATGTAGCCGACCAGCTGCTTGTTGATCGAGCCGGCAAGCACCATTTCGACGATCTCGATCGTCGCAGCGTCGGTGATGCGCAGACCGGCGGCAAATTCGGAGACGATGCCGAGGCGTTTGAGCATGGTCGCGATCTGCGGCCCGCCGCCATGCACCACCACGGGGTTGATCGCGGTTTGCTCGAGCAGCACGATGTCGCGCGCGAAGGCCTTGGCGGTGTCCTCGTCACCCATGGCGTGGCCGCCATATTTGATGACGATGGTCTCGTCGTCATACTCCTGCATGTGCGGGAGCGCCTCGGACAGGATGCGGGCCTGATCGAGCGGGCTGATGGTGGTCGCGTCGGTCATGTCGGGGATCTCGGCTAGCGGGGCGTCGCCGCGCGTTCTATCCGATTGCCGCCTGCTGCGCAAAGCGCCGGATCAGGCGCGCCGGGGCCACAACGCGCAGATCGCGAGCGCAATCCAGCTCGCAATTTGCAGGCTGCCGCCGATCGGCGCCGCAAACGGAAACAGCCGGTCGCCGGCGAACTGCCGCATCAACAGGTCGCCGGCGAAAAGCGCCGGCCCGAGCGCGAAACCGAGGGCCGCGATCAGCCCGATGCGCCGATGAATGACGCCGCGCTCGGCCAGCGCGACGGTGCCGAGCAGAGCGCAGGCGTGGAACAGCAGCATCATGGAGGCGGTGGCGAGGCGGGATGCGTCGGCATCATGCGCGGCCTTGGCCGCGAGCGCCACGCCGGTGGCACCCATCAGCCCGGCCAGTGCGATCAGGAGACGCCAGAGCCGCGTCATGCGCCGCGCTCCTCCAGCAGGCGCGCCATTGCGGCGCGCAGCTCCGGCATGCCCGTTCCGGAGCGCGATGACGTCGCCAGCACCTGCGGGAATGCCGCCGGATGCTTGGCCAGCGCGGCCTCGGTCTCGGCGATGCGGGCGGCGAGCTCCGGCGGCTTGACCTGGTCGGCCTTGGTCAGGACCAGCTGATAGCTGACCGCGGACCGGTCGAGCGTCTTGAAGATCTCCTGATCGACCTCCTTGAGGCCGTGGCGGGCGTCGATCAGCACATAGACGCGGGCAAGCGAGGCGCGGCCGAGCAGGAATTGGTGGATCAACTCGGTCCAGGACGCGACCTTGGTTTTGGCCGCGGCGGCGTAGCCATAGCCGGGCATGTCGACCAGGCGCAGCGGCGCATAGTCAGGTCCCTCGAAGAAGATCAGCTCCTGCGTGCGGCCCGGCGTGTGCGACGTCCGTGCCAGCGCGTTCTGGCCGGTCAACGCATTGATCAGGCTGGACTTGCCGACATTGGAGCGGCCGGCAAAGGCGATCTCGATCTGGCCGGACATCGGCGGCAGGCTCGCGATCGAGGGCGAGGCATGGGTGAACCGCCAAGCCTGCGCGAACAGCTTGCGGCCCTTCTCGATCAGGCGCTCGTCGGTGTCGTGGCTGGTGGTCATCAATGCTTTTGCCTCGTCATTGCGAGCGAAGCGAAGCAATCCAGGGTCACAAGGGAAGTCTGGATTGCTTCGTCGCTGCGCTCCTCGCAATGACGGCCGCGGCTCAAGCCGCCTTACTCGTCGTCACGCCACTTTTTTTTTTAAACGTGCCGCGGATGTTGTCGAACAGCTCCACCTTGACGCCATTGCGGCGCATGATGAAGCCCTGCTGCAGCACCGACAGCGTGTTGTTCCAGGCCCAGTAGATCACCAGACCGGCCGGGAAGCCCGCGAGCATGAAGGTGAAGATGATCGGCATCCAGTTGAAGATCATCGCCTGGGTCGGATCCGGCGGCGCCGGGTTCAGCTTCATCTGCACCCACATCGTGATGCCCATGATGATCGGCCAGATGCCGAGCGCCAGGTAGTGGCCGAACAGGGGCAGCTGGGTCGGATCAAACGGGATCAGGCCGAACAGCGTGAACAGATTGGTCGGATCGGGCGCCGAGAGGTCCTTGATCCAGCCATAGAACGGCGCATGCCGCATCTCGATGGTGACGAACAGCACCTTGTAGAGCGAGAAGAACACCGGGATCTGCAGCACGACCGGGAGACAGCCGGCGACCGGGTTGATCTTCTCCTTCTTGTAGATCTCCATCATCTCCTGCTGCTGCTTCATCCGGTCGTCCGGATAGCGCTCCTTGAGCGCCTGCAGCTGCGGCTGGATCGCCTTCATCTTCGCCATCGAGGCGTAGGACTTGTTGGCGAGCGGAAAGAACAGGAGCTTCACCAGCACCGTCACCAGCAGGATCGAGATGCCGAAATTGCCGAAGAAGCGGAAGAAGAAGTCGAGCGCCAGGAACATCGGCTTGGTCAGGAAGTAGAACCAGCCCCAGTCGATCAGAAGATCGAAATGGTTCAGCCCAAGCTGCTGATTGTAGCCGCCGAGCCCGCCGATCGGGAAGTTGATGCCGACGACGCCGGCTTCCTTGGCTCCGGCGAACAGCCGGGTAGAAACGCTGGCCGCGCCGCCGGCCGGCACGGTCTGCGGGGTCTCGACATAGTCGGTCTGGTAACGATGCTGGTTGTCGACCAGCTTCGACGAATAGTTCGCCGTCAGGCGGGCATCCGTCATCGGCAGCAGCGCCGTCGCCCAATATTTGTCGGTGATGCCGAGCCAGCCATTGGTGACGTCGAACTTCGCCGCCTTGTCGTCGTCCATCTTCTTGTAGGTGTATTCCTGCAGTCCCTTCTCGCCGAGATAGCCGATCAGGCCTTCATGCAGGATGTAGTAGCCCGACACGTGCGGCGTGCCGTGGCGCGAGATCAGGCCGAAGGGATACAGCGTGACGGGCGCGCTGCCGGCGTTGGTGACCTCATCCTTGATGGTGAAAAGATAGTGCTCGTCGACCGAGATGGTGCGCTTGAAGGTCAGGCCGTCGGCATTGGTGGTGCTCAGCTTGACCGGGGTCGTCGGCGTCAGGGCGTTGGTGCCGTCCTGCTGCCACACCGTGTTCTGGTCGGGCACCTGGACCTTGGCGCCGGGCGCGCCGACCCAGCCGAACTCGGCGTAATAGGGCTCGGCGGTGTTGGACGGCGAGAACAGCACGATCGCGGGCGACTTCGGATCGACCGTCTCGCGATATTGCACGAACGCCAGGTCGTCGATGCGCGCGCCCTTGAGCGAAATGCTGCCGCTCAGCCGTGGGGTGTCGATCTTGACGCGGGGCGTGGCGGCGATGGCGGCGTCACGCGCCACCACGCCGGTGGCCGTAGTCGCCGCGCCGCCCGGTGCGCTCGGGCTGCCTGAGGCCGCGGCATTGGGCTGGGGGGTGGCAGACGGCGTGGCATCGGGCTGCACCGCGGGCGCCTGCTTCTTGGCGAGCTCGGCCTGCATCTGGGCCTGCGCCCGCTGCTTCTCCATCTGCGGTCCGTTGTAGAAGACCTGCCAGAGGATCAGCACGAGGCCGGACAGAATGACGGCGAGGATTGTGTTGCGATTGTCGGTCATCGTTTTCTTATCGTCTCGTCGTTCAATCCGGTGTGCGGGAATGCGCGTCCGGTGCGGGAGCATGGCGCCGGTTCGCATCCGACGGTTTGCGCGGCTGCGGCTTGGCCTGCGGCCGGTCGAGGCGGCGGAGGGTCGTCTGGAGGTCGTCGAGCATGGTTTGGAAGTCGCGCGACAGCGCATCGCGGCGCCCGATCAGCACATAATCGCTGTGCGGCCGCATCGACAGGGGATCGAGCCGTTTCACAAGCTCGCGCAGCCGCCGACGGATGCGATTACGCTCCGTGGCGGTGCCATTCTTCTTGGTGACGGTAAAGCCGATTCGGACCGGGCCCTGGTCCGCGCGCTCACGGCGCTGAACCACGAACGCAGGGCTGTTCGCCCGCGCGCCATCGGCAACGGCGAGAAAGTCCGCCCGCTGCCGCAGCCGATCCATAATGGAAATCTCCGGGACGGAGGCCCTGGCTTCAGGCGCTCAGACGCTTGCGGCCACGTGCACGACGGGCGGCAAGAACCTTGCGACCGCCGGTGGTGGCGAGGCGAGCGCGGAAGCCGTGACGGCGCTTGCGCACCAGTTTGCTCGGTTGATAAGTCCGCTTCACGGTCGTTCTCCGCTGACGGGCAATTTGCCAGTTGACAATTTGCCTGCTTGAAATGTCGAGGATGTCCGGTGATGCTTCCTGGCCCAAGCGGGCCGCTGGCGGCCCTCAGATCGAGCCGCCCCGGGCGAGCCGGGTCATCGCGGACGGTTGGCGCGGCTTATAAGGGAGCGTCCTGCCTTCGTCAATCGCGGCAAGGCGTTTCCGAGGTCTTTAGAATTTGCCCGAGAATGTGCCGGGCAAGCGCAGGCCGCCGCTCAGTGATATATCGACAGCGCAGGAAATGCGCGAAAATAGCCCCCGCCCGAAGGGGTTTCTTCATCGGACATCGCATGGCTTCGGGTTCCATTGTGAATGGATCGGACCGGAACATGAGCGATCCGTAATTTGACCGGACTCCGGTGCAGTCCCATCTTGCAGTCACGTAAGGGTGGGGGTGCCTCTTACAGGGACGACACGTGTCAGAGAGCGACAACCAGCCGATCCTGGAGCGTCTACGGCCGAAACGGTCGCGCCGGCTCGGCTTGTCCGGCAAGTTGCTCCTGTTAACCATTCCGCTGGTGATGATCGCGGAGGTGCTGATCTATGTGCCCGCCATCGCCAATTTCTGGACCAACCGCCTGAACGATCGGCTGGCTGCCGCGAATACCGCCGCGCTGGTACTCGATGCTGCCCCCTCCGGTATGGTTCCAGATTCCTTGGCGCGCCAGATCCTGACCTCGATCAATGCCCGCGGCGTCGCCATCAAGATGGGCCAGCAGCGTCGCCTGCTTGCCAGTGCCGACCTGCCGGCGTCGATCGATCATGATTTCGACATGCGCGACATGACCGTGTGGTCGTCGATCGTCAACTCGCTGAAGATGATGACTGAGACCGGCGATCATACCATGCGCGTGATCGGGCCTGCGCCCGGGCGCGCGCAATTCATCGAGGTCGTCACCGACGAGAAGCCGCTGCGCCGGGCGATGTATCGTTTTTCCCGCAATCTGCTCGGCGTGTCATTGTTGCTCGCCGTTCTCACCGCGGCATTGGTCTATCTCGCCCTGCATTTCCTGTTTGTCCGGCCGATGCGTCGCCTGACAGCCAGCCTTGTCGGCTTCCACGAAAATCCCGAGAGCGTTGCGCGCATCATCGTGCCGAGTTCGCGCTCCGACGAGATCGGTGTTGCTGAGCGCGAGCTCGCAGACATGCAGCGCGATCTCGTGTCCATGCTGCATCAGAAGAGCCGGCTCGCCGCGCTCGGTCTCGCAGTTTCGAAGATCAATCACGATCTGCGCAACCTGCTCGCCTCCTCGCAATTGCTGTCGGATCAGCTTGCCAGCGTGCCCGACCCGCGGGTGCAGCGCTTCGCGCCGAAGCTGATGCGTTCGCTGGAGCGGGCGATCGCGTTCTGCCAATCGACACTATCCTACGGCAAGGTGCAGGAGCCGGCGCCCGATCGGCGCCTGGTCGCCGTCGAGCCCGTGGTCGCAGAGGTGCGCGAGACGGCCGGGCTGTCGCCGGACGCCTCGATCACCTGGGTCGCCGCGATCGAGCGCGGGCTCAAGATCGATGCCGATCCGGACCAATTGTTCCGCGTGCTGCTCAACCTGGTGCGCAACGCAGCGCAGGCCTTGGACAGCCTCTCCGGTGACGTTGGCGTCCGCCAGATCCGCATCACCGGTCGTCGGGAAGGCTCCGTGACCATCCTGGAGGTCTCCGACACCGGCCCGGGTGTTCCGGCCAAGGTCCGCGAGCATCTGTTCGAGGCCTTCCGCGGCGCTGGCCGGCCGGGCGGTTCGGGGCTCGGCCTTGCGATCGCGGCCGAGCTGGTGCGGGCCCATGACGGCGACATCCAGCTGGTGGAAGGCACGCTGGGGGCCACCTTCCGGATCACGATTCCCGATCGGCCGGTGGAGCTGCAGACGTTCTGGACCGAGCGCGCCAGCGCCTGAACCAGGCCCATGATTGAGCCGGGGCGCGGCAACGGGGCGGTCCGTCGGCCCGGCCGCTGGTTTCCGCCCCTTTTTGCAGGGATGGCGCGCAAGCCACCCGTCTCTGGGGCATCATGGCGTGTGCATTCGTTCCGGGGCTCCGGGACCGTGAACTCCGGCCGACCGGCGGCCGCAGAAAAATGGTCGTAAAATGTCCCCGTCAGCCTTGCCAAGCGGCCTCTGAGCCGTTAGTCAGGGGCCCTTCGCGAGGCCTGCCGGCTTTCTGCCGCTTCGGCCTTCTGGGATCCGTCCGTGATGGACTGACCGCCACGGATCGGAGCCTGCCAGACGCGAAAACGCGCCCGTAGCTCAGCTGGATAGAGCATCAGACTACGAATCTGAGGGTCGGACGTTCGAATCGTTCCGGGCGCGCCATTTACGTACAAAACCACGAACATTGCCGTTCTCGGTCTGTTTGCCGGCAATGGCCGCCTGGAGGATGTCCTTGCTGCCGATGATCCGGATGGTTTCGTCGTCGACCTCGACCGCATCGATGATCGAGTTGATATAGCCTTTGCGGGTGTTGGTATCGCCCGCATCGAGCTTCGCGTTCATCAACCGGGCGAAGGCGTCGATCTTCTCCGCATTGACGGCGGCCGCCATGCCGCATTGGGCGCGGGCATGATCGAGGGCCGCCTTTGCCCGGTCGCGTTGGGCTTTCAGAGCGGCGGTGCGCTCTCGCAGGATATCGTCCAGCTCGACGATGCCGTCTTCAATCGAGCGATACAGCCGCTTCATGCGATCTTCGCAGTCGGTCAATTCCTTCTGCAGAGCCAGCAAGCGGCCGTCGGCGGACTCGCTCTTTGCCGCCTGGCGTTCGATCAGCGACTTCAGGAGGTCGGCGATGCGGTCAGGCGCCAGCACACGCTGCTTGATGTTGGTCAAGACGATTTCGTCCAGGGTCGCGGCCGGGATGTGGCGGCCCTTGCAGACCGACTTGCCTTTCTGCTGGCAGCCCGCACACGAATAATATGAGTACGACCGCCCCTGTCGATTGGTCGTGCCGGTCCGGGTCATTCCCGAGCCGCACGAGCCGCAGACCGCAATGCCCGTCAGCAGTGAAGGGCCGTTCACGACGCGGGGTGGCGTGGTCTTCGGATTGCTCCGGGCGAGCTTCGCCTGCACCCGATCGAAATCGCTTTGCTCGATCAGGACCGGGACGGGAATATGGATCACCGACGATGGATCATGCTTCCTGCCATCGCGCGAGCTGCGCACGCCGTACGGCCATTGTCCGGTCGAATAGCAAGCGTTGGTCAGGATCTTGTGGACCGGCCCGACACCAAAGGTCGCGCCGCGGCGGGTGCGGTAGCCATGGCCGTTCAGCCACTTCGTCGTCTCCTTGACGCCGAGCGGCCCGGTCTTGCCGTCGCCCTCAAGATAGAGCTTGAACATCAGCCGAACCGTTTCGGCTTCGACTGCGTCAATGTCGAGCTTCTTCTTGATCTTCTGTCCGCGCCGCTCAGCCTCAACGATCCGATAGCCGAGGGGCGGCGTCGCACCGTTCCAGAAGCCTTGCTTGGCCGACTCGCGCATAGCGCGCGTTGTATTCTTGGATATCTCTCTGGATGTATGTTCGTCAAACGCCCCGATGATCTGACGAACGAGAATCTGACTGGGATCGTCCCCCGTCGGCTGCGTGACCGAGACCACCTCGACACCGTGCTTGCGCAACTTCCGGATCGTCAGCTCCATCTCGGCGACGTTGCGGAAGAAGCGGTTGAATGCATAGAACACGATCGCGTCGTAGGGATGATCCGGCGCACACGCGCGCTCGATCATGTCCTGCAACACCGGCCGCCGATCATCGGTCGCGGTCTTGGCCTCGACGAACTCATCGACCATGACGTAGCCGTTCTGATCGCAGAAGCCCGCCGTAATTTTTCGCTGACTCGGAATCGACGCTTCGTTCGCATACTGGCGCCCCGTGCTGACCCTGTAATAGGTCGCAGCGCGCTTGGCCGCGTCAGATTGCTTGGAAACCGAATTGTGAAAGACGTGCTTGTTCATGAGAAAACTCTAGTGACACTCTATGCTTACGGCGTTCTCAAGTCGGATTTGAGAGTCTCACTTGATGTCCTGTCAACGTTTATTTTTCTGAGGAATCGGTTGCGTCACCAGCCAGCAAATCCTGCAGCTCGGGGCCAAGCAAGACCTCAATCGCGCGCAACTCGCGGTCCATGATCGGCGGCGAGGGCGGCAGATCAAGTGCCACCTGAAAGTCCTCGCCTTGAGGCTGTCGGCGTCCTCTCTTCTTCGACACACCATCTGGGGTAGCCGCGGGAGCATGAACGCATGCGCCGTCCGCCCTCGTCCGCAGCTTGATGCGCGACCGCGCCGCCATCGGCTTAGAGCTCATAGCTGAGCTCCCGCCGATGATGCCGATCCTTCTCCGTCTGCCGCTCGAGCGGTCGCGAACCCTCAATGACGTCGAGCGTGGAAATCTTGGGCGAGGCGCGCGACAGTCTCTCGGCGAGCCAGTTCTGGCGCTGGCTCGTGGAAAAGGCCAGCTCGTCGCGCTGTTGATCGAAGGGCAGTTCGGCGGCGAGGCGCCGATCAATGCTCTTGGCGTCGACCACGAGCGTCGTCCGCTCCCGCGCGCGGCTCGTCGCCACGTAGATGTCGTGGCGATTGTAACTGTGATCCAGATGCACGACGGCATGATCGACCGTGAGGCCCTGGCAGCCGTAGACAGTCGAGGCATAAGCCCAACCAAGGCGGGGACGTCCCTGCGTGTCGGCAAGCTGCATCGGATCGAAGGCAATCCGCCGACCCTCGATGTCAGCCTCGATGATGATGCGACTTGCATCTCCAACGGGCACGGAGGCTTCACTGACCTTGACGATGGTCGCCGTCGAGCCATTGACCACACCAAGCTTGTCATCGCGGACGAGGAACCTGATCTTGTCCCCGGCCGCCAACGCAATCTTGGTTGAGTGGCCGGACGGCGTGGCCGCGGTGAAGCTAACCTCGGGGCCCCAGATGAAGCCGCTGTGCTTGTGGCGCTCGCGAGCGGCCTGTGAGATGGCGGCCACCGCTGCGTTAGACTTGGCGAGGATCAGGACCGAGGCAGCGGGGTCGCTGGCATGGACTTGATCAGCCGAATCCAGCACCTGAGCGATGGCCGCCTTGGCGCCGTCGGCTTCGATCAGCAAGCCCCGGTCAGCGAACGCCTCGAGCGCGGACACTGACTGCCCGGTACCGAAGGCTGTGATGGCTTCGCGCGCCCAGGCCTCGCGCTGGCGAACAATGGTGTTGACGCGCGCAGCTTCAACGGCGCGCGCCACCAGATCCAGCCCAGGACCGGCGCCGATCGCCTGGAGCTGCTGCCGATCCCCCACGAGGATGATCTTGGCGCCGGCTTCAGTGACGGCGCCAAGCAGCGCATGCATGTCTCGCGAGGAGAGCAGGCCGGCCTCGTCGACAATCAAGACGGTCTGCTTGTCGAGCACCTTCTCGCCGGCTTTGAGCCGCGCGATCCAGGAGGCCGTTGCCCGGGCTTCGATTCCGAGGTCATCCCGGAGCATGTTGGCGATTCGCCAGGCGGATGCGGCGCCGATCACCCGGCATCCGGCCTTGGCGTATCCTTGCACCACTGGCGCCAGCAGTGTGGACTTGCCAACTCCAGGGGCGCCTTCAACGATGGCAACAGCCGAGCTTGTCGTTGCGGCGAGCGCTGCCTCCGACTGCTCGGCGGTGAACCCCACTGCTCGGCAACGGTCCCTCAGCGACTCCAGATCGAGGGAGCGCCAGGACTGGTTCGCGAGACGCTGCGCCTGTTCGACGACCTCCCGCTCGATCGCGAGCATCTCGGGGGTCGAGTAGCAGGGCAGGCCAAGCGCATCATGCCCAATTTCCAGAAACACTCCCTGGGTCAGCAGGCGGGTGAGCTCGGTTTCAGCGCGCTCGACCGGCAGGCCGGTGCCAACAAGGGCGGCTGCGACCGAGCGCAGAAGCTCGCGCCGCTGGACGACGCTTTCATGTTCGGTGAGACTGGCCGGCAGGGCGGCCAACCGTTCCGAGAAAACCCGTTCGCCCGCTTCCTGGTCGAGCGTCTTCGATTCGACCCTCAAGCTCTCGGCCAATGTTTCCGTCTCAACGCCGAACGACCGGGCGGCCTCACGCCAGACCTCCTCTCGCCCGATGCTCTCGCTCTCGCGCTTGCTGCTTCGCGTCGCCTTGGCGATGGCTGCTGCCAGCGCCGCTGCTTGGCCGCTGGTGACGCCGTGTCCAGCGAGTTCGTCCTCGATCTCCTGCCTTCGGGCGCTGAAATACTTGATCGTCGCATCGTTAATGCCGGCGATCTCGAACACGCCGTTCTTGCCGACGCGGTCGATCGCGAATCCGATCTTCTCAAGCTCATGGGCCAGCGCGGCGTGATACGTCGCCCCGGCCGCCATCTTGAAATCGCGGATGATTTTTGAGTGGAGTCCGCCGGCAGTATGATCGCTCGGACGTGTCGCGATGTTCAGGCATACGCAATGGGTGTGCAGATTCGGATCGGCAAACACACGTCCGTCGCTGTGCAGGGTTTTTCGGCTTTCCCCGTGCTGAAAAGTCGCCGAGGACAACGCGACTCCTTCCAGGAAGGCGCCCTTGAACCCGCGACGCGCCCATGTCGCCTCGCGTTCCAGCATGGCGAGCGTGGCCCGAACGGCCTTCTGCTGCGCCGCTTCGATCAGGCGTTTTGTATCGTACGAGCCAAGGCCCCAGACGAGGCTGACGGAACGCGGCGCGCTCAGGGTGATGTCGAAGGCGGGCGTCCGCTCTTTGTGGCGGCGAATCTGTTCGAGCAGCGGAGAGCCACTTTCATCCCGCGCATGATACAGGCGATCGAAGGTGAGGCGGTCGACGGACGATCCGTCGACGAGACCAAAATCCCCGGCCGGCGCGTACCAGATGCCGGGCGGCTTGCCACTGCCGGCGTAATACTCCGTCTCACGCTGACGCGTGTAGTACGAGCTCGCCGCTGCCGGATTCCAGGTCGCAACCACGAAAAAGGCCCCCGATGGAGGCCTTCTTCAATATGCATATCCTCGCCTAAGGCGATTGAATCAATGCAGTCCTATTTCTGGTGTAATTTCAATTGCTTGTCATCCAGACCAGAAGCCTGTTAAGCCATCGATCCTCGAAGGGCCGCGTCCATCTCCCGCCCCTTATCCCGGGACCAATTCTCATTGGTATCGTCAAGTCTCCTGGACGAGAGCCACAGGAAAACTCCTTCAGCGGTGGGCTCTGTACTGTTCCCGCACGATCAGCTGCGTCCGCGAGATCGGCTACATCGCAGCCAGGTTCCGCTGATGGCCGTCATGTTGGGAGCATGCCTATTGAACGTGGCGCTCAAATTCGATGATGCTGGGGGTCTCCCTTTCTAGGAAGACGGTTCGTGCTGCCTTGGATAAAGGAGCTATTCTTCCTCAAGACATATAAGACCTCGCATTTCACGCCCTGGCCTGAATGGTACGCCAAAGATTTCGCCTCTGACCACTCAGCCCAAGAGCTTGAAGCGCGGCGCGACGCCTTCTAGTCAAGGGATGCGCAAGCTACAGCAAGGAACACGAATGTCGGATCTCTACCGCATCATGAAGGGCAAGGCGTACCGTCTCGCCGAGACCATCATCGCCCCGAAGCATCACGGCGAGGACCTGCTGCGGACCATCATGTCGGACAGCGATTACAGCCGTCAGCCGTTGTTCCTGTCAATGCTACCGCAGGTCATTCCGGCAGAGGCGCACCGTCAAATCCTGCTCGACGGCTTGGCGCGCGAATATGCCGGCGCCGATAACTGGATGGCCTACGTCGAGAGCGAAACGTCCAAGTAAACATGCGAAACGGCCCTGGCAGATGATAGCTTCAATATCTGCATGCACCGCGATGGCATGAAGGCATCAATACTACCGAATGATGAGATGACTTCGAGGTATTCATCTGATTAGAAGGCCACTGTAGTTGTCAAAACCCCCGTAATCGGTTCCAACAATGAAACTCTGTGTTGCTGGGGCCGTATTCGTGAGTGCCGCTTCGAGCGCTGCCGTTGCCGCGCCGATCGAGCTTACCTGCAATGGCACGCTACATCAGTATCTTCCAACTGTGGTTCACGCAGCGTTGTCTCCGACGGCGGCACAGGTTGATCTTGAAGCCATGCGCATCAGCACGCCGTTCGGCCGCTATGGCATAACAAGCGTCGATAATTCATCCGTCAGCTTCAATGGGACGTGGAAGGGCTGGCTTGTGGCCGGTTCGCTCGACCGAACAACCGGCGAAATGAACATGCGGTGGTTGAGCAAGGAGGAGCAGACCAAGCTTTATCGCAGGGAGAAGGCGCAGATGGGAATGTCCGCCGATCTGAAGTGTTCGGTAGCGTCTCGGCTGTTTTGACTCGCAGAAAGCAACGGTGGAATCTTGACTTGCTCGCTTCCTACGCATGGCCGCATTTCTTGCTCGATCTGTCATTCCAGCCGATTCTCGTTCGATGAGACGCGGACGCTGAGCACAGATCAAACTTGGCGGATAACCGCAAATCCGCTCGCCTGGGGAAATGCCGAGCCGGAGATTCTCATCCTGGGCTTCTCGAAGGGTCCCAGCCAAGCTGGTGAGCTTCAACGGCTTCCTCACAATGAAATTCCATACCGAAAGGGCCGGAAACAAGTAGGCAAGATTCTGGCTCATGTGGGCCTGCTTCGGGCCGCCGACCCCGAGGAGCTAAGGGGTCTCGTTGATCAGGCGATTGCCAACACCCAGGGGCGCTTCGGATGGGGCTCACTGGTCCGCTGTACCGTCGAGCGCTTCGACGGCAAGACGTGGGTCGGCAGTGGCGGGATGATCGACGAGTTCATGAAGCATGAGTTTGGCAAGCGAATTTCGCGTGCGTGCGCGACCAAGTTCTTGCGCAACCTACCCCATCGAACGAAACTGGTCATCATGTTCGGCCTTGGCGCTAAGGGGAGCTATGTGTCCGCAGCGCGCCGTGCGATTGAGGCGGCGCGGCCTGGTACTTGGCGAACCGTGAATGAGGTTGCGTATACCGATGGACAGATAACCGTGGTTCACGTTGAACATTTCGCCTCGCAGGGGGCGAACATTCCGAATTGGCTAGGGCAGAACATCCACCCGCGCTCGAAACTCGGTCTGATGGCACGCGAGGCCGTCTCCTTTGGGCTGGCTTCGTTGAATGAGAACACGTCGAAGAGCGCATGCTGAAAGTCCTTTCACTCGCAATCGCGATGCTCAGCCTCGGATCGATCTGCCCGGGTAGAGCCGATGAATGTGATGCGTTAGCTGGTGAAGTCGCTGCGCGCGTACCAGACGTTAGCGTCGGCCGGCGAAGCTCGGTGGTCATCTTTCTTTCCCATCCATCCGTAAAATACGCCTCGATCGGCTGCTTGCCATTCAGGAATTTTGTCGCGGTCGTAGAGGGAAAATATCCGAAAAGTGACTATTTTGATTTTCTCGGCGCCGCCGGTTCGGTCGTGCTCCATGGCAGAGCGGCCAGCGTTCGAGAGGGCGCGATACGCTGCCTCAAGAGAACGTTGTCGAGGCCCGACGAAGACGTGAGCTTAGATTTCGCGGGTTTGTCGTTTAGTTGCTCGGCAGGCAGGCTCTCTACTATTGTCACCGTGCAGATGCAGTAGTACAGGCACGACTGCATCGAGAGTCAACCGAGCCCAGGAATTCCGCCGAACGTCATTGGCCCATGCGCCGAGCCAAATCGAGCAAGAAGTCCGTGTGATCGGACGGATGCACGAACCTTGCGCACCAGCTCCGCCTCCGGCGTATTCATTCCTGAATTCAGCCGAGGTGCACGAAAGACCGTGGCGTATTAGGTGCGCCTCCGCTTTCGCCAGACTCGCATTGGCCATTCCACTTCGAGCACGTCGCCGAGCCCAAGAACCAGAGCTTTGACCTTCCGATGGGCAACGCCAAGTCGGTACGCGAGGTATTCCGGTCGGACGATTGGCACCTCACGTATCCGTTTCGTCATCACGCTTTGCTCAGTTCGGCCTGCCGGCCCCCGCTCAACGGTCAGCGTCACGTCCGCCTCGAGAATTGAGCGCTTGCCAATCGTCTGTTCGGCAAGCTCCGTCGTTTCGGGGCCTTGTGTCTGGGCGCACACGATCTTGGTCCTGAAACGCTGGAAGATGCTGGGAGCCGCATCCTCATAGATCCGCTTGAACTGTGCGATGTCCTGAATGGCGGCGATTGTAGATGCACCCTTGTTCCTTGCGACGTCCAGGAGCTCGGGCCATCGCCGCAGCCGGCCCAGCGCAGGGGCCTCGTCAAGGACGAAGTTCCGGATGCGCGTTTGGCTCACCGGCAATCTGTTGTCGCCGACCGCCGCCGTAATGAAATCGACAGCCATCCCGATCCAGGCCGCGCTGGTTTCCGGATGACGGCCGGACCGCTGAACGATGACGACCTTGGGCTGGTTCGGGTTCGATCCGCTAACCCACTCTCCGAACGAGAATTGCCGCTCACGCGGAACGTCCACCCATGCTTTTGCCAGCGGTCGGAGCACTCGCAGCACGCTGCCACGGAACGTCAACAACAGCGAGACCGTGGTCTTGCTGAGCTCGCCCGATGCATCGAATTCAATGAGACCCGACGCCGGGCGATAGAATTGCTCGAATTCCGTCTTCATTTGTGCGGGCTCGCGGAGGCAGGCCATGTAGAGCTGCGGCAGGCCCCAAGTGTCGCCGTATTTGGCTTTGCACACGATCATGCAACCCGCAAAGAGCGTCGCGGCGCCTTTGCCCCAGAACGCTTCGCTGGTCTGTCCGATGATCTGTTCCGCCGCACTTTCGCAATCGCTGTCGTCGCGAAGATCCCGCCCCATCGCCCAGGCGAACGTTCCCGGACGATCCGGATTGATGACGGCGAACTGTTCGTCCTCCATCGGGAATCCGTCCAATATCTCGCCAGTCGTGTCGTGAACAAACAGGCCGTAATCGGCGGTGGGATTTCGCAGCAGTCGGCCGATCATTTCTTCCAGCAGATAGAGAATGATGCGCGTCTTGCCGGAAGCGATGGCGCCAAGGATCAAGAGGTTTTGAACCTCCATGACGCGCGGGATGAACACGCCTGGCAGCCATTGTATCGTACGATCGGTCCCTTTGTGCTCCTTGCCCAGCAACGCATTGGCGCTCGTAATCGCGGCCACGCCTTTCAAGAGCTTGAGGCCTTCGTAGTGTTCACGACCATCCACAATAGGTGTTGCACGATGGCGCATCCGAAACGCGATAACTCCCGACATGAGCGCAGCGAGCGCTACGCCGATCAGCCGCGGGAGTGTTTCGCGGAGCAGATCGTCAGCGGATAGGGCGACGACGACCAGGCCGTGCGCGTTGATGTTGGACACCAGATCGGTAACGCCAACTTCGACCGCCTTATCGTGCCGCCACGCAGTCGGCGGGATGAGGACAAAGGACAGCGCGAGCCCGAGTAGGCATGACAGCAAAGCCATGCCAATGAGGGCGAATGCCGCTGGCGCCGCCGGACGATACTCATAGTTTGCGAGACGTTTCATGCCGGTCATTCCACCAGGCGGCCGCGGTGGCGCCAAACCACAATTGGGGCCCGCGCAGGAATGAACTGCGGGGGAAGATGCTTGTTGTCGTCGTAAAGCTGCTGGCGCGGAATGTTCAGTTGCTCTGCAAGAGCATCCCAGTCCATGTCATAGGTCGGAGAATACAGGCAGCCATCGGTGTACGGGCTCAGTCGGGCGCAGCGCGGCCAGTTCCCACGCTCTCCCGGTCGCACGATTTCGATGTGCGTCAGGGTCCATCTCCAGGCCTGCGGGCTCGCAACCCCCACCATGACAATCACGGTGGTCAACACGGACGTGATCACCGTCATCTGCGCAGACGAGTGCAATAGCCGCCATCGCTCCCGCCATCCGAGCGTCTCCCGCTCGGGCTTCGGCAGCGGGGGAGGCGTCGGACAGCCGATCTCCGGCGCGATCGTGCCGACCACCTCGCGATACTGCGCGGCCGTCAGACGTGCAAGGGTCCTGGCCGGCAGGCGAACGAACTGCGCCGGCGTCATCTGCTTGAGACGGTTCATCAACTGCCGCGACTCGTTTGCGGCATCCCTCTTCACCTTCGCCGTGTCCTTGCGAAACTTCGTGCGGCGGTCAGCCATCGCGGTCTTCGCCAAGGAACGGCAGGATGCGGCAGATCTCATCCTGCATGATCGCCGACCACTCCGCGATGTCCTTGACCAGGATTTTTGCTTCGTCACGCGGCGCGCCGGTCTGGCGGATTGCCTCGGCATAGTTGTCGGCGTGCCAGGACACGATCGTGGAGGGGAGCGCCTGCAAGCGCTCGTAGATGGCCATGCTGCGAGCGCGGACCTTCGGCATCTCGATCACGGGATAGCGCTTGATCGCGCTCATGAAGGCTTTGCGGGTGTCTTCCTGGCAGTAGCTGATGGCCTTCGTCGGATCGCCCGCATAGTGATTGAGCACCAGCACCGTGTTGGCGTTGGGGAGATTCCGCTCGATGCGCTTGAGCTCGCGGATCATCTGCGAGGCGGAATCCTCACCAGCTTTGCAGACAACAAGCGGCATGACCTGCAATCCCAGGCTCGTGATGTCCTCATCGAGGTCGAGATCCGCAATCGCGACATGGAACAGCGGCGCGAGCGCGCCGCCAACTTCCAGCAAGGTCGAACGCCGCGTCTGCGGCGCGTCCGTTACGGCACGATACCAGGGCGCGATAATGTCGCTGGGCACCAAGTCGTCGCCGCGGCTCTCGCGGTGCTCCGGGACGAGAAGACTTTCCACCGGCACGCCGGCCTTCATTGACAGCTTGCGCTTGGTGTCCATCTGGAAAAGGTCGAGCGGCAGGCCAGCGAGGCTGAAGGCGGTGACGAGCTGCAGCGCGGTCGTCGTCTTGCCGGCGGCGCCTTCGTCGGAGGTCAGGATCAGTGCGGCGGGACCAGCCTCGGCAAATCCGGGTGTCTTGGTGTCCGTGTTGCTGTCTTTCTTCATGCTCTGTGGTCTCAATTTGCGTTGAAATCAGATGAGACATGGCAGCCGGCCATGCTTGTCCTGGCTGACCGGACATCTCGCTGCGTGAGGGATGGGCAAATGCGCCACGCCGACCGGCGTGGCGCATTTGCGCTAGGCCCCGGAGGGGGCGCCGGCGCGCAAGGTGGCCAGGATCTCGTCGCGGCCGGTGCCGGCCTTGGTACGCTGGCGCGCGCGCCAGTACTCCGCATCCGGCAACGGCAGCGCGATGGTGTGGAAGGCCTCGATCGGAACCACGTGGGCGCCAGAACGGAGGTACTGCCTGCTCTTGATCGCCGCCGCGAGGCTGGCGTAGGTGCGCTTGATCGGCTCGAGCGCGTCGCCCTCGAGCACCGGCTGGTAGACCCAGAGCGCGCGCAGCGCGGTCTGCTTCATCCAGCCCTCGGGAGCGCCGCTCGTGGAAATGCCGAGATAGCCGGCGAGGGTGACCAGGTCCTCGCTCGAGACCCACAGGTTCGCCGCACCGAAGATGGCGAACTCGGCCGCGTAGCCGCCCGCCAGGATCCGGGCATTGAGCACCCTGTCGCGCTCCAGCCGGGGGCGGTAAGTCTCATCGATGTAGGTGGCGTGGCGGTGCCCCTGCTCGTCGATGATGACGTAGTCGACGGGGATGCCGGCCGCCGCGGCCACCGTCACATGACCGACTTCCTGGATAATGAGCCGCGTCATCGGCGGGATCTCATCCTCAGCGGCGATGCGACCGAGGGGCAGCGGGTAGGCGTCGAGATTCTTCAGCATATGGTGATCCTCTTGTGAGCGGGCGGTCATCCACCCACCCGCGATCCTTCCATCGCCCGCAAGACCAAGCGAATGAATGAATGGGCGCGAAATCCTGGCGTGCGATCAGTGTGTTAAGGCTATCCACGTCAGCTTTGAAGCTGGATGAGCCCGGCCATCAGCCGCCACTGATTACGGAACAGCGGTGGAGGGCCGCTCGACCGAAAGCTCTCGCGTTGTCCGCGCGATCCGGATGATGCCGGCGACGGCTTCTGCACTGCGTAGCCCCTGGTCGAACTGATCCGCGGAGATCGCCAGGATCAGGAACTCCCTCAATCTCGTCCACGCCCGCGACAATTGGGTCTCACAGGGCTGGGCGGCGAGCACTTGCCGTGCGATCCCGAACAACTCGGGGCCGAGCCGGGCCTCGACGCCGGCGTTGATGCGTCCGATGAAGCGCGCGATCTCGAACGTCTTCCCGAAGGAAGCTCCATATTTCATCCAGAGCTCCGCAGGATTGATGTCGGCGGAAATCGCGATCTGGCAGGCTTCGACCGAAGACACATCCGTGCTGGGATGGTTGTAGGCTAGCTCCAACTGCGCCGCCGCATCGGTGGCGCCCATGTCGACTGCCACCTTGTGAGCCGCCGACACGCGCTGGGCACGGTCATAGGCGCGAGAGATCAGCCTCACCGCTTCCGTCTCGGCCAGGATCTTGTTGGTCAACTCCGCCGCGTACGGTGCAGCCCCATGGTCCATCTGCAGCTTAAGGGGGGCCCACAATTTGAGCTCGGCCTCCGATTCAAACGCGGTGCGACTCGTCAAATGCTCGCGTCCGACGTTCAGCCGATAGTCAACGGTATCGGACCCGCCGCCAAGCTTGCCCAGCTCCTCTTTGGCTTTCGCTCCGCTCCCAAGCACCGCGGCGAGGCAGTGGTAAGCCAGCAGCGTTTGTACGCCGAGAGCGATGTTGAGGTGCTGCACCACATCCCTTTGCTTGTAGCGGCCGGCAAAATCCTTCTTCGGCGGCATCTCCTTCACGATGGCCATCACCATGTTGCTATTGCCGGTCTGCAGCACCTTCGGCAGAATCTCGAAGATTGCCAGCGGCGGGGGGATCTCACCGTAATCCCGCGCGTCCTGTTCGCGCTGCCGCACGGCAGCGTTCTCTCGCCGCTTGCGCGCCTTCTTGCGCCTGTCCTTCTCGTTCGCCGTATTGGACGCCTTCGGCAGGACTTTCTTCGCCACGTTTAACCTCCTGAATTGATCGCCTTGGATGGAATTGCGCGGATTGCGCCTAGCTCTTGCCGCCGAACTGCAGCCGGCGATCAAAAGCGCCGATGCGGACGAACAGCGTTTCGAGATTGCGCGCGGCCGTGATCATCATGACCGGCCTGTTGTTACGCATCCCCTGGATGCCGCGAGTGACCAGACCGGATTCATCCCAGAGCTGGACCGGTGCGGTCTGCAGGACTCCGTTGCGCACCATGCGCTCCACGGCGGAGACCGTTACCCAGTTGCCGACGTGAAAGCGAACCGGAGTGGTCGCGGTCGGCAGATAGGGAGGAAGGCCGAGCTGGGCCGAGATTTCCAGGATGCAGGGGCGCTTGTCGCCGACAGCGTGCTGCAGCTTCTGCGTCAGGGACCGCATCAGCGTCTGTTGAAAATCCACCCCCACCGGCGTTTCGCCGATTGCCTCGATCGCACACACAAAGTCCCATGCTGCACTCACGTTGACTTCTCCTCTGACTAAGCCTCTTGACTAGGTGGCTACGGCAGGAGCCGCAGTTTGCAATCGCCGCAGATGAAATGGGCGTCCGGTTTGGCCCAGGCGTTCTGCCCGCAACCGGCGCACTGGTATCGCGTCTTGCTCTGGCGCTTCTTCAGCGCGATCTTGCGTGCGGCTTTCGTCGTGCGCTCCACGTACGCGAGCGCGAAACCCTTCGCGATCAGCTTGTCAGCGGCGCGGTCAAACGGGCCGCCAGGCCTGACATAGTGCGTCATCCGCTGGCCCGTCTTCTCGCCGCCCGGCCGCCCGGTGTGCGAGGGCACGAGGCCGATTTCTTCCATCTTGGCCGCCCACTGCAAGTTGTGATAGCCACCACGCGAGACCTTGCCATGGTGGTGCTGCCACTGGTGGGCCATCTCGTGACCGAGCGTCGACAACACCCGCTTGGCGCCGCGCTGTGCGAAGTGCGCCGGGTTGAGAGCAATTTCGTCGGTGATGATGGTGCCGTCTGAGGACCGGAAGCGCCGTCCTGCGAAGAAGCCCAACGCGCGCTTCTTGCGCTGTAGCGTGATCAGGCAAGGCGGCAACTCGCCGCCAAACAGCTTCTGGTTAAACGCCTTCCAGGCGCGACCGATCGGTCCATACGATTGTGACATCGGATCGATCTTGCGCCGGGCCTTCGAGCGGTGGCGCTGTTTCGTACGATCCACTGCCGATCGTTTGCCGCGCAGCTTGGTCTTGTTGGTGCGCGCCATCACATCGCTCCGCGCGCGTTCGACATGCTGATCTTCGCGAGCGGCATGTCCGGTCGGTTCCTGACAAGCCAGCCGAGGAGGTCGCGCGCCCAAGCCCGACGCATCGAGCGCGTCAACTCGATCAGGCCGTCATCCTTCACCTCGTAGAGCGCGGCATCGACCGTCATGGGCTGGATGAACTGTCCGGTGTACCACTTGGCCTTCGCCCAGCTGGAGTCGCAGGCCACGATCAGTGCGCCGAGGGGCAGCGTGGCGTCAGCGCCGGGCTTGAGCTCGACGCCGCAGAAGGCCCAGCCATTGTCCCGGGCGGGATCGATAGAATGGACCCAGCGGCGCCAGCTACGGAGATTCGTTTCGGCGCCCCATCGCCGGGACGGCGACATTGCCGCGATCGCTGCCATGGCGCTGTCGTGGTGCCGCGCCACGTATTGGTCAGTGGCGGGCACCGTTACGGCAATCGACTTTGTCGCCGTGACATCATTCATTGCTGCTTGCTCTTAGCTTCGTAGCGTTAGCTCCGAAACTAATCGCGAATGGCCTTCAAACTAATAGAGGTGAGTTCGAATGTTTGAGGAGCCTCAGCAACGGAGGACGTCAGGTTAGGTCCCAGGAAGCGCTGTCCGCCCGCGAAGCCCAGATGGATCGTGATGGCCTGTTGGAAGGGCACCCTCGGCTACGAATTGCAGAGACTTGCCTATCGATACGTCCACTCGAGCGCTTGCAGCATCGCGACCCATTCGCATTGGCGCAGCCCGTATCAAACTACCTGTTCGAAGCTTCAGTTCTTCCTCGGGAGGGCAACGTCGCATTAACCTCTAAGGTCGGTCGCCCGAAAACGAAGGTCGTTGCTCAAGGATTCGTTGAGTAATCCAGCCTACGCAACGAGAGAACGATAATGGACGATGGAGACAAGCGATGGGTAGTCTGACGATGCCTGCATATGCCTACTATCTGGCGCGCGGCCGAGAGAGGAAGGACCCAGCGAAATCGAGTGCTTGGAATGACAAGAGTGAGAAGACATTGAACGGCCTCTTTGAACTATTCGACCACCCGCTGATCAAAGAGATCGCGGTTCGTGAGGGGGCAGTCTCAGCTCGATTCCCTGACGCTAATCTCCGCCAATCCAATTGGCGCCACCACAATGGTTGAAGAGGATCGGTTTGCGAGACCTAAGCTCGAGAGTATTCTGAATGAACTTCAAAATCGGGGCACGATTGTCGTTCCATCAATCGGACACTTAAAAGGCAATCATAAACTGATGCGTCGGTTGTGTGACCACCCCATCGCTCCAGTTTCAATTGACCGAGCTAGGATTAGGATTGCACTGGTAAAGCGGGCATTGTTGCAGCAACCTGAGGGTCGGCCCACCAGCGAGTTTACGAAAATCGTGTGTGATTTCTTCGCTTGGCTCATACAAAGCGCGCTCAAAAATCAAAGGCTGCTAGAGACTTCGCGTCAGCATTATCCCAAGACCGCGCAGCCAGCAATTCGTCGCAAGCGTTCACCAAAGAGACTCGGCGTGAAAAAGCCAAGAGGCGCCAAGCCCGAGGACAGTCGTACGACAGAGAGGACTTTGAGCAATTGAATGTTTGTCCCGGCGAGACGCTTCAAACATTCGAACTCACCTCTATAGGTTTGCGACATGTTCGACTCTATTGACTCGACGAAGGTAGAGACGCGCAGAGAGCGCGTCGTCCCGACGAAAGCGAGTCGAGCCATGCGTCTGCGGCCCTCCCGAGAGTCCGCGTCCCAAGAGCGGAAGGACAAGCGCCCGCAAAATGACGCCTCAGCGGTACTCTCAAACCGCATGAGCGCGGCCTCGGCACAGCAGAACAGGGCCGCCTGGTTCGGCGAGGCGCGCGACCACCTCTTGCTGGAGATCGGTTCCGACGTCGAAATCTGCAAGAGGTTGTTGGAGCGGCTCAAAGAGACCTATGGGCACGTCGCCTATGCGGAGGGGCAACTTTGGCACTATGCGGCAACGCATTGGGAGGCTTTTCCCGAACATAAGCTCAGAGCGCTCGTCCAAGAATTTGATGGCGCGCGGTATCCGACGCCCTCGGGATCGGTGGCATGGATCAAACTGGGCAAAGGCAAGATCAATTCCATTCTGCATGAATTGCTCAAGAGCTGTTCGGAGCCTGGCTTTTTTGACGCGCGCGCGATTGGTATCAACTGCGCGTCGGGGTTCATTCAGTTTGGCGAGAAAGGGACGCCTACTCTTCGCCCGCATTCGCCGGAACATCGCGCTCGCCATACGCTTTGTGGTCACTGGAAGCCGGGCCGATCGATAAGGCTGCCGCCAAAGTCGCTATTGCGGAAACTATTAGACGGAGTATTCAAAGGCGATCCCGATCGCTCTGAAAAGGTGCAGCTGCTCGCAGAGATCTGCGGCGTTGCCGCGCTCGGCCACGCAACCAAGCTCTTGCAGCCGCGTTCGGTCATTCTCTACGGTCCGCTTGCGGAGAACGGCAAAGGCCAAATCCTGGATCTCGTGCGGGGTCTGCTGCCTGAAGCGGCCGTCTGCTCTGTCCCGCCGGCAATCATGAGCGACGAGCGACACATTATCGCGCTTGCGGGCAAGCTCTTGAATGCGACCGACGAGCTCTCGGCCGCCGCTGTCGCCTCCGATCGGTTCAAGTCGGTCGTCACCGGGGATCCTGTCCCTGGACGCGACGTGTACAAGAGCCGGATCGAATTTCGTCCAATGGCGCAACACGTCTTCGCCGCAAACGCACTGCCGCCGTTTATTGGCGGCATGGACCGAGGGGTGCAGCGCCGCCTTTGCGTTGTCCCCTTCAATCGCATTATCCCCGTTACCGAACGGATTGAAGGAATTGGCAAGCTGGTAGGGCAACGCGAACCTGACCTCCTGCTCGCGTGGGCGATTGACGGAGCATCGCGCGCCCTTCGGGAAGGCGTGTTTACGACTCCAAGCTCCTGCCGACAAACACTGCGCGAATGGATCTTTGCGGCAGATCCGGTTGCGGCTTGGATCGAAGAGCGCGTGAAGGTCGAGGCGGACGGCGACGTGAGAAAGGGGATCAAGACGCGCGACGCCTACACGGAGTTTCGGTCATGGGCCGCGGCGGAAGGCTTCAAGACCCTACCGGAGATCAACGGCTTCGTGCAGCGCGTTTTGTCCGCCGGTCGCGGAATCGAGCACCGCAGGAGTGGAAAAGAGGGCAGGCGGTTCATCGGAATGCGGATTCGTCACAAGGAAGAAATCTAGCTCCAAGATGCGTCATCTCAGCACTTTCAATGGCTTAGGCCGCATTCGTTGTCGCGGCCTCAGCCCATTGGCTGAAGATCGCCGCTGGACTCGAGGTTGAGATCTCCGCGCGAGCGGCCGCTTACGATCAAGCAGCGCGCCGTCAGTACCTGAAAGTTGATGGGAATCGAGATGATTCAAAAATTGCAAGGTCAGCCTTCTTTCTCGATCACAGTGGCTCCGCCGTCGGGCAGGCGTCCTCGTCCGATCTTGCGCCATGGCGCAGAGACGCATTTGTGCCTCACCGATCCTCTTCGCGTGACGTACCATTACCCGGTCAGCTATATCCGACCGGGTCGAAAGACCGCCAGCCGCGTTTGGGTCCGAGACCACGAATTCATACAGGTGCGGACGGCCCGCCGCTCTGAAACCACCCCGGCGTATCGAATTGTCTCTCCAGATGCTGAGCGTCAACCCGTTGAAATTGTGGAGTTCGACAACCGTCTTTGGTGGCCCATTGGCGGCCATAACCTCGCAGTGCCATTCTTTGCAGCACTTGCGGCTGGCGATTCGTCGGCCGTTAGTCTGCTCGGCACGTCGCTTGTCCGGACGGGCAAGCGCGTTACCACCATCGATGCGGTTAACGCGGGCAGAATCGTCGACGACGGTCGCATCAAAGCTGCAATTGATATCCAACGCGCGGCCGACGATCTCCTGATCGTCGAGAATCAGATTCTGATGGCGGACGGTGAGCCTGTGTACGTTCTTTGGAACCATCGGATTGATCCGAAGCTCACAATTCGCTCCTGTTATGACTTCATTGAAACGTTGTATGGTGCAGACATAGATTTTGGATATGATGATCTCACTACCGCTCTCACGTTCGGAACTGTCTTTGCTCCCACTGAACTGGAAAGGCTTGCATCGCTTCTTCGCACCGTCGACGCTGACATCGCACGGCACGCGACGATCGAGGTATCCGGCATTCGGAAATTTGGCTCCGATCCACTTGAGGTCCAAACAGATGCGGCATTTCGCAAGCTCCTCCGCTTGGCGGCTGTGCCCCGGCGATTGCCCAGGGCTGCCGCCGTTGAAGTCCGCCAGAAGGTGACAGAACTTCAGCAAGCGGCAAGCGCATCTTCCACCTTAGTTCGCGCCCGCGCCATGCAGGCACATCTGGATTGGCTGGAGTTGTTTCCGTGGCTGTCCAGCTTTCATGTCGAGCACCGCTTTCTCAAGCATGTGATTGGTAACATCCGTGAGGAAGGTAATCGACGGGGTGTATTCACTCCGTTTACAAAATTCGAACCGCTTACCGAAGAAGAGGATGCGATTGTGGGAGCGCTCGCCATATAGCGCGGCTGCAAAGCTGATCTGCCTTAAACGCGCGGTTCGACGACAGCATTGGGTGATCTGCAAGAAGACAAACCTGCTTCGAACTGGGATCGGGCCTCGGGCGACCAGAGCCGCGATCAATCCCCCGTCGGGAGCCTTGGCGTTCGAAGTTGATCGACTAGGGCCATTAACATGGCAAACACGGGCAGCAAGGCGGATGCCGGCGCTCTGCAGATCCGGAGATGCGCCGCAGTGTGCCGATTGTCGCCAACAAGATTCTCCACGATTCTTGTGCGAATAGCTGCGATGGCTGCGTCGACGCCAGCACAGGTGAAGGAGGGGCGGGTTGACCTGTGTGCGGCCACGCACCCAAGAGGATGGTCATATATCTTCTCTAGCGCCGCCTCGCTGGAGGCGCTGTCGCGAGACCAATTACAACCGCAACGCACGGTTTGGCGCCGGCAAGCGACGTCTGCCCTCCTCAGAGTTCCTGATCCATGAGGTTACGGAAAATCCGCAGAGACTTGGTCATCTCCTCGCAGATTATCCGCAACTTCGGTCTCGCGATGTTTCGGTCTCGTTCTGTCAGCGTCAGGATTGCCTCAAAAACCTCATCTGAATAGTACGCAAGCAGCAGCAGGTGCTCGCCTCTTGGCCCGCAAGTGCCCTCAAGCCAGTTCTTGATGGTCCTTTCTCCAGCCCCGGTCCATTGCCGAATCTTCTTCGTCATATGGGGCGTCGACCTCGATCCCTTCTTCAAGGCCTCGCTGACGGCCCGCGCGTAAACCAGACGGGGCGCATTATCACCGCTTCCATTGCGAAAAATTCTGCCTGTCTTTGGCAACATTTTTCCAATCCCTTCTAGTTAGATACTCGACACACTCGCGGAGTAGCGATCCTCAGCATCCCCTTCAGTTGGCGCCACGTCCAAGCCCAAGACCGGTTAGTATCGTGGAACGCAAAGATACGTCGAGAACACCGCCTCTCAGCCAGCGGACGGAGGACCCACATTCTCCTCGATCGCTTCGCGCGGCGCAGTATGTGCGCATGTCCACGGAGCACCAGAAATATTCGACGGAAAACCAGTCCGATATAATTAAGCGCTATGCGGCGCAGCGAGGATTAGAAATTTCCCGCACCTATATCGACGCCGGTCGGAGCGGGCTCAATGTCGAAGGGCGACCCGGTCTGCAACGCCTGCTGGCCGACATCGAGGGCGGAGCGGCCGATTTCTCAGTCGTTCTTGTCTATGATGTGAGTCGCTGGGGACGGTTTCCGGATTCCGACGAGGCCGCGTTCTACGAATACCGCTGTCGCGCGGCCGGCGTGAAGGTTGCTTACTGTGCGGAAGAGTTCGAAAATGACGGCAGCATCGGCTCCGACGTCCAGAAGGTCGTCAAGCGGCGCATGGCAGCCGAATACAGCCGCGAACTTTCAGTCAAGGTGTTCGCCGGCCAAAAGCGCCTCATCGAGTTGGGCTTTCGCCAAGGCGGCCCGTCAGGCTTCGGCCTGCGCCGTCAACTCGTTGATGACCGCGGCGAATCGAAAGGGATCTTGCAGCGCCGTCAGCACAAGAGCATTCAGACCGATCGTGTCATCCTGGTGCCCGGGCCGCAAGAAGAAGCAGAGATTGTTGCCGGGATATATCGCGATTTCGTGGAGCGGCGGCTCAACGAGGCGACGATTGCAGACAACTTGAATAAGCGAGGTATCCGAACTGATCTCGATCGGTCCTGGACCCGCGGTACCGTCCATCAGATCCTCATCAACGAGAAATACATTGGCAACAATGTCTGGAATCGTGGTTCGTTCAAGCTGAAGCAGAACCGCATCCGGAATGATCCGCAGACTTGGGTGCGAGCCGAAAATGCTTTTCAACCAATCGTCGATCGGATGCTGTACGACGCTGCTCAAGCGATCATCGACGCACGTTCACACCGGATGACCGATGAGGAAATGCTAGTCTGCCTTCATCAGCTACTGCTTTCCCAAGGAGCTCTTTCCGGGCTTCTGATCGATGAGACGGACAGCTGCCCGTCCAGTGATGCATTCCAGCGACGCTTCGGCAGTTTGATCCGTGCCTATCGTCTGGTTGGTTACACGCCCGAAAGGGACTTCAACTACATCGAGATCAATCGAACGCTTCGAAGGCTCCATCCAGCCGTCATCGAGGAGGTCATCGGGGGACTTGAGCATTTTGGCGGGTGCGTCAGCCAACAGGCATCCTCCGAATTGCTGATCGTGAACGACGAGTTCTCCGTCTCTGTCGTGATCGCGCGCTGTCGCGAGACAGCCGGAGGTGCCTTGCGATGGCGGGTTCGATTGGAGCGGAGCTTGATGCCCGATGTCACCGTCGCGGTCCGGATGGACAGTTCAAATATTTCAGCTCGAGACTACCTCATCTTGCCGACCCTAGACATGGACGAGCGAGTGTTGCGGCTGCAAGAGCACAACGGCATCTCGCTCGATGCTTACCTGTTCGATTCCATGGAGCCGCTCTTCGAGATGGCAGAAAGAGTCCCCCTCAGGGAGGTTGCGTGATGGCAGAATCCAATTCGCTCGCCGTGCAGATCGTTCCTGTCTCACAGGTATCGGTCGTCAACCCGCGGATACGCAACAAGAAAAGCTTCCGGGAGCTGGTCGAAAACATTGCTGCGTTGGGCCTCAAGAAGCCGATTACCGTCACCAGGCGAGAGGAGCAGCAGGGTGTCAGATACGACCTGGTCTGCGGTCAGGGGCGCTTGGAGGCGTTCATGGAGCTGGGGGCCAGCGAGATCCCGGCGCTTGTCATCGAAGCCAGTGTTGAAGACTGCATGGTCAAGAGCCTGGTAGAGAACTGTGCCAGGCGCCAGCATCACGCCATCGACCTGCTCCATGACATCGGTGGCATGAAACAACGTGGCTATACCGATCCGGAGATCGCAAAGAAGACCGGATTGTCGCTCGAATATGTTCGCGGCGTCGGCCGTTTGCTCGCGCAAGGTGAGCAGCGTCTGCTGAGGGCGGTCGAAGCTGGACATATTCCAGTGAGCGTCGCCGTACAAATCGCGGACGCCGACGATATCGGCATCCAGGAAGCGCTTCATCAGGCCTACGAACGAAATCTCTTGCGGGGCCGAAAATTGATGATCGTGAAGCGCATTGTCGAGAGCAGGCGGCGTCGCGGGCGAGCAATTCGTGGGAGGGGTCCGAAAGAGGCGTCACAGAAGCTATCCTCCCGCACCCTGCTACGTGCCTACAAGGAGGATACGGACCGCAAGCGTCTCCTGATACGCAAGGCGGACGCGACTCGAAATCGACTGCTCTTCATTGCTCATGCGATGCGTGAGCTCTTTGGAGATGAACGATTTGTGTCCCTCCTGAAGGCGGAAAAGCTCGATTCCGTGCCGAAGAAGTTGTTGGGACGGATGGAACGAGGAGACGTCGGATAATGCCCCACAAACCTGATCGGCGTCCCATCACAATGGCGTTCGAGAAAGAGCGCGTGACTCTTCCTATTGGCGCTATTCAGCCGCTCCGTCTGATCAACGATGCGGTCAAGAAGTCTCCGAAGTATAGCCAGATCCAATCCTCCGTACGAGAGATCGGGCTTGTAGAGCCGCTTGTTGTTGCGCGAGATCGGAGCGAAAAGGGCAAGTATCTCCTCCTCGACGGACATTTGCGGCTCGCCGTCCTCCAGGAGCTGGGGATCACGGAAACGACGTGCCTGGTCGCGACCGACGACGAGGCATTTACATACAACAAGAGAGTTAGCCGGATCGCGACCGTTCAGGAGCGCAACATGATCCTGACCGCAATCAAACGAGGGGTCCCGGAAGAACGCATCGCGAAGGTGCTCAATGTGAACGTGTCTCATGTCCGGCTAAAGACGCGCTTGCTGGACGGCATCTGCACCGAAGCGGTCGAGTTGCTCAAGGACAAGCACGTCCCGATTGCAACATTTGCGGAGTTGCGGAAGATGCAGCCGATGCGACAGATAGAGGCGGCCCAACTCATGGTCGCCATGAACAAATTCTCTATCACGTATGCGAAGTCCCTGGTGGGAGCCACTCCGCAGTCGCAATTGGTTGAAACGGCAAGACCAAAGCATGTCGAAGGCCTTACGGATGAACAAGTCGCATTGATGGAGCAGGAATCCGCGAACCTGGATCGCGAGTTTCGTCTCATGGAACAGTCGTATGGAGCCGATCATCTCGATCTTGTCGTCGCAACTGGCTATCTTCATCGCCTGCTTGAGAACGCCCGGATTGTGCGTTACCTCGCTCAGAACTTTCCTGAACTCCTCGCCGAATTTCAGAGGATCGCCGAACAGCAGAAATCGGCGGCCTAGGAGCCTTTCCCCGTTGCAGGTCGTTTTGCTTGCCGGCCGAGCCGCCGTGTCACTGGCGCCATGCATTGTCACTGCCGGCTTCTTGATCTCGTTCCATTCTGCCTGGCTCCTTACGCCGACCGGGCAGCCACCGGCGACCTTCACCAAAAGTGTGCCCTTCGATCGCTGCGCGTCCGACAGTCCCCCGCGGCATCACAGAGTTACAGTTTGGCTGGAATTTCCGTGACGGGTTAAGAGCCGAGAGGAGAGTCTCGCGGCGCCCGTCATGGAGATATCCCATGACCCAACTGAATGTTCTGGATGCCGCTCGCGATGCGCGTGGCGGCTACAAGGTGGATCTGAGCCGCGGTGAGCGCGTCGGCCGCGTCGCATCGGAATGGTTTTCCCGGCCGGCGGACGAGCGTTACCTGTCGCTGTCCGAGCTCCACGCCGCCGTGCGCGGTCGCGCCGAGCGGAGCCGGACCCGGACAGTCGAAAGTGCAGCGATCAGGGTGGAGGCGAATCGTGACGATGCTGAGCGGCTGACGCTGATGCTGCCAAGCGAGGATGCGCCGCTTGCGCCGACCCACTGGAGTTTTGGTCAGCTTGCAACAATGGTGGGCGCGCCGTCCGCCTATTTGCGGCAGCTTCCAGCGCCGCTCGCCGCTATCAATTTACAGTACGGACTGACCTCCAATCGTGCGGAGCTGATCAAGACGCTCGAGGTGCGGGACGGACATGCTGAACTTCGCGCGGTCACCAGCCCCGACTATGGGCGCATCTTCGATCAAGAACTCGTGGCCGCCGTGCAGCGCATTGCCGGCAACGGCACTGGCGACACCCGCTGGAAAGTACCGGGCGTGCTCGACTGGTCGACCGGCATCTACAATCCGCGGGTTGATATCACGAAAGCCACGACGACGTTGTACGCATCGGATCGTGACGTATTCCTGTTCCTGGTCGACGACCTCAACCCGATCGAGGCGGGCAAGCTGCCGGACGGCTCGCCCGACCTCTACTTCCGCGGCTTTTATTGCTGGAATTCCGAGGTCGGCGCCAAGACGCTTGGGATCGCGAGCTTCTATCTCCGCGCCGTGTGCCAGAATCGCAATCTCTGGGGTGTGGAGGATTTCGAGGAGATCACCATCCGACACTCCAAATACGCCGCGTCCCGGTTCGCGCACGAGGCGGCGCCGGCGCTCACGCGCTTCGCCAACTCCTCGCCGGCGCCGTTCGTCAATGGCATCAGGGCGGCACGGGAGCGGATTGTTGCGCGCACGGATGAGGAGCGCACCGAGTTTCTGCGCAAGCGTGGATTCGGCAAGTCGGAGACGGCTAAGATCATCGAGACGGTACTCGCCGAGGAAGGCCGCAAGCCTGCGAGCATCTTCGACTTCGTCCAAGGCATCACCGCCGTGGCGCGCGACAAGCCGTACCAGGACGCCCGGTTGGATCTCGAGGCGAAGGCCAAAAAGTTGCTCGATCGGGCAAACTGAGGCCGTTCGCGCTGCCCCGATGGAGCACGCGTGACGAGCCTCAGCTCTCGGTTTCTCCGGCTGGCGCCGCCCTGCAGAGTTAGAGGGCGGCGCTTCGCTTCGTGACGGGCCAGAAGGTCGAGAGAGGTTCTCGACCGCCCGTCGCGGAGAAACTTCAATGGCTAAATCTGTTCGGAAGATCGTCCTGAGCCAGTCACGCGATATTCCTTTCAACCGGCTGGTGCTGAGCCAGTCCAATGTCCGCCGTATCAAGGCGGGCGTCTCGATCGAGGAGCTTGCACAGGACATCGCGCGGCGCACGCTGCTCCAGAGCCTCACCGTCCGCCCGGTCCTCGACGAGGGCGGCGCCGAAACCGGCGTGTTCGAGATCCCGGCGGGCGGACGGCGTTATCGCGCGCTCGAGCTTCTGGTCAAGCAGAAGCGGCTCGCCCGCAATGCGCCAGTTCCCTGCGTCATCCGAACCGACGGGCTCGCCGAGGAGGATTCGCTGGCTGAAAATGTGCAACGCGCCCCGCTACACGCACTTGATCAGTTCCGTGCGTTCCGCGACATGAGTGAGAAGGGCATGAGCGAGGACGAGATCGCTGCTGCCTTCTTTGTCAGCGTCCAGGTCGTCAAACAACGGCTCCGGCTCGCCGCCATCTCGCCAGCGCTGCTCGACGTCCATGCCGAAGACGGCATGAGCCTCGACCAATTGATGGCGTTTGCGGTCAATCCGGACCACGAGCGCCAGCAGCAGGTATGGCAGGCGGTACAGCGCTCGCACAACAAGGAGCCGTATTACATCCGGCGTCTGCTCACCGAAGGCGCCGTGCGCGCCTCCGACAAGCGCGCCCAATTCGTCGGAATCGAGGCTTATGAGGCCGCCGGCGGCGACATCATTCGCGATCTTTTTCAGCAGGATGACGGCGGTTGGCTGCAAGAGCCGATGCTGCTCGATCGGCTCGTCGCCGAGAAGCTGGAACGCGAGGCGGGCAACATCCGTTCCGAAGGTTGGAAATGGGTCGAGGTCGCGGTCGATTTTCCCTACGGCCACATCTATGGTCTGCGCCGCATCTCCGGCGAGTCCGTCCTGATGACCGACGAGGAGCAGGCTGCGGCCGAAGCGCTGCGCGCCGAGTACGAGCGTCTAGAGCAGGAGCATTCCGACGTCGACGTCCTTCCCGAAGGGATCGATCAGCGCCTTGGCGAGATCGAGACGGCCCTTGCCGAACTCGATGAGCGGCCGGTCCAGTACGATCCTGACGAGGTCGCGCGTGCGGGTGCCTTCGTCAGCATCGATGCGTCGGGCGCGCTTCGGGTCGAGCGCGGCTATGTCCGTCCCGAGGATGAGCCGGCAGTTCCGCAGGCGGAGGGAGAAGTTGACGCCGAGCGGAGTGCCATCCCAGCGGCGACCTCTGCCTCCGGAGATAAGACCGAAGGGCAGACAGGCACCTCGGCAAATACCGAGGAGCCCGATCAGGAGGAAGGCATCAAGCCGATCCCAGACCGGCTGATGACCGAACTCACAGCGTATCGCACCCTGGCCTTGCGCGACGCGCTGGCAGGGGACCCGGACGTTGCGTTCCTGGCGGCACTGCACGCGCTTTGCCTGAAACTGTTTTACCGCTACACGCCCGAATCCTGCGTCGATATCGACGCCAAGAGCGTCGTCTTCGGCAGCCAGGCGCCGGGCCTTGGCGATGCCACGATCGCCAAGTCCGTCGACGAGAGGCACCGGCAGTGGTCGGAGCAGTTGCCGCGTGACTCAGCCGAGCTCTGGGATACGCTCGCGACCTTCGACCGGGACAGTCGCGATGCCCTGTTCGCACATTGCATCGCGCTGAGCGTCAATGCGGTGTACGAGCCCTGGAATCGGCGCCCGCGTGCGCTGGGCCACGCCGACCGCCTCGCCGAGGCAGTCGGGCTCGACATTGCTGCCGCAGGCTGGACGCCGACCGTCGACAACTACTTGGGGCGGGTGACCAAGGCGCGCATCCTGCAAGCCGTCCGCGAGGCCAGGGGGGAGACTGCGGCTCAGCTCATCGAGCACCTGAAGAAGGGCGAGATGGCGGAGCGGGCGCAAGAACTCCTCGCTGGCACGGGCTGGCTTCCGGAGCCGCTGCGCACGCCCGGCCAGGCCATCAGTACCACTTCAGTAGACGTGGAATCTGACCAAGTCTCGCGGTCCGATTCAATCGGCGAGGACACGAAACCTGCCGAACGCGAAGCGGCTAGGCCCGGTGCAGAGCATCCGGCGGAAGACGACGCAATTCTCACAGACGAGCCGCTTGTCGCGGCCGAGTAGGCGAGCAGAAGCGTCGATCTCGAAGGCCCGCCGTCACTGGCGGGCCTTCTTTTTTGCTGGAGATTGTCATGTCAGCCCAACTATCCGATCTCGCCCGCCGGCTGGCCGAGCGGGCCGAACTCGTCTGCCGGCACTATCTTTCAAATGGCCGGCGCGTTGGCCGCTATTGGGTCGTCGGCGACGTTCACAACACGCCTGGTCGATCCATGTTTGTTCGGCTACGCCGCCGTCATGGGGGTAAGGGAGCGGCCGGCAAGTGGACCGATGCCGCCACCGCTGAACACGGCGATCTGCTCGACGTCATCAGGGAAAGCTGCGGCTTCGTTGAATTCCGCGATGTCCTTGCCGAGGCGCGGCGTTTTCTCTGCCTGCCGCAGATCGAGGCGGAGTCTAAATCGCCGCTCCCACCCGTTCCCATCGGTTCGCCGGAATCGGCTCGGCGCCTGTTTGCCATGTCCAAGCCCATTCATGGCACGCTCGCAGAAACATACCTCCGGACGCGGGGCATTTTGGGCTTGCATGAGCTTACCAGCCTTCGGTTTCACCCGCGTTGCTACTACAGGCCGGATAATGACCTCCCGACTGAGACCTGGCCGGCCCTGATCGCCGCCGTCACCACGCTCACCGGCATCGTCACCGGCGTTCACCGTACCTGGCTCGACCCCTCCGGTCGCAGCAAGGCGCCGATCGACACACCACGCCGCGCGATGGGCCTGTTGCTCGGCAACGCTGTCCGATTTGGACGGGCTCATGATGTCCTCGCCGCAGGCGAGGGCATCGAGACCATGCTCTCCTTGCGTTGTGCCCTGCCGACCTTGCCAATGGCGTCAGCGCTATCGGCCAACCATCTCGCGGCCATGCTGCTGCCATCCAACCTGCGCCGGCTCTACATCGCCCGTGATGCTGATGCTGCCGGAGAGACAGCCGCAACCACTTTGGCGCAGCGTGCCCAAGCCGCCAGTATCGAGGCGATCCAACTCTCGCCCCGGTTTGACGATTTCAACGAGGATCTGCGCACCCTTGGCGTCGATGAGCTCCGGGCGGCTCTTCGCATTCAGCTTGCGCCTGCGGATGTCGTCCGCTTCTTGCCCTCAGCAGTCGCGCTCACGGCATGAGCGCCTGCGTCTCGCTGTCAGCGTCGACAGCCGGATCAAGGCGAAGCCTCGTTGTGAGAGCGCCGCGCCCGGCCTTCTAGAGGGCGATCGAACGGCAGGCGGGCCGGACCGGCAATGGCAGGGCGCGGCTATTTTCCGCCGGCGGTGGTCACCGCAGATCAACAACGATCAGTCAATCCGCCTTTGCATCGCGAAGCAAAATAGCCGCACCCTGCCATCCTCCGCTGTCGCTTCGGCCCTCCGCGTTGCTTCGGGTTCTGGTCCGGCCCGCCCGCCGCCTGAGTGATCGCCACGAAGGCCGCGATGGTCGCGGCCGATCCACGGAGGGCCTTATCCCATGACAGAACGTGACGACACCGAATTCGAACCGCCGCACGGTTCATCCCCGCTTCACCACGTTCTGACCGAACTGCAACTCTACGGCTATCGACCGTTCAGCGACGAACTCGATCCGAGGCCGCTTCCCGAAGCCAAGACGATCGTAGCGGCCGTTGCCGACGTCTTCGATGCCTTCGTGGCAACCCTGAGCGACAGCCGCATGGAGCCGGACCTGGAGGACCTGCTCTGGTCGACGGTCAATCTGTTCCATCGAGCCGCAGGCCGGATCGAGCGACAGCTCGACGACAACGAGCAGGCTCAACGAAGGAGCCAACACGAGCAGGATGGCTCTGAGGTGCGGTCGGTTGAACTGGAGCGGCTTGTCACGGAAGGACTCTCGTTGATCGAACGCCGCAACTGCATGGAGCTGTTCCGAGAGCAAGCCATTGCACAGTTCGAAACCCACACTGGTTCGCTGTGGCGCCCGCGATCCGGGTCGCTCGTCAACCATCGCTCGGTCACTTCGGCGGTGATCGACTCCAGAGACTTTCTCGCCGCAAAGCGTCGCGCCGAGACCGAGGTGCTCGTTCCGGTCGGACCCAAGGTCGCGCTGACCGGAGGTCTCGACTTCGATGACCATCATCTGATCTGGGATCGTCTCGACAAGGTTTACGCCAGGCACAGCGACATGGTCCTGTTGCATGGAGGCTCACCAAAGGGCGCCGAGCTGATTGCCGCCAAATGGGCGACGAACCGCAAGGTTCCACAAGTCGCATTCAAGCCGGATTGGTCGAAGCACGCCAAGTCCGCACCGTTTAAGCGCAACGATCTCATGCTGACTATGATGCCAATCGGCGTCATCGTGTTCCCAGGAACGGGAATCCAGGACAATCTCGCCGACAAGGCGAGGCGGATGGGAATCCCGGTCTGGAGATTTGGCGACGGCGGCGCATAGCGCCGCGATCGAGTCTCGCGCCTCATGCTGTGTATTGCTGCAAGATCGCTCCGAGAAATCAGCGCGCTTTGCCAACTGTGCCGATTATCGCCGTCACACGCGACCTCCGTCTGTATCCAGCCGGCTTGCATTGCCGTTCATCGTACAATTGCCGATTGCTGTCTCCAGAAAGTGCGCCCGTCGAGACCGGAGCGGGCTTGAACGAGTCTTCGATTGCGCTCGCGGCCGCGGCCAAAACAGCTGCAACCTTCGCCTCCGTATCGGTTGTTGCTTCGCCCGTTACGTGCGGTGATGTCCAGTCTATCCGATAGGCGGGGCTTCCTAGCAGCACTTCGACCATGCCGCCCCGATCTCGGCTCGGCGCCCTACGTGCTAGATCGGAGTCTGCTCGCAGGTGCGCTCATGTTCGGGAAATGATTCGCTCCTTCCTGCACGTACTCTCTCTTTTCCCGCCTGAAATCGAGCCACCTCTTGTATCGTACGACCGACGGCAGCCACGTCTCCTCTCTATGTTGTTCAGCACGCGAACACCTTGCCTCTTTGATGGCTTGATCTGGCCGAAGACCGGCTGCGCCTCGACCGTCTGAGACGCAACGCCAGTCTTGCGACTTTCTTCCCCTGGGCAAGCCCATTCCTCGCGAGACAAGAAAGTCTCAGCCATGGCGTCCTCCGCGATGCTTCGGCCCGCAAGCGGGTGCGTCGCCGATCGTCATTCGGCCTGGTCATCGCCATCGAGGCCGCGGTGGTCGCGGTCCGAAACAACGCAAGGAGACTTGATATGGCTACCATCGGTTCGTTCAAGAAGGTCGGCAACGATTTTCAGGGGGAGATCGTCACGCTGAGCTTGCAGGCGAAGGGCGTCCGCATCGTCGCCGAGCCCAACCGCTCCAACGACAATGCTCCGAGCCACCGCATCTACGTGCGCCGAGCCGAGATCGGGGCAGCCTGGTCGAAGCGCTCCGAGGAAGGTCGCGACTACCTCTCGCTCAAGCTCGACGACCCCTCGTTCAACTCGCCGATCTACGCCAACCTGTTCGATGACGAAGACGGCGAAGGCTACACCCTGCTATGGTCGCGGCCGCGCAAGAGCGCCGACTGAGACGCTCAGTCAAGCCCCGCCCGGCGTCGCCGGGCGGGTTTCTTTGATGCAGCGAATCGCGAAAACGAGCCACCCGGCGGCTTCAAGTCAGCAATCAGAGCGCAGGACCGCCGCCTGGCGACAAAAGTTGGCGCCGCTGCGCGTCGCTCGCCTGCACGAACCAGTGTCGGCGAGCGATGCGTTTGACAGGGGTGCTGAAAAAGGGGAGCCCGGCGATCGGTTCTGTTCGGCATGGCGCTTGCCGCTGAGCGCCGCATAGTTGTTCGACGGATTGATCGCTTTCGCGGTCGGAAGATACGGGCGAGCTCCCTCGACGATTGTTCTGGTCTCGATGTGATCAGTCATCCGATCCGATTGTGCAATTCCGACCCGATTGCTTCGCCCGATAGAGCGCCTGATCACATCGCTCGATGAGGGCCTCGAAGCTTTCGCCCGGTTTGAATTGGGCAACGCCCGCCGAAATCGTCACTTGGCCGATCAACTCGCCCGTTGCCCGCTTCTTGACGTTCGCGCTGGCAATTCTGGTGCGCACTCTTTCGGCGATCTCCTGAGTGATTGTGAGCGGAGCGCCCGGCAGAATACCGATGAGTTCTTCTCCACCGTAGCGCGCTGCTAGGTCGCCGTCCCTGATGCCTTCTTGAAGGCACTTTGCGACCAGCCGCAAAACCTGATCGCCCAATTGATGTCCGTAGGTGTCATTGAACTTCTTGAAATGATCCACGTCGATCAGGAACACGCTCAAGGAGTCGCCGCTCTCCATGGCATTGATTTGGGCAGTGCGAAGGAAACTCTCCATTGCCCCGCGATTTGCGAGCCCGGTCAAAGCGTCGGTACGCGACCTGAGCTCCGCCTGCTCAAGTGACTTCCGAAGGTCGCCTAGTTCGCCCGACGCTTCGACGAGCTTCGCTTCCAGCGCCGACGCACGTTCCGTCGCTCTCGTCAATTCGTCGGCCAGCCGCTTCAGGGCAAGTTGCGGGTCATTGGCCGTGCGAAGCGTCCGCCCGACCTCCATCAACTCCTCGGAATGCGCTGCACTGTCGGCGATCGCGCCCGCAACGTCGTTTCGTACATTGACAAGAATTGCGTCGAGCTCGCCGGAAATGGTTTGGGCAACCTCTCCGACTGAACCAGTCGACTTGAGGAAGGTGTTGTAGAGTTCGCGATTGAGAGCCTTATCGAACTTGCGGTCGTTCGAGCGCAGGATATCGATGGTCTTGCGCAATGCCGCCGAGCGGCCCAGAACGTAAGCAAACCAGACGGTAAAATTTGGGGGTGTCGCCGGTACCTCCAACTCAGCCATGAGTTGGAGAGCATGTTTGGAGACGGAAGTCGCGTGGTCGGGTTCGAGGTCGTCCAGGCTCAGCATCTGCGAGCGCCTCCCTGTATGCGCCGGATCGGTCACTCCACGCACGCCGCGCCCCCTCCCAGCAATTTTTTCAAGGTCAGAAGGGAATGAAAGAAACCAATTCGATTTCAAGCCACCGGGTGTAGCTCTAGGATGGCCGCCATTTTTCGGCAACACGTTGCCGAGGAATGCCCACAGGCGGAAGGACAGGCTTCGTGCAGAAGATCGTCTGCGACGGCGCGAAGCGGAAATTTAGTTCTTGCCGATCCGCTGCCGATCAATCCGCCGCCGCAGGCAAAGCTGGGTCAGACTTGGAGACCAGCCGCAGGACGGTTCGGCATTTGGGGCATTCGAATGATCGGATTTCGTAACCCGGCGTCACTGGCGAGACATCGCGTAGTAGCCTGGTGACGCTGCAGGAATAGCAAGCGGGAGCCTCAGCCATGGACGGACCCCTTTTGTCGGCGAATACGCACTCACCATCTGCCCGAGCGGTTAACGAGCTTCTAACTTCCGAGACCGTATTGCAACGGGAGGACGTGCGCCGATCGATCGACAACTGGCTACGCAGCGGCGCTTTGGCGGCTCGGCTCGGCGGCACTTCGTGCGAGAAGGAGACGTAACCTCGCCAGGTCGTCTTCGGATGCGACTTCACAACGTGACCCGCCGGCGAACTTGGCCTGATAGAGCGCGGCGTCGGCAGCCCGCAGCAGATCGGCCGCTCTGTTCCCGTGCCCGGGGGCCATCGCGATGCCGACGCTCACACCGACGTGTGCCCGCGTGCCGCAGCCGAGATCATACGGAATTCCGATCGCCTCGACCAAGTGCCGCCCAAAATTCGCCGCCTGTTCCGCGGTGCAGCCTGCGACGAGCACGACGAATTCGTCACCGCCGAGGCGCGCCGGCAAGTCACCTTCGCGGGCCAGGCCACGCAAGCGCTCGGCGACGCTCTGCAGCAGTCGGTCGCCCCCGGCGTGGCCGTGCGTGTCGTTGACCACCTTGAAGTCGTCGAGGTCGAGATACAGCAGCGCCAGCGCCTCGTCGCCGTCCCGCCGTGACAGCCGCTCCTCGATGGCGCCAACGAGTCCCGCTCGATTGGCAAGGCCAGTAAGCTCATCATGTCGGGCGCGCCGATCGTTTTCTCGCTCGGCACGCATCGTCGCGATCAGCAGTCGGTTCAACTTGAAGCAGGCCATGGTCATGGCCGCCAGATACATCGGGATCTGGAAGAAAAGGACCAGCATGAGCGGCTGTCCCGCCATCAGGGCGCCCGGAATCGTCGGGCCCAGGCTCAGCACGATCATTGCGCCGCAGAGCCGCGGCGCACTGAAATTGCGGAAGCAAATCCCGCCGACCATCGCTCCGGCGGATACGCAGGCGAGCGTTGCCGCCACCCAGTCACCCGTCGCAAGACTAATCAGCGCCCCATAGCCGACGCTGCCGCTCCAGGCAATCGAAAGCACCAGGTTGATGTCGGTCGGCGTCGCGTCATGCCTCAGCGCCCGACGACGGGCGACGATCAACACGGTGAGCCGCGTCAGGCAGATCGCAATCTCGAGCGCGAGCCACGCGATGAACAACGGCGTCGGCGAGCGCGCGGCAATGGCCGCAGCGACCAGAAGAGTGTTCAGGATGCCGCCGATAAAGACCGGCAGCGTGCCGTACAGATTGCCGATCAGTGCGACCCGAATGTCCTCGGGCACTTCCGCACCGCAATCGGCGAGCCATCGCGTGACGCGCCAGCGCGGGAGGCTGTAGATTCGCGAATCCGACTGCATCAGGGTGCTCTCGGGTTTCCTGTCGACAAAGTTTCTTGCGGCGAGGGTTGCCAAATCAAAAGGACTGAAAAATCAGCGCTCGACGATGGTCGCTTCCGGCTTCGATTTCGCTAAACGAGACGCCGCGACTTTAGGCAAATTGCTTCTTTGCTTAAGAAGCGATTGAACTGGCGTCGATGATCGTAAGACTCTGCGACGCGGCCACACTCGCTCTGGCGGAACTCCCGTAGAGTCACGGAATCCAAAATGCACCGAAAACCTGCTTAACAGTCCCTCAGCACCGGGGCTGCGTATTTCATCATGATTTATATTTCTCGCCGGTGGGCCGCAGGCCATTGGTCTGCGGCCATTCTGCTGTAGCGCCAGGACCGATGCACCGGCCGTTTGCGCACTCGGTGCGGCTGTCCGCCCCCTAGGCGCTGCGGCCCACCTGGTCCACCGGCGCTATGTACGGCGCTTCCGGTTGAGTGCGCTCCTTCTTAGGACCAAGTCTCGGCGATTTCGTCAGCTTCTCTCCACTCGCCCTTGGTCGAGGCGGCGCGAAACCCAAGTTCGGCGGCCGTTGCAAGGCGCGGCCGGAGGTACTAGAATTCCGAGGATTTTATCGACTGTTAATGCTCTTGAACGCGACGCGAAGCGATTTCCTAAGGTAAGATTTTCCGCTGGGGATCTCTCATGTTTGATGCCGCTACCACCGCGCTTTTGCGCGCGGTCCTCGAAGAGGTCTGTGAGGACGTTTCCCGTCACGAGACGGGCGCCCGTACGCATGTCGCTTCGAAGATTCTGCAAGCCGCCACCAATGGAGACACGACGCCAGACCGGCTCAAAGAGGTCGGCCGCGAGGCCCTCTCAGGCGCACCAACCATGTGGCGATAGTCGCAAGAGGCCGGGGTGAATTTCCAGGTCACGGTCCTGAAGATCCTGGTGAGCTATCCCGGCGGCTTCGCGGGGATGGCCGACCTCAAGCGTGACATGGCGATTCTGGCAACCAGCGGCCCCGATTGGGCCGAGCGTACCAAACGCTTGGCTGCTCGCGTTCCGGATTTGGACATCTTTTCGCAAGGATTGATCGAGCGCATGAACGGCGGGTGGCGGATCACCGACAAGGGGCGGGCGGTATTGGACGTCATGGAAGCCCGTCATCCGGCTCCGCAGACCGCTCATGTCGATGCGTCCCATCCCGCAACATCCCCGCCGCCGTTTCCGATCATGGCGCGCCCGGGTAAGCGCACCCGTCGTCAGCGTCGGCAGGCCGCTCGCGAAAGGGCGCGGGCAAAAGCTTCCTGATCTGGCTCTTGCGCTGGATAGACCAATGGGATCGACCGATCTGATCGGCCAGCGCGTGCAAGGCCATTCTGTGAGGCGATCTCGAGGCGACACGACTTCCAGATGCGTGACGGCATCGGCGAGCGGCCTTTAGCGAGACCCGCCACGTCAAGTCGACCTGCTTCATCCAGGCGGGTGGACGGGCGGGCGTTCAGTAACATCACCCTCTTCGGGACCCCGCACCACGTGAAGACGAGGGCTCGGGATCGGGAATGGCCTCTCCGTTCTCGGGGCAGGCTCCGGTCGGATGCCTTTGACAGCGTATAGCTCCGCGAGCTCTAACAAACGCCGCTTGGTGAATGGGTCGACGCGCTCGGCGATGTCGCGCACGCGCTGCGCCAGCCCACGGTAGAACTCATGCTCCATGACGCTACCACCCACACAACAAGAAGTAGTGACAGTTGATTACAAGGCCGCGGTCGAGGTCAATATACGTGCGCCGGATGGGCACGATTTTCGCGGCGCACAAGTGTCGGGCTTCAGCGGGATCTTCGCGACGGGGAGCCTGCAAGGAAGCAGTGAGACGCTATGTCTACGGGCTTGAACCAAGGTCCTGCGGCCCCCGGATGCCGAGCGCGAGGTCAAGCAGGAACAGGCCTGCTCCGAACGTCGCCATGGCGGCGAACGACCCAGCTGCTAGCCCAGCTCCAACGACAGCCACGATGAAACCCGCCACCATCAATCGAGCCGCGATGCGCGACTACTTGATTGGGTCAATTGGCATGCCGCCTTCTTCCCGTTGTTCACAAAAGTCGACCGGAGCTCGCTCACTGCGAAGCTGCCATCCCTTGCACAAGCTCAGAGATCTGCTTTTTCAGTCTTCGGTCCTTGAGCTTCTGATAGGCCTCGAACATCTTGATCGCCGGCTTGTCGAGATCGGCGATGAGGAGTTCAGGCAACCGGTTGGACGAGGTCTTCGATTTCTCGCCAAGCAGGACCGAGGTTGAAACGCCGAAGATTGTCGCAAGCCGCAATAGCCGCGTTGGGCTAAACTGATTGACACCCCGTTCGTACTTCTGAATTTGCTGAAATGAGACGTCGAGCTCGTCGGCTAGAAATTGCTGGGTAAGCCCATTCTGAAGGCGCAAGCCGCGGATCCTAGCTCCGATAGCTGCGTCGATCATTTCCTCGTCTGCTTTTGTCATCGCCAATATGCCCCAAATGCGGTCGATATGAACCGAAACCAATGAACTTGATCACAATGCGACGAGCCCCCTGGACTCGATGCGCATCGCCTTTCTTCGCACAATTTCGATCAGCTCTTCTGCCATCAAGAGATGTTCTGAGGCGGTCCGAATCTGATCCGTCTCCGATTTTATCGCGTCGGCGCGGCGCAGTTGCAATGCTGCCACCTCGAGACAAAGAATAATATTGCCGATGTCATGCCGGGCATTCGTCGGCTGATGACGACGGTCGAGGAGCCCTTCCGTCTCGGCATCCCTCGAGGCGGTGTAAATCCTACCGGGAGGTGCCAGACCCAATTGGGGGAATTTTAGGACGTTCGGCATGTTCGTTTTGTCACCACAAGAGGACTGGACGCGCCGTTGAGAGAGCTGCAACACATGTTCTTGATAATGAAGGTCAACTGCAACATGAATTCACAAACGGAATTTTGGCTCCATGTTGCCTGAGCGCACCGTGTTGCCCGCCGATCACCTGTCGCTGTTACTCTCTTGCTGGATGCCTTTGGCATTGCGAGTAAGCTCAGCCTCGACCAGCAGCTCATGGACGAGAATGCGCGCAAGTCGTTCGGGAAGCATGCGATCAAGCGCGGCAGTCCGCTCCATCGTTCCGACGACCGCCACGAGCGTGCCTTCTGTGACGAGATACGCGCATTGGTGCGCTTTGCCGCCATAGACGTACTCGAAACGTACAATGTCGGCTTCGCTAAGCTTCATGATCGCCCTGCGAGGTGCGCTGTTGAAATGGCGCCGGCTCGACCGAGGAATCGGATCGCCAACGTGAGAACATGTTCATCGCTCTGCTCGCGAAAGTTTATCGGCATCATGCTATACGCTTCGACGTGTATTATACGTTAAAGCGTGTGGCGCGAGCGCGTCGCAAATGCATCATCCTGCCGGATGAAGCGGCGAACACCAGCGCACACCAAACGCTTGCTTGCCCGCAATCTGCGCCGTTTGCGGCAGCAGAGATCCTGGTCGCAGCACGATCTTGCCGATGAAGCGAACGTTCGGCAGGCGCTCGTCAGCGCCCTGGAGGTCGCGAAGGCAAATCCGACGCTTGATTCTCTCGACAAAATTGCCGTCGCCCTCAACGTGGGCGTCGCCGATTTGCTCCTTCCTTGAGATGTCGATCTCGGTCGAATTTCCCCCAAGATGGCCTGTCTGCGCCGCTCGGAATGATCGGCATTGCAAGGCAATTTGCTGGCCGGCACCAGGGCCACAGAGCGAAAGAGCCCCGAACCTGGGTGTCCGGGGCTCCGTGTCAGCGTCGTAGCTCCCTCCTTGGGCGGGAAGTTCGGCAATGACGCTCGAAGGCTGTGCCATCTGGGGCAGCGCGCATTGAGCTAGATCAAGAACCGGTAAGCTTTTCGCGAATAGCGCGACAAACGACCTATCCGGCGGCAGTCGTCGGGAAAGACCGTTGAGCCGCTTCGCCAGGCGTGGACCACTTCGCCCCAGGGAAAAGAAGCAGGTTCCGCGTCGGTTGGATTACGGGCAACCCAGCGGGATTGACGGTGCCTAGCCAGGAATCCGAAGTGCCGCGATCACTGGAAAGCGGTCGATTGGCTGCTCGCCGCAAGAACTTTCCTGGTTGAAGGAGCACGCCGCAGCGCTCCGAAACATTGCGACGGAAGCACCGCGACAGTATGACTTGATCAATGGAAGACGACATTCGCTGCGGTACAACCGCCTACATTCGAGAGATTCTCGATCTCCATCTGATGACGGGCCGCTATTCGACCGTTCTTGTCCAAGAACTTGCGGAGATATTCGAGCGCCGTTCCGGCAACGTGTTCGCGATCCTTGATGAGGTTGCCGCACTGGAGGGGGCGCCGGGTGCGCGCCCAAGTCTTACCAAGCCTCCCGCCATGTTTGTCCGGCCGCCGCTCACCGGGCTTTGGCACAAGCACTACAATCAGGCGTCATTCCTGCATCAAAACGTCTCGAATCACTGGCGAGCGAACGACTTTGCCGTGCATGCCGCAAGGACCATCGGTGAGGCGGCAATTCACGAAGACAAGCTCATCGGCGCGCTGATCCACGAATTTGTCATGGGTGGCTATCGTGAGCGCAGCGAGGCCCGCCGCCTGACGGGTCAGTGGATCGTGTATGCCCGGCAGGACGATGTGAATACGTACCTGACGCTGGGGACGCATGGCGACGATGCTGCGATTCGACAGAGAGTGCTCGGCTGCGCGACCGAGTTCCCGGAGCTCGGCCTGGACGAACGGCGCGTGCCCGCTCGGTAGTCGACTTGGGCGACGCACCAATATTGCCTCACCTTCGAAGAGACGGCCAATGAGCTTGGATTCCCTGACCGCCGCCATCGACCGCTTCTTCCGGTCGTACTTCAGCCACTGCGTAACGCCAGATGAGGATACCCTCCTCAATCTGCTGAATGCGCTGCATGGTCTGAACGACAAACTTCAAAAGGATGTTGGACGAAATCTGTTTGCGTCGACAATTTCATCGCACTCAAAGCCCTCAGAAATCTCTTTCATCACCACGTCGAGCTAATCCACGACATCAAGATCATCCCGGTTAGCGATCTTCCGCCAATGACCACCGATTTGCTGGTTATCTGTCTGGTGCCTGCGGACCTGATCGAGCAGGCAGCAACGGAGACCGATCGGAAGTATCGCGAACAGGTCCGATCGGCGTTCGCAGCCTTCAAGAGATATGGATCGATCGTCAACATTCAAGCCCTGCCTGTTCAACGTTGCAGTCGATGTTTTCGAGTTGGTTACCGAATTAGACGTCACACCATCTTCGGACGCATATATGGCTTTCGAACAGTCGTATCAGTTCGAGGAGGCCAACGGGCACGATCATCGGGTGAGCGGGAACAACCAGTCTTGATTCACTGACGTCTGTTCACGCAGTAGCATGTGTCGCTCTCATTCAAATACAACACCAATTCGCTTTTCTTTGCGCCAAACCACTCGACAACGTTGATGCGTTCGCGTTCCAGACAGGAGCAGATTGAACTCCGATGGAATGCCTAGTGGACTTGCCACGTCGAGCGCTGCGCCCGTGTCGGAGATGTTTCGTACGACGCAATCGATGGCGCCGCCATTGAACTCGATGATGCCGGACTTCAGCACACGCTGGCGCGGTGCTGCGCGCTGGTTGTCCAGAACCTGGAGCGACACTTCGGGCTGCGGCTTCTCGGACAGCCTTTGTTGGGCGAGCCTTTCGGCGTGCTGGGCCGCAGTCGCAATGTCCTGCTCCGTCAGTGTCGGTCTGATCCTGGCCCATGCAAGCTTGAACCGCACCTGACCGTCCCTGAAATCAATGGCGACTCCCCTGTCGCCGGGCGTGGGATTCTGACCATAGACATTGCATCCCCACCACCAGTGCCGAGTGTGCGGTTGCTTCAGGATTCTTCCGATCGAAAGTCCGCGCCAGACCACTTCATAGTCATCAACCTGGACCACGCCATCGACAACCATCGGGCGGAGCCCGATTGTCTCTGGATCCTCGGACATTCTGAGCAGGCCTCTGACGACGTGATTCCGATTGCGTATTGCAATGGCAAGGTCAGCGTCAAGTCAACGGAGACCGTCTAGCTCCGGGCATACCCGCACCTCCTCATCAAGAGCGGCGGGAATTAAACTTCCGACCGGCGACGGACCTTTCGAGCCCTGTCCATAAAGGCCAATACGTCCTTGTTGGCCCGCTCTGCCCGATCTCCATCGGTCAATCGCGGCGATGACCTCGAAGTCCGGCGATCGGTCGGGGCATCGATGACGTCCTGAGGCGGTGCCGCGCGTCTTTTTTGCCGCAACGGAGCGGCCGGACGGCGGGTTGCTTTCCCAGGCGACTTCGCACGCGATTGGATCGCTTCCGACCCAAAGCTTTGTTCCCGGCGCTGATTGTCCACGACCGGTTCCTTTTCAGTTCGCGCGCGCCAGACCGTGGACGACAATGTTCCGACGCTCAGGGGCAGTCCTCCTTTGCCGTTTACGCCGGCGGCGGTCAGCATGCCGACCATGTCATGCCAGCTCATGCCGCGGCGTTCGGCAGCATCGAACCACCACAGGTGGCTGGCGACGAGCCGCGACAGCCGTTTCCGTCCCCCGTTAGGCAGGTGGAAGTCCTCGGTCATCGCCTTCAGCCCCGCCTCAAGCTCCTTGTTACTCAGCATGTCGACTTCTCCGCATGTCAGGAAGGATCTAAGTAGCCGAAGGAGCTTCTGCAAGTCTCTGCAAACCTCTGCGTCAGTATGCGGAATAATGCAGATTGGGAGTGATCACACCTGTGCATCAGGTCGATGCTTGGCCCGGCATCGCAATTCGCTGGCCGGTGTCGTGAGTGGCGAGTTCCTCTCAGCACATTCCAGAGGTCGGGGTCGGCCTCTCCAGTAAACCGAGATTGCAGCCCGAGCGCGAATGCGCCGGAGATCAGCAGTTCGAACGCGATAGTAAGCAGACGGTGATTGAGCTGGTTGACAAGACGGAAGGAGGCTCAAGAAGTATTAAGGGCTATTATGGCGCTTTCGTCGTGTTTGGCTTTCGCACTCTGGCATTCCTGCTCCACAGCGCTTCTACAGCGTCATTCTCAATTCCGCAGCCTCGCTCCTGAAGCGGGTGATTGACAATTCCATTAATTCTTGAGTTCGCGGATCATGGTTGACGCTATGGGAATACAGGATGCAGGCGCCGCGGGGCACTCGCAGCATCTTGCAATCGATGCTTGATGCGCGATCGACCCCGACAGTGGTCTCGATCCGTTGCGGACTGACGCCGAGCTTCTCGCGCATCCATTCGTGGACGGATGTTCCATTAAAGTCCTCCATCAGCCCCTGCGCGTCAAGCCCGAAAAGCAGATGCCGGATCCAGCAAACGGGCTCGTCTTCCACGTACCGAACGGTGGTGATCTCGCCGGTCGCGTCCCTTTGCAGGACGCGGCGGCAGATCTGGAGTAAGGTGCGGGACGGAAGATCGGTAGCCGAAATCAATTCAGTCCTGGGAGTAACGCCTGCCGCGAGCGCCGACGCGGTGAAGCTCGTGTTGAAGGTGATACGGTGGTTGAGCCGCTTCTTTATCACGACGCTCCGGGCGCCCCAGGCCGTTGAAATCATGCCCGCCTTGTTCAGTGCTTCGATCGCCCGCCGGATCGTATTCCGGTGCACCTCGAACTCCAGCGCCAAAGCGCGCTCCGACGGCAGCCGGTCGCCCGATTTGTAGGAGGCGCGGATCCGTCCCTGAAGCTGCCGTGCGATGTGAAGATAGACACCGCGCTCTTCATGATCCGACCGTCGCCGGGCTTCCTGCGGTTCGCTCATGGTGACATCGCATCGAAGATGGTTGCTGTCGGGAATAGGGTGACTCTGTCACGCTGGCGTGGACCACTGCGCAGAACGATAATTTGTAAAGCCTGTGTCGCGAAACTGCAGCGAGCTTCGTGTTTGCTGCAGCAGTCTTTTCTGCATTCATGACAATCAACGCATCAATACAACTGGTCTAAGCCACCTGTCTAATCAAACAGTCAATCCATCCAGTGTTTTGCGTGCTCGAAGCGATTGTCACACTACAGACACACGAAATACACGGCCCTGTCACCGCGGAGAGCTATCAGAACGACGCGGTTGTAAACCAGTCCGAGGTGGACAACTGAGCGCTGGAGGGGATGTGGATTGGTGCGGTGCATTGATCGCATCGCCCGTCATCAGGAAAGAGCAGAGCATGCTGACGGATCGTCACATCGCCGAATATCACGCCAAAGGTTTCGTCGTGGCCGAAGGAATCTTTGCCGAGCAGGAGATCAGCGAGCTGCGCCGCGTCACGGACGAGTTGATCGTCGAAGCGTCAGCGCTGACAAGTCCCACGCCGACCTTCGAACTCGAACCTTCCCACACTCCGGAACAGCCTGCTGTCCGTCGAATCGAGATGCCGCACAGGCACTTCGACTTCTTCAGGGAGTTCGTGCGACATCCCGCCCTTATCGACAGCCTCCGGAAGCTGATCGGCCCTGACGTACGAGTGCACAACTCCAAGATCAACCTGAAGCCGGGCCGGATCGGTTCGCCCGTCGAGTGGCACCAGGATTGGTGCTTCTATCCGCACACCAACGACGCGTTCCTGACCGTGGGCGTGTTCCTGGATGAGATCACTAGCGCTAATGGACCTCTGCTGTGCTTGCCAGGGTCTCACCAAGGAAAGATCTACGATCACTACAACCCTGATACCGGGTACTTTTGCAGCGCGGTCGACCTGGATGCTGATCCCGTGAACGCCACAGGCGCCGAAGAGTGCATTGGTCCGGCAGGGGCGGTGTCGTTCCACCATGTCCGAACGCTGCATGCCTCGGGACCAAACATGTCTGCCCAGGCCCGCCGCTTGTTGTTGATTGGATATGCCGCTGCTGACGCATGGCCGCTGTTAGGCGTGAAGGACTGGGACCAGTACGAGGCAGACATCGTTTGCGGGCGGTCGACCAACAACCCGAGGATGGTCGCACTGCCGTGCCCAATGCCCTTTCCGATGCCGCCCGAGGAGCAAGAACGGTTCAGTCTGTTCGATAACCAGAAGCGGGCGCGGCGCTTGCTATATGAGCGTCCCGCCGAGGCGGACTAGAAGCTTAGTCCGCGGGCCCGGTGGGCACGACGGCGCATGTTTGACCTAGTAGCCCCGGCGATGCAACCGGACGGGTGTGAAAGTTCATGTCGCTGTTAGTTGCGAAGCCGGGTCTGTGCCGCGAATCAAGCCGATGACGGATTTTGTGAAAGCGGGTGAAACGATCCGCGAGTACTCGCCCTGCTTCAAGAAGCGCGGGGTGGATCAAAATAACTTGGTTCCTGGGGCAGTGTTCGTCGACGGCGCGCTGTGCGTCGAATTCGTGGGCAGGGACTGACCGAACATCGATCTACCGATCTTTAAGACTGTTATCGGTTTAGCAACGCGTGGAGACATCATGAGCATTAACAGACGTAAGTTCCTGGCGGCAACTACTGCAGGGGCTGCACCGGCTTTAGCTTTCCGCCAGCCATAGCACTAACCAAGAAGCTTCGTGATCTTGCACCGCATATGGGTTGAGAGTTCACGGCACCGAGTTCCGGTGGACCCGAGAAGTTACATCAGCATGCTAGTAGCGGGTTCACGTTTGATTATCTGACCCTATGTTTTTTGATTCATCGCGAATAAGCCGCGCGGCGCAAAACTTGTACTCGGGGGCACGCGTCAGCGTGTCGAGGTGGCGCGTCGTGAGGTCGTTCGCCGGCGCCTCGAAGAACGACATCGCCATCCATATCACACCCGATTGCAGCCGCTCGTCGCAAACCGCAGGCAACCGAACACTCCCGCGTCGAGTCAGAACCTCGACCCGCTCACGATCATTGAGATCCAATCGAGCGAAGTCCGCCGCGGATACATGCACCAACGACTCCGGTGACAGCGCATCCAATGTCTTGGCGCGCCGCGTCATCGACCCGGTGTGCCAGTGCTCGCGCACCCGCCCGGTGACCAATATCAGCGGGTATTGTTCGTCTGGAAGCTCGCCGGGCGACCCGTTCGTCAACGCGGCAATTCGCGCCTTGCCTCCGATGGCGGGAAAAACCGTCGCGAACAGGCTGCCGCCGTTCGATGGATCCGCTGACAGTGGATATTGAAGCTGGCGCTCCCGGGTGATCGTCGCCCAATCCATCCCCGCCAGGGCCGGCACCGCCCTGACCATTTCGTCGAACACGGCGCCGACATGGTCGAAATTCCAACGAGCACCCATTCTGGTTGCGATCTCGCAGGTAATCTCCCAGTCGGGACGAGCGGCGCCCGGCGGCGGGACCGCGGTCTCGACCAGCTGCACGAAACGATCCGTGTTCGTCACTGTTCCGCTGCGTTCGGCGAGCGCCGCCGCCGGCAGCACGACGTCGGCGAATGCCGCCGTCTCGGTTGGGAAGATGTCCTGCACGACGAGATGTTCCAGCGACGCCAGCGCCCGTCGCGTCATCGCGAGGTCGGGAGCGGCCATGGCGGGATTTCCGCCGCTGACGTACAGCCCTTTCATCTCCCCGGCGGCTGCAGCTTCAAGGATCTCGACGACCGTAAGACCACGCTCGCCGGGAATGTCCGTCTGCCATAGCCGTTCGAAGAACGCGCGTTCGCCGGCGTCGCTGATGTTGCGGTTGCCCGGCAGGCACATCGGGAGGAGCCCCACGTCGCACGACCCCTGCACGTTATTCTGGCCCCGCCACGGATGCATGCCGGCCCCCCGCCGTCCCACTTGCCCGGTAACCAGCGCTAGCGCGATAAGCGCGCGCATGTTGTCCGAGCCGTGGGCATGTTGCGACGCCCCCATCCCCCAGAAGCACATTGCGTTGGGCGCCTTGGCAAATAGCCGCGCTGCACCGACTATCGACTCTTCGGGAACTCCGCACACGCGGGCCGCAACTTCCGGCGGATAGGCTGAGACCCGCGCCTTCAAATCGTCGAACCCCTCGAGGCGCTGCGATACGAATGCGTGATCGATCAGGTCCTCGGCGATCACGACGTGCGTCATCGCCGAGAGCAGAGCAACATCGGTGGCCGGACGCAGCTGAAGGTGATAAGCTGCGTGACGCGCGAACGGCTGCCGATAGGGATCGATCAGGATCAGCTTCGTCCCGCGCCTCACCGCGTTCTTCATGAAACTGGCCGCGACCGGATGGTTCACCTCCGGATTCGACCCGACCACCAGCGCAACATCCGCTTCCAGGATGTGGCTAAACGGCAAGGTCACCGTCCAGGTTCCAATTGCCTCCGTCAGCGGCGGAATCGATGCACACAGGCGCGTACAATGGTCGATGTGACTGGTCTTCAATACGGTGCGTGCCAGCTTTTGCAGCACATACGCGTCCTCGCTCGCACTTTTGGCAGAGCCCAATACTGCCAATCGCGCCGAGCCGTGCTTTTCCTTGACCTTCAGGAACCCGGCGGCGGCGCGATCGAGCGCCTCGTCCCACGTCGCTTCGCGAAACAGCGTCAAGACATCGGCCCCGGTCAGATGCAGCTCCGGATTCTTCGGGGCGTCTTCACGGCGTATCAGCGGCACCGTCAACCGCTCTGGATGCGCCAGATAGTCGAAGCCGAACCGGCCCTTGACACACAACCGACCGCGATTGGCCGGGCCGTCCGCGCCTCTGGCGATCACGGCGCGGTTCCCCGCGATCCCGAGCTCGACCCGGCAACCGACACTGCAAAACGGGCAAATGGTCTCCGCGGTCCGCTCGATCGTGAGTTCCGCCGGCATCCGACCGGCGACGCCGGCGCCGCTTCGCAAGGCCCCCGTTGGGCAGACCTGAATGCATTCGCCACAGGAGACACAGCTGCTGTCACCGAGCGACCGGCCGTGATCAAACGTGATCCGGGTCTCGGTACCGCGTCCTGCCAGTGCGACGATGCCGTTCACCTGCACGTCCTGGCACGCCACCCGGCACAGACCGCAGCGGATGCAGGCGTCGGCGACAAACACGACGGCCGGATGGCTCGTATCAGGCTGCGTCACGACCGCGTCGAATCCGAACCTCGTCGCCGTCACATCGAGCGACCGCGCCAAGCGCCCAAAAGTTGTGCTGGTCTGGCCCGCGAACTCTACCTCTCCCATTTCGGATGCCGTCAGTTCGACGACCAGTCGCCGCACGTTGTCAATGCGATCGTTGCGCGTCGTCACGGCCATCCCCTGCGCCACTTTGCGTCTGCAGGCGGGCACCAAGGCCGCTTCGCCGGCGACTTCGACCAGGCAGCTGCGACAGGCGGCGATCGGTGTGTACCCCTCGCGGTCGCATGCACACAGATACGGAATCTGCAGCCCGGCTCCGCGCGCCGCATCCATCACGGTCGTGTTCTCGTCTGCCTCGATCGTCCGGCCGTCGATGTGGAGTGACACTACCGGCATTCCGCGCTCCCCTGCAGCCGCTCGGCTGCACCCGCAAGGAATTGACCAGCGCTGCGGCCCAATCCGCAAATCGAGGCCTCGCGCATTACCTCGGCGAGCGACCGCATGAGGACCGGATCGAGCGGGCCCCCGGCGAGCATGCCCGCCATTTTCGATGTCCCGACTCGACAAGGGGTGCACTGGCCGCAACTCTCGCGCGCCAGGAATGCTGCCATCTTCGCCGCGATCCATCTCACGTCGTCGCGTTGTGCGAATACGATCACGCTGCTGCCGCTTCCGATCCGGATGCCCGCGCGCAGAAGGTCATCCAGCGGCAGCCGGCATTGCTCGGCGGTCAGGATTGAGCCGGCCGCCCCGCCCAGAACTACCCCACCGAGTTCCTCGCCCTCGGTCATGCCGCCGCACGCTGCAATCAGCGCAGCAATATTCGGTAGCGACGCCATCAGCTGAACGCCTGGACAACAGACGCGACCGCTGACGCTGAAGATGCGGACAGCGGGATCAAGCAGCCGCGTTACCGGCAACGACGCCTCGACGCGCATGCCCCAGGCTGCCCGTAGGCGGTATAGCGTCTCGATATTTTGAACGAGCGTAGGTCTGCCGAAGAGCCCGTGGGTTGTTGGGAACGGCGGCTGTTCGCGCGGCCGTCCCCGCTGGCCCTCGAGGCTTGCGATCAAGGCCGTCTCCTCGCCGCAAATATACGCCCCACCACTGCGGCGAAGGTCGAATTCGACATCAGCGCCCAGACCCGCAACCCGCATCTCGTTGATTACCTGTTGCAGTTCGCGATACAGATGGTCGTAATCGTCACGGAGATAGATGATCAACCTCCGCGCGCCGACGACTGCAATCGCGACCAGCGCGGCGTCGATGACCCCATGCGGGTCTCTTTCGAGGATATGCCGGTCCTTGAAGGTACCAAGTTCGCCTTCGCTGGCATTCGCGATAACGACCGGCTCACCGTGCTGATCGCGCACGGCGCGCCATTTCCGCACCACCGAGGATGCACTACCGGATCGTTCGATCGCCGCGAGCACGTCGGCCGCGTCGACATCTCCGCGCCGGAGTCGCTCCACATATCCGTAGCCGCCTGCCGAGCGATAGGATTCGAGCGTCCGCCAATTGGCCTTGTCCGCATGCACGACGTTCGACCCGGTCCCGACGACGTCCTGCGCAGAATCGCACCGCCCTCGGCACGCGCTGCCGCCGCAGAGGTACGATTCATCCCGCGTTGCCTCCCGCTCCTCCGCCGAATGCGGCGACCGTACCAAAGCGCACACCAAGTCTTCACACGCCGCAGCCCGCGTGGCGACGGCGGTCGGATGGTAACGAACCGAGGGATAGAAAGTCGCAAGCTCGTAGAGCTCGGCTCTCGACAGCTTCAAACCATCGGCGACGCGTACCAGAACGTCGTCGGTGATGCCGCCGAGCCGGTCACGCAGCTGCAGCAAAATCTCCAGAGCACGATCGCTCGTTGCGTCGTGGTGCGCCAACACGTCATCGACTATGTTGACGACGGCTCCGTCAATCGTCCGGATCAAATGGTTGCTCATTCCCCCCTCTGCAATATCGCATCCCCTCACTCAGCTGGCATAGAGCTCATTCTGTGCGGGAGGCTTCATGGGTGCTCCCTCCTGGGTCGGCGGCGTCAAGCTGCCGTTGCGCTGCGCGCCATACAGGCGCACGTACGCCGCCTCGTCGAATTCTTGGGTCGGCACGTCGATCACCATACGCCCGCATGAGAGGCCGATGATGCGGTCCGCGTAGGTGCGAGCGAAAGGCACCTGGTGCAGGCTGCAGATCACCGCGACGCCCCCCGAACGGGCGATTTCGCGCAATAATTCCAGCACTCCGGCACCGGCGTTCGGATCGAGACTTGCGACCGGCTCGTCGGCGACGATTATGCTCGGCTGTTGCGCCAGAGCTCGGGCGATGGCGACACGTTGCTGCTGTCCGCCCGACAAGGTGTCGGCACGCTGAGAAGCTTGTGCGAGAAGACCGACGCGGTCCAGGCATTCGAGTCCCAGCAGTCGATCGGCCCGCTCGAACTGCCGCAGCCATCCGCGCCAGAGCGGAACATAGCCGAGGCGGCCGGCGAGCACGTTCTCGAGTGCGGTGAGCCGGCTAACGAGATTGAACTGCTGGAAGACGACGGCAATGCGCCGGCGCGCATGCCCCTGCAATGTGCTGACGTCCTCTCCGTCGAGACGGATCTGGCCGCGATCTGTCGCGATTAATCCGGTCACGCAGCGGAACAGCGTCGTCTTGCCCGCGCCGCTGGGGCCCAGTAAGGCCACGAACTCGTGCTCGCGGACGGAGAAGGTTACATCGTCGATCGCGGCGTGGCCGGAAAAGCGTTTGGTGATGCCGGCCACCGCGAGCCGCGGGAGCCTGTGTTGCTCCGTGGCCCCGCGGACAATTGGAAGTGCGAGTGACGGAGCGGCAGTCAGCTCAATGGACATAGCTCAACCCAACCTTTGCCGCAGCCAGTTCGAAAGCTGATCGAGGGCCGTGACGACCACGAGGATGATCGCAATGATCGTGAACAGCCGCGAGAAATCGAGCAGGTCCATGCTGTTCTTGAGTTCCTGCCCGATGCCTCCGGCTCCGACGACGCCGAGGACTGTCGATGCACGCACGTTGAATTCCCACCAGAACAATGTCGTCGACAGCAGCACGGGCAGAACGTCGGGCACCAACGCGTACATGATCGTCGTCAGACGACCGGCTCCGGTTGTTCGGACGGCTTCGAACGGCCCGAGATTCGCGTTCTCGATATGATCGGCGAAGAACTTCGCGGAGCTTCCCCACGTGTGCAGTGCAATGCCCAATACGCCAGCGAATGGACCTAGACCGACGGCCGCTACGAACAGCAGCGCGAAGACGAACGAGTCGATGCCGCGCAGCGCATTCAGGAACCAGCGCGTAGGATAGTAGAGACGCGGAAACGGCGTGATGTTTCGGCTAGCCAGCATCGCAGTGGGAAGCGCCAGCAGAGTCGCAATCGTGGTTCCGATCGCCGCCATGGCGACGGTCTCGGCGGTGCGCAGCAGGAATAGCGGCACCTCATCGAGTTTCGGCGGCCAAGCCTGCTCGATCCAGCGCCAAAGCTTGGGAAGTCCTGTTGCCAGCTTACCAAGATCGACGGCCGCGAGATGAATGGCGACGACATAGAAGGCGACAACAAATACAGCAATGAGCCAGAATTGTACCCGCGCTACGGAGATGCCCTGCTGCATCCGATCGAGGTCGTTCAAGGTGCGTTCAGCGGGGGTCATCATCGCACTTTCTTGGGGATGGGAGCCGCCGGACATTTGCTGCCCGGCGGTCCCTTCGGCTCAGGTCTTCACCTTGATCTTGCCGAGCGCAATGCCGGCCTTCTCGATGGAGTCGTAGGAGGCGTGCGTTGCCGGAACGAAGCCGGTGTAGCGGGCCGGTAGCAGCGTTTTGGCCTGCTCGATCGTGATAGCGGTGAGAATTTTCTGCACTTGGATACCGAGATCCTTCGGTGCACTCGCAGACAATGCGATGGCGTCGTTCGGCAGCGGATCGGATGTCCAGACGATCTTGTTGGAATCCTCCTTCACACGTCCGCTCGCGATCATAGCGTTACGGTTACGGTCGAAGTCCGTCGCCATGTCCACCTGACCGGAGCTGACGGCCATTTCGTTCGCAGCGTGCGTCGCGCCTTCGCTGTATTTCCAGTAGGTCTTCGGATCGATCTTCCAGACCTCCTTGGCGTAGTAGCTGGGGATCAGCCAGCCGGAGGTTGAACCGACATCGGCAAACGAAATCAGCCGGCCTTTAGTGTCGTCCGGGAACTTGGAGACGCTCAGATCCGGCCGCGCGATGATGATAGCGTAGTAGATCGGCTTATCATCATATTTGACCGTGGCGACCGCCTGGCAGTTCGTCGACGCGTTAGCAATGATGTAGCCCCACGGACCCATCCAAGCGACGTCGAGTTGACCCGATCCCATGGCGACGGCCATGCCAGCCCAGTCGGTGGTCGCGAACAGGTCGAAATCAGATCCCAACTCTTTGGCGAGATGCGCGAAAACCGGCGTATAGGCCTTCTTGGTATCGTCTGGACTGGGGAGAAGCGGCCCGACGCCAAAGCGCAGCTTCTTTGATTGGCCGATGGCAGGCGTAAACAAAGCTGTGGCGGCGACGCCGGCCGCCCCAGCGAGCAATTTCCGTCTTTGAATTTTCATGACGCGTGTCTCCACCGAGAGATAGGCGCGCCGCACCATGCGCCGCGTGTTTGTTCGCTCTATCTGGTCGCTTCAAGTTGTCTAGACCTCTAGTGGGAGCATGTGTCGGGCGTGTGTCGGGCGCGTGACGCCCACGGGCACTCGGCAAATATGTCGCAACCGGATTTGACGAATTGCTCTCAGGCGGCGTCGATCGAGTCCGAGTCATACTCATGCATGCACGATCCGATTACCGGGCCTCTATCGCCGATAACCAGAAAGTTTGCAGATGCCACGTTAGACCCGCAGATGCGACGTAGGAGTCATTGATGCAGTTCGCCCGCTCCGCAAACCGCCGCTGATACTGTCGTTGGCCTTGGTGACGATCGACACGATCGATATCTCGCTCTTAATCGCCGTTATGCCCCTGCGGCATTTGGCCTTCCGCTCGCCTGACTCGGTGCCGCGAACTACGCGCCAAACAGGAGCATCTACGTGATGCGTGTGGCGGCGCCGGCACGATCCTCGTCGTCATCTTCGCCGCCGTCTTCCTTTTCGACCAAATTTCGGAGCGAATAGAGGCATTGCTCATGCTAAGAATCGCGACTCAATGCTAGAAGAGCCCGTCACTGGCGGCGGAGCGGACGAGTAGCGCAAGCCTGCTTCCGGTTCATCTGCACAAGGTCGGTCGTCGGTCACAGGATTCATCGCCCACATGGTCACCCGCACCCTCGCGCCTCACTCAAGCAACGCCCGCTACCGCCAGATTGCCGACGAGTTCGAGCGCGAGATCCGCCGCCGCTACAAGGTCGGAGAGCGCCTGCCGGGCGAGCACCAGCTGGCCGAGCGGTTTGGCGTCAATCGTCACACCGTGCGCCATGCCATCGACATGCTTGAGGAGGGGGGGCTCATTGTCCGCCGGCACGGAGCCGGCACTTTCGTGGTGGCCAAGCCTGTGGTCTATCCGGTCGCTGCCGGATCGCGCTTCACCGAGAATCTAGTGAAAGCCGGCCACAGCACGGAAAGTCAGCTCATTCGGAAGGAGATCATCGCGGCCCGCGGCGGTGTGGCTCAGCGCCTCAAGCTGCGCGATGGGGCGAAGGTCTTCGCGCTCGAGACCCTGCGCCTGGTCGACGGCGGGCCGTTCTGCGTCATTTCGCACTTTCTGCCTGCGTCGATCGGCGCTGCGGTGTTCGAGGACTACAATGGCGGCTCGCTGCACACACTGATCGCACGGAAGACGGGCAAGAAGCTCAAGCGTGTGCTGAGCCTCATCACGACCTTGCCGGCCCAGGCGGACGATGCGGCGCGGCTCGCCATTCCGCCACAGCATTGGGTGCTGAGGGTCAAGAGTGTCAACGTCAATGCAGCCAGCGGTAAACCCATCGAATACGCCGTGACGCGCTTCCGCGCCGACCGCGTCAAGCTTGCGGTCAAGATCCCTTGAGTGCCATGACTGGCAGAAAGTCAATCCGATGAGAGAGAATCAAGTCTAAATATATTAACAAATCTGTGGCATCAAACCCGGTGAATGACGGCATTGCGGGATTCAACGTGTGTCATCTCGCACTTTCTGCCCTGGTCGATCGGCGCTGCGGTGTTCGAAGCCTACAACGGCGGCTCGCTGCACACGCTGATCGCGCGCAAGATGGCCTAGACATGGCCGGTGTCTCGATCACCGTATATCTGCTCGACAGTCAGGCGAAGAAATTGTGGGATGCTCCGGTGCACACCGCAGCGCTGCGTTGGGGTGCCTGATCTCTTTTCGCGGCTTGGGCTTATCGGCATCCGCCGAGCCGGACGGCTCGTGACGCGGTGATCCGCTCCCTTGCCGCTTTGCCGCTCTCAACGATCGAGTCGAGGTTCTGGACGACAATGATATCGTAATTTCAATAAGATAAGAGTTCGTGGTTTTGTTCCGAGTGGCGCGCCATTCAAATCAAT
>Ga0268298_10000125_pt1 | contig 96535 bp, 80 predicted proteins | sample WWTPWeurt_MetaG_FD_194462 | JGI IMG/M metagenome (GOLD analysis project Ga0268298, IMG submission 194462) | Activated sludge microbial communities from WWTP in Nijmegen, Gelderland, Netherland - WWTP Weurt | ecosystem: Engineered > WWTP > Aerobic digester > Activated sludge | place...
CCGTCCCGCCCACGCCGACCATCACCCCCATCCCGCCCACCGCCACACCCCTGCCGCCCAACCCGGCCGAGGTCACCTCCGGGCAGGTGGCCGCCAGCCTGCTCAACGGCGGCCTGGCAGCCCTTGGCCTCCTGGCCCTGGTGGGGCTTTACCTGTCCTTCCGGCGCTGGCTCTTATCCGCCCGCCGCCAATAAAATTATTAAGAGGTTCCATGTTCAACGCAGAACCAGCACAAACATTCCTGATCGCCGGCCTGGGCAACCCCGGGCGTGAATATCGCGACACCCGCCACAACGTTGGCTTTATGGTCATCGACCGCCTGGCCCAGCGCCTGGGGGTTACCTTTTCGCGCCTGGAATCCCGGGCGCTGCTTACCAAGGGCGTCCACCTGGGTCAGCGCGTGATCCTGGCCAAGCCCCAGACCTTCATGAACGAATCGGGCGTCTCCGTGGGCGCCCTGGCCCGCTTTTACAAGGTCGAGCTGGCCAACCTGCTGATCGCCTACGACGATGTCGACCTGCCCTTTGGCGTGCTGCGCATGCGCCCGGCCGGCGGCTCGGCGGGTCAGAAGGGCATGAAGTCGATCATCGAGCGGGTCGGCTCCGAGGCCTTCCCGCGCCTGCGGGTGGGCATCGGCCGCCCGCCAGGCAGGATGGACGCCGCCGCCTATGTCCTGCAGAGCTTTGACCGTTCCGAGGTCGGCGAGCTGCCGGCGGTCCTCGACCGGGCCGCCGAGGCTGTCCTGACCTATGTCGCCAGCGGCCTGGAGCGCGCCATGAACCAGTTCAACGCCCCCGAACCCAAAGGAGGCGAAAAATGAGCCTGGAAGCCCTGGTATCAGCCATCGATCCAACCCTGGCCGCCCTGGCAGTCCAGCAGCCCGGGACCGGCGCCGGCCTGCCTGCCGGGCTGGGTCTACGCCGCTCGGCCCGTTTGCCGCTCCTGGCAGCCTTTTACCGCCGCAGCCCGCAGCCCATCTTGCTGATCTGCGACCGCCACGACCGGGCCCTGACCATGGCCGACGAACTGCGTTTCTGGCTGCCGGGGGCGCCGCTGCTCTATTTTCCTGAGCCCAACCCGCTCTTCTACGAGAATGCCCCCTGGGGTATGAACGTGCGCCGCGACCGCCTGAGCGTGCTGACCACCCTGGGCGCCTACCACATACCCGGCGCCCATCGCCCGGAGCAGCCCCCGCTGATCATTGCCCCGGTGCGGGCCCTGATGGCGCGCACCCTGCCCCGGCGTGATTTCCTCAAGGCCGCCCGCACCCTGAAGCCGAACCAGATTGGCCGGCCCGATGAGATCTTCCGCCAGCTCCTGACCCTCGGCTACGAAGCCGCCCAGACGGTCACCTCGCCCGGGCAGGTCGCCCGGCGCGGCGGGATTGTGGATATCTGGATCCCGGCCGAGCCCCAGCCGGTGCGGGTTGACTATTTTGGCGATGAGATCGACAGCCTGCGCCGCTTTGACCCCGCCACCCAGCGCACCGTTCTGCACCTGGAGCGTCTGCAGATCACCCCGGCGCGTGAATATCTGCTGACCCCCGAATCGGCCGCAAAGGCCCGCCCGCTGGCGGTCGAAGGCCTGGATGGCGAGCCGGTCTTTCACGAGTTCATGATCCCGATCTTTCACCCCCAGCCCGCCAGTCTGGTGGATTACCTGCCCCGCCCGGCCCTGGTGCTGCTGGATGACGCCCCGCTGCTGCGCGACACCGCCCACGCTGTCGAGGAGCAGTCCCTGGGTATCAAGCGCGATTATGCCGCCGATGGCCTGCTGCCGGCCGACTTCCCCGCTCCTTATTTGAGCTGGTCAGAAATTGAAGACACTCTCACCGGCCGGTCCGTGCTCGATCTGGGTGGTTTTGAGGGCGATCCAGCCGAAACCCCCGCCGGCGAGGCTGGCGCCCCCCTGACCCTCACCACCCTGCCCGCTGAGTCCCCGGCGCAGCCATCACCTCAGGCTCTTGCAGACCTCTTTGGCCCCGGGCCGCGCTTTGGCGGGCGGCTCAAACCCCTGATGGAGCATCTGCGCGCCCTGCATGCTGCCGGCGGGCAGGCCGTGATCCTCTCGCGCCAGGTGCCGCGCCTCAAAGAACTCTGGTCCGAAGAGATCCAGACCCACAGCCTGGACTGGTCGCCCGAATTTGTGGAAGGCAGCCTCTCGGAAGGTTGGGTCTTTACCCCGCCATCGGGCGGCGCACCGGAAGGCGGAGCGCCGTCTGGCAGCCAGTGGCATTTGCTGACCGACGGCGAGATCTTTGGCTGGCGGCGTCCCGAGCCGCGCCAGCGCCACCGCCCGCAGGCCGAGGCCCCCGAGGCGGCCTACGCCGACCTGCGCCCCGGCGATTGGATTGTGCATATCGACCACGGCGTCGGCCGCCTGCTGGACCTGGTGCGCCGCACGGTCGAGGGCATGGAGCGCGAATACCTGTGCGTGGAGTACGCCGGCGGCGACCAGCTCTTTGTCCCCGTTTACCAGGCCGACCGCCTGACCCGCTATGTCGGCCCGGAAGGCCGGGAGCCAACCCCCACCCGCCTGGGCAGCGCCGAGTGGCGCAATGCCAAGAACGAGGTCAAAGAGGCCGTCGAAGAGGTGGCCGAAGACCTGCTCGAACTCTACGCCCGTCGCCAAATCGTGCAGGGCAACGCCTTCTCGGGCGACACCCCCTGGCAGCAGGAGCTGGAAGCCAGCTTCCCCTATGTTGAGACCGAAGACCAGCTGCGTGTGATCGGTGAGGTCAAGCGCGATATGGAAAGCGCCCGCCCCATGGACCGCCTGATCTGCGGCGATGTGGGCTACGGCAAGACCGAGGTCGCCCTGCGGGCCGCCTTTAAAGCCGTCATGGATGGCAAACAGGTCGCAATCCTGGTGCCGACCACCGTTTTGGCCCAGCAGCACTACAACACCTTCCGCGAGCGCCTGGCGGCTTTCCCGGCGGTGGTCGAGATGCTTTCACGCTTCCGCACCCAGCAGCAGCAGAAAGAGATCCTGCTCCAGCTCGCCGAGGGCAAGATCGACATTATTATCGGTACCCACCGCCTGATCCAGGGCGATATCAACTTTAAGAACCTGGGCCTGCTGATCATTGATGAAGAACAGCGCTTCGGGGTCGGCCACAAAGAGGTCCTCAAGAAGATGCGCACCGAGGTGGATGTCCTGACCATGACCGCCACCCCCATCCCGCGCACCATGTACATGGCCCTGACCGGCGTGCGCGACATCTCCACCATCAACACCCCGCCCGAAGAGCGCCTGCCGGTGGTGACCCATGTCGGGCCTTATTCGCCCAAACTGACCCGCCAGGCCATCCTGCGTGAGCTGGAGCGCGGCGGGCAGGTCTTTTTTGTCCACAACCGCGTCCAGACCATCGGCGGGATGCGCGACCATCTCGAAAAACTGGTCCCCGAGGCCCGCATCGCCGTGGCCCACGGCCAGATGCCCGAACACGAGCTTTCGCAGCGCATGGAGCAGTTCGCCAGCGCCGATGTGGATGTCCTCCTCAGCACGTCGATCATCGAGTCGGGGCTGGACATCCCCAACGCCAACACCCTGATCGTGGACCGGGCCGACACTTTTGGTCTGGCCCAACTTTACCAGCTGCGCGGCCGGGTGGGGCGCGGCGCCCAGCGCGCATACGCCTATTTCTTCCGGCATGCCAAACGCCTGCCCACCGCCGAAGGCCTGGAGCGCCTGGAGACCATCTCCGAGAATACCCAGCTCGGGGCCGGCTTTTCCATCGCCATGCGCGACCTGGAAATCCGCGGCACCGGCGATATTCTGGGGATGCGCCAGCACGGGCACATCGCCGCCGTCGGTTTTCACCTCTACACCCGCCTGCTGGCAGATGCAGTCCGCCGCATCCGGATCGGCCAGCCGGTCGTCCCGCCGGAGGCTAAGAACAGCGCCACCGGCGCCGCCGCCACCCTGCTCTCGCTCAGCCAGGAGATCCGCCTGCCGGTCAATGTGGACCTGCCGCTGCACGCCGGCGTGCCCCTGCGCTACGTCCCCGACCGGGATACCCGCCTGCGCCTCTACCGCCGGATCGCCGACGCCGGCTCGCTGACCGAGGCCGACACCCTGCAGGCCGAATTTGCCGATCGTTTTGGCCCGCCGCCCGAGGAGCTGTTGAACCTGATTTACCAGGTCAAGGTGCGCCTGCTCGCCGAACGAGTCGGCCTGACCTCCGTGGGCGTGGAAAGCGGCCAGCTTGTGCTGCGCTACCCGCCCCTGCCCGAAGACGCCCCGCCCCGCCGCTACCCTTCCACCCTGGGGCTGGATGTGCGCACCGGCAAAAACAGCCTGTGGCTGGCGATGTCCGGCGATTGGGCCAAACGTCTGATGCAGCTTTTAGAGGAGTTGAACGCATGAAGCCTGGTTTGCTGGCCCCCCGTTTGCCCCGCCGCCTCGCCGGCCGGCTGGAAGCTGCCCGTCTCGAACCGCATGCCGAGTACAGTGCGCTGGAAACCTCCGCCAATTGGACCGGGCAGGCGGCTGCCGGCCTGATCTTTGATCAGGTGCGTTTCCAGCGTGCCGTCCTTACCCAGACCAACCTGACCAGCCTGCGCCTGAGCGACTGCCGCCTGGAAGGCTGCGAGCTTTCCGCCATTCAGTGGGAAAAGGCCCGCTTCCGGCGGGTGGAATTGATCAACTGCCGCCTGCTGGGTGCCCAGCTGGTCGAATCCCAGTTTGAGGATGTCCTCTGGCGCGGCTGTGTGTTGGAGAATGCCGTTTTTGTGGCCAGTTCCTTCAAGCAGGCCGTCTTTGAGGACTGCGTCTTGCGCAGCGCCTCCTTTGAACAGGCGGATCTGTCGGGTGTCCGGTTTAGCCGCTCAAACTTATCGGCTGCCAATCTGGTGGGCACAAAGATGTTTGAAACCGATCTGCGCGGCGCCGTGCTGGACGGAATGCGCACCGGCGCCAAAGAGCTGCAGGGCGCCATTATCGAACCCGCCCAGGCCGTCCAGATCGTCAGCCTGCTGGGGGTGAAGGTCCTCACCTCCGAAGAAGCCTGACAGGGCAGGTTTTCGTTGACGGCTTTTGCCTTGCCCAACCAGGCACCTGCCCACCCATGGCCAACGCCAATTGGGGTAGGGGCGGGTCCCTACCGATCAACGACGCCTCGCCATTCCCGATGACCCGCCCGAGGCGCGGCCAATACAGGGCAGGTTTTGGTTGATGGGCTTTTTGGCGTGCCCAACCAGGCACCTGCCCCCCCCAGAAGCAATGCCATTTGGGTAGGGGCGAGCCCGCCTGGCTTGAAAAAAAGCGCGGCCATCAAGGATAGGGTCGCCCGGTTTGGGCGTCCCCGGGCGCCCCTTTCCTTAATAGTGATGCCATAAAAATGCCAACCGGGGCGCCCCTACAGGCATCAGGCACCTGGTGTAGGGTCGGGTCCCTACCGATCAACGGCATTTCGCCATTCCCGATGACCCGCCCAGGGCGCGCCCAATACCGGGCAGGTTTTCGTTGATGGTTTTTCTGCCTTTTCAACCAGGCACCTCCCCCCATGGCCAACGCCATCCGGTGTAGGGGCGAGCCCGCCTGGCTCGAAAAAAGGCGCGGCCATCAAGGATAGGGTCGCCCTGAGACGCCAAAACCGGGCGCCCCTTTCCGTAATGGCGATGCCATAAAAATGCCAACCGGGGCGCCCCTACGCCAGATCAACACCATCTGGCGTAGTCATTCACCGGGTGTTGCGAACCTGAGATTGCTTCTTCGGACCAGTACTTCCTCATCGTAATGCCCCTTGGATAGATAGTATCTTTGGCATACGCCGCCCTGCGGATCACCAAAAAAATCGCTTGACGTCCGCCGCCTGCCGTTATATCATGGAGACAGAAGGATACACTTATGCAGGAAGAAATTCGGTCTGCCCTGATCAAATACCTGGATGTTTATTTCGTGCAGCGCAACCTGGCCGCCACCCTGGAAATGTTCCACCCGGCTGTGATGGGTTTTGGCACCGGGGCAGATGAGATTGCATACAGCCTCCAGGACTTTGAGCGTTTGTACCAGCGTGATCTCAGCGAGGCCCCCAACCCGATCCATTATCAGATCCAGCGCCTGGATGTTCGCTCTCCACAGCCCGGGGTAGGCCATGTGGCCTGCGAGCTGGATATCCGCACCCTGATTTTGGAGCAGCAGGTCACATTTTACAAACTCCGCCTGAGTTTGCTCTATCTGCTGGTGGGTGAGCGCTGGCTGATCACCCATATGCACATCTCCTTCCCCACCCAGGCGCACCAGGCAGACGAATCCTACCCGGTCAAAGAGCTGGAAGAGCGCAACCTCGTTTTGCAAAAACTGGTCGACCAGAAAACCAAACATCTGAGCAACGCCATTCAAGAGATCAGTATTTTGGCTGCCACCGATAAGCTGACCGGGCTCTACAACCGGCTGAAGATTGACGCCTGCCTGGATACGGAGCTGCAGCGTTCACTGCGTTACAGCAATGCGCTCGCCGTCATTTTGATTGATGTTGACCATTTCAAAAAGGTGAATGACCTTCACGGTCATCTGGTGGGCGACCAGGTTCTGGTTCAGACAGCCAGGCTGATCACCAACCGCCTGCGCAAAACCGACCTGATCGGCCGCTGGGGCGGAGAGGAATTTTTGGTGATCTGCCCGGAGACCAGCCTGGAAAGCGCCGCCTTTCTGGCCGATGATGTCCGTTTTATGATCGAATCCACCCATTTTGAGGGGGTTGGCAGTATCACCCTCAGCCTGGGCGTGTCGGCTTACAACCTCGGCGATACCCACGACACACTCCTCTTTCGGGTGGACACGGCCCTCTACGAAGCCAAACACCGCGGCCGCAACAACGTATTTACCAGGCAGGGATAATCCAACCCCGCCTGACAGGAGATAATTCAATGTCTGAAATCAAGTATGAAATTGTAAAAAACCTGGGCCAGCTTTCTGTGTCTGGCAAAGGCTGGGCTAAAGAGCTGAACCTGGTCAGTTGGAATGACCGGGCCCCAAAATACGATCTGCGCGAGTGGTCGCCCGATAAGTCCAGCATGGGCAAAGGCATTACCCTCACCGCCGAGGAAATCATCGCCCTGCGCGACCTGCTGAACGGGTTAGAACTGTAACGGGTTGTCAATCGGGTGGCTTTTGCCATCCGCTAACCTGCCCAACTGGATCAGGCCTAAGGGTTGTAGATTCTGAGATCCATGAGCGAGACAAATTTAGTGCCCAGTGCGGGGCTGGACTGCAATTTCTGCATTGCTTTATCATAAGCGTCTGGCACAATGTGCAGTTGGTGCAGGCCGCGCCGGCTCAATTTGTCTGCCACCTTGTTGTCTTTGCGCGGCACCCAGGTCCAGATCACCGACTTGAAGCGGTTGGCCAGTTTTGCTGCCCGCTTGTATAAGTGCTGGGTCGGGATAGAGCTGATCTTGACAGAACCGCGCATCTGATCGAGCACGCATTTTGCATCGCCGCGAACCTCGACCACTTCATCCCAGACCTGCAAATCAGTTAATGCTTCCAGGCCCTCAATCATCGCCAGATATTCCGCAATATTCGAGCTGGAGATGCGTTTATGCCCGCTTAATCCGAATCCTCGGGCGATTTCGCAGTGGTTGTGCAGGATATACCAGCCATATCCAAGCAGGCCAGCTCTATCTTTATGCTGTGTTATGTTATGAAACATGCCGTCAAATTGGAGGATATACATAGGCCTTCCTTAAGGCAAAACGGCAACCGATGGTTGCCGTTTTGACACAAACGAAGAAAAATGGGTGGAAAGAGATGCCCGCATTTTCGCGGATGGATCATTCCACGGGATTTTTGAAGCCAGCCTGAGTTTGGTGATAGCTTTTCGCTGCATGAAAATATTATCAACCGATTAATCCAGACTGTGGTTAAAATTTTGTAACCTTTCTGTTAACAAATTTCCAAAAAATGACAGTTTGGGGTTAGATAGTTTTGCCATCCCCTCATTCAATCAGATTTAGAAATTTTTCTACAATCCTTGGGTCAAAGTGACTCCCGGCATTATCAATGATGTAGGCGCGGACTTTCTCAGACGGCCAGGCTCGCCGGTAGCGGCGGTTGGCGCTGAGGGCATCCCAAACATCCACCACCGCAAAAATCCGGGCGCTGAGAGGAATATTTTCACCCGCTAGGCCGCGCGGATAACCAGTGCCATCCCACTTTTCATGATGACAATAGGGGATATCGAGCGCTGGTAATAGAAACTGGATGTCTTTCAGCATTGTGTATGCATAGACCGGATGCAGCCGCATAATCGCTAGCTCTTCATCAGTTAGCGGGCCGTTTTTGTGTAAAATCCGATCCGGGGTACCCATTTTGCCAATATCGTGCAAGAGCGCCCCGCGCCGTAAATGGAGGATTTCTTCCTCGTTCAAAAGCATGGCCCGACCCAGCTCTACAGCCAATTCCACCACCCGATCCGTATGGTCGCCCGTTTCTTGATCGCGAAGACCCAACATCTGATTCCAACTCAGGAGGGTTGCATCATAGGCCCGGGAAAGCTCATTGTTGGAATGCTGCAGGTGTTCAAATAACTCTGCGTTTTGAATGGCAATCGCAGCCTGCCCCCCCAAAGTTTTAAGGAAATCGGCCCATTCCAGGTCGGGATTTAACTCGGAGCGATGAAATACTTCTAAAACCCCAATAACCAGCCCATTGGCGATCAGGGGAATGGCATAGTAGGCGATAAAATTCTCTGCCAGAATAAATGCGGCGAAATCGCTGGCTGTCTTTGAATTGGTCAAATCCTCAACCCGAATAATCTCTCTTCGGCTGGCGGCCTGTCCAGCAAAACTGGCATTAAGTTGAAGATTGGCGCTAAAAATATCTTTGGTATGAAAACCGTGCCCGGCCCGGAATTTTAATCTTTGCGATCCGGCTTCGTATAACATAATGGCTGAGGCGCTAACCTCCAACAGATCAGTCAGGCGCTCCAGCAGCAGGTTTAAGGTTGTTTCAAGATCCCGGCCGCTGGCGATGGATGAGTCTATCGCCCGAAGAGCAGTGATCCGTTTGAGCTGCAGCTCAGATTGCCTGAAAAGAGTATCTGCTTTCCGGCGCGCTTCGGCTTTTGCTTGTTCATGTTCCGTGATATCCTGAATCGTGGTCATGATCAGGTCAATCTTGGAGGGGTCCAATCTCAAATTCGCCATCGTGACTTTTGCCTGGTACATCAGCCGATTTTCTCGATATCCAGCGACCCGGCCGTTCCATATTTGTCCTGAATTTACGGCGTTGACCAGGCATTGCATTAATTGGTTATTCGGCATCAAATGATAAAGGTTTTGAATGGTTTCGCCAATAATTTTTTGAATCGAAAAGCCGACCAGTTCGGCAAATAAAAGGTTTGCCCAAAGTATTCGCCCGGTCTGTTCGGAAATCATTAATGCGCTTGGAATGGATTCCAATACGGCGCCAGGCCAATCTTCGTGGGTTAGCGCAGACTGGCTGCCTGCCAAAACATCTTCCGAGACGGCCGCCGCGTCTGGTTTTTCAAGCTCAGAGCCATCAAAGACATACTGAATATCCGGTTCAGGCATTGTCGATCTTTGCCAGATCACACACTGATTTCTTCCGGCGCTCTTGGCGCTGTACATAGCCTGGTCAGCGCACTGGATCAGCATGTTCAACGATTCCGAAGCAAATGTATCACTCAGACTCGCAATCCCCAGACTGATGGTGGCAGTGATGGATAAATTTTTGATGCTAAAAGGAAGCTGCTCAATCGATGCTCGAATTCGTTCTGCGGCCTGGAATGCTTCGGTTTCGGTTGTTTCGGGCATTAAAATAAGAAACTCTTCGCCGCCGTATCGTCCAAACAGGTCGATTTCGCGCAAATTCTCCCGGCAGCGGCGGGCAATCGCTTGCAGAACCTGGTCTCCCAGGTCATGCCCGTAATGATCATTAACCTTTTTGAAATGGTCAACATCCAACATCACCATCGAAAGCGGGCGAATATAACGCCGGGCGCGGTCAAATTCCTGTTCTGCAAGCCTATAAAATTCAGCCCGGTTGTGGATGGAAGTTAGCGAGTCGGTTGTCGCCAGCCGGTATACCTCTTTAAAAATACGGGCATTTTGCAAAGCCACGGTCGCTTGAACTGCAAACGATTGTGCCAGCGGTAGAATTTCTTTGGAAAAAGGATTCCTGATGTGGCGGGCTAACGAAAGGATACCAATTGTCGTTTCCCCGTGGATGAGGGGGACCCCCAGCCAGGAATATCCCTCTGGGTAGGCCTCTTCAAAAGTGCTGTCAATTGAATGATTGATGCCGTTTTGTAAAACCGGTTGTTTGGTCTGGCAGATTTGCCAGTATAGGCCATTTGGGTCGATAAAGACGCGCTGAAAATCGAGATGGGCTGCAGTTGGGGCCACATGGGTTGCGACATATTCTAGAAAGTCGCTCTGCTGGAGCATGATACTGGCGTGGTCAAAGGGAATGAGTATGGCAAGTTTTTCCAAAATAAGGTTCAAGACTTCTTCCAACATTAATGTGGAGGAGAGGGCCCGGCCGATTTCTACTTGCTGCTCGACCAACTGGTTGACATCGGTTAATAGCTGGGATTGCGCCAGCAGCAAATCGTAAACATCGAGTAATTTTTGGGTGGTTGGGTTAAATTCAATAATGAGTGGTTCGTACCGCTGGTCAGGGGGGCGGCTCAACGCATATTTCGCGGCAAGGTCCACCTGCATCTCGGCTGGCAAAAACACAGGCGGACTGGAGAAACTTTCGTATAAGGCTCGGATTGGCCGATTTAAATAGATATCGGTCCCAAACCTTTGGCTGAGTGTTTCAAAATATTTTTGCCTTGATATCATCCCCAGACATTTACCGGATTCAATGATTAAAACACCGGGTAATTCAGGCTGAGTGCTAAGGGCTTTAAAAGCAGCTTTTGTAAGATTGGACGGGGATAGGCGAAAGGAATAACACGGCAAAGAGCCAACAGACCGCGAAACCATGGTCGGGTTATTTGGTGAAGAGGCCATCATACACTCCATCTTGGTATCTTCAAAAAAAGTTTATGTGTTTTGGGGAGCTGGTTCACCAACTCGCTAAAACACCAGGTGATTTATTCTTGAAAAGATACCCAAGTAGTTATATCAGCCATTGACTATCGTAAATTTAACGAACCTTTATCGTTTTGTAAACAGATTGTACAGCCTGGATTGTTAAATATTTTTGCCTATCGGAAACCGGCATGAAAACACACCAGTGGGCAGAAGCCGGATGATTCTAAAAAACAATTCCTTTCGGGGCGAACATTAACAAAACCATTACAAAGTGCTAAACGGATATTGATGATTTGATAAACCTTTTCTGATAAAGTAGAGTGGTAGCGTGGCTCAGACATAATCGCTTATCGTCCCCTTCATCATCCTGCACGATATGTTTGAGCCAGGTTACTTTTTTACTCACAATCATGGAGATACAACATATGTTTCAACAATCTGACCAAAATACAAATTGGGATTATATGCAAGAGCGAAGATTCACTGCCACCGTTTCCAGCAGCTATCTGCGGCTCCTGGCGGCGCTTGACTCTGGCTGGGAAATTAAATCGGTAGGACTGCAGCCAGTCTTGCAGCGCGCTGAACCCAAAGAATTTTGTTTTATTCTGGTGCGTCACGAAGGTAAAGAAACCCTCACTCTGCGTCTTCCTCAGTGCAAAGAACTGGCACAGTTCATAACCAATGAGCGGATCAACCTCTGGAATGAAGCCCACTTTGCGCTTTTGTAGGCATTCCCCTTAATAAAAAGAGAGAGGCAGGTGTTTTTACACCTGCCTCTCTCTTTAAAGAGGTTCTTCTGGGTGTTTTTGGTGTGGCTATGCCACACCAAAAACACCCAGAACCTGTAAGGTAATCAGGGCTTTTCGCCGTTGAGCAGGCGGCTTTCAATTTCCAGGACGGCAGAGGGCAGATCCCAAATGCCTTCAATCACCAGATGCGCGCCGGCCCCATACAGTTGGTCCGCGATTCTTTGGTGCGCTTCGGCCCGCTCCTGCGCCGAGAGCGCTTCCGCTTCAGACTGATTCAATCCAAGCAAGCTGCCCGACAGCGATAGACCGACTGACCACATGCCGGCATTAATGCCTTCGCTGATATCCGGAAGTGTATCCCCAACCTTGATCATCGCCTGCAGCGGATAAACGCCCAATTGGATCGCGTTCTGGTAGCACATCCAGGGGTAAGGCCGCCCGCCAGGCACCTCGTCCGAACAGACCACGCAGTCTGGGATATAGCCAAACCGCTCTGCTTCGGGCGCCAGAACATCCATCATCGAGCGCAAATAGCCTGTGGTCGTGCCGATCTTGATTTCACGTTCACGCAGCTCTCGGATGGCTTCGATCAGGCCGGGTATGGGGGCGGCAAATTCCTTTAGGACCGCATGCTGCATGGGGATGAAATTCGAAAATAAATGATCAATATCAACCGCGGTCGGCAGTTTACCAAAGGTATCCAGCCAGCTTTGGGCTACGCCTGGACGGGCCAGAATCGTCCTCAGATGATCTTTTTTCATCAAACCCATTCCAGACCGGGCATCATTCAGCGTGATGGCGATACCCAGGCTCTCAAAAAGTTTTATAAACACATGCGTCGGCGCAAAAGAGCCATAATCTACCGTAGTGCCAGCCCAATCCAGAATAACCGCCTTGATTTTTGGGGTGGATTTATTTACATTCATAGCATTCATGAGGTCGCCTCCAGGCTGCTGTTTAAAATGGTTACATTCATTTCCAAAAGTACACGACGGAGCGCTCCCATCAGGGCCATTGTGTCACTTGCATTCAGCCGCCCAATGTGCCCGATCCGAAAACAATCGGCTGTACTGAGTTTGCCGGGATAAATCACATGCCCCTTTTCACTCAAGCGTTCATAAAACGTCCGAAAGACAAAATTCGGATGGTCGGGATAATAAAAAGATGAGATGATGTACCCGCCCAAATCGGCCGCCAGGTATGGCTTAAACCCCATTTCTTGCATCATGCTCATGGCGATGGCGTGGTTTTCTTTGTAGCGCAGGCTGCGCCCATCGACACCGCCTTCATGCTCCAATTCCAACAGGGCCTGATGAAAGGCCAGGATCACATGGGTGGGCGGGGTGAAGCGAAACTGCCCATCTTTTTCCAGGCCTTCCCACTGTGCAAGCAGGTCCAGGCTGACTGTACGGGCGAATCCGCGGGTGGATTGCAAATTCTTGGTGTCTGCCAGGATAATTGAAAAGCCCGGGACGCCTTCAACGCATTTGTTGGACGAGGTAATCAAATAATCAATCCCAAAAGCCTTCAGGTCGATCGGGTACGCCCCAAAACTGCTCATCGCGTCAACGATATATACCCGGCGGTGGCGTTTGACAATTTCGCCGTACACTTCGATCGGATTGATCAACCCTGTGGTTGTCTCACAGTGGACCACAGCCACATGGGTGATCCCAGGTTCTTCCATCAGCATCGTTTCGAGCGCATGGGCGGATGGTTGGGCATTTTCAGGATAGACCATTTTGATTGTCGAGATCCCGTGCCGTTCGGCAATTTGCGCCATGCGCACGCCATATGCCCCGTTGATCAAAATAAGCAGTTTGCCGTCCGGGGGAATAACGGAACTGAGTGTCGCCTCAATCCCAAATGTTCCGCTGCCTTGCATCAGGATGGTTGTGTAGTCATCATTGGTTGAACAGAGCGCCAGTAATTTCTGGCGCACGCTGCGTACGGTAGAAATAAACTCAGTGTCGCGCGAACCAAGGTCGCACAGCATAGCCTGCTTGATGGTTGTGCTGGTAGTCAATGGGCCAGGTGTAAAGAGCGCTTTATCCTTCCAGCCAGGTAGTTTGTTCATGATTTTTCTCCTCCGGTTGTTTTATGCACCCGAATAGTCAGGCGCCAATTATAAGAGCCAGCATGCGTCGGGGTGGAAGCTAACCCCATACACGTCGCCAACGTCCGGCACGACCAATTTGCGTTCGTTGAACATGTCCATAATCAGCGGATTGCCTTCCACCTCAAGTTGCAAACGGACGATGGGGCCCAGGTGCGTGACTGAGCCGACGCTCCCTTGCAAATAGTTTTTTCCATCCACAAACCCCGGGTTAATCTCTTCAGGGCGGATAGCCAGCCGGATCGCATGTCCGTTTAAGTGTTCCAGGGTTTGCCCGGATCGAACAACCTGTTCGCCGATCTTGACGATGCCCTTGCTCAAATCGACAATTTCAATCTTCAGTAAGTTGAGTTGGCCCACAAAGCGGGCTACAAATTCCGTCTTCGGATAGCTGTAAATCTGGGCAGGTGTACCCACCTGTTCGACCTTGCCGTTGCTCATCACAACGATCCGGTCTGACAACGAGAGCGCTTCTTCCTGATCGTGGGTGACGTAGATGGTGGTGATATTCAACTGCTGTTGGATCCGGCGAATTTCCTGGCGCAGCTCAACCCGGATTTTGGCATCCAGGGCCGAGAGCGGCTCATCCAGCAGCAAGACCTGTGGGCGAATGGCAAGGGCGCGGGCCAGCGCCACCCGCTGCTGCTGGCCGCCAGAGATTTGGGTCGGATAACGCCCGGCATAGGTATCCATGTGGATTAAAGAGAGCATTTCATTTACCCGCTGTTTGATCTCAGCGTCCGACCGTCCGGTCACTTTCAACCCAAACCCGATGTTGTCGGCAACGGTCATGTTGGGGAAAAGGGCATAGGATTGAAACACCATGCCAACATTGCGTTTATTGGGTGCTACTCGGGTCAAATCGTTGTTGTTGAGCAAGATCTCGCCAGAGGTGGGGATTTCAAATCCGGCGACCATCCTCAGGGTGGTGGTTTTTCCACAACCGCTGGGGCCTAAAAAGGAGATAAACTCCCCCTGTTTGGCCGAAAGGTTAAAATCTTCAACGGCAACGGTTCCTGATGGGAATACTTTTCGGATATTTTTTAATTCAAGATATTGCATGGCTTCCTCTTAATAATCAGCGCCCGGTGAGTTGTTGGGTTTTGGTGTTGCCCTGGCTAAAAATTTCGATCAGACCGAGGCAAATCCAGGTCAGGGCATAACTCATAATCCCCAAAGCGGCGGGCTCGTAAGCTTTGTCGCGCCCGACCTGGACCATATACGGCCCCAGAGCCGGGCGGACCAGGAAATCGCCGAGGATCAACTCGCCGATGACGGTTGCAAAACAAATCAGCGCTCCGCTTAAGAGCGCAATGCGCATATTGGGTAAGATCACTTTTAGCACAATTTGGACCCAGTTGGCCCCCAGGCTTTGGGCCGCCTCCGTCAGGGAAACGACATCAATCGAGCGCATACCAACATCCAATGCCCGGTACATGTACGGCATCGACAGGATGACATATCCTGCCATGATCAAGATATCTGTTTTGAAGGGGGTCAGGGTGAGCTGCAGCGGCGGCCGGCCAAAGGTGCGAATCAAGCCGAATACATACACAATTGTTGGCACGATAAAGGGCAGGATCGTGAGAATTTCGACGACCGGTCGAATCTTCGGGATTTTTAAATGAATCCAATAGATTGTGGGCAGAAAAATCAGGGTGCTGATCAAAACAGTCAAAACCCCCATAACCGCCGAATATTGAAAGCTGGCCAGAAACTGAGGGTCTGAAAGTACAATTTGATAGGCCTTAAGGCTGAGTTTTCCGCGCTCCATGCGGAGTGAAAATTCCAGTGTGCCAAAGAGCGGCACAAAAAAATACGCTAACGCTGCTACGGACCAAAAGATAGCCCACCAATTCCATTTTTTTGTGTTCATGATTTTAACCACTTTCCAGCCAAACGCTGCAAAACTGAATACCCCAAAATACACACCCCCATCACCATAACCATTCCAAGCGCCAGCGCATAGCCCTCGTTGGGGTTGCCCAGGACATCTCCTCGGATTTGCTGCCCGATCAGGATGGTTACCAGATAGATGCTGCCGCCTGTCAGCGCCTGGGCGGTGGCAAAAGCCCCAAAGGCGCTGCCAAAGAGCAGAATGGTTGCTCCCAGGATCGAAGGCAGTAAGATGGGTAAAGCGACATACCACCAGTATTGCAAGGAGTTTGCCCCCAGGTTTTCGGCTGCTTCACGCCAGTTTTTCTTCAGGCCTTCCAGAGCGGGGGTGATTGTCAATACCATTAAAGGAAATTGAAAGTAGGTATATGCCAATGTCAACCCCAGGAGGCTGTACAGGTTGAATCCGCGTTCGTAAATATCGAATGGGCAGTTTTGTAAACCTGCGCTGTCGCTGAAACAGATATTTTTCAGGATGGCGGTCACGAAACCGGTATGGCCCAGGGTGGCGATGAAGGCAAAGGCCAATGGAACCCCGCCAAAATTGGCAGCCAGGCCGGAAAACGTCAGGATCGTTTTTCGCATCCACTTTGGCGCACTTCCAACCGTCACACCATACGCCACAAAAAAGCCGAAGACCACCCCAACCACAGATGTGATTACGCTGACCTGCAGGCTGGTGGAAAAGGATTTGATTACATACGGATTGAACAGGACGGCGATATTTGCCAGGGTGAAATTGTCATGACTGTCTTTGAATGCACCCAGAAATAGGTTGGTCGACGGCATAATCAGAAAAATGAATATAAATGCAAAAAATGGCACAACCCCGATCCAGGTCCAAAGTGTTGTAAAGTTGTAAGACGGTTTATTGTTCAGGTTTTTTGTTTGCATAATCTCACTAAAATCAATTGGGCGTGGTCTGGTTTTCACCAGACCACGCTTTGAGGAGAGAGATGAAAGCTGTGGAATTACTTCTTGATATCCAGGGCGACGACAGCATCCCAGTTATCTTTGATGAAAGCACGGGCCTTTGTCAGTTGATCGCCGCTTGGAACGATTGCGCTGGCCAGAAGTTCGGCATTGGGTAATTTCGCCTGAAGCTCGGCGGAGATGACACCCCGCTTGGTCAGATCGGCGAGACGGGCGGGGGCACAGTAACCCTTGACCCAGGTCAGTTGACCTTCGTCAGAATACAGATATTCTTCCCACAGACGAGCGGCAGCAGGGTGGGGGGCATAGGCGCTGATTGCCTGGTAGTAATAGCCGCCCCAGGTAACCGACTTGGGGAAGATGATTTCAATGTTGGGGTTGCCGGCGAAATTGTCTTTGTGAGCATAGGCATTCCAGCTCCACTGGAAGGTGATGGGGGTCTCACCCTTGCCGATGGGGCCAGAGTCGGCGATCAGGGGCAGCAAGTTGCCCATTTCATTGAGCTGCTTGAAGAAATCCAGGCCGGGCTGGATATCGTCCAGTGAGCCGCCATTGGCGAGCGCAGCAGCATAAACCGACTGGGCAGCCTGGTTGGAAGCGCGTGGGTCGCCAGCCAGAGCAATTTTGCCTTTGTATTTTGGATCTAAGAGGTCTTTCCAATCCTGAGGCGGTTCCTTGACGACATCGGTGTTGACTTCGATCGCCATCACACCGCTGTAATCGACAAAGAAATAACCATCTGGGTCGTTGGTGCCTTCAATGCTATCCCAGGTGCTGACCTTGTACGGTGTCACCAGGCCTTCTTCCTTGGCCAGTGGGCCATAGGCGGGGCCGATATCGAGAACATCAGGAGCCTGTGGGCCTTTGTTTTCTTTGTTGTCTTTCACAGCCTGAATTTCATCAGCAGAACCGCCATCCGGGTTGAGCGAGTTCACCTTGATACCATACTTGGCGGCAAAGGTGTCCATCATCTCGCCGTAGTTGCACCAGTCGCGCGGCAGGGTGATTACATTCAATTCGCCTTCGGCTTTGGCTGCGGCAATCAAAGCGTCCATTCCGCCGCCATCGGCGGCGCTCTTAACCGTTGCCCAATCCACTACTGCGGCGGGTTCGCTGGTTGCCGTTGGCGCGGCAGTGGTTGCCGGGGAGCTGCAGGCTGAGATCAGCATTCCTACTGCGGTTATTACACTGATTACCTGAACGGTAATTTTCTTGAAGTCCATTTTCTTCTCCTATGTTTTCCTGGTTGACCTCAATAGAAAAGCTGTTTCGTCTCAAACATGATCTGGGCTGGCTCTCCATTGCGGTTTATGGGTTGATAGAAAGATTATAGCCACCAGGTGTTAAGGCAAATTTATGGCTGTTTTAACAATTTGTAACGGTTTGATTAATAAAAGCCCAATGGTCCCCTTTTGCAGGAATTCGCCAGTCCTCCAGGAAATGCAGGTCTGGGTAGCCGCTTTCTTAACTTTCCGCTTACAAGACCATAATTTGGTCTTAAAAAACTGTTAAAAGTTTAGCGTTACACTCAATTTGCGTCAGTTTGGATAAAAGATTTTTGGGTGTTATCTGGGTGGCGCAGCCACCCAGATAACACCCAAAGTAAATTCTTTTCGAACTAACCTCAACTGAGGTTAAATTTTCGGAGAACCTATCTATGCAGAGAAAAAAAGTATTACTCATTGGCGGATCGTTAAATCAGACAAAAATTGTGCACGCGGTTGGACGGACACTCATAAGCCGCTATGATTGTTTTTACACATCGGCTTTTTGTGATGGGGGTCTTGATTCCTTGCGGAAAGCTGGCGCTTTGGAGTTCACTGTCCTGGGCGACCGGCTGCGTTTGCGCAGCGATGCGTACCTCCGCTCTCAAAACCTGGCAATTGATTATGGCGGCAGGTTGAATTCCTATGACTTAATTGTTTCCACGTCGGATCTGATTGTGCAGAAGAAATTACGCCGTACGCCAGTCGTGCTGATTCAGGAAGGCATGACAGACCCTGAGGATTGGCGCTACCATCTGGTCAAGGGTCTGCGTTTACCCCGCTGGCTTGCTGGAACAGCTGCAAACGGCCTGTCGGATGCATACCGTTTATTTTGTGTGGCCTCCCCAGGGTACCGCGATTTGTTTGTTAGCAAGGGCTGCCGGCCCGAAAAGGTTGTGGTCACCGGCTTACCCAATTTTGATGATGTCCGCTCCTTTTGCAAAAACGATTTTCCCGACTCTGGTTATGTTTTGGTGGCAACTTCAAATACCCGCGAAACGTACAAGTCTGACTCGCGCCAGACATTTCTAAAATGGGCGATTGAAAAGGCTGCTGGCAGGCGGATGGTCTTTAAGCTCCACCCGGCCGAGAATTTTGAGCGCGCCCGAAGGGAAATTCAGGCCTTGCTACCCAATGCGCCTGTCTTTACGGATGGAAACACCGACCACATGATTGCGAATTGTGATGCGCTGATTACCCAGTATTCCACCTGCATTTATGTGGGTTTGGCCCTCAATAAAGAGTGTCATTCTTATTTTGATCTGGAAATGCTGAAAAAACTCATGCCTGTTCAGAATGGGGGCCAATCCGGAAAAAACATTGCCCAGGTTTGTACCCAACTTTTGGAAGAACAGGTTGCAGTGCGCGGAAAGCTGCGCTCAATCCCAATGTTTGCTGAAGGAGATTAGAAATGGCTGGTGAATCGAATGTCATATCCCCGCGCTGGGATGAACGCCTGGCGTATTTTGTTTCTGATTTGCTCTGTCCCCCTATAACTGCCTTGATCAGCATCGGTTTGATGATTGGGGCTGTTACCCATCCACTCGTCTGGGCCTGGGGCATCCTGGTTGTGCTCCTGGTTGTCGGTGTGCCGGTTGTGTATGTCGCCTGGAAAGTTCGCACCGGCGATATTAGCGATTTCCACATCCCCATTCGCTCGCAGCGCATCCGCCCAATGCTGCTTTCGTTGGCCTGTTTGTGCGCAGCTTTGGCTGTCATGTGGATTGGTGGAGCCCCCGCTCAGCTAATCTCCATCATCATTTCTGGCATTCTGCTGACAGTCAGTATATTCATGATCACATTGCGCTGGAAAATCAGCACGCACACAACCGCCATAACCTGTCTGGCTTTTTTGCTCATCTATTTTGGCGGGCCTGTCTGGCTGTTTTCGCTCTTATTAATTCCTTTGGTGGGCTGGGCGCGTGTTCGGATTTGCCGGCACACCACCCTGCAGGCTTTTGCGGGTGTTTGGCTGGGCGTTGTGTACATCAGTCTGACTTTATTGAATGCGCAGTTATAGGGATATGCTCCACCTTTGAGATCCAAATCAACACCAGCAAGAATCTCAGGAGTGTTTAACATATTGTTAATAGTTTTCGGTCTGCTCAAAGTCGAGTTTTTTTTGGATATAATGTCATTTGGTGGTTGTTTAGCTAGTATTTTGACAGAAACCGATAATAATTTATGCATATCCCACGAGTAAATTGGCTTTTCTTTGGTATTTACACCCTGATCACCGCGAGTATTCTTGCGGCAGCATTGCTCTTGCCAGATTTTCGGGCGAACTCCGTGTTGGCGGGGGCTCCGCTGCGCGACTGGCTGCTCGATTCCGCCCTACCTGCAGTTTTGCCAAAACCCGATCCTGTGACGATTTCTGTTTTGTATTCGACCGAAAAAGACGCCTGGCTCCAAGAAGTTATTCAAGATTTTGCGGCCGGTGATTATGCCGTTGACGGGCATCCGATTGTAGTGGAATTGGAAAAAATGGGCTCGCGCGAGATTTACCTCTCTGTTTTGGATGAGACCCGCAAGCCAGACATCATCAGCCCTGCCAGTTTTTTGCAAATTTCAATCCTTCAGGATCTGTCTACCAGTAAATTTGGTAAACCACTTGTAAACCGCGCCGACAAGCCAGCCTGCCAGTCGGTGGTGACCACCCCGCTTGTGATGGTTGCCTGGAAGGAAAGGGCGGATGTGCTGTGGGGGACGCAGCCCGGCAGCGAAATGTGGCAGGACCTCCACAATGCGCTCACCGATCCAAAAGGATGGAGCGCTTACAGCCACCCGGAATGGGGCTATGTGAAGTTTGGGCAAACAGACCCTCTGAAATCGAACAGTGGCTTTATGGCAATTTTGCTCATGACCTACAGCTACTTTGATAAAACCAGCGGCCTGACCTCGGACGACATTTTGTCGAATCCGGATTTTCAAAAGTGGTTCCTGGAAATTCAAAACGCAATTTCTCAATATGAATCCAGTACGGGACCTTTGATGCAAAAAATGGTTGCTTTCGGGCCGAGTACGTACGATCTGGTCGCGGTGTATGAGGCAACGGCAATCGAGCAGGCCGCAAATGCTGTCGGCCGCTATGGTGAGCTGAGGGTTTACTACCCGCCAGCGACCATCTTAAGCGACCATCCTTTTTGTATCTTGAACGGGGATTGGGTAACGCCGCAAAAAGCCCAGGCGGCCCAAATTTTTATCAATTATTTGTTAAGCAAACCGGTGCAAGAAAAGGCGCTCTTGAAATATGGGTTTCATCCTGTTGATACCTCCATTTCACTGGACCAGACAGGCAGCCCTTTTCTTCTCTACCGTGACAACGGTTTACGCAGCGATATCTCTGGCCTGCCGGTTGTCGAAGTGCCAGATGGTAATGTCCTGAATACACTGCAGGAATTTTGGTCACGCAATATAAAACCCTGAGGAGTACCGAATGAAAACCCGTTTATATCCGGTGTTAGCCCTGTTAATCGTTTTATCGCTATTGTTGACCGCCTGCCAGGGCGGGGGAATATCTATTTTGGACGGAAAAAAGGTGGTCGTCAGCATTACATACGGTTCCGAGAAGAAAGAATGGCTCGAACCACTGGTGGCAGAGTTTAACGCGGCCAACCATAAAAATGCGGATGGGACCACAATTGTGGTTGAAGCCACACCGATGGGGTCAATCGAATCGGTGAATGCCATCCTCAGCGGAGAATCCCAGCCGGTGGTTTGGAGTCCGGCTTCCTCGATTTATATCCCTGTGGCAAACAGTGAATGGCGCAAAACGCATGCCGACGATTTGATCACAGGCACACCCAATGACCTGGTGCTCAGCCCGGTGGTGATTGCCATCTGGAAACCGATGGCCGAAGCCCTGGGCTGGCCTTCCAAAGCCTTGGGTTGGGCCGACATTGGTGGTCTGGCTGCCTCCCCAGATGGGTGGAGCGCGTATGGTTATCCGGAATGGGGAAGCTTTAAGTTTGGGCATACCCATCCAGCGTACAGCAACAGCGGGATCGTATCCATCATTGCCGAAGCTTATGCCGGCGTAGAAAAGCAGCGCGATCTGACTCTGGCTGACCTCAGCACCGAAAAGGCCGCCGCGTTTATGACCTCGGTCGAAAGCAGTGTCATTCATTATGGTACTAGCACAGGCTTCTTTGCCGAGCGAATGTTTGAGCGCGGCCCGTCTTACCTTAGCGCCGCCGTTTTGTATGAAAACCTGATCGTTGCTCAGGAAAGCAAACGGCTCGCTGGCAGCAGCACGCAGCTCCCCGTAGTGGCGATCTATCCAAAAGAAGGCACCTTTTGGTCGAACCATCCTTACGTTGTTTTGAACGCCCCCTGGGTGACAGCAGAGCAAAAAGAAGCCGCAGCCACTTTTCAGGCTTTCCTCTTGGATCGCCCGCAGCAGCTTAAAGCGTTGGAATTAGGGTTCCGACCTGCCGATCCTTCCATTCCACTCACCACACCCCTGGATACGGCCCACGGTGTTGATATCAATCAACCCCAAACTGTGTTGGAAATCCCAACGGCAGAGGTCATTGACGGGGTTCAGAACCTGTGGAAGCAAACCAAAAAAGTTGTTGATCTGGTGGTTGTGATGGACACTTCCGGAAGTATGGGCGGCGAAAAAATTTCGGCAGCCCGCAGTAGTTTGATGCAGTTTATCCAACTGCTGGACGACAGAGACCGTTTACAGGTCATTGTTTTCAATACCAAAAGCATTGTGCTCAGCGACCTGACGCCGGTTGGCGAAAAACGCGAGAAGCTCATCAACCGCGTCTCCGGAATTATTGAAGAGGGCGGTACACGCCTCTACGACACAACTCTTGAGGCGTATCAAGCCCTGGAACAGGATGGCGATCCCAAACACATTCGCGCCATGGTTGTGTTAACGGATGGACAGGATACGGAATCGAATACAACTTTCCAGGATTTCATGTCCCAAATTGACTCGTCCGGGACCGAAGCTGGTCTGTCGATCAAAATGTTTACGATTGCCTTTGGCAGTGATGCAGATAAGGATATTTTGAAGCAAATGGCTGAAGCCACCGGAGGCAAGCAGTATGACAGCGACCCCAAAACCATCACGAAGATTTATGGCGATATCGCCACGTTCTTTTAGCGGACAGGACGAGTAGTTTATCCATGCGTTCACCCCTCTTGCTCGCTTTCATGAACCCGCTCAACCTCGCCATGCTGGCGCTGGCTGTCGCCGCCGGGCTGTGTGCTGCCTGGTGGCTTTTCCCGCTGGGGCTATTGGTCTGGGGGCTGATGTTCTTCATCCTCTATCGCGACCCGGGGATGCAGCTCGATCAGGTGATTGGGGCGCGCACGGCCCTGGCAGCCCGCTTCCAAAAACAATTCGACCAGATCCAACGGGTGCAGATTTCCTTGTTCAACAGCCTGAGTTCCACCCGGCCTGGCGTGCGGGCGGCGTTGCAGCCTGTTCAGGAAGCCGTGAACCAGCTCACCGACCAGTCTTACCGATTGTGCCAGCGGATGACGGTCCTGGAAAATCACCGCCTGGTGATCAAGTCAAACCGCGATCTGGAAGGTGAGCTGTTTGTCATCAAGACCAAACTGGATAACATCACCGACCCCATGGCCCGGGGAGATTATGAAGAATCGCAGAGGGCTTTGGAAGAGAGGCTTAAAAATTTCCGGGCCATGACCACCCTTCTCGATCGGGTAGAAGCGCAGTTGGCCAGCATTTTCAACACCGTTGACAATGCCCTCACCGAGTCGGTCCGCCTGCAGGTGAAACGTGAAGCTGAAATCCGCAGCGAACTCCCGAGAATTCTTCAGCCCATTCAGCTTCAGTCCACTCAATTGGCCAACTTTGAAGCTGAGGCTGACAGGACGAAAGTTTGACCTTTTCGAGATGGAGACCATGTATGCTCACATTATATGAGAAATTATTCTTGCTGCCGATTGATGACGCGAAAGGCACCACCGCCAAAGGGATTTATGGCCCTTTGTATTTTGGCTTACCTGGAGCAATCCTGGCCGACCTGACACTTCAGGGACGTCTTGCGATTGAAGATCGTTATATCGTTGTTGCTAACCCAGCCCCAACCGGCGACTTTCTGCTGGATGAAATCCTGACGAAATTGATCAAAAACAAAAAGCCGCATAAAGCTTCGCACTGGGTCAGGGCGATCGGGTCGAATGACCTGCCGACCCAAATTGCGAATGGTTTGAGGGATAAGAATATTTTGCGGGCCGAAGAGAAACATTATTTTGGGGTGATTCCCTATGCTGCCTATACCCAATACGATGCCTCAGCCAAATTTTGGGTTAAAGAGCAGCTTCGAGCTGTTGTTCTGGCCAACCGCAAACCAGAATTGGAAGATGTCGCCTTGCTCAGCCTGCTGAAAGCCTGCTCGCTGCTCAATCTGGTATTTACAAAAGATGAGCGCAAAGCCGTTGCTGAGCGTGTAGCGCTTTTGGCGAGCGGAGATATCTATGGGGAGGCCGTTGCCGATGTGCTCGACAGTATTGATGCAGCGGTCTTATCGGCTGTGACCGCAGTTGCTGCGAATTAGGTAAAAAATGAAAAACTCACTCACGATTTTTGAAAACCTGTATATTCTGGCCCTGGACGATGAAGAAGGCAAAATTGTCGAATCGACCGAAAATGCAATGGAAGCCGCTCTGGCCTGTGCGGTTTTGGCTGAATTATATTTGCAAAAGCGAATTGACTTGATCGAAGGACGGGTGTCGCTGCTCGATCAGGCCTCCCTCGATCACCCTGTTATGGATTTGACCATATTTTCAATTGTAGAAGCTGCGCGGGCCAGAAAACTGCGTTATTGGATTAACAGCCTGACCTACAAAAAACTTTTGGCTGAAATCCCCAACCATCTGGTGGATTGTGGGGTTTTGTTTCGCAAAAAGAAACACCTGCGGGCCGTTGTTCCTTACCGCACAGCATCGGGTGAAGAAATATTGGCCAAGTTTGAATTAAAACAACACTTGCGCGAGATTGTTCTCGCTTCCGGCCAGCCGGATATCGACGAGATGGTATTGTTGGCGGTCCTCTATCACGCCGATTTACTGACCCTGGTCTTCACCCGTGGGGAGCGTAAGGCAGCCGCAAAGCATATTCGCAACAAGATTGTTGAAAATGATTCGAATTCAGTCTTAGGCCCGGGCCTGGATGAGATCGTGGTGGCTGCTTACCGGTCGGAAGAATAAGGTTTCACTTCCCCAAAACCGTAAAAGCCGCCGCCTTTTGCAAAATCTCGGCCTCGCTGGCGCTCAGGCTGCTGACAAAGTCCAGCCCCAGCGGGCTCTGGCGGTAAATGACTGCGTAAAATACACAGGCCGCCAGATAGGTGCCCTTTTCTGTGGGGTGGCTGCCGTCCTCCTGCCAGAGACTGATCTCCGGGTGTCGGGCGTAAACGTCTGCCCAGGCATAGCCCGTCAGCGCCAGGGGCACATCCAGCTTCTGGGCGATCTCCAGGTAGCCATAATTGATCTGGTTCTGCATGCTGGTGTAATCCGGGAGGTTGTTTTCAGGCCAGCCATTTTTGTGCGCCCAGGTGTTAAAAAAGAGCGGCTGGCTGCCATTGGCCCGGATTTTTTGAACCAGGGCTTCGGCTGCCGGGTACATGGTTTTGCCCCGCCAGAAACTTTCGGCGGGCATCTGGCTTTGCTCCTGCAAAACTACATAATCCCATTTCTGGGCCGAGATTTTGGCGCTGGTTTCCGGCGCGGCCAGATGATCTGCCAGGGTCCAGCCGCCCTGGGCCAACATCTCCACCTGCACGGCGTGCCCGCCGGCCTGGGCCAGCTTTGCGAAAGTAGCTGGCAGGTCGTTGACAAAAGTGTAGCTGTTGCCGATGAACAGAATCTGCAGGCAGGTTTCCCCGGCGGGCGGGTTGGCGCAGTCTGGCCCGCGGCTGCAAGCGGAGGCGAAAATAGCCAGCGCCAGGAGGAGAAATAAGCCGGGTGTTTTCATGCTGCCTCTTTGTGCCCGAGGTTATGTTGGGCGGCTGCCCAAAAATAACCGCGCTTACTCATAGCTACAGTACATACGGCACGAGGGCAGAGAAACTCGCAAATTACAGCTTCCACAGTGTAAGGAATTAGCACAGTTTATTGCTGTTGAGAAACTCAATGTGTGGTGTGATTTCCGCTTTTACCTTCGAAAATACAAATAAATTCCACCCAATCCACTGACCCATAGCAAGACGAGTATTCCAATCACAATCCATGGTTTCAGCCTGAGTTTTAACCAGTAAACATTCAAATCCTTGTATTTGAATTTCATCATAAAGTTGATTGCGATTGAAACAGCTGCATAAAGGACGGTGAAAATAACGGAAGATCCAGTGAATAAGATCCATAATAGACTACTGCCCTCACCATATGGATCGTTTGGTGTGAGCGGTACATTTAAAACCATCCATCCAATAGCAAAACATATGCTCAGGTTAAATCCCACTGCAAGAAAACCGCCAAGCAATGGATTTTTTCGCCAGATAAACCAGTAATCCAAAAGTGGGCTAATCGTGTGATAGCTAAACAGAGCGATCAGGACTGCAATATCAGTCATCCTTTATTCCTTTATTCATGGAATATAAAATATAAGGGCCTTCGTCGTCGAAGCCTTCTTTTTCGAAGTGCATTCCGGTTTTCTCTGCCACCCGGATCGAGGCCCGGTTGTCGTGGTCGATCACACAGATCAGGCGGGTGAGCCCGAGGGTCTCGAAGGCGTAATCCCGGATGCCCCGGGCGGCCTCTGTCCCCAGTCCCTGCCCCCACCAATCTTTGGCGAGCGAGTAGGCGATTTCAACCTCCGCCTGCCCATCAATTTCCCAGGGGATCAGCCCGCAGCGTCCAATAAAGCGCCCGCTTTCGGTGAGGACCACGGCCCACAGCCCCAGTTCGGGATGCCCCGGGTAACCCTGGATCAGATAATTTAATTCTTCCAGTGTCTGGGCGCGGCTCAGGGTGCCTTCGGGGAAAAAGCGCCGCACCTCCGGGTCGCTGTACAGGGCGTAGAGGTCCTCAAGATCGTCCGGGGTCAGGCGGCGCAGGGTCAGGTGCTCGGTTTGCAGGATGATGGAGGCCAGGGAGGGAATTGTTTTGGCCGTTGGCGCCAGTTGGTGCACCATGCGGATATAGGCCGAGACCCGCCGGTCATCGCCTTCCGGGTAGTCAAAACCCAGTTTTTCGGCCACTCCCAGGGCGGTGGCCCGAAACAGGTCATCCATGGCAAACAAAGCCTGCCAGGTGTCCTCGATCTGCGGACCGGCAATGGTGCGCTCGAACTGGGCCCATATCGCTGGGGCCAGCAGACGCTTGAAGTATTTGCCCTGTTTGCCCGGCGATTTCTGAAAATTGGTTTGCAGACCGAATTCCCAGGTCAGCATTTTCAGCAGTTCGCCGCGCATCAGCTCGTCCAGATGATAGCGGGCATAGGGCAGTTCGTCCCGCCACAGGCCTTTGGCCACATACGGGTTCAGCCACCAGAATTCGTTGCAGCAGTCCGCAAAAGCTTTTGCGTCTGGCGGGGTGGGCAGGTAGCAGCGGTCATCCGGCGGCGGCAGGGGGGCGAAGATCTGGTCTTTGTCCAGCAGCACCCTGGAGAGCGAATCGGTTACACAGTCCTGGGCCTGATCCAGCGGATAGAAAGTCAGGTCGATTCGATTGCCGTCCATGAACTGCATCAGATAGGCATATCCGGCCCGGGTTGTGGCGACTGGCCCCATATCGTCTGGGGTTTGCACAATCATGGGCTCCCCGAAATAGGCCGGGATATCCTGCCGGCTGCGGAATGGGGCCACGTCCGCCACCAGGTAGACGATGTCAAAATCTTGAAACGGGTCAACCGGGGCATTGGGGTTCAGGCGCGAGCCGTTCATCACGACCGCCCGCACGGCGTCATTTTTCTGGGCAAAGTCCAAAATGAGGCCCATCATGGCTGTTTCGCTTCGCATAGGGTAATCTGTTTTCATTGTCTGCAGGCAAAGCCGGCAGACAACGAACCCTTATCAATTTGCCAGCAAGCGAGTGTAGAGCGCAAACTGTTCCTGCGTATAGGTGCAAAAGAATACTTCGCGCAGGCTGCCGGGCTGGTTTGCCAGGAAGGAACGCACACTGTCCACCGCAATTTTGGAAGCCTCTTCAAGCGGGTAGCCAAAGATCCCGGCGCTGATGCAGGGAAAGGCGATGCTTTCCAACTGCTGCTCTGCAGCCAGCTCCAGTGAGTGTGTGTAGCAGGCGCCCAGGTTGCGGGCCTCGGAATAAAAGCCGCCGTACCAGTTGGGCCCCACGGCATGGATTACCCATTTGGCCGGCAGCTTGAAGCCAGGGGTGATTGTGGCATCCCCGGTGGCACAGTACCCAATTTGCCGGCAGGCATCCTGAAGCTCAGGACCAGCAGCGGCATGGATCGCTCCACACACGCCCCCGCCGGCCAACAGCGACTCGTTGGCGGCATTCACAATCGCATCCGTGCCCAGGGTTGTGATGTCGCCTTTTATCACCTTGATCTCAGCCATCGTTTCCTCCTTGGTTTTCTGCCGTAAATTGGACGGCAGAGACTGGGGTTGTATTAACTTTCAGTCCAAACACATCCGGCCGGGCATAATGACCGCTGACATCCAGGTCATATTTCCCTCGGATGGTATCCAATGGATCAATTTCCACGCTCAATATCGCCTCGCTCCCATACACCGGCCCGGCCAGCACTTCACCCAGCGGACTGATGATGACACTCCCGCCGCGGATCAGTTCGGTTTGCGGGTCATCGCCCTGGATACAGGCGTAATCGGGCGGGCAGTCGGAGCGGCGCAGGTACTGGCAGGCGCTGAGCACAAAGCAGCGCCCCTCGTAGGCGATATGGCGCATCGAAGCCTGCCAGATTTCGCGTTCGTCTACTGTCGGGGCGCACCACAGGTTGATCCCCTGGGCGTACATGGCCATCCGCAGGGCGGGCATGTAGTTTTCCCAGCAAATGGCTGCCCCGATTTTACCCAACGGTGTGTCCAGGACGGGGATGGTGGATCCATCGCCCATGCCCCAGATCAGGCGTTCGCTGGCGGTGGGCATCAGCTTGCGGTGTTTTGCCAGCAGATCGCCCTGGGGGCCAAAAAAGAGGGCCGTGCAGTAGAGTGTACCGCCGGCGCGTTCGATAACCCCCACCACCAAAAAGCAGCGGCTCTGGCGGGCAAACCCGCCGATAATCTGCGTTTCCGGGCCGGGCACGTCGATGGCTGCCTCCCAGTAGCGCCGGTAATCCTCGCGGCCTGCGGGCGTGCGGCTGCCCACCCGGGCGCCAAAGTCCAGCCCTTTTGGGTAACCTCCGATGTATGCCTCGGGGAAGACGGCCAGATGCGCACCCTGAACGGATAATTCGGCGGCATGCGCCCTCATCCGTTCAAGGGTGGCCGGCGTGTCGAACATGGTCGAGCCGGCCTGTACTACCGCAATTCGCTGTCGATTGGGTATCGTATTCATGCGGTTAATTGTACATGAAATTATTATTTTGGGGTGCAGGCTTGGCGGCTGACACTCCAAATTTCTTATTCGTTTCGGATAAATTGAGTTATCTCGGCCACAAACCGGCCCTGGCTGAAATGCTGGACGCTGGCTGCGATTTGCTCTGGCTTTAAAAAGGGCGATCGGCTGTTTTGAATATGAGCCTCAACCTGTGTGATGGTCTCTGCAAGGCTGGAACTGGTTTGCTGCCTAAAAAACAGGCCCGTTTGCCCTTCCATCACGGTCTCCAGGGCGCCACCGCTGCCATATGCAATCACCGGGCAGCCGGCGGCCTGTGCTTCCACCAGGGATATGCCAAAATCTTCCTCGGCGGCGCAAATATAACCCCTGGCTTTGTTGAGGTAGCCTGCCACGGCTTCTTCGGTCTGATAGCCGGCGAAACGGATGTTGGCCCTGGCAAGTTTTTCCAGGCGGGCGCGTTCCGGGCCGCTTCCCACGATCACCAGCGGCAATTTTAAGCGGTTAAAGGCTTCGATGATCAGATCCACCCGTTTGTGCGCCACCAACCTGGAAACGGTCACATAGAAATCGCTGCGTTCATTGTGGGGCGAAAAGCGTTCCAGCTCCACCGGTGGGTAAATTACCCTGGCTGGTCGGCGGTAGGCGGTTTCAACGGCCTGGCCGATCCAGCGGCTGACCGCAGCGAAGTGGTTTACCCGGGTCGATACAGCTCTGTCCCAGCGGCGAAACGGTGCAAAGAGCAGCGGCAGCAGCCTGTGGCCGGGCTGCTGTCTGCCGTTGAGTTCATAATTTCGCCAGGCATAGCGCATCGGTGTGTGCATATAGGCCGCATGAACCTGCCCGGTTCTCGTTTTGACGCCATGGGCAACTGCATAACTCAGGGATACAATCCGCTCGAACCTGCTCAGATCAAAATGTTCAATGGCATGCGGCATCAACGGCAGGCAGGTTCGGTAGTGGGTGTGTGCCCAGGGAAAGCGATTGAGATAAGACGGGATAATGGTGTGCCGGGCCAGCGGAGTATGAGCGAAGGCCTGGGGTTTGTACACCAGGCAGTATACCGGTGCGTCAGGGAATGGCGCCAGGGCAGCCATCAAGACCTTCTCCGCTCCGCCAATCAAGGTTAAGGCATCGACCACAAATGCCACAGACGGCGCTACTGGCATGACTCAATCACTCCCCAGAGCGCGTGGGCAGCCCGCTCCCAGCTGTAATTGGCGGCCTGGTGCAGCCCTTTCTTGGTCAATGCTGTCCTCAGGCTCTGGTCGTTCAAAACTTGCTCCAGCAGTGCCTGCAGCTCGCCGGGCTCTGCCGGGTCAAAAAACAGGGCGGCCTCGCCGGCGGCTTCGGGCAGGGCGCCGGCCTGCGAGGCGATCACGGCAGTTCCACAGGCCATTGCCTCTAAAATTGTCAGGCCAAAGCCTTCCTCCAGCGAGGGCATTACAAAGACATCTGCTCCCGCGTATAACCCTGGCAGGTCGCTTTCGGGGACATAACACAGCCAGTGAACTCGCTTCATGGGACCGGGAAAACTTTCCCGGCGGAATACGCTTTCTGTTTCACCGGCGATGACCAGATGGGTTTCTTGAAACGCCGCTTTGGGATCCTGGCTGAGTGCTTCCCAGGCCTGCAGTAACGCCTGCAGGTTCTTGCGCGGTTGGAGTGAGCCGACAAACAGGATATATCGTTCAGGCAGATGAGCCAAACGGGTTGACCCGGGCCAGAAGCGCCGCCGGTCTACCCCCCCGGGGACGACAGACAACGTAGAATCTGGCAGCGAGAACCGTTTCTGTAACTGCATTCTAACAAAACGGGATGGAACGACCACCCGTTTCACCCTGCGCACCAGAAGCGGGATTAGCAGCCGGTACCAGGCGCCAAACAGCGGGGAATACCACTCCGGGTGTTCCAGTGCCGAAAGGTCATGCAAACTGAGAACCTGATTGCGGACTGCCAGCGGGCCCGTATTGGCTGGCGACCACAAGACTTCATCCGTTCGCAGCAGCCCTGGCAGGCTGAACTGCTCCCATAAATGACCTGCGAATCCGGATTGGCCGGTCGGAGCGGAAATTACCCGCAGGTTTGGATGCAGACGCTGGACCAGTTCGCGCCCGTACCGTTCCACGCCAGTCATCCGGCGGGAAAGAAAACGCCCATTGGCGGCAGCATTCATAAAAAACTCCCTTTTGAAACCTGTCCAGCCGCGATACCCATTACAGCAAAAAACATCGTCCTGCCAGGCGTCAGGGTCCAGAAGTAATGGTCAAACAGGCTGACCACAAACAGACCCAACAACAGGCTGGCAAAGATGGCTGCTTCAGGGGTGTGCGCTGTCCAGACAGCGCGGGCGGTGGTTAATCCAAGTAAACTGAAAAGCAGCAGGCCCCCCAGCCCCAATTCACTGGCCAGGAGCAGAAAGATATTGTGAACTGGCTCAATATCATAAAACCTGGCCACGCTTTGGGAAAGGGCCAGGGGAAATGTACCCACCCCACTGCCCAACAGCGGATTTTTTTCGATCAACACAAAAGCCTTATCCACCAGCCACAAGCGCGTGTAGTTGGATACTTGTTCGGTTTCAACCGGTTTGGTGGAGCTTCCACTCAGGATCCGGGTGTAAAAAAGCGGGTATAGCCAGGCGGAAATTGCTGCCAGCAGGCAAACCGCAGACACAGCCAGGAAGACAGCCCGTTTGAGCTCGATTTTCTTCCAGTGCAGGCAGACACCCACTGCCATGGCTGCCAGTCCCAGCCAGGCGCTGCGTGAAAAGGAAATTACCTCAACCACCAGCCCACCCAGGATCAATATCCAGGCCAGGCTGCTCCAGCGCCTGCGGATCAAAAAAATTGCCATGACACTACCTGTAAACACCAGCCCAAAACCGCCCAGGATATTGGGGTGAGGGAACAAACCATACGCTCGCAGCCAGTGAGCGCCATTTTCCAACACGACCACACTCGCTCCCTTTTGAATGGGCTCTAAACTGCCTGGCCAATTGAGGCCCAGCGGAAGGGTCATGGCTGTTGTTTGTGCAGCGGTCTGCCAGACGCTGACGAAAGTTTGGACGGCCAGGGCTGCGCTGCTGCCCAATCCGAACCAAACCCAGCTCCGCTCGGTTGCTGCAAAAACCACAAAGAGCGCCCAGCATAACCACAAATGCAGGCTGACATACAGGGATGTGCGCCAATCGAGTGTCCACAGAACACTGATCGACGCCAACCCGCACAGGCTGAAGACCCAAAGCTGATACCCGGGTCGCTGTATCAAAACAGGTCGCAGATTCATGGTTTTTCTTTGCAGCAGCCAGAGCAGCACGATGGCCAGGGCGACGCCATCGCTCAGGAAAAACAGGGTGTCGCTGTAGGTGAAATAGATCCTCGGCTGTGGGTTGGCGGCCAGGGTTCGGAAATACCACAAGCTCAGCGCCATGGGCAGCAGGCCAGTGGCAGCTGCCTGTAGAGCACCGAAAACTACCTGGCTTTTAGCCGGCCAGGCGCGCTTGAATGCCAACCCGGCGCTGATTCCGGCAGCCAGCAGGGGAAAAAAGCCCCAGGAAAACTGCTTCCAGGGACCTTCGAGCGGGGGCGGAACCTGGGCAGGCAGAACGGCGCCTGGGTTTTCCCAGACGGCAACCCCATTGGCCAGAGTGGTGATTTTATTCCAGCCCTGCTGCTGCAAAACCGGGGTGTAGGCTTCGTGGTTGACGAATCCCCAACGAACACCCCGCTCGCCCGCCATGTCCAGCACTGGTTTCAGAGCAGCCAGCCCGCCAGCGGTCCAGATGGCGATGTCAATTTGAGCCAGCCCACTGGAGCGCAGTTCTGGCAGGCTGCGCGCCGTGTGATAGCTGCCATCCAGGGTCGCAGCCTGGGTCTGCCGGGAAAGGTAAGCCATCTGATCCCCAAAGCCAAAGGTCAGGTAGCGGTAGGCCGAGTGGTCCCCCGCTGCCAGAAAATCGACAACCGGTTGGAGATCCAATTGTTTGGGCTGGGTCTGCAGCCAGGTAGGGATAAACCCAACCAGGATGACTGCCGCCACCAAACCGGGCACCACAACGATTGGTCTGACGATAACAGGGCGTTGTGCGGGTTTCTTGAGGCGTAAGCTGACAGCTGCCCAGTCGCCGACCAGGGGCAGCAGAATCAGGGAAGCCCAGAAAGCAAACCGGTCGTAGGTCAGCCAGGCCCAGCCAGGCCCCAGGGCAAGCCGCGGGAGCGGGGTGGTTCCACCCAGCCCGAAGATAAAATACACGGTGAATACCAGCGCCAAACCCAACAAACGTCTGTGCCTGCCCAACCACAGCGCTCCAGGCAGCATGAGAATGAACAAACCATATACCGGCAAGAAAAATATCACAAACGCAAAGGGGTCGGCGAAAAAATTATGCCGTGAGAGATGGTCAATCGGCGTCTGGATGGTTTGAAAACGCCCCCAATCCCAAAAAGGCCAGATCACCACCAGCATCGCCAGAGCACTGGCAGCGCCAACCAGACCCAACCGCAGCAGTATCTGAATAATCCCGCCTTTTTTTCGGGTGAAAAGACGCAGGCAAACCGGGGCTAACAAACCGGGTAAAAACAAAAGCGTGGCATGGTGGGCTGCCATAACGCAGGCCATTAAACCCGCCACCAGACTGCCGGAGAGAAAATCGCCCTTCAGTAAATACTCGTACAGAACAGAAGCCGCAAAAAGCGCCAGCAGTGCGGCAGTCAGGGTGGGCAGCTGCCCGAAGGTGTGCCCGGCAAGATAGACCGAGGGCAACAGGGCGGCGCCAAGGGCTGCGTAAGAGGCTCCACGCTCGCCCAGAAAAACCCGGCTGTAGCGGTAAGCAGCAAAGGGATAAGCCGACAACACCAACCAGAGCAGCAGTTTGTAGCCGGCATCAATCCCGATCGCGAACCCCAACAGGGCATTGAGCTGGTGAACCAGGGGTGGGTACGAATTAACCCAAAATCCGGTGTACCAGCGTGGGTCCCACAACATCCACCAGTTGTGGAGATAATGATCGGCAAAGAACATATGATTGTAGGCGTCGTAGCCAAGCTGGTACTGTCCGCCCAGGATCAAAATCCCGTGCAGGCCAGCTGCCAACAACAAAGCTTGCTTAACACGCCCTGGCATCGCTTTAACTTTACGGAGCGATCGTTGAATCAGCGGACAGGTTCGATTTGCAGCGCGCCGCCAATCCCAGGTTAAAGGCTTCCAGATAGGCTTGATGCGTTTTCGCAGGGCCCGAACCAACCAGAACGGTGTAATTATGCTCAACCTGGGCCTGCCGGATTGAGCTTGTGCTGATTTGGACTTTTAGCGCTTCCAACAGACTGTCTGCCTGCCCGGTTTTGAAATAACTCACCTCCAGGTATTTTTCTCGGGCGGCGGCATGAATTTCTGACAGATCAGACGCCACGATACTGCGCCCCCAGGCTGCCGCCTGCATCAAGACGCTTGAGGAGCCTGTTGAGGCTTCGTAAGGCAGTACAACAATGCTCGCCCGTTGAAATAACGCCGTCAACCCGCTTCCGTCCACCTGTCCCAGCCACTCAACACCTGTCAGGTTTTGATATTGGTTTTGGAGCTGGCGCGGGTAATCCGGGAAGCGTGAGTGGGTTGCGCCAGCCAGGATCAAGCGTAACCCAGGGGTCTCCGCCTGCAAAACCTTGAAGGCCTCCAGCAAAAGCTCCAGACCTTTAAAAGGTGCAAAGGTGCTGAAAAACAGCAGGGTTGTCTCTGGCGGCGGCGGCAAAATTTCGGGTTGGTAATAGGCATCATTGGCGATATGCCTGTAAACCGGCCCTGGCAAATGGGTTGAAAGCCAGTCAACATATTTTTGCATCGTCAGACAAACCACATCCGAGCGGGTCGCCAGAAATGTCAGCAAGCGGGCCCCATAAATCGAAAAGACCCCTCCAGGCGCCTTCAGTTTGCTCAAGTCTGAAAACTCGGGCAGCTCGTGCAGGGTGACGACCGTGGGAATCCCGGCAGCCTGCGTCAGCCCGACACTCGCATAACCAGCCAGGTTTGCCAGGGGCTGCCTGCCAAAGACACTCGCCCCAAGGTTAAACCAGACCAGATCCGGTTTAATTGACCTCAGGCGCGAAAAAATTTGCCACCCGGTATCCAGATGGTTGGGCTGCCAGCCTTCGAAGAGCGTTACGTGTCCCGGGTATTGAGCCGCTGGAAAGGAGGCCGGCTGATGGAGCCTGTTCGCCCCATGCAGAATACTGATCTTGGAGATTTTTTCGTTCCGGGCCAGCAGGTTGGTTGTATGAAACCCATATTGGCCGATTCCGGTGATTGCGGGCGGGAAGGGGGAGACAACTGCGATGTGCATTCTAATTGACAGACCAGATTGTGTAATGTATAGTAGAAAGCTAATAACGATAATTCAGATGATTATACCCGATAAATGGACCCTCTCTTAATTTCCCTGCCCGATGCTATAAAACGGACCCTGGCCTACGCCGATGTCTTTGATTATCCACTGACCGCGTTGGAAATTCAGCGCTACCTGATCGATTATGCCGCCTCGCTCGAGACCGTACACAGTTTCCTGCAGGAGAACCCGAGCGGGTATCCACAACTCGATGGTTTTTACACTTTGCCCGGTCGGACCGGGCTGGTTGAGCTGCGCAAACAGCGTGCTCAAAACTCACTGGTGCTGCGCAAGCTTGCCTGGCGGTATGCAAAAATAATGGAACAGCTGCCCTATATTCGGATGGTTGCCCTGACGGGCTCGCTGGCGATGGATAACATAACCCACGGGGCCGATATCGACTATCTGATCGTCACGCAAACCGGGCGGTTGTGGCTGGCGCGAGCGCTGGTCCTGATCCTGGGGCATTTTTCCCGGCTGCACGGCGTTGCGCTGTGTCCCAATTATTTGATCACAATGGACGCAATCTATTTTAACGATCAGAATTTTTACACAGCCCATGAGCTGGCCCATATGGTCCCCCTGGTGGGTTTGGATACTTATACCGAAATCCGGCAGCGCAACCCCTGGGTAACCCGTTTTTTGCCCAATGCTGGCGGGCCGCCGGCTGGCGCGGGGGAATGTAAACCGCTGTCTGCCTTGCCCTTGAAACGGGCCGGCGAAGCCATCCTGTCCACCCCCCCTGGGGATTGGTTGGAGCACTGGGAGATGAAGCGCAAAATCCAAAAGCTTGAACGCCAACAATCCGCCAGCCAGGAAGTGCAGTTTTCGGCTGATGTGTGTAAAGGACATGACCAGCGCCACCAGGCGCGCACCCAGTCTGCCTGGATGGACAGACTGAGCAGGTTGGGAAAGATATGAATTCGATCTTACTGACCCATACCTATTACCTGCGGTTTGATCAGAAGTCATGGGACGCCATGCAGCCTTACCCGCCCTTGGGCACTCTTTATGCTGCCAGTGTTTTGCGCCAGAATGGCTACCAGCCCGCCCTGTTTGACCCAATGCTGGCAGAGTCGGAGCGCCAGTGGGAACTTGCGCTGGAAAAACACCAGCCCAGATTTGCCATCTTTTACGAGGATAATTTCAACTACCTGTCGAAGATGTGTCTGCTTAGAATGCGCCAGGCTGCCTTTCAGATGATCGCAGCAGCCCGCCAGAAGGGGTGTGTGGTGCTGGTCTGCGGGGCAGACGCCAGTGATCATGCCGAGGAATACCTGCGCAGCGGCGCCAACTATGTCCTGGTTGGCGAAGGTGAAGCCACCTTGATTGAACTGCTTGGTCACCTGGAAGGCAGATCCGGCCCCAGCCCTGAGAATATTTTGGGCCTGGCATATTTACGCGATGACCTGCTGCAGTGTACACCGCGCCGGCCAGATATTCGCGATCTGGATGCCATCCCGTTCCCGGCCTGGGACTTGCTGGACATCCAGGCTTACCGGGCCGCCTGGCTTAAGAACCACGCTTATTTCTCGGTGAATGTGGTCACCACTCGCGGCTGCCCGTACCACTGCAACTGGTGCGCCAAACCGATCTGGGGGCAGCGCTACAACAGCCGCAGCCCGGAGAATGTGGTTGCCGAATTAAAGTGGCTGCAAAAGAATTTTGCGCCCGATCATATCTGGTTTGCCGATGATATCTTTGGCCTGAAACCCGGCTGGCTGGAGAAATTTGCCCAACTGGCTGAAAAGGAGGGGCTCCACATCCCCTTTAAGTGCCTCAGCCGCGCCGATTTACTCGCCCGGCCTGGCGAGGTAGCTGCACTTCAGCGGGCCGGCGCCAAAACCGTCTGGATTGGCGCCGAATCAGGTTCGCAAAAAATATTAGATGCCATGGATAAGGGCACCCGGGTGGAACAGATCGCCCAGGTCAGCCGCCTGCTTCACTCGCATGGGATCGAAGTGGGCTTCTTCCTTCAGTTTGGCTACCCCGGAGAGACGCTGGAGGATATCGAGAAAACGCTCCAGCTGGTGCGCGACTGCAGTCCCGATGATATTGGGATCTCGGTCTCTTACCCCATGCCAGGTACAAAGTTTTTTGAAGCCGTCCAGGCCCAAATGGGCGTTCGCCAGAACTGGTACGATTCAAACGACCTGGCAATGTTGTACCAGGGGCCTTTTTCGACTGCCTTTTACCGCCAGCTCCACAGCCTGGTGCATCATGAATTTCGCGCCCGCAAAGCCTACCGGCAGCTGCGCAGGCAGACCACACTGCCCGTCGCTCTGAGATCTGTACTGCGCCTGGCATTTAACCTGGCAGCCTGGCCGGCAGCCCGCTGGCGGCTGAACCGCCTGGCAAGACAGGCCAATCCTCCCCTTCAACTGCCGCATCTGGCCCCGGAACAGGCCGCTGCACCCACCCCACAGGAATCTGGATGAACACGCCGTTTGACACGATCTCCGAAGCTTTTTCGCGCACGGCGGCCCACTACGATGCCTTTGCCGATCACCATCCCAACCTGACGCGCACCCGTAACAAGGTTTACACACATCTTGCCCGGCATCTGCCGCCGGCGGCGCGCATCCTGGAAATCAACGCCGGCACCGGTACGGATGCCAGCGAACTGGCCCGGAGCGGCTTTTCGGTGCATGCCACCGATATCGCCGATGGCATGCTGGCCCGAGCCGAGCAAAAAGCACTCGACCCGGCGCTTGGCGGGCGTATGACGGTTCAAAAATGCTCGTTCACCACCCTTAACCAGGCGGCAGGAGGGCCTTATGACGCCCTTTTCTCGAACCTGGGCGGGCTGAACTGCATCCCCGATCTATCTCCGGTCATCCGCCAGATCCCGGCTGTGCTCAAACCCGGCGGTGTGGTGACCTGGGTGCTGATGCCGCCGGTTTGCCTGTGGGAACTGGCGGAGATCTTCCGCGGCCACCCGCGCCTGGCTTTCCGGCGGCTGGCACGGCAGGGAACGCTCACGCACCTGGAGGCGTTATACTTCAATGTCTATTATTTTTCCCCTGGGAAGGTGCAGGAGTGGTTTGGTCCCAGGTTTGAATTCCTGGCGCTGGAGGGTCTGTCTGTGATCACCCCGACCGCCGAGAGTAAAAATCTGGCCATCCGGCATCCCCGTTTTTATCGGCTGCTGGCCTGGTTGGATGACCGTTTGGCTCCTCTGCCCCTCTGGAACAGCCTGGGGGACTTTTTCATCCTCTCCATGCGTTACAAAGTATGAGTTTCCCCAACTTTCCCAACAAGCACCAACATCCTTCTGTCTTACGGGCGGAAGATATCGTCGCCTACCGCACCCGCCTGGGGCGGATGCCCAAACTAAAACAACTGGACGGGGTTCTGTTTTGCCTGGAGCGCGGTCTGCCAAAGCGGATGCGCTGGCGCATCCCGGTTCGCTCGGCTGGCAGTATGAACGCTGAAGTGCATGAGGTGCTGGGCCGCAAGAAACCCGTCGCCGTTCTAACCAGCTTCGGCGGCGGTTCGCCCATGGTGGTTGAACTGGCAGAAGAGCTGGCTGTGATGGGAGCCCGCCAGATGGTGTTGATGACCTGGGGCGGCGCCCTCCAGCCGGATCTGCGGGCGGGGGATATTGTGGTTTGCAGCCGGGCTGTGCGGGATGATGGCGCTTCACAGCACTACCTGCCGCCTGAGACCTTTGTCCAGGCTGACGCCGATTTGGTTCAGCGCCTGGTCCAGGCCATTCAGGCTGTTGGGGCGGAGTGCCGGGTTGGTTCAACCTGGACCACAGATGCGCCTTACCGTGAAACCAGCGCTGAAATTTTGCATTATCAGGCCGAAGGCGTCCAGGTGGTAGAGATGGAGTCGGCCGGTTTGTTCACCGTTGGGCAGGTGCGCGGTCTCCCGGCTGCGTCGGTGGTGGTGGTGATGGACAGCCTGGCAGATTTGAAGTGGACTGCCCCACAGAAGCTCGACCAGATCATCCAATCCATGGAGCGGGTGTATGCGGCCTGTATCAATGTGCTGGGGTCTGCCTAATGCCAGAGCCTCTGGCTTTCGCCTGCCCGGTCTGCCGCAGCAAGCTGGAAGTGATAGGCCCGGATACCCGCCGCTGCCCGCAGGATGGTATGGTGTTTGAACGCCTGCAAGGCATCTGGCGTTTCTTACCCCCGGCCCGCCTGGCTTATTTCCAGGATTTTATTCAAGATTACCAGACTATTCGCAGCCTGGAAAAGCGCGGCTCACAAGACGCTGCTTATTATCAGGCTCTGCCGGACCGCGATTTAACTGCTCAGATGTCCGCCGATTGGAAGATTCGCTCTGCCAGCTTTTCTGCTCTCATTCGGGAGGTCATCCTCCCCCTGGAACAACAGCAGCCACAGGCAGCGGTCCTCGATCTGGGTTCAGGGAACGGCTGGCTGGCCAATCGCCTGGCGCTGCGCGGCCTGCGGGTGACTGCCCTTGATTTGTTGACCAACGATTTTGATGGCCTGGGCTGTTTTCGCTTTTACAAGGCGCACTATACACCCGCCCAGGCTGAGTTCGACCATCTGCCGTTTGTGGATGGGGTTCATGATCTGGTTATTTTTAACGCCTCGCTTCACTACGCCGTTGACTACCAGCCCACCCTGGTTGAGGCGCTGCGGGTGCTCAAGCCCGGCGGCCAACTGGTGATTCTGGATACGCCGGTTTATCGGGATGGGCGCAGTGGGCAGATGATGCTTCAGGAGCGCACAGCGAAATTTGTAGAGCAGTATGGCATCGCTTCGAACCACCTGCCGAGCCAGGGTTTTCTGACAGACGGTCTCCTCCAGACACTCATGACACGCCTGGGACTCACCTGGCGGATCGTAACACCCTTTTATGGCTTAAGCTGGGCGCTGAAGCCGCTCCTGGCCAGGCTGCGCGGCAGGCGCGAACCGGCCCGTTTTCAGTTGATCATCGCCAGCCGTTCGGGCCAGACTCAATGAGCCTGTTCGATCGCTGCCAGCATCTGCTGCGTGGCCTGGGCAATCTGGGCGACAGCCAGGTCGAAGGCGGCCTGATTGACCCTGGACGGTTTGCGAAAACCGCTGACCTTGCGCACGAACTGTAAGGCCGCCGCCTGGATTTCTGCTTCGGTGGGCGGTTGGTCTGGTTGGCGAAGTTGTTTGATGCTCCGGCACATATTTTCTCCTTGGGCTGATGAGGGGTGATGTGTGCATGCTGCACACATCACCAGACTAATTTATCACAGTTTCCTTTCCAATTGGGGTTCACTGGCCGCTAAGCCGCTTTCACACCCCCCAATATGGACAATCCCAATGGCCTCAGTGAACCCCAAGAAAACGCGCTCCAGATAGCGTATAATTCAGGCACAAAATATTAAACTTACGTCAGTTCGGGCTAAGAGATTTTTGGGTGTTTTTTTGGTGGCGCAGCCACCAAAAAAACACCCAAAATAACCTCTTTTCGACCTAACCCGAACTGGGGTTAAACTTTATGAAAAAGCGAGGACCAGCGATGAAAGTTTTATTTATTGGCGGAACCGGAATAATTAGCTCAGCCTGCGCCGAACTGGCCGTTCAGCGCGGCCTGGATCTGACCCTGCTCAACCGGGCAGCCTCAACCAAACACAGCCTGCCTGCCGGCGCTCACCAGATCGTGGGGGATGTGCTTGCCGATGAACGTCAGGTGGCAAACCTGCTGGCAGATAAACACTTCGACGTGGTCGTGGATTGGATCGCTTTCACTCCCGCCGATATCGAGCGCGATCTGCGCCTGTTCAGCGGCAAGACCGGCCAGTTTGTCTTCATCAGCTCGGCCAGCGCTTACCAGAAACCGCCGGCCCATTACCTGATTACCGAAGAGACCCCGCTCGAAAACCCGTTTTCGGAATATGCCCGCAACAAGATCGCCTGTGAACAGCTTCTGATGGATGCGTACCGCCAGAAGGGCTTCCCAATCACGATTATCCGCCCATCTCTGACCTATGGCCCTTCCCAGATCCCGCTGGCTGGGGCGAGCTGGCAGCACCCCTACACCGTGATCGACCGGATGCGCCGCGGCCAGAAGATTATTGTGCCCGGTGATGGCACTTCGCTGTGGGTGCTGACCTGGAACGGTGATTTTGCCAAGGGTCTGCTGGGCCTGTTTGGCAACCCGGCAGCCGTCGGTGAGGCATTCCAGATCACCTCGGACGAGGTTCAGAGCTGGGACAAAATTTACCGGGCGGCGGCCCAGGCCGCCGGTGTGGAGCCGGACATCGTCCATATCTCCTCCGACCTGATCGCCGCCTACGATGACCATGCCCTGGCCAGCCTGATCGGCGACAAGATCCACAGCGTCGTCTTCGACAACAGCAAGATTAAACGCTTTGTGCCCGACTACCACTGCGAAGTCCCCTGGGCCGAAGGTGTGCGCCGCTCCATCGCCTGGTTTGACGCCGACCCGGCCCGCAGGTCGATCGATATCGATATGAACCGCCGATGGGATAAGATCATCGCAGCTTATCTGGGGGCATTTCCTTAAAATGAATTTTGACGTTCGCAAAAACCAGCCTGGTTTTTGCGAACGTCAATCGATTGGCGGCATCATCTTTTGAGGATGGGCGTATAAATCCGAATCAGGCGCGCCGCCGCCACCTCTCCAGAGAGCGGGCTGGCGTTGCCGGAATTGTCTACGGCGCTGACTGCCAGGTAGACGTTGCTCATCCAGCTTTTCAGCGGGATGCTGTAGCACAGGTTGTTATAGGCATCCCAAACGCCCAGGTCATACACGCCAGGGCGGGTGCCGGCATAAACCCGGTAGGCGGTTACGTCTGGTTCAGGGCTGCGCTCCCAGCACAGATCGGCCCGGTTGTTATTGGATACCCAACGGCCTTGCAGCCCATTCGGCGCGGCCGGGGGCAGGGTATTGGCGACCTGGATTGTCTGGCTGTAGTAGCTGGTGACTGGGGCATTGCGCAGGTCGTCTATGCGCGCATAGAGGTAATAGCTGCCGCTCTCCACCAGGCTGGCATCCCAGACATAACTGCCGCTGGCGGGGTCCAGGCCGCTGGCGATCAACTTGCCATCGGCGTCAGTCTGATCGCTGTCGTAATAGAGGGCCAGCGTTGGCGCATCATCTGGATCCGAAGCGTTCCAGGCGATGCTGTACAGGTTTGCCCCAATCTGCTGGGCGTCTGTGATGGCGGCGTTGGGTGGGAAATTGCTGCCAAGCACATTCAAGACATAATAGTCATTGACGGTCACATTCTCCACGTTGACCCGCCACATTCCGGGCAGCGGGTTGTGGACCACATAATACGAATTTGTGATTACGCTGGTGTAGTACAGGTTGGCGTCTATTCCCGGGGTCAAGGTATGCCCGTTGGGGTCTTGCAGGGAAAGGTTCGGACTGCCGGCTTTCCAGGCCAGCATAAACAGGCTCTGGTCGGTGCTGCCCACCGTGACCGTGTATGTGTCGCGGTATGGCAGATTGGGGATAGGACTGTTGTTTTCAGCCGCCCGGGCAGCCAGCGCCTGGTACTGGCCATTGGATTGGTTGTAGAGCGCATACTGGCTGGCGTCATCCCCATAGCTCAGGCTGCCGCTGACATCCAGGAAAAACGCCTCCTCCCACCAGCCATCCAGGGCCGAAGCGGTTCCTTTGAACCCGTACACAGTGCTGGCGCAGCTGCCATCCACACAGAATTCGCCTAACTCGCAGGCCGCCTCCGCCATGGTGAAGTCCAGCGGGGGTACATTGACGCACACACTGTAACAAGACCAGAGACAGACGCTCCAGCAGTCCTGATACCAGGCGCCTTTTTTAAAGCCGATCGAGACGGTGGCAGAACCAGTGAAGTGGAATTCGCCGCCAGCTTTCCAGACATGCAGGCTGGCAGCGCCGCTGATCGGGTAGGGCGGCGGGTATGTGATATCGACAGAGCCCTGCAGGCCGTTTGATTGGCTGATTGAGAGGGCCGCGTTGGCAGCATCAAAAACCAGCACCTTGAGTGAGCCGCGCAGCCCAAGCCCCGGGTCATCTCCAAGCTGCACCCAAACAGCTGGCGATCCGCTGAGCAGCGGTCCAAGCGGTGGAACTTCCATCTGGGTCTGGAGCGTGCCCGTAATCTGGATCAGGATCTCGGGCAGCGTCACACTGCCTTCCAACCCGGTCAGGACAACCCCTGTGTTACCAATCGGGATGCCTGGCTCAACTGTTCCGCCGATCAGTATATAGCGCAGACCGCTGTTGTCCAGGCGGATGCGGGCGTAAATGGAGCCGCTGTAACTTTGCCCGGGTGAGCTTTTGGTCTGGATATCCAGCAGGTCAAAGCTCATCTCTCCGGTCACTTCATATTTTCCGCCGCCCAACAACGAAAGCGTGACCTCCCCGCCGCCAAAGCTGAACTGATCATCTGTGCCGGGGACTGCCATTTCTGGCAGGGTCAGTTTTACGCCGCCAGCCCCCACCTGGATGCCCGCACTGCTGATGGTCATCATCTCAACCCAGCCTTCCCCGCCCAAATCAAAGGCCTCAGGCAGGGTGACCGAGGCGCGGTAGATGGTTAATCTGCCGCTGCCGCCGGGTGTATAGCTGAAGGTGCAGCGCTCAACACTGAAATTCAGAGCGGCAGCGACAAACTGTAAACTGCCCGGGTCGATATCGCCGCTGACGCTGCCGTCATGGTTGAGGGTAAAACCCAGGCTGGCCAATGGGCTGTTGCCCTCAATTGGATAAATCGTTACGGAGGCGGTCGCCCCAGCCGTGCCCAGGAGGGCGTTAGCTTTGAAGTTTAGCAGCGGGGTGCTCAGATTGATGCCTAGATCGCCCACCCTGTCCAGGTGGAAAACGACATTGTTTTCCAGGTTCAAAGCCCCGCTGGTCGGGTCCACCCGGAACCCCCCGGCGAAGAGCGGCGCCAGTTTGTTGTTATCCAGGATCAATGAAACCAGGCTGGCGCTGCTGGCGTTCAAGAGCAGATTGGTGTAATCGAGGTAGGCTTTGCCATCCGGCCCAAGGGCAAAATAGCCTTTTTGGCTGCTGCCCAGGCGCACATTCCCGCTGGCTTCCCAGAAACCAGAGCCCAAATCGCTGAAGGTGTCGGCATAAACGACCACCACCCCCAGCGTTTTTTGCCCGGTTGGCGTCTGTCCGGCATCAACCAGGCTTCCCAACGGCGTGGGGGTGATGGCGGGGTTGGGTATGGCGGTGGGCGGCGGCGGCAGGGTAGGCGTGGGCGTAATGGTGGCGGTGGGCGCGCCGGCTGGAGTGCTGGTCGGTACGCTGCCACTGGTTGTGAAAGTCCTGACCTGGCTGCTGCCCAGAACCACGCCAGTCGCATCCAGGGCTTCGATTTTCCAATAATAAACGCCGTTTGCATAGATGTCTTTAAGGCCCGGCGTATAAGGTGTATAGGTAGTGTAGTCTGTCAGGACCGTGTCATAGCTGGAGCTAAACGATGGGCTTGAGCTGACTTTCAATCGATAATGGTCCGTGCCCACCAGCGGCCGCCAGCGAAACGAGGGCGTCCCCCCCAGCGTAATCTGATCCAGCGGTTCGAGCAGCGAAATCTCAACCCGGCGTGTAAAGGTGTAAACCTGGCTGGCGGCCAGGTCGCGCCCAGTGCTGTCTTTGGCCGTCACTTTCCAGTAATAGGTGCCCGCTTGATATGAATCTTTCAGGCCCGGTGTGTACGGTGAAAACTCGGGATAGTTGGTCAGAACCTGATCGTACGAGCTGCTCAGGTTGGGTTGGGTGCTGACTTGCAGGTTGTAATGGAAACCGCCAGCCAGGTTTTGCCAGCGAAAAGTTGGGTTTGACCCCCGGCCGGATTGGTTGATCGGCCCAATCAGGTCCAATGCCGTTTGTTTGGTAAAGCTGAATGTTTCGGAAACCGCGATGACGCTGCTGGCAATATCCAGGGCTTCCACCTGCCAGTAGTAAACGCCAACGGCATAGGTGTCGCGATAGCCGGGCGTATACGGGCTGTAACCCAGGTTGGGGGTGAGTACCTGGTCATACGAACCGCTGAAGGCTGGCGTCTGGCTTACGGTCAGCCGGTAGCTGCGGGCGCCGGCTAAAGCCAGCCAGGTAAAGAGCGGATCGTCCGTCAGTCGGGCTGCCGGAGCTGGGTTGACCAGACTGAGCGGGGCGGCCTTGATGAAGCTGCGGGCTGAGCTGACCGCGATGACGCCGCCCGTCTTATTCAGGGCTTCCACTTTCCAGTAATATCCGCCGTTGGGATAGGTGTCTTTATAGCCAGGCGTGTATGGCATATAGGCTGAATTGTAAGACAGAACCTGATCGAAGCTGGTCGAGAAATCCGCTTTCTGGCTGACTTTCAGACGATAGGTGTTGGCTCCTGTGAATGCGCTCCACCGAAACGCCGGATCGCCGCCCATGGTTTCCCCTTCCAGCGGGTAAAGGAGATTCACTGAACCGCTGCCGGCTGGAGGAGGCAGCAGGGTGAACGGGATTCCTGTGCTGTTTTCACCCGGGTTGCCTGCCGCATCCCGTCCTCTTACCCGCCAGTAATACACACCGGGCGCCAGGTTGTCGCTGGGGATCAGGAAGCTGTTATAAGTGGTGAAGGTATTCAAGACGGGGATAAAGCCAGGCTCAGAAGACAATTCGAGCATGTACGATGCAGCCCCAACCGAGGTCTGCCAGGAAAAAGCCGGCAGGCTGATCGATGTGTTGGCAGCTGGCGACAATGGCTGCGGAGCGGGCAGCCGGAGCGTAAACCGGCGAGCCAGGCTGCACGTTCCCAGGCTGCCCCCGCTGTCCAGGCTGCAGGCCCGCCAAAAATAAGCCCCAGGCAGAATAGTCTGATTGGGGATCAGGCTGCTGTTCGTTGTCAGAAAGGTGTATGGAATGTTGTTGAAGTCTTCGGTCAGGCTCAAATCGACCTGGTAGCGGTATGCCCCTGGTCTGGGCTGCCAGGTCAGCGCCACCTGAGCCAGAGAGGCGAAATTAGCCGGCTGTTTCAAGACGGGCGGCGGCAGATCCTGGGTAAAGATCCAGGCCTGGCTGGGCGTACCGGCATGGTCGTGGGCATCCATACCGGTTACCCGCCAATAGTAAGTCCCTGGCGCCAGCGGATCAACGGGCGTCAGACTGGTGTTGTAGCTGGTGTAGGTCAGGGCAACCGGCGCAAAGTTGGGAGATTGGCTGATCTCGAGTCGGTAGTAGGCCGCACCATCCACTGCAGACCAATCGAAACCCGGGACGCTGACCGCGCTGGCAGGCAGCGGCGCCAGATGGGCAGGGGCGGCGATAATTTTCTTGAAATTCGTGCTGGGGCTCCACTCACCTGGCGCATTGGCCGCGTCGATGGCGCGCACTTTCCAGTAAAGGGGGGTGTTTGGCAGGTTAGCGGCATCAGCGGGGGTCAGCTCCAGCAGCCGGGAGGTGAGTGTCAGGTATGCCAGGTTTGGGTCACTTTGCGGACCGATTTGAACTTCATATTTCGCCGCCCCGCTGACTGCCAGCCAGGTGAAGGTTGGGGTGACCAATTCTGTCCCTGCGCGTGGCAGCAGCGGCTGCGGAGCGGGCAGCGCTCCCAGGGCAGTTTGAAAATTGAGTAAACTGATCAGACTCCCACTGAGCGAAATGATACAAACAACCCCTAAAATTTGCCTTACGGTTAGCTTCTTCATTCGCCGCCTCCATATGAATATTTAGACACAGCGATACCATCTACTACCAGTAAGTTCCCATAATTAGCATAGCAAATAAAGCGCCTGTTTGTCAAATGAAAAGCTGTGACTCTGGCAAACACAAAGCCAGCTGCCCGGGTCTCAATCTCGCATTTGTCATCTAGAATTAATCTAAATTTGGTATGATTTATCCATTATGATCTTTCACCCACCACCCGTCTGATTATATACAGGTATGGACGAACCCAAAACTGCCCGCTTCGGATCCTTTCGCCCATTTCTTATCCGTGTTCGCGCCTGGCTCAAACGTGCCGCCCCCTTTGGCGCCGGAGTCCTGGCGACTTTTATCGCCCTTGTCCTCTACAATCTGGTTTTCCCCGCTCCACGTCCCTTAACTCAACAAGAAATGAATACCACCGTCCAGCAATTGCTGGCCTCGGCCACCCCTGCGCCGTCTTATGCCGAGCAGGTCTATGCGATCATCGAGCCGTCGCTGGTGCTGATTCGCACCCAGGAGATTGATGAGGATGGTGAGGTGGACAGCGGGCTGGGCAGCGGGGTGATCATCAACAGCGCTGGCGACATTTTAACCGCCCTGCATGTCGTAACCGGCACCCAGGTCATCTCGGTGACTTTTGCCGATGGCACCCGCTCGTTTGGGATGATCTACCTGGCCCAACCCGAAAATGACATTGCCGTGCTGAAGACCGAAAAACTGCCCGACCCGCTCGTCCCGGCGGTTCTGGGCAACCCGAATGCAATGCGGGTGGGCGATGAAGCCTTTGTGGTTGGGCATCCGTTTGGGCTGTACGGTTCGATGAGCGCCGGGGTTATCTCGGGCTTTAACCGCCATTTCAAGACCTCGGACAGCTCGTATGAATTGGAAGGGCTGATTCAAATCGACGCGGCCGTCAACCCGGGCAATTCGGGCGGGCCGCTGCTGAACCGCGAGGGGCATGTGATTGGGATTGTGGAGGGCATCCTCAACCCGGACGGCCGCGAGGCCTTCGCCGGGATTGGTTTTGCGGTCACTATTACCAATGCCATCTCCGGTTTTGGTTCACCCCCAGATTAAGATTTTCCTCTCAATAACGAGGACTGTAACACCCCTCTTTATTGCGAAGATCCAGTACGTTCATAAAAGGAAGACCCTATGGAGCAAAACAACATACACCATCCCATGGAACAGGTTTTGTACGAGGTCAAAAAGATCATCGTCGGGCAGGATAATCTGCTGGAGCGGATGGTCGTGGCGCTGCTGGCGCGTGGCCATATCCTGGTGGAAGGCGTGCCCGGCCTGGCCAAGACGATGGCCATCAAGACCCTGGCCGAAGCGGTTGGCGGCGATTTCAAACGGATCCAGTTCACCCCCGATCTGGTGCCCGCCGATCTGATCGGCACCCGCATCTACAACCAGAAAAACGGCGAATTTAACACCGCCCTTGGCCCGGTTTTCACCAACCTGCTCCTGGCCGATGAAATTAACCGGGCCCCGGCCAAAGTTCAGAGCGCCCTGCTGGAAGTGATGCAGGAACGCCAGGTGACCATTGGGCGTGAGACCTACAAAGTCCCCAATCCCTTCCTGGTGCTGGCGACCCAAAACCCGATCGAAACCGAGGGCACCTACCCCCTGCCCGAGGCCCAGGTGGACCGCTTTATGCTCAAGGTCCTGGTTGGCTACCCCAGCCCGACCGAGGAATTTGTGATCGTCGAGCGCATGACCGGCGCTCTGCAGGCGGTTCAAAAGGTGCTCACCACCGATCAACTCCTGGAGCTGCAGAAAAAGGCGGACCAGGTGTATGTGGACCCGGTCTTGATCGAGTTTGCCGTCAAGATCGTCAGCGCCAGCCGCAAACCGCAGGAAGTGGGCCTGAAGGATCTGCGGCGCTATATGATGTTTGGCGCCAGCCCACGCGCCTCAATTAACCTGATCCTGACCGCCCGAGCCCTGGCATTTGTGCGCGGCCGCAGCTATGCCCTGCCGCAGGATGTGCTGGATATGGTCTATGATGTTCTGCGCCACCGTCTGGTGCTGTCTTATGAAGCCCTCTCCGACAATGTCAGCGGCGATGAGATTGTCAGGAAAATTTTGGAGCGTATCCCGGTCCCGGTTGTCCCCCTACACGAACATGCCCGATCCTTCGGCAGCGCCTGAGCGCATCCTGCAGCGCATCGAGTGGCAGATCGTCCGCAAGCTGGATGGGATGCTGCAGGGCGACTACCGCAGCCTGTTCTACGGGTATGGGGTCGATTTTGCCGATCTGCGCGAGTATCAGGCAGAGGATGATATCCGCTATATCGACTGGAACGTGACGGCCCGCATGGATACGCCCTATGTCCGCCAGTACATGGAAGACCGCGAGGTGACCGCCTGGTTTCTGCTCGATCTCAGCCCTTCGGTAGATTTTGGCGGGCTCAAGAGCCAGAAGCGGAGCATGCTGATTGACTTCGCCGGGGCCATGGCCCGCATTCTAACCCGTCACGCCAATCGGATTGGGGCCGTATTGTACGCCAGCCAGGTGGAGCGCACCATCCCCGCCCGCAGCGGACGGATCCAGGTGCTGCGCCTGATCAATGACCTGCTCCGCCAGCCGCATCTGGCCCGTTCACCCTTCACCGATCTGACCCCCCTGATTTACAGCGGGTTGAACACAATCAAACGCCGGTCGCTGGTCTTTGTGGTTTCTGATTTTATCTGCGCCCCCGGCTGGGAAAAGGCCCTGAGCCTGCTCAACCAGCGCCACGAGGTGATGGCTGTCCGCCTGTGGGACCCGCACGAGGTGGAGCTGCCGGATATTGGGCCGGTGATCCTGGAAGACGCCGAAACCGGTGAACAGTTGTATGTGGATACCCACGATGTCCGCTTTCGCCAGCGCTTCGCTGAGGCCGCCCGGCGGCGTGAGCTTGAGCTTTCCCAGGCCTTCAAACGCACGGGGGTGGATGTGCTTTCGCTCTCCAGCCAGGAAGACCTGGCCGGCGCACTCGTGCGCTTTGCTGCCCTGCGCAAACAGCGCCACCAGCAGCACGCCGGCCAATTTCAGACCGGCGGGCTGGCCCTGCACAGTCTGCTGAACAGACCAGAAGGGAGCTGATTGGATGGAATTTGAATGGCCCGCTCTGCTCTTGCTACTCCTTTTGGCGCCCGTTCTTGTGCTTGTCTACCTGCGGGCTCAACGCCGCCGCCAGCAGATGGCAGCCCGATTTGCCAGCCTGGGCGTGGCTGCGACCGGCGCCGGCTGGCGCCGGCATATCCCGCCGGGCCTGTTTTTGCTGGGCCTGGTCTGCCTGCTGCTGGCTTCGGCCCGCCCCCACACCACAGTTAGCCTGCCGCGCCGGGAAGGCACGGTTATCCTGGCTTTTGATGTCTCGGGCAGCATGTCGGCCGAAGATATGCAGCCGAACCGGATGGAGGCGGCCAAGGCTGCTGTCCAGGATTTTGTTGAACGCCAGCCGGAGAGCATTCTGGTGGGGGTGGTGGCATTCAGCGACTCGGGCTTTTCGGTCCAGCATCCTACCAATGACAAAGCCGAGATCCTGGCAGCCATTAACCGGATGAAACCCCAGCGCGGCACAGCCCTGGGCAGCGGAATCCTGGCTTCGTTGAACACAATCACCTCTGGCAATGCCGCCAACTGGGTCGCACCCAAAGTCTTCAGCAACCTGACGCCCGAACCAACCGCCACCCCAACCCCCATGCCGCCCGGCATCTACCAGCCGGCGGTGATCATCCTCCTGACGGATGGCGACAACAACCAGGACCCCGACCCGCAGGAGGTGGCCCAGTTTTCGGCAGAGCGCGGCGTGCGGATTTATACCATCGGGATAGGCTCTGAGGCCGGGGCAACTGTCACGGTCAATGGATTTACCGTCCATACCGAGCTGAACGCTGACCTGCTGCGGGCGATCGCCGAAACGACGGACGGTGAATATTTCCAGGCGCAGACCGAAGAGGACCTGCACAAGATTTATGAGACCATCACCCCGCAGTTTGTCGTCAAACCCGAAAGCACAGAAGTGACCGCCCTTTTTGCGGCTGGTGGTCTGCTGATTTTTCTTTTGGCCGGTATTTTTTCACTGGTCTGGTTCAGCCGGCTGCCCTGAGCCTGTTGATCCAGCCGCTAGATTGGAGCAAACCCTATGGCTCTGCTGTGGCCCGCCTCCTTGTTGTTGTTAGGCCTGATCCCGCTGTTTCTGGCCCTCTATTTCTGGGTTCTCAGGCGCCGGAAACGCTTTACCATTCGCTATTCCAGCCTGAGCCTGGTGCGGGCTGCCCTGCCCGAGCGCGCCAACTGGCGGCGTTATATCCCGCTGGCCCTGTTCTTGCTGGGGCTTGCCAGCCTGGTGCTGGCCCTGGCCCGGCCGGTGACGATCGTCAGTATCCCGACCGACCAGACCACCATCATGCTGGTTTTGGATGTCTCCGGCAGTATGCGCCAGCGTGATATTGCCCCCAGCCGGCTGGTGGCGGCCCAGGAGGCTGCCCTGAATTTCATCGAAAAGCAGAATGCTGGCGCCCGGATCGGTCTGGTGGCTTTTGCCGGCTTTGCCGAACTGATCCAACTGCCCACCAGCGACACAGAAGATCTGGAAGCCGCCATTCTCAGCCTGACCACCGGGCGGCGCACGGCGATTGGCAGCGGCATTTTGAAGGCGATTGACGGCATTGCCGAGATTGATCCTTTTGTGGCTCCCAGCACCGGCTACGGATCGGGCGGGGTTGAGCCTGCTCCTGTCCCGCCCGGCGCCTATGCGGCCGCCATCATTGTGGTCCTGACGGATGGGGTCAGCAATTCCGGCCCCGAACCGCTGGAAGCAGCTCAGCAGGCCATTACCCGCGGTCTGCGGGTTTACACGATCGGCTTCGGTACGGAAGAAGGTTCGCCGATCACCGATTTTCCCCAGTTTGGGGGTGGATCGGGAGACCGGTTTAACGGGGGCGGCCCGCCGCCCGGCTTCCGGCGCGGGATTGATGAGGAAACACTCAAGCAGGTCGCCGATGCAACTGGCGGGCAGTATTTCGCCGCCTCCAGCGCCGAAGAACTTAACAGCGTCTTTGACAGCCTGCCCACCAACCTGATCACCCGCCATGAAACCACCGAGATCAGCTTTGCCTTCACCCTGGCGGCGGCGCTGTGTGTTGGGGCTGCGCTTGTGCTTGGTCAGCTCTGGCAGCCGCTGTTGTAAAGTCTTCTTTTGATAAATTAAAAAGGAGTTGTGGCTGTCCAAAAAATAATTTGGAAAGCCACAACTCCTTTTAATTTGCTATTCGAATCGATATTTTCTATAATGATATAGACAACAACGACGGTTGTTCGCACATTTTTTTGTCATCGGTTGTTCCCTCACTGCTGGAGAAAAATATGCATACAAATTCGCGTTCTTTGCTTCCTGTTTTGCTGGCATCTTTACTTATGTTGGTGACTGGTGGTGCGCTCGGCGCAGGCTCGGAAGGCGCTTCAGTTGCCCGACAGGTGTTAGGTCCAAATGTTGACCCACCCAATGAAATTCATGGCTTCAGTGGCAATACCGTGACCGCCGGGGTTTATGGCGCCACAATTTCTGGCGGCGGGAACCTCGGGTATGAGCACCTGGTCACCGATCATTATGGGGTGATAGGGGGTGGTTACAACAACCGGGTGGGCAACAACGACGCCACTCTGGATAATGCACGTTTTGCCACAATTGGCGGCGGTTGGGGTAATGACGCCACGGCAGTCTGGTCAACCATTGGCGGCGGGGCGGTCAATCAGGCTACAGGTGATATGTCCACTATCGCCGGTGGGCAGACCAACCAGGCGACCGGGCAATCCTCCTCGGTTGGGGGTGGCAGCAATAATGTTGCCTCCGGCTATGAATCTACGATTAGCGGCGGTGGTAACAATCAGGCTACCGGTATGTCCAGCGCCGTCGCAGGCGGGCAGGCGAACACAGCAGGCTCCTTTGCAGCGGTGTTGGGCGGTTCTACGAATTCCGCCAGTGGCAATTATTCGACCGTACTTGCCGGTCAGAACAACCTGGCAGCCGGAATTTCCAGCCTGGCGGCTGGCAATCGCGCCAAAGCCAACCATACCGGCGCCTTTGTCTGGGCCGACTCGACCAACGCCGACTTTGCCTCCACTGCCGCCAACCAGTTTTATGTGCGCGCCTTTGGCGGAGTAGGTTTTTTTACCAATGGCGCCGGGCTGACGGTGGATGGGGTGGCTGTGCAAAACCGCGTAACGGGAGCCTGCTCACCTGGAATGGCAATCAAGTCCATTAATTCGGATGGATCTGTAAACTGTGAGATTATCTCCGGCGGTGGCGGCAGTTACACGGCAGGAGCCGGGCTGGCGCTGGTTGGTTCAGAGTTTTCGTTGACCAATCCGTTTCGCCTGCCCCAGGCTTGTGTGTCGGGCGCAATTCCAAAGTGGAACGGCACGAATGGTTGGAACTGCGGACTTGACGCCAACACTACCTACACATTTGGAGCCGGCCTTGTTGTCGATCCCTCCAATCAAGTGACGCTTAGCAGCCAATACCGCCTGCCCTCCTGTCAAAATGGGCAGGTGCCGAAGTGGAACAATACCAGTAAGTTGTGGGAATGCACGAACTACAGCACGTACACCGCTGGAACTGGATTGAGCCTGAGCGGCAGCAAGTTTTCCCTCGGCGCCAGTTATGTCGTACCGCAGTACTGCAGTAACTTGCAAGTGCCGAAGTGGGACGCCCAATCCAAAGCCTGGGTATGCGGCGCAGACAATACGGGTCTAACCAATGTATATGTTGATGCCTACGGCAATGTGGGTATTGGCACAACCAGCCCCCAACGTGACTTGGATGTTCAATCCAATCAGCCGTATGTGCGCTTTGAGGATACCGATGGCGGAAGCGATTGGGAAGCTGGCGCATATGGTAACAATCATCGTTTTGTGATTGCCGAGGTTATTAACGGCACACCCAATACCAGGCTCTCAATCAAAGAGGGTGGTGAGGTGGTCGTAGGATCGCTAACGATAAACGACGGCATGGATTTGGCCGAGCCTTTCTCTATTGCGCGCACCGAAAATAACGGCGAACTGCCGGTCCAGCCCGGCATGCTGGTTTCGATCGACCCGGAGCATCCCGGGCAGCTGGCGCTCAGTCAGACGGCGTACGATCACAAAGTGGCAGGCTGCGTCAGTGGAGCCAACGGCTTGAACCCGGCGATCATCCTCAAGCAGGAGAACATGGTCAGCGAGGATAGCTTCCCAGTGGCGCTTTCCGGACGCGTTTACTGCTGGGCAGATGCATCCTACGGCGCAATCCAGCCAGGCGATCTGCTCACCACGTCGAATACGCCGGGCTTTGCCATGCTGGTCAAAGATTATCAGCAGGCAATGGGCGCAATCATCGGTAAGGCGATGAGTGTGCTCGAATCCGGAAAGGGTTTGATCCTTGTTTTGATCACCCTGCAGTAGGCGGGAGGTGTTCAATGAACATGCTTCGATCTCACCAGTGCGCCCCTTTCTCTGGCAAAAGTTTCTTGAATTTTGCGATGAAAATGCTGAGGCGCGGTTTAATTTTTTCAGGTTCAATTTTGGTGGCTGTTTGCCTGCTGCGGTTCACCGTGTTAGCCGCCGGAGAGTTTCCAATGGATGCCGCACAAACTCAGGCTGTTATCGAGATAAACCATCTCCCGAATTTCGCGACTGCTCAGGCATTTATTCAGGCATCCCCCTCGGCTGGTTTTCGCGCTTATGTCAATTCTTCTGAGGCAGATTACCAGTCAATCGAATTTTCGGGGAATCGTCTTATTGCTCAGGGATTTTCTAAAATTGAAGAAGCAATAAAGGCTGTCCCCGTGGGGGGGACGATCTATCTTTGCTCAGGTCAGCATGCATTCAGCGGTACACTCACCAAATCGATGACGTTTCTGCCCAGCCAGGACCCAACCTTTTGTGAAAAAGTCAACGGCAATGCACTGGGCAGGAGCACAATCGCCCCGCTGCCAGCCATGCAGGGATTTACTGGCTGTGAACCAGGGAATCGTGATTGCAATATTTGTGTCAAGGAAACCGAAACTGCGTTTCGGAATCTGAATTTAAGTCGTGCAGCTTTTGCCTTTGATCTTAATGGCCACCCTACCCCCCAGTTTGATATCTCCGAAATGGATTTTCATGGACATTGGCAGGGTGTCCAGCGTTTTGATGAAAGCAAGTCTTCCTATCTGATCGCCAGCCGAGATATTATTCAAGACGCCAATGGAGCCTTATGGTCTGGATTTGCTATCATCCAAAATGGGAAGGTCATAAAGACAATTCGGATGGACAAAATAAACACCCATGTCGGAGGAATCCAGGTTATGGGCAACATCCTGGCGATGGGCGATCCCGTCGTCAATTTTATTGATATTTCTTCTCCGGCGAAATCGAACAAAGATTTTACTTATTACAGCCTGCCCACACGCGGATTTTCAGAAGCGACTGCGGTTGCTATGGCAAAGCTGAAGAATGGACGGTACCTGGTTGCAGTGGCGGCAGGGGGAACCAAATATATCGATTTTTATGTCTCTGATCCGGGGGTATCCTGGCCTTTTGCTGTAGATAGTAAAAACCTGGTTCAATTCTCGATTTTGGACCGCTGGTATCCCGGTGAATTGAACAGAGGTATCTGGAATGATTTCCAGGGAATTAACCTGGTGACCGATTGCAAAGATGGTGCGCTTTACTTGATTGCCACAGGAAATATCCACACCAGTTGGACCCCTCATTTTGATGGCAAGTACCTGCCAATCGGTAAAGATACGGCTGTTTTGTATAAATTGTCTGTCAATGGAAATCAGATTAAGCTTGCGCAGATTGGGAAGCCGCTGGAATTTGGTATGGAGCGACCTGCCTACTCGAATGACTTTCTTGGTGAAATTGCCCAGTTAGGAATGAAGCTTGTTTGGGCCAGCATGCGGTCGTTGATGAATGAAGATGGGGGCAATTTTGATGCTGGCGCAGGTGTTTTTGTAAATTCCAAAGGTCAACTTCTCTTATACGCCACCCAGCACGGAGCCATCGAAAGTGGTGGTAAGTATTACACCAACTTCACAGAGTTTCGATATCCCAATTCAATTGGACTGACCAACCAAAAGCCCAAAGTCAGTGCGCTGGGCGGTGTCAAAGGGGCGATATTGATTGTAGAAAATATTGGCAAGATCAGCAAAACCGGTTTTACTTTGGTGGTCCATTGGGCTGGTAACAAGGGTGACAAGTATGTTCTGAAACCAGTTGCCAAAGCTGGCGGCTGGATCTGGGATAACCTGACCTGCATTTTTTATTATTGCTGGGACAGCCAGAACGAGCCCGCCATTGTCCAGGATGATGAAGCGGAGTTTTTGCTGCCGCGTGCCCCGCTGACCAGCACGCTTGGCGTGACGTATTACTATACAGTGACAGTGATGGACGAGTACGGCAATGAGAGCTTGCCATCGGATGTCATCACGGCAACTCTTGGCAGGGTGGATATCAGCATACCAGACATCAACATCCCGCCGGGCGGGCAGGTTTCCGTTCCGCTGCAGCTTGCCAATGGCGGCGGATTGGTGGTCTGCGCTGCACAGCTTCCGATTCTCTATGATTCGAATGTGCTCTCGCCAACCCTGGTGACGCCGGGCAGCCTGGCTCCGGCTGTCCCCTGGTATATGGATGTGATCACGCCCGGGATCCTGGTGGCAACGGCCTATACGCCGACGGTTATGCCGGTGCAGGCATACGGCAGCGGGTCAATTTTGGAAATTGCGTTTGAGGTGTTGGGCGGGGAGGGTACTTCCAGCCCCATTACGATTGATCCGGCAGGCGCCTGGCTGGCAGACTGCGAGCTGCCTGGGGTGGATCTGGCGCTGGATGTGAGCGATGAGGGCCTGGTGCAGGTTCACGGCGACTACCAGCCCGGCGACATGAACGGGGATGCGATGGTCACCAACCTGGATGCCCAACTTGCGCAAAAAGGTGCGGTTGAAATGATTTCCGCTGCACCGGAGCAGGTCAAAGCTGGCGATTTGAACGGTGACGGCAGGCTGACCTCCGCTGATGCCGTGCTGATCACACGCAAGGCGGGCGGGCTGCCGCTGGTTCCGGTTCAAGACCTGCCCGCGGCAGACCTGCTGGCAGCCACCGCCGGACTGACGGTCACGGTCTCCGCGCCGGATGGCGTACTTATCCCTCAGAATGGCAGCACCTCGGTTCCGATCTCGTTTTCCAGCCTGGATAACCTGGCGGGCGGCGACCTGGTAATTGTGTATGACGAGCAAGCGCTGGCGTACAGCGGGCTGAACCCGTTGAGCGCCGCGGCCAACATGGAAATTATTACCCATGAAGCCATCACCGGAACAATCCGGATCTCGCTCAAGCCCAAACCAGGGTTTGAGAACCAGCCTGCTGTTGGCAGCGGGGCGCTTTTTGAACTGCGCTTCAGCGATGTGTTCACCACCCAGGGCAGCACGCCGACGGCTCTGCTGCTGGTGGATGCGCGCCTGGTGGACGCCTTTGGCCGCGACTTCGCCCTCTCCACGAATCCGCTTGGCGTCGCCACGCATGATGGCAGCCTGAGCGTGGTGGATGAACGCGCACCGGCGGTGATCAGCACCAGCCCTGTTCCGGGAGATTATTTTGCTGATCCGTTTGGCACGATCCGGGTCGAATTTAACGAGGGGATGAATCCTGCCAGCCTGGCGGTGGGGTTCAATCCATCTTTCTCGTACACAGCCACATGGAATTCATCCCAGCGCGCCGTGACGTTTTATCCCAGCCCTGGGTTAATTCAGGGGAAGCGTTACAGTGCCTCGCTTGTGGCGGAGGATGTGACCGGCAAACCATTGGCTGCTGTGCACGGTTGGGTATTTACCACCACCCTGGTGGATATCCTCCCGCCGCAGGTAGTCTCCGTTCTGCCGGTTACCGGCACAGTCGATGTCAGTCTTCATCCGGCGTTGGTGTTGAAATTCACCGAGTCGATCGATCCGCTCAGCCTCCAGTTGAACCTCGCCCCGCTGCCGGTTGGCGGGTTGGAACCATTTATTGACTGGGGAATGGATTGGAATTTAGACCAAACGGTGGTGACCATGACCGTCCCAATCACCCTGTCGTATGGGACACAGTACAACTTGAATTTACAGGCCTTTGACATGGCGGGCAACGCGCTGCCAACGCCTTATGTCTGGTCCTGGCGCACACTCCCATATATTTGGAAGCTGTTCCTCCCGGTAACCAAACGCTGACCGAATTGGGCTATCCAAAAAAGTATTTTGGACAGCCCGCTTACAACCAACTATAGGAATATTGGGGATCACGCACTCCCTTCAGGGGGGCGTGATCCCCAAACCGTTCCATTGGGATAGCCCCAACAGCAAACCTATCAGCCGGTCACATGATCCGACAGCCGGTGCATCAGCCCGCGGGTGTTGGCGTACAGCTCGCGGTAGATCCTGTAATTGAAATCGTACACCGCCCGATGCTCGCTTTGCGGGTGCAGGGTCTCTTTAATCTTGACCCATTCTGTCACCTGTGCCAGGTTCTTGTATAAACCAATCCCCACGGCCGCCAGGAAAGCATCGCCATAGCTGGCACCGATCTGCTGCTCGGGCACCAGCAGGTCCACCCCGCAGTTGTCGGCCACGATCTGCAGCCAGAGCGGGTTTTTGGTGCCGCCGCCCACTGCAAAGACCCGTTTTGGGCGCACCCCTTCCTGCTCCATCATCTCAAAGTTGTGCCGGATGCCGAAGGCCACACCTTCCATAATGGCCCGGTAGATATCGCCGCGGGTGTGTTTGAGGCTTAAGCCAAACCAGACGCCCCTGGCGCGCGGGTCGTGGATGGGGGTGCGCTCGCCTTCAAAGTAGGGCAGGGCGATTAACCCCTTGCAGCCCGCCGGGGACTGGGCTGCCTGACGGGCCAGGGCTGCAAATGCGTTTTCGCCGCCGTTTTTCTCGCTTTCCATTTCCATGCCGCCTAACTGGTTGCGGAACCAGGTCGTCAGGCTGCCGGAGGTGGACATGCCGCCCAGGTAAGCATAGGCGCCGTCTTCCAGAAAGTTGGAAGACCAGAAGTGCTGCGTGCTTTGCAGGACATCGGTCTTCATGATGAAGAAAATGCTGCTGCCGAACATCAGCATCATATCCCCGAACTCTGCCAGACCGGTGCTGATCGCCTCGGCCGAGGCGTCGGTGGTGCCTGCCGCCACCGGGGTGCCCTCCGCCAGACCAGTTTCGCGGGCGGCTTCAGCCGTGACTGTGCCCACCACGGCGTGGCTCCAGCTTGCCTGGGGCAGGCGCTCCAGCGGGGTGATCAGGCTGGCGGCCTCGGCTGACCACTGCTTGTTCCGAACGTCGTAGAGCGGGGCGTATTGGCCGGCGGTGTAAATATCAATCGAGGCCTTGCCGGTCAGTTTGAGCACCAGGTAGGCTTCGCTGGTCAGGAACCAGCGGGTTTTGGCGTAAATTTCGGGCTCATTGTTGCGGATCCAGAGCACCTTGGCTCCCGAAGCCTGCGAGGAGAGGCCCGAGCCGGAAATCTGGACAATCTTTTCCTTACCCAGCTCTTGCTCCAAAAAGTCAATCTCTTTGCTGGCCCGGGTATCGATCCCGTATAAAATCCCGGGGCGCAGGGCGTTGCCGTGTTCGTCTACCGGCAGCACACACGAACCGATCCCGCTTGTGCCCACCCCCAGCACCTGCTTCGGATCAACCCCCGATTTTTGGAAAAGGGCTTTGACAATGCTGACGAAATCGTGCCACCAGACTTTGTCGGCGTCGTGTTCAAAGAACCCCGGCCGCGGCATGTCCATGCTGTGGGGCACGCTGTGTGAGGCCACCAGGGTCCCGTTTGCCCGCACCAGAACGCCCTTGGAAGAATATGTGCCAATATCCACGCCGATCAAATAACCATCTTTCATTGCAGCAGCTCCTCTTTGTGACGTGCTACTTTGACCGATTTGCGCAGCAAAACGGTCAAAGTTGGAATATCCCATTTTGGTAAATTAAGCGCTCGTCCAGGTAGATTTCACCCTGCTTGCGCATGTCTTTGACAATATCCCAGTGCAGGGCAGATTTGTTTGTCCCGCCGGTTTGCGGGTAGGCCCGCCCCAGGGCAATATGAATCGTGCCGTCTATTTTTTCGTCCAGCAGAATATCATGGCAGAAAAACTTCAGCCCCGGGTTGACGCCGAAGGCAAATTCACCGATCCGGCTGGCGCCCGGGTCAGTCTGCAGCAGGCTCTGGAAAAAATCCTGGTTGGTGCTGCACTCGGCCTCAATCAGCTTCCCCTGCTGCCAGCGCAGGCGGATGTTGTCCATCAGCCTGCCGGCCATCACGCCCGGGTTCTCGAAGGTGATCTGCCCATCCAGGCTGGTCTCATCGGGTGAGGTGGCAATTTCACCGTCCGGCAGGTTAATCCGCCCGTCGCCCACCATCCAGCTCCGCCCGGCGACCGAAAAACTCAGGTCGGTGCCCGGGCCCACCACCCGCACCCGCCGGCCCTGGCCCAGGCGCTCGGCCCAGGCCTGCCACTCGCGGCATGCTGCTGGCCAGTCGAGCAGGCAAGCCTCAAAGAACATCTCCAGCAGGCTGTCCTGATCCACCCCGGCCTGCTGGGCCAGGGCGGCGTTGGGCACGCGCAGCAGGCACCAGCGGGTCTTCTGCCAGCGCAGGGCCGAAATTTTGCCCATGCTCTGGCGCAGGTCAGCCAGCCGGCTGGCGGGGATGTCCCAGAAGACAGCCGGGTTGTGAGCCCCGCGCAGCCCCAGGTAAACATCGGCCCACTCCAGGCCCATGGCTTCCAGCTCCGGTGTCCAGCCGATCTGCTCCGGGCTGCCGTGTTGCAGCAGCAGGCGGTTCAGTTCCTCCGACTGGAACAGGACCTGGGGCAAAGCCCCGGCCTGAATGCAGGCCGCATAGACGGCCTTCAGCAGCGGGAAGGTTTCGGGCTCCATAAAGCCGATCAGCACCCGCTCGCCCGGTTGGACGCCGGTGGAGTAGTTGACCAGCAGATCGCCCAGTTTCTGCCAGCGCGGATCCATTTACAGCCCGCTGCGGAAGGCTTTGACCCGCTCCATAAACTCGCGCACCCGCTGCACGTCAACCTCATTCCAGATGTAGCCATCGCGCTTGAAGGTCGTGCCGGTCACGGCGCCGTCTGCAATTCTGAGCTGCTGCTCGACATTGTTCAGGCGCACGCCGGTATTGGCAAAGACCGGCGTTTCGGGCACGGCGTCTTTGACCTGCTTGAGCACCTGGGCGTCGGTTTCGGCGCCGGCGGTGATCCCCGATACGCACAGGCCGTCGGGCTGGGTGTTGAAGACGGTGGAGCGGGCAATGCTGACCATATCCCGGGCTGCCAGGTAAACCGAAGCCTCCGGGAAGATGTTGAACAGCAGCCGGACGTGGTCGCCGTGAATGTTGTGGCGGTGGCGGATCACCTCGCCGCAGTTGGTGTTCCAGACCCCAAAGTCGCTGGCGTAAGCGCCGGTGAAGATCTCACGCACAAAGCTGGCCCCGGTCGCCACCGCCAGGTCAATTGAGGCGCTGGCGTCCCAGAGCACGTTGACCCCATAGGGGATATTCAGGGCCGGCTTCAATTCGGTCACAATCCGGGCCATGCAGGCCGTGGTGACCGGCTCGACCTTGGTCAGGTAGGGCAGGCTGCGCTCGTTGGAAAACATGACCGCATCCACCCCGCCCGTCTGCAGGGCCAGCATGTCGGCCCGGGCCCGCTCGATGACCCAGTCCAGCCCCTTGTGCGGGTCGTAGCCGGGGTCGCCGGGCAGCGCTTCCAGGTGGCACATGGCGATGACCGGTTTTATGGTTCCAAAGGTGTCTTTAATCCACTGCATAATCGCTCCATTCAAGAGATTTTTTGGTATTTTAGGGGCGGCGCAGCCACCCCAAAAACACCAAAACAACTCATGTATCTTACCCCGACCTGGATGGAGCGTCAATCTGTGCTGTGCGCGAGGCCTGGCGATTTGGCCTCCAGGGCGTGCTACAACGAAGAAACTGCGAACGACAGGATTTGGCACAATGTGTAGGGTGCGGGTTCCTGGTTTGGCAAATCAAATGACCATTTCCGAAAACCCGACCTGTTAGGCCGCTCCTGACAGGTCGTACTCGTCCTGCCGGGTCATCGTTTCTGGCGAGGCACCGTTGATCGGTTGGTACCCGCCCTACACAAGAGGCGGTGACATGGGTAGGGGCGCCCTGGTTGGCATTTATCTGTATTTCCTTAATATAAAGGGGCGCCCGGTTTTGGCCGCGCCTGGGCGACCGGCGGTGAATACACCGCGGCGGGCTCGCCCCTACACCGGATGGCGTTACTCTGACATAGATGGGCATAGCCCAGAGCGAACTCACAATGACGGTTCAAGTAAAAGCCTGTAGAAATGGGATTTTTGGGGGTGAAAAAAGGAACGACTGAAACGACGCGGAACGACTCTATCTTTATAAAAGTTTTTTTGAGCGGTCCTGGGGTGGGGACGCCGGGATTATACCACCAGGACTGGAATTTATTGGCGAATAAATTCGTGGCGACAATTGCGAAGTCCGCCCTGCGGCGGACTAAAGGCTTTTTAAAAAGCATCCTGGCGCGCAATCCTGATTTTCAGGTTACAATGAATCATCCTGAATTTCCCCCGGAGGCAAGCATGGCAACCAAAGACCTGATCCTGGCAATTGATAACGGTACCCAGAGCGTACGGGCCTTGATCTTTGACCTGCAGGGCAACCTGGTTGCCAAATCGCGGATCCCGCTGGAGCCATATTTCTCCGACCAGCCGGGCTGGGCCGAGCAGTCGCCCGATTATTTCTGGAGCCAGTTCAGCCTGGCCTGCCAGGGTCTCTGGGCGCAGGAGGGCGGTCAGGCGCTGCGCGAGCGTCTGGCGGGCGTGTCAGTCACGACCCAGCGCAGCACGCTGATCAACATGGACCGCCAGGGCAAACCGCTGCGCCCGGCCATGGTCTGGATGGACCAGCGCCGCACCCCGGGGCTCAAACCCGTGGGCGGGCCCTGGGGGCTGGCATTCAAGCTGTCGGGCATGTCGGAGACGGTGGCGTACCTGCAGGCCGAAGCCGAAGCAAATTGGATCTACGTTAACCAGCCCAAAATCTGGGAAGAGACCTACAAGTATGTCTATCTTTCGGGGTATCTGACCTACCGCTTGACCGGTCGCTTTGTCGATTCGGTCGCCAGTCAGGTCGGATACATGCCGTTTGATTATCAGAAATTGACCTGGGCGTCCAAATGGGACTGGAAATGGCAGGCGCTGCCGGTGCGCAAGGATATGCTGATCGACCTGGTGATGCCGGCGGAGACGTTGGGCGAGATCACCGCCGAGGCAGCCGCGGCAACCGGTATTCCGGCCGGGCTGCCCTTGATTGCCGCCGCAGCCGACAAGGCCAGCGAAGTGATCGGAAGCGGATGTCTCCTGCCCCACATCGGCTGCCTGAGCTACGGCACCACCGCCACCATCTGCACCACCAACTCCCGCTATGTGGAGCCCATCCCGCTGATCCCGCCTTATCCATCGGCTGTGCCGGGGGCCTACACCCTGGAGGTGGGGATTAACCGCGGCTTCTGGATGGTGACCTGGTTCAAGCAGGAATTTGGCCACTTTGAGATGAAGCTTGCCGCTGAGCGCGGGGTGGAGCCAGAAACGTTATTTGATGAACTGGTGAATAAAGTCCCGCCGGGGTCGATGGGCCTGATGCTCCAACCCTACTGGGCGCCCGGCGTTAAGATCCCCGGCCCTGAGGCAAAAGGCGCCATCCTGGGCTTTGGCGATGTGCATACGCGTGCCCACATGTACCGGGCCATCCTGGAAGGCCTGGCCTACGCCCTGCATGAGGGGCAGGAACGTCTGGACCGGCGCACCGGGCAGCCTATTCGTGAGCTGCGCGTTTCCGGCGGCGGTTCGCAAAGCGACGCGGCCATGCAGATCACAGCCGATATCTTTGGTTTGCCCGCTGCCCGCCCGCATCTGTATGAAACCTCTGGCCTGGGCGCGGCGATCGACGCGGCCGTAGGGCTGAAGCTGTATCCAGATTTTGCCAGCGCAGTCAGCGGCATGACCCGGATCGGCCGGGTCTTTGAACCCAACCCGGCGGCCCAGAAAATTTACGCCGCCCTGTATGAACAGGTCTACAAAGAGATGTACGGCCGCCTGCGCCCGCTCTATGACCGCATCCGGGCGATCACCGGCTACCCGCCGCGTTAAGTTTGGGTGTTTCATGGGTGGCTAGCCACCCATGAAACACCCAAATTCACGAAAAAAACAACCCCGCCATCTGGCGGGGTTGTTTTTGACTAACGAGGAGCCTTGTGGCGCAGGGTGCGCTCGAGGATATTCTCCAGTTCGTCGCTTTTCTTCTTACCCTTCTTGCGGGTGTAGTTTTCGCGTTCGTCTTCTTTGTGACGTTCCATGGCAAAGCGCAGGGCCATTTCCATTGCGGTGGGTACGGGTTCTTCCTGTTCCACAACTTCTTCGGGCATCTGAGGAGCAGAGGAGCGGGATTCCTTGGTAAAGCGATCTTTGCGTTCGAACTTTTCCTGAACCACTTCCTGAACAATCTTTTCCGGTTTTTCGACCAGGGCTTTCATGCTCAGTTTGATCTGCTTCTTCTTGCGATCAACATCCAGAACCTTAACTTCGACCTCATCGCCTTCTTTGACAACGTCAGAGACATTCTTGATGTAGTCGTGGGTCATCTCGCTGATGTGAACCAGACCGGGGCGCTCGGCGCCAATGTCGACAAAAGCGCCAAATTTCTCGATCCGAGAAACTGTGCCTTTGGTCACCAAATCAATCTCAATTTCACGCCATTCCAACCCTAATGGTTTGACCATGGTCAGATCTACACGCTGTTTCTTGGGGTACACTTTCTTAACCCACACGTCAACGTCCTGGCCTTGTTGAACCACGTCTTCGACGCGTTTCACAGGCTCTTTCTGCAGCTGGGAAATATGGACTATACCTGGGACAGGTAGGCCAATATCCACAATTGCGCCGGCCAGAGTTGTCTTGAGGATCTTACCCGAAAAGTGTTGTTTCGGTTTAATTTCATCAAGAATGTTGGTGGGAACACTTACAGTCGCTTCATCCATAGCGGGACTCTCCATATACAAGTTATTACACGCAAACAAAAATTATACCTCAAAATATAATAAGAGTCAAAGCCAATTTTTGATCAATGTTTGCGCAATTAGAGGCAATTATACACCAAAAGTGAATTTGCGGAGGCGATTGTCGGACATTTAAGGACGAATATTGTGTTCCAGTTAATTCGAGAAAAATGTTCGAGCCTGGGTTTTCACTCCTTGACAAAAGAATGGCCTGGGTATATACTACGTTTAGTAATTACTAAACGTAGTATATAAAAGGAACGGTACGATGAGTTCAAATCTACAGCAGTCACGCGATATTTTTATCCTCGGCATGAGCCGGATCAGCCATTTTTGGGGTTTCCCAAAAGCCATGGGTGCCATCTATGGCGCGGTCTACCTGGCGCCGGAACCAATTTCGCTGGATGAGCTGGTGGAGCTGACCAATGTCACCAAGGGGGCGGTCAGCACCAATGTCCGCAGCCTGGAGCGGCTGGGGATGGTCCATCGTTTCATGCGTATAGGAGAACGAAAGGACTACTACACCGCCGAGACGGACTTCTGGAAGGTGATCCGCGGCATCCTGCGCGAGCGTGAGAAAAGCGAATTCGACCGTTCGCTGCGCAGCGTGGATGAAAGCCTGGCTCTCCTGGACGCCAGTCCGGCTGGTTCGCCTCAGGCGGGCGGTCTGGACCCCGCCGAGCTTGAACTGGCCGGCTTTTATCGCCAGCGCATGCAGTCCATGCAGTCGTTTTTTCGCTCGCTCGACCAGCTCGTTGCGCTGGTGATGGCTTTTGATGACCTGCGCGCCGGCGCACTTCAAAAGCTTTTGGGGCGGGCTGCAGCAGATGAAAAGGAGAAAAATAAACATGTCTGAACGAACGCTTCACGCCGTTACCGGCGCATTTGGTTATTCCGGTAAATATATCGCTGCCCGTTTGCTGGCAGCCAACCAGCCCGTCATGACCCTGACCAACTCCACCCAGCGCTCCAATCCCTTTGGCGGGCAGGTGCGGGCTGTGCCGTTTAACTTTGACGACCCGGCAGCCCTGGCCCGTTCGCTGGAGAATGTCGCCGTCCTTTACAACACCTATTGGGTTCGGTTTAACCACCGGCTGTTTCGCCACCAGGATGCCGTCCAAAACACCCTGACCCTTTTCAATGCGGCGCGCCAGGCGGGTGTTGAGCGGATTGTGCATGTCAGCATTACCAACCCTTCCGAAACCTCGCCGCTGGAATATTTTCGCGGCAAGGCCGTTCTGGAAAAGGCCCTGGTTGAAAGCGGGATTTCTTACGCCATCTTGCGCCCGACAGTTATTTTTGGGAAGGAAGACATCCTGATCAACAACATCGCCTGGGTTTTGCGCCGTTTACCGATCTTTGGCGTCTTTGGCGACGGCCAATACCGCCTGCAGCCGATCTTTGTAGAGGATCTGGCCGATCTGGCTGTGCGCAGCGGCGCGCAGACCACCAACCAGGTGATTGAGGCCATCGGCCCGGAAACCTATACCTACCGCGATCTGGTCAAAACGATTGGCGCACTGATCGGGGCTCGCCGCCCGGTGATCAGTGTGCCGCCTGCCCTGGGGTATGCAGTTGGCCAGGTCATGAGCAGCCTGAACAACGATGTGACCATCACCCGGGCCGAGATCGAGGGTTTGATGGCCGATCTGCTCTATGTCCAGGCGCCGCCGGCTGGGACAACCCGCCTGAGCGACTGGGTGCGCCAGCATGCCGCCAGCCTGGGCCGCAGCTACACCAGTGAGCTGGCCCGCCGGGTGGACCGCCAGGCAGCCTACGCCAGCAATTGAACCAATGGTTTATGCGAAGGGCAGATCGACCACCACGCCGTCAATTTGCCCTTCGCTGCCCGGCGTCTGCTCCACCCGCACCTGGGTTCCAGGCGCAAAGCAGGGCCGTTTGAGGACTGCCAGGGCCAATGGCCCAAAGCGCGGTGATTCGGCGCTGGAGGTTATTTTTCCAACGGATTTGTCTTCACACAGCACCTCGCTGCCCACAGCGGCTGGCTGGCTGAGCCGCAGCCCAGCCAGTTGGCGGGTGACTTTGTCGTAAGTGATCTGGCGGGCGATGATTTCCTGACCGGTATAACAGCCTTTGTTGTCGGATACGGCATACCTCAGGCCGGCTTCCAGCGGGGTGTAATCCTCGCTCAGTTCGCTGCCGGCCGCCGGCAAACCCGCTTCAACCCGCAGGACAGCATGACTGGCTTCATCCAGCGCAAACACTCCGGCTGCCTGCAGTCCGGACTCCACGTCCTGGCGGGCGGCAGCGGGTGCAATCAGGCGGAAATCCGGCCCGCCGCCCAACCCGCGCCCGCCAATCAGGGTCAGCGGCTGGCCCTGAGCCTCGCTGACCTGAACCCCGTCGGCTGCCGGCAGCGTATCAAAACCAAGCCGACCCAATACCTCGCCGCTCTGTGGGCCAGCCAGAAGATATTGGACAAAAGTACCGCTTTCATCGCTCAGGCTGACCTGGTCCATGAAGAAAATCCGGCTCTTCAGATAGCGGGCTGTCTCCGCCGCTTTGACTGTCAGCAGCACCAGGCTCTCTTCGGCCTGGGCGGCGGACGTAAAGACAAAGAAAACATCCAGAATGCGGGCCGTGGCTGAGGTCAAAACGCTGACCTGGCCTTTGCCGGGCGCCAGCAGGCTGGTGTTGTTGGTAGTCTGGCGCTGCACAAACGTCAGCCGGTCGCGCCCTTGCAGGCGCAGCAGCCCGGCTCCGGGCAGCGGATAGTACACACATTGGGTGAGACAGGCTTGATAGGCTTGCAGGTCAGGTTTCATCGGTATTCCTGGAAAATAAAAAACCCTGCCTGCGTTCTTGACGCAGGCAGGGTTTTTTATTATTAGCTGAGTGGGACTGGGGTGCCGCCGGTTTTTTGAACGACAGGCGGGAAAATGTTTTCGAAATCTTCACGCGAGATGGTCTCGGCGTCCAGGAGTTTCTTGGCAACTGCATCCAGTTTCTCACGGTACTGGACCAGCACACTGCGGGCTCTTTCGTGGGCCTCGCTGACCAGCCGACGAACTTCGGTGTCGATCTGGGTGGCGACGGCTTCAGAGTAGTCGCGCTGTTCCGAAATTTCACGGCCAAGGAAGATCAACTCTTCCTTCTGCCCGTAGACCATGGGGCCAAGCGCATCGCTCATGCCCAGGCGGGTCACCATTGAGCGGGCCATGCGGGTCACTCGCTCCAGGTCATTCGAGGCGCCGGTGGTGATGTCGTTGAAGACAATCTCTTCGGCAGCCCGTCCGCCGAGGGTAAAGGCCAGATCGTCCAGCATCTTGCCGCGGCTGACCAGGGTGTGGTCTTCTTCGGGCAGGGCCATGGTGTAACCGCCAGCCATACCGCGGGCCACAATTGTGATCTTGTGCACCGGGTCGGTGTTGGGCAGTACGTGACCCACAATGGCATGTCCGGCTTCGTGGTAAGCCACGATCCGCTTCTCTTCTTCGCTGATCAGGCGGCTGCGGCGTTCTGGGCCGGCGATGACGCGCTCGATCGCTTCTTCCAGCTCGGACTGTTCAATGACTTTCTTGTTGCGGCGGGCCGCCAGAATGGCAGCCTCATTGACCAGGTTTTCCAGGTCAGCGCCCACAAAGCCAGGGGTTGAACGGGCCAAAACCGACATATTGACGGCGGGGGCAATCGGTTTGCCCTTGATATGTACTTTGAGAATGGCTTCCCGGCCGCGCACGTCCGGGCGATCCAGCACCACACGCCGGTCAAAACGACCCGGGCGCAGCAGGGCTGGGTCCAGAATGTCGGGGCGGTTGGTGGCTGCCATGATGATGACATTGGTATCGGTGTCGAAACCGTCCATTTCAACCAGCATCTGGTTCAGGGTCTGCTCACGCTCGTCGTGGCTGCCGCCCAAACCGGCGCCGCGCTGGCGGCCGACTGCATCAATTTCGTCTACAAAGACGATACAGGGGGAATGGCGCTTGGCCTGATCGAACAGATCGCGCACCCGGCTGGCGCCGACGCCGACGAACATTTCTACAAATTCGGAACCCGAGATCGAGAAGAAGGGCACACCGGCTTCGCCGGATACGGCCTTCGCCAGAAGGGTTTTACCGGTGCCGGGAGGGCCCACCAGCAAGACACCCTTTGGAATGCGTGCCCCGAGTGAAATAAATTTCTCCGGTTCACGCAAAAATTCCACCACTTCTTTCAATTCTTCTTTGGCCTCTTCAACCCCGGCCACATCCGCAAAGGTTACACTGGGCTGATCGCCCGTGAACATGCGCGCCCGGGACTTGCCGAACGACATAGCGGCGTTGTTGCTGCCCTGCGCCTGGCGAAAGACAAACCACAAAATGCCGGCGACAATCAGGAACGGCAGAACATAGGTCAGGAAGGTGGCTACGCTGATCCACTGAGAGGGCGGTTTGACTTCGATTTTAATCTTGTCAGCGGCCAGTTGTTCACTGGTCACACCCAGCGCCCGCAGTTGTTCAACGAAGGTGGCTTCAGGTTCTTTGTGAGATGTTTTCTGAACTTCAGTGTCGCCTTCCGGATAAATAACCGTCAGCGTATTTTCATCTTCAACAATCCGTGTAATTTTACCGGCCTGAATATCCGCAGCTACCTGATTAATTGAAAGCGTATCCTGGGTTGTAGTGCTCTGCCGAAACTGGATCAGCACCAGCACCATAATCGCCAGGAAAAAAAGCACATAAATAATGGTCGAGCGAGTACGATTAGAATTCACAATTACCTCCAAAGGTCCTTTCTTGAACAGTCGGATTATACCAATCTATTTCCCGCTATGGTAGTTTCTGCCTGCGAAAAGTTGAATTTCTAACAACACTCTAACGAAAATTTCGTTACGCTCTTCTGCTCAGAACATAGTTCGGGATAAGAGATTTGTGGGTGATCTTTGGGTGGCGTAGCCACCCAAAGATCACCCATAATTACCTCTTTTCAAACTATCAGGCGGCGTTGTTGATCTGGTCGATCGGGATATAATAAAGATGTCTACAGCGTGTTATTTTATTTACAGGAGTGTTTCTATGGGCGAAACTCAGAACCCCGCCGATCGTGATCCGAACCTGGCCTTCGACCAACCCGTCCAACCTGCGGACGGTTCCCCGCTGCCGGTTGAGGAAGTCTTCCCGGTCGAAGCCCCGCTTCCCGCCATCACCCCCATGCCAGCCGAACTGTCTGCCCCAGAAGAGAGTCGCGGCATGAGCGCGGGCAACACGCCTTTGGAAGATGAGGTTATTCTCTCGATACCGGATGCCGGCATCCAGCACCCGCCCGCCAGCTCTACGGCTGGCATGCCGCCGATCTTCTCGAACATCTCGCTGGAAAGGCCCGATATTGGCGGGTTTCAGGCCCCGCCAGACCTGGAGACCGAGGTAGTCGACGAGAAGCTCCTCCAGCACCTGGTTACCCAGAAACGGATGGAAGAGCTGTGGGAGCGCTTAAACACCGTCACCCGCACCATCAACAACAAAATCCAGTCGCTGGAGGTTGCCCGTCAGCTTTACGAACAGGTCAAATTCGCCCGCCGGGAGTTGATTGCCGGGCGCGAACACTTTGACGAAGCCGAACGCTATGTTAACGAAGTGGAATACCGCGCAGCTCACGCAACCACCGTGATGAGCTGGTCTTTTTTGCTGGGCGTGCTGATTTTTTTGTACGAAATCGGGATTGCGGTCGGTCTGGTTTATATTCTGTTTGTTCTGCTGGGTGAAGCAGCCTGGATGGAAGGCTCCTCGCGCATGACCTATATCGCCGCCAGCATGGTTTTTGGGGCGTTTGGCGGGGTGATTGGCGCTTCCTTTTCTCTGGTCAAACACGTTGCTGTCGATCAGGATTTTGAATGGCAGCACTCGCAGTGGTATTTTGCCAGCCCAGTGATGGGCGCCGGGGTTGGTCTGGTGGTGTATATGATCCTGCTGGGCAGCATGAACTCGATGGTGGGCGGCGCCGCCGACAGCCTGAGCAGCCCAATCATCATCTATCTGCTGGCCTGGCTGGCCGGTTACCAGCACAATGTCTTTACGGATATGATCAAGCGCATTCTGAAAGTGTTTGAAAACCAACTTGGCGGACCCGGCAGTCAACAGGCCGAGTCACCTACCCCCAAAAATAACTGATATAAAAAATAAATTATTTCGGGTGTTTGTTGGGTGGCGTAGCCACCAAACAAACACCCGAGAATCTTAATATCCGTTGGCTTTGAACTTTTTTTAGCTGCGTGGAATGTCTCTGCCCCACAGGATGGATTCCATCCTGCGCACCACTCGCAGCAGCAAGGAGCGCATCCGCAGCCAGAACAGGTAACTGCGGGGGTAGACCTTGCGTTTGGGGAGGATTGGCCCGCTCCACTGAACAGCCAGCGCCCCCCAGGTTAGCCCGGCGCCAAAGCCCACAAAGACAATTTTGTCCCCGGCTTTGAGCCGCCCGGATTCAACCGCTTCCACCGTGGCAATCGGAATCGAGGCGGTCGAGGTGTTGCCGTAACGCTCCACGTTGATCATGCAGCGTTCAATCGGGATTTCCAGCCCGCGGGCTGCAGCATCGATGATCCGTTTGTTGGCCTGGTGGGGGATCACCAGGGCCAGGTCTGCGATCTGAAAACCAGCCGCGGCGGCTGCCTCTTTGGTGGCCTGGGCCATTACCCGGGTGGCAAAACGGAAGACCTCGCGGCCGTTCATCTGGACATAGTGCAGACCCATTTCCACACTTTCCAGGGTGGTGGGGTGCTTGCTGCCACCTCCCGGCACCGAGAGCAAATCGCCACCGGAGCCATCCGAGCGCAGCACGCTCGAAAGAATCCCGCCAGGTACGTCGCTGGCCTGGAGCACAAATGCCCCGGCGCCATCCCCAAACAAAATGCAGGTGTTGCGGTCTTTCCAGTTGACGAGCCTGGAGAGGGTTTCAGAGCCCACCACCAGGGCGCTCTGAATGGAACCGCTGCGAATGGCCTGGCTGGCCATGTTGAGGGCATAGATGAAGCCCGTACAGGCCGCCAGCAGGTCAAATGCGCCGGCCTTCGAAGCGCCAATCTGATCCTGTACCAGGCAGGCTGTGGCCGGGAAGATATATTCTGGCGAGGATGTCGATACGATGATCAGATCGAGCGACTCTGGCCTAAGACCCGACATTTCAAGCGCTTTCAGCGCCGCATCCACCGCCAGGCTGGCAGTGGATTGGTCTTCGCTGGCAATGTGCCGTTCGCGAATCCCGGTCAGTTCTTGAATTTTTTCATCCGATGTGTCGACAATTTGAGAGATTTCGAAGTTGGTCAGGATCCGCTGCGGTACAGCCATACCCCAACCCGTGATGTGTGCAAATGGGCTCATGTCGTTCTCCTTACCCGTGTTCAGCCCAGGAAGCGGCTGATCACAATCGTGGCATTATGTCCGCCGAAGCCAAATGAGTTTGACATGATATGTTCTACCCGGGCCGGGCGGGCCGCGTTAGGAACATAATCCAGGTCACAGTCCGGATCGGGGGTTTCATAGTTGATGGTTGGGGGAAGGATCTGATCCTGCAGAACCTTGACACAGAAAATGGCTTCAATCGCCCCGGCAGCCCCAAGCAGGTGGCCGGTCATGGATTTGGTGGAGGAAATCGGTATCCGGTAAGCCTGTTCACCAAACACGGTCTTGATGGCGGCAGTTTCACTGCGGTCATTCAGAACGGTGCTGGTGCCGTGGGCGTTGATGTAATGAATATCTGTCAGGCCTAAGCCGGCGTTCTGGAGGGCCAGGGCAATGCATTTGGCTGCGCCAACCCCGTTTTCGGCCGGGGCAGAAACATGGTAGGCATCATCTGTGGTGCCGTAACCCGTGACTTCTGCCAGGATATTCGCCCCGCGCTGCAGGGCGTGTTCCAGGCTTTCCAGCACCACCACCGCTCCGCCTTCGCCCATCACGAAACCATCCCGGTTTTTGTCGAAGGGACGAGAGGCTTTCTGGGGGGTTTCATTAAACTCGGAAAGTGCGCCCATCACACCCAGCCCGGCCATGGCAATCGGGACGATGCTGGCTTCGCTGCCGCCCGCCAGGATGATATCGGCCTGGCCGCGGCGGATGCATTCGGTGGCTTCCCCAATGGCATTGGTGCCGGTGGCGCAAGCAGTCACCACAGCCATGTTGGGACCGCGCACCCCCAGGGTGATGGCAATCATCCCCGGCGAACTGTCTGGCAGCATCATCGGCACCAGGAATGGGCTTACCCGACTTGGGCCGCGTTCAATCATCACCTTCATCTGTTCATAGAGCGTGCCCATCCCGCCAATCCCCGTGCCCATGATCACGCCAATCCGGTCGCGGTTGTTTTCGTCAATCACCAGGCCGGCGTTTTTTACTGCCTGTTGGGCAGCGTAGACGCCAAACTGGGTGAAACGGTCCATCCGGCGCGCTTCACGGCTGCCCAGAGCTGCCCCGGCATCAAAGTTTTTGATGTAGGCGGCAAATTTGGTCTTGAACTCTTTGGTATCGTAATGCTCAATAATTGAAATTCCAGATTGTCCGGCAAGCGCATTCTGCCAGGTGCTGGAAACATCGTTTCCCAGTGGGCTGATACAACCCATGCCGGTGATTACCACACGTTGTCGCATAAATCGCTCCTCATAACAATAATTCACAGCAGCTCAAGCCGCTGCGGCTGTGCAGATGCTCCGCCCTGACTTGAGACCCTCGTGTCACTTATTAAACAAGAGATTTTGGGGTACTGTTTGGTTTGCCCAGCCAAACCAAAAATACCCAAAACAACCTCTTTACAAACTAACCCGAACTGTGGTTACTCTGTCCAGGCAGATAGCTTGACATCTGGCTGACTGGTTCGGAAAATGCCAGACCTGAAAACTATGCCTGTGATAACACCAGATCAAAATCAAGGTTGCGGCGCGAGCTGCACACGCCTTTGATAAAGTAGAAGTTTGGCGTGTTTATTGAGGGCGTTCGCCCGCAATAAACACGCCAAAATGAACTTTCAACTGCGCAGGCGTCAGGGCCGGGTTTATTCGGCCTGGACAAACTGTTGGATATGCAGCCGGTCGTGGTCGGTCATAAACTTCACCAGTTCCAGCAGAGTGGTGGGCCCAAAGATGGCATGCCGCACCGAGCGCTGCCAATCTTCGGGGGCCAGGCTTTCCAATAGATTTGCCAGCTCAATGCGGGCTGCGGTAAAGTCTTTGCAGGCCTGGATTCCATTTTGCTGGCGGTAGCCGCGGCTTTCTGCCCACTGATCAGTATCCCGCCCGGCGATAAATGGATTTTTCTCTTTCAGTGCTTGCTGCAAGCGGGGGAGATTGACCTCAATTTCAACATCCCGTAAATGGCAGATGATTTCCACCGGCGCCCACTCAACCGGGTTGCGGCGGTTGTGCAGCCGGTCTGGTTGAAGGTCGCGGCTGAGGGTAAACAGCGCCGCCGGGGTGGAGCGCAAAATGGCGCATAAACCGGTCGGGCTGGCGAAATCGGGCTTCAAAGCCTGGGCTGGCTGCTGGTCAATCCAGGCCAGCAGGTCTTCCAATTCGCCTTGCGGAACTGTGCCGTCCTCAGTTTTGGCTTTACCATTCTTAATCCAAAAGACCGGCAGCCCCAAAGCCTGGGCGCTGCTGATATCGGCTGTAAAATCATCCCCCACCATCACCACCGGCCCATCCGGCCAGCCCATTTGGGCCAAAAACTCAGCAAAATAGGCCGGGTTAGGCTTGGCAAAGTGAAAGCGGGTGTAATCGGGCACGAGGGCCAACGGATACTCGTCCGAGGCCAGGCCGGCCCAGCGCACCCGTTCGAGGATGGCAGCCCGTGGAAAGAGCGGCGCAGTGGCAATCCCCACCTGGCAGCCGCGCCGCAGCGCTTCCTGCACCAGGTTGACGGCTTGCGGGCGGGGGGAGGTAAGTTTTTTTAGGTCTGGAAATTCCAGGGCGTAAAACTCTGCCAGGGTAGCGGCGACATCGTCTTTTTTGATGTTCAGCGCCGGGTAAAATGTGGCATCGAATACTTCTTCCAGGGTCCGGTCGGGCAGGTTGTTTTTAATCATCTGGGCAGTCGAGGTGAAAAGCTCGGCAGGCACCCGGCGGGGATCGGTAAACGGCGCCAGCCGCCGGGCCAACCCCTGCAGGTAGCCCGGAAGGAATGTCTCCATTGAATTGTCGATCAGGGTGTCATCAAGATCAAGCAGTAACGTCAGGCTCATCGGGTCCCACCTGGAACTCCACCGGAATCTGGTGGCATGTGCCGCATCCCACGTTGGGGTCAAACCCCTGCTCTTTTGACTTGAGGCAGAAAGCCATCACCTGAACGCGCTGTTGGATAAACGGAAAAGGGCGTGCCAATCTGGGCCGAAGCACCAGATTCTGGCACGCATTGTTGTATAAAATCCCCGGCACCGGGCAGGTCTGGCACAGTGCGGGTTTCCATGGCAGAGGCGGATTCAGATCGCCCAGCAGGCGGCACTCTTCGTGCTGCCTGCCGCGAAAGTAATCGCCAAAAAAGAACCGGCAGTCCTTACCAGCAGGGGTGCGCATAAGATTGGTTTGCGCAGATCAGACGCGGGTCACGTAGCCACCGGTGCGGGTATCCACACGGATGGTATCGCCTTCCACCACAAAGTTCGGAACAGTGACTTCGAGACCAGTTTCCACGGTGACCTTCTTGGTCACGCCGGTGGCTGTGTCGCCGCGAATCGCCATTTCGGCCTTGACCACCTTGAGGTCAACGCTGGTTGGCAGCTCGATATCCAGGGGCTCGCCCTGGTAAAAGGTCAGCTTGACTTCCATGTTTTCCTGCAGATACAGGGCCGCCTCACCGATCACAGACTTGTTGATGGCGGGCTGCTCGTAGGTGACCAGGTCCATAAAATTGTACAACTCGCCGTCATTGTACAGATACTGCACATTGTGGAAATCCAGGCGGGCATCCTGAACGCGTTCGCCAGACTGGAAGGTCTTTTCAATATTCGCCCCGGTGCGCAAATTATAGGCTTTAATCCGGATCGTGGCATTGCCGCGGCCTGGTTTGTGATGTTCATAGTTCAATACCCGAAAGAGCGAGCCATCGTATTCGAACGTAACACCTTTGCGCAAATCATTCACATCGATCATAATCGTACCTCTTATATTATTCTTTCTGTATCAACCCAGTTCTGTTGGGGCGGGTGTTTTACTGCTGGCTGTATTCGCAAAAAAACACCCCACCTGCTCATTTTTCTGGGGTGATCTATTGTCCATTATAGCGGAGGCTTCAAGCTCTGGCAAGGCTTAAAATTGTGGCTGTGGGGTGTTTGCTCCGATCTATTGGGCTGCGAAACTGAATCGGTCACCCAAAATTAGCGGATTGGCTCTGGTTATGGTAAACTATTCCTTATTAACCGGAAAAAATGGTGCGAAATTTCCGAGGAGGTCGTGTGAAATTCCCAACCAATCGATTGGTTTACATTGAAGATGAACAAGAAATGATAGACCTTGTCCGCCTGATTATGGCCCGGCGGGGTTTTGAGGTATTGGGCGCCAATGGGGGGCATGATGGATTGGCGTTGATTCGCCAGAATATGCCCGACCTGGTTTTGCTGGATTTGATGATGCCAGATATGGATGGCTGGGATGTCTATCAGCAAATGAAAGCCGATGAGACTACACGCGACATCCCCGTCATTGTGATTACTGCCAAGGCCCAAAGCATTGACAAGGTTCTGGGGCTGCACATCGCAAAAGTGGACGATTACATCTCCAAGCCATTCAGCCCGAATGAACTGGTCGAGAGTATTGAAAAAGTGATCGCCCGCAAAGCCAATCGCTAGCCAGGGCATGGCTGGGCCGATGGGTATGCGTTTCGTTGTTATGCTGACTGACCCAAAAATATGAAGATGATCCAAATTGCGAATCTCAGCCGGCCGCTTGGCCGGCCTTTACGGGTTGGCTATGCGGTCAGCTTCATGGAAAGACTGCAGGGGCTGATGTTCCGCCAATCAATTGGAACCGAGGAAGGTATGCTCCTGGTTCAAGACCGCGACAGCGTCCTCGATTCTGCCATCCACATGATGTTTGTCCCCTTTGATCTGGCTGTCATCTGGATCAACAACAAGATGGAAGTGGTGGATGCCCAGCTTGCCCGCTCGTGGCGGCCGGCATATTGGGCCAGCCAGCCCGCCCGATATGTCTTGGAGCTGCATCCCAGCCGTCTGGATGATTTCAGGCTGGGGGAACAGGTGAAAATTGATGAAAAAACTGCGTAGCTGGCTGCTGCTCCTGTGTTTGGGGCTGGCGCTGCTGCCTGGCCCTGGGCGTGCGCAGGATGCTGCGCACGCCGGCCCGGTCTATATTGTCCAAAGCGGGGATACACTCTGGGCTATCGCTCAGCGCTTTGGCGTTACGGTGGATGAACTGGTTGCTGCCAACAGTTTGCTGAATGCCAACGCCTTAAATGCTGGCGATGCACTGGTAATCCCCGGTCTGGAGGGTGTGACGGGCCGGCTGGAAACCCGGCCGGTCGTGTTTGGCGAGACGCTCACCAGCCTCAGCCGCCGCTATCAGGTGCCGGTCGATCAGTTGGCCCGTCTGAACCACCTGGCAGCCCCGGCAGAAGTGTATGCCGGCTACAACCTGATTGTGCCGCTGGAAGAAAACCATCCCCCAGAGCTGGCCCGCCGCGCCATGCTCGCAAAGGGCCAGTCGCTGCTGGAACTGGCGGTGCTGCAGGGTACCAATTCGTGGCAGATCGCAGCCTGGAACGGGCTTGCCGCCGATTGGGCTGCACTGCCCGGGGATGTGTTCCATTTGCCCGGCGAAGACAGCGGCCCCGGCGCTCTGCCGCCCGTTTTTCAGCGGATCGAAATTTCCCCGCTGCCGCTGGTGCAGGGCCGGACGACGGTTATCAAACTGGGAACGCTCTCCAGCGTTAACCTGAGCGGCAGTTTTTTGGATCATCCATTGAATTTTTTCGCCCTCGGCAGCGGTGAATACGCCGCCCTGCAGGGGGTGTACGGCCTTCAAGCCTCTGGCATTTACCCGTTGAATCTGCAGGGCGTGCTGCCCGATGGCTCGCTGTTTGGTATTACGCAGTATGTCTCGCTGGTTAGCGGTGACTACGCTATCGATCCTGACCTGGCTGTAGACCCGGCAACCATTGACCCTCAGGTTACAAAACCAGAAGACGCCCAGTGGACTGCCCTGACCCAGCCTGCCACTCCAGATAAGCTCTGGGACGGCCCTTTTACCGTCCCGGTGGCCCGTGATTTTGCCGAGTGCTGGCCTTCGGTTTACGGCAACCGGCGTTCCTATAACAATGGCAGCATAACCGGGTTTCACACCGGGCTGGATTACTGCGGGGCAGTGGGCCAGTCGATCTATGCGCCAGCGGCAGGTGTGGTGGTTTTTGCCGGCCCGCTGACGGTGCGTGGTAATGCCACCATGATCGATCACGGCTGGGGAGTGTATACGGGTTACATGCACCAATCCGAAATTCAGGTGCAGGTTGGCCAGCGGGTTGAAGCCGGGCAGCAAATAGGTCTGGTTGGCAGCACCGGCCGCGTAACCGGGCCCCACCTGCATTTCGAGGTCTGGGTGGGCGGCTATCAGGTCGAGCCTTTCGACTGGCTGGAGAGCACCTATCCCTGACCCTGAAGCGATTATTTTGGGTGTTTTTTGAGTGGCGCAGCCACCCAAAAAACACCCAGAAATTGACATATTATGGCTCGTCGACTTCCAGTTTACCCTGGTAATAATCGTCAAGCAGTTGGCGGGCTCTTTCAGCCTGTGAGGCGGGCGTCAGGATTTGGACAATCCCCATAATGGGAATTTCAATCCCGTAGACATGCCCGACGCCTTCCTGGTTTAACCAGACGGTTATATCGCTTGCCTCTAACAGGCCGCGTAAGATTTCGGCCGTTATCGAGCCGCTGACTTCATCTATTTTGACCCATTCTTCGTTCATTGGAGCCTTTTCGGAGGTTTTTTGCGGGCTGGGCCCAAAAATCACCTCACAATCGAATGACCCGAAATTGTGCTTTCGAGTATAATATTATCCGGTATAAAACGCATTTTGGCGTTGTTTACCTTTATACTACAAATTGAGGCATTTATGACGGTTACAGGATTGGTCCTTTCTCTGCCAGTGGGTTACTGGGAAAATTTTGTGGTTGAGTCCACTGACATCGAGTTTTTGTACAGCACGTTGATGGAAAAAGAAGTTCCATTGACTTCTGCAGACTTAATTGTAGCACTGGTCTACGAACGAATACAAGTTGAAAAAGAAAAGCTGGAACAAGATCGGGACAACCAGGGCGATGTTTACCTGCCGAAAAATTCCTATGACGTCGGGCAGATGTTGGTTTTCCCGGCCTTTGGCTGGAAAAGCGGCAAGGTAGAGGAAGTTCGCCCGGGTTTTAATCCCGACATTGCAGATTTTCAGGTTCTTCGGGTGGCTTTTGAAGATGGCGAAGTACGCCAGTTTGCCGCCGGGGTGGGTGAGCATGTCTTGAACACCCCACCCGAGATGGACGGTTTTGGCCCCGGACTTGATCTGGAGACTGTCGTGCGCAGCTACGGCGAGGATTTGCAGGCTGTCCTGGAAGATGAGCTGGAAACAAATCCCAATTTTGTGCGGATTGCAGGCAAGTGGTTCCCGCGGGCTTTGCTGGTGGATGTAAATGCCGGGCATTTGAACCTGGCGGAGGCTGTTCTGGATATGGCTGGCGGAGGCCCCCTGGGTACCCCGGCTTTGCTGGAGCAGATTGGTCTTTCCACCGATGTCAACGCCCGCCTGGTGGAGTTCTCGCTCGATATGGCGCTGCAAGAAGATGTGCGCTTTGATGAAGTTGGCCCCTCTGGCGAAATCCTGTGGTACTTGAACCGCCTGGAGCCAGAAGAGGTGCTGAAACCCAGCCCATTCCTGCGCTACCAGGAGATCCCGCACGACCGCAGCAAGCTCAGCGAGGGTATGCTGGCCCTGGAACGCCAGATTGACGATGAACTGACCCCGTTTGCCGGCAAAGTTCAGGCCATGTCTGAAGTTTCGATCCCCCTGATTTTCCCCCACTGGCGGGCCGGAACGCTGCCGCTCTCGGCGCGGGTCAAGCATCTCTTCCCCACGGCCTATGAGGCGCCCCGCATCCGCTTTATGCTGGTGGATGGCGACACAGGCCAAAAGTTTCCGGGTTGGGTGGTGCGCAATCACCGCTACGTGTACGGTTTGAAGGAATGGTACCGTACAAAAGGCACCTTCCCCGGCAGCATGATCCGCATCCGGCGCAGCAAGAACCCTGGTGAAGTCATTGTGCAGTGTGAAACCCGCCGCCCGACCCGAGATTGGGTCCGCACCGTGTTGGTTGGATCGGATGGCGGGGTGGTCTTTGCGATGCTGAAGCAGAGCATGTCCACCGCATTTGATGAACGGATTACCGTGATGGTCCCGGATGCCGCTGCACTGGAAAATGCCTGGATGCTGCGTAAAGAGAACCAGAATTTTGAAAATTTAATGATTGATGTTGTGCGTGAATTGGCCCGCCTGACCCCTCAAAGCCATGTTCACGCCGCTGAACTATATACAGCCATTAACACAATCCGGCGCTGCCCGCCTGGGCCAATTTTGGCTACGCTGGCATCAACCCCCGGGTTTATCCACGTCGGCGACATGCACTTCCGCTTCGACGATTCGGGACGTTCTTAGCAATGGAGACTTGCCGTGACTGAACTAAAACGCTACAGCCTGGTTAAACCCACTCTGGAGACACGTTTTCATATCGATTTCGCCTGGTGGCAGCAAACCGATAACGATTGGCGCATTTATCTGTCTGGGCTCTTGTGCGAGCAGCATAAAGAAGCCTTTTCAAGCCAGACCAAAACCCAGGTGATTGACTGGGTAGACCCCAAAACAGCCGAAGTCCAGCAGGTGGACGGGGTTCAGCATTTGCTGATTACCCACTGCGCCCGGCAAGAGGGCTTTATCAGCCCGCACATTACCCTGATCGACTCGGTGTTTCGCCTGTTCCTGACTAACGGCAACACCCCGATGACGCCGGCCGAACTGGGCCAGGCGCTTGGCCGGTCTGGGGATATTATTTTAAAAACGCTTTCTGGTGGGCGGGTCTATCGCGGTATGCGCCCAACTCAAGAGAGCTGAAATAACCAGCCCTCGTAGCTCAATGGACAGAGCAGCAGCCTTCTAAGCTGTTGGTTGTGGGTTCGAATCCCGCCGGGGGCGCAAATTTCATTATTGGGAGTTATTAATGGCAACAGAACGTACGGATGTTTTTAAACTGGGCACACAGTTTGTCACCCTGGTGGGCGACGAACTGCGTGTTGGGCAGACTGCACCTGAATTTTTGGCGCATGCCAACGACTGGTCCAGGGTTTATGGGATCGAAAGCACGCGCAGCAAGGTCCGGATTATTGCCCCATTGCCTTCGCTCAATACCTCGGTCTGCGATCGCGAAACCCGGCGCTTTAATGAAGAGGCTTCGTCTCTGGGTGAAGGGATTGTGATTATGGTCCTCAGCACCGATCTGCCTTTCGCCCAAAAGACCTGGTGCGGGGCAGCTGGGGTGGACCGGGTTGTGACGCTTTCGGACCATTTCGACACCAACTTTGGTGAAAAATATGGTGTTCTGATCAAAGAACGCCGAATTTTCCGCCGGGCTGTTTTTGTGGTTGACCGCCACGACAAAATTGTGTATGCTGAATATATGAAGAGCCAGGGTGATGAACCGGATTATGTCCAGGTGATTAATGCTGCCCGCAAGGCGTTGACCGATTGAAGCTTTTTGAGCTGGTTTTCGGGCTTGTGCTCGTGCCTGCCACCTGGCGGCAGCTCAGGCTGTCCCCCAGGCTGCTCCATAAGGAGTGTGGATTATGATCGATATATTTCTGAGTAATGATCCATTAGGTCAGGGGTGGAACTGTCTGGAAGATGGGCCAATGTATCTGGTGGATGGCGGCCTCTGGCAGCGCGTCAGCCGCCACCGCCTTTGGCGGCCGCCAACCGATATTTACGAAACAGATCAATCTGTGGTGGTCCGCCTGGAAGTCGCCGGGATGAAAGAAGAGGATTTTTCGATCACCCTGCACGATAAACGTCTATATATTTGTGGCACCCGGGGAGATATTGCCGAGCGCAGGGCATTCCATCAAATGGAAATCCCTTTTGGGCAGTTTGCCCTGGAGTTGGAACTGCCTTCACCGGTTGATCCGGATCGGGTGGAAGCCTTTTACCGGGATGGGTTTCTAAAAATTACCCTGACCAAAGCCGCGACCTATTCTGTTCAGATTGTTGAGGATGATAATAGCTAAATGCCAGCATCTCGATGGACATCTCTTAATTATATGCCTTGGTGGGACAAAAACGATTGGCCTGAGGAAGATGCCCGAAATATTCAGGATTGGATGTTTAATAATATGACGCCAACTGCGGCAGGCCCTGTCTCAATCCCATCGAACGGTTCTGATGACGAACAATCTCAGCCAACATCTCTCAGCCAGGTTCCTTCGGAACTGCCGATCCTGCCCCTGCGGGGTCTGGTCGTCTATCCCGAAACCGCTGTGCCGCTGACCATCGGGCAGCCCCGCTCGATCCGGCTGGTGGATGATGTGGTTTCCCAGGACAACCGCTTAATCGGTTTGCTGACATCCAAAGACCCCGAACTGGAAACCCCTCAGCCGGGCGATCTGTACACGATGGGGACGGTTGCCATCGTCCACCGTCTTTTCCGCGCCCCAGATGGCACCGTTCGCCTGCTGGTGCAGGGGCTGACCCGTTTTCGGGTGGGTGAATTTACTCAGTTAGAGCCCTATCTGAAAGCCAAAATTCACCTGGACCCCGAGGCTGCTGAAACCGGTCTGGAAATTGAAGCGCTGGCGCGCAATGCGCGCGACCAGTTTGCTCACATCGCCGAAATGGTGCCGTCCATCCCGCGCGAGCTGGTTTCCTCGGTTCAGACCCTCGAAGATCCGCTGCAGAGCGTCTACACGATCGCAAACTTTCAGCGCATGGAACTGGACGCCGCCCAGCAGATTTTGGAGTTGAATTCCGTTTCAGCGAAACTGCATAAACTGGTTGGCATCCTGACGCGTGAAGTGGAAGTGCTGGAGATTGGCCAAAAAATTCAGAGCGAGGCCCGCTCTGAGATCGAGAAAATGCAGCGCGAATATTTCTTGCGCGAACAGCTCAAGGCGATCCAGCGTGAACTGGGCGAAGGCGATGAGCAGGGCGCCGAGGTTGAAGAACTGCGCCAGAAAATTCAGACGGCCAAAATGACCGAGGAAGCTGATAAGCAGGCCCGGCGTGAATTGGACCGGCTCTCGCGCCTGCCCACTTCAGCGGCGGAATACGGTGTCATTCGGACCTATCTGGATACGATGACGGCTTTACCCTGGACCAATGTTACAACCGATAATCTGGATATCTTGCATGCCCGCCAGGTGTTAGACGAAGATCATTATGGGCTGGAAGATGTCAAAGACCGGATTTTGGAGTTCCTGGCAGTGCGCAAACTGCGTTTGGAGCGGCAGGAAGAGATGGACAGCCTGCCAGTCGATGATATCCGGCACCTGCGGGAAGGTGTCATTTTGTGCTTTGTTGGCCCGCCTGGGGTTGGCAAGACCTCGCTGGGACGTTCGATTGCCCGGGCGATGGGGCGTAAGTTTGTACGGATTTCACTGGGCGGTATGCGCGACGAAGCCGAGATCCGCGGCCACCGCCGCACCTATATTGGCGCCATGCCTGGACGTATTTTACAGGCCCTGCGCCGGGTGGAATCCCGCAACCCGGTCTTCATGTTGGATGAAATCGACAAGCTGACGTTTGATTTTCACGGCGACCCCGCTTCGGCCCTCCTGGAAGTGCTCGACCCGGAGCAGAACTCTGAATTCCGTGATCATTACCTGGAAGTGGCATTTAACCTTTCTCAGGTCATGTTTATCACCACGGCCAACCAGTTGGAGCCAATTCCAGCCCCGCTGCTGGACCGAATGGAAATCATCAATCTCTCCGGTTACACCGAGGGTGAAAAGGTTTCCATCGCCCGCCAGTACCTTATCCCACGGCAGGTGCGCGAAAACGGTTTGCGCCTCGAAGAGCTGAAAGTCAGCGACGAGGCGATAAAAACCGTCATCCGCTCATACACACGCGAGGCTGGCGTCCGCAACCTGGAGCGTGAAATCGGAGGCGTCTGCCGCAAGCTGGTCACCAGGATCGCCGAAGGCAAAACCCAGGAGAAAGAACTGGGCCCGGCTGACATTCGCGAGATTTTGGGCCGGCCGCATTTCTTTGGCAATGAAGAAATTGCCATGCGCACCGCTCTGCCGGGGGTTGCAACCGGGCTGGCTTACACCCCCACTGGCGGCGATGTGCTGTTTATTGAAGCCACCCGCATGCCTGGCGGCAAGGGCTTCCAAATTACCGGCTCTTTGGGCAATGTCATGCAGGAATCGGCCCATGCTGCGCTGTCTTTTGTGCGTTCGCGGGCAGAAGCATTCCAGCTTGAGACCGATTTCTTCGAGAAATCGGATATCCATCTGCATATTCCTTCGGGCGCCCAGCCCAAAGATGGCCCATCTGCCGGCGTTACGATGGCAACTGCCCTGGTTTCATTGATTTCCGGCCGGCCTTCCCGGCCCGAGCTTGGCATGACTGGCGAAATTACCCTGCGCGGTCAGGTCTTGCCCGTTGGCGGGATCAAAGAAAAAGTCCTGGCTGCCCACCGTAATGGCCTGAAGACCGTCATTTTACCCCGGCGAAACGAAGCCGACCTGGAAGACCTGCCAGAAGAGGTCCGCTCAGTGATGAAGTTTATCCTGGTGGACACGGTGGATGAGGTCGTCAATGCCGCCCTGGAACCGGCGGCTGCAAAAGTCCTTCTATCTCAACAGGCTGCCCCGCTGGAACTTGCCGGCAGCCTGTCCACACAAAGCGAATAAGAGGTTTTATGCCCCGAATCATGTTGATTGAAGATGATCCGACCATGGTGCTTTTATTGAAGCTTTTATTAGAGATGGAAGGTTATGATGTTTCCCTGTATGGCGATGCTACTCAGGCAGCAGCCCTGAGCGCCATGCTGGCCGAACCCCCCGACCTTATTTTGCTGGATATTAACCTGCAGCGGATGAACGGCCTGGAATTGTTGAAGCAGATGCGTCTGGATGTCAGGTTGAACGCGGTCAAAGTCGTTATGACCTCAGGCTACGATTCCAGCGATACCTGTTTGAAGGCCGGGGCCAATGCCTTTTTACTAAAACCCTATATGCCTGATGATTTAATTGGGCAAATTAAGAAAGAAATTACCAATAGTGCCTAAAAAACGTTTACGCGCCGCCATGCAGTGGCGCACAATGGATTTACATATACACACTCCGGCTTCCTCTGATTTTCAGCAACCGGAAGTGACCTACCTGCAGATTTTGCAGCGCGCCGAACAGCGCGGCCTGGATATCATAGCTTTTACCGACCACAATACTGTTGCCGGATACCGGCGTTTGTTTGACGAAATCGAACAGCTTGAGCTGTTGGAGCGTCTGAAAAGAATTTTGCCCGAGGAGCAAATCCGGCTGAGCGAGTACCGGCGTCTGCTCGACAAAATTCTGCTTTTACCTGCTTTCGAGTTCACCGCTACCTTTGGCTTTCACATTATGGCGATCTTTTCGCCAGAAAAGCCGCTGCGTGAAATTGAATTCCTATTGATGGACCTGAATATCCCCAAAGACCAGCTGGATAACGGCTCGGCGACGGTAGGCGCAACCAGCGATGTGCTGACAGCCTACCGCAAGATTGATGAGGCCGGTGGAATTGTGGTGGCTGCCCATGCCAACTCCAGCAATGGGGTGGCGATGCGCGGCTTCCCACTGGGAGGCCAAACCAAAATTGCCTATACCCAGGATGAACACCTGCACGCCCTGGAAGTGACCGACCTTGACCAGCGCGGCCCGCGCGCCACAGCAGCGTTCTTTAATGGGACCAAGCCCGAATATCCGCGCCGGATGCACTGCATTCAGGGTTCGGACGCCCACCGGGTTACAACCGATAACCAGCGCAAGAAAAACCTGGCTCTGGGCGAACGACCCACGGATGTCAACCTGCCCGATGTTTCTTTTGAAGCGCTGCACGAGTTGTTCCTGAGCAATGATTTTGCCCGCACCCGCCCGCACCGCCAGCAGGCCGAGCCCGCCTTTGATTTTGTGCGGGCTGCCCGCGAAGAGGGCAACAATATCGTTCAAGCCTTTCATGAGAGCGCCACAGAAAAAGGTGGCAAATTGTACGCCATTTTGGCCGATGTTGGCGCTTTTGCGAATACCAACGGCGGCACGCTCTACGTCGGCCTGAGCGCTGATATTAAGAAACCCGTCGCCGGTCTGGAAAACCCTGAACAGGTCGTCTCCATTTTGGAGAAAGAAATAGGGGCCAGAATTGCGCCGCCAATTGCCACCACGGTGGATGTCTATGAAACCGGCGCCAAAAAGATTTTGCGGGTATTGGTGCCGCGCGGCGATGATTCACCCTATGTGGTGGATGAATACAAAGTTTATGTGCGCGATGAAGACAAAACCGAATTAGCCGTGCGGGATGAAATTGTGCGCCTGGTTTTACGCGGCCAGCACAGCCAGCCGGCTGCGAGCGCACCCGAACCCGCCGCTGCTCCGGTCAACATGCAGCGCAGCGCACCCGCATTCTCCAGCAGTCCGGCTGCGCCCGGCGCCCAGGCGGCAGCCCAACCAGCTGAACCACAGCCGCCCCGTACCGGCGTTGAAGTGGTCACCGTGGACGAACGTGATGGCTTGCAGCACTTTACGATGCGCGATTTGCGCAACGGCAATATGGTCAAAAATGTCACCCGCACCTCGGCCCGCCGGCTGTGGGCTTATGCCATCACCCAGTATTCCAAACTGCCCGCAGATCCCACTCAGGCAGCGCTGGAGTGGCAGGACGATCTTGGCCTGCTCAGGCGCTATACAGAAGGCCCGCACACCCGTTATGACCTGCTTCAGCGTTATCCGGGCGGCATGCACTACTACTTCGGGGTCACCGATGACGGCATCCATGGACGCTGGAAAACCCTGGTAGGAGCGGATGACGAGTAAGCTCGAACAATTCCCTGAATTGTTTATCCGGCCTTTTGCTTACCCGGATGATTATCAGGATGTGATTTCCCTCTGGCGCCAGGCAGGTCCTGGCGTCAATTTGGGGCGTTCGGATGCGCCAGCAGAGATTGAGAAAAAACTGCAGCGCGACCCCGATCTTTTTTTGGTGGCAGAAGCTGCCGGGCAGATTGTGGGGGCTGTAATTGGCGGCTATGATGGACGCCGCGGCCTGATCTACCATCTGGCGGTGTCAGAACCTTTTCGGGCTATGGGGCTTGGGTCGGCGCTGATGGATGAACTGGAAGAGCGGCTGCGTGCCAGGGGTTGTCTTAAGTCCTATCTGCTGGTGCTGCCTGGCAATGATCTGGCAGCCCAGTTTTATGAAAAGCGAGGCTGGAAACCGATGCCGGTCACCATCTATGGGAAGGATTTGCAGTGAGCAGTCTAAACAATTCGTCCGAGTCACAAACCCTGCCCATTCGGGTAGGCATTCTGACGGTGTCCGATCGCTCGGCGCTCGGCGAGCGCCCAGACGCATCGGGCCCGGCGCTGGCGGCCAGAGCGCAGGCGGCAGGCTGGCAGGTGGTCTCGCAGGCTGTCCTGCCGGACGAGCAGCCCGCTCTGGAGGATTTACTCCGTACCTGGGCCGATTCGGGCAGCCTGGATCTGATCCTCACCACCGGCGGCACTGGTTTTGCCTCCCGCGATATTACCCCCGAGGCCACCCTGGCTGTAATTGAACGCCAGACCCCGGGCCTGGCCGAAGCCATGCGCCAGGCAAGCTTGAAGATCACTCCGCATGCCATGCTTTCGCGGGCTGCTGCCGGGATTCGTAAGCGCACCCTGGTGATTAACCTGCCGGGCAGCCCGCGCGGCGCAGTCGAAAATTTAGAGGTTATTTTGCCCGTGCTGCCGCATGCCGTTGATCTGCTGCGCGAAGACCCTGGCGCCGAGGGCCGGCACCGCAATAACTAAAAGCACCCGTCTTGGGTGATGCGGCGAAGCCGCATCACCCAAGATGGCCTTATCAGAGAGCCGCTGAAACAGCACCCGGGTATTTGTCTATTAAAGGTATAATCTGTGCTATGGATTATTTAAATTACGAAGTCATTCCCGATCCCTTGCTTGGGGGGCCGCAAGGCAGTTTTTGGCGCAGTGTTTTGGATCTGGTTGAAACCATTTTACTGGCCCTGCTTATGTTTTTTGCTATTAATACCCTCACCGCCCGCATTCGGGTTGAGTCGGTCAGCATGAAGCCAAACCTGATCGAAGGCGATTTTGTTTTGGTGAACCGGATTGCCTACCGCTTTTCAGACCCAAAGCGCGGCGATATCATCGTCTTTAAATACCCTCCCGAACCCAATTCCACGCCTTATATCAAGCGAATTATCGGCCTGCCCGGCGACCAGATCCAGATCCGTGACTCCAATGTCTTCATTAACGGCAGCCTGCTTTCCGAGCCCTACCTGATGTCGAATACAATGCGCGGCGGTGAATGGACCGTACCGCAGGATTCGTTGTTTGTGATGGGGGACAACCGCAACAACTCTTCAGACTCGCGCAACTGGGGGATGGTGCCTTTTGATAACATCATAGGCAAGGCAGAGGTGATTTATTATCCTGTTGAGCACTGGTCAGCCCTTCATATGGATACTGCATTTGCTCGTCCCCTGGAAACTCCATCTGCATATCCTTAAAAATCCCTGATCGGTGTAACAAAATTGGCCGACCATCGTTTACCTGCATATAACGAGAAAGATCGCGAGAATGCCGAGGAGCAGCGTTTGCTGCGTCTGGCATGCCAGGGAAATGTTGAAGCCTTTGGCAGTTTGTATGAGCGGCTTTCTCCCGCTGTTTTTCGTTTTTTGGTAGCACACCTTTCAAACTACCATGATGCGGAAGATCTGACAGCAGAAGTGTTCATGCGAGCCTGGAAATCGCTTCCACATTACCATGAAAAGAATGTGCCATTTTTGGCGTACCTTTTGCGGATTGCGCGTAACATTCTGATCGATCACTACCGGCGAAGCGGAAAATCCCGGCAGTCCGAACCATTGGATTATGAAAGCGAAATTCCCGAAACTGCAGCAGGTCCGTCAGAGAATTTTCAAAATTTGCAGGAAATTCAAGAGTTGTAACAGGTACTTGGGCAACTGCGAGAGGAATATCGGACAGTGTTGGTTTTGCGGTTTCTTGAAGAATGTGATGTTGAAAAGGCTGCCAGCCTGATGGGCCGGTCGCCCGGGGCGCTGAGGGTTCTAACTCACCGTGCTCTGGCAGCCCTGCGTGAGCTGCTTGAAAATAAAATGGGAGCCCAAGATGAATGATGAAAAGCGCCTGGCGCTTGCCTTAGATGCCTGCCTGAAGTCGATTGCCTCTGGAAAAACCCTGGAAGAGGCTCTGGCTCCCTATCCTGATTTACAGACTGAGCTGAGACCTGAACTGCAGGCAACCTTGTGGCTGCGCCAGCGCAAGGCGGCTGTGCCTTTCAATCCAGTCCCGGGCCGGCAAAAACTGGAAGCCAGCCTGCGCGCTCAACAGCCCAATTGGGGCCGTACTTTTTCCCGCACCCAATGGTATAACCGGGCTGCCCTGGCAATGTCTTTGCTGTTGGTCGTCTTTATGTTTGTTCAGGTTGCCAGCAGTGTAAACCGGGCGGCTATGGTTTCCATCCCGGGTGATGCCTTCTATGCACTCAAACTGCTTAACGAACAGGCTCAGCTGGCATCCGCCTCTCAAAACGACCAAAAAGCAGAACTTTACATCGGCTTTACCCGCCAGCGTTCTTCTGAAATGATCAGTCTGTTTTTTGAAGACCGGCCGGAGTATATTGCCGAAACAGCTTCCAGGCTGCGCGATTCTGCCGCCGCCGCTGAAGCCCTTTTGAATGCCCCAGCCATGGCTGCCGCCCCTGCAACCCCTGAGTTAAAGCGCCAGCTTCAAGAGGTAATGGATACCCACTTGCTGACGATATTAACCCTTCCCAGCTCGCTGCCCACCAGCGAGCGAGCAGAAGTGGAAAAGTTGTTTGCCCCTTAGTTTTATTAATTTAGACAGGTAGGATTGGCTTTTAAGGTTAGTTGTTTATAAGTTTTATTAATGAAGTTCGGGGAGTTGGGTGATTCTTGCAAAATTGCAAAGAGAATCATCCTGTTTTTGCTTGCAAAATCACAGAAAATCTGCTATATTTTAATGTATCTAATATTGAGGAATAGCTTTTGTACGGTTTGAATATTGTTGACGAATTACTCGTTCTGAATATTCCTGGTACAAGAATTCTTCCTTAATTTATTGCAGTTCCAACGCTATATAGTACTGCTGGTACACTTTATTGAGTGACTGTTTTCTTGGGCAGTCGTTTCGTGATATTCCTCACAATAATTTGGCGTTAAACTGCATCCTTTTATGGTATGTGGAGAAAATCTTATGCCAAATCTGTTGCTCGCCAAACAGAACCCCTTCGTCTCAAAGCCAGATCCCTCCAAAACTGCTTGTACACAACGTAAACGCGGCCAAAGTATGGTCGAATTGGCGATTGCATTACCTGTGGTGATTATGGTTCTCATGGGGTTGATTGAGATTGCTTATGCGGGCCGTACATATCTGGCTTTGTTAACCACGGCAACGGCTGGGTCGCGTTTAGGATCCCAGGGCGCAGCTCTGTTCACCGATTCTGAAATAAACACATACATCCTTCAGAACCTGGCAAGTGAAAAATATACCGGAGCGGCCCTGGTTGATGTGATCATTGTTCGGGCAGACCTGCCAGGTGGGACAACGGTCCAGAATTATGTTGCCAACAAAATGCAAGCAAGCTCGTACACCACAACCATCACCCAGTCAGTTTTGTCCAGCCGTTTGCGTTCTGGGGACCTTGCTTCCAAAATTATTGGCGTAGAAATTCTTTATAACCACCGCTTGTTATTAAATTTCCCGATTCTATCCAATCTTTTCCCAGACCCTTTTATCTTGCGGGCTTATTCAATCCATTTGATGCAGCGCTAGCAGAAACTCAATTACGTTGCGAGCCGCAAGCGCAAATATCTTTTGATACACCATTATGAAAAGTATCAGCGTCAATATTCATCAACATAGGAGCTGAGACGTTATGAAATCCCAAAATCTTCCCCATTCTTTGAATCAAAAGGGTCAGGTAATTATTTTGTTAGCGGTCGGGTTTATGGCCTTGTTGGCATTTTTGGGCCTGGCTGTTGATATCACCATGTTGTATGTGACCAAAGAAAATTTGCAAACATCGGTAGATTCTGCGGCTTTGGCTGCTGCTAATAAACTGCCGGACCAGTCTAAAGCGATTACTACTGCTTACACATACATGCGCCTCAATAACTACACCTATGACCCTTCGAGCAACCCGCTGACGATTACCTTCCCATCCACCAACCCGCCTAAAAAAGTTATCTCCGTATCTGCAACGACCGCCTACACCTATACATTTTTACGTTTGTTTGGATGGCAGTCTACACAGGTTTCTGCAGCAGGGGAAGGCGAAAGTGCCCCATTGGATGTTTATCTGGTATTGGATCTGTCCGGTTCCATGGTGTTTGATACGGTAAAACCTGCCAACTGGGCGACTGCTTACCCGTATTACAGCGCTTCAACCTGTGGAACCCAATATCCTAAAACATCCACCGGGGCCAATAATGCCTGGAATGACAGTTCGTGTGTCGCCAAATGGTGTAACTTTGCGCGTACATGCGATCCTCTGGACGGGCATATCAAGCCCGCTGCCAAAAGTTTTGTCGATAAGCTCTCAACAACCTACGACCGTATCGGTCTCGTTTCTTATGACGACCGGGGTGATTTTCATGTCACCCTGACCAGTGATTTTAACAGTGTCAAAACCGCAATTGATAACCTGAATGCCTATGCGGGTACCGGGTACAGCACGAATACCGGCGATGGAATTATGTTTGCCCAACAGCATTTAAATTCAGAGGGCCGGCCCGAGGCTGTATTGTCGATTGTGTTGATGTCAGATGGACGGGCCAATACTTATCGCAGCGGCACCGGCTGTACGCCCTGCCCACCCAGCTGTGGAAGCTGCACAACGATTACAACCTGCAATTACTGTCAGGCTTCGATGGACTGGGCTACAAAGCACGCCCAATTTGCATACAACAATAATGAAGCCGTTATCTACACCATCGGTTTTGGCGATGAAGTGGCGGCCTATTCATCTGCTTCGGGTTTGCTGCGCAACATTGCGGACTATGGCGATAACGGACGCCTGGATGGAACCACTCAGAACTATTGGCAGGTACCCGATGAGACTGGCCTGCGGGCTGCTTTTGCTGAAATTGCCGAACGTATTTTTAGCCGGCTGATTAAGTAAAGAGGTTATGATGATTAACAAAAACAAACCCCAAAAAGCTCAGGCGATGGTTGAATTTACCCTGGTGTTGATCTTTTTAATGACCCTTGTTTTTGGGATCATGGAATTTGGCTATATTTTTCAAAATTGGTTAACCATCCAAAACAGCGCCGAAGAGGCAGTTCGTTATGCCTCCACCGGCCAGGGTTTTGTCGAACCAGCTGATGATCCATGGGACACGGCGCGTTTGAATGCCATCAAGGCCGTTGCCAATAAAAGAGCCAGCGGTTTGAAAATTAATTCCTCTGCCGCGTCGAATGCGCCAGGTTACTTTAACGTTAGAGTATATGCCTCTGACCCGCCCGTGGCTGGTACTGAGTACCCAGGCGGGCCTTACGCCCGTGTATCGGTGGATGTTGTCTACAACATGCAGACGATCACCCCGCTTTCTCAGCTATTCGGCGCCTGGATCCCGATTCGGGCGCATGCCGAAATGATTAACGAACGCTTCCGCCGGATTTATGGCACCCCGTCTGGCCTGCTGCCCCCAACCATTGTACCCAGCATCACCCCCACCCCAACCCAAATTCCAACGGCAACACCTATTCCGCCTGTTAATATGTATTTTGCGATTGCCGCTGCGACGGTCAGTGAAAATTCGAGTACGTATGTGGTGAATGTTAATTTATCGACCACCAGCGCTCAGAATATTAGCGCGGCGATCAACCTGGGCGGGAGCGCTGTCAATGGGAAGAATTACACGGTTTCGCCATCATCAATTTCGATTCCTGCTGGCAGCCTTTCACAGCAGGTGGTGATTACGATTCTGAATGACGGTCAATACAACACGGACCTGAACGCTGTCTTGACTTTGGCGTCACCCATGAACGCTTCACTCATTTCGCCAACTGCTTTTACGCTGACGATTCAAAATACGAATCCCAGACCAATTGTATCTTTCCAGACAGCCACCAGCACAATCAGCGAAACGGCCAACAGCATTGCTGTGGCGATTGTCCTGAAGGATTCGTCTGGTACACTGGTGACTTCCGGCCTGGCAACCACGATTTCATTCAATCTGGGTGGAACGGCAGTGTTGGGGGGAAATTACACCTTAAATTTTGCCCCCGTGGTGATTCCTGCCGGGCAAAGTGGTGGTTTCATTATTGTTACCCCGATCGACAACGGGGTTTTTGACCCTGCTAAAACCCTGATATTGACCCTGACTTCGGCTGTTAACGGCGATAGTACTACCAACACCCTGGGTACGCCAAATCCGCATACTGTTACGATTCAAGATGATAACCGTCCGCAGATTTACTTCAGTAAAGTTTCCCAATCGGTATTTAAAACTGAGGGTACGTTTACACTGCAAGTATTGATGGATACAACCTCATCCCAGTCCGTCAGTGTTCCCTTTACAGTCGGCGGGACAGCCCTTTCTCCGGCGCATTATACGGTAGCCACAACCAGTCCGGTAACTTTTGCCCCTGGACAAACTTCAGTCAACATAACTATCAACCTGATCAATACGCTCACACCCCACGGTGATGTAACAGCCATTTTTACGTTGGGAACCCCATCCTTGAATGCCACTGTTGGCAGCCCAGGTGTATTTACACTTACCATTCAGGATGCTTACATTGCCCCAACCGTAGCTTTTAATTATTCAGGAGCGAACGTTAACGAGGGTGGTACAGCGACCCTGAATGTGGTTCTCTCGAAAACTGCTAATGCAGCCGTCACAGTTGGTTACAGCCTATCCGGTTCTGCTGCATCCACAACAGATTACACCTATACGCCCGTGGGATCAGTGACCATCCCGATTGGTCAGCTATCGGCATCCATTGTATTCTCAACCTTGACGGACAATTTGTATGAAGGTACCGAATCAATCGTCGTGACGATGGGTACTGTAACTGGAGGGGGGGCCACCAAAACTACCCCCAATGTCAGTGCAATTTCGATTCTTGACGCTGACACGCTGCCCACCGTTTACTTTAATGGCACAAGCAATGTTGTGGCTGAAGACTCGGGAACGGTTTTTGTACCGCTTAAATTAAGTGGTAAGGCCGCAAGCGCCGTTACAGTCACATTTGCCATCAATAATGCTGTGGCTTCAAACCCGGCAGTCGTAGGTGTGGATTACACTGCGATTACGAATTATGTCGTCACTTTTGCAGCTGGTTCGGTTGATGCTTCGATCCCCGTTGCGGTCAAGGTAAATCCTGGCGTGGATATGAATCCGCGTGATCTGGTGTTGGATCTGGCTAATCCAATCTCAGGAGCAAGTATGGGCAGCCCCAGTCGGTTTACCCTGACGATCCGTGATAACCAGATCTGCCCCACTTTTGTCACCATTACTCCAGATCGAAATAACAAAAAACTGACCCTGTATTTAAAAAATGACCGGCAGTATGCCACCAATACCAATGTGTCTACTGTTACGGTTTCGAACATGGGAACAAACAAGACCAACACACTGGGCTGGCTGGAGACTGCGAGCACGCTCACATTCAATGCGGCGAATAATGTGGTCATGACGATCTCGGCTACCTGGACATTGAATATCCTTACACCCCCTGCGCCAGCCGCTGGATATCGTTTGCTCTTTACTTTCAATAATAAACCTACGTCCAATGCAACCTATACTGTCACAATCACCTATTCAAACGGCTGCAGCCGCACGACCACGGCTACATTCCCGTAAAAGGCAGCGTACATTTTGAAAAAACTCTCCGGGCTCTTCTTCTCTGGATCTGTCAAGCGAAGGAGCAGCGTTGGCAATTTAGCGGCACTCTTCGTGACTTTGTGCGCTGTTTATCTTGTTTTTGGCTTTGTTGAACATGCCAGGGCAAATATCCAAACTTTCCCAACCAGTCCCTCCGCGCCAGAAAAACCATCGACCGACCGGTATGGTTATACGCTGATTAAAACCACGATTACTGAAACGGGCTGGCTTGAAGCAAACTCGGCGTCTGGGATTCAGGTCGCCGTAAATTCTGTGGATGATGGTGTTTCTGTCCCGATCACACTGCCGTTCCAATTTCCATTTTATGAATCCAATTTTGGCGCTCTGCAGGTTGATAGTAATGGGATGCTTCATTTTTTCGCAGATGACTCTCTGGCTTCAAACCAGACTATTCCCCGTACAGAACAGCCCAATGGTTACATAGCCCCATTTTGGGACGATTTGTATGTTGGCCCGACGTTGAATTTTACCGGCGCGATCTATTACATGGCCGGAGGCGTATCTCCCAACGCCTATGCCGTTATTGAATGGCTGAATGTGTCGCCATTAACTGACTATAATGCTCCACTAACTTTTGAAGCCGTACTCTATGAAAATGGAGATATTGTTTTTAATTATAAATCCATGACGGGTGACCTGACCAGCGCCACGGTTGGGATTGAAGATCCCAGCGGAATGGATGGCAGCCTGTATGTTTATAATGCGCCTGGTGTTTCAAGCGGTCTGGCTGTGCGATTTGTGCGCCCTTCTAATTCATCTGTTCGAATCCAATCGTTAACGCCTTTTGGTTCGGGTCTCTTGGTGGGCGGCTCGGCTGAGACCCAGCTATCGTTTCGTAATATTGGTCATAATGCAGGCGACCAATTTGCGCTTTCCTTTCAAAAATCAGCTCAGTGG
>Ga0268298_10000126_pt1 | contig 96525 bp, 86 predicted proteins | sample WWTPWeurt_MetaG_FD_194462 | JGI IMG/M metagenome (GOLD analysis project Ga0268298, IMG submission 194462) | Activated sludge microbial communities from WWTP in Nijmegen, Gelderland, Netherland - WWTP Weurt | ecosystem: Engineered > WWTP > Aerobic digester > Activated sludge | place...
TGAACCCGGACGAAACAGTCTGGGCTCATGTGAAGCGGAAGGTTTCGAGCCAGTTGGTCGAGAGCGCCGAGGAGATGAAGCGACTCGCACTCCGTGCTTTGCGTAGCATCCAGAAGCTCCCCGAACTCGTGAAGTCATTTTTTAGGCAGCCAGAGTGCCGCTATATCCTGGGCTGACACTACTTATTGAAAAGTTAGTAAAAAGTTTGCATAAATGTAAATTCATGTTTATGTAATTTTTGCCGACAGATCGGAAAAGACCCCGAAATGAGGAAATACAGGAATTTCATGGATTTGCCGAAACGAGTGCCCGAGCGTGGGTCTTCATCGAGTGTAAAAAAATCCGACACTCCCCCGCTTGAGCGGGCCGAGGTGTGCCTCTTGCTGCTCAACAAGCCCTTCGGTGTGCTGTGCCAATTCACCGACGAGGCCGGTCGCCGCACGCTGAAGGACTACGTGGCCGTGCCCGGCGTCTATGCCGCGGGCCGCCTCGATGCCGACAGCGAGGGCTTGGTGCTGCTCACCGGCGACGGCGGTCTGCAGCACCGCATCGCCGATCCGCGTCACAAGCTGGCCAAGACCTATCTGGTGCAGGTGGAAGGGGAGATCGACGAAGTCGCGCTGGCGATCCTGCGCGCGGGGGTGGACCTGGGCGACTTCCGCAGCTTGCCGTGCGGTGCGCGCCGCGTGCCGGAGCCCGACTGGCTGTGGCCGCGCGATCCCCCCGTGCGCTTTCGCAAGTCGGTGCCCACGAGCTGGGTCGAGATCGTGCTGCGCGAGGGCAAGAACCGTCAGGTACGCCGGATGACGGCCAAGGTGGGCCACCCCACGCTGCGGCTGGTGCGGGTGGCGATCGGGCCCTGGACCCTGGACGGGCTGGGCGTGGGCGAGTGGCGCGCGCTGGGGCGCGCGGAGATTGCGACGGTCCTGCCCGCCGGCGCTCCGGCGGCGCGCGGGAAGCGGTCGCGGCGCTAGAATCGAGCGTTTCGAAGAGCGCTGGAGGAGGCGTCCGTGAAAGTTATTGTCGATCTGTGCGTGGTCCCGCTCGGCGTGGGCCTGTCCGTCTCAGCCCACGTGGCGGCCTGCGAGCGGGTGATCCGCGAGGCGGGCCTGAAGTCGCAGCTCCACGCCTACGGCACCAACATCGAGGGCGAGTGGGACGAGGTGATGGCCGCCGTCAAGCGCTGCCACGAGGTCGTGCATGCGATGGGCGCGCCGCGGATCACCAGCTCGATGCGGCTGGGTACGCGCACCGACCGCGAGCAGACGATGCAGGACAAGATCGATAGCGTCGAGCGCGCGCTCGAGCGGGCGGCAAGCGGCCCCGGTGCCTGACCGGCCCGGGCGCGCGCGCGGGACACAAACGCTTCAGCCGGTGCTGCGCGCGAGCTCGTTGCGGCGCAGCTTGCCGGTGTCGGTGCGTGGGAAATGGTCCACGAGGTGGATCTTCTCGGGGCGTTGGTAGGGCGGCAGGCTGTCGATCGCGGCCTGGGCGGCGGCCAGCACCTGCGGTGGTGGCAGGTCGCCGGGAATGGCAAAGAGGTGCAGGCGGATCATGTCCGCGTCCTCGCCCGGCGCCGGGATCACGCACACCTCCTCGGCCTTGCCGCGCATGCGTTCCTGCACCGCCTGCTCGACCGCGACCACGTCCACCCAGCGGCCGAACACCTTGACGAGCTGGTCGCTGCGGCCGGCGAACAGCCAGCCTTCCCCGTCGGGGGCACGGCGGAACACGTCGCCGGGGGCGAAGCGGCCGTCCGCGAAGCGCGCGCTGTCGTGGGTGACCACGCGCGAATAGCCGAGCGCGACCGCGGGGTGGGAGAACCACAGCCGCCAGGTTTCCACTTCGCCGCTGGTGAGCTGCTCGGGGTGGATGGTGGTGAGCGGCGTGGGGTACGCGGCGTCCATCTCCGGCGTGCGGTAGAGCACCAGCGACAGTGTCTCGGTGGTGCCGTAGCCATTGAGCAGCGGCACCCCCGTCATCGCCTGCCATTCGCGCGCGAGCGCGGGCGGGCAGGCTTCGCCGGCGGACACCGCGGCGTGCAGGCCGCGGAAACGCACGCCGGCGTCGACCAGGCGGCGGTAGAGGGTGGGCACGCTGAAGAAGATGTGCGGCTCGTGGCGCTCGACCATCGCCGCGACGCGCGCCGGGTCGGGCCATTCGGGGTCGAGCACGACGGTGGCGCCCAGGCGCAGGCCGGCGAAGAAGGCGTTGGCGAGCGGGTAGGCGAAGAACAGCTTGGAACTGGAATAGAAGCGGTGCTCCGGGCGGGCGCCGAGGAGGTCGCGGGCGAACACGTGGGCGTCGCGGATTGCGCGGTGGGCGTGGAGGATGCCCTTGGGGCGGCCCGTGGTGCCGGACGAGTAGAGCAGGAAGGCGGGATCGTCGTCGGCGGCGGGTGCGGCCGCGGGGGTCGCGGTGGCGCGCTCCACGCGGCGGCGCCACTCGGCGAGGTCGATCGCGCGCTTGTCGCCGAGCGCACGCGCGGCCTCGTCCTCTAGCAAGGCCGCGGCGGCGTCCGAGTCCAGCATCAGGTCGGCGAGTGCCGTGGTGGTGGTGCGCGGGTTGATCGCGATCGGCCGCACCCCCGCCCACAGCATGCCGATGAAGGCGGCAGCCCATTCGATGCCGTCGGGCAGGGCGAGCACGCAGGCGTCGCCCGGGCGCAGCCCGGCGTCGAGCAGGGCTGCGGCGCTGCGGATGGAATCGGCGCGCAGGCCGGCGTAGTCGATGCGGACATCGCCCTCGATCAGCGCGATCCGCCCGGGATCGCCGGCGAGCAGCCATTCGGCGGCGTTCATGATGGCGCTCCGCAGACGGTGGTTCGCAGCGCGGGCGCGTGGCCCGAAATGGGATGGGTGGACATGATCGGTGTGTCTCCTCGGCAGGACTCCCCTCGCGGGCGGGGACGTCATCTGTTTGTCCGGACCATTAAATTCCCCCGGGCGATGCTGCACAATACCAATGAATGGATTACCTTTATTGACCCTATCGATAACACTCGGGCCAGCATGAGTTTGCGCGACTTCGACCTGAACCTGCTGCGTGTCCTGCTCGCGGTCTATGAGGCCGGCAGCGTGAGTCGTGCCGCGGAGCACCTCGGCCTGAGCCAGCCGACCGTGAGCAGTGCGCTCGGCCGCCTGCGCCGCGCGCTCGGCGAGCCGCTGTTCATCAAGACGGCGTCGGGTGTCACGCCCACCGCGCGCACGCATGCGCTGGCGAGCAGCGCGCGGGCGATGCTGGCGCGGCTGGAAACCGATTTCTTCGTCGCCGACCGCTTCGACCCGGCGAAATACGAGGGCAACCTCACCGTCGCCCTCTCGGACGTGGGCGAGCTGGTCTTCCTGCCGCGCATCCTCGACAGCGTGCGCCGCCTCGCGCCGCGGGCCATGCTCGATTCGGTGACGCTCGCGCCGGGAGAGCTGATGCGCGCGATGGAGGATGGAGAGGTCGATCTGGCGATCGGCTATTACCCCGACCTCGACGCCGCCGGCTTCTACCGCGAGAAGCTGCTCGACCACCGCTTCGTGTGCCTGTTGCGTGCCGATCATCCGGTGCAGGACCGTCAGCTGTCGCTCGAGCGCTTCCTCTCGCTCGAGCACGCCGCGGTCCGTGCCAAGGGGCGCAGCCAGGAGATCTTCGAGAAATACCTCGAGCGTCTGCGCATCCAGCGCCGCATCGTGCTGCGCACCCCGCACTTCATGAGCCTGCCCGGCATCATCGGGCGCTCGGACCTGGTGGTGACGCTGCCGCATGCGATCGGTCATTACTTCACGCGTGTGGGCGAGAAGGTGCGCATGGCCGAGCCGCCGCTGGCGATCCCGCACATCGAGTTGTACCAGCACTGGCACCGCGGTTTTCACCACGACCCGCGCAACCGCTGGCTGCGCACGCTGGTCGCGGGGCTGTTCTCCGACGGACAGGACGAGTGGCCCTATCCCTTCGCGTGAGCGGTCCGGCGCAGCCGCGTCGAGCGTTCAACCGGCACGCCGGCGCGCGTCGCTCAGCGGCATGACGTCGGGCATCTCGAAGCGCGCGCGCTCGCGGTCGCCCTCGCGCAGCGGTTCGCAGGGCTTCAGGGTGGCGAGGCTGCGGCGGGCGAGGTTCTGGTAGCAGTCGGTGCCGATCACCTTCCACTTGCGCTCCTGCTCGGTGAGCTCGCGCAGCACCTTGGCAGGAATGCCCGCCACCAGCACGCCGGGCGGGATCTTCATTTCCGCCTTCACGAAGGCGGCGGCGGCGATGATGCTGCCTTCGCCCACCTCCGCATGGTCCATCACCACCGCGTTCATGCCGACCAGCGCGTTGCGCCCGATCCGACAGGCGTGCAGCACCGCGGCATGGCCGACATGGCCGTTGACCTCGACCACGGTGTCGATGCCGGGAAAGCTGTGCAGCACGCAAGCGTCCTGCACATTGCTGCCCTCCTCGAGCACGATGCGGCCGAAGTCGCCGCGCAGCGAGGCGAGCGGGGCGACGTAGCAGCCGGCGCCGACGAACACGTCGCCGATCAGCACGGCGTCGGGATGCACGTAGGCGGTGGGATGGACGACCGGGCGGACGCCGTCGATTTCGTAGCAGGGCATGGCTGGGCTCCGATGGGATGGGACTCGTGCGGCCGACAGTAGCATGCCGGTGCGCGGGGCGCGTCGCCCCTCGCGTCGATGCGCGGCCTGCGGATCGAGGACGGGCCCCGGTCCCGGCTGCGGTGCAGGGCGCGCGTGAGTGCATGGGAAGGGCGCGGCACGCAAGCGGGGTGCAAGAAAACCACTCGTGTCTTGATGTAGCGCAACATTGTTATTGATCGACTGGTTGGTCGGATCTGTTGCCGGGCACAATCCTGTTAACGGCGATCGAGCGCAAGCACCAGCCCGCGACCCGCAAGGATGCAGGGGCGAGGCGATGCGGACGATCCTCTCGATCGGCGACGACAGGCGCCGAGGGCGTGCGGCGTGCCCCCTCGGTGTGCCCCGGACAACCCGGTCGGCGTGCGTGCGCCTGCGCACCACGGAGCGGCCGCAGCACAGGAGCGAGACCCCGATGGCCAGAGGCAAGGCGCCGACCTTCCAGTTGCAGCGCGCGACGATCCTCGACGCTGCCGCGGGCCTCTTCGCGGCCGAAGGCTTCCATAACGCGTCGATGGCGGAGATCGCGCGCGCGTGCGGGGTTTCCAAGGCGCTGCTCTATCACTACTACCGCGACAAGGAACACATCCTCTACGACATCGCCGCGGGCCACGTCGAGGATCTGCTGGCGATCGTGGCGGATGTCGAGGCCGCGGCAGAGTCGCCGCGCGAGCGTCTCGAGCGCCTGATCCTGCGCTTCATGCAGGCATATGAGGGCGGGCGGCGGCAGCACGTCGTGCTGATCCAGGACGTCAAGTTCCTCAGCCCCGAGCAGCGCGCGCGCATCCACGAACAGGAACGCCGGGTGGTGCACGCCTTCGCGCTCGCGATCGAGGCGGTCGAGCCCGGCCTGCGCGTCGTGGCGCTCGACAAGGCGGTCACGATGGCGCTGTTCGGGATGATGAACTGGACCTTCACCTGGCTGCGCCCGGATGGTCCGCTGTCCTACGAGGACATGGCCCGGGTGGTGGCGCGGATCTTCCTGCAGGGCGTCGCGGGCTTCGCCGCGCAGGCGGGGCATCCGTCCGCCGCGGCGGTCGAGATCGCGCTGCCTTGAAGGCCCGGGTCGCCGCGGACAACGACTTCCCGGTGGCGCCCGGATCACACGGCTGCGCAAGTCCTTGCGCGGATGTTCGTTGACGTTTACGTTAGCGGAACTTCTGTGCAATCATCCAGGTCGGATCGATTGCATGCGAGCCCCGTCGTGCGAGCGGCGTGAGAATGGTGCATGGGCGGACATCGCAGAACGGAGAATGAAATGAATCAAGAGATCGCCGGAAGGGCTGGCCGGGTGCGCGAATCGGCGAATGCAACGACGTATACGATATCCGATCTCGCCAAGGAGTTCGACATCACCACGCGCGCGATCCGCTATTACGAGGACCAGGGCCTGATCAGCCCGGCCCGTCGCGGCAGCCGGCGCATCTACAGCCGCCGCGACCGTGTGCGCCTGAGCCTGATCCTGCGCGGCAAGCGGCTGGGTTTCTCGCTGCAGGAGACGCGCGAACTCTTCGACCTCTACGACAACGCGCCCGGCGAGCAGGCACAGATGTCGCACTTCATGGAACTGCTCGGTGCGCGCAGGGCGATGCTCGAACGCCAGATGGAAGACATCCGCGCCATCCTCGACGAGATCGGCGCGGCCGAGAAGGAGGCGCTGCGCTCGATCGCCGCACGGGCACCGCATCCGAAGGCGGCGACGAGCCCGAGCGCCTAGCGGCGCGCGCCCGCATCCGGGCCGCCCGATCAGTTCCCTTCAGGCCGCTCGGCCCCCTCGGTCCCGTCGCCGCCGTCCGCGCCCGTGCGCTTGCGGCGCGGCGCGGTCTTGGGGTCGATCACGATCGGCTGGTAGATCTCCACCCGGTCGCCTTCGGCGAGCACGGTCTCGAGCGGCTTGATCTTGCCGAAGATCCCCACCTTGTTGCGCTCCAGGTCGATGTCCTCGTAACGCGCGAGGATGCCCGAGCGCTCGATCGCCGCACGCAGCGTGCAGCCTTCGTCCACATCGAGGCGCATCCACGCCGGTTTCGCGGGGTGCGCGTAGCTGACGCTGATCTTCATCCTTCCCTCCTGCAGTGCAGTGTGCGATTGCGCTTCGATCAGGTGCCCGCGGTGATCCCGGCACCTGCGCTGGCGCCGAGGCTGCGCGCGCGGGCGCGGGCGAGCATGCGCTGGCGTGCCGCGACCAGAAAGCCGAGGGCGAGGAAGCCACCCGGGGGCAGGATCATCAGCAGCACGCCGCGGTAGCCCTCGAGGCGCAGTTCGAGAAAGGCGAAGTGCTGGCCGAGCAGCATCGAGGCATCGGCGAACAAGGTGCCCTGGCCGATCGCCTCGCGCACCCCGCCCAGCACCATCAGCGCGAGGGTGAAGCCGATCCCCATCATGAGGCCGTCGAGCGCTGCCATCCCGGGTGCGCGCTTGGAGGCGAAGGCTTCGGCGCGCCCCATGATCGCGCAGTTGACCACGATCAGCGGGATGAACAGGCCGAGCACCTTGTGCAGCTCGTGCAGCCAGGCGTTCATCGCCATGTCGACCAGGGTGACCACGGTGGACATCAGCAGCACGTAGATCGCGATCCGCACCTCGCGCGCGATGACGTTGCGGAACAGCGAGACGAGCACACCGGAGCTCACCAGCACCACGGTGGTGGCCAGGCCCATGCCGAGCCCGTTGGTGGCGCTGCCGGTGGTGGCCAGGGTCGGGCACATGCCCAGCATCTGCGCGAACACCACGTTGTTGTCCCACAGGCCGTCGCGGACGACCCTGCGCACTTCGCTCATGACGGGGTCTCCGATCGAGTTGCCGCGGCGTCGCCACCGGGGCCGGCGGGCGCGGCGAGCAGGCGCGCGCGGTTTCCGGCGAAGAATTTCAGGCTGGCATGGACGGCCCCCACCACCGCGCGCGGGGTGATGGTGGCGCCGGCGAACTGGTCGAATTCGCCGCCGTCCTTGCGCACCGCCCAGCGTGTGCCGGTGTCCAGGCCGCGGCCGTCGAAGCCGCGGATCCAGTCCGACTTGCGCACGTCGATCTTGTCGCCCAGGCCCGGCGTCTCGCTGTGCGAGAGCACGCGCACGCTGGCGATGCGCCCGTCGCGGCCGATGCCGACGGTGAGCGTGATCGGTCCGCCGTAGCCGGCTTCGCTCACCCAGTTGAAGGCCACACCGCGCACCTCGCCCGCCAGGCGCGCGCGATACACCGTGACCGCGCGGCCCTCGTCCTCGACCGCGACCGTGTCCGCGGCCGGATTGTTGTCGTGGGGCACGGCGGAGAGGGTCTGGTCGAGGGCGTTGCGCAGGTCTTCGGCCTGGCGCAAGCGGATCTCCTCGTGGGTGGCGAGGTCGCCCATGCCCAGCATGGCACTGCAGCCGAGGGCGAATGCCCCGAGCAGCAGCCCCGGGCGCTGGCGCAGGTCGCCGGCAGCGATCGAACTCATCGGCCATCCTCCTTCGGGGCCAGGGGGATCGGGTTGCCCGTGCGCAGGCGGCCGTAGCGGCGCGGACGCACCAGGCGATCGATCAGCGGCGTCGCCGCGTTCATCAGCAGGACCGCGAAGGCGACCCCCTCGGGATAGCCGCCCCAGGTACGGATCACGTAGATCAGCGCGCCGATGCCCGCGCCGAAGATCGCCCGCCCGAGCGGGGTGACCGGGGCGCCCACCGGATCGGTGGCGATGAAGAACGCGCACATGACCGCGCTGCCGCCGAGCAGGTGGAGCAGCGGCGGCGGGTAGTGCGCGGGGTCGATCTGGTTGAACAATGCCGCGAGCAGCGCGAGCGTGCCGAGCAGGGCCGCGGGGATCTGCCAGGGCACGATGCGGCGCGCCACCAGCAGGGCGCCGCCGGCGAGCAGCGCGAGCGCGGAGGTCTCGCCCAGGCTGCCCGGCACCGTGCCGAGCGCGAGCGCGAGCAGCGCCTCGCCGGCGGCGAAGTCGCCGCCGTGCTTGAGCGGGGCGAGCGCGGTCGCCGCGCTCATGGCGTCCGGCACCGCGCCACCGCCGAAGGTGATCGCGAGGCCGTCCAGCAGGCCGGGCGCCGTGGGCGAGAACAGCGGCTGCGGCGCCACCCAGGCGGTCATCTCGAGCGGGAAGGACACCAGCAGCGCGACCCGCGCCAGCATCGCCGGGTTGAGCACGTTCTGGCCGAGGCCGCCGAACACCTGCTTGCCGACCACGATCGCGAACGCGCCGCCCAGCAGGGGCAGCCACCACGGTGCCCACGGCGGCAGGCAGAGCGCGAGGATCAGCCCGGTCACCACGGCCGAACCGTCGGCGAGCGTGTGGCGCAGCGGGCGCTTGCCGATCGCCAGGGCCGCCGCCTCGGCCGCCACGCAGCCGGCTATCGCCAGCAGCACGGTGGCGAGCGCCGGCCAGCCGAACAGGAACACGCCGGTCGCGGTCGCCGGCAGCAGGGCGAGCAGGACCGTGCGCATGACCTGCGGAATATTGCTGCGCCCATGCACGTGGGGCGCCGCCACCGGGGAGCGGTTCGGGGTCCAGCTCGTCATGATTCGGTCTCCACCGTCTCGGCCGGACGGGCGGGCCGGCGCGCGGCCTTGGCGGCGGCTTCGGCGGCCAGCCGCAGCCGGCGCGCCTCGGCCAGCTTGCGTGTCTCCTCGGCCTTGCGCTGGGCTTCGCGGCGGGCGGCGATCTCGCCCTTGGCATAGTTGAACAGGTGGGCCAGCGGCAGGTGGGCCGGGCACACGTAGGCACAGCAGCCGCAGGACAGGCAGTCGCCCATGCCGAGCTCGGCGGCGTCGTCGATACGCCCGGCACGCACGCGCGCGGCGAGCTCGAGCGGCACCAGGCCGACCGGGCAGACATCCACGCAGCGCCCGCAATGCAGGCAGGCACGTTCGCTCGCCGCATGCGCCTCGGCGGCGGTGAGCGCGATGATGCCGCTGGTGCCCTTGACCACCGGCGCCTCCAGACCGGGCAGGACCTGGCCCATCATCGGCCCGCCCATCAGCACGCGGGTGGGGGGCTCGGTGAAGCCGCCGCAGAAGTCGATGAGGTCCCCGGCCGGCGTGCCGATCGGCACCACCACGTTGCGCGGGTTGCGGATCGCGCCGCCGCCCACGGTGACCACGCGCGACACCAGCGGCTTGCCGAAGCGCACCGCGCGGCACACCGCGAGCGCGGTGCCGACGTTGTGCACGCTGACGCCGATCTCGGCGGAGAGCTTGCCGGCGGGGATCTCGCGCCCCGTCACGGTGGTGACGAGCTGCTTCTCGGAGCCCATCGGGTAGCGCGAGGGCACGCGCAGCACGTGGATGCCGGGATGGGCCGCGGCGGCCGCGCGCATCGCCTCGAGCGCCTCGGGCTTGTTGTCCTCGATCGCGATCACGGTGCGTTTCGCGCCCAGGCCGTTGGCGATCAGGCGCACACCCTCGACCACGTAGCCGGCGCCCTCGCGCATCAGGCGGTCGTCGCAGGTCAGATAGGGCTCGCACTCGCCGCCGTTGAGGATCAGCGTGTCGATCGGGTGGCGGTTGCCGGCGTCCAGCTTGACCGCGGCCGGGAAGGCCGCGCCGCCCAGGCCCACGATGCCCGCGTCGCGCACGCGCGCGGAGACCTCGGCACGGGTGAGCGCGAAGGGGTCGACCGCCGGCTCGGTCTCGATCCAGCGCTCCTCGCCATCGGGCTCGAGCGTGATCGTCTGCACCGGCAGGCCGGAGGGGTGCGGCGCCATGTGGTCGCCGATCGCGATCACCCTGCCCGACGTGGGCGCATGCACCGGCGCCGAAACCGAACCCTGGTGGCGGGCGAGGCGCTGGCCCTTGAGGACGTGGTCGCCGACCTCGACCTCGGGTGCGGCCGGTTCGCCGATGTGCTGCTGCAGCGGGATGTACAGGCGCTGCGGCAGCGGCAGGCGGGCGATCGGATGGCAGGCGGTGGGGTCCTTGTTCCCTTCGGGATGGATGCCGCCGCGGAAGCGGAAGATCTTCATGGTGCGTGGGGTTCCGGTGTGCTTGCGGCGGGCGTTCAGGCGTGTCCCACGCCCGGCTTGTGCCAGCGCCAGTTGCGCAGGGTGACCGGGATGCCCTCGAGATCGATGCCGCCGGTGGGGCAGACCTCGGCGCAGGCGCCACAGCCGATGCAGGCCTCTTCGAGGACCACGTGGAGCTGCTTGGTCGCACCCAGGATGGCGTCGGTCGGGCAGGACTTGATGCAGCGCGAGCAGCCGATGCAGGCGTCGGTGCGCACGCGCGCCAGCAGCGGGCCGCGGTCGGGCAGGTTGCCCGGGTCGAAGGTGGCGCCGAGGATCTGCGCCAGCTTCTCGGCGACCGCACGCCCGCCCGGGGGGCACAGCGTGACCGGCGCGTCGCCCGCGGCCACCGCGGCGGCCGCCTGCGCGCAGCCGGCGAAGCCGCACTGGCCGCACTGCGAACCGGGGAGGGCCTCGGCGATGCGCTCCACCACCGGGTCGGTGGTCGCTCCCAGCCACTGCGAGGCGAGACCGAGCAGCCAGCCCAGGGCGAGGCCCAGGGCGGCGACCGCCACTACCGAGAGAATCATCGTCATCGTCGTGCTCCTTGCGCGTTCGTGGGGAGGTTTCAGCGCACCGGCAGGCCGGCGAAACCCATGAAGGCCAGCGACAGCAGGCCGGCGGTGATCAGCGCGATCGGCGCGCCGGCGAAGGCGGCGGGCACGTTCGCGAGCGCGATGCGCTCGCGCAGGCCGGCGAAGAGGAGGATCACCAGCGTGAAGCCGAGTGCCGAGCCGGCGCCATAGAGCATGCTTGCGACCAGGCCGTTGCCTTGCTGGGTGTTGAGCAGCGCCGTGCCGAGCACGGCGCAGTTGGTGGTGATCAGCGGCAGGTAGATGCCCAGGGTGTGGTGCAGCACCGGACTGGCCTTCTGGATCGCCATCTCGGTGAACTGCACCACCGCGGCGATCACCAGGATGTAGGTCAGGATGCGCAGGTGCAGCATGTCGAGCGGCTGCAGCAGGGCGTGCTCGACCACCCACGCCGCGCCCGAGGTGAGGGTGAGCACGAAGGTGGTGGCGAGCCCCATGCCGAGCGCGGTCTCGAGCTTGCCCGAGACCCCGAGGAAGGGGCACAGGCCGAGGAAGCGGACCAGGATCACGTTGTTCACCAGGGCCGTGCCGAGCAGTAGCAGCAGATATTCCTTCATGTCGGGATCAGGTTCCTGCAAGCGGTTCGAGTGGCATGCAGGTTCATCTTAATTGACGTTGACGTTAACGACAAGTAGAATTCGTTCCGCAGTGTCGCAATCCGTCCCGCACTCCGCCTTGTCCTGGTGCTCACGGATCGCTTCCCCCAGTCGCAGCACAGCCCTACCAAGCCGGAGGAGTCCGCCATGCCCAATGTCACCGCCGTCATGTCCACGCCCAACCCGCTGGCGAACAAGTTCATGCTCGATGCGCCGCTGTATACGGGCGCGCCGCGTCATTTCAGCGCCGGTGTCGCGGTCGTCGGCGACACCCTGGGCGAGAGCCTGCTGGCGGTGCCCGGCGTCGTCGACATCTATTGCACCGGCGGCTTCATCACCATCACCCGCGACCCGGGCACGCCCTGGTCGGCGATCGAGCCCGCGGTCACGGAGCTGATCGAGGGGCACAAGGCGCGCCGCGTCATCGGCATCGCCAACCCGGCAGGACCGGGTGGGGCGGCGGGCGCCGCGATCGGCGCCGGCGAGGCCGTGGCCGAGGAGCCGGTGGAGGTCGAGGCCGACGATGCCGAACTGCTGATGCGCATCAACCAGATCCTCGACGAGCACATCCGGCCCTTCCTCGACCAGGACGGCGGCGGCCTCGACGTGGTCAAGCTCAAGCAATTCACCCTGACGGTGCGCTACAAGGGCGCCTGCGGAGGTTGTCCGTCGTCCTCGACCGGGACGCTGTTCGCGATCAACAACCTGCTGCAGAACTATGTGGACGACCGCCTGCTCGTGGAGCCGATCTACTGAGCACCTGCTGCGCGACCGTCGCGCAGCGGCTGCGCCGCTTCGGATGCGCGGGAGACGACCTCCGGGTAGTAGCACATGAAGCCGGTCGCGCAGTGTTCGTGCGCAGGCCGCAGGCCGCGCGCACGGGCCATCACCGCCGCGGGGGCTTCGCCGTTGTCGTGGGCGTCGAGGATCCGCCGGACCATGCGCACGCTGGCGAGCTTGCGCTCGGGCGGACCCTCGCGGCCGGCGATCTTGAGCGCGTGGATGCCGCCGCGCCCGAACGCCGGGATCGCGCACAGGCCGCAGGGGCCGAAGGGCAGGCCGTCGGCGGTGGTGGTGAAGCCGCAGGAGAAGCGGTACCACAGCCAGCGCCGATAGGCCTCGTCGTTCTCCTGCAGGCGGGCCGCGAGCGCGGCCGAGAGCGGCCGGCCGTCGCGGTGGCGGTGCGCGTAGGCGTAGCGGTCCAGGCAGATCGGCCCGCCGAGCGCGCCCGGGAGGTGCAGGGTGTTGCAGCTGCCTTCCTCGTAGACGCAGCCGTCGTTGAGCACGAAGGCCTCGATCTCCAGGTCGGGCACTGCGGCGGCGATCTCCGCGGCCTCGTCGAGGGTGATGTCGCGCGGCAGGATCAGCCGGCGCGCGCCGAGCTCGCGGTAGAGGCGGGCGCCGTCGGCATTGCGGCAGGTGGCCACCGAGCTGACGTGGATGCGCAGCTCCGGCTCGGCTTCGGCCAGCGCCAGGAGCAGGCCGGGGTCGCTCGCGATCACCGCATCGCCCCCCATGTCGACGTAGCGGTGCGCGATCGCGAGCGCGAACTCGATCTGTTCGACCGAATACTGCTGTGCGTTGAGCACCAGGGAGAGCTGTACGCCATTGCGGTGGGCGAGCGCCACCGCCTCGGCGAGCGCGGCCAGCGAGGGGAGGTTGCCGCCGGGACGGCGGTTGGCGCTGGCGCCACCGAAGCGCTCGGCCCACTCGCGCGGCGTCACCCCGCAATAGAGTTCGTCCGCCCCGGCGCGCGCCAGCGCGGCGATCTCGTCGAGTTGCCGGATGGGGGCGACGATCTTCATGCGCGTTTCCTCACAAGGTCTCGCCGGGCACGATCAGGCGCGCCACCCGGCCCGCCGCGACCGCGCTGGCGAGCGTGGCGAGGTTGGCGGCGGAGTGGCGGCAGAACACGGTGTTGCCCACGTGCAGGGTCTCCCAGGCGTCGTGTGTACCGTCGCGTGTGCGCTCGGTGCGGGCGGCGAGTCCGAGGCATTCGTGGTGGCAGAAGGGCCGCGCCGCGAACCGCTCCGGGCCCTCGCGCGCGAGACCTGCGGTGCGGCACATGCGTCCCTTGGCGACGAAGGCGAAGGGCAGGTGCACCCCGAGCGGCAGCGGCACGCCCGCGAAGCTGTCGGCGGACGCGAAGAGCGGCAGGTCGATCTCGACGCGTGCGATCCCCAGGCGGGCGAGCAGGCGCCGGGTCCAGGGCGAGGCGAAGCCGTGCGCGGCGGGCGGTGCGTACTGCGGGTTGCCGAGGCGCGGGTCCTTGAGCATGCGGCACAGGATGCGGCCGGCGACGGCCTGCAGCAGCGGATGGCGCTCGCGCAGGCGCAGCGCCACCCCCCAGTCGTTGACCACCACCTCCGCGCCCGGCGGCAGCAGGGCGAAGAGCGCATCGAGGGCGCGCAGGACCTCGGGCGAGGCCACCGGCGTGAGCAGGCAGACCTCCAGCCCGGCCACGGACGCCTCGGCGAGCGTGCGCGCGAGCTGCGCGGGCTCGGGCAGCAGGCGCTCGCAGAATTCGCTGCCGACGCGCAGCCGCGTCGGGCGCAGCGGTGCCAGCCAGGCCGCGAGCGCCTCGTCGTGCAGGGTGGCGGACCAGAATGCCGCGCGTGCGGGCGTGTCCGCACCCAGGTGCTCCAGTGCGCGCGGTCGCACCATCGCCACCGCGATCGCCACCCCGGTCGCCGGCAGCGCAGCCAGGGACGGAGGCGACGCCGTGCTCGCAGCAACGCTCGCGCTTGCCGGCGCGGACGGGCGGCGCAGGAAGCCGAGCGGTGCGGACATTCAGGCGGCGGGGAGGTTGATGTTGAAGAGCTGCGGGCGGGTGTATTCGAGCAGCCCCTCGAGGCCGAACTCGACGCCGAAGCCCGACATCTTGCAGCCGCCAAAGGGGCAGTGCGGCAATACCTCGGCATGGCCGTTGATCCACACCGTGCCGCACTCGAGGCGGTTCGCCAGCGCGCGCGCGGCCTCCAGGTCGCCCGACCACACCGAGCCGCCGAGACCGTTGGTGCTGGCGTTGGCGAGCCGCAGCGCCTCGTCCACGTCGCGGTAGCGGATCACCGGCAGCACCGGGCCGAACTGCTCCTCGTCGACCAGCCGGGTGCCGTCGGCGATGTCGGCGACGATGGTCGGCGGGTAGAAGTAGCCCTTGCCGGGCAGCGGCTCGCCGCCGCACAGGATGCGGGCGCCGGCGGCGCGTGCATCCTCGACGAGCTCGCATACGCGCTCGAACTGGTCGCGGTTCTGGATCGGCCCGAAGCTCGTGCCCTCGTCCAGGCCGCTGCCGAGCTTCTGCCGCGCGGCGATGGCGACCAGGTGCCGGCACATGTCCTCGTACTGGGACTCGTGCACATAGAGGCGCTTGAGCGCGGCGCAGGTCTGTCCCATGTTTAGGAAGGCGCTGCCGAACACCCCCTCGGCGATCGCGCCGATGTCGGTGCCCGGCAGCACGATGCCGGCGTCGTTGCCGCCCAGTTCCAGGGTGAGCCGCTTCAGCGTGTCGGCGGCGTTGCGCATGATGTCCTGGCCGGTGCGCGTCGAGCCGGTGAACACGATCTTGTGGATGCCGGGGTGGCCCGAGATCCCGCGCCCGAGCGCTGCGCCGCCGGCCACCGCATTCACCAGCCCGGGCGGCGCCACCTCGTCGATCAGCTCGACCAGGCGCAGGGTGTTGAGCGGGGTCAGCTCCGAGGGCTTGATCACCACCGCGTTGCCGGCGCGCAGCGCGGGCATGATGTGCCACACCGCGATCATCAGCGGCCAGTTCCACGGCGTGATCGATCCCACCACGCCGAGCGGCCTGCGGTGCAGCTCGATGCGCTTGCCCGGGCGGTCCTCGATCACCTCGACCGGCAGCTCGAGCGCGGCGGTGGCGCGCGTCCATGCGACCGCGCCGCCGACCTCCATGTGCGCGAGCGCGAGCGGCTTGCCCTGCTCGCGGACGATGATCTCGGCGAGCTCGGGCGCGTTCTGTTCGATGCGCGCGGCGATCGCTTCGAGCAGGGCGCGGCGTTCCGCGCAGGAGCTGTGCTGCCACTGCTCGAACGCGCGCGCGGCCGCTGCCACCGCCTCGTCGAGCTGCGCGGGGGAGGCGTTCGGGCACTCGGCGAAGGCCTCGCCGAGCGCGGGGTCGATGACCGGCAGGGTGCCGCGGTCGCCGGCGACCTTGCGGCCGCCGATGACGAGGGAGGGCGTCTTGTTCATGGATCGGATCCTGGCAGGAGTTGGAAGGCGTGGTGACGGGCTCGCGGGTCGGCTGCCGCGGCCCTGCCTGCGTCGATGGGAAGACTAGCCCGGCGCTGTAAACCAGCTTTTCACGATTTGTGCGGAATTGTGCGCAGTTGTAGCGTGCGCGGCGCGAGGCGGGCGGCCTCAGCGCGCCGCGGCTTCGAGCGCAGCTTGCGCGTCCCGGGGGTCGAACGCGTGCAGCGCCGCGATGCTGTCCTCGAACAGCGTCCGCAGCGCGCCGGCCTGTGCGCGCAGGTCGGCCGGGAGGGGCGTCGCCTCGAGCTCCCGGCAACGCGTGGCGAAGGCGGCGAGGCCCAGGTTCGCGGCCATGCCGACGAGCCGGTGCAGGCGCTCGCGTTGGGTCGCGGGGTCGGCGCTCGCGGCGAACTCGGCGAGCCCGGCGCGGCCCTGGGTGGCGAGCATGTCCATCATCGGCCGCACGCGCTCGTCGCCGAGGCGGGCGAAATGGGTGGCGAGCAGGCGCGTGTCCATCAGGGCGCTCCCCGGTGCCGCGGCGGGCGGTACGGGGGGCTCGCGCAGGCTGCGGATCAGCTCGTCGAAGTCGAAGGGCTTGCCGACGACCGCGTCCACGCCGGCCGCGCGGTAACGCGCCACCTCGTCGGTGGTGATCGAAGCGGTGAGCGCGACGATGCGCGCGCGCGCCTTGCGCGCGTCGGGGTGGCGGCGGATGCGGCGTGCGACCTCCATGCCGTCGAGGTCGGGAAGGTGGATGTCGAGCAGGATCGTGTCGAAATCCTCGCGCTCGTGCAGCTCGAGCGCGCCGTAGCCGTCGGCCGCGAAGCGCACGGTGTGGCCCTCGTCCTCGAGCAGCGTGCCGGCGATGCAGCGGTTCAGTTCCACGTCCTCGACCACCAGCACGTGCAGGCGCGCCTCGCCGATGGCAGCGTGTGGACGCGGCGATGCCCGTGGCGCCGGGGTTGCGAGGGGGTATTCCAGTTCGCAGGCGAAGGTGCTGCCCTCTCCCGGGCGGCTGCGCACGCCCAGGCTTCCACCCTGCAGGTCGACGAGGCGCCGACAGATCGCCAGCCCCAGGCCGGTGCCGCCGAAGCGGCGGGTGATCGAACCGTCGGCCTGGGTGAATTCGGTGAAGATGCGGCGCTGCGCCTCCTCGGCGATGCCGATGCCGCTGTCCTCGATCTCCAGGCCCAGGCGGCAGCGCCCCGCGCGCGCCGACAGGCACCGCGCGCGCACCGCGACGAAGCCGCGCGCGGTGAACTTCACCGCGTTGCCGGCCAGGTTGAGCACGATCTGGTGCAGTGCGCGACGGTCGCCGAGCACCCCTCCGGGGAGCGCCGGATCGATCTCCAGGCGCAGCACTAGCCCTTTCTGTGCGCTCATCGTCGCCAGCATCGGACGCAGGGCGGAGAGCGCCTCGGCCGGCGAGAAGGGCGCGGACTCGAGCGTGAGCTGCCCGGCCTCGATCTTGCTGAAGTCGAGCACGTCGTCCAGGATCCCGAGCAGCGTGCTGCCCGAGGCCCGGATCGCGTCCACCCATTCGGCCTGGCCCGGCGCCAGCCCGGAGCGCGCGAGCAGCTGCGCCATGCCGAGGATGCCGTTCATCGGCGTGCGGATCTCGTGGCTCATCGCGGCGAGGAAGTCGCTCTTGGCGCGGCTGGCGGCCTCGGCGCGCTCGCGTGCGAGTTCGGCGCGCTCCTTGGCCTTGCGTTCGCCGATGTCGGTGAGCGAGCCCTCGTAGCAGCGCAGCCGCCCGCCGTCGTCGAGCACGCGGCGGGCCGAGATGGAGACCTCGACCTCGCTGCCGTCGCGCCGGCGCCAGCGCGTCTCGAAGCCGACCACCTTCTCCTCCATGTTGAGGCGGCCGAGGAAGCGGCGCTGGTCCTCGGCGCGGGCGAAGCACTGCGTGCTGACGTCGGTGATGCCGGTGAGGAACTCTGCCGCGCTGTCGTGGCCGAGGAGGCGGACCAGCGCGGGGTTGGCGGACAGGAAGCGCCCGTCGGGATCGACCCGGAAGATGCCCTCGATCGCGTTCTCGTACAGCGAGCGGTAGGCCTGCTCGGATTGCTGCAGGCCGAGGTAGAGCTTGGCGTTCTCGATCGAGATTGCCGCCTGCGCGGCGAGGATGCGCAGCGTCTTCAGGCGTTGCTGGTCGAAGATGTCGCGGCCGAGGCGGTGCTCGAGGTAGAGCAGGGCGGTGAGCTCGCCGTGGTAGAGGATGGGCATGCACAGCAAGGAGCGCGGCGCCTGGCTGCGGATGTAGGGGTCGTGCGCGAACATCTGCTGGCGCGGGGCGTCGCCCAGCACCAGCGCCTCGCCGGTGCGGGCGACGTAGTTGAGCACGCTGACCGGCACGCGGCTCGTCGCGGCTTCGAGGGCGAGGCTGCACATCAGCGTCGAGCCCTCTTCCAGCCCGGCGATTGCCTCGACGCGCAGATGCCGGTCGCGGCTCAAGGCGAGCGCGCCGCGCTGGGCGCCCGCGCTCGTCAGCGCGAGCTGCAGCAGGCGCTCGATCAGGCGCTCGAGCACGATCTCGTCCGAAATCGCTTGCGAGGCCTCGATGACCGAGGAGAGGTCGAAGGAATGGTTGGTCTCGTCGAGGCCGCCCTGCATTTCGCCCGCGCCCGCGAGCCCCGGCGGTCGGGGCCACAGGCCGTATTCCTCGAGCTGCTCGTGCAGATGGACGACGGGGGAGTGGGCGCCGAGGCGCTGGTAGCGTCGGCAGGCGTCGTCGAAGCAGCTGCGCGCCACCGCGCGTTCGCCGGCATCGAGGTGGAAGCGCGCGGCGAACTCGCAGGCGAGCGCGGCGTCGAGCCAGAAGCCGCCCTGCTCCGCGAGCGCGATGGCGCGATCGTAGGCCGCCGCTGCCCCGGGGCGGGCGCGCACGCGCAGGCGTTCGGCCTCGATCAGCGCCACGCGGTGAGCGTGGTTGGCGGGCGCATGCCTCGCCTGCATGCGCACGTGGCGCACCAGGCGTCGCAGCGTGTGCAGCGCGCGCCGGCGCGCCTTGCCCGGTGGCGGCAGGGTGCGCAGCAGCGCGAGCGCATGCAGGCTGCGGAACCAGGTCGCGGTATAGGTGCCGCCGACGTAGGGCAGGTGGGCTTCGCCCAGGGTGCATTCGGCGAGTGCGGCGGGATAGTCCGCATGCACCAGCGCGAGCAAGGCCTTGTAGAAGTGGTGCAGGCAGACCGCGGTGAGGTGGTTCCCGCGGCGATGCGCCTCGAGCATCGCCGCCTCGCGGTAATGCTCGCCGTCGAGCGCGGTGGGCGAGGCCGACGGCTCGCACAGCCGGGTGACCGCCTGCAGCGCCATGTAGCTGTATTGCAGGGACTGCTGCTGCCCGGTCTGTTCGAGCTGCACCAACTGCCCCCGCATGCGCCGGGCGAGGGCCTCTAGATCGTCGGCGAGCGGCACCGCGTACTGGATCGCGGCGGCGAGGCTGTACGCGGCGTACTCGAGATCGCCGCAGGCGAGCGCCTCGGCGTGTGCCTCGCGCAGGCCGTCGAGGGCGCACTGCAGCGGTTCGCGGTAGTGGCGCACGTAGCAGTTGAACAGCGACAAGGTGCGCTGGCGCCCCTGGCGCGAAGGGCGTGCCGCCTCCAGCGCGAGCGCCAGCGTGCCGGCGCGGTAGCCCTCGTCGATCGCGCCGAGCACGCCGCAGAGCACGCCGCCGAAGCCGGCGAGGGCCTGGGCGCTGGCGTCGGTGTGGCCGTGGCGCAGCGCGAGCTCGACCTGGCGCGCCATCACCAGCGGGCGCAGGGCGGAGCTGGAGAACTTGACGATGCCGAACATGCCTCCGAGCAGCGCCTGCGCGGCGAGCACGCGTGGCTCGGTCGCTGCGGGCATGTGCAGCAGTTCCTCCGGCGCGGTGTGGCGGATCAGCAGGCGGGTGCGCAGCAGTTCTGCCGCGATGCGCAGGCGGCCGGGCGCCGCGGGAAGATGTACGCCCAGACGCGCGAGGGTGTCGCGCGCGATCTCCAGCCCGGCGCCGAAGCGGTTGTGCGCGACGTGCGCCTGGATGCGGATCTGCTCGCAGCGTACGCGGTCGAGCGGAGCGTGCGCGTGCTCCTGGGCGGCATCGAGCAGGGCCTGCATGCGCTCGCCGTCGCCGCGGCTGTTGGCCGCATCCGCGGCGGCGAGGTGCAGGTCGAGGCACAGCCGGTGCTGCGTGCGCCAGGCGTCCGCGGGCAGCGCGTGGAGGCCGCTGTCGAGATAGTCGAGGGCCGACTCGAAGGCGGCGGATTCGCGCGCGCGCAGCCCGGCGCACAGGTTGAGGGTGGCGAGCGCGATGCGTTCGTCGGGGTCGTCGATGGCGCTGCGCGCGAGGTTGAGGTGGCCGGCGATCTCGAAGACCCGGCGGTCGAGCGCGCCCGTGTCGAGATTCTGGCGCAGCAGGCGGCCGACGCGCAGATGGAGCTGCTCGCGCGCGTCGTCCGCGAGCAGCGAGTAGGCCGTCTGCTGCACGCGGTCGTGCGCGAAGCGATAGCGCGCGCGCCCGAGACGGTCGCGCTCGGGGCGGTCGCCGTCGTCGAGCGGCACCACGAGGCCCTCGCCGAGCGCCGGCACGAGGTCGTGCGCGAGCTGGCGCGCGCGCCCCTCGGCGACGATGGACAGGGTCTTGAGGTCGAAGGTGCCGCCGATGCAGGCCGCCAGCGGCAGCACCGCGCGCGTGCGTTCGGGCAGGCGGCGCAGGCGCTCGACCATGAGCTCGACCACGTCGGTGCTGAGCGCGCGCGCGCGGATCGCCGCTTCGTCCCATTCCCAGCGTTGGCCGTGGAAGCGGATCAGGCCTTCCTCGTGCACCGCGTCGAGGAGCTGGTTGAGGAAGAACGGATTGCCCTGCGTCTTCTCGTGGCAGGCTTCGGCCAGGCGCGCGCATTCGATCGGGCTGCAGCGCAAGGTGTCGGCGAGCAGCTGGCGGACCTGCGCGAGGTCGAGCGGCTGCAGGCGCAGTTCCACCGGCGGCAGCGCGCTCCTGCGCAGGTGCTCGACGAACCCGGCGAGCGCATGGCCCGGCCCGATCTCGTTGTGCCGGTAGCTGCCGACGAGCAGCAGGCGCGGCAGCCCGGCGTGGGTCGCGAGCGACTCGATGAGTCCGAGCGAGGCCGGGTCGGCCCATTGCAGGTCGTCGAGGAAGAGCGTGAGCGCCTGTCCGGGCTCGGTGAGCGCGTCGATCAGGCGCGAGAACAGATGCAGGCGGCCCTGCTCGTCGAAGCGGTGCTGGCCGGCCGGCGACGTGCCGGCGTCGGGCACGACGAGGCCGAGTTCGGGCAGCAGGCGCACCAGCGTGCCGAGGTAGCCGCCGAGCTGCTCGCGCAGACGGCTGCCGAGGGCCGCGAGGCGTTCGCCCGGCTCGGTGAGATGCTGACGGACGAGCTCGCGCAGCGCCTGCAGCAGCGCGGAGTGGGGTGGGTTGCGGCGGTACTGGTCGAACTTGCCGCTGGCGAAGTGGCCGTGGCGCTCGAGGACGGCACGGCGCAACTCGTGCACCAGGCTGGACTTGCCGACCCCGGTGTAGCCGCTGATCAGCACGATCGCGCGCCCCCCGGCGGCGCACGCCTCGACCCGACCCTCGAGTTCGGCGAGCTGGGCCGTGCGGCCGTAGAGCCGCCTGGGCACCTGGAAGCGCGCGGAGACGTCGCGGCTGGCGGGCACGAAGTCGTGCGCCGCCGGCTGTTCCCGCCGCTGCAGGCACTCGCGCAGGTCGTGCACGATGCCGTGCGCCGACTGGTAGCGCTCGGAGGCGTCCTTGGCGAGCAGCTTCAGGACCACGGCGGAGACCGCCTCGGGGAGCAGGCGGTTGATGTGGTGCGGCGGGCGCGGCTCGCGGGCGATGTGGCAATGCACCAGTTCGAGCCCTTCGCGACCCGCGAAGGGCGGCTGGCCGGTGAGCAGCTCGTACAGGGTGGCGCCGAAGCTGTAGTAGTCGGTGCGGTAGTCGATCTCGCGGTTGATCCGCCCGCTCTGCTCGGGGGCGAGGTAGGGCAGGCGATGTCCCGCCAGCTGCGGCGTGTTCCAGTCCGCCTGCTCGCGCAGGAAGCGCGTCGCCATGCCGAAATCGACCAGCAGGGGCGCGCCGGACGGGGTCACCAGGATGTGGTCCGGATTGATCTGCTTGTGGATGACGCGGGCCTCGTGCAGCCGGCCGAGCAGCTCGCACACCCGGATCATCAGCGCCAGCCAGTCGTGCCAGTCGCGGCTGCCGGGCCGCATCGCCTGGCGCAGCGAATGCGCCTCGCGGTCGGCGAACACCAGCGCCGGGCCGCGCTCGAACTCGAGCTGCTCGAGCGCCTGCGGAATGCCTTCCAGCTCGAGCGTGCCGAGCAGCTCGAACTCGTGCTGCAGGCGTGCGGGCGCCCCGGGCGCGCAGCGTCCGCGATCGAGCTGCTTGACGATCACCGGCGCGTCGCGTCCCGGCAGCAGCACGCGGCTCACCGTGCTGCAGCGCCCCTGGTAGAGGCGCTTGAGCAGGCGGTATTGCAGCGGGGGCGCGTTCATCGCGGCGGCCGGCGCGGGTTCAGTCGAGCTCGCCGGCGAAGAGGTAGCCCGCGCCGTGCGCGGTCAGGATCAGGCGCGGGTCGGCGGGGTTGTCGTCGAGCTTGCGGCGCACGCGCCCGACCAGCACGTCGACCGTGCGGTCGTTGGGCGTCCACTCGCGGTCGTGGATCGCATCCATCAGCTGGTCGCGCGACAGCACCTGGCCGGCGTGGCTCAGCAAGGCCATCAGCAGCTTGAACTCGCCCTGGGGCAGGCGCTCGATGCGGCCGTCCGGGGAGACCAGCTGGCGCTTGTGCGGGTTCAGCGTCCAGCCTTCGAAGCGGAAGCAGCCTTGCTCGGCCTCGCGCGTCTCGCTGCCGGCGCATTGCGCCACCCGCCACAGCAGGTTGCGCGCGCGCACCAGCAGCTCGCGCGGGTTGAACGGCTTGGTGACGTAGTCGTCGGCGCCGAGCTCGAGCCCGACGATGCGGTCGATCTCGTCGTCGCGCGCGGTCACCAGGATGATGCCGACGCGCGAGGCGGCGCGCAGCTCGCGGGTGAGCGTGAGCCCGTCCTTGCCCGGCAGGCGGATGTCGAGCAGCACGAGCGCGATGCGCTCCTGCTCGACGCGCTGCAGCAGGTCGTCGGCATTGTCGCTCGCGGAGACGCGATAGCCTTCCTTCTCGAAATAGCCGACGAGCAATGCGCGCGAGACGGGGTCGTCCTCGACCACCATGATGTGCGGCATCGCGGGTGTCTCCTTCGACATCGATCCTCCTTCGTTTGGGGTCGAACGTTCGCTTGTCGTGCGCGGATGATCCCCCGAATCCCCGTCACCGGCAATCCGTCGCGAGAGGGCGTGCGTGGGATGTTGCACGGCGTTTACATTCGCGCACAACTCGGCACATCGGCCGCCAAGTTCGTTTACCGGACGGACTTATCGTGTCCGTCATCGGAAGTCCGGCGGGCCGCCACGGCACCCGCCCGGGCCGCATGCGCAACGGAGCGAGGAGCGAAGGCCTTGGAAAAGGAAAGGAACATCACGTCGATGATCGCGGCGGGGCTGCTCGCCCTGGCGGCCGTGGTCGGCGCGCCGGAGCGGGCGCTGGCGGCGGACGGCGCGGCGCTGCTGGCCGCGAACTGCCTGTCCTGCCACAGCGCGCAGGGCGGCAGCATTTCCCGCGTCGAGGGCCAGCGCAAGACCCCCGAAGGCTGGCAGATGACGATCACCCGGATGCAGGAGCAGCACGGCGCGAAGGTCTCGACCGAGGACAAGCGCCGCCTGATCAAGTACCTGGCCGACACGCGCGGGCTGGCCCCGGCCGAGACGGCGGGCTGGCGCTATCTGCTCGAGCACGACAACAACCGCGTCGAGACCATCGACGGGCGCTACCGCGACATGTGCGCGCGCTGCCACTCCGGCGCCCGCTTCGCGCTGCAGCGGCGCAGCGAGGACGAGTGGAAGCTGCTGATGCACACGCACATCGGCCTCAACCCGACGCTCGAGTTCCATTCGCTGGCACGCGACCGGCAGTGGTTCCCGCTCGCGGTGAACGAGGTCGCCCCGGCGCTGGCGCGCGACTTCGCGCTCGATGCGCGCGCATGGAAGGCGTGGCAGGCCGCGCCGCGCACGGCGCTGGACGGCAGCTGGCGGATCGCCGGCTTCCTGCCCGGCAAGGGCGCGTTCGAAGGACGGATGCGCGCGAGCGCGGCCGGCGAGGACCGCTACGAACTGGCGATCGAGGGCCGCTACGCCGACGGGGCCCCGCTCTCGGGGCGTGGCGTGGCCACGGTGTACACCGGCTACGAGTGGCGGGGCAGCGTCGACATCGACGGCGTCGCGCTGCGCCAGGTGATGGCGGCCGATGCGCGCGGCGAGCGCATGCATGGGCGCCAGCACTTTGCCGATTCGCGCCGCATGGGAGGGGCGCTGAGCGCGCTGCGCGAGGGTGCCGCGCCGATGGTGATGGCGGTGATGCCCGCGCAGCTGCGCCGCGGCGAGACCGCCGAGCTGACCGTGGTCGGCAGCGGGCTGGCGGGGGCGGTGTCGCTCGGCAAGGGCGTGCGCGTGCTCGAGGTGGTCTCGCGCAGCCCCGACCGCGTGGTGGTGCGTGCGCGTGCCGAGGGCCGTGACGGGCTGAACGACGTGGCGGTGGGCAGCGCGCGCGGCAAGGGGCTGCTCGCAGTTTATGGGCGGGTGGCGCGCGTCGAGGTCGAGCCGGCCAACGCGATCGCGCGCGTGGGCGGGCCGGGCGATGCGCAGATGCAGAAGGTGGGCGTCGCCTACCGCGCCATCGGCTGGGCGGCGGGGCGCGACGGCAAGGCGGGTACCGCCGACGACCTGCGCCTCGGTTACCTGCCTGCACGCTGGTCGATCGAGGCCGCCGACGAGGAGGCCGAGAAGGCGCACGATGCGGACTTCGTCGGCCATATCGGTGCCGACGGCGTGTTCGTCCCGGGCGATGCGGGACCGAACCCGGCGCGGCCGAAATCGCTTGGCAACACCGGCCGGGTGAATGTGGTCGCCACGGTCGAGGCCGCGGGCGTGACGGTCGAGGGGCGCGGCAAGCTCGACGTCGCGGTGCCCGACTTCGTTCAGCGTGCGCTCGATTGAGCGCGGGGCGGATCCGATGACGACCCTGACCCTGATCCGGCCCAACCTGCACCGCGTCGACGGCGCGGGCCGGCAGCTGCTGTTCCATGTGCCGAGCAGCAGCCTGTTCGAGCTCGATGGCGCCGTGCGCGACGTGCTGGCGCTGTTCGACGAGCAGGCCACGCTCGAGGCCGCGACCCTGGCCGATCGCCTCGGTGGCCGCCACGATGCGCTCGCCCTGCGCGAGACGGTGGACGAGCTGCGCCAGCTCCACGTGCTCGCCGAGCACGGCGAGGACGGCCCGATCGAGCCGCCGCCGGACCCGCCGACGCGCTTTCCCCTCGACACCCTGGTGCTCAACGTCAATACGGGCTGCAACCTGAGCTGCACCTATTGCTACAAGGAAGACCTCAGCGCGCCGGCCAAGGGCCTGCGCATGAGCCTGGAGACGGCGACGAAGGCGATCGAGATGATGCTCGCCGAGTCGCCCGGCAAGCCGAAATACACCCTCGTCTTCTTCGGCGGCGAGCCCCTGTCGAACATGGGCCTGATCCGCGCGGTGGTCGACTTCGCCGAGCGCCGCTTCGCCGAGGTCGGCGCGCGCGTGGATTTCACCCTCACCACCAACGCCACCCTGCTCACCGCCGAGATCATCGACTGGCTGGACGCCCACCGCGTGGGGGTCACCGTGTCGATGGACGGGCCGCCCGCGGTGCATGACCGCAACCGGCGCAGCTTCGGCGGCGAGGGTACCTACGACGTGGTGCGGCGCAAGGTCGACCTGCTGCTTGCGCGCTACCGTTCGCGCCCGGTCGGCTGCCGGGTCACGCTCACCCGCGGCATCACCGGGGTGGTGCCGATCTTCGAGCACCTGCACCACGAGGTCGGCTTCGCCGAGGTCGGCTTCGGCCCGGTGACCTCGGGCGACATCCAGGCCTTCAACCTGACCGCCGACGAGCTCGCCGAGGTGTTCGACGGCCTCAAGGCGCTCGGTCGGCGCTATCTCGACGCGGCGCTGCGCAACCGCAGCCTCGGCTTCGGCAATCTGCACCAGCTCATGACCGACCTCCACGAGGGCAACAAGAAGCGGCTGCCCTGCGGCGCCGGGGTCGGGCTGCTCGCGGTCGATGGCAAGGGCGGGCTCAACCTCTGCCATCGCTTCACCGGCTCCGCGCTGCCAACCTTCGGCGACGTCGATGCCGGAATCGACCGCGCCCGCCTGGGCGCCTTCATCGGCCGCCGCCTGGACCGCAACGGCACCGGCTGCGCGACCTGCCGCATCCGCAACCTCTGCTCCGGCGGCTGCTACCACGAGAGCTACGCCAAGTACGGCGATGCCGCCGCGCCTTCCTATCACTACTGCGAACTGCTGCGCGACTGGATCGACTTCGGCATCGAGACCTACGCGCGCATCGTCACCGAGAACCCCGGCTTTTTCGCCGCACACGTTTCCCCGCGGAGGACCGCATGAAGCACCTGAAGTCGCTCAACAAGAAGGCGCAGCGCCTGGACGCCGCGGAGGGCAAGCCCGAGGCGATCGAGGAGGTCGTCGCCATGCAGACGGTGGTCGGCTGCACCGCGACCACCGACCCGGGCTGGGAGATCGACGCCTTCGGCGGCGCCGCCTCGCTGTGCCAGCCGATGGAGGCCGACCTCTACGGTTGCGCCGACTCGTGCTGGTGGCCGGCGCAGGTGCCCGACACCATGAGCCATTACCCCGACTGGGGCGACGGCAAGGCCGATGCGACCAGGGACTGGCGCAAGCTGGACGGCATCTTCGAGGACAAGATCTGAATGGGAGCGATCCTCATGAGCCTCATCCCCGACCTGCGTGCGCTGCGGGCAGCCGGCGCGATCGCCGCCGCGGCGCTCGCGACCGCGTGCGCGACCCCGGCGCAGAAATCCGCGACGAGCGACGCGGAGTACCTGCTCACCGTCACCCGCCCCGGCCTGCTCCACGTCATCGACATGAAGACCGACCGCATCGCGCGCAGCTGCGAGCTGCCCGGCAAGTTCGGCTCGGGCGCGCTGGTGCCGACGCGCGACGGCCGTCACGCCTTCGTGCTCGGCAACCTGTGGGAGGACGTGTACGGCTTCGAGCTCGAGACCTGCAAGCTGGTGTTCTCCGCCCGCCAGTCGGAAGGCGACGTCACCGTCAAGACGGTGCAGTCGCTCGCGGTGAGCGCCGACGGCAGCGAGTTGTACACCGTGCAGAACCCGGTGCGCCGCGGTGCCGACCGCTTCGAGGTGCTGCCGCCGCGCCTCGCGGTATATCGCATCGCCGACGGGCTGGACGCCAAGCCGGTGCGCAGCTTCCCGGTCAAGCGCCGCATCACCAAGATCGCCGCCACCGCCGGCGGCGAGGTGATCCTCGGCGGTGCCGACGTGGAGGCGATCGACGTGCGCAGTGGCGCGGTGCGCACCGTGTCGGCGCTGGCGAGCTGGGACCGCGGTCCGCGCTGGCTGACGCCGGACGCGTTCGCGATGCACTCGCAGGGCGAGCATCTGAACGAGTACGTGATGCCCTACGTGACCGCGAAGTTCGCCGACGACCGCCAGGACATGGCGAGCGCCGAATGGTGGTGGGGCATGAGCCGGGTGGACCTCGCGACCGGCAAGGCCGAGGCGCGCGAGATCTTCCCCTTCGAGTTCGTGATCTTCTCGCTTGTCGCCGATCCGCGCGATCGCAACATCCTCTACGGCGCCTTCAATACGCTCTCCAGGCACGACATCGAAAAGCGCGAGACGCTGAAGGTGGTGGAGCTCGACCACACCTACTACAGCCTGCAACTGTCGCGCGACGCCTCGCGTGTTTACGTCGGCGGGGCGGGCAGCACGATCAGCATCCACGACAGCGGCACGCTGGAGAAGATCGGCACGATCCAGCTCCCGGGCGACATGTCGACCGCCGACGTGCGCGTGGCCTGGCGGCGCCCGTAGTCGCGGCGCGTGTTTCCCTGGCGCCTGACGGGGGGCCGTACTATATGTTCAGCAGGAGCCGGCCGCTGCCGCGACCGGATTCGGCGAACGCCGCTTGCTGCGGCGAGTCGCGGCCACGTCAGGGAGGGATCCGCCATGACCCGAACGCCCAAGGTGTGCTTCGACCGGGTGCTGCCCCGGGACCTGATGCGCTTCCAGACCACCATGCCCGACCGGCCGGGCCAGGTGCGCGGACTATCGCCGATCGGCAAGACCTGGATCAACGGCTCCACCCTGCATGTGCGTTTCATGGGTGGAAGCGCGCAGCAGAAGAAGAAGGTGCAGGAGCAGGCCGCGTGGTGGACGGCGCACGCCAACCTGCAGTTCGTGTTCGACGACGCCCCCGCGGCCGAGATCCGCATCACCTTCGACGAGAACGACGGAGCCTGGAGCTACATCGGCACCGACGCGAAGAGCATCCCGGTCAACGAGCCGACGATGAACCTCGGCTTCCTCGACGGCGGTACGGCGGCGCACGAGTTCGGCCATGCGATCGGGCTGGCGCACGAGCACCAGAACCCCGCCGGCGGCATCCAGTGGAACGAGCAGGCGGTGATCCGCGCCATGGCGGGGCCGCCCAATCACTGGAGCGAGACCCAGACCCGGCACAACATCCTGCGCAAGTACGCCGCAAACCAGGTCAACGGCACCGACTTCGACCCCAAGTCGGTGATGCTGTACTTCTTCCCTGCGGAGTGGACCCTCAACGGCGTGGCGACCTCGCGCAACGAGGTGCTGTCGGAGCTCGACAAGCAGTTCATCGCCGGCGCGAAGATGTATCCGCGCGCCAAGCCCGGCGTAACGGGCGAGGTGACCGAGCTGAAGGTCAACGCACGCCGGCGCACCGCCGCCAGCATCGGCAAGTTCGGCGAGGAGGACGTATTCCGCTTCCGCGTGACGCAGCCCGGGCGCTACGTGGTCGACACGCGCGGTCCGACCGACGTGTACATGAAACTCTTCGGCCCCGATTCACCGACCGCGCTGATCGCGGAGGACGACGACTCCGGCTTGGGCAGCAACGCGCGCATCGCGACGGATCTGGTCGAAGGCGAGTATTTCGTGCAGGTGCGTCACTGGAATCGCGCCAGCGGCGTCGGGGATTACACCGTGGCGGTGCGCACGGCGAACTGAGTCCGCATGCGCGGCCGGCCGTTTCAGCCGGCCGCGAGCAGCAGGCGGCCGAGCAGCTTGCGCAACTGCACGCGTTCGGCAGGATCGAGATCCTGGAGCACGCGTTCCTCGTGGGTCCGGACCTGCGGAATCAGGCGCTGCAGCAAGTGCCGGCCGGTAGCGGTGAGATGCAGGGCGTTGGCGCGCCGGTTGTCCGGTGCGCGCACGCGCTCGACCAGGCCGCGTGCCTCGAGCTTGTCGAGCACCGACACCACGCTGGAGCGGTCGAGCTGGATCGCGTCGGCGAGCTGGGTCTGCTTCATGCCCGGATTGGCATCGATCAACACCAGCACGCCGAACAGGGTGGGGGTGATCTCGGCTTCGTCCATGCTCGTGCAGAAGTCGCGGAAGATGCCGATTTGCGCGATGCGCAGGCGGTAGCCGATCAGCTCGGGGAGCATCCCGAAGCGGATGCCCTCCGGCGGGGTCTGCGCGCTCGTTTCGTCGTTGCCACGGCCCATCGGTCGCTCGACTCGGGGTTGAACAAGCGTGAAATTCTAACAGGCGGAGCGTGCGGCGCGGGCAAACCTGGCGGCCCGCGCCAGGACGAGGGCGCGCGGATCGCTTGCCGATGCGCGGCAGGCGTGGGGACGCGGCCCGCCGGCGCACCTCATCCCGCCCCGCCACCGTCTGTTCGCCCCACCGCCTGGTGAGCGCCGATGCCCACACCCGCTTGCTCGCCCTTGCCGCCCGCGGCACCCGATGCGGCCCCGGTATCGGCGGGCCTGCCCGGGCCTGTCCAGGTGGGCGACGTGAGCGATTTCGGCAGGGGGCTGCTTGCCTGGAATGCGACCTACGAGCAGCTCGCACCGGGCTGCTTCGAGGGCGGCGCGGAGGAGTTGTGGATCGACGACGGCCTCGAGGTCCTGTGGGAGACGGGCAACCGCTCGGTGTGGACCGCAGGCAGCAATCGGGCGGGCATGGTGTCGCTCGGCATTCCGGTGGCAGGCGGCGGCGCCGGCATGTATTGCGGCGTTCCGATCCAGGACGGGGCGGTGTCGTGGCTTCCCGGCGGAGATTTCGAGATCTTCTCCCGCGAGCGCATGGATATCGTCTCGGCGACGGTGTCCGAATCCCTGCTGTGCGGATTTGCCGCCAGCGACTCGCCGCGGACCGCGGAGGCATCGCTGCAGCGCCCGTTTCTCCAGCAGCAGCCGAGGCGTGCCGGGATGTTGCGCCGCGCGCTGATCGAGATTGTCGTCGTGGCCCGCCGCCAGCCCGGCCTGCTGGAGATTCCGGCGAGCAGGGCGGCGATGCGCGACTGCGTCCTGTCGCTGATGCTCGATACGCTGGATCGGGCCTCGGAGCGTCCGACGGCGGACCTGCGTCCGAGCGTGAAGGCCTGGATCGTGCGCAAGGTGCGCGAGCTGGCGCTCGAGCGCCCGAGCGAGCCCCTCCAGATCGCCGACATCTGCCGCAGCCTCGCGGTGTCGCGGCGCTCGCTGCAGTACGCGTTCGAGGACCTCGTCGGGATGGGGGCGGTGGAGTTCCTGCGCAACGTGCGCCTGAACGCCGTGCGGCGCGAGCTCCGTGTTGCGACCGGCAGCCCCGATGAACCGATCGCCGCGATCGCGGCGCGCTGGGGCTTCTGGCACATGCCGCGGTTCGCGGCGTACTACCGGGCCCTGTTCGGAGAGCTGCCCTCGGAGACGCGTCGGCGAGAGGGTGGCAGCACGCCGCACGGTCCCGGTTGAGCGTTTGCTGCACTGCGTCGGCATTTCCATGCCGATTGCGGATACCGTCCCATGCATCGGTCTTCCTAATCTCCACATCACGACTCGGCCAGCTGGTGCGAGCGCAACACGCCGCGGACGCTCATTCCAGAGCATGGACAGCGGCGACGGAGGAGATCGGAGATCATGGAATACAAGACCTCTGCGGCGTCGGCCGCGGGCGCCGACGACAGTGCGCGGCGGCGGTTCCTGAAACTGGCATCGACGGCTGCGGCCGCTTCGGTGTTACCGGCGGGCGTCGGCGCGGCGGCGCCCGCGCAGCCCGGCTACGACGTGGTGGTGGTGGGCGGCGGCTTCGCCGGCGTCACCGCCGCGCGCGAACTCGCCCACCGCGGCGCCCGGGTGCTGCTGCTCGAGGCGCGCAATCGTCTCGGCGGGCGCACCTTCCATGCGAACTTCGGCGATCGCAAGGTGGAACTGGGCGGCACCTGGATCCACTACACCCAGCCCCACGTGTGGGCCGAGGTCATGCGCTACGGCATGGAGATCGCCGAAACGCCAGGCGTCGCCCATCCCGATCGTGTGCTGTGGATGTCCGGGGGAAAGGTGCTGGAGATCCCGGTGATGGAGAACTGGGCGCTGCTCGAGGACGCGCTCAAGCGCTTCCATGCCGAGGCAGGCGAGGTCTTCGAACGACCGTTCATGGCGGGCCTGTCGGCCGCCGGGCGCAAGCTCGATCACCTCTCCATCGCCGACCGCATGGCGGCAATGGACATGAGTCCGGCGCAGCGCGACCTCATGAACGCGATGATGGCCACCAACTGCCACGGCCCGATCGCGAGCGGCGCCTACACCGAGATGCTGCGCTGGTGGTCGCTGGTCGATGGCGATGCGGCGCGGCTGCTCTACAGCTGCGCGCGCTACAAGCTCAAGGACGGGACCTCGACGCTGATCGAGCGCATGGCCGAGGACGGCGGCTTCGACGTGCGCCTGTCGACCGCGGTGGCGGAGCTGAGTCAGGACGCCGCAGGCGTGAGCCTGGTGACGGAGGCGGACGAACGCATCTCCGCCCGCTTCGCGGTCGTCGCGGTGCCGGTGAACACGACCGGCCAGATCGAGTTCTCGCCGCCGCTGCGGCCCGGCAAGACCGCGATGGCGAAGGAGCACCACGCGGGCAAGGGGCACAAGCTCTATCTGAAGGTGAAGGGCCGGCTGGAGACGCTGATCTTCTTCGCGCCCGAGACCGAGCTGTTCACGATGGTGTTCACCGACCAGCCGGGCGAGGACGGCGGCGTGCTGGTCGCCTTCGGTCCGCCAGTCGACGGCAGGGTCGATCTCAACGACCCGAAGGCGGTCGAGCCCTTCGTGCGCCGCTTCCTGCCCCACCTTGAGGTCGAACAGGTGCTCGGCTACGACTGGGGGCTGGATCCGTATTCGCGCGGCACCTGGTGCACGCTGCGTCCGGGGCAGTTCGGCAAGCACCTGGAGGACCTGCGTGCCCGCGAAGGCCGGGTGTTCTTCGCCGGGGCGGACATCGCCACCGGCTGGCGCGGCTTCATCGACGGCGCGATCGAGTCCGGCCTGCAGGTCGGACAGGCGGTCGCGGCCGAGCTGCGCGGTCGCGCGTGATGGGAGCCGGCATCATGAGCAGATCCGTCCCGCTGCGCGCCGTGGTCGCGATCCTCGGCGTGCTCGCCGTACCGGCACCGGCGCTTGCCGCCGACATCGGCGAGTCCGGCTTCGTCCAGTGCGCCGCCTGCCATCCCGCCGCTGCAGGGCAGCCCCACGGCGTGGGGCCCAACCTGCACGGTCGCTTCGGACGGGCGATCGCGGGCACCCCGGGTTTCGTCTTTTCCCGCGCACTCCGGAAGCGCGAGGGGGTGTGGACGGAGGCGGAGCTGGACCGCTGGCTCGCCGATCCGCAGGCCTACGCGCCCGGGACCAAGATGGCCTATGCGGGCCTGAAGGACTCGGTCCAGCGCCGGGCGGTGATCGAGTACCTGAAGACGCTGCGCTGAGGAAGGCGGGCCGGTGGGGCAGGGCCGTGGTGGCCTCCGCTACAACTGCGCACAAATCGGCACATTTCGCGGAAATGCGGTTTACACCGCGTCGCTATGCTCGACACACCATAGGCCTGCAAGGCTGGCGGGAAGGCGGGCCCGGTCGGCCGCTGCGCAGTGGTGGCGTCCTCGGTGACCGCCTGCCGCTGCCGACAAAATCAGAAACGTGGAGGAGACACTCATGAGGTTCTGCAAGCTGACTGCGCTCGCCGGCGCCCTGCTGGCCAGCCACGCCGCCCTGGCCGCCGACGCGGCGAGCCTGGGCACCACGCTGACCCCGCTCGGCGGCGAACGCGCGGGCAACGCCGACGGCAGCATCCCGGCCTGGACGGAAGGCTCGGCGCTCGAGCCGGGCTGGAGCTACGGCAAGCCGCGCGCCGACTACTTCAAGCACAAGGGCGACAAGCCGCTGTTTACGATCGATGCCGCCAACGTCGACAAATACGCCGGCAAGCTCACCGAGGGCCAGGTCGCGGTGATCAAGGGCTTCAAGAACTACAAGCTCGAGGTCTATCCGAGCCGCCGCTACTGCTCCGCGCCCGACTTCGTGCAGGCCAACACCAAGGCCAACGTAGGCATGGCGAAGATCGGCGCCGACGGCTGGAGCCTGGCCGAGGCCACCGTGCCCGGCATTCCCTTCCCGCTGCCGCAGAGCGGCATCGAGGTGCTGTGGAACGCCAAGATGAAGTACGCCGGCGTCGCCCTCGACATGAAGGCGCTGTGGGTGATGCTGTCGCCGCGCAGCGGCGGCAGCGACTGGATCGAGGCCGGGTCCACGCAGACCTACTACTACCCCTGGGGCAAGAAAGGCTCGAACAAGCTCAGCGAGCTGCCGCCGGTCGAGTACCACACCTACTTCAACTACACCTCGCCCACCGCACTGGCCGGCCAGGCGCTGGTGATCACCTCGTACCTGAACAAGACCAGCGACACCTTCTACTACTTCCCCGGCCAGCGCCGCGTGCGCCGCATGCCGAGCTACTCCTACGACGCCCCCCAGGTCGGCTTCGAGAACCAGTACACGCTCGATGAGCCGCGCGTCTTCAACGGCACGCCCGACCGCTTCGACTGGAAGCTGGTGGGCAAGAAGGAAATGTTCATCGGCTACGGCAGCTTCGGCATGTACGACCCCGCTGCCGACCGCCGCAAGGTGGTGACGCCCGACGGCGTGGATCCGAAGGCGACGCGCTACGAGCTGCACCGCGTGTGGGTGGTCGAGGCCACCGCCAAGGACGGCGTGCGCCACGTCGCGCCCAAGCGCCGCTTCTACTTCGACGAGGACTCCTGGGCGCTGATGGGCGCGGAGGACTACGACGCCCAGGGCAAGCTGTGGAAGGTCCGCGAGAGCTTCCTGATTCCGGTCGCCGAAACGGGCGCCTGCGACAACCCGGCCTTCGTGCAGTACGACCTCGTCTCCGGTCGTGTGCTCTTCGACCAGGCGGGCATGGGTGCCGGCAAGGACATGGTCTGGGCGGTCGAGGCCGACGATCCGAAGTACAAGGACGCCTTCTACACCCCGGACAACCTGCGCGCGATCAGCGACCGCTGAGCCCGCTCCCTCCTCTTTCTTCCCGACCATCACCCGGGCGCGTGCGCCGGGCCGTCATGCGGCCCGGGCGGGGCGTCCTGCGGAGAACGATCATGACGACACATCTGAAGAAACTGGTGCTGGGGCTGGCCATGGCCGGCATCTGTGCGCCGGCGGCGTACGCCTTCCAGTTCGAGGCCGGCTCGGTGCGTGGTTCGCTCGATTCCACGCTGACCGCGGGCTTCGGCAAGCGCGTGGAGGGCCGCGAGTGCAGCCACCACGGCGATCAATCCACCCCCTGCGGCGCCGATGCCAACACCGCGGTGTGGGGCAACGGCGACGACGGCAATCTCAACTACGACAAGGGCGACCTGTTCACCACCCACCTCAAGGGCTCGCACGAGCTGCTGCTGAGCTTTCCCGACGAGTGGAAGTTCATGGGCCGGGTGGGCTGGCTGTACGACTTCGTCGCCGACGACACCGCGCGCACCCCGCTCGACGGCGACGCCAAGCAGGCGGTCGGCCAGTACGTGCGCCTGTACGACCTGTGGGTGAGCAAGGAATTCGACCTCGGCGAGCGCCGCGGCCGCGTGCGCTTCGGCAACCAGGTGGTGAGCTGGGGCGAGAGCCTGTTCATGATCGGCGGCATCAACTCCAACGTGGCGATGGACCTGCAGCGCCTGTCCTCGCCCGGCGTGCAGCTGAAGGAGGCCTTCCTGCCCTCGCCGGCGCTGTCGGTCGCCGCCAACCTCGGCAGCGGAGTGAACGTCGAGGCTTACTACCAGTTCCAGTGGAAGCCCTACAGCTTCCCGCCGGCAGGGACGTATTTCTCGCAGAGCGATTTCTTCGACAAGGGGCGTGACAGCCTGATCTATTTCACGCCGGATGCCGCCAGCCGGATTCGTACGCCGGGTGATCCGCTTTACGGCAAGACCCTCGCCGCGGCTCGGGAAGAAATGCTGAACAGTGAACTCACGGCGATCCCGGTCGACGCCGACGACGAGCCGGGCGACTCCGGCCAGTTCGGCGTCTCGCTGAAGTACCGGCCCGAGGGCATGGACGTCGATCTCGGCCTCTACTACCAGCGCTTCCACGACAAGACCCCCAACCTTCAATACTGGAACGCGAACGGTGCGGCTCGCATGTACTTTCTGGAGGACCGCGAGCTCTACGGCATCAGCGCCAACACCTCGGTGGGCAACTGGGCGGTGGGCGCCGAGTTGTCGTATCGGCCGGAGGATGCGGTTTCGCTCGGGGCCTGCCAGGACATCGGCTTCGGGTCACCCGATCAGTGCGACGGCTCGATCGACGAGGAGCGCTACCAGTTCCACCTCACCGGCATCCTCAGCCTGACGCCCGGCGACCACGGCTGGTTCCTCGACCTGATGGGCGCGCAGACCGGCACCTTCCTTGGCGAGGCGGTGGCGATCGCCTACCCGGGGGTGAGCAAGGACAAGGCCTACGTGCGCACCCGCAACGGCGTGACCTACCAGCAACTCCCCGCCGCCGGCGCATGGACGCACGACAGCGGCGTCGGCGACAAGCTGTCCTGGGGCTACATGTTCGACTTCAGCCTGACCTACGACAGCACCCTGATCCCGGGCTGGCAGGTGATCCCGGGGGTGTTCTTCTCGCATGCGGTCAATGGCAACACGCCCAACTTCATGGCCAACTGGATGGAGGGGGCGAAGTCGGCCAACTTCTATGTGCTGTTCAACCGCAACCCGATGACCTGGCAGGCCGGCATCAACTACACCCGGTTCTGGGGCGGCGACTACAGCTTCAGCGCGCCCTACAAGGATCGCGACTTCGTCGGCGGCTTCATCTCGCGCAACTTCTGACGCGCCCCGCCGGGGGCGGCGAGCGCCGCCTCCGGCCCGCCGCCCCGTTCCCACTCGATCGCCAGCACCCGCCCATGCTCAATCCCTTCAGCGTCAGCGAGGTCGATACCTTCCTGACCCGCTACCTGCGCCTGCTCGAGGCCGTGTGCTTCCGCTTCCGCGCCGCGATTCTGGTCGCGCTCGTGCTGTTCACCGCGCTGATGGGCTACTACGCGCTGCAATTGCGCATGGATGCCGGCTTCGAGAAGCAGATGCCGATCGGCCACGAGTACATCCGGACCTTCAACGAATATCGCGAGGACGTGCTCGGCGCCAACCGGCTGAACTTCGTCGTGAAGGCGCGCAGCGGCGACATCTGGACCCAGGCCGGGCTGGAACGCCTGTACGAGGTCACCCAGGCGGTGAGCTTCCTGCCCAACGTCGACCGCCTCGGCGTGCAGTCGCTGTGGACGCCCAACTCCTTCGTCAACGAGATCACCGAGGAGGGCTTTCGCGCCGATCCGCTGATCTCGGGCACCATCATGCCGCGCGACCTCACGCCCGAGATCATCGCCGGCATCCAGCGCGCGGCCAGCCAGGGCGGCTTCATCGGCACCCTGGTGGCGCGCGACCAGACCAGCGCGATGATCGTCGCCGAGCTGCACGAGCGCGACCGCGAGGGCAAGGCGCTCGACTACGTCGCCTACAACCGCATCCTCGAGGAGCTGCGCGCGAAATTCGAGGACGCGCAGTTCGAGGTCCAGATCATCGGCTTCGCCAAGCAGATCGGCGACATCGCCGACGGCGCCTCGGCGGTGCTCGAGTTCTGCGCGATCGCGCTGCTGCTGACCGCGCTCGCGGTGTACTGGTACTGCCACTCGGTGCGCTTCACCCTGCTGCCGATCGCCTGCTCGCTGACCTCGCTGGTGTGGCAGTTCGGCACCCTCAGGCTGCTCGGCTACGGGCTCGACCCGCTCGCGGTGCTGGTGCCCTTCCTGGTGTTCGCGATCGGCGTCTCGCACGGCGTGCAGCAGATCAACTTCATCGTGCGCGAGCTCTCGCACGGCAAATCGAGCGACGAGGCCGCGCGCGCCAGCTTCACCGGGCTGCTGATCCCGGGCACGCTGGCGCTGGTCACCGCCTTCGTGTCCTTCATCACGCTGATCCTGATCCCGATCCCGATGGTGCGCGAGCTGGCGATCACCGCCTCGCTCGGCGTCGGCTACAAGATCGTCACCAACCTGGTGATGCTGCCGCTGGCGGCCTCGCTGTTCACCTTCACCAAGGAATACGCCGACAAGGCCGTGCTCAAGCGCGAGCAGCGCTCGGCCTGGCTGCGCACGCTGGCGCGCGTGGCCGAGCCGCGCAACGCGGCGATCGTGATCCTGGCGACCCTGGCGGTGTTCGCGGTGGCGGTGTGGCAGAGCCACGACCGCGTCATCGGCACGGTGCAGCCGGGCGCCCCGGAGCTGCGTGCGGAGGCGCGCTTCAACCGCGACGCGGTGTCGATCGCCTCCAGCTACGACACCGGCCTCGACTGGCTCACGGTCATCTTCGAGGCGCCGCCCGACGCCTGCGACGACGTCGCGGTCGGGCGCTACCAGGACCGCTTCGTCGCCGAGATTCAGCATGTGCCGGGCGTGCTGTCGGCGCTGTCCTTCTCCGGCCAGCTGCGCACCTACAACGAGGGCTACAACGAGGGCAACCCGAAGATGTCCGTGGTACCGGGCGACCCCGGGAACTACGCCGCGCTCGCCACCGAGATCGGCCGCGTGCGCGGCTTCATGAACAAGGACTGCAGCATGACCGCGGTGCACCTGTTCCTGTCCGACCACAAGGCGACCACGATCAACCGCGTGATCGAAGCGGTGAAGGACTTCCGCGAGCGCGACCGCGAGCCCGGGCTGACCATCCGGCTGGCCTCGGGCAACGCCGGCGTGCAGGCGGCGGTGAACGAGGAGGTGCACAAGTCCGAGCTGCCGATGATGTTGTATGTCTACGCGGCGATCATGGTGCTGGTGGCGCTGATGTACCGCGACTTCCGTGCCGTGGTGGCGTGCTGCCTGCCGCTCACCGTGGGCACCTTCATCGGCTACTGGTTCATGAAGGAGCTCGAGATCGGCCTCACGGTGGCGACCCTGCCGGTGATGGTGCTGGCGGTCGGCATCGGCGTCGATTACGCCTACTACATCTACAACCGCCTGCAGCTTCACCTCGCCCGCGGCGAGAACATCGTCAAGGCGCTGGAACACTCCATCCTCGAGGTCGGCACCGCGACCATCTTCACCGCGATCACGCTCGCGGCGGGCGTGGCGACCTGGATGTTCTCGGAGCTCAAGTTCCAGGCCGACATGGGCAAGCTGCTCGCCTTCATGTTCATGGTGAACATGGTGATGGCGATGACTGCGCTGCCGGCCTTCGCGGTGTGGCTGGAACGCCTTTTCCCGCGCAAGGGGCCGGTGCGTGCGCCGGGCATCCTGGCGCACTGACTGCGGAGTGGACATGAACGCCTTCTCGACGCCGCGCCGCGTGCGCTTCTTCGCGACCCGCATCGCGGCCTGCTGCGCGGCGCTCTGCGCGAGCCTGGCGCCCGCTGCCGGCGATACGTCGGTGCACGGCGCGGCCGCCGCTGCCGCCGCCTTCGTACCGCGGCCTGCGGTGCGCTCGGCCTTCGCCGAACGCAGCATGATCCTCGACGCGACCCGTGCGGGCCCCCGCCTCGTCGCGGTGGGGGAGCGCGGCGTGGTGCTGCTCTCCGACGACGACGGCGCGCACTGGCGCCAGGCGGGCAAGGTGCCGGTCGACGCGACCCTGACCGCGGTGAGCTTCGCCGACGCGCGCGAGGGCTGGGCGGTGGGGCATCTCGGCGTGATCCTGCACAGCGCCGACGGCGGCGAGACCTGGAGCGTGCAGCGCATCGACCCCGTCGAGGACAGGCCGCTGTTCGCGGTGGCGTTCACCGACGCACGCAACGGAGTCGCGGTCGGGCTGTGGTCGCTGATGCTGCGCACCCGCGACGGCGGCCGGACCTGGGAGGCGGCGGAGCTGCCGCCGCCGCCGGGCGACACGCGCGCCGACGCCAACCTGATGAGCGTGTTCGGCGATGGGCAGGGGCGACTATTCATCGCCGGGGAGCGCGGCCTGGTGTTGCGCTCGCTCGATGGCGGCGCGACCTGGAGCTATCATCCGACCGGCTATCGCGGCACGTTCTGGAGCGGCACCGCGCTCGCCGACGGCACGCTGATCGTCGGTGGCCTGCGCGGCAGCGTCTATCGCAGCACCGACAACGGCGAACACTGGCAGCGCGTCGAGACCGGCTCGCAGAGCTCGGTCACCGACCTCGTCGCCTTCGACGGTCGCGTGCATGCGGTCGGCCTCGACGGTGTCAGCCTCGACAGCCGCGATGGCGGGGCGAGCTTCGCGGTGGAGCGGCGGGCGGATCGCCTGTCGCTGACCGCCGCGGTGGCGACGGCCGGTGGTGTGCTGCATTTTTCACGCGCCGGCCTGGTGCGCTGAAACGGGTGGGCGCGCAATTCAGGCGCCGTATCGCGGCTCGCGCCGCTCCTACGGAGAACCGCTTCCGCCGTGCAGGAGCGCCGCAGGGCGCGAACGGTGGCTTGCAGCAGCGATGACGCGGGATCCATGCGCCGTATCGCGGCTTGCGCCGCTCCTACGGAGAACCGCTTACGCCCTGTAGGAGCGCCGCAAGGCGCGAACGCTGGCCCGCTCAGGCCGCCTGCGCCTTGGCGAGCTTGCCGAGCAGGCGCTGGCGGGTCTTGTCGACGCCGACCACGAAGCGGTTGTGGCGGCCGCGGGCGACCTCCTCGAGGGCGTCGCGCGCGCTGAACTCGAACACCACCGCCGGGCCATCGACCTGAACCAGCTTGACGGTGATCTCGATCCACATGCCGAGCAGGGTGGCGCCGACGTGGTCGAGTTCGACGCGGGTGCCGACCGAGTCCTTGCCTTCTCCGATGTGCTGGAGCAGCAGGTCGCGGCAGCACACCTCGATGTCGTAGAGCAGCGCGGGGGTGGAATAGACGCGGCACTCGTCGCCCATGAAGGCGATCGTGCGGGCGGCGTCGATATCGTACTTGCGGGTGAGGCTGAGGCCGGGTTGAAGGGTGTCGCTCATCGTCTGTCTCCGTCTGCGGGTGGTTGGGTGTGTGTTCGTGCTGCGGGGTGCTTGCGGGCTGGAATCACGATTGGCCGAAATGGCGGCGGATGCGCTCGGCGTCCAGGCGGGCCTCGACGTGGCGCACCAGCGCGCGGGTGCCGCGCGCGACGTTGCGGAACACGCATACGCCGCGATCCATCAGGCCGGCGGCCATGGCGTCGTAGAGGCGGCCGGCGTCGACGACCGCGACGATCGGCTTGTCTGTGCGCGCCACCAGCGGCGGCAGGGTGTGCACCGTGCTCTCGGGGTCCGACAGGTCGTAGCCGGGGCGCAGCCTGCTCTGTTCGAGCGCGCGCACCATGGGGGCGGTGGGGTCGAGGCCGACCACGACCGCGTCGACCTCGGGATCCTCGATCATCGCGGCGGTGATGCGCACGTGGGCGTCGTCGTCGGCGCCCGGGTTCATGTCGAGCGGGTTGCGCACCTCGACCAGGGCGGCGAGCTTCTTCTCGGCCAGCACCGCCTCGATGCGGCCGACGGTGTCGGCGGACAGCGTGGCCATGCGCATCGAGAAGGTCTCGCCGACGATCGCGTCGGCGGCGCTGACCGCCTCGAAGCCGGCGCCGCTCGCTGCGGCGAGGCGGTCGCCGCCGATGCGCTTGGCGTGCAGGGTGCCGGCCATGTAGAAGAGGTCGTCGAAGACCTCGACGTCGTCGGTGACGGTGGCGCCGGCCTGGGCGAGCACCGAGGCGAACAGCACCGGGTCGCCCGCGATCGAGGCGGTGTGGCCCATCACGCCGGCCTGGCCGGCCTCGCTGCGGCCCGACTTGTACACCACGACCTGCTTGCCGGCGAGCACCGCGCGCCGCACCGCGCGCGCGAAGGCCAGGCCGTCGAGGTCGCGGAAGCCTTCGACGTAGATGCCGATGCTGTCGACGTCCTCGCGCGCGGCGAACCAGGACAGCAGGTCGCCGTGGGTGAGGTCGGTCTGGTTGCCCATCGCGATCATGTAGCGCGGGTCGAGCCAGGGGTTGTGCGAGAGCCGGGTGATCATGAAGGCGCCGCTCTGGCTCAGCATGACCGCGCGGCGTTCGGGTGCCTTCTGCGGCTTGGGCAGGCGCTCGAGCGGAATGAACCAGGAGTCGTAGCGCCCCGGGTGCGAGACCACGCCGAGGCAGTTCGCACCGAGGAAGATCGGCCCGCCGTCGCCGCACGCGTGCGCGGCGTTGATGCGGGCCGCCAGGTCGGCGGCGGGCGCGCGGCTCTTCGCAGTCTCGCCGAGGCCGCCCGGGATCAGCATCACGGCCTCGACGGTGCCGGCCGCGATGATCTCGTCGACCAGGGGGTAGACCGCGTCGGCGGCGACCGCGACGATCAGCAGGTCGAGCTTGCCCTCGATCGCGGCGAGGTTCTCGATGCAGGCGACGCCGTCGATCTCGCCGCCGCCCGGGCGGATCACGCACAGGCGCTCGGGCGCGCAGCCGCTGCCGAGCAGGTTGCGCAGGATGATGCGACCGAAGTTCATGCCGCTGGCCGAAGCGCCGACGATGCCGATGCGCTCGGGGTGGAGCAGGCGGTCGATCTTGTGGATCGGTCGTGCCACGCGCAGCGGCGGAGGGGCGCCGACGCTGCAGCGCGCCGCGACAACCCGGACAACCTCGCCGTCGCAGGCGCAGTCCAGCGCCAGCTCCTGCAGCGCGGCCTGCGCGCCCGGGGCGTCGGACAGGCCGCCCGCGGCCAGCTGCAGCGCGGCCTCGAAGAGGCGGGCGAGCGCCGCGTCCGGGGGCTGCACACCGCGACGGGCGGCGAGGGCGGTGATGCGCTGCCAGGCGATCGTGCGACGGAAACGCTCGAGGAAGTCCTCGCCGTCGGTGAGCTCGACCGCGGCATGCACTGCCGCGCGGTCGCGCGCGAAGTTGGCGGGGTCGAGCGCGCCGTCGAGGCCGCCGGCGCCGGCGCTGAGCACCAGGCCGAACTCCCGCGTGGCATGGACGCGGATCGACAGTTCGATCGCGTCCGCTGGCGCGGTCGTGGTGTGCAGGTCTGCGGCGGCGAGCAGGCGGGCGAGCTCGTCGGCGTCCAGCGTCGCGCGCCCGGTTGCGAGGGCCGTGCGGTAGTGCTGCGCGGCCTCCCCTGCTGCGCGGCTGGCGGCATGGCTTCGGACTTCGGTCATCGGGTGTCTCCGTGTCTGTTCTTGTGGGGTGATGCGTTCCCGACGCGCCCTCAGGCGGTGCTGGTTGCGGCGTTGCGGCGGTCGATCACGCGCTTTGCCTTGCCGACCTGGGTGCGCTCGATGCTGTCGGGGTCGAGGATCTCGATCTCGGCGCTGATGCCGACGAAGCTCTTGATCGCGTGCCGGACCTCCTCGCCGATCTGGCGGCGCAGGCCCTGGCCGATGCCGTCGGCGAGCTCGGGGCGCAGCTCGGCGCGCACGGTGAGCTGGTCGAGGTGACCCTCGCGGGTGAGCACGAGCTGGTAGTGGCCGCACAGCTTGTCGTGGCGCAGCAGCACCTCCTCGATCTGGGTCGGGAAGACGTTGACGCCGCGGATGATCAGCATGTCGTCGCTGCGCCCGGTGATCTTGTCGATGCGGCGCATCGCGCAGCCGCTGCCGGGCAGCAGGCGGGTGAGATCGCGGGTGCGGTAGCGGATCACCGGCATCGCTTCCTTGGTGAGCGAGGTGAACACCAGCTCGCCACGCTCGCCGTCGGGCAGCACCTCGCCGGTGACCGGGTCGATGATTTCGGGATAGAAGTGGTCTTCCCAGATGTGCGGGCCGTCCTTGTGACCGACGAACTCGCAGGCCACCCCCGGGCCCATCACTTCGGACAGGCCATACACGTCGATCGCGTCGATGCCCAGCACGCGCTCGATCTCGGCGCGCATCTGGTTGGTCCACGGCTCGGCGCCGAACATGCCCAGCCGCAGCGTGGTCGCCGAGGGGTCGAGCCCCATGCGCTGCATCGTGTCGGCCAGTGTCAGCATGTAGGACGGCGTGGCCATGATCACCGTGGGGCGGAACTCCTGGATGAGCTGGATCTGCTTCTCGGTGTTGCCGCCGCCCATCGGGATCACCGTGGCGCCGAGCGCCTCGCCACCGTAGTGGGCGCCGAGGCCGCCGGTGAAGAGGCCGTAGCCGTAGGAGTTGAGGATGATGTCCTCGCAGCTCGCGCCGGCCACGCGCAGCGAGCGCGCCATGACCGCGGCCCAGCGCTCGATGTCGCCCTTGGTGTAGCCGACCACGGTGGGGCGGCCGGTGGTGCCGGACGAGGCATGCACGCGCACGATCTTGGCCATCGGCACCGCGAAGAGGCCGTAGGGATAGTTGTCGCGCAGGTCCTGCTTGGCGGTGAAGGGGAACCTCGCCAGGTCGGCCAGGCCGCGCAGGTCGGATGGCCGCACGCCGGCGGCCTCGAAGGCGTGCCGGTAGTGCGGCACGTTGTCCCAGGCGTGCTGCAGCGACCAGCGCATGCGCTCGAGCTGCAGCGCCTGCAGCTCGGCGCGGCTCATCTGCTCCGGGGGGGACGGCTTCTCATTGCTCATCGGCCTGCTCCGCGATCTTGCGCACGAAGCGCAGGTTCTCGGCCACCTTGTTCTGGATGTGCTCGACCTGCTCCGGGCTGAGGTGGCGGAAGCGCCCCATGGCCTTGAGGTAGTCGGCCACCGGCAGCGGCTTGTCCACCGGGCGGGTGAAGTGCAGCCCGGCCTCGGGGGTGTATTCCCACAGGGTGACGAAGTTCGACTCCACCGCCTTGCGCGCGACCTCGATGTTGAGCGCGCTCTGGAAGCGCCAGCCGGTGGTGCAGGGCGAATACACGTGCAGGTAGGCGAAGCCCCGCTCGGAGGCGGCGAGGGCCTTGTCGAGCTTCTCGTAGAGGTCCTCCATGTACGCGGTCGACGCGGTGGCGACGTATTCGCAGCGGTGGTTCACCATGATCATCGGCAGGTTCTTGGCGTCCTGCGTCTTGCCGCGGCCATGTGCGCCGATCGGGGTGGTCGAGGTCCATGCGCCGTAGGGCGTGCAGCTCGAGCGCTGCATGCCGGTGTTCATGTAGCCCTCGTTGTCGACCACCATGAAGAGGATGCGCTCGCCGCGCTCGGCCGCGCCCGAGAGCGACTGGAAGCCGACGTCCGAGGCGCCGCCGTCGCCGGCGATCGCCATCGCGGTGACCTTGCGGCCGACGCGCTCGTACTGGCGCTTGACCCCGGCGAGCATCGACGCGGTGTTGGTGAGCAGCGGGTGGAAGACCGGGACCTTGGTGCCGGTGGTGCCGTTGAAGCCCACCGAGCCCATGCCGGGCACGCAGCCCGGCGGGGTGGCGAGCACGGTGTCGGGGCCGACGCGGCGCAGCGCGTGGCGCATCAGCAGCTCGGTGTTGCAGCCCTGGCAGCCCGCCAGGCCGGGTGCGAACAGGTCTTCCCAGCTGCCGACCTCGTTGTAGATGCGCGCGGTGGTGATGTGGCGCAGCGCGCCGGTGGGGCAGGCGGGCACGCAGGCCGGCTTGCCCTCGCAGGTGTCGCACTTGCTGACACGGCCGCTGTGCTCGTCGAGCGCGATGCCGGCGTAGGTGCAGCCGATGGTGCACAGCAGGCAGTCGACGCACTTCGAGGCGTCCCAGTCGATCACGCCGGTGGTGCCGTTCTTGCCGAGCGCGCCCGCCGGGCACACGGTGACGCACTTGGGATCGGCGCACTGGCGGCACAGCGCGAGCTCGAACTCGCCCGGGCGGGGCGGCTCGATGCGGGCGCCGCCGCTGCGCACGATCTGGATCAGCGAGCGCGTGGTGTCGGTGGAGTCGAACTTGACGCTCGCGCACGCCGTCATGCATTTGCCGCAGCCGTCGCACTTGGCGGGGTCGAAGGCGATGGTGGAGTAGGCTTGTCCCATGATCTTCCCCTTAGCGCCAGAGCTGCGACATGAGCTCGCGGCCGGTGGCGAGCGGCTGCGCGAAGAAGCGTTCGCGCAGCGGTCCGAGATCGGTGCGGCGCAGGATGAGCTGGGCCATCACGCCGGCATCGAAGAATTCATTCACCCCGAAGATGCCGGTCAGGCGCTCGTCGCGGTCGAACACCGCGCGCAGGTAGCGCCCGCTCGCGGCGTCGAAGCGCACCTGCGCGCGCCCGCCCTCGGGGACCGCGGCGCTGCCCACCGAGATCGCGTGGCGGCCGAAGAAGTGGTAGGTGTTGAGCGGCAGACCGCCCGCATAGGGCTTGAGCCCGGGATCTTCCGCCATCGCCATGCCGGCGATGCGGCCCTGGAGCGTGGCGTCGGGCAGGATCGCGTTCATCACCGGCGTGCCGGTGAAGAAGCCGCGCGCCTGCGCACAGTCGCCGGCGGACCAGACGTCCTCTGCGCTCGTGCGCATGGTGTCGTCGACCAGGATGCCGCGCTCGGTGGCGATGCCGCTGCCGTCGAGATAACCGAGCTCGGGGCGCACGCCGACCGCGACCAGCAGCAGGTCGGTGGGGATGGTGTCGCCGTTGTCGAGCTTCAGGGTGGCGCCGTCGGCGCTCGGCTCGAGGCCGACGACGCGGTGGCCGGTGCGGATCTTCGCGCCGTTGCCGAGGAAGGCCTGCTCGATCATGCCGGCGGCGACCTCGTCGAAGTAGCCGGAGGTGAGCTGCTTGCTCATCTCGACGATGGTGACGCTGGCCCCGGCCTTGACCAGGTTTTCGGCGGCGTGCATGCCGACCAGGCCGGCACCGAGCACGACCGCGTTCTTCGACGCGGCCATCGCCGCACGCAGCCGGGTGGCGTCGTCGAGCGTGCGCAGCACGTGGTAGTCGACGCGCTCGATGCCGGGGATGGGCGGCACGATCGGGCTGGCGCCGGTGGCTAGGAGCAGCTTGCGGTAGCCGATGGTGCTGCCGTCGGCCAGGCGCGCCTGATGCGCCGCGGGGTCGAGGCCGGCGAGCGCGCAGCCGCTGCGGTAATCGACCTTGTTCGCGGTGAAGAAGTCGTCGTCGCGCAGGAACACGCGTTCGGGCGTCGAGCGCCCCGAGACCACGTAGGGCAGCACGGTGGGCGAGTAGGGGCGGTGCGGATCACGGGTGACGACGATGATGCTGCCGTCGCCGTCGTGCATGCGGATCGCGTTGATGGCCTCGAGCGCGGCGTGGCTGCTGCCGGCGATCAGGTAGTCGGTGGTGTGCATGGCGGTTTCCTCGGTCCTTGGCGCTCAGTCTTTGGCGTTGAGCCACACCGGCTCGTCGGAGGGCGCTCGCTCGAGCAGGGCGCGGGTCTCGTCGATGACGCGGCGGAAGGTGGTGACGGTGAGGTCGGCGCCGGCCAGGCCGCCGATGAAGCTTTGCGCCGGCACCTGGCGGCCGAGGCGGTAGAGCACGCCGAGGGTTTCCTGGAACATCGGGCCGCAGTTCCAGCGGAAATTGACCGAGCGGTCGACCACGCCGAGCGCACGCACGCCGCGCAACGCGTGCTGCAGCGCCTCGACCGGGAAGGGGCTGAAGGTCTTGATCTTGATGAGGCCCACCTTCTCGCCGGCCGCGCGGGCCTCGTCGACCGCGTCCTTGGCGGCGCCGGTCATGCTGCCCAGGGTCATGATCGCGTACTCGGCGTCGTCGAGCCGGTATTCCTCGACCAGCGGTGCGAAGCGGTGGGCTTCGCCGAAGCGGCGCGCCCAGTCCTCGTGCATCTCGGTGATCACGTGCAGTGCGTTCTTCATGCCGGCGCACTGGCCGCGGCGGTAGCGCACGAAGGTCTCCGGACCGTTGCCGCCCGAGCCGCCGGTGAGCGGGTCGACCGCCATCGGACGCAGCGGATCGAGGGCGACGTGCCAGTTGACGTCCTTGTGTCCCATGAAGTCGTCCACCTCGGCCTGATCGGGCATCTCGATGCGCGAGGTGCCATAGGAGAGGTAGTTGCCGTCGAGGCAGACGTTCACCGGCAGCATCACGTCGTGATGCTCGGCGAGGCGGAAGGCCATCACCGTGGTGTCGAGGACTTCCTGGACGGTCTCGCAGTACATCTGGATCCAGCCTGCCTCGCGCACCGTCATCGCGTCCTGGTGGCCACCCCACACCGACTGCGGGGTGATGCCGTCGCGGGTGACGATGGTCATCACCAGCGGCAGGCGCATGCCCGAGGTGCGGAAATAGGGCTCGAACATGAAGGCGAGGCCGGGGCCGCAGGTCGCGGTGTAGGTGCGTGCGCCGGCGAGCGCGCCGCCCTGCAGCACCGACAGCACCGAATGCTCGCCCTCTGCATCGACGATGTCGGCGTCCATCCTGCCGTCGGCGATGAGCTTGGCGAGCTTCTCGACCAGCGAGGTCTGCGGCGTGATCGGGTACACCGCGACCATGTCGGGGCGGGCGAGCGCGACGCCGAGCGCGGCGGCCTCGTTGCCCTCGCACAGCATCAGCTGCGGTGCCGGGCGCTTTTCGGTGGTGGGAGCGGTGTCGAGCGTGGTGGTGTTCATTGCGCCTCCGGAATCATGGTGATCGCCCGCTGCGGGCATTCGTGCGCGCAAATGCCGCAGCCCTTGCAGGTCTTCATGTCGAAGTCGAACCAGGCGGCGTGCTCCTCGACGCACTGCACCGGACAGTAGAGCCAGCACACCGCGCACTTGACGCACTTGTCGCGATCGACGACCGGGCGGAAGCTGCGCCAGTCGCCCGGCAACATCGGACTCTGCTCGGTGGCGACCGGACAGAGGTCGTCGGGAACCCCGGCCTCCTTGAGGTGCCAGGCCGGGTAGTGTTGGTGGCGTTCGCTCATGCTGTGATCCTCCGTTCGAGGGTGTGCACGGTCGTTTCCGCATAGCCGCGCTCGAGGGCGTCGAGGTTCTGCCGCAGGCCGGCGTCGCGGAAATCGGATTGCTCGATCACCTTCTTCAGCGCCTCGAGCGAGACCTGGCCGGTGCTGCGCGCGAAGGCGCCGAGCATCAGGGTGTTGGTGATCGGGCGGCCGAAGATCTCGGTGGCGATGCGCACCGCGTCGCACAGGCCGACGGTGCCGACGCTGTCGGGCACGTCGATCTCGGCGAGCGGGCGCGAGGTCGCCTGCACCAGGGTGCCGCCGCGCTTGAGGCCGGCGAAGATGTTCACGGTGCGGGCGAGCGCGGGATCGACGCAGACGATGCAGTCGGGTGCGTAGATGTTGGTGAGCTGGCGGATCGGCTGTTCGCTCGCGCGGATGAAGGACACCACCGGCGCGCCGCGGCGCTCGAAGCCGAAGGCGGGAATGGAGACGGCGTACTTGCCGTCGAACACGAGTGCGGTCGCGAGCAGCTGGGCCGCAAGCACCGCGCCCTGCCCGCCACGACCATGGATCCTGACCTCGTACATGCGCTTTGCTCCTGATTTCGGCGGCGGTCCGGCATGGTCCGCCGCCCCGGGGTGGAGGGAGGGGTTCAGTTCCAGCCCGGCTTGACGCCGGGGTGCGAATAGCCGGGGGTGCGCGCGGGAACGTGCTGCAGCGCGAAACCCTGGGTGTAGGCGATGCGGGTGATGAGCGCGAGCTTGAACAGCCAGCCGCTGGCGGCGACCGCGATGCCTGCGAGCGCGAGCAGTGCGGTGCCGAAGCTGCCGCCGGCGAAGAGCGCGATCAGCAGCACCGCCGCCGGCAGGGTGTGGCCGAGGAGGAGGAAGTGGCGATCGTTCTCGCGCAGCGCGCGCAGCGTCTTCAGGGGGGCGTTGTTCGGGCGGGCGAGATGGGCGGCGTAGCGCCGCGACAGCCAGAAGCGCAGCACGACCAGCACCAGCAGCGGGAAGGCGAACTCGGCGCCGGGCGAGCGGACGAGCAGCGGCGAGAGCAGCGCGAGCATGCCCGCGCCTTCGGCGAGCCCGGTGACCACGATCAGCGGCAGCAGCGCCGGCTCGCGCCAGGCCGGGATGCCGCGCGCGGCCTGCAGGATGCGCGCCTGGCAGTACAGGAAGACCAGGCCGGTCAGGGCGGCGAGCCAGGCGAAGAACAACCAGCCGCTGAGCAGCGCGATGAGGCCGCACAGGAAGAGCGGGCCGGCGACGATCGCCTCGCGGGTCATCCACGAGGTGCGCGCGTGGAAGAAGACGTTGAGCGCGCGCAGCGGACGACCGATCTCCATCCACACGCAGAACAGGCCGACGCCGATGAAGGCGAGCGCGAGGAAGAGCGGCAGGCCGATCGCGGTGCCGTGGCCGCTGGCCGCGATCGCGCTCCACAGCAGCAGTCCGGCGCCGGTGCCGCCGCCGATGAAGTTGCCCGCGGCACGTTCGTCCCAGAAGGGCTGCAGTTCGGGTTCGACGCCTCTCATTGCTTTTTCTCCCAGAGATAGAAGAAGCCGGGGCCGGTGCCGAGCTCCTCGTGCATGCGGAAATGCTCGTTCTCGCGCAGCAGGCGCGAGGCCTTGCTGTCGGGGTCGTCGATGTCGCCGAAGGTGAGCGCGCTGGCGATGCAGGCGTTGGCGCAGGCCGGGGTGGCGTCGGGATCGACGCCGGGCACGAGGCCGTGGGCGTGGCCGTAGTCGATGCGGTCGGAGCAGAAGGTGCACTTGGTGGCCACGCCGATGCGCGCCGGGTCGGTACGCTTCACCTCGTTGGCCATCTTGCCCTCGCCATAGGCGGGGGTGTCGCGGGTGACCTTGTAGCGCGCGTTGTACGGACAGGCGACCGAACAGTAGGCGCAGCCGATGCACAGGTCGTAGTCGATGGTGACCAGACCGTCGGCGCGCTTCTTGGTGGCGGTGGTGGGGCACACCGTCTCGCACGGCGGCTCGTCGCAGTGCTGGCATCCCACCGGGACGAAGCTGCGGGTGACGTCGGGGAATTCGCCCGCCTCGACGTCGAGCACCCAGCGCCATTGAACGCCCGGCGGGGTGGCGTTGGTGTGCTTGCAGGCGGCGGTGCAGGTCTGGCAGCCGACGCAGCGGCGCAGGTCGACCACCATGGCGTAGCGGGTCATTGGGCACCTCCGATGCGCTTGATCGACACCGGCACGATGTCGGCGGCCGAACCGGTGGCGTCGGTCAGGTCCATCAGCATCGGCACCAGGGCGTTCATGCTGGGGACGTCGAAGTCCTTCGCGTAGGGCGTGATCCAGTGGTCGAACTGACCCACCATCAGCAGGGTGTCGGGGCGGATGCCCTGGCGCAGCACGACGCGACCGCGGGTCTCGCGCAGCGGCGAGCGCACCTCGACGAGGTCGCCGTCCTCGATGCCGAGCTTGCGTGCGGCCGTCGGGTTCATGATCACGCCGCGGTGGCCCTTCACGTTGGCGGCCACCTCGCGCACCATCTGCAGGCTGACGTTGCCGCCCCAGGAGTACTGCATGCTGCGCGCGGTGAGCAGCCAGAACGGGAAGTCCTCGTCGCGCCCGCCCAGGTTGGAGATCACCGCGTGCTTGATGAGGTGGGAGAAGTCGTGGAACTCGGGCAGCGGGCGGTATTCGGTGAGCTGGCGGTCCCACCAGTCGATGCCGGATTCGTGCAGGCGGCGGCCGAGCTCCTCGCCGATGCGGTAGATGCGCTCCTGGTACGGCATCTCGAAGCGCAGCCCCTGGTCGACCAGGTGGGGATAGAGATACCACTGCAGGCGCGGATACTCGATGGTGCGGAAGCCGTGCTCCTTCCACCACTCCAGCCCGTGGTCCTCGGCGCCTTCGGTGAGCTCGGCGCTGGCCGCGCGGCAGCTTGCGTCCCAGATCTCCTCGACCCCGTAGGCGTGGTCGGGCTGCAGCGAGAAATCGTAGTTCGGCCCCTTCAGCGGCACGCCTGCGGCGCCGCGGTTGATCGCCTTGTTGTACGGCTCGAGGATGCCCGCGCGGCGGGCCAGTTCGGTGCTGATCCAGGTGAAGTCGCGGGTGTCGCCCTGCGTCGGCACGACCGGTTGGCGCAGCGCGAAGCCCTGGTGGTCCCAGAACTGCTCGACGTACTTGGTGCCACCGATGCGCAGCATCTGCAGGCCTTCGAGGTCGGTGCAGTCGGGCAGCAGGATGTCGGCGAAGTGGTTGGTCTCGTCGCGGGTGTAGGTGAAGGCGACCACGAAGGGGAACTTCGCCACCGCCTCGGCGACCTGGGGCGTGTCCCAGAACGAGATCACCGGGTTGGTGCGGTAGAAGAACCAGACGTCGGGCTGGGTGGGCTCGGGGAAGCTCTCGAAGCCGTGACGCTGCTGCATCCAGGCCAGGTGGGTGGGGCCGAGCGCGGCGCTCCACGCCGAGTTGGCCACCAGCGGCACCAGGGTGCGGTTGGCGTTGCGGATCTGCGGGCGCGAGATCCAGTTTTCCTTGTCGGTCGGGTTGAACGGATAGTCCATGAACCCGTCGACGCCCGGCTTGGCGCTGCTCTGGCGGTCGTTGGCTGGGCGGTTCAGGCGCACCGCGGTGCCGATGGTGCCGCCGGGCACGTCGAGCGCGCCGACCAGGCAGGCCATCAGCGTGCGCGCCCAGCAGCAGTCGTAGCCGCCCCAGCCGTTATTCACCGTCTTGCCGAGCGTGACCGCCACCGGGCGATAGGGCAGGGTGCGACCCTCGATCTCGATCGTCGCGCCGATCTCGGCATGGTCGAGGTATTCGTTGGCGATGCGGCGGATGGTCGCCGCCGGTACGTCGCAGATGCCCTGCGCCCACTCCGGGGTGAAGGTGCGCTCGTGGTCGAGCAGCTTGCCGAAGGCACTGCGCACCGGCGCGGCCTCATGGGTGACGAGTTCCTGGTCGGGCAGCACCTCGAGGCCGGAGGCGAGGAAGTCGCCGTCGAGCGCGGGATCGATGCCGGGGGTGTCGAAGACGACGGCCTTGCCGGACTTGAGGTCCCACACCAGCGGCTTGCGGGTGTCGGGATCGCGCAGGTAGAAGCCATTGGGCGCCACCAGGTAGGGCGACGCCGTCATGTGCTTGAGGAAATCGATGTCCAGCCGCGAGCGTGCGTTCTCGAACAGCATCACGTGGATCATCGCGTGCATGCAGGCGGCGTCGGTCTTGGGCTTGATCGGCAGCCACTCGGCGGAGCAACCGCCGGTGACCGACAGGTGCGGCTCGACCTGCACGCGCTTGACGCCCTGCTCGACGCGTGCGGCGGCGTGGCGCCAAACGCCGCATACGCCGCCCGAGGCCTCGATGTTGCTGCCGAAGGACAGGATGTACTTGCTGCGCGGCGTGTCCGGACAGACGATGAAGGCGCGATGCCAGAGCTCGCCGTAGAGGTGCTCGGAGTGGTAGCACTTGACGCCCTGGCCGCTGCCGAAGCTCATGTCCACCGGGCCCCAGGCCGCCAGCAGGGCGGGGAAGGTGCCCATGTAGGCGGTGGGCGTGCCGCCGCCGCCGAAGCTCGCCGCCACGCGCGGGTAGCCCGAGGCGTCGAGCAGGCCGGTCTCGCGGATGCCGCGCAGCTTGGCGGCGATGGTGTCGAGCGCCTCATCCCAGGAGATGGGCACGAAACGCGGGTCCTCGTGGCGCCCCTTCTTCGGGTTGGTGCGCTTCATCGGCTGCAGGACGCGGTTCGGGTTGTAGGTCTTCTGCACGAGGCCGAAGGCCTTCACGCAGACCCGGCCCGCGGCCGGATGCACGTCCTCGGCGTCGAAGTTCGGCTCGACGGCGGTCGCCACGCCGTCCTCGACCTTCACCTTGAGCAGGTCCGGCCCCGCCACGCACTGGTAACAGTAGGTGGCGACCTTGGTTGTGCCCTGTGGGCTGCTGACGGTCATCAGGTGTCTCCTCCGGTGGTGTGCGGGCGAGGCTGAGGCCGCCCGCTCCCCCTTCTTGGCTTATGGGATGAATCCTAGAACTTATGACTGACCGGTCGGTTGATATTTGTCAAACAGTAACGTTGACGTGAACGTAATTTTTTTGTGTAGAGTTAACGTTAGCGTTAACTATAGGCGCTGCTTGGGGATGTGGGTTTCCGATAAACTGCGTTCCAGCCGCAGATCCGGCGACCGCATGCGCGCTGGTCCGTGTCCGGCCGGGGCCGCGTCGCGTGCCCGCTATTCCTCTTGTGCTGTCTCGAACCCGCTGTTTACCGCTGTTTCTTCTTCCAACTGGAGTGACCCATGTTCGTCGAAAACATCATGACCCGGGAGGTGCTGCACGTCGGTCCGGAGGCCTCTTTCTCGCAGGTCTCCGAGATCATGCGGCTCAAGAAGGTGCGCCACGTGCCGGTGATCGACCAGGATCGCAAGGTGCTGGGCATCATCTCGCATCGCGACGTGCAGCGCGCCCAGCCGTCCATGATCACGACGCTCGACGTCGGCGAGGTGAAGTACCTGCTGTCCAAGATCACCGCGGCGGACATCATGCACAAGTCGGTGGTGAGCTGCTCGCCACGCACGCAGATCGAGGAGGCCGCGCGCATGATGCGGCCCAAGAAGCTGGGCTGCCTCGTCGTGGTGGACGACGCCGGGCGCCTGGTGGGCATCGTCACCAGCGTGGACCTGCTCGATTTCTTCCTCGACATCACCGGCTGCTGGGTCGAGGGTGCGACGCGGATCACCGTGAAGTTGCAGGATCGCGCCGGCCAGCTCGCCGCGCTGCTCGCCTCGGTCAATGCGCAGGGCGGCTACATCGTCTCGGTGGTGTCGCCGCGCACGCCGCAGTCCGAGGGCTTGCGCACCGCGACCATCCGCTTCGAGGCCAAGGATGCCGGCGCGGTCGTGCAGGGCCTGCGCGAGGCGGGCTACGAGCTGAGCGTCGATCAGACGGCGTGAGATGTGAGATGTGAGATGTGAGGCGTCAGGCCTGGGGGGGTGAAGACCTCTCGGCCTGGCGCCTCGTCACATCCGGTCGCAGTGTCGTCGGTCGACGGCGGACGGGCGCAGCTCGAGATCCTTCGCTCGGGATTTCCCTTCATCCTCTCCGCAGGCATCTTTCGCCCGACCTCCAAAAGCCGATGCGCGCGCTGGTCTCCCAGCGCGCGCATCGCTCCTGGCGCCTCATGCCTGGCGCCTTACCCCTTGCTCCTCACCCCTGCAGCAAGGGCGGATCGGGGTCCTCGTTCCAGCCCTTGGGCGGGGGCTGGAAGCGGGCGAGCCAGCCTTCGAGCAGGGTGACGTGCTCGCGCTCGGTCTCGCACAGTTCGGCGGCGAGCTTGCGGATGTCCTCGCGCTCGGACTGGGCGACGAGGCGGTCGTAGAAGTCCACCCCGCGGCGCTCGGCCTCGAGCGCCATCGCGATCGCCTGGTAGGGATGCATCATGTAGTGCAGGCCTTCTGCCGACACCGACGGCGCCTCCGGGCTCTCGGGGGCTTCCCAGGAGTATTCCCACGGTGCGATGTGGGGCAGGGTGTGTCCCTCGCTGATGTCGTTGACGTTGTCGACGTGCAGCTTCTCGATCTCGGCCAGCTTGCGGAAGAGCACGGCGACGTCGCGGTTGTTGTGGGTCTCCATCTGGTCGGCGAGTGCCTCGTAGCGCTCGACCGCCTCGACTTCCATCGCCAGCGCATGGGCCAGCAGGTGCTCCACCGAGTGGATGCCGGTTTCCTGCGGATCGGGTTTGCTCATAACACGAACTCCTTCTCGAGATCTGCAACTGAATCGACGCTCGCCGGCTGCCCGGGCTGGAAGGGCTTGCGGCTGCCGCGGAAGAGCACGCCGACGTTGAAGCCATCGTCGGACATCAGGCGGCGCGCGGCGCGCGCGGGGTCGTCGGTCGGGTCGACCGCGGCGGGATGCACCATGTCCTTCCAGTCGCGCTGCTCGGGACGGAAGGTGACGCAGGGGCTGAGCAGCTGCACGAAGGAGAAGCCGGGATGGCGGATCGCCTCGGTGATGAGCTTCGCGGTGCCGTTCTGGTCGCCGGAGAAGCCGCGGGCGATGAAGTTCGCGCCCGCGGCGAGTGCGATCACCAGCGGGTGGAAGGGGTTGATGCCGGTGCCCTGCGGGGTGAGCTTGCTCTTCTCCCAGTCGGGCGCGGTGGTCGGCGAGGCCTGGCCCTTGGTCATGCCGTAGACCTCGTTGTCCATGACGATGTAGGTCATGTCGACGTTGCGCCGGCAGGCGTGCATGAAGTGGTTGCCGCCGATCGAGAAGCCGTCGCCGTCGCCGCCGGAGGCGATCACGGTGAGCTCGGGGCGGGATACCTTGATGCCGGTGGCGATCGGCAGGGCGCGGCCATGCACGCCGTGGAAGCCGAACACGTTGGTGTAGGCGGGCAGGCGCGAGGAGCAGCCGATGCCGGAAACGAGGGCGACGCGCTCGGGCGGGATCGACAGCTCGGCGAGCGCCTTGGTGATCGAGCCGAGCACCGAGTAATCGCCGCAGCCCGGACACCAGACGGGCTTGACCTCGGACTTGTAGTCGCGCGCGGAGTAGCTCGGGCAGGTGGATGTGGCTTCCATGTTCAGCTCCAGTCGGCCAGTTGGCGGAAGATTTCGTTCGGACGGATCGGCAGCGGGCCGGGCCGGTGGAAGGCGCGCACGCTCCCCGGGAGGTCGTAGTGGGCGCGCAGGTAGCGGTGGAACTGGGCGCCATGGCTCTGCTCGACCACGAGCACGCGCGCCACGCCCGCGAGCGCGGCGGCGAGCTGTTCCGGGCGCACCGGCGAGATCAGGCGGATCGACACCAGGCGGGCACGCCCGCCGCTGGCGCGGAAGCGCTCGAGCGCCTCGCGCACCGGCCCGGTGGTGGACCCCCAGGTCAGCACGGCGATGTCGCCGTCGCCCTCGATGTCGGCCCAGTGCGTGCCGTAGTCGTGCAGGGCGAGCTTGCGCAGACGCTTGTCGAGCTGGGCGCTGTGGTCGGCCGCGCCGCTGGACGGCGTGCCGAACTCGTTGTGCTCGAGGCCGTCGGCGGTGTACTGGTAGCCCTTCATGCCGGGTACGGCCATCGGCGAGACGCCCGACGCGGTGTTGGTGTAGCGGCGGTAGCGTTCGGCCGCCTCGCCCTCGGGCATCAGGCGGACCGCGCGCAAGCCGGGATCGGCGGGCGGCGAGATCGTCGCCCGGCTCTGGCCGAGGGACTGGTCGGAGAGCACGATCGCGGCGGTCTGCAGGGTATCGGCGAGATGGACCGCCCACTGCGTGGCGAAGGCGCAGTCGGCGAGCGAGTTGGGCGCCACCACCAGGTGCGGGGCGTCGCCGTGCAGGCCGTAGAGCGCGATGTTGAGGTCGCTCTGCTCGGATTTCACCGGGATGCCGGTGGAGGGGCCGCCGCGCATCACGTTGACCACGGTGATCGGGGTCTCCGAGGCGACCGCGAGGCCGAGCGATTCGGTCATCAGCGCCAGGCCGGGGCCGGAGGTGGCGGTCAGCGAGGGCACGCCGGCGTAGGAAGCGCCGATGATCTGGTTGATCGAGGCGAGCTCGTCCTCGGCCTGCACCAGCACGCCGCCGAGCTTGGCGAGGTTGGGTGCGAGCCACTCCAGCACCTCGGTGCCCGGGGTGATCGGATAGGCGGCGACGAAGCGGATGCCGCCGCGCACCGCGCCGAGACCGGCGGCCTCGTTGCCGGTGATGCTCCACAGGCGCTCGCTCTGGCCCTGGGCGGTGGCCAGGCGGGGGCAGGGCGGCAGGTCGGCCGCGAAGGCCATGCCTGCACGCACCGATGCCTCGCTGGCGGTGCGCGCGGCCTCTCCCTTCTTGGCGAGCGAGTCGCGGACCACACCGAGCACGGCGTCCTCGGGAAGGCCGACGAGGCCGGCGACCGCGCCCAGGGCGATCATGTTGGGGCGCCCGCCCTCGATCGTCTTGGCCATCTTCTTGAACGGGATGTCTGCCGACCGCGTGCCCTTGGCGCGGATGGCCTCGGGGAATTCGCCGCCGTCGGGATCGCCGACGACCAGGCTATCGGCGGTCATCGGGATCTCGGCGGAGAAGCGCCCGACGTTCTCCCAGTCGATGGCGACCAGCAGATCATATTGATCGTCGTGCGACTGCACCGGCGACGTAGACAGACGCATCATCGCGGCGGCCTCGCCGCCGCGGATCTGCGCGCCCGACGAGCGGGTCATGTAGGCATACCAGCCGGCACGGCCGGCGGCGTCGAGCAGCATGTTGCCTGCGGTCATCACCCCCGCGCCGCCGCTGCCGGCGAATGTTATCGATACCGATCGGGCTGTCATCCTCGTTCTCCAATGTTCGACCTTCGACCGGCGGGTGCCGGCGCGGTCCTGTTCAGGGCCCATGCGCGCGTCCCCCTCGGGTGAAGCGGGCACGGCGCCGACCGGAGGCTGGTTGGGTTGCAGCGCCGCCTTCGCAGCGCTCACCTCCGATGTGTCGAAGTTTACGTTGACGCAAACGTCAATCTGTTGACTTTGGTCAACTGCCCTCCTGCCGGCCTGATTTAACTTTGCATCCAACGCGGCGGCAGGAAGCAGTCGATCCAGTCGCCAATCAGATCGATCAAAGTTGACGCGAACGTAAACGGAAGGAGTGGGTAGATGAGCACCAAACCGTATCGCTGGATGATGGTGGAGCCGGGTCGGCCGATGGTCCGCACCGAGTTCGAGATCGGCGAGCTGGCCGCCGACCAGGTGGTGGTCGAGGTCGCCGGCTGCGGCGTCTGCCACACCGATCTCGGCTACTACTACGACGGCGTGCGCACCAACCAGCCGCTGCCGCTCGCGCTCGGCCACGAGATCAGCGGCCGGGTGGTGGGCGCGGGCAGCGCGGCGGGGCAGTGGGTCGGCCGCGCGGTGGTCGTGCCGGCGGTGATGCCGTGCGGGACCTGCGAGCTCTGCACGTCGGGACACGGCACCATCTGCCGCGCCCAGGTGATGCCCGGGAACGACATCCAGGGCGGCTTCGCCTCCCATATCGTGGTGCCGGCGCGCGGCCTGTGCGCGGTCGATGAGAAGCGCCTCGCCGCCGCCGGACTGCAACTCGCCGACGTGTCGGTGGTGGCCGACGCGGTCACCACGCCCTACCAGGCGGTCACGCAGGCCGGAGTCGAGCCTGGCGACGTCGCGATCGTGATCGGGGTGGGCGGCGTCGGCGGCTACGCGGTGCAGATCGCCAACGCCTTCGGTGCGAGCGTGGTGGCGATCGACGTCGATCCGGCCAAGCTCGAATTGATGTCGAAGTACGGTGCGGCGCTGACGCTCAATGCGCGCGAGGTGACCGGACGCGACCTCAAGAAGGCGATCGAGGCGCACGCCAAGGCCAACGGCCTGCGCACCACGCGCTGGAAGATCTTCGAATGCTCGGGCAGCGGTGCCGGCCAGACCAACGCCTATAGCCTGATCAATCACGGCGCGACGCTCGCGGTGGTCGGCTTCACGATGGACAAGGTCGAGGTTCGCCTCTCCAACCTGATGGCCTTCCATGCCCGCGCGCTCGGCAACTGGGGCTGCCTGCCCGAGTACTACCCGGCCGCGCTCGACCTGGTGCTCGACGGCCGCATCAACCTCGCCAATTTCGTCGAGCGCCACCCGCTCGCGCAGATCAACGAGGTCTTCGAGGCGGCTCACGCGCACAAGCTCAGCCGCCGCGCGATCCTGACCCCCTGATCCCGCACCCCCTACCAATCCGACAAGAGAGCAGACAGAGGAGCCATACGAGATGAAAGAAACGACGCAACGCGTGATCGATCAGACTGCGCCCAAGCACTTGGTCGACCATAACCTGGTGCCCGAGACGGTGGTGCCGGGCGTGATCTACGAGAAGCGCCCCGCGCGCAATCTCCAGGGCGAGGTGGTGCCGGGCCTGTACAACGCCTGGATCTGGCTGGACAACCCCAAGCAGTACAACTCCTACACCACCGACATGGTGAAGGGCCTGATCCTTGCCTTCCGTGCCGCGTCCTGCGCCCGCGACGTCGCCACGGTGGTGTTCACCGCGGTCGGCGACAAGGCCTTCTGCACCGGCGGCAACACCAAGGAATACGCCGAGTACTACGCCGGCAACCCGCAGGAATACCGCCAGTACATGCGTCTTTTCAACGACATGGTGTCGGCGATCCTGGGCTGCGACAAGCCGGTGGTGTGCCGCGTCAATGGCATGCGCATCGGTGGCGGCCAGGAGATCGGCATGGCGGCGGACTTCACCGTCGCCCAGGACCTGGCCAACTTCGGCCAGGCCGGCCCCAAGCACGGCTCGGCCGCGATCGGCGGTGCGACCGACTTCCTGCCGGTGATGATCGGCTGCGAGCAGGCGATGGTGTCCGGCACCCTGTGCGAGCCGTTCTCGGCGCACAAGGCCTACCGCCTCGGCATTTCCTCGCAGATCGTCCCCGCGCTCAAGATCGATGGCAAGTTCGTCGCCAACCCGCTGGTCATCACCGACCGCTACCTCGACGAGTTCGGCCGCATCATCCACGGCGAGTTCAAGACCGGCGACGAACTGGCCGCCGGCAAGGAGCTGCTCAAGCGCGGCGAGATCGACCTTTCCCTGCTCGACGAGGCGGTCGAGAAGCTGTGTGCCAAGCTGATCTCCACCTTCCCCGAGTGCCTGACCAAGAGCTTCGAGGAGCTGCGCAAGCCCAAGCTCGATGCCTGGAACCGCAACAAGGAGAACAGCCGCGCCTGGCTCGCGCTCAACATGATGAACGAGGCCCGCACCGGCTTCCGCGCCTTCAACGAGGGTACCAAGGAGACCGGCCGCGAGATCGAGTTCACCGACCTCCGCCAGGCGCTCGCCGTCGGCACGCCCTGGACGCCCGAGCTGATCGAAAGCCTGATGCCGGGGGCGAAGTGATGGGCGAGGCGATCAACCCGCTCAAGGCCTGGCTGGAGCGCGACGGCGGCCTGCTCCGCCTGCGCCTGGCGCGGCCCAAGGCGAACATCGTCGATGCCGCGATGATCGGCGCGCTGCAGCAGGCGCTCGGCGCCCACCTCGGTTCGCCCGCGCTGCGCGCGGTGCTGCTCGATGCCGAGGGCCCGCACTTCAGCTTCGGCGCCAGTGTGGACGAGCACATGCCCGAGCAGTGCGCGCAGATGCTGAAGACCCTGCATGCGCTGGTGCGGCAGATGCTCGACAGCCCGGTGCCGATCCTGGTCGCGATCCGCGGCCAGTGCCTCGGCGGCGGGCTCGAGGTGGCGGCGGCGGGCAACCTGCTCTTCGTGGCGCCGGATGCGCGCCTGGGTCAGCCGGAGATCCGCCTCGGCGTGTTCGCGCCTGCGGCCTCCTGCCTGCTGCCGCCGCGCGTCGGGCAATCGCGTGCCGAGGAGCTGCTGTTCTCGGGGCGCAGCATCGACGGCGCCGAGGCGTTCCGCATCGGCCTGGCCGACGTGCTGGCCGACGACCCCGAGGTGGCCGCGCTGAAGTGGTACGACGAACATCTTGCTGCGCTGAGCGCCAGCTCGCTGCGTTTCGCGGTTCGGGCCGCACGCTGCGACCGGGTGCCGGCGATCAAGCAAAAACTGGAAACCGTGGAGGCCATGTATCTCGAGGAGCTGATGGCCAGCCACGATGCGGTGGAAGGTCTACGGGCCTTTCTTGAGAAGCGTTCTGCAAACTGGGAGAACCGTTGACCATGAGTACGGCAGACATCATCGCGCGCTGTGAAGCGCTCTACGAAGACCTCGATTTCACCGCCGCAAGGAAGTGGAAGGAGGCCGACCCCTCGCGCAAGGTAATCGCCTACATGCCGGTGTATGTGCCGCGCGAGATCATCCACGCCGCGGGCATGCTCCCGCTCGGCATCATGGGCGGAGGCGACGGCCTGGAGGTGATCCACGGCGACGCCTACTACCAGAGCTACATCTGTCGCATCCCACGCTCGACCATCGAGCTGGGGCTGTCCAAGCGCATGGATTTCGTCGACGGCATGCTGTTTCCCAGCATCTGCGACGTGATCCGCAACCTGTCCGGCATGTGGAAGCTGCTGTTCCCGGGCAAGTACGTGCGCTACTTCGACGTGCCGCAGAACTATCGCGACGACGTCGGTGGCAGCTACTACACCAACGAGCTGAACGAACTGCGTGAAGGCCTCGAGCACCTCTCCGGGCGCAAGATCACCGACGACGCGCTGCGTGCCTCGATCGCGGTCTACAACGAGAACCGCAGGCTGGTGCAGGCGGTGTACGGCATGCGTTCCCGCGAGCCGTGGAAGGTGCCCTCGTCCGAAGTCTATCTGCTGATGCGCGCCGGCCTCGTGCTGCCGGTGGAAGAGCACAACCAGATGCTGAGCGAATACCTCGCCGCAGCCGAGAATGTGAAGGCATCCAAGCGCGACAACTGCCGCGTGGTCATCAACGGCTCGTTCTGCGAGCAGCCGCCGCTCAACCTGATCAAGTCGATCGAGCTCGCCGGCTGCTACATCGTCGATGACGACTACATGATCGTGCATCGCTGGCTGCGCAATCCGGTCTCGACCGGCGGTGATCCGATGCAGAACCTGTCGCTCGCCTTCCTGCACGAGTCGATCGCCACCGCCGCGAAGTACGACGACAAGGAAGAGGACAAGGGCAAGTACCTGCTCGAGCAGGTTCGCAGCAACGCCGCGGAGGGTGTCATCTTCGCCGCGCCCAGCTTCTGCGACCCGGCCCTGCTCGAGCGGCCGATGCTGGCCGACCGCTGCTCCGAGCACAACGTCCCCTACATCTCGTTCAAGTACGCGGAAAACTCGGGCCAGATGCAGCCGATCCGCGAGCAGGCCGGCACCTTCGCCGACTCCATCAAACTCTGGAGCTAATCATGAGCGCAGCCACCTCCCCCGAAGTCATCAAAGAACCCTCGATGGTGAAGCAGAAGGAGATGATCGCCGGCAACTACGATCGTCTCACCGGCACCAAGGAGTCGGGCGAGAAGGTCGTGTCGACCTTCGTCCCGGGCAACCTGAACGAGCTGATCATGTGCTTCGACATGGTCAACAACCTGCCCGAGACCAACGCCATCCAGAACGGCATGCGCAAGGTTTCCGGCGGCATGATCATGGACGCCGAGAAGGCGGGCCACTCCGAGGACGTGTGCACCTACGTCAAGGCCGACATCGGCATGATGGGCCGCGGCAACATCGCGCCCAACGGCAAGCCGATGCCCGCGCCGGACATGCTGCTGCTGTCCTACACCGGCTGCTTCACCTTCATGAAGTGGTTCGAGCTGCTGCGCCACGAGTACAAGTGTCCGACGGTGATGCTGCAGATCCCGTATCAGGGCGACGGCAAGATCACCAAGAACATGCGTGACTTCGTGGTCAAGCAGCTCAAGGAAGAAGTCATCCCGATGTTCGAGAAGGTCTCGGGCGTCAAGTTCGACATCGACCGCCTGCGCGAATACCTGAAGAACTCGGCCAAGGCCGAGGACAACCTGGTCTGGGTGCTGGAGAGCGCGAAGAACCGTCCCTCGCCGATCGATGCCTACTTCGGCGGCGTGTATTACATCGGCCCGATGTTCACCGCCTTCCGCGGCACCACCGACGCGGTCGAGTACTACGACCTGGTGCGCAAGGAGATCGAGCAGCGCATCCGCGAGGGCAAGGGCCCGATCACGCCCGAAGGCGACATGAAGGAAGAGAAGTACCGCCTGGTCGTCGAGGGTCCGCCGAACTGGACCAGCTTCCGCGAGTTCTGGAAGCTCTTCTACGACGAGGGCGCGGTGGTGGTGGCGAGCTCCTACACCAAGGTGGGCGGCCTCTACGACCAGGGCTTCCGTCACGACCCGAACGATCCGCTGGGCACGCTGGCCGACTACTGCCTGGGTTGCTACACCAACAACAACCTGCCGCAGCGCGTCGAACTGCTCGAGAAGTACATGAACGACTACCAGGCCGATGGCCTGCTGATCAACTCGATCAAGAGCTGCAACAGCTTCTCGGCGGGTCAGCTGCTGATGATGCGCGAGATCGAGAAGCGGACCGGCAAGCCGGCGGCGTTCATCGAGACCGACCTCGTCGATCCGCGCTACTTCTCCCACGCAAACGTCAAGAACCGTCTGGAAAGCTACTTCCAGATGGTCGATCAGAAACGCAGCGGCGCGTCGCTGGCAGCCGCGTAAGGAGCGAACCATGGAATGTTTCGTCGGAATTGATCTGGGGTCCACCACGACCAAGGCGGTCGTCATGGACGACAAGGGGCAGGTGCTCGGTCGCGGCATCACCAACTCGCGCTCGAACTATGACACCGCCGCACGCGTCTCCAAGCTCGAGGCGTTCATCGATGCGCGCCTGAGCCTGATCCGTCGCGAGCTCGAGAAGGTGCCGGCCGTCGCCGGTCGGGTAGACGAGATCCTCGCCGGCCTGACGCGCAACTTCCGCCGCGAGCAGTTCGTCGAGCAGCTCGGCGACCTCGAGCAGACCTGCATCGCCAACGTCGAAGGCCCGCGCTTCGCCGGCAAGGAAAAAGTGATCGTCGGTGCGCTGACCGAAGTCTTCCGCCGCCTGCGCGAGGAAGAAGCCGACAAGCTGTTCGCACCCACGGCGCAGCGCAAATCGGACTTCTTCCGCGATCTGGCCGGTTCCCGCTTCATGCAGATCGGTGAGGAAGTGGCGCGCGATGCCGGGATCCCCTTCGACACCCTGCTGCACATGTACGACAAGTCGATCATCGAGGTCGAGAACCGTCCGCCTTCGGGCGACATGAACCGCAAGTTCCGCACCGCGATGGAGCGGGTTCGTGGGGAGATGTCCAGCGCCCTCGACACCGCCGCGCTCGGCGCGCCGATCGATGCGGCGCTCGATGTGGACATGGTCGAGCGCTATGTGGTCGGCACCGGCTACGGCCGCGTCCGCCTGCCCTTCCCGAAGGAGCACATCCGCTCCGAGATCCTCTGCCACGGCCTGGGCGCCCACCTGATGTATCCGAAGACCCGCACGGTGCTCGACATCGGCGGCCAGGACACCAAGGGCATCCAGATCGACGAGAAGGGCATCGTGGTGAACTTCCAGATGAACGACCGCTGTGCCGCCGGCACCGGCCGCTATCTGGGCTACGTCGCCGACGAGATGAACATGGGCCTGCACGAACTCGGCCCGCTCGCGATGAAGGCGACCAAGTCGATCCGCATCAACTCGACCTGCACCGTGTTCGCCGGCGCCGAGCTGCGCGACCGCCTGGCGCTGGGCGACAAGCGCGAGGACATCCTCGCCGGCCTGCACCGCGCCATCATGCTGCGCGCGATGTCGATCATCTCGCGCTCGGGCGGCATCACCGACGAGTTCACCTTCACCGGCGGCGTGGCCAAGAACGAGGCCGCAGTCAAGGAGTTGCGCCAGCTCGTCAAGGAAAACTACGGGGAGGTGAAGATCAACATCGACCCCGATTCGATCTATACCGGTGCGCTTGGGGCTTCCGAATTCGCCCGTCGCGCCGTCGTGGAGGCTTGAAAATGACCATCACCGCAGGCATCGACATCGGCACCGGCGCCGTCAAGACCGTCCTCTTCCGCGTCGAGGGCGACAAGACCGAGTGGCTGGGCAAGCGCAACGACCGCATCCGTCAGCGCGATCCCTTCAAGCTCGCCGAGGAGGCCTACCACGCGCTCCTCGAGGAGGCCGGCCTCAAGGCGTCCGACGTGGATTACGTCGCCACCACCGGCGAGGGCGAGAGCCTCCACTTCCACACCGGCCACTTCTACTCCATGACGACCCATGCGCGTGGCGCGGTCTACCTCAACCCGGAAGCGCGCGCGGTGCTCGACATCGGCGCGTTGCACGGGCGGGCGATCCGCAACGACGAGCGCGGCAAGGTCGAGACCTACAAGATGACCAGCCAGTGCGCCTCGGGCTCGGGGCAGTTCCTCGAGAACATCGCGCGCTACCTCGGCATCGCCCAGGACGAGATCGGCTCGCTGTCGAACCAGGCCGACAACCCCGAGGTGGTGTCGAGCATCTGCGCGGTGCTGGCCGAGACCGACGTCATCAACATGGTGTCGCGCGGCATCACGGCGCCCAACATCCTGAAGGGCATCCACATCTCGATGGCCGGTCGCCTGGCCAAGCTGCTCAAGTCGATCGGCGCGCGCGAGGGCGTGGTGCTCTGCACCGGCGGCCTGGCGCTCGACGAGGGCCTGCTCAACACCCTCAACGAGTCGGTCAAGGAGCAGAAGATGAACGTGACTGCGTTCAACCACCCGGACTCGCCCTTCGCCGGTGCGATCGGCGCGGCCCTGTGGGGTGCCTTCCGCCACGAGAAACTCGCGCGCCTGGGCGGGCAGCAGCTCGCCGCCGCGGCCTGAAACCAGCCTACAGGAGGAAGCCATCATGGCCCTGCTCATCAATGACGACTGCACCGCGTGCGATGCCTGTGTCGAGGAGTGCCCGAACGAGGCGATCACCGCCGGCAACCCGATCTACGTGATCGATCCGGGCAAGTGCTCCGAGTGCGTCGGTGCCTTCGACGAGCCGCAGTGCAAGCTCGTCTGCCCGGCCGACTGCATCAAGGATCACCCGGACTACCGCGAATCGCAGGACGAACTGCAGGCCAAGTACGACAGCCTGCACTGATCCACCGGCGGAGGGGGCCGATGGCGGCCCTCCGCCCCAGTCATCTCAGGGAGACGCAATGACTGCGAATACCGAAATCAAGCTGCGGCCGCTGGCCGCCGGCGACCTGGCGGCGGTCACCCGCCTCGACGCGACCAATGGCGGCGAGAGCCGCGCCGGCTTCTTCGAGCGCCGCCTCCAGGCCGAGCAGCAGAGCCCCACGGGATTCTTCTCCTGCGTGGCCGAGCGTGGCGGCGAGGTCGCCGGTTTCCTGCTGGGCCACCTGCTCGACGGCGAATTCGGCGGCCTGGAACGCGTCGCGGTGCTCGACGCCGTGGCGATCGACCCCGCGGCCCAGCGCCAGGGCCTCGCCCGCAAGCTGGTCGGCGAGTTCGACCGCAGCGCGCGCGAACGCGGCGCCAGCGAGATGCGCACCCAGGCGCAATGGGATCGTCCCGGTCTGGTCGAGTTCTTCTCCGCGGCCGGCTTCCGCCTGTCGCCGCGGCTGGTGCTCGAGCGCCCGACCGAATACGTGAACTTCTGAGTTCACGTCCGGAAACGACAACCTGGAGATCAGCGATGACCACGCGTCCGCATCCCACCACCAAGCAACTGCTGGACCAGTTCAACACCGAGCCCGACTACAGCGACGCCAGCCAGGATGACGCCGAAGCCTTGTCGCGCGACCGCATCCCGGTGCGCTCGCTGACCGCGGCCGACTTCGACGCCGTCGTGCGCATCGACCGCCGCACCACAGGCCACGACCGCAGCGCCTACTACCGGCGCAAGTTCGACGAGGCCCTCGGCGAGTCCGGCGTCCGCGTCTCGGTCGTCGCCGAGCAGGACGGCATGGTCGCCGGCTTCCTGATGGCGCGGGTCGACTTCGGCGAGTTCGGCCGCGCGGCCACTGCTGCCGTGATCGACACCATCGGCGTCGATGCGGCGGCCAGCGGCAAGCACGTCGGCCGTGCGCTGGTGTCGCAGCTGCTCGCCAACCTGACCTCGCTGCACGTCGAGTCGGTGCGCACCGAGGTCGAGTGGAACCGCTTCGACCTGCTGCGCTTCCTCGACCGCTGCGGCTTCCGTCCCGGCCAGCAGCTCTCGCTGTCGCGCCCGCTCGTCTGAGCGCTCGGCATCAACCGGCCCGGGGTCCGCGCAAGCGGGCTCCGGGCATATGCACATCCAGAGGGGAAGCGGCTCATGGGTTTTAGCGGAGAACTGGCTGGGAAGGTGGCGATCGTCACCGGCGGCGCGCGCGGGATCGGACGCACGATCACCGACGCGTTGGTCGCCTCCGGCGCGCGCGTGCATGTCTTCGACATGACCGACAGCAACGAGTCGGCGGGCGTGCTGCATCGGGTGAATGTGGCCGACGCGCAGTCGGTGGCCGACGCGGTGGCGCAGCTGCCCGAGCCGGCGACGTTGCTGGTCAACAACGCCGGCATCACGCGCGACCGCAGCCTGCTCAAGATGAGCGACGAGGAATGGCGCTCGGTGCTCGACGTCAACCTGAGCGGCGCATTCCACATGCTGCGCGCCTGCGCGCCGGGCATGATCGCGGCCGGCCGCGGCCGGGTCGTCAACATCACCTCGATCAACGGCCTGCGCGGCAAGTTCGGCCAGGCCAACTACACCGCGGCGAAGGCGGGCATGATCGGCCTCACCAAGACCGCGGCGCGCGAACTCGGCCCCAAGGGCATCACCGTCAACGCGGTTGCGCCCGGCATGGTGATGACCGAGATGGCGCGCGCGCTGCCGGCCGAGGTGCTCGAGCGCGCGCTGCAGGAGTCGGTGATGCGCGAGCTCGCCACCCCGGACGATATCGCCGCAGCCGTCGTCTTCCTGCTCTCGGACATGGCGCGCATGATCACCGGCGAGGTCATCCGGGTGGACGCCGGGCAGTACGTCTGAAACATCGCAAAGCGGCCTGGGAAGCCGCTTTGCGCGTAGCATGCATCACGCCCGCAGGGCCCGGAATCGTCTACCATTGAGGCGCTTTTCGTGGAACTGCAGGTATCGGGTTTCATCGGGTGGCAAGAAGGGCGGCCCGTCATGGTCAGGCTGGTCGCCTAATCCATAACGACCGGAGGAGATACCATGAAACTGAAGAAGACGCTGTTCGTCGCGCTCGGTCTTGCCTTTGCGGCGGGCGCCGCCCATGCCCAGCTCAAGGTGGGCATCACCGTCTCGGCCACCGGGCCGGCCGCCTCGCTCGGCATCCCCGAGCGCAACACCGTCGAGCTGATGCCCAAGGAGATCGCCGGGCAGAAAGTCACCTACGTCGTCCTCGACGACGCCTCGGACACCACCAGCGCGGTCAAGAACATCCGCAAGCTGGTCTCCGAGGACAAGGTCGACGTGGTGCTCGGTTCGACCACCTCGCCCAACTCGCTCGGCATGATCGACGTCGCCGCCGAATCGCAGACCCCGATGATCGCGTGGGCGGCCTCCAGCCGCATCGTCGAGCCGGTGGACGAGAAGCGGCGCTGGGTGTTCAAGACGCCGCAGAACGACTCCCACATGTCGACCGCGATCGTCTCCCACATGACGAGCAACAACGTCAAGAACGTGGCCTTCATCGGTTTCGCCGACGCCTATGGCGAGGGCTGGTACGAGCAGTTCAAGTCGGTCGCCGAGGCGCGCGGGATCAAGATCGTCGCCAACGAGCGCTTCACCCGCACCGACACCTCGGTTACCGGGCAGGTGCTCAAGATGATGGCGGCCAAGCCCGACGCCATGTTCATCGCGGGCTCGGGCACGCCGGCGGCGCTGCCGCAGAAGACGCTCAAGGAGCGCGGCTGGTCGGGCAAGGTCTACCAGACCCACGGTGTGGCGAACAACGACTTCCTGCGCGTCTGCGGCGCCGACTGCGAGGGCACGCTGCTGCCCGCCGGTCCGGTGCTGGTCGCCGAGCAGTTGCCCGACAACAACCCGGTCAAGGCGAGCGCGATGACCTACATCAAGGCCTACGAGGCGGCGCACGGCAAGGGCAGCGTGTCGACCTTCGGCGCCCACGCCTGGGATTCCGGCGTGATGCTGCAGGCGGCCGTTCCCGCGGCGCTCAAGAAGGCCCAGCCCGGCACCGCCGAGTTTCGTGCGGCGCTGCGCGACGCGCTCGAGAACATGAAGGAGGTCCCCGGGGCCCACGGCGTGTTCACGATGGGTCCGAACGACCACCTCGGCCTCGACCAGCGCGCGCGCGTGATGGTGCAGATCCAGAAGGGCGCCTGGAAGCTCGTCCAGTAAGCGGTGCTCCCGCGCGGTCGCCGGGCTTGCGGCCCGGCGGCCGCCCCGTTCCCATCAGTCGGTCCACTCGATCGCGCTTCGGCTTCCGGCCGGGGCGCGCGGAGGCTCGCGTCCATGGATTTTCAGATTGCACTGATCCTCGGTCAGGACGGCATCACCAACGGCGCCATCTATGCGCTGCTAGCGCTCGCGCTGGTACTGGTGTTCGCTGTCACCCGGGTGATCTTCATCCCGCAGGGAGAGTTCGTCGCCTACGGCGCGCTCACGCTTGCGATGATCGGTAACGGTGTCTTCCCCGCCACGGCCTGGCTGCTGCTCGGTGCCGGGGTCGCCGTCGCCGCCCTCGACGGACTCGGGGCGCTGCGTGCCGGGCAGGCGCGCAAGCTGCCGAGCGTCCTCGCGGTCAATATCGGCTACCCGCTTGCGGTCCTTGCCCTGCTGCGCCTGTTGCCGCTAACCGAACTCGGCCTCGCGGTGCAGATCCTGCTCACCATGCTGGTGGTGGTGCCGCTCGGACCGATGATGTACCGCATCGTCTTTCAGCCGATCGCCGAGGCCACGGTCCTGGTGCTGCTGATCGTCTCGGTCGCGTCCCACGTCGCGATGGTGGGCCTGGGCCTGCTGTTCTTCGGCGCCGAGGGTTACCGCACGCCGCCGCTCTCGGATGCGAGCTTCGAGGTCGGCCCGCTGACGGTGAGCGGGCAGACGATCTGGGTGATTGCGGCTTCGGTCGTGCTGATCGTCGCGCTCGCGCTGTTCTTCGGCCGCACGATCTACGGCAAGGCCTTGCGCGCCACCGCGATCAACCGCAACGGCGCCCGCCTGATGGGGATCCCGCCCGCGCTCGCCGGCAAGCTCACCTTCCTGCTCGCCGCGCTGATCGGCGTGCTGTCGGGCGTGCTGATCTCGCCGATCACGACGATCTACTACGACAGCGGCTTCCTGATCGGCCTCAAGGGTTTCGTCGCCGCGATCATCGGCGGGCTGGCGAGCTATCCGCTCGCAGCCTTCGGCGCGGTGCTGGTCGGCCTGCTCGAATCCTTCAGTTCGTTCTGGGCGAGCGCCTACAAGGAGGTCCTGGTGTTCACGCTGATCATCCCGGTTTTGGTCTGGCGCTCCCTGACCAGCCACCACGTGGAGGAAGAGGAATGAAACCCGCGCTCTCTCCGCGCCTGGTGATGGCCGCGTTCGTCGCTCTGCTGGCGGTGGCGCCGCTGGTGCTGTCGGCCTTCTACGTCACGCTGCTCAACTACATCGGCCTGTATGCCATGGTCGCGCTCGGGCTGGTGCTGCTCACCGGTGTGGGCGGCCTGACCAGCTTCGGCCAGGCCGCCTTCGTCGGCCTCGGCGCCTACACCACCGCGCTGCTCACCACCTCGGCGGAACTGCCCGGCTGGCTGGCCTGGGCGGGCGGCTCGCCCTGGCTCGCCCTGCTCGTCGGGCTGGTGCTCACCGTCGTGGTGGCCTTCCTGATCGGCAAGCTCACCCTGCGCCTGTCCGGGCATTACCTGCCGCTGGCGACCATCGCCTGGGGCCTGAGCCTGTACTTCCTGTTCGGCACCATGGGCTTTCTGGGCGGCCACACCGGCCTCACCGGCATCCCGCCGATCTCGCTGTTCGGCTACGAGCTGCGCCAGGGCGAGGAGGTGTATTACCTGGTCTGGCTCTTCGTGCTCGCCGGCGTGCTGACCACCAGCAACCTGCTCGACTCGCGCGAGGGCAGGGCGATTCGCGCACTCAAGGGCGGCATGGTGATGGCCGAGGCGATGGGCGTCGACACCGCGCGCTCGCGCATGGTGATCTTCATCCTCGCCGCCTTGCTCGCTTGCGCCTCGGGCTGGCTGTACGCGCACATGCAGCGCTTCGTGAATCCGACGCCATTCGGCCTGCACATCGGCATCGAGTATCTGTTCATGGCGGTCGTCGGCGGTGCGGCCCACGTCTGGGGCGCGCTCGTCGGCGCGGGCGTGATCACCGTGCTCAAGCAGTGGCTGCAGGACCTGCTGCCCAAGCTCTTCGGCACCAGCGGCAACTTCGAGGTGATCTTCTTCGGTGTGCTGATGGTGCTGGTGCTGCACAAGGCACGCGGCGGGCTGTGGCCGATCCTGGTGTCGGGGTTCAAGCGCTTCATCCCGGTCGCGGCACAGCGTCGGGCGGTCGATCGCGATGCGTTGGCGCTACCGCGGCGCGAGCTGCCGGCCGCCGGCAGCCTGCTGCTCGAGGCCAAGGCGGTCACGCGGCGCTTCGGCGGCCTGCTCGCCAACAACAACATGAGCCTGGAGGTGCGGGCGGGCGAGATCCTCGCCCTGATCGGTCCCAACGGCGCGGGCAAGAGCACGATGTTCAACCAGGTTTCGGGCGTGGATACGCCGACCTCGGGCGAGGTCCGTTTCCTCGGCGAGTCGGTGGTCGGCAAGGGCTCACGCGCGATCGCGCGCATGGGCATGAGCCGCACCTTCCAGCACGTGCGCCTGCTGCCCACCATGAGCGTACTCGAGAACGTCGCCATCGGCGCCCACATGCGCGGCACGAGCGGCGTGCTGTCGGCGGCGTGGCGGATGGACCGCGCCGAGGAGGCGCGCCTGCTCGCCGAGGCTGCGCGCCAGATCGAGCGCGTGGGCCTGGGCGAGCACATGTTCGACGAGGCCGGCAGCCTCGCGCTCGGCCAGCAGCGCATCCTCGAGATCGCGCGTGCGCTCGCCTCCGACCCCTGCCTGCTGCTGCTCGACGAGCCTGCCGCCGGTTTGCGCTACAAGGAGAAGGAAGCGCTCGGCGACCTGCTGCGCAAGCTGCGCGGCGAAGGCATGGGCGTGCTGCTGGTCGAGCACGACATGGACTTCGTGATGGGCCTGGTCGATCGCGTGGTGGTGATGGAGTTCGGCGAGAAGATCGCCGAGGGCCTGCCGGAGGACGTGCAGCGCGACCCGGCCGTGCTCGCGGCCTATCTCGGAGGAGAAGACTGATGGCGACGAAGAACCTTAGCGATCGCCCGGTACTGCGGGTCGAAGGCCTGTGCGTTTCCTACGGCAAGGTCGAGGCGCTCACCGACGCCAGCATCACGGTCGGGGAGGGCCAGATCGTCACCGTGATCGGCCCCAACGGCGCCGGCAAGACCACCATGCTGTCGGCGATCATGGGGCTGCTGCCCTCGCGTGGTCGCATCGAGTTCGACAGCGTGGCGATGGTGGCGCCGGAGGTCGAGACCATGGTCGCGAGCGGGATGAACCTGGTCCCGGAGAAGCGCGAGCTTTTCGGCGAGATGAGCGTCGAGGACAATCTCGTGCTGGGTGCCTTCCAGCGCTACCGCATGGGCTTGCGCGACCACGCGCAGACCATGGAAGAGATCTTCGCGCTCTTCCCGCGCCTGCGCGAACGTCGCACGCAGATGGCCGGCACCCTCTCGGGCGGCGAACGCCAGATGCTGGCGGTCGGTCGCGCGCTGATGGCCAAGCCCAAGCTGCTGATGCTCGACGAGCCCAGCCTGGGGCTGGCGCCGCTGATCACGCGCGAGATCTTCCGCATCGTCACGCAACTGCGCAGCCGCGGGGTGTCCATCCTCCTGGTCGAGCAGAACGCCCGGGCTGCGCTGCAGGTGGCCGACTACGCCTACGTGCTCGAGACCGGCGGGATCGCCATGGAGGGCCCCGCCTCCGAGCTCGCCGGCGACCGGCGCGTGATCGATGCCTACCTCGGCGTGGGCGGCAAGCATCAGGAGATGCTGGCGACGTAAGGAGTGAGGCGTGAGGTGCGAGGCGCGGTGGGTCCGGGGGCGCTCGCGGACTTCCCGGCTGTGGCGGTTCCGCTCCTTGCGCCTCACGTCTCGCGCCTTACTCCTCGGCGCGCGCTAAACTCGCGGCCTCCATGCTTTTTCGGGCCTGTTCCGCGATGAAGAAACGCTCCTCCGTTCTCCGTTCCTCGATCGCCTCGGTCCTGTGCGCGGCCGCCTTCTCCGCCGCGGCGCAGGGGGGGGGCGCCAGCCTGCCGGTGGCCGAACTCGGGGCCGGCATGTACCGCATCGAGGCCGAGGTCGCCCATACCGCAGAGGCACGCCAGACCGGGCTGATGCACCGCGTGGCGATGCCGCTGCATCGCGGCATGGTGTTCGTGTTTCCGGAGGAGGGGGCGCACTGCATGTGGATGCGCAACACGCATCTGCCGCTCTCGGTCGCCTTCATCGATGCCAGGGGGAAGATCCTCAACATCGAGCGCATGGCGCCGCGCACCGAGGTCAACCACTGCGCGGCCGCGCCGGCGCGCTTCGCGCTCGAGATGAACGCCGGCTGGTTCGAAGAGCGCGGGATCGCTGCGGGTGCGCTGCTGCGCGGTATCGACCGCCTGCCCGCGCCGCGCTGAAGGGCGCCCGGGCGGATCGAAAGCCCGCGCCGGGACACGGCCGGGATGATCGGCGCGGTCTCGGCGGCGCTCGCACAAAGCGCCGAATTGCGCCGCTTTCCACCACGTTTTCTGCGTCCGGCCCTTGCCGGCATCGGCCGATAATCCGCACACGTCGCCGCGCGCCCGTATTCCTGCGGTGCGGCGCGACGGCGGACGGAGCCGGCCGTGGCCGAAGACAGCGACCTCGAGAAGACAGAAGACCCCTCGTCACGCAGGCTGGAACAGGCGCGTGAGGAAGGCCAGGTCCCGCAATCGCGGGAGCTGTCGACCTTCCTCGTCACCATGACCGGTGCGGCGACCTTGCTGTTGCTCGGGGGCTGGATGGCGGGGCGGGTGATGGGGCTGTTCCGCGACGGTTTCGCCTTCGACCGCCGCGCCGCCTTCGACGAGAACGTCATGCTCGACATGCTCGAGCGCATGCTCGGCGGCGCGCTGCTCACCCTGATGCCGCTCTTCGTCGCGCTGATGGTCGCCGCAGTGGCTGCGCCGATGGTGCTCGGCGGTCTGGTCTTCGCACCCAAGGTGCTCGGGCTCAAGTTTGACCGCCTCGACCCGCTGCAGGGGCTGGGGCGCATGTTCTCGCTGCACGGGCTGGTCGAGATGTTCAAGGCCATCCTGAAGTCCGTACTGGTCGGCGGCGTGGCCGCCCTGGTGCTGTGGTACGAGTTCGAGCACCTGTTCAGCCTGATGGTCGAGCCCCTCGAGACCGGCATGGCGGATTTTTCCGCCACCATCGTCTTCGCCACCCTGCTGATCGTGCTCAGCCTCGGCCTGCTCGCCGCGATCGACGTGCCCTTCCAGCTCTGGCAGTACCACAAGAAGCTGCGCATGACGAAGGAAGAGGTCAAGCGCGAGAGCAAGGAGCAGGAAGGCGACCCGATGATCAAGGGCCGCATCCGCGCGATGCAGCGCGAGATGGCGCGCCGTCGCATGATGGCCGAGGTGCCCAAGGCCGACGTGGTGGTCACCAACCCGACCCATTTCTCCGTCGCCCTCAAGTACGACGCCGCGAAGATGGGCGCGCCGGTGGTGGTCGCCAAGGGGCGGGGAGAGCTCGCCCTCAAGATCCGCGAGATCGCGAAGGAGAGCGAAGTCCCGCTGCTCGAGGCGCCGCCGCTTGCGCGCGCGCTCTACAAGCATTGCGAGCTCGAGCAGGCGATCCCGGCCGCGCTGTACACCGCGGTCGCCGAGGTGATGGCCTATGTCTATCAGCTCGACGCCTGGATGAAGCAGGGCGGCCTGCCGCCTGCCGCCCCCACTGCCTTGCCGGTGCCCGTCGGGATGGATCCCGGCGTGCCCGCGGAATGAAGCCTGAACCATGGCCCTGAACGACACCCTCAAGCTGCGCCAGCTGCTCGCGCCTGCCAACCTGCGCCCGCTCGCCGCGCCGCTGCTGATCCTCGTCATCCTGTCGATGATGGTGCTGCCGCTGCCGGTCTTCCTCCTCGACGTCTTCTTCACCTTCAACATCGCGATCTCGGTGATGGTGATGCTGGTGGCGATGTACTCGACGCGGCCGCTGGACTTCTCCGTTTTTCCCACCGTGCTGCTGGTCACCACGCTGCTGCGCCTGTCGCTCAACGTCGCCTCCACCCGCATCGTGCTGCTAGAGGGTCACGCCGGTCCGGATGCCGCCGGCAAGGTGATCGAGGCCTTCGGCAACTTCCTCGTTGGCGGCAACACCGCGGTCGGGCTGGTGGTGTTCATCATCCTCACCGTGATCAACTTCGTGGTGATCACCAAGGGCGCGGGCCGCATCGCCGAGGTGTCGGCGCGCTTCACCCTGGACGCGATGCCGGGCAAGCAGATGGCGATCGACGCCGACCTCAACGCCGGCCTGGTCGACGAGAAGGAGGCCAAGCGCAGGCGCAAGGAGATCGCGCAGGAATCGGACTTCTACGGCGCCATGGACGGTGCGTCCAAGTTCGTGCGCGGCGACGCGGTCGCCGGCATCATCATCCTGGCGATCAACATCATCGGCGGCCTCTTCGTCGGCATCATGCAGCACGACATGGCGGTGGGCGACGCCGCCCACACCTATACCCTGCTCACCATCGGCGATGGCCTGGTGGCGCAGATCCCCTCGCTGATCGTCTCGGTCGCGGCCGGTCTGGTGGTGTCGCGGGTGGGCGACGAGGGCGATGTCGGCGGGCTGGTGATCGGCCAGCTGTTCTCCAATCCGCAGGTCATGGTGCTGACCGCGGCGATCATCGGCGTGCTCGGCCTGATTCCGGGCATGCCCAACCTGGTCTTCCTGCTGCTCGCGGCCACGCTCGGCGGCATGGCCTGGATGCGGCGCAAGCGCATCGCCGAGGAAGCCGCGGCCGCCGCCGCGCCCGAGGCCGCGGCGCAGGTGCCGATGCCCGCCGCCGACAATCTGGAGGCGAGCTGGAACGATGTCTCGCAGGTGGACGTGCTCGGGCTGGAGGTCGGCTACCGGCTGATCCCGATGGTCGACAAGGGCCAGGACGGCGAGCTGCTCAAGCGCATCCGCGGCCTGCGCAAGAAGTTCGCCCAGGAGGTCGGTTTCCTGTCCGCGCCCGTGCACATCCGCGACAACCTCGAGCTCAAGCCCAACGGTTACCGGCTCGCCCTCAAGGGCGTCGAGGTCGGCAGTGGCGATGCCTATCCTGGCCAGTTCCTCGCCATCAACCCGGGGCGCGTGTCCGGCCCGCTTGCCGGACGCGAGACCACCGACCCCGCCTTCGGGCTGCCCGCGGTGTGGATCGACGCCTCGATGCGCGAGCAGGCGCACGCGCTCGGCTACACCGTGGTGGACGCGAGCACCGTGGTGGCGACCCACCTCAACCACGTCATCCTCAACCACGCCGCCGAGCTGCTCGGCCGCCAGGAGACCCAGGCCCTGCTCGACCACCTCGGCAAGGAATCGCCCAAGCTGGTCGAGGACCTCGTGCCCAAGCTGCTGCCGCTCGGCACCGTGCAGCGCGTGCTGCAGAACCTGCTCGAGGAAGGCGTCAACATCCGCGACATGCGCAGCATCATCGAGGTGCTCGCCGAGAACGCGCCGCGCGTGCAGGATCCGGCCCAGCTCACCACCCGAGTGCGCGAGGCGCTCGGCCGCGCCATCCTGCAGGGCCTGTTCCCGGGCAATGCCGAGGTCCAGGTGATGGCGCTCGAGCCCGGGCTGGAGCGCATCCTGATGCAGGCCATGGCTGCGGGCGGCGAGGGCGGGGCGATCGAACCGGGCCTGGCCGATACCTTGCTGCGCCAGACCGCGCAGATCGCCCAGCGCCAGGAGGATGTCGGCTTGCCGCCGGTGCTGCTGGTGCCCGCGCAACTGCGCCTGCTGCTGTCGCGCTTCCTGCGCCGCGCCGTGCCGTCGCTGAAGGTCGTCTCCAACAGCGAGGTGCCGGAGAACCGCACCATCCGCGTCACCGCGATGGTGGGCGCGCAGGGCTGAGCACCCACGCGCCTGCGGAGTCGCCGTGGGAGCGACGCAAGTCGCGATCAGGCGGTTCGTCCGTGTCGGAGCGGATTCCGTGCGCCGCGATCGCGACTCGCGTCGCTCCTACGAAGAACCACCGCGTTCGGAGTCTCCTCCGCAGGCGCGCCGCGATCGCGACTCGCGGCGCGCCTGCGGACAATGCTCGCGCTTCCCGGCACGGCTGCGGGGCCACGATCGCTGCCGCCGGTGCGCGCTCCCCGTCTCCCGAATTGACCCCGGAAACCCGCTTTATTCCACCCCAGGCGCTTGACCCGGCCTCGCGATAATCCTCATCAAGCAGTGGTCGACGACGGCCACCGGGAGATTCGCCATGAACGTCAAACGCTACTTTGCCCCCACCGCCCGCGAGGCGCTCCGCGCGCTCAAGGAAGCCCTCGGTCCGGATGCGATCGTGCTGTCCAACCGCGCCGTCGAAGGCGGGGTGGAGATCCTCGCGCTGCCGGGCGAGGCGGTCGGCGCGCTGCAGGCGGCCAATCGGGCGGCGGTGGTGGCGCGTGCGGGCGGGGAGGTCCGGCCGGCAGCGGTCGAGATGCCGGCCGCGGCGGCGCGCAGCGCCGACGACGCCGACTTCCGCGTGAGCCTTTCCGCGCTGGCGGCCAGCGCCGCGCGCAACGCTTCCCGCCCCGTCGCGGAGCCGGCCGCCGAGCCGGCGACGGTGGTGCGCGCCTTCAATCCGCCACGCATCGAGACCGCCGACTACGCGCTGCGCAGCCGCGACGGCGTGCTGCGCGCGGCGGCCGCGGCCCAGACCGCCGCCCGCCCGGCGCCGAGCGGTCCGGCGGTGTTCTCCGGTCGTGCCGCGCGCTCCGACGCCGACGAATTCGGCAGCGCGCGCGTGCGCGAACTGCAGGAGACCAACGCCCGCCTGATGGCCGAGCTCACCGGCATCCGCGGCATGATCGAACGTCAGCTCGCCGGCTTCGCCTGGGGCGAGACGCGCCGCCAGGCGCCGGCGCGTGCGGCCATGCTCGGAGAGCTGCTCGAGGCCGGGTTCTCCGCGGCGATCGCGCGCAAGCTCGTCGAGGCCGTGCACGAGGACGCCGACCGCATCGAGGCGCGCGAGGCCGTGGGTGCCGCCCTCGATCGCCTGATGCGGGCCTGCGCCTCGGACGAGGACCTGCTCGACCGTGGCGGCGTGTATGCCCTGGTCGGCCCCACCGGCGTCGGCAAGACCACCACCACCGCCAAGCTCGCCGCCCGCTGCGTGGTGCGCCACGGCGCCGGCCGGCTCGCGCTGATCACCACCGACGGCTACCGCATCGGCGCCCAGGAGCAGCTGCGCATCTACGGCCGTATCCTCGGCGTGCCGGTGTTCTCGGTGCGCGACGCGGCCGACCTGCGCCAGACCCTGGCCGGCCTGCGCAACAAGCACATGGTGCTCATCGACACCATGGGCATGAGCCAGCGCGACCGCATGGTGGCCGAGCAGGCGGCCATGCTCTCCGGCGCCGGCGACGTGCGCCGGCTGCTGCTGCTCAACGCCACCGCGCGCGGCGACACCCTGGACGACGTGGTGCGCGCCTATGCCGGCGGCGACCTCGCCGGCTGCATCTTCACCAAGGTGGACGAGGCCGCCTCGCTCGCGCCGGCGCTCGATGTCGCGGTGCGCCACGAGCTCGACATCCGCTACCTCACCAACGGCCAGCGCGTACCCGAGGACCTGCACCTGCCCAACCGTGCCTACCTCTTGCATCGCGCGCTGCGCGAGCACGGCAGCGCCTCGCCCTGGCACCTGCAGGGCGACGAGGCCGGCATGCTGCTCGCGGCGGGAGGGGCCTGAGCATGCTCGACGGACGCGAAGACCAGGCCGCCGGCCTGCGCAGGCTGTTCCGCCGCGCGCCGCCCCAGGTGGTGGCGCTGTATGCGGGCGGTCGCCGCGCCGCCGACAACGCCGCGCTCGCCGCCCACCGCATCGCCGGGCGCAGCGAGCGTGTGCTGGTGCTGGACGAGGCCGAGGGCGGCGCCAGGCTGTGCGGCGCGCTCGGCGTGGGCGAGGGCGTGGACCTGCTGCAGCTGCTCGACGGCCGCAGCACGCTCGCCGACATCGTGCAGCCGGTGCCGGGCCTGGTGGGCCGCGTGCCGGCCGCGGCCGCGGCGCTCGCGCTGCCCCTGCTCGACGATCCGCGCCGTGCCTGCCTGATCGAGGCGCTGCGCATCCTGCACCGCCACGCCGGCTTCGTTCTGGTGCACGCGAGCGGCGAACAGGCCGCGGAGCCGTCTCCGTTCGTACTCGCCGCGCCACGCCGACTGGTGGTCGCCGAGGCGAGCGCGAGCGGCGCCACCGACGCCTACCACACCATCAAGGGCCTTGCCGCCGCGGGAGCCGGCTCGGTGCACGTGGCCGTGTGCCGCGCGCGCGGGCGGGCGGACGCTACCGCCTTCTTCCGCAGTCTCGATGCGCTCGTGCGCCGCCACGTGGGCGTGCCGCTCGCGTGGGTGGGCGAGCTCGAACGCGACGAGATCGCCGGCGGCCTGCAGCAGCCGCTGCAGGCTTCGACCCACGATGCGGGCGCGGCCTTCCTGCGCCGGGTCGGCGCCATGGCGCGTGCCGGCGTCATGCGCGCCTGATGCGCCGCCGACGTGACAGATCGCGCTGGTAAAGGCGGCGATGCTACGGGAAAATGCACAACTCCTATCCACGCGGGCGGGGTCCGACGGTCCCGTCTGCTGCCAGAACCCACAGGCCCGATGCATGTACGACGCACACGGTAAGCTCGACAAGGGTGGCCTCGTCGAGAACTACGCCCCGCTGGTCAAGCGCATCGCCTACCAGTTGATGTCGCGCCTGCCCGCCAGCGTGGATGTGGACGACCTGATCCAGAACGGCATGATGGGCCTGCTCGATGCCCTCGGCCGCTACGAGCAGGGCCTCGGCGCCCAGTTCGAGACCTATGCGGTGCAGCGCATCCGCGGCGCCATGCTCGACGGCCTGCGCGAGAACGACTGGCTGCCGCGCAGCCTGCGCCGCGACATGCGCCGCATCGAGGCGGCGATCCACAGCCTGGAGCAGCAGAACGGCCGCCCGCCCTCCGAGAGCGAGCTCGCCGCCGCGCTCGACCTGCCGCTGGAGGATTACCAGCGCATGCTGCAGGACGCGCGCGGCCACCAGCTCGTCTATCTCGAGGATTTCAACCGCGAGGAAGACGACGACTATCTCGACCGCCATCTCGCCCAGGAGGGCAACGATCCGCTCACCCTGCTCGAGGACACCGACCTGCGCCGCCGCCTGGTCGGGGCGATCGAGCACCTGCCCGAGCGCGAGCAGCTCGTGATGGCGCTGTATTACGACGAGGAGCTCAACCTGCGCGAGATCGGCGAGGTACTCGGCGTCACCGAGTCGCGCGTGTGCCAGCTGCACAGCCAGGCGGTGGCTCGCCTGCGCGCCTGCGTCTTCGAGGGCGGCACGGCGATGCCGGTCGCGCGCCGGCGCGGGCGCCCACCCAAGAACGCGGCCGCGGGCCGCTGATCGGGGCCGCCAGCGCTGCCCCCGGATACCATGGACAAGATCAGCCTCGTCGGCCTCACCCTCGGAATCGCCGCCATCCTCGTCGGCCAGGTGATCGAGGGCGGTCACCTGTCCTCGCTGTTCCAGCCCACCGCGTTCATGATCGTGATCGGCGGCACGCTCGGCGCGGTCATGCTGCAGAGCCCGCTGCGCGTCTTCATGCAGGGCATGCGCATGGCGCGCTGGGTCTTCGTGCCGCCGGCGCCCGCCTTCGATACGATCATCGAGCAGGTCGCGAACTGGGGCCAGACCGCGCGCAAGGAGGGCCTGCTGAGCCTGGAGAACCAGATCGAGGCGCTGTCCGACCCCTTCATGCGCAAGGGCCTGCAGCTGCTGGTCGACGGCATCGAGCCCAACCGCCTGCGCGAGGTGCTCGAGGTCGAGATCGGCGTGTGGGAGAACCAGATGAAGATGTCGGCGCGCATCTGGGAGGCGGCCGGCGGCTATGCGCCGACGATCGGCATCCTGGGCGCGGTGATGGGCCTGATCCACGTGATGGAGAACCTCTCCGACCCTTCGCGGCTGGGCGCCGGCATCGCGGTCGCCTTCGTCGCCACGATCTACGGCGTGGGCTTCGCCAACCTGGTGTTCCTGCCGATCGCCAAGAAGCTGGGCGCGCACATCGTCACCCTGACCACCCAGCGCGAGATGTTCGTCGATGGCCTGGTGGGGATCGCCAACGGCGACAACCCGCGCATCATCGCCAGCCGCATGCAGGGCTACGTGGCCTGAGCGCCGGGAGACATCATGCGGCGCAGGCGCAAGCTCGACGAGGAACACGACAACCACGAACGCTGGCTGGTGTCCTACGCCGACTTCATCACGCTGCTGTTCGCCTTCTTCGTGGTCATGTATTCGCTGTCGTCGGTCAACGAGGGCAAGTACCGCGTGCTCTCCGACTCGCTCGTGCAGGCCTTCCGCAACGTCAATGTGAACGAGAGCGGCGAACAGATCGTGCTGCCCAAGGTCAGCGTCGTGCCTTCGCAGGCGATCACCCGGCCGGCGCCCCCGGCGGTGGATCCTGTCGTGGAGCAGCGTCGCCAGCAGGCCGCGCAGCGCATGCGCAACGTGGCCGACGAGATCCGCCGCGTGCTCTCGCCGCTGACGGGGTCCGGCCAGGTGAAGGTCACCGAGGGCGCCTTCGGCGTCAGCGTCGAGATCAACGCCAGCCTGCTCTTCGCGCCGGGCGAGGCCGCGCTCGGCAGCAATGCCGTGTCGGCGCTGCAGGCGGTGGCGCGGGTGCTGGCGCCGGCGGAGTTCCCGATCACGGTCGAGGGCCACACCGACAACGTGCCGATCAGCACCTTCCGCTTTCCGTCGAACTGGGAGCTCTCGGCGGTGCGTGCCTCGACGGTGGCGCGGCTCTTCATCGACAACGGCGTCACCCCGGCGCGCCTGACCGCCGCCGGCTATGCCGACCAGCGCCCGGTCGCGGACAACGCGGACGAGGAGGGCCGCGGCCGCAACCGTCGCGTCACCATCCTGATCGAGTCGCGCATGGCCGACCCCGAAGGCAATGCCGGCCCGACCACCATCCCGCCCGACGACCCCATCCGCTCCATCCTGCCGGAGGCCCCGCAGGGTTGATGGCAGCCGGTCGGGGTGAGACCCCACGGCGTGTCCGGTTCCTTGCGGATCTTGTAGCAGCGACGCAAGTCGCGATCGGCGCAACGATTCCCGCCGTGCCTTTTTCGCCGCTGCGATCGCGACTTGCGTCGCTCCCACGAGAGACGCCGAGGTGCATTGGTACGTCGCTCCCACGAGAGACGTCGAGGCGCATCGGTGCGTCGCTTCCACGCGAGATACGAGGCGCGTCGGTGCGCCGTAGGAGCGACGCGAGTCGCGATCGGCGCAACGGTCAGCGCATGCGCTCGGGCTTGAGCTTCGGAGTCAGCGGCACGCCCTTGCGTGCGCGGCGGTGGCGCAGCGGTTCGCGCTGGGCGGGCTTGAGCTCGATCGTCAACGCCTTGCCGCCGCGACCACTGCCCTCGACGGCGAGCACCGCATCGTCGGCCGGCACCGCCACCGCCGCCAGCGCCTCGCCTTCGTCGAGCGCCATCACGATGACGCCGCGGCCGCCGCTCTGGGTCTTCATCTCGGGGCGGGGGAAGACCAGGATGCGGCCGTTCTCGGACGCCGCCGCGATCCAGTCGCCGAACACCTTCGCCGGCGCCAGCACCTTCTCGCCCTTTTCCAGGCTCATGAAGGCCTTGCCCGCGCGCTGACGGCTGCTGGCGTCGGCGACGCTGCACAGGAAACCATAGCCGCCGCTGTTGGCGAAGAAGTACACCGAATCCGGCGTGTCGGTGACGACCTGTGCGAGCTTGCCGCCGTCCTGGAACTCCACCAGCGTGGTGATCGGCGCGCCGTCGCCGCGCCCGCCGGGCAGCTCGGACACCTTTACCGTGTAGGCGCGGCCGTTGCCGTCGATGACGATCAGCGGCCAGGTGGTGCGTGTCTCGAGCACCGCGAAGCCGAAGTCGCCAGCCTTGTAGGCGATGCCGGCAGGGTCGATGCCGTGGCCCTGGCGCGAGCGCACCCAGCCGTTTTTCGACACGATCACGGTGACCGGCTCGTCCGGCACGCTGATCTCGGCGGGTGCGACCGCCGCCACGGCCTCCACGAGCGTGCGGCGGTCATCGCCGTACTTCCTGGCGTCGTCCTGGATCTCCTTCAGGATCAGCTTCGTCATCGCCGCGCGGCTGTCGAGGAGGTGCTGCAGTCCGGCGCGCTCGTCCTTGAGCTCGGCGAGCTCCTTCTCGATCTTGAAACCTTCCAGGCGCGCAAGCTGGCGCAGGCGGATCTCGAGGATGTCCTCGGCCTGGACGTCGGACAGCCCGAAGGCCGCGATCAGCGCCGGCTTGGGCTCGTCCGACTCGCGGATCACGCGGATCACTTCCTCGATGTGCAGGAAGGCGATCATGCGGCCTTCGAGGATGTGGATGCGCCGATCGACCTCGTCCAGCCGGTGGCGGGTGCGGCGCTCGACGGTCACGTAGCGGAAGTCGATCCATTCGCGCAGGATCTGCACCAGGTTCTTCTGCTGCGGCCGCCCGTCGCGGCCGATCATGGTCATGTTGACCGAGGCCGAGGTCTCCAGGCTGGTGTGGGCGAGCAGCACCGCCATGAACTCGTCGCGGTTCTGCCGGCTCGACTTGGGCTCCAGCACGATGCGCACCGGCGCCTTGTCGCTGGACTCGTCACGTACCGTGTCGAGCGCGCCGAGCACGAGCTGCCTGAGGTTCTTCTGCTCTTGCGAGACCTCCTTCTTGCCGGCGCGCGGCTGCGGGTTGGTCAGGGTCTCGATCTCGGACAGCACCTGTGCGGCGGACACGCCGTGCGGCAGCTCCTCGACGATGGCGCGCCACTGGCCGCGGGCGAGCTCCTCGATCTTCCAGCGCGCGCGCAGGCGCAGGCTGCCGCGGCCGGTCGCGTAGGCCTCGCGGATGGTCTGGGGCGTGGAGATGAGCTGGCCACCACCGGGGAAGTCGGGGCCGGGCAGCATGGCCAGCACGTCGTCGAGCGTGGCCTCGGGGTGGCGGATCAGGTGGCAGGTGGCCTCGGCCACCTCGCGCAGGTTGTGCGGCGGGATCTCGGTCGCCATGCCCACCGCGATGCCCGAGGCGCCGTTCAACAGCACGAAGGGCAGGCGCGCGGGCAGCAGCTGCGGCTCCTCGAAGGCGCCGTCGTAGTTGGGGATGAAGTCCACCGTGCCGCGGTCGATCTCGGACAGCAGCAGCTCGGCGATCGGGGTCAGGCGGCATTCGGTGTAGCGCATCGCCGCCGCCGAGTCGCCGTCGCGCGAGCCGAAGTTGCCCTGGCCGTCGACCAGCGGATAGCGCAGCGAGAAGTCCTGCGCTACTCGCACCATGGCGTCGTAGACGCTGGAGTCGCCGTGCGGGTGGTACTTGCCGATCACGTCGCCGACCACGCGCGCCGACTTCACGTGCTTGGAGGTGGACGACAGCCGCATCTCGTTCATCGCGAACAGGATGCGGCGCTGCACCGGCTTCAGGCCGTCCTCGACCTGCGGCAGCGCGCGCGACTTCACCACGCTCATCGCGTAGGCGAGATAGGCGCGCTCGGCGTAGCGGTCGAGCGCCAGCGTGCCGTCGTCCTCGGGCTCGGGTTCCGGGTCGGCGGGCGGGGCAGGGGGCGGGGGGATGTCTGCGTCGGAGGCGGTCGCAGGCGCTGCGCCCCGAGTTGTCGAGGCAGCACTCGGGGCTGCGCCGGCCGGGGTCGAGGGGGCGACGGATTCGGGCACGCCAGGCGCGTCGAAGAGGTCGGGAGTGTCTGTGCTCATGAGCTCGAATTGCATGCTGCGAGCAGTAGCGGGTGCGCGACATGCTCGAAAGGATTGATAACGGTGACGCCGCGCCAGGTGAAGCCGTGCTGCAGGTCTTCGCTCAGCAGCAGGCGGCAACGGTTTTCCGCAGCCACCGAAAGGACCAGGCCATCCCAGATCTGCATGCGGTGATCGCAGGCCAGGTCGATGGCGGCCTGGAAGCTCGGCCAGGTCGAATCGGCCACCTCGTAGGCATCGGACCAGTCGAGCAGGGCGCCGCGCACTGTCTCGGCGTCGCGCCTGAGCTTGGCGGTGAGGACCCGGTGCAACTCACCCAAGGCCTGCGCCGGGATCAGCACCTCGCTCGCCGCGAGATCCTCGATCAGCGCACGAGCCGCTGCACAACGCGCGTCCTCTCCGGCTCCCTCTGCGTAGGCGAGGATGTTGGTGTCCAGCGCGATCTTCATTGGTCGCGGTCGTAGAGTTCGTCGCGGTTCCAGCTTCGTTCGCCTGCGGCAGGTTCCCGATTGAGGCGGGCGAGCAGACGGGCGCGTGCGTTGGCACGGTCGTGACCGGATTCGCCCGCTTCTGTGGCGGGGCTGATCGTGGCGACGGGACGGCCGTGGGACAGGACCGTGATGGTCTCGCCCTGGCTGACCTGGCGGAGCAGGCTGGAGAACTGTCGATTCGCTTCGGCGGCGGAAATGGTGTGCATGGCAGGTCCGTAGCTTGCATCGGTGTAGTGAATATCACTACTTTATTCCGGGTGATGGCGTCGGGCAATTCGATTTGCCTTGGGGGACTCAGACATCCGCCTCGACGCTGTCCCCCTTTTCTTCCATCCACGCACGCCGCCCCGAGGCTTCGCCCTTGCCCATCAGCAGGGTGAACATCTTCAGCGTGTCCTGCAGCGCGCCGCTGCGCACCTTGACCGGCAGCACCCGACGGGTGGCCGGGTCCATGGTGGTCTCGCGCAGCTGGTCGGGGTTCATCTCGCCCAGGCCCTTGAAGCGGCCGATCTCGATCGCGTCGGGCTTGAAGCCTTCCTTCTCCAGGCGCTCGCGCATCGCGGCGAGCTCGCCCTCGTCGAGCGCGTAGAGGCGGCGCGGCGGGCGCTTCTTGCCTTGTGCCGGGACATCGATGCGGTACAGGGGCGGCTGCGCCACATACACGTGGCCGCGCTCGATGAGCTTGGGGAAGTGGCGGAAGAACAGCGTCAGCAGCAGGGTCTGGATGTGGGCGCCGTCGACGTCGGCGTCGGACATGATGACGACCTTGCCGTAGCGCAGCCCGGAGAGGTCGATCGGGCTGTCGGCGGTGTGCGCGTCCACGCCGAGGGCCACCGCGATGTCGTGGATCTCGGCGTTGGCGAAGAGGCGATCCGGGTCGATCTCCCAGGCGTTCTGCACCTTGCCGCGCAAGGGCAGGATGGCCTGGGTCTCCTTGTTGCGCGCCATCTTGGCCGAGCCGCCGGCGGAGTCGCCCTCGACCAGGAAGAGCTCGTTGTCGGCGAGGTCCTCGGACTCGCAGTCCGACAGCTTGCCGGGCAGCACCGCCACGCCCGAGGTCTTCTTCTTCTCGACCTTCTGCGCGCTCTTCTGGCGCGCAAGCGCCTGCTTGATGGAAAGCTCGGCGATCGCGCGGCCGGCCTCGACGTGGTTGTTGAGCCAGATCTCGAAGGGGTCGCGCAGCTGGCTGGAGACGAGCTTGACCGCCTCGCGCGAGTTGAGCTTTTCCTTCACCTGGCCCTGGAACTGCGGGTCGAGCAGGCGCGCCGAGAGCACGAAGCTCATGCGCCCGCACACGTCCTCCTGCTGCAGCTTCACGCCGCGCGGCAGCAGGGTGTGGTGGTCGATGAAGGACTTCATCGCCTCGAACACGCCGGCGCGCAGGCCGGATTCGTGGGTGCCGCCGTTCACGGTCGGGATCAGGTTGACGTAGGACTCGCTCGGCACCGGGGATTCGAACCATGCCAGCGCCCACGCCGCGCCTTCACCGGCGGCGAAGGTCGGATCGTCCTTGGCGGCGTATTTCTCGGCGGTGAAGATCGGCGCCACCGGCTCGACGTCGCCCGCGAGCTCTTTCAGATAACCGGCGAGGCCGTCGGGGTAGGACCACGTCTTGGTCAGCGCCGGGCCGTTCGCCTGCTCGATGTCGAGCCGCACCGCGACCCCCGACAGCAGCACCGCTTTCGAGCGCAGCAGGCGCTCGAGCTCGTTCATCGGCACGCGCGGAGATTCGAAGTACTTGCCGTCCGGCCACACCCGCACCCGGGTGCCGGTCTGGCGTCCGCAGTCGCCCTCGACGCGCACCGGGCCGATCGTCTCGCCGCCGTCGGAGAAGTCGATGCGGTGGATCTTGCCCTCGCGCCTGACCTCGACCTCGATCCGGGTCGACAGCGCGTTGGTCACCGACACGCCGACGCCGTGCAGGCCGCCCGAGAAGGCATAGGCCGAGTTGCCCTCGCGCTTGTCGAACTTGCCGCCGGCGTGCAGCCGGGTGTAGGCCAGCACCACCACCGGGACGCCTTCCTCGGGGTGCAGGCCGACCGGGATGCCGCGGCCATCGTCGGCCACGGTGACCGAGCCGTCGACATGGAGCGTGACGTGGATCTTTTTCGCGAAGCCGCCGAGCGCCTCGTCGGCGGCGTTGTCGATCACCTCCTGGATGATGTGCGCCGGGCTGTCGGTGCGGGTGTACATGCCGGGGCGTTCGCGCACCGGCTCGAGCCCTTTCAGGACGCGGAAGGAGGATTCGTCGTACTGCTTTGGAGTGCCTTGCGTGCCGGCCATGCTGACTGCCCGTTCGAACTTGCGAAGGGCGCAAGGATAGCAGAGCGAAGGGCTGTATGTATGTTCAGGCGCTGCCGAGCATGCGCCCGCCGCCAATGGCGCGGGTATGGCCTTCGGCGTCGTAGAGCGGCGGCTGGTCGGCGGCCGAGAGCAGCAGGCTGAGCGCGGCCTGATTGTGCGCCATGCGCTCGGTGATGAGCTTGCCGTTGAGGGCGTTGCGCTCGCGCGTGGTGCGGGCCAAGCCGAGGACCTCGTCCCAGCGCGCCAGCACGCGCGGCAAGCCGGCGAGCCAGTCGCGGATCACGGTGTCGGAGACCGCCTGGCCGAAGCGGCCGAGCAGCAGGCTGCGGTCGTCGGAGAGCCGTTGCAGGCGGCGGTAGCGTTCGTTCTTGTCCTGGCAGAGCACCACCAGTGCATCGACCTCCCCGGCGATCAGCAGCGCCTCCTCGCGCGCGAGCAGCTCGACGAACTCGCCGAGCTGGATCGCTTCCGCTTCGATCAGCAGCGCGAGGCGCTGGCGGTCGGCGGAGGAGGGCGGGACGGCAGGACGGTTCATGCGCGGTGAAGCGTTCAGCGCTGGCCTGCGAGCATCTCGCGCACGCTGTCGATCAGCCCGTCGGCGATGCGTCCGGCGTCGATCCTGAATTCGCCGTTGGCGATCGCCTGCTTGATCTCCTCGACGCGCTGCGCGTCGACGACCGGGGTCTGGGCGATGCTCGCCTCGGCCTTGGCGAGGCTGGACGACAGCGAGGAGAGCTGGACCTTTTCGCTGCCGGCGGAGACCGTGGCGCCGGGGCTCGCGGGGCTGCGTGGGCGGGCCTCCGCTGCGGTGGAGGGGGCAATCGCCTTGCCCGAGCTTTCGATTTTCATGGCGCAGTTCCCATACAGAGTGACTCTGACGTTCTCTTCGGCGCGATGGCGTGGAACTTGAGCGATTAAAGCATGAAATCTTTCACGCTCGGCCATCCGCTCGCGGCCGTCTCCGTTCGGCACGCAGCCGCCTCAGAACTCCAGCGCCACTGCGCCGCCCGCCTGTGCGGTCCCGGTGACGACCTGGCCGTCGGCCAGGCGCACCCTCACCTTCTCACCCGGGGCGGCGTTGTTCATCGCACGGCCTTCGCTCGCCACCCGGAAGCCCGCGCCCACGCCGAGCACGCTCACGGTCTGGCCCTGGCGCACCGCGTGGGGTACGCGCAGCATGTCGCCGCGCAAGGGGCTGCCGGCGGCGACCGCGATGCGGGTGTGGTGGCCGCTGGCCTGGGTGGGGTCGGTGAGGAGATTGTCGGGGAGCGCGGTGAGGTCGCCCCTGCGCTGCCCGAGGTCGGCGGGGCCGAGCACCTGGCCGGCGCGCAGCGGGCGGGCGGCGATCAGGTAGTCGGCGACCACGGCGACGCGCGCCTGCAGGTAGGCGGTCCACGTCACCGGTGAGTCGCAGCGCACACCGACGCTGAAGCGTCCCCACGCGCGCGTGCCCGCGGGCAGGAAGGGTTCGAGCGCGGCGCAGGCGGGCAACTGGCTGTTGGGATCGAGCGGCGCGAGCTCGATCGACACCTCGCCGGGCAGGCCGGCGACCTGGCGCTGCAGGAACTGGCGCACGCGGGCCTCGACCGCCCCCTCGGCGTGCTGGGCGATCGCGGCGGGGGAGGGAAGCAGCACGAGGGCCGCGCACAGCGCTGCGGCCGGGCCGCGCAGTCGCCCTGCGGCGAGCCTGCGGTGGAGGGGAGTCGTCATGGCGGGATTGCACCATGACCCCCGCCGGCCTGGCAACCGGCAGCGTCCGCCGGCAATCCTTGCCGGCGGGTGGCGGCGAAATTGGCCGGGCTTTGCCCCCCTTATCGGCGCCAGGGTCTTGCCGGCCCGCGCCTACCATCGCTGGCATGGAAACTGCGTCCGGAACGTCCGGGCGCACCGTCCCGGGAGCACAGCGATGAAGACCCTTTTCGACCGGCAGATCCAGTTCCACCAGACCGCGCTGAACCTGCAGGCGCACCGCCAGCAGCTGATCGCCTCGAACATCGCCAACGCCGACACGCCGCACTACAAGGCGCGCGACGTGGATTTCCGCGCCGCGCTGCAGGGCGCGCTCAATGCCTCGCGGGAGGGTGTGCAGATGGCGACCACGCAGGCGGGCCACATCGGCAGCGCACCCGCGCCTGCGCTCGAAAGCCTGACCGGCTACCGCAGCGAGCTGCAGTCCGCGGTGGACGGCAACACGGTGAACATGGACGTCGAGCGCGCCGCCTTCGCCGAGAACGCGTTGCACTACGAGGCCAGCGTGACCTTCATCAACGGCATGCTGCGCTCGATGAACACCGCGATCACCGGCCAGTAAGGAGAACCGCCATGAGCATGCTGAACGTCTTCCAGATCGCCGGCTCGGCGCTCAATGCGCAGTCGCTGCGCCTCAATGCCACCGCCTCCAACCTTGCCAACGCCGACAGCGTCACCTCCGAGGACGGCCAGCCCTACCGCGCCAAGCAGGTGGTGTTCGCCGCGCGCCCGGTCGCCGGCCCGGCGGCGGTCGGCGTGCAGGTGACCCAGGTGGTCGAGAGCGCCGCGCCCCTGCGGCTGGTCTACGAGCCCAACAACCCTGCCGCCAACCCCGACGGCTACGTCGAGATGCCCAACGTCAACGTGGTCGAGGAAATGGTGAACATGATCTCCGCCTCGCGTTCCTACCAGAACAACGCCGAGGTGATGAGCACGGCACGAACCTTGCTTCAGCGTACCTTGCAGATCGGCCAGTAAGCACCCCGCAGGCGCCGTGACGCGGAAAACGCCGACAGCAGGAGAGAGGAATGAGCAGCGTAACGAACAACCGGGACATCGCGGCGAGCGTGCTCGCCAAGATCAACACGCGCGAAGAGTCGAAGGCTTCGGCCTCCGGCGACATGAACTCGCGCTTCCTCACCCTGCTCACCACCCAGCTGAAGAATCAGGATCCGCTCAACCCGATGGAGAATGCGGAGGTCACCTCGCAGCTCGCACAGATGAGCACGGTCGACGGCATCGAGCGCCTGAACAAGATGTTCCAGAGCTTCGTCGATGGCCAGAGCGCCTACGACTCGATGCAGGCTGCCGCGCTCGTCGGGCGCGGCGTGCTGGTGGAGGGGAAGAAGCTGACCCTCACCGAGGCCGGCGCGGTAGGCGGTTTCGAGCTCGATGCCGCGGCCGACAGCGTGGTGCTGTCGATCAAGGACGCTGCCGGCCTCGAGATCAAGAAGATCGAGCTCGCGGACGTCAAGGCGGGCAGCCAGAACTTCATCTGGGACGGTACCGCCAGCGACGGTTCGCGTGCCGTCGACGGCGCCTACACGGTCGAGCTGAGCGCGCTCGCCGAGGGCAAGAAGGTCACGGGTCGGACGCTCGAGTTCGGCCCGGTCACCAGTGTGATCCGCGGCGCCTCGGGTACCGACTTCCAGGTCGGCTCGCTCGGCATCTTCAAGTACGACGACATCAAGCAGATTCTCTGATCCGGAGCCCCGATCATGTCTTTCCAGCAAGGTTTGAGCGGCCTGAGCGTTTCCTCCAAGGCCCTGGACATCATCTCCAACAACGTCGCCAACACCAACACGATCGGCTTCAAGACCGGCTCCGCGATCTTCTCGGACGTCTTTGCGGCCTCGCTGACCGGCTCGATCTCGGGCAAGCAGGTGGGTGTGGGCGCCACGCTCGGTGCGGTGCGGCAGACCTTCACCCAGGGCAACCTCACCACCACCAACAACCCGCTCGACCTGGCGATCAACGGCGACGGCTTCTTCGTGGTCAGCCGCGAGAACGGCCCGGACGTGTATACGCGCAACGGCCAGTTCGAGCTCGACAAGGAGGGTTTCATTCGCACCCCCACCGGCGAAAGGCTCAAGGGCTTCCAGAGTCCGGTCACCCCGGGCGCCCTGCCCACGCCGATCGGCGGCCTCAAGGACGTCCAGGTGCCGATCGTCGGTTCCCAGCCCATGCCGACCAGCCGGGTGGAGATCGGCGGAAACCTCGATGCGAACGACCTGAGCGCAGCCCAGCGCTACCCACAGCTGTTCGGCTCGACCTTCACGTTTCCGCTCCCTGCGGGCGAGAACTGGCAGGACGCGCGCACCTACAATTTCTCGACCTCGATCAAGGCGTACGACAGCCTCGGGAAGTCGCACGAGCTCACCTACTACTTCGCCAAGGTGACCCCGACCCCGAACGATCCGGTCAACACGAACGAGAACACCTGGAAGGTCTTCACCAGCGTGGACGGCGGCTATCCCTTGGGGGTCGGGACCGATGGCTCGATCGAGGACCCGAGCGTGATCTGGAGCCTGACCTTCAACGAGAAGGGTACGGTGAACACGCCCATCGTCGGGCCGACGGCTGCGAATCCGCTGGCGATCCCGGCTTCCTACACGCCGGGTGCGGACCGCATCCGTTTCCACGTCGATTTCAGCGACATGCGCCAGATCGGTGGCTCCTACCTGATCACCGAGCTCACCCAGGACGGCTACACCGGCGGCGAGCTCGCCGGAGTCAGCGTGGGGCGGGACGGCATCGTGACCGGTCGCTACACCAATGGCGAGACGCGCGAACTCGCCCAGCTCGCGCTGCAGACCTTCCGCAATCCGAACGCGCTGCTGTCGATCGGCAACAACTTCTGGGAAGCGACCACCGAATCCGGCCTCACTGCGCCGTCCAAGGCCGGCGAGGGGGTCGCGGGCGTGGTCTCGGCGGGCATGATCGAGGACGCCAACGTGGAGCTCACCAACGAGCTGGTGCAGATGATCGTGCAGCAGCGCAACTACCAGGCCAACGCGCAATCCATCAAGGCGCAGGACCAGGTCCTGCAGACCCTGGTGAACCTGCGCTGATCCTGAAACCCGCCTGACACGAGAGGCCAGCGATGGACCGCCTGATCTACACCGCGATGACCGGCGCCAAGGGCACCATGGACCAGCAGGCGGCGGTCGCGCACAACCTCGCCAACGTCGACGCCACGGGTTTCCGCGCAGAGTTGCACAAGCTGCGCGCGGTCGAGGTGCAGACCGAGGCGCTGCGCACGCGCGCCTTCACGGTCGACGCCAGCGTCGCCAACGACTTCACCGAGGGGCCGCTGCAGTTCACCGGCCGGCCCTTCGACGTCGCGCTCGCCGGCAAAGGCTGGCTGGCGGTGCAGATGCCGGACGGCAGCGAGGCCTACACCCGCAACGGCAGCCTCGCGGTGAGCGCCAACGGCGTCCTGCAGACGCGCGACGGCAGGCCGGTGCTGGGCGACGGCGGGCCGGTCACGATCCCGCCCGACAACGAGATCACCATCGGTGCCGACGGTTCGGTCTCGGCCTTGCAGCCCGATCAGCCGGGTGTGGTCAACGTGGTCGCGCAGCTCAAGCTGGTGAATCCGCCCGAGGCGCAGCTGGTGCGTGGCGACGACGGCCTCTTCCGCCTGCAGGGCGGGGCGCCCGCGCCGGTCGATCCCAATGTGCGCGTCGCCGGGGGCTATCTCGAGGGCAGCAACGTCAACGTGGTCGACCAGATGGTGCAGATGATCTCGCTCGCCCGTCAGTTCGAGATGCAGACCCGCATGCTGTCGACCGCCGAGCAGAATGACCGCTCGGCCGCGCGGGTCATCGGCGGCCAGGGCTGATCGAGGCGCGCTCCCCGCCGAGCCGGGCTGCGCGGGCCGGGTAGCGTGGGGCGCCCGGCCTTTTTTGAGCACCCGGCCGCTTCGATTAGCACGGTTTTTGCGTTGCTTATCGCAGGATGGTCGGTGACGGCACCGGCCTAGACTGATCCCATCGAAAAAGCGGCAGCACCGCGGCAATTTCAGCTGGGTATTCCAACCCCGCACGGCAAATCCTGCCGCCCCGGCAACGCAACGCAAGGCAAAGGAACCCATCATGATCCGCTCCCTGTGGACCGCCCGTACCGGGCTGGATGCCCAGCAAACCTCGCTGGACGTGATCTCCAACAACCTGGCCAACGTCTCCACGAACGGCTTCAAGCGTCAGCGTGCGATCTTCGAGGACCTTCTCTACCAGACCATCCGCCAGCCTGGCGCACAGTCGACCCAGCAGACGCAGATCTCCAGCGGCCTGCAGATCGGTACCGGCGTCAAGCCGGTGGCGACCGAGCGCATCTTCACCCAGGGCACATTGCAGCAGACCGGTGGCTCGCTCGACGTCGCGGTGCAGGGCAACGGCTTTTTCCAGGTCGCCATGCCCGATGGCACCACCGCCTACACCCGTGACGGCGCTTTCCAGCTCGACAGTCAGGGCAACGTCGTCACCGCCAGCGGTTACACCCTGGCCGACAACATCAACATCCCCGCCGACGCGCTCTCGATCACCATCGGCAAGGACGGCACGGTCAGCGTGCTGCAGGCCGGGCAGACCGCGCCGGTGGAAATCGGCGCCATCCAGCTCGCCACCTTCATCAACTCGGGCGGCCTGCAGGCCGCGGGCGAGAACCTGTTCTACGAGACCGCCTCGAGCGGCGTGGCCACGCCCACCCAGCCGGGCACCAACGGCGCGGGCGTGCTCAACCAGGGCTATGTCGAGGTCTCCAACGTCAACGTCGCCGAGGAGCTCGTGAGCATGATCGTGACCCAGCGCGCCTACGAGCTCAACTCGCGCGCGATCTCGACCTCCGACCAGATGCTCGGCCGGCTGACCCAGCTGTGAGGCGCACGATGAAGCTCGCCAGCCATTCGATCGCCGTCGGCCTGCTCGCGCTGCTGTCGGGCTGCGCCGCGATCCAGACCACCCCGCCGTCTGCGGTGCATCAGCCGATGAGCGTGCGCCCCGAGGCGATGGCGACCGCGCTGCCCGCCAATGGCGCGATCTACCAGACCGTGCAGGCACGTCCGCTGTTCGAGGACCGGCGCGCGCGCCGCATCGGCGACACGATCACGATCAACCTGGTCGAGCGCAACACCGCGGAGAAGAGCGCCAACGCCAACGCCACCCGCAACGGCAACATGAGCGCCGGCATCGGCCCCATCAACCGCCTGCCCTTGAGCGGCCTGAACGGACTGGAACTCGAGGCCGATGCCGAGTCCGACTTCAACGGCAAGGGCGCGGCCGCGGCCAACAACGTCTTCAACGGCACGATCACGGTCACCGTGATCGACGTCTACCCCAACGGCAACCTGCTGGTGTCGGGCGAGAAGATGGTGGCGATCAACCAGGGCAACGAGTTCATCCGCTTCTCGGGCGTGATCAACCCGAACACCGTCACCACCGCCAACACCGTGCAGTCGACCCAGGTGGCGGATGCGCGCATCGAGTACCGCGGCAGCGGCTTCATCGACGAGTCCAACACCATGGGCTGGCTGCAGCGCTTCTTCGTGGCGATCATGCCGTTCTGAGGGCCGCGCCATGTCCTGTCTCGCCTCCCTTCTGCTGCGCGCCGCGGTCGTCTCCCTCGCCGTGCTGATCTTGCATCCGGCGCAGGCGTACGCCGCGGCCGAGCGCATCAAGGACCTCGCCTCGGTGGCCGGCGTACGCGACAACCAGCTCGTCGGCTACGGGCTGGTCGTCGGCCTGGACGGTTCGGGCGACCAGACCACGCAGACCCCCTTCACCGTGCAGAGCATCGTCAACATGCTCGGCAACCTCGGCGTGAGCCTGCCGCCCGGGACCAACCTGCAGTTGAAGAACGTGGCCGCGGTGATGGTCACCGCCAACCTGCCGGCCTTCGCCCGTCCCGGGCAGGCGATCGACGTCACCGTGTCCTCGATCGGCAACGCCAAGAGCCTGCGCGGCGGCACTCTGGTGATGACGCCGCTCAAGGGTGCCGACGGCCAGGTCTATGCCATTGCCCAGGGCAACATGGCGGTCGGCGGCGCGGGCGCGCAAGGCGGGGGCGCCTCGCTGGTCATCAATCACCTTTCGGCCGGACGCATCCCGGGGGGCGCGACCGTCGAGCGTGCGGTGCCGACTGCGCTCGGCCAGGGCGACTCGGTGCTGTTCGAGCTCAACGACTCCGACTTCGGCACCGCGCGCCGGGTGGTCGATGCGATCAACCTGGTCTATCCCGGCGCGGCGAGCGCACTCGACGGGCGCAGCATCCAGGTGCGCGCGCCGACCGACTCCAGCGCCCGTGTTTCCTTCCTCGGCCACATCGAGAACCTCGAGGTCACGCCTGTGCAGCAGGCCGCCAAGGTCATCGTCAACTCGCGCACCGGCTCTGTGGTCATGAACCAGCGCGTGATGCTGCAGAACTGTGCGGTCGCCCATGGCAGCCTCACGGTCACGGTCAACAACGAGGCCCAGGTCAGCCAGCCGCCGCCGCTCTCGGGCGGGCAGACGGTGGTCACCCAGAGCAGCCAGGTCGACATCGCCCAGGAGGGCGGCACCTTGTTCAACGTGCGCGGCGGCGCCAACCTCGCCGACGTGGTGAAGGCGCTCAACACGCTGGGCGCCAAGCCGATGGACCTCGTCAGCATCCTGCAGGCCATGAAGGCGGCCGGCGCGCTGCGCGCCGAGCTCGAGGTCATCTGAGGAGGCCGCCATGAACAAGGGCTTCCAGCTCAACGCGCTCGACCCCAATTCGCTCGGCGACCTCAAGCGCCTGGCGCGCAGCGAGGGCGGCTCGGACGCCGCCCTGCGCGCCGCAGCCAAGCAGTTCGAGGGCCTCTTCCTGCAGATGGTCATGAAGTCGATGCGCGCGACCACCGGGCAGAACGGCATGATGGACAGCGAGCAGACACGCTCGTGGCAGGGCATGCTCGACCAGCAGATGGCGCTGGAGATGTCGCAGTCGGGCGGCACCGGGCTGTCCGAGATGCTCTACCGCCAGCTTGGCGGCAAGGCTGCGGTGCGGCCCGACGCGGCAGGCGAGGCAGGCAAGACCGGCTTCGATCTTGCCGACGTGCGTCGTCGCCCGGCAATTCCTGCCGTGCTCGCGCGCGATGCGGAAAGTGCTGCCGCCCCGCGCCTTGCCGCCTTGCCGGCCGAGGCGGGTGTACCGGCACTGGGCGCCGCCGCGACCGCAGGGGAGTTTTCCGCGCTGTCGGTGTACGAGCGTGCTGCGCTGCAGACCCGCCTCGACGCCGCGGTGCGCAGCGCGCGCGATGCCGGCGGGGCGGTATCGAAGTCCGCGCAGGACTTCGTCACCGAGGTGTGGCCGCACGCGCAGGAAGCCAGCCGCCGCACCGGCATCCCGGCCGAATTCATGGTCGCCCAGGCGGCGCTCGAGACCGGCTGGGGACAGAAGC
>Ga0268298_10000127_pt1 | contig 96437 bp, 74 predicted proteins | sample WWTPWeurt_MetaG_FD_194462 | JGI IMG/M metagenome (GOLD analysis project Ga0268298, IMG submission 194462) | Activated sludge microbial communities from WWTP in Nijmegen, Gelderland, Netherland - WWTP Weurt | ecosystem: Engineered > WWTP > Aerobic digester > Activated sludge | place...
TTCCCCTGCTTCGACAACACCTGCAGCAGCGACGCCGTCAGCGTCGTTTTCCCGTGGTCCACGTGGCCGATCGTCCCCACGTTCACGTGCGGTTTCTTGCGCTCAAATTTGGGCTTCGACATGGTGTTTCCTCCGGATGATGTTAGACCGCCGCCCCTTCGGGGCGAAGCGGAACGACGACCCACGCGACCAGGTAGGCCAACACCCCGGTGCCGAAACACAGCAACAGGGCGACAGCGGCCAGGCGAACCAGGGTCGGGTCGACGTTGAAGTACTCCGCCAACCCGCCGCAGACACCGCCGATCATGCTCTCCTTGCGGGAGCGATAAAGGCGTTTGGCCGTCGCGTTCACTGAAACCTCCAAAAAAATCAGCTGGGAACCGGGATTGAACCGGCGACCTCACCCTTACCAAGGGTGTGCTCTACCAACTGAGCTATCCCAGCAACAGGGCCGTGATTATAACACTTTTAGTTTGCCCTGAACCGATCAAACCGTGCTGCGCGGGGTTTTTACCCATCACAGGCGCTTGCCTTCCGGCAAGCGCTTCGGCTCGAACCTCGCTTCGCGGAGTTTCGTCTCCAAGAACCACCAGAATTTGTTTTGGGCCTCTGGCCCAAAAGAAATTCTGCCGGACTAGGATTCGAACCTAGACGACCAGGTTCAGAGCCTGGCAGGCTACCGTTACCTCATCCGGCAATAATGGGGTGCGTTGGGCAAAAAATCGGCCGCGCGGATTAACGCGCGGCCGATTTTAGCAAAAACCGCCGAACTTAGAAACGGGTTTAAACAGCCGCGGGCGCTTTCAGCGCGTTCAACGCCGCGTCGTAGTTGGGATGGTTGGTCATTTCCGGAACGTATTCAACGTAGGTCACGACGTCTTGGGCGTTCACGACAAAAATAGCCCGGGACAAAAGGCGCAGTTCTTTGATCAAAACACCGTAAGCGTGTCCGAACGAGGCATCGCGATGGTCGGAAAGAGTCTGGAGGTTTTTAATTCCCGCGGTTTGGCAAAAGCGCCCCTGAGCGAAAGGCAAATCCATGCTGACGACGTAGGTTTGAACGCCGGGAATCCCAGCCACGGCTTCATTGAACTTGCGGGTTTCCTGGTCGCACACGGGAGTGTCCAGACTCGGCACCGCCACAAAAAGGCGTGTTTTGCCCTTGGATGAATCGAGCGACACGGGAGACAAATCGCCCGCCACCGCCTTAAATTCGGGGGCTTTCTGCCCGATCCCAAGAGCCGTTCCCTGCAGTGTCAACGGATTCCCTTTAAATGTCGTTCCTCCCGCGCGTTCAATGCCCATTGATTTCTCCTTTTTGCGTCGTTTTCTTAATTATGACAAATTTTATCATGTTTTATCAACCGACTTGCTCACCTCTTTCGGTGGTGTATAATGCATATTCGGTCCCGGAGGAGAAATCATGCACTCAGTCGTTGTTCCCTTTCATAACGAAGAAGCCTGTTTGCCCGCTCTGTTGGAAGCCCTCCAGCGCGCGCTGGACGGTACGGATCACGAGGTTATCTTTGTCGACGACGGCTCAACCGACGGCGGGCGCGCCTTACTGGCCGACCGGGTTCGACAAAACCCCCGGTTGCGCTTGGTTCGTCTGAGCCGCAACTTTGGTCAAACGGCCGCGTTGGCCGCGGGGCTCGACGCAGCGAAAGGGGAATTCATCGTGACCCTCGACGCGGACGGCCAAAACGATCCCGCCGACATTCCGGCCTTGCTCCAAGAGCTCAACGCGGGAGCGGACGTCGCCTGCGGATGGCGCCGGCATCGACAAGACGCCTGGCTAACACGTCTTCTCCCATCCCGAATCGCGAACAAAATCATCGCCGGGGTGACCGGCGTGCCCCTCCACGACCACGGATGCACGTTAAAAGCGTTCCGCCGATCGGCGATTGAAGGGCTCCGCTTGTACGGCGAGATGCACCGGTTAATCCCCGTGTGGTGCGCTTGGCGCGGGGCCAGGATCCGCGAAGTCGAGGTTCGCCATCACCCGAGAGCCGGCGGGCGCTCCCATTACGGGTTGGGGAGAACGTTTAAGGTTTTTCTGGATTTACTGACGGCCAAATTTTTCTTGAGCTACTTATCCAGTCCCAGCCACGCGCTGGGCGGCGCGGGACTGATGTTGATGGCCGCGGGCTTTCTTTCCGGAGCGCTCGCGATCATCGACAAAGTCGGGTTGGACCGCTGGCCGGCGTTCCGCGTTCCGCTGATGATTCTCGCCGTTTTTCTGGGCCTCCTCGGGGCGCAATTCATCGCCTTGGGCATTCTGGCCGAGGTCCTTGTTCGGATTTATTACGAAAACCACGGGGGCAAACCCTACCGACTGGCCGCCGACTTATAAAGTCCCCCCCTCCAATTTCCCCACCGTCCGCCGGATTCGCTCGACGGATTTTTCCCGCCCCAACACCTCCAACATATGGAACAGACTCGGGCCCTGGGTCCGACCGGACACCGAAACGCGCACCGGGTGAAAAACCGCGGCGTTTTTTATCCCCCGCCGGGCGGCGAGGCTTTTGGCGGCTTCTTCGGTCGCCGCCGCGGTGAACGCGGACAACCCCCCGTACACCGCCGCCGCTTCCGTCAACAATCCCGGCACCTCCGGTTTTTTCAAAACCTTTTCAACCGACGCCGGATCGTATTCCACTTCCGACTTGAAGAAAAAATCGATCAATCGGGGCACATCGGTCAGCAACTTTACCTTTTCATGCTCCAGCGCCACGGCCGCTTCGATTTCGCCGCGGCGCGATTCCTCTTGCCCGTTAAGGTACCCGGCCTTCTGGATAAAGGGGAGGGCGCGGTCGACCAATTCCTTGACCGACATTTTCCGAATGTACTCCCCGTTCATCCAAATCAATTTGTTGGGGTCAAAGATGGCGGGACTTTTGCCGCAACGTTCCACGGTGAACTTCTTCACCAGTTCGTCTTGGGTGAAAAGGTCCTGGCTGTCTTCGGTGGACCACCCCAGAAGGGCCAAATAATTCCGGGTCGCCTCGGGGAGGTAGCCGGCGTCGCGGTACTCCTCCACGGCGGTGGCCCCGTGCCGCTTGGACAACCGTTGGCCGTCCGAACCCAAAATCATCGACAGGTGCGCAAACACGGGCGGCTTCCACCCGAGGGCTTCATAACAGAGGACCTGACGGGGCGTATTCGAAAGATGATCATCCCCGCGGATGACGTGGGTGATTTCCATCAAACGATCGTCCACCACGCAGGCGAAATTGTACGTGGGGACACCCGAGGTTTTCACAATCACGAAATCCTCGATCAAATTGTTCTCCCACTTCATGGGTCCGCGCACAATATCTTCGAAGTGCACCCACCCTTCCTGCGGGGTTTTGAAACGGACGGTGTGGGGTTTTCCCTCCTTCAACAAAGCCTCACGCTGGGCGGGGGTTTGATCTCGATAGGGGCTGACAAATTTGGGAGGACGCTTGAGAAGCTGGTTGCGTTCTTTTTGCTTTTCCACCTCCTCGGGGGTGGCGAAACAATAAAACGCCTTGCCCGCCGAGACCAGCGCGTCGGCGTATTGCCGGTAGTGCGCCAATCGCTGCATTTGAAAATAGGGGCCGTGCGCGCCCCGGGCGGCTTTGGGGTCTTCGGTCGACAAGGGGCCTTCGTCCCAATCGAGGCCCAACCATTTTAACCCGTTGAAAATCGCTTCGACCGAGGCCTGGGTGGATCGCACTTCATCGGTGTCCTCAACGCGAAGAAGAAACGTCCCCCCGGTGTGACGCGCGTGGAGCCAATTGAAAAGCGCGGTGCGGGCCCCCCCGATGTGCAGAAACCCGGTGGGGGATGGGGCGAAGCGAACGCGAACCGTCATAACGTCTCCTTGGATGCCGCGCGCGCGCGGGCGCGGGCCCACGCGGCCTCGGTGGGCCGGCGCGTTTGATCGTAAATTTCCGCTAGCCACTCGAAAGCGTCGGGGCGAGCGGACACATCATACACGTGGAAACAGGAATCGACAATCGACTTGGGAAACCCCTGGTCATCAAGCCACGTCCCGAGCCCGGGCTCCAACTGGCGGACTTTGGTCGACAACGCCAAAAACACGCGCGGCTGGGATTCCGGGATGAGAACGTTTTTTCGAAACCGGCTCACAAGCGCCGGAGACAAAACGTCTTGATAACGCAACCCGTGGGCTTCCGGGTCCGCCGCCCCCGAATAAGCCAACAGGAGTCCCGGACGTCCATGGCGATCAAGATGCCTTTTTAACCCAGGCAACCCCTGCCCCCAATCCTGGTCCGAATCGGCCAACCAATAGGCGCCGCGTTCCGCCCCCCCCGCCAGAGGATTAAAGTAGGCCAACGCGTTCGGGTGGACCCCCGCCACCTCCAACGCGGCGGCCAGGCCCAAAAACGCGCAAACACCCCGGCGCCACCCGACGATTTTTTCCCAGGGGGCGCCGGCACCCAAAACGATCAGACCCAAATAAGCCGAGGACAATTGCACGGTCGAAACAGCGGAGGGCATGAAAAGAACGGCCACAAAAACACCGACGACCACCCAACAGGCCCTCCAGAAAAGCGGGCGGTGGGTGCCCGCGCGCCACCACGTTCCCGCTCCCCAAAGACAAACCACCGATACCGCCAAAGGCGCTTTCAGCGCAAAGGCCACCCACGACAGAAACGACGGGGCGTCAATCAGAGGCGATCCGGCGAAATAGAACCGGTTGTGGGTGGTTCCGAATTGATGCGGGAAGAGAACCGCGATTTTTAAGGCGCGCGCGCCGCCGGCCCAAGGCAAATAAACCGCCGCCACGCAGAGACCGACGACGCCGGCGAATACCAAGCCGCGCGTTATCCGTGAACGCCAGGGACCTTCACCAGCGGTAACGTCCGCCAAGGCCAACGCCGCCCAAAAAGCGAGTGAGGACGATTTGCAAAGCAAAGACGCCGCCGCGCAGACCCCCGCGCCCCAAAACCCCCATCGCCGACCTTCGGTTTTCCACATATCCCAAAGAACGAACCCCGCGCCGAGGAACACGAATTGGGGCATTTCCAACAACGCCAAGCCGGCCCGTGACCGGAACACGGGAATCGCCAAAAACAACCCCAACAAAATCACCCCCTGCGGATCGCCCCATCGCCGGCGGCCCCACACGAACAGGGCAACGCCCAACACCACCGAACAAGTCAAGGCGGCCAACCGGGGCAGGAGCACAACGGTTCCCGAGTTATTGCCTTGCCGATACGTAAATTGGAATCCGAAATTGTACGGGTTCTCGGACCCGCCGACCGCGGGGACCGGGGGCAATTTCACCGAGGAAAAAACCAACGGGGAGGACAGGATGAGTTTTGCCAAAAACGGGTGTTCGGCATTGAAATCCGCCCGCCCCGTCTTCCATTGAAGCAGACCCGCCGCCGGGTTGACAATTTCATCCCAAACCGGGGAAAGGCGGAAAGCCGCGTGAATTCCCAGCGTGACGTGGATCGACAACAGAAGACCGGCGAGAACCAAACCCGGTGTCGGTGCGCGAAATCGAAAACCGCGGGCATTCACGGGGACGCTCTCCAAAACAGGATCGCCCGATCGGTACGCATGACGACGAACCGGGGATACCCCAACCGGGTGGGATAATAATTCAGGTTGACCTCCCGAGGGCCCGGGAGGAGGGTGTGTTTTTCAAAAGATTGGTCAAGTCCCGAAAGAAGCTTTCTTCGTCCCAGTGGGTTCCAAAATTCAGGCCGCGCGCGCCGGTCCAAAGGGAAAAAATCACAAGGGAACTGAGCGCGACCCGCGGCGCGGTTCGAACCACCGCGGGAAGCGATAACTTCATGGGGGAAAAGGATTTTTTAATAGATTATTTTGTTTAAAGGATACTCAATGATGCCCTCGGCGCCGGCGCGCTTGAGCGCGGGAATCTGCTTTTTGATTTCCTTTTCCGGCATGATGACTTCGAGGGCCACCCATCCGTCTTCGGTCAGTTTGGAGATCGTGGGTTTACGCAGGGCGGGCAACAGGGCGGTGATATCCCCCAGGTTTTTTTCCCGCAGGTTCATTTTAATCCCGACCAACCCTTCGGCGGCCAGCGCCCCCTGAAGGAGGATCGCCATGTTCTCAATTTTTTCCCGTTTCCAAGGATCTTCCCAAGCCTTGCTGTTGCAGATGAAGCGGGTGGAGGAGGTCAACAGTTCATCGACGATGCGCAACCGGTTCGCCCGCAGGGACGACCCCGTCTCGGTCAATTCCACAATAGCGTCGACGAAGCGGCCGGCCTTGGCTTCGGTGGCGCCCCAGGAGAATTCAACTTTCGCTTCGACCTTGTTATCGGCCAGGTACTTCTTGACGATGTTCACCACTTCGGTGGCGATCCGCTTTCCTTGGAGGTCCTTCACGGATTTAATCGGGGACGCTTCGGGGACGCACAGCACCCACCGGACGGGACGAAAACCCGATTTCGCGTAAAGCAATTCACAGACTTCCTTCACCTGGGCGCCGGATTCCATGATCCAGTCTTTCCCCGTCAAGCCGGCGTCGAACACCCCGTCTTCGACGTAGGTGGCCATTTCCTGGCTGCGAACCAGCATGATTTCCAATTCGTCGTCGTCGCACGTCGGAAAATAGGACCGCTCGCTGGCGTGAACCCGGATGCCGGCTTTTTTGAAAAGTTCAATGGTCGATTCTTGAAGACTGCCCTTGGGCATGCCGAGCTTTAGCTTGTTCATAGTCACTCCGAACGGGATTTAAGACCTGGATTTTAGCAAAACCGTAAGTCCCCGGGGAACCCGCCCAATTTTGTAATATTTCTCTTTCGCTACCAGGAGGATCCAAATGTCACACCCCACGTCCCACCCCGCCGGTCGACCGGCGGCCGCCGGCGCCCCCCCCGCGGTGCGGCAATTCGTCAATTTCACGTTCTACAAACTGGACCCGGCCTGGCGTCGACTCCCTGAAGCGGAACGCGCCGCCGGCCGGCAGGAAGCCGCGACGGCCCTGGCCTCCTTTTCGTCGTCGGTGATCACCCTCGCTTATTCGACCTTCGGTTTTCGCCCGGAGACCGATTTTTTCCTGTGGCGCATTTCCACCCGCCTCGAGGATTTTGAGGAAATGTCCGCCGCGTTGCACCGCACCAAACTGGGCGGTTATCTCCACACCCCCCACGCCTTCCTGTCCCAGTCCAAACGGTCGACCTACGTGGACAAGCTCAATCCCGAGCACGAGGGCCAGCGGACGAAAATTCAACCGGGACGCTACAAATACATCTTCGTCTACCCCTTCGTGAAAACCCGGGAATGGTACCTCCTACCCATGGAGGAACGTCAAAAAATGATGGACGAACACATCCTGGTCGGGAATCGGTTCCCCTCCGTCAAACTGAACACCACGTATTCCTTCGGCCTCGACGACCAAGATTTCGTGGTGGCCTTCGAGTCCGACCACCCGTCGGACTTTTTGGACCTCGTCATGGCCTTGCGGGAAACGCAGGGCAGCCGCCACACCGTGCGCGACACGCCGCTCTTCACCGGCGTCCGCCGCTCCCTGGAAGAAACCCTCAACCTCGTCGCGGGATGAAGGCGGTCTTCTTCGCCAAGCACGGCGGCGTCGACACACTGGTTTGGGGCGATTTCCCCACGCCCACACCCGGGCCCGGGGAAACGCGGGTGCGGGTGAAAGCCTGCGGACTCAACCGGTTGGATCTTCTTCTTCGGCAGGGAACGCCCGGCCTTTCGGTCCCTCTTCCCCACGTTCTGGGGGCCGACGTGGCCGGCGAAACCGAAGACGGCCGGCGCGTTTTGGTCGCGCCCGGCCTCTCCTGCGGCGTTTGCCGCGCCTGCGAATCGGGCAACGACCACCTTTGCGACCTCTACGACATTCTCGGGCAGTCGTCCAACGGCGGCTACGCGGAGTTTGTGAAAGTCCCCGAACGCAACCTTCTCCCCCTCCCGGACGGAATTCCTTTCGAAGAAGCGGCGGCGTTCCCGCTGGTGTTCATGACCGCCTGGCACACCCTGATCGGGTTGGCGGCGCTGAATCGCGGTGAAACGGCGCTGATTCACGCCGCCGGCAGCGGCGTGGGCGTGGCCGCGATTCAGATCGCGAAAGAGCGCGGGGCGCGGGTGATCACCACGGTGGGCGCCCCTTGGAAAAAAGAGAAGGCGCTGGCGTTGGGGGCCGAGCGCGTCGTGCTGCGGACCGAGGAGGATTTGCCCGCGGCGGTCGCGGAGTGGACCGGACAACGCGGGGTGGACGTGGCGCTCGACACCGTCGGCCAGGCCACGTTCGAAACGAGCCTCCTTTGCTTGCGCAAGGGCGGGCGGTTGATCGCCTGCGGATCCTCATCGGGCCGGGAAGCGAAATTCGACCTGCGAACGCTCTTCGGGAAAAACATCACCGTCTTCGGCGCCCGCATGGCGCCCCGCCGCGCGTTGGACGACGTTTTCACTCTTTACAAAAGCGGACGTCTGCGGCCGGTGATCGACCGGGTGTTCCCCCTCGCCGACGCGGCGCGGGCGCAGGCCCACCTTCAGGAAAATAAAAACTTCGGGAAAGTCGTTCTCTCCGTCGACTGACGCGTCAGGCCTGGTACCGCAGCACCCCGACTTTCCGGAGTTCCTCGGAAACGCGGCGGGCCTGGTCCCGCACCAACCCGCCCATCGCCGCCACCAGCTCGGCGGCCACGCGGTCGGCCCAGACGCCCAAATGCCAGGAGACGCCGGGTTGGTCCAACCGGAACAAATAGGGAGACGCCAAATCCGGAATTGAGTTGAACAGGCTTTCCGCGTCCACGCGCGTCTTCTGGTCGGTGTGTGTCGTGTAGGGGGCCAGGGAACGGGAGAAAACGGTCTGCCCGCGTTGTCGGGCGTAAGAAACGAGATCGTTCATCCCGGCCGTCAAACCGGCGCGCCCCGCCTTTTTCCCCAGGGCCTCCAAAATTTCCGGGAAAGTTCCCTCCACCCCTTCTTCCGTCAGGAAAACAAAACGCCCGTTCTTTTTCAAATCGCCGTCCAGTAGAAACAACGTGGAATTCAGTCGGACGATTTGTTCCAGCTGAGTCAGTTCCGACGGCGTCATCTCGGCATCGATGTTCACCATGGCGGGGGACACGTGGAAGAGGACGTCCCCGTCCCGCATCAGGGCTTCATCAAAGGCGACTTTCGCCTCCCGCAGTCGAACGCCCTGAAGGACCGCGTGGCTGTAGCGCTCGGCGGAGCGGTTCAAAGACCCGACCAAGTTGGGAGATCCCAACCAGGCCAGTCCCAGTTCGCCCAGCAACCGGATGTCCAAATCCTGGTAGGCCGGCAACAAGGTGGCGGTCAACCGCGCCTTTTCCTCGGACAAACCGTCATCGGCCAGCGTGAGCGCACCGCCCAAGGCATGAAGCCGACCGATCAATTCAAAGAGCGTGTCCAACCCCGGGCCGCGCGTGCGATCCGTTTCCCCCTCGCCAAAGCCATCGGCGATGAGGCGGAGGAGGTCCCGAGTCAATCGCGCCCGGAGCGACCGCCGAGGATCATCCCCGCCTTCGCGCGAAAGGACTTCCATCACGCTGGACTCGTACGCCGCTTGCCGTTCTTCCCAACGCTCGTTTCGGGAGGCCTCGAAAACGACCTCCCATTCGGCGCCGTTGTTTTCACGCCCCTCGACCCGGATCGTTTCCCCCCGTAAACCGCTCAACCAATCGGCCAATTTCTCCGTTCGGGACTGCCCGATCTCGTTGACGTCTTCGCGCACGGCGTCCAGGGTGATCGTCCGCGACAGGGGTTGAATCCAGGCTTCAGGCGCCAGGATAGTGAGGGCCTCGGTCACGGAAGCCGCGGCCGGTCCCACCGGGGGAACCCGAAGGTCCGTGCGCGTGACCAAACGCGATCCAGCGGCCAATCCGTGAGCGCGCGAAACCGCCTCGGTGACCGAACCCTTGTAAATGGCGCTTTCCTGCAAGCGGGCGACGCCGTCGGCGGTCAATCCGTGGCTCTCTAAAATCCGCGCCGGCACCCCTTCCGCCCGGGCGAGAGCGTGCCTTAATGCCGCGTCGAAAACCGTTTCAAAATAACCGGGATATTGGGATTCTTGGGACATCCATCGCGCCAAGGTTCCTTCATGAACACGCACTTGCAGGCGGCCGGTGGCTTGGTCCCGCACCGCCATGATGAAGCGCCCTTCATCAATAACGGCGGATTGAGCGGCCGTCCCGGTCAAGATTGAAATGTCTTTAACCCTTAATCGCGGATCGTTCATCCGCCGAACCACACGATTGACGCGACCGATCAATTTTCGATCCAAGGGGGCCAGCGCGAAACCCGCCGCGCGCAGGACTTCATTAAACAACCACCGGGACCAATGGGGCAATCCGAAGGGACGCCTGTTTCGCACCGTATCCCCCGGGCCTTGGGAAGTGGTCAGCATCCAAGAAACAATCCCCCGAGCCCTCTCGGCCGTCGCCTGGATCCGTGTGGGCCGGATCGTCTGGGGGGAGGACGACCAGGTTGTCATGGCCTCCCTCAAAATGGATTCCATGGGAATCCGGCCGTAAAATTCCCGGCCCTGCTCCGCCAACCAAGACATGGCGCGCTGATCGGTTCGAAAACGCGCGAACAACGCCGGAATGTCTAACGCATCGGAGATCGCGTCCCGTTCCAGCGGATCTCCCGTTGGCCGCAGCGCCAAAGCGTATTCAATCTCGCTCCATCGCCGCAGTGTGCCGTCAACAAATTCGTTGAGCGACCGCGTGAATGTTTCCAGCGCCCCGGGTGTCTGTCGAATATTCTCGTCGGAGGAGATGGCCGACAACACACCGGCCACCCGCCGGTAATCCTCCCGCACGATCCGCGCCAAATCCCGAGGCAACTCTTTTTCAATCGCCGTCTCAAACGCTTTCGCCCGAACGGCTTCGGCCGCGCGGGCCCGTCGAGAGGCGTCTTCTTTCTCCCGGACGGGGACATTGTCCCGGGCGCGTTGCGCGGCGGCGTTGGTCTCCTGGAGTCGCTCATTGACGTAACCTCGGAAACGGGCCGAAAAACGCCGCAATTCGCGCGCGTTGGCGATGACCAATCGGTCCCGAAAATCTCGGGCAACCCCCCGCACCCAATCTTCATGGGAATGGACATCGGTTTCAAGCAATTTATTGACCGCTTCAAACGCCCCGTATTCCCGCAAACGGTTGCTGTAAAACCACAGGAGCACGGGCCATTTTCGAACACCGGTCTCAATTTCCGCCAAAGCCGTGACGGTGACCGCGTTCAGTTCTTCCGGTATTTTCATTATGGCGGAGATTCGTGGAGCCAACTTCAGCCAATAAAGCTGTAAGTCGGTCTCGCGATTGTCGTTGGGTTGCGCCTTTCCAACGATGACCCCCCCGGCAAACCCCGCTGATAAAGCCCCGGCGAGGGCCCCGCCGCCTCCCGAAACGTCTTTGGCCCTCTCCAACAACGCGATCAGGTTCTCCCCCAAGGCCATCAACGACGCGGCGTCGATTCCTCCCGGCCCGAGCGCCCACAAGGCCGCACTGACCGACAACGCCGTCAGACCCAAAAGGAACGGATCGGCCCAGCCTCGTTGAGATTTCTTTTTGTCAATCTCCTCCAACAGGGACTTGGCCAAGGCGCGGTTCTGAGCGTAGGGCTCGCCGTTCAATCGCCCGCTGTTAATCAACTGGAAGATGGCGGCCCGGAGCGCATTGAGCAGCAGAGGCCTATCGGCGTAGAGGTCGATGCGCCCGGTCATCGTGTCATGTATTTCGAGGAGCTTGTTGGTGTCGGCATAGACCGGTTGCGCCAACCGCGCGGCAACGCCGCGAACGTCCGCGCGCATCTCCCGCGTGAGTTGCCATCGAGCCCGGACGTCCTCCCGGCGAACAATTTGGGCCATTCGGCCGCGATCCGCCAGCTCGTGCATGTCGATGGTTTCCGTGTCGGCCATCACCGGCAAGGGATCCTCAAAAGGAAAATCCACCACCGATTCCCGTACCGCCTCGATCATCTCGAGATTGTCATCAATGGATTTTTCGGCGATTTTAATAATCTGATCGAATGTCCTGGCACGTTCCACGCTCCAACTCACGGGCCCCGCGGTGATCTCTTCCATGAAGTACCCGGCCAAGCGATCCACCGGGGTCAGAATATCTCCGAACGGGCTGGGCATGCTTTGCCAATCCTTGCGCAATTCGTCCATCGTCAGTCCGGCAATGGCCATGGCCCGCGCCACCTCCCCCCGCGACTCCGTCCGATACGTCTTGCGCGTGTTTTCGTTCTGCGCCTGGGCCAAATTCAATGCCCGCAACACCTCCACCCGCTGGGCCATTCGCAAAAGAGCCATTTGGCGGGGACCCGGTGTATCCCCGACCAAATACCGCAACACCCCGGAGAACGCGTCAAGGGCGGGCCCATTTTTTCGGATGGAGAAAAGGAATTCATTCAACTCTTTCCCGATCCGTTGGTTGTTCTCAAAGGGGCCGCGAAGAACATCCGCCATTTTAAACACACGGGCGAGAACACGATCCTTGGAAGCGGCGAAACCACCCATTCCAGACGCCAAAATCATCCCCCCCAGCGCCCCCCCCCACCAATCAGCGTCCGGAATTGCCGAAATAAGATTCACCGCCGCGACCGGGGAGGACGCGGTGACCAGAAAGGCCATCACCCCACCCACCAGCAACCAGCGAACGACGCGCCGCCACAGGGGCCGGTTGATCCCTTCGCCCTGGGACAAGGGAGTCAAGGTGGGCGAAAGGAACGCGGCCAATTCGTTGAAGACGTCTCCCCGGATGAAGGACTCCGGGCTCAATGAAGAAATATCCACCGTTCTGTTAAATCGAGGGCGCGTCGGAGGAAGGGGCGACACCGGCGGGGATTCGAAGGATTTTAAAAATTCACGAACGCGTTTCTCAAAATCCACCCGAACCACGGGCCAGCGGTATCGGAGCCAAAGGAAAAACTCCCGTTTGAGGCGGACGCCCCAATAGCCCAACCCCGCCAAAAGCCCCGCTCCCACGATTCCGCCCCACATCAAAGCCGCGTCCAAAACGCCGCCGTCGGCCGACAGTCCGGCCGCCCGCGCGTTTTGTGAAAAACTCATCAACACCGCAGCACCGGATATCGGAACCAGCAGCGCGGAGAGTATTTTCCCCCGGCCGGTGCCACCGACGGAGGGGAAGGGCGGCGTGGACACGTCCCCGTTCCGGTTCAAAACGATCGAAGAGAACGTGATCGGCCCGTCCAAGTGATCAACGCGTTCGACGATCGGGCGTGGGTTTCCCTCTTTGACCGGGGCCTTATCCATGATTCCCCTTAATGCATTTTCGTAGGGGTGGGGGTCCGCATCGGAGAACAACACCGACATCAGTGGCGCCGAATTTTGAGCATACCCCCCAAAGATGGAAAGCCTCGAGCGATCAACGAGAGAGGCGCGCAGAACCTGTTTGTGGCCTTCTTCGTACGATGGCCCGACGTTGGCCAACCGAACCGTGGGCAATCCACCCAGAAGCGCCGCCTTCTTTTGAGGGGCCATGGCGAACCACTCGGCGAAGGGACCTTCAAACAGCACCACGGAAGCCGAAGGGCTCGGCGCGGCGCCGTTTTTGAGGCTCATGGAGGAAAACACGTCCACGGACGCACCGGCGGCGCCAAGGATCATCCGCATTTCATCCACGGCATCCGGGTCGCGCTCAACGGCGACAACCCGCTTGGCGCCCAGACGCAACGCGGCCCATGTCAAGAATCCGTTGCCGGCGCCATCGTCCTCCACCAGCGCGTCGACAATGCGTCCGGCGTTCGCTTGCATGGCCGCCAAGAAAGGAATTACGTAAGGCCCGTAGGTGACTCCACCGGGGCTGATAAACCCGTAATTCCCGGCCCGCAATTCCGCCAACATTTTTTTATCCACCGCGACGCCGTTCCCGGGCGCCCCCTCCGGCCGAAGAGCCAGGAGAGGGCCGACGCGCAAATAGCTCATCGGCATGTCGTCCGAATAAACGACGGAAATGGCCATTTCCCCGATCTGGACGTCGGTCTCTTTGAAAGTCAGACGAGGATTGAGTTGCCGAATCTCCTTTTCAAATCGAGCAATGAACGCTTCCCTAACCGCCACGTCAACCGGTGCCGGCTCGATCCCCGTGTCCGTTGACTCAGCCGCATTGAACGCGTTGTTGAGCGGCAGCGCCGCGCCCATCAAGGACAGGGCGCTTTGCGATATCAGTCGATAGCGGCTCACCGCCAACATGGCGACGAATTGATCCCCCGATCGTCGAATTGCCTCGACAACTTCGCGCGGCGGCTTCCGATCGATGAAAACCTCAAGGGTGTGCTGAACATCCCCGATCAACCCGACAACTTGATCGGAGTCCTCGGGGGTCAACACCGTGTTGAGCGAGACGCTTTCCTCCGCGTGTGATTGAAATCGCTCCGCCCAACGGCGAAAAGAGGATTCCGTTGCGCGATCCAAAAGCGCCGCGCTCCGTGGCGGTAGCGGCGCAACGGGAACCGCCGTTGGAGCGCGCGATGTTTCGGGGGGCCGGCCCATCGGCGAAAGGAGGCGCCGCCGGATCCAGTCCGAACTCGCGCGCCAGATCAACCCCACCGCCGCGACAACCACCATCCCCCAAATCAAATAAGTCGCCAACCCGAGGGAAGCGGGCGCCGCCATTTCAACGGCGCTGTAGGCGGGAGTGGCGCTCAACAAGCCCACCAAACCGGTCAACACCGGCGCCAACAAAACGGGCAGGAGCGTGCTCGGGGAGAGACCGTTCTTCTTGCGGACACTCACATAGGCGGACTCACCGAACCGATTGCGCAGATCGCTTTCCATAAACGGCAGGAATCCGCGGGGGCAAGCCACGACGGCCTTCATTTGAACGTCCCCGTTCTCCAATGAATCAACGGTCACGTTGTCGACGATGTTTGTTTCCTGCAGCGCCTCGAGAAATTCCACGTCCGGCTCGGACGCGCCAGACCGCGTCCCGCTCCGGGAAGCGATAACCTCCACGTTAACAAGGAGAGGGTCTTCGATGGCCCGCGGGGCGTCGGAAATATTGACTTGAATTTCCGCGAGGGCGCGATCCAGGTATGAGGACCGCGCTTTCACGGCAAGTTGAATCACGTAATTGTCTTGTAGTCCCCCGTTGGTTTGAGGAAGATAAATAAAGTCGTCAACCTTGATCCGGTAGCTTTTGAGAATCCGAACCACGTCCAGCAAAACGGCCGGTCGGTCGTGGCGGCCGATCACTTCCACAATCTGGTAATTCTCATTAAACAAATCGACTTTCTTCCCTTTAACAACGGCCGTCATTCCCACCGCGGGGCCTCGCCGGGCCTTGACCGTCTCGGTCATCAAATATTCGGCGACGTCCCGGGCGAGCGCGTCGCGCGCCGTGCCGTTAAGCAGTCCGATGTAAGCGTACAGTTCTTTCACGCTTCCGCCGAACCCGGCGTTTTTTGCCAATCGCGCGAGTTGACGCGCCTCAAAATCGGTGATGTCCGGGACCCGACTGAACGGGGCGTCACTGAAAAAGGTGGCGATAACGGCGCGCCGGCCCTGGTTGGCCAACTGGTCCAAGCTTTCCACCTCATCGGCCAACGTGGCCATCAAGAGGGTGCGCCCCCGGCGCGACGTGTTCAAAATCAGTTCCATCCCGGCTTCGCTGACGTCCGGCCGGGATCGATCCGGAGGACGGAGCGCCAACACAGAGCCCGGTGTGATTGGCCTGTCTTCGTCCAGGGGCACCCGCACGGGCACATCGTCGGTCCCCGGTGAAAGGCTGTCAAACCCCCGATACCCGTTGTCCAGCGTGTCGACGCGCCAATGGGCCGCCACGTCGGCGGGAAACAACTCCCCGCCTTGGGGATCGATCATGCGAATGGGCACCGTGTTTCCGCCCGGAAGTTCCACATTGACGTACACGTAGTTGTTGTCCCGGGCGCGCCGCTGAAAATGCTTTAAGTCATCGCGGAGGTTTCCCGTGTATTCCATCCGATCGATGCGCACCCAGCCGCTGGGTTTGATTTCTTTTCCCAGACCGTACACCCAACGGGCCGCGACCCCCTCTTTGGATCGCAGGAAATCGTCCGAGTCGAAAAGTTGGACTTCAAGGCGGGCCCCGGGCAACAACGTCGCGGCGGACAAACGGCTCACGAATTTATGGATGCTGTAATCAGCGCCCGCGTGGGTTTCGGCGTTGTCTTCCAGAAAATCGCCCTCGCTGATTTCCCTCAGCGCCGCGCGCACCGTCCCGGGGGTCTCGATGGCGTTGTCGTAGGCCACATAGAAACCGAACAAATCTTTGACATCGCGCAATGAGACTTTTTTATTCGCCAGTTTTTGCGAAATCGACCACAGGCCTTTGACGCGCCCATGGACTTCCGCGTTCGGCACCCCGGCCACGGCCAGACGGCCAACGAATTCCGGGACAAGTTTCTCGAAACGATCCTTCGCCCCCTCGTACGTCATCCCCGTCACACGGTGAAACTCTTTCTTTAATTTTTGGTAGCGGGAAGGCTGGGAGAGACGGAAGACCTCGTCCAAGATTTGAGTGGCCGCCTCGGTTTGTCCGAACCGTTCGGCGAACCGGGCGTGCACATCACTGATCTCTTGGACCAAACGCCGTCCCTCGGCCTCGACCGGGCGGGTGGCGTCGGCCGTTTTTTCCGAAAGCTCGGCCAATTTTCCCGCCCACAACAATTGGGCCACCACGTCCGGGTCATCGGCCCCCAAACGTTGAATCACAACCCCCATTTGATTTCGAATCGCTCCCAGGGAGCGATCGATGGGGCGATAGCGGACAAGATGCGCGTCCGCCCAGGGGACGGCCAACTCTCGTATCCATCGCAGGCTTTCGACGCGCTGTACGCCGAAACCGCGTTTTTCAATGAATTTCCAAAAAGCCTGTCCCGCGAGAGGGGAGCGGATGCCGACCCCGGCGATCAAACCGGCCAGGAGAGCCCGCTCGTTGCCGCCGAACCCGGCGATGTATTGTCCCGTGTTGAAAGCAAAACGCACGGCGTCCCGCGCTTCGGGATGCTCTTGTTGAAAATCCGCCAAAAGGAAAAACGCTTGGTTAACCGAGCGCTGGGTTTCGGACCACTTGTTATCGGCGATCCCGCCGCCCGCCCGGGCGGTCCGAAGGATCCGGCGAAGCGCGTTGCCGATCTCGGAGTCGGGCGGCCCACGAACACTTCCCGCCCCCTCCCCGCGGGTGAGGGCCACCATGTAAAGGAGGCCCCGCTCCGCCCACGTCAGCGCGTAGCGATGATAAAGTTCGTCAACATGCGGGACAATGTCATCAGCGGATCTTTCCTCGGACAACCGAAGGGCCCTCAACGCCCCCGCCAATCTTGGCTCAATCGGCGGCCCGCGGTTCAAAAACGCATCGCGCAATTGATCCGAGGTCGCGGCCCCGTCCTCCGCCAGCTCGGATAAAAGCGATCCTTCGCCCTCAATGGCCGCTCCGGCGCGGATCAAATCGACGAACGTGTTCGCGTCGCGTTTCAACACCTTGCCCTGCAGAAGAGCCGCCGCGCGGGCGGTGCCGAACAAGGCGTCGGCCAGCGCCCCGGTCGCCGGAGACAGGGCGGCAATCAGTTGATCCGCCGATGCCGCGCCCGCCAGGACACGGCGAATCGATTCGTACGGCGTGGCGGGAGCGTAAGGGTCCGTTCGGGGCGTTCGCGCGTAGACCGGGGCGGCCAAGCGAATCGCGAAATGCAGGGCGTCGCGGTCTTCCAGGCCGAAAGGAATGTTTCGTTTCTTAAAAGCGGCTTCCGCGGCATCGATTGTCTGAGCTAATTCCACCAACCCCACGTGAACGGTTTCCTCGGCGGGCGTTAAACCAGGCTCCCCCTTCGGACTTTCTTCCGACAACGGCGGTTTGGGGGAACGCAGGGCGTCGCCGGGTCGAGCCACCGGAGAGACCGGCGGCACTTTGTTTTTGTCGCCGGGGATCAAGCTCAAACGATATTTTTCGGGAACAAGAAAATTCCAACCGGCGTGGGATGCGTAGGCGAGCATCAATGTGGAGGAGGGCAAGCCCAAAAATTCAAAAACGGGAAGAATCGCGCGATCCACGTCAAAGGGAGCCACCGACAGGGAGGCCGCGTTGATCAGAAGTGAAATCGCGAACCGCGCGAAGAAGGGGGCCCATTCCTGCCGGAGGGCCGGGGGGCCCCGCGTCAAACCGGGCAGACCGTGCAACAAGGTGAAAAGAGCCGATCCGACCACCACCGCCAACCCCCAACCCAAAAGAGGGGACAAGAGCCAGGCCGCGCCCGGCAATCCGAACAATTCCACCGCCGGAATGATGAACGCCTGGGCGTAACGACTTCCAAGCCAGAGGCGAGCGCGGTGGTCCGTAATCCCCAAAGACCGAAGCGCCCGAGCGTAACCGCGATAAAGAAGGCTGCCGAGATCCTGCGGCGCTCGGGCAAAGAGGATCGACTCGGCCCGATCGGCGTCTTCCATCTGGGATTTTCGATAAAGAGCCATCATGCGGGATGCTTTCTCGGGGGCGTAAGTCAATTCGAGGAAGTTGGCCCCGGCGCGGACATGGAACACTTCCTTCAAGCTGTCCCGCAGCGCGCCCCGCGCCAGGTCACCGCCCAAATACGCCGTGGCTTCACGGGAATACGTCTCCAACAACTCCTCGACGTGGGCCATGGTGTCCAACACGCCCCCCGTGGTGGATGCCAACTTTTTAAAATCTTCGGAGCGCACGTGGTAAACAATGGCCCGGGGCTGACTGAGGACAGCCCCCTCCGCAACGTCCAAACTGTTTCGGAACCCCTCCATCATCGCACTCAAAGGAAGGTTTTTAATCTCCCCACGCTGAGGAACCGCCGCAAACACCGTATCGACGCTGCGACCAAAAAGGACACGGGGCGACTGTTCGGACCCGTTAAGAACCGTTTCGGTCACGTGTTTAACGAACGCCGCAATGGCCCGGTTCCCCTTTTCATAATCCGAGCCCTGGTATTCGTGAAAAGCGCGCTTTTGAATGTACGCGTCCACGCGTCGGAGCAAGGCCCCCGGCACCCACCGTCGATAACGGGCCGGAACCCGTCGCAGGGCATCGTTGATCCGGTGCGTGAGCGCGCCGCGGCGCGTGGGGAGGTAACGCACCACGGAAAAGACATAGAGATCCAGGTTCTCGGCCCGACGGTCTTTGACCGTGGACCAAAATTCGCCCAAGGGCATCACCCGTGTTTTCCCGTCGGCGGCCACGGCCGCAAGCCCATTCGGTGGCGCGCCCCGATCGATCTGTTCCCGCAATTGCTGCACGTGTTTAACGGTCACCGACCCTTTTTTGAGAACGCCGGTCAATTCACTCAGGGACTCGGGCGTGAAGACCTGGTTGCGACCCCGGTTTTTGGCCTCGCCCAACGCGTCGTTGGCAAACCGCTGCACCCACACGGCCAGCGCGCGGGCGCTGCTGGCCAAGCGTGCCCCCGCGACAGAAATGAGAAGGTTTTTGGCCGCTCGAGACGACACGACGCCCATGGAAACGGTCAACGGCCCCAGGCCCAAACGTTCCAACGCCCGTTCTCGAACCCGAAATTCAGAACCGAGCGCCCGGCGGAGGGCCGCTGAAGTGAACCACCGGCGGTCGGCCCGTGGAACCACCAAGCTAAAACCGCTGCCGAAACGAACCAAGCGGAACATGCCCCCCGGGGTGCGCCCATCCACCCATTGGCGAACTTTGTTGGCCATTTCGATGTGAACCTCGGCGTTGTCCGGATCGCGGTGGGCAATCTGGAAAAATTGATAACGCCCCGCGAAGTGCGCGTTGAGCCGGCGGTTGGCTTCGGCCAATCGAGCCGGGGCATCCGCCCCGCGAACGACGCCGCGGAATTCGTCCCCGCCCGCTCCGGCAAAAATATCCGCCCCGGCCTCCCTCATCGCGGCGCCCAAAGCGGCGCGAATTTCCCAAAAGGGCGAGGCTCCCCGCGCGGCCACCAGATCGGGCGAATTGGACTCTTGAATCGATCCGACGGCGATTTTCCCGATAGAGGCGTTCGCCTTGGCGCTCAAATCCACATCGCCCGAAAACACGTAAACGTCGTCCCCCCCCGATTCCATGGCGCCAAGAATCGCGTGATCGCCCGCTTCCCGGGAGCCCCAGGGATCTTGCCCCAGGGGAAATTGCGTTGTGTCGAGGGCGCCGGGGGCGCTGGGAGCGACGTCTTTGCGCCGCCGCGCCAAAACGCCGATGAAAAACATCGCGTCCCATCGGTCTTGCAGCCGGCGGGCCAACGAGGCCGTGGCGTCGACCGACTCCAAAGAGATCTCCGTCCCCCCCACCGTCGCCCGGTAGTCGGGATGGGTCCCGGCGGGAGCGCCGGCGATGGCCCGCAAACGCGTTTTTTGGCCGTCTTCGGTTTGAAGCGTGATCGACGCCTGGGTGGGAGAGCGCGCCCGTCCGGAAACGCCCTCAATCACCGGCCAAGATTCAAGCGATCGCGCCGCCGCGGGGCTCAGCGGCGCGTTGGTGGCGAAAATCGTCAATGCCACCAGGAGAGTCGCCTTCAACATCACCAATCGCCGCGCCAAAGGCAGATTGGCGTTGGAGGGGGCCGTCAACCGGGGGGTCGGAATGTTGAGAGTTTCCCCCGCGAACAGTTTTTCCAAGGGGACTGGGTCGCTCGCCAGAAGATCAAGCGTTTTGCTGCCGGCCGGCGGCGCGCCCGTCACCTTCGGCGTGATCACGGCGTAGGACACGCCTTGCTGTCGCAAGAGATGCGTCAGGCCGTCCGTGTGAAACCCGCCCGCCACCAGGACGGCGGCGGTTTTATTTTCGGCGCGCATTTTATCCAGCAGACCCCGGACCAAAGCTGCGTTCCGGTCGATCGCGTCGCCGCAAAACGCTTCAAAGGGACGGAAAAGGTCTTCCGGCGGCGAGGCGAGGTCCGTGGTCACGCCGACATCCCGGGCTAAAGCCGCGATTTCCTCGCCCAACCCGCGAAGGGCCGCGGCGTGGGATTCGTGATACCGCCAATCCATGGGCGTGTACGCGTGCCGCGTGAGCCGCTCAATCAAGGACAGATGCCGGGCGGCGGCCATGACGCGGCGTTCTTCCGGTGTGAGGCACAGAAGAGTCTGGACGTCGTTCTGCAAGGACTCCAGCTCCACAAAAAGGTCGTTGCGGTTGATTCGCTCGGCCAGAAGGATATAGCGGATGTAATTGTTGAAGTGCGTGTAGTCTTCAAGCGCGAGGCCGTGACGGAGGCAAAGGCCGCGGAAAAAACGATGAAATTCCCCGTAGGTCAACCGACCCAAGCGGTAAAGAGCGCTCTGGCCCACGAGCCGATCCAATTCCTCCCGGGGGAGTCCGCGGGCCAATTTGTCCAGGATCAGGGAACGTTCGGATTCAATTTTCTTCTTGTCGAGTTGGGCTTCCCAGGACAGGGCGTCTTCGAGCAAGTGCAGGTTCCCGTAGCGCAGGGTGGGCGTGGGCGCCACACGCAACAGGTATTTCACGTAATCGCCCAGACCCAGGCGGCCGTCTTGATAGGCGGACGAGCGTTGGTCGAAATCCATGAGGCGCGCGGGCAGCCGGCGGTCTTTCACTTTGACGAGGACCGACCGCGCTTTGGCGGTAAACGCTTCGAGGGAAGGGCGACGGCGGGCGGATTCTTTAACGACCGCGAGATTGGCTTCGTAAAGCCTGGAGTCTTCGACGCCCCAGAGGAGCGGCGGCTGGGCCAAAGTCAACCCGGCGAATTCCGGACCACCGAGGAAACCCTCCGTCATGAAGTGGTCGGCCACTTGCCGCAGGAGCCCGGCGTCGGGGTAGGAGCGGAACGCGTCGAGGGCGAACTCCCCTTGGGCGCCCTCCAAACCGACGAGGGAAACCCCCCGCGCGTCCTGGAGATCGCCGATCAAGCCCGCGATGTGGCGTTGCGCTTCCACGGAATCGTGGAGATCCTGGACGTGGATCACCAACGGGGCCGCCGCGCGCCCCGAGAGATGCACATCCCGGATGGTGCCGTGCGGCGCCACAACATCGGCCAACCACCGCGGCAAATCGATTTCGGAAAGTCGCCGACGCGGCGCGCCGGACACCGCCGCCGAATCGGTTTCGCTGGAAGGCGGCGCGCCCAACACCCGCGGCTGGTAGGCCGGCAAGTCGAACCCCGCGGGAAGCCCCGCCATCAGCATCGGGGCGGCGGGTTTCGAGGCCGCGGGTTTCTGCCGTTGGCGCACGGCCTCCCGACGGGAATTCCAAAAACCGGCCTCGGCGGCGTGAACGCCAACCACGTTGGTCACCCAATAGGCGGCGGCCAACGTTCCGGCCAGGATTTTTCGGGTTCGGGAAGGCACTATAAATAGAGAGGTCTTCACGCCTTAAGAATAGCCGGAAATGGTTAAGAACGCATTTAATTGTTGTAACTGAGTTGTAACAAATAAATAGCCCCGCCCCCCGGCGCGGGGAGCGGGGCTATCGGTCGAGACGTTTTAAACGTTGGCCGCGAGCCAATCCCCGATTTCGGTGGTGCTCATGCCCATTTTTCCGGCGGCCTGGCTTTTCATTTTCCCGGAACTCAAGAGTTTCACCACGGCGGCCTCCACCCGGTTGGCGGCGTCGGTTTCGCCCAGCACATCCAGCATCATGCCACCGGCGCAAATCGCGGCCAGCGGGTTGATGACATTTTTCCCGGTGTACTTGGGGGCGGAGCCACCGATGGGCTCAAACATGGACACGCCCTCGGGGTTGATGTTCCCTCCGGCGGCGATACCCATGCCGCCCTGCACCATGGCCCCCAGATCGGTGATGATGTCGCCGAACATGTTGTCGGTGACCAGAACGTCGAACCAATCGGGGTTCTTCACCATCCACATGCAGGTGGCGTCCACGTGGGCGTAATCCCGCTGGATATCGGCGAAGTCCTTCTGGCCGATTTCGTGGAACGCGCGCTCCCAGAGGTCGAACGCGTAGGTCAACACATTGGTTTTCCCAACCAGCGTCAATTTTTTGTTCTTGTTCCGACGGCGGGTGTAATTGAAGGCGTAGCGCAAGCACCGCTCCACCCCCTTGCGCGTGTTGATGGACTCTTGGACGGCGATTTCATCGGGCGTGCCTTTCTTAAGCACCCCGCCCGCGCCGGCGTAAAGCCCTTCCGTATTTTCCCGAACGACGACAAAATCGATATCCTTGGGCCCCTTGTCTTTCAACGGGGTTTCGACGTTGGGATAAAGTTTCACCGGCCGCAAATTGATGTACTGGTCCAGTTGAAAACGCAACTGCAGCAGCAACCCCTTTTCGAGGATGCCGGGTTTCACCTCGGGGTGCCCGATGGCGCCCAGGTAAATCGCGTCCACCTTGCGAAGTTCGGCCAAGACCGAGTCCGGAAGAATTTCGCCCGTCCGTTTGTAGCGTTCGCCCCCGAGGTCATAGGGAATCCAATCAAAAGACAAATTCAAGGACTTCCCCACGGCCTTCAAAACCTTGACGCCCTCGTTCACGACCTCCGGCCCCGTGCCGTCGCCGCCCATCACCGCGATTTTGAAAGTTTTTTTGGACATTGGATTCCTCTCTCGAAATGATCAGTCAACGCAAAAATGTTCGGCCGGTCCGCCCGTCACTTTCGCTTCTTCTTCCAACGGGCGGCCGTGAGGTTCACAAACCGCTCAATGGCGTCGCGGGCGGCCGGGGACAACCCGTCAAAACGCAAACCGTAACGGTGCAGGCGAAACGAAAAGCTCCGCCAGACGACCACCGCGCGGAACGGCACCACCTCGCCGTCGCCCACGGTCCCGCGCAACATCAGGTCGTCGCCCTCGTTGAACTCGCACGTGGACTCCACGCACGCCCCGTCGGAAGAGATGTCCAGCAAGCGGGACACCCCGCGCAAGGTTCGGCCCTCGCCGTCGTAAATTTCCAGCGGCACGTCGCTGGCGGCGCGCTCGGCCGCCCGCGGCCAATGCGGGGATTCGCCGGCCCCCCCGCTCACGAGACCCGCGCCGCCCCCCAATGCAAATAGGGCACGCGTTCAACGGTCTTTTGAATTTGCTCCCGCGCCGACAACAAGGTCGCGGTGGAATCCCAGGACCCGCTCAAAAAGAGCGCGCGGAAGGCTTCCCGCATGTCCACGGGGATGGCCCGTCCGCCGAACGTGGCGCGCTTGGCTTGCAGATCCACCGTCACGGTTTCCGACGGACGCGTTTCGACAAACTCCATCAACGCGGCCACGTCGCCCGGCGCGGCCGTCAACACCGGCATCCCGATGGCCGTGCAGTTGCCCGCAAAAATTTCCGCGAAGGATTCGCCCACGATGAGGTGGATGCCCCAGCGTTTGATGCCCTGGGGCGCGTGTTCACGGGACGACCCGCACCCAAAATTTTTGTTCACCACCAAGAGGGACGCCCCCCGGTGTTCGGGCGCGTTGAAAGGGTGGGTCTTGGGATTTCCCTGGGGGTCGAAACGCTCGTCCTGAAAGGTGTACTGGCCGATGTCCGCGAACGTCACGCAGCGGAGGTAACGGGCCGGCATGATGCGGTCGGTGTCGATGTCATCGCCCCGCACCGCGATCCCGCGGCCGGCGACCGATTTAATAATGGAAGAATTTTCGCTCATGGCGGGCTCCTAAAGCATTTCCCGGACGTCGGCCACCCGTCCGTGCACGGCCGCGGCGGCCACCATGGCCGGACTCATCAACAGGGTCCGCCCCGTGGGGCTGCCCTGTCGGCCGATGAAGTTCCGGTTGGAACTGGAGGCGCAGATTTCGCGGCCTTTCAACTTGTCGGGGTTCATGGCCAAACACATGGAGCAACCGGCGTTGCGCCACTCGAAACCCGCCGCGCGGAAGACATCGGGCAATCCTTCGGCCTCGGCCTCCCGCTGCACTTTTTGAGAACCGGGCACGACGATGGCCCGCACCCCTTTGGCGACGTGTCGCCCCTTGGCGACGCGGGCGGCTTCCCGCAAGTCGGACATCCGACCGTTCGTGCAACTGCCGATGAAGGCCACGTCAATTTTCACCTGCTGGACCGGCGCGCCCGGTTGGAAAGACGTGAATTTGTAGGCTTCCTCCAGGCCGGCTTGGTCGGCTTTGGCTTGTTCCGGCCGGGGCAAGATTTCCGACACGCCCACCGTCTGGCCCGGGTTGATGCCCCAGGCGATCTGGGGTTCCAAAGCGCCGGCGTCGAGATCAAAGGCGTCGGCGAACACCGCGTCGCGGTCCGAAGCCATCGACAGCCACCAGGATTCGGCGGCGTTGAACTCTTCGGGCCGCGGGGCGTAGGGTCGGCCGCGTAAGAATTCCACCGTCGTGCGGTCGGGATTCACGTAACCCACCCGCGCGCCGCCCTCGATGGCCATGTTGCAGATGGTGAGGCGTTCTTCCATGGACATGCGGTCGATGGTCTCCCCCGCGAATTCGTAGGCGTAGCCGATTCCGCCGTTGACGCCGAGACGCCGAATGACCGCCAGAATCACGTCCTTGGCGTAGACGCCCGGACGCAGGGCGCCGCTCACGCGGACGCGCCGGACTTTGGGGCGGGTCAAAGCCAAGGTCTGGGTGGCCAAGATGTCCCGGATCTGGGTGGTGCCCACGCCGAAAGCGATGGCGCCGAAAGCGCCGTGGCTGGAGGTGTGGCTGTCGCCGCAGGCCACGGTCAGGCCGGGCTGCGTCAATCCCTGCTCGGGGCCCACCACGTGGACGATGCCCTGCTCGCCGGAGGCGAAATTAAAAAATTTAACGCCGAAATCCCGGCAATTTTTCTCAAGGGCCACCATCATTTCCTCCGCCAACGAATCGGCGTAGGGCCGGGCCGGGCTATCCGTCGGAACGATGTGGTCCACCGTCGCGAAGGTGCGTTGGGGGCAGGCCACCCGCAGGCCTTTCTCACGGATCATTTGAAAGGCTTGGGGGCTCGTCACTTCATGGATGAGATGCAGACCGATGAAGAGCTGTGTTTGTCCGTTGGGCATTTCCCGAACGGTGTGCAAATCCCAAACTTTATCGAGAAGCGTTTTTCCCATGGTCACAGTCCTTGGTTCTGAGCGACCGGCCGTCGAGGCCGCGCCGTTAAGATTTTGTTGAGAGCGTTCAAGTAGGCCTTGGCGCTGGCCTCCACGATGTCGGTGGAAGTGCCTTTCCCGGTCACCACCAGCCCCTGGTGTTCCACCCGGACGACCACCTCGCCTTGGGCGTCGGTGCCCGAGGAAACCGAACGCAATTGGTAGTCCTGCAATTCCGGGACGATGCCCGCGATCTTATCCATGGCGCGATACACCGCGTCCACGGGCCCGTCGCCGCAGGCGGCCTCTTGGTAAACTTTGTCCTTCTTTTTCAGGCGCAAGGTCGCCGTGGGGACGATGCCGGTGCCGGAGGTGGTGTTGAGGTAATCCATGTGAAAAACGTCTTCGGCCTTTTCCCGCCCCTCCTCCTCGACCAACGCCAGCAAATCATCGTCAAAAACATACTTCTTCTTGTCCGCCAAGGCTTTGAATTTGGCGAACAGGATCTCCAATTTTTCCCCGCTCAGCGTGTGGCCCAGGTGCTTGAGGCGGCTCGCCACGCCGTTGCGCCCCGAACGGGCCGTGAGCAGCAGCGCGCTCTCCTCCACGCCCACATCCTCCGGGTTCATGATTTCGTAGGTGGTGCGGGATTTCAGGACCCCGTCCTGATGAATGCCCGAGGAATGGGCGAAGGCGTTGGCGCCCACCACCGCCTTGTTGGGCTGGACCACCATGCCCGTCAGTTTGGAGAGCAGGCGGCTGGTCCGGGCGATCTCGCGGGTGTTGACGCCCGTGGACAGATGGAACAGATCCTTGCGGGTCCGTAGGGCCATCACGATTTCTTCGAGGGCGGCGTTGCCCGCGCGCTCGCCGATGCCGTTGATGGTGCACTCCACTTGGCGGGCGCCGTTTTGAATGGCCGCCAGGCTGTTGGCCACCCCCAACCCCAAGTCGTTGTGGCAATGCACGCTGACCACCGCCTTGCGGATGTTCGGTACCCGCTGGATCAGCCCGCCGATCTTGGATCCCCATTCGGAGGGAATTGAATAGCCGACGGTGTCGGGGATATTGACCGTCCGGGCCCCCGCGTCGATGACGGCTTCGATCACTTGGCACAGGTAATCGAAATCCGTCCGCACGGCGTCCTCGGCGGAAAACTCCACGTTGTCCGTGAATTTCGCGGCGTAACGGACCATGTCCACCGCCCGATCGAGGACCTGGGCGCGGGTCATGCGCAATTTCTGCTCAATGTGCAGGTCCGAGGTGGCGATGAAGGTGTGAATGCGCGGTTTTTTGGCGTGTTTGACGGCGTTCCAGCAGGCGTCGATGTCGCCCTTGATGGCCCGGGCCAATCCGCACACTTCGGGCCCACGCACGTCCTTGGCCACCGTCTTGACGGCCTCGAAATCGCCGGGGCTCGACACCGGGAACCCGGCCTCGATCACGTCCACGCCCAGATCCGCCAGGGCCCGCGCGGCTTGGCGCTTTTCGTCGATGTTCAAGCTCGCTCCGGGGGACTGCTCCCCGTCGCGCAGGGTCGTGTCGAACACGATCACCCGCTCTTGTTTTTTTGTTTTCATGGTCATTTGCCGTAACTGTCCAACGGGTCGTCCTTGGCCACCCGGGAAGAATCCCCGCGCGGCGACCGTCCGAGGAAATAGCTCACAATGCCCCACGCCACGTAAAAAGCGTAGAGGATGAAAATGACGTTCTGGGGGTAGACCCAAATCATGAGCCCCGCCAACACCGTCAAGACCAATGCCCGAAGACTGCGGGGCCGAAGGAGGTTGGACGCCTTGAATTTGGCGTAGCGAACGTCCGAGACCATGAGAAGCGACAGCAACAACATGACGGCCGGCACCACTTCGTAAAACATCGGCACCTGGTTCATGACGAAGCGGAAACTCTTAATCGGCTTGCCCAATTCCATGACGTCGTACAAGAGCGCGAAGATGGCCAGCATCCCCCCCGCCGCCGGGGTGGGCAACCCCACAAAAAACCCGGGCGTGGATTCGCCCATCTGGGCCTTTAAGTTGAAACGGGCGAGTCGAAGGGCACCGCAAATCACGAACAGAAGCGCGATGGCGAACCCCCAGGACTTGTTGTCCTTGAGGACCAGCTGATACATTAAGAAGGACGGCGCGATCGAAAAGGTCAACCAGTCCGCGAGGGAATCGAGTTCCACGCCGAATCGGCTGGTGGTTTTTGTAAGCCGGGCGACGGTCCCGTCCAAGATGTCCAAGACGTGGCCCAACAGGATGGCCGTGGCCGCGGCGCTGAATTCGTAGGACACCGATTTAATCAGGGAGAAGAAGCCGAAAGCCATGTTGCCGATGGTGAACAGGGCGGGCAGCAGATAAATACCCCGACGCACGGGGGGCCGCGGGGCCGTCGACGCCGGCGGCACCTTGAGCTGGGCCTCGGTTCGACGGTCCAACACCGCTTTGATCAAGCCACGTAAACTCATGAGTTCCCTCCCCACCGGGCCACGGCGGTCACCCCGCCGGTCACCCGCTGCCCCACGCGGACCAAAATTTCGGCTTCCGCGGGCAAGTAAAGATCCACTTGGGACCCGAATCGGATGAGACCGAAGCGCTCCCCGGAGACCAACGTCTCCTCCGGCCGAGCCCAACACAAAATCCGTCGCGCAATCAACCCGGCGATTTGGCGGACCACCACGCGGCCACGGGGGGTTTCAATCTCCAGAGCGTTTGATTCGTTGGCGTAGGCGGCGCGCGGGTCCCGGGCGTCGAGAAACTTTCCGGGACGGTAACGCACCTTGGCCACGCGCCCTCCCACGGGGGAGCGCTGCACATGGACGTCCAACACGGACAGGAAAATTCGAACCACCCGGCCGGGGCCGTACCCCTCGCCGTCGATGGCCGCCACTTCCATCACGCGCCCGTCCGCGGGCGAGAGAATGTCGTCGGTTTTTGGCACCACGCGGTCCGGGTCGCGAAAGAAATAGACCGCGAACACCGCCGCCAAGACGCCCGTCACCGCGACGACGCGGGAAAACCACGCGCCGCCGGCACAGGCCAGGACGCCGACCGCCAAGAACCCAAAGATAAATTTCCACCCGTCCCCGGCGACGGGCAAGAGACGCTTCGCGCTCATGCCGCTATTCTTTTTTCTTCAGCCAGGGCATCATGGCGCGCAGCTTTTCGCCCACCTGTTCGATGGGGTGCGCGGCGTTGGCGCGGCGCTGGCTGCCGATCACGGTGCCGCCCATGGCTTTTTCCATCAAATATTCCCGGGCGAAGACGCCGTTTTGCACTTCCTCCAGGTTTTTTTTCATCTGGGCTTTGGTGGCGGCCGTCACCAGACGCGGTCCGCGGCTGTACTCGCCGTATTCGGCCGTGTCGGAGATGGAATAGTTCATCCAGCCGATGCCGCCCTCTTGAACGAGGTCGGTGATGAGCTTGAGCTCGTGGAGGCACTCGAAATAGGCGATCTCGGGCTGGTAGCCGGCCTCGACCAGGGTTTCAAACCCGGCCTTGATCAGGTCGACGACTCCCCCGCAGAGCACGTTCTGCTCGCCGAAAAGGTCGGTTTCCGTCTCCTCGGTGAAGGTGGTCTGAATGACCCCCGCGCGGGCGGAACCGATGCCTTTGCAGAAAGCGAGGGCGTAGTCCAAGGCTTTGCCGGAGAAATCCTGCTCCACCGCGACCAGAGCGGGCGTGCCTTTGCCTTCCTCGTAAGTGCGCCGGACCAAATGGCCGGGCCCCTTGGGGGCGATCAAAACAACGTCGGCCTCTTTGGGCGGGACGATCTGGCCGAAACGAATGTTGAACCCGTGGGACCAGGAGAGAACGACCCCCTTCTTCACGTGGTTCGAGAGCTCATTGCGCCACACGGGGCCCTGGGTTTCGTCGGGCAGGAGGAAGTGGATCCAGTCGGCGTCCTTCACCGCGGCGACGTTGTCGGTAAGGAGGTTTTTCCCCTCCACCCAGCCGTGCTTCAGGGCCAAATTGAACCCGCGCCCGCCCTTTCGGACGGAGACGACGACGTTGCAACCGGAGTCTTTCAAATTGAGGGCCTGGGCGTGCCCCTGGGATCCGTAGCCCAGGACAACGATCTTCTTGCCCTTCAATAAATCCAGGTTGGCGTCTTTTTCATAAAACGTCTTGGCTTTCAGCGTTATCGACATACGATCTCCTTGGTTTTTGGAAAAACGGATTATAGCTCTTTAGAAGAGGTCCGGGACCACGTCGGCCGGAAGCTCGTGGGGCGCCACCTGTTGGGGCCGCGCCTTGATCCAGTCGCCGGTGACCATCTCTTTGTAGCTCATGCCCGGGCCGACCATAGGGTACACGAAGGCGAAGGGATCGATGCGCACATCCAAGAACGCGGGCCCCTTGGCCTCGAGGAACGCCTTCAACACCCCGTCCAGATCGGCCGGCTTTTCCACCCGCTGGGCGAAGGGGAACCCCATGGCCGACGCCGCCTTCACGAAATCCAGCGTGTGAAGGTTTTTATCGATGGCGAAGTAACGCCGGTTGAAATACTGGGTCTGCCATTGGCGCACCATGCCGTCCCCTTCGTTGTTCAGCAACAACACTTTAATGGGCAAGTTGTAGGTGGTGACGGTCTCCAATTCGCTGAAGTTCATGCGCAGGCTCCCATCCCCGTCCACATCGATGACGAGGGCACCGGGGTTGGCGAACTGCGCCCCGATGGCGGCCGGCAGGCCGTAGCCCATGGTGCCCATGGACCCGGAGGTCAGCCAGCGGCGCGGCACGGCGATGCGGCCGTACTGCGCCGCCCACATCTGGTGCTGGCCCACGCCGGTGGACACGAAGGCCTGGCCCTTCGTCATCGCCGCGATTTTTTCCAACACGGAATAGGGCTGGATCTTCTCGGAAGCGCGGTTGTAGTCCATGGGGTGCGCCTTTTTGGTCGCGGCCACGTGCCGCAGCCAGGGGGCGTAATCCTTTTTAAACCCCTGTTTTTTCCCGGCATCGATCAAATCCCGCAGGCCCTGTTTGGCGTCGGCCACGTGGGACCAGGTCGGCGTTTTCACTTTCCCGATCTCGGACGGGTCGATGTCCAGGTGGGCGATGAACGCCGCCTTGGGGGCGAACTCCATCACCTTACCGGCCACCCGGTCGTCGAAACGCGCGCCCACGGCGAACAAAAAGTCGCAATCTTCCACCGCGTAATTGGCGTAGGCCGTCCCGTGCATGCCCAGCATGTGCATGTTGAGCGGATGCTCCTTATCAATGGCGCCGATGCCCAGGAGCGTCGTCACCATGGGAATTTGGAACGCCTCCACGAATTCGCGCAACTCGGCCGCGGCGTCGGCGTTCACCACCCCGCCGCCCACATAGAGCAGAGGCCGGTGCGCCTCGCCCAAATGGTGAAAGAACGTCCGCGCGGACTCGTCCGACAGGCGGGCGTGGGACAGGGCTTCCACCCGGCGACGGTAGCCCCGCAAGGGCAGGAGGCCCGCCCCTTTGAAACGGACCGACGCGTTTTGCACGTCCTTGGGGATGTCCACCACCACCGGCCCGGGCCGGCCCGTGCGGGCGATCCAGAACGCCGTGCGCAACGTGGCCTCAAGTTCGTCGGGGTTTTCCACCAGGAACACGTGCTTGGCGCAAGACATCATGATGTTGAACACCGGCGCCTCTTGGAAAGCGTCGGTCCCGATGGCCGGGCGCGGCACCTGCCCCGTCAACACCACCATCGGCACGGAATCGGCCATGGCGTCGCGGATGGGCGTGACCGTGTTGGTGGCGCCGGGGCCGGACGTCACCAGAGCCACGCCCACGCGGCCCGTTGAGCGCGCGTAGCCCGAAGCCATGAACCCGGCCCCCTGCTCGTTGGCCGGCACGATGTATTTGATTTTGCCGTTGTCGGGTTGGGCTTCGTTGTACCGAAAGAGCGCGTCGATGGAGGGCAAAATGGCGCCCCCGGAGTAACCGAACAGCGTGGTCACGCCTTCCTTCGCCAGAACGCGGGGGATCAGGTCGGCGCCGGTCATGGTTTGACCGTCCGCGGGCGCGGCGGCGTCGGCGTGGAGCGCCAAGTCCGCCGACATGTCGAGGGATTTCCCCCGCTGAAGAAGAATGCGCCCCGTGCGGGACACTTCTTGAATGCCGAAAGGCGCCAGCGCCTTGAGAAGGGCGTCCACTTCCACGCCGTGGCCGGCGTCTTCGATGACGAACCCGCCGGGGCTGTCGTGCACACGGGCGTGAAAGGGCCGGCAGGCCTCGTTCAACCCGTCGCGATCGGTGGAGGTTACTTTCAAGAGCACCAGTTCGCTCTCCACGTTGTCCTCCCAGCTTAAATCCGACACGCGAATCACGTCCACCAGTTTATTCAGCTGGCTGATGATTTGGCGCACCACGCGGTCGTCGCCGTTGCACACCAGGGAAATGCGGGAAATGCCGGCGATGTGCGTGCCGCCGACCGCCAAGGAGTCGATGTTGAACCCCCGGCTGGAAATCAACCCGGCGATGCGGGCCAGAACGCCCGGACGGTCTTCCACCAGGCAGGACAAAAAGTGCGTGTGCGTCGTTGCTTTATGCGTCGTCATAGGAGATGCGCCCCTCAATGTGATTTGAACCGTCATTTTACCCTAAAAATAAAAAAGCCGCCGGGGCTTTTGCGCCGGCGGCGGGTGCTGCTCGCGAAATGCTCGCTTACCGCGCGGCGCCCCCCCGGCCCAGGACAAGGACCTGGACCAAGACGACGACGGCAGGCAGAACATTATTTTTGTGCATCTTTTTTAGGTTAGCAAAAAGGCGGGCGCTCGGTCAAGACGTGTTCGCCGGAGGTTTTTTGCTCCGCCGTTTGTCCTCGTAGAGGCGCCGGTCGGCCGCGGCCGACACCGCCGCCCAATCGCCTTCGTCCGACATCGAGTAGCCGAAACTGGCCCACACCCGGGGGGGCTCGGCGCCGGGCGTCTCCACCCGGACCGCCGCCACCGCCTCCCGCAGCTTTTCCATCACCTGACGGGTGCCCTCCTCCGTCTCCCCGGTCAACACCACGGCGAATTCGTCGCCGCCGATCCGCGCGGCGATGTCGCTCACCCGCAAGGTTTGTCGCAGGCTGCGCCCCACGGCTTTTAAGACCTCGTCGCCCACCCCGTGCCCGCGCGAGTCGTTGATGATTTTGAAGTCGTTCATGTCCATCAAGATGAGTGAAAAGCGCGTCCGCCGGTCGACCAGGTTTTTGGTGACCATTTCGTAGTAACGGCGCTGGTAGACCTGCGTCATTTCGTCGGTGATGGCCATTTCGTAGAGACGGGCGTTGTGGAGCGCCAGGGAACATTGGGTCGCCAAGTGGGCCAGCAACTCCCGAGACCGGCCGTCGCGCACCTCACGGACCACCACGCCGCCCTCCAAGGCGTCCCCCACCCACAGAGGCACGAGGTACACGGGGGTTCCGTCGTTCAATATTTTTTCGACCGCGTCGCGCACCTGACAACCGGCCGCCAACCCTTCGATTTCTTTGATCTGCGCGGGCGAGAAACCGCTCTGCAACCGCACGGCGGGGCCCGACTCCGCGCAAAACACCATGGCCGCCGCGGTCGCGCCGGTGAGCGAACGGCTCCGGGAAAGGAAAGTCGCGTAGATGAGCCGCCGGTCCAACACCCCCATCAACTCGCGGCTGGCGTCGTACAACTGGCGAAGTTCTTCCTGCGCGCGGGTCTGGCCGGCGAACAGACGACCGTTTTCCAAGGCCACCGAGACTTGGGAGGCAAAAGCCTCCAAGATCTTCAAATCGTGCTTTGAAAATAGGCCCTTCAGCAGCCGGTTGTCCAGATACAGGCCACCCAGGATACGCTCTTTGGATTTTAAGGGAACGGCCATAAAGGAGTGGACCCCGGAGGAGACCACGCTTTCGGAGACGTTGATGGCCGCGTCCAGTTGCGCGTCGTCGCTCAGGAGGGTTTTCCCTTTCTTCAGCACCTCCATCAGAATGCTCCCGGGCACGGGGCGGGCTTCGGACCGCGCCCCCTCCGTTTGCGACACCGCTTTTTGCCGGAACCCTTCGGGGGAATCCTCGTTCAAGAACAGCATCGCCCGTTCCGCCCCGAAAATTCGCGCCGCGTCGTCCACCACCCGCTGGAACAGTTCGTCCAAATTGAGGATCCCGCTCAACTGCACCGACACCTCGACCAGGGTTTCCAGCCGCTCGGCCTCCACCAGGCGTCCGTGGGAGGAGGAGGAAGACCCCGTGGCCGATCGCGACGGCCGAAGGGATTCGCTGGCCGGCGCCAGAGCCAGATCCGGAATCAAACGGCCGAGGCGCTCCATCGCGAGCCGGTTCCCGGTTCGCTCGTGAATGCGCGCCGCGTCGCGAATCAAATTGACGGCCCGTTCGCGGTCACGGGGTAAGAGCGCCTCGCCGAAATCCCCGAATATGCCGGCCATTTCGCTGGCGCCCAGCCGTCCGAGCCCCCTCACAACGCAGCGCTCCCAAATTTTTTCGGCGGCCTGGGTTCGGCCCTGGGCGTTTAGAAGGTTCGCCCGGGTGGAAAGGCTGAGGGTGTACAAAAGCTTGATGGAGGAGAACGTCATTTCCCGACGCCCCCTCCGTTCCCAGCGGGCGGCTTCCTTCAAAAAACGTCGTTTTTCGTCGGCGTCGTGGGTGAGCCGGGACCGGGCCACCAGAACGTCCGCCAACCGAAAGGGCAAACCCAGATGCCCGCCCCGCGCGATCGGGTGCCGGGACTTCAAGTCCAGCGCTTCGCGAAAATAGGATTCGGATTGTTCGGGGCGGCCCGCCGCGAGGGCGCACCGCCCGCAGGCGTACAAAAGCCCGACGACCGCGGTGTTGTCGCCCGACTCGCGGCAAATCGGCAAATAGGCCTGGGCCTGTTCAATCACCTGCTCGGGGGGAATGCGTCCCAAGAGCTCCGCGCTGCCCCGAATGGCCAAGGCCATGCCCGACCAGTTTTTGGAAGCAATCGCCAAGCGGCGCGTCCGTTCAAGATAAGCCTCGGACTGGGCCCATTCCCCGACCTGCCCGTAGAGGGACGCCAAGGTCAAATACAGCGTAATCAATTCCCAGCGGTCCCCGAGCTCCTCGAACTCGGGCTCGGCCAATCGGGCCTGGCGAATGGCCTCGCGGGACTGCGTCGAGAGGAAGAGCACCGCGGCGAGATAACTTCGCGCCTGGGCCACGCCCCAGCGGTCGCCCGCTTGCTCGCGGAAAGCCAAGCCCTTGAGGATGTAGTCGATCCCGCGGCTCATCCAACCGACGGTGGAGATCGCCGGACCGTGGTTGCAATAGGCCTGGGACAGAATTTCCGGAACGCGGCAGCGTTCGGCGAAATTGAGGTGCCGCAGGTGGATAAAAATCGCCTTGGCCTTGTCCGTGAAGTAATACACGCGGGACAGTTCGTCGTACAACCGTCCCAGGGTCTTGGCCGCGGCGGTGTCGACCGGCCGAGCCCGGGGGGGCCGCAGGGTGTGCCAAGCCTGAACAATGAGTTCCCGCCAAACGCCCAAAAACAAGCCCGGTCGCGACCGCGGGATGGAATCCCCCGCCACACGAAGCGCCTCCTCCAGAACCACCGCGGCGCGCCGGTGCTCCCCGCGGGAGAAGAGGGTGCGGCCGATTTTTGTTTTGATGCGGATTTGATCTTCCGGATCGACGGCCAAGGCCGCCGACCGCTCGTAGGCGCGAAGGGCTTCCTCGTAACGTCCCAACATGCGCTCGGCCTCTCCCCGTTTTTCGTTGAGCCGCCGCTCGACGGCGTCCCGCTGCGGGCCGGGCATCGTGGCGGCCAGCCCTTGCTGCGCGGTGGCGAAAAAAGCCAACGCTTCCCGCTGGGCGTAACGGTCCAGACTGAGTTCCCCCGCCCGAAGGGAATAGGCGACCGACCGTTCCCGGTCCCCCGCGCGGGTGAAATGCTGGGCCAAATCGAACACGCGCCCCTCGGACTCACCCGCGCCCTCCAGAGCCAAGCCGACGCACCGGTGAAGATCGGCCCGCTGGGCCTCGCTAAGATGGGCATCGATGGCCTCGCGGATTTTGTTGTGGGAAAAAACGTATTTCCCCCCGCCCGGAAGCGGCTCCACCAGGCGGGATTGCCCGGCCAATTCCAACGCGTGGGCGACCCGCCGAGCGGCGTCCTCGGATGGAATGCCGAAACGGCGCGCCACGGCGGCGGCCACCACATCAAAATCGAAGGGATTGCCCACCACCGCCGCGATTTTGACGATGGCCTGTGCGTCGTCCGGAAGCAGATCCACCCGACCGGCGATCTTCCCGGTCACCCCCCCGGATTGGCCCTCGTGCAGGAGGGCCCGGTCGGTCACCCGCCAACCGTCTTTACCCCCCCCTTGAATGGCCCCCGACTCCGCCAACGCGCGCAGGAATTCGACGGCGTAGAGCGGGTTGCCTTTGGCCTGGGCCGCCACCGCCCCCGACACCTCGGGGACGGACGCGCCCAACATCGAATCGACGACGGCCGTGATTTGCCCCTCCGTCAGAGGCTCCAGGGCAAGGCGGCGGGTGTCCGCCGCGGCCCCGACGACGTCCAGAAACGCCGACACCGATTCGCCCGCTTTCCCTCCGTCAGTGCGGACCACAAAAACACCCAGCGTGGAACGGGTTTGCCCGCTTTCCAAAAAACGGCGCAACACCTGGAGACTCCCCTCGTCGGCCCACTGAACGTCGTCCACCACGAGGACCAAGGGGGCTTCCCGGTCGCCCAAAGACTGAAGGGCGTCGAGAGCCACGTTGTTGAAGCGCTGCTGGCGCCGTTCGGGCGCCAGATCCGTGGTGTCCATGGGCCCGGTCAAAATCGCCCGCAATTCGGGGGCCAAACGAAGCAGGTCCTCCCCCCGGTCGCCCACCGCCGTCCGCAGCCTTTCCGCCGCCCGGGGCGACAGGGACTCGGGAGATAGGCCCCGGAACAACTCGGCCAGCAACCCGTGGGCCGTGGCCTGCCCGTAGTCGCGACCGCGCGCCCACAACACCGGGCCTTTCGTCCATCCCAACGCCGCTTCGCCGATCAAGCGGCTTTTCCCCACGCCCGACGGGCCGGAAAGCAGCGCCCAGGCCCGCCCCCCAGCGACAGCCTTGTCGTATTGATCGCGCAGGGCATCGAGGTCGGGTTGGCGGCCCAGGAACCGGGGAAGCCCAAGCTTTCCCCCCACGTCCCCCAGGCGCAACGGGAACGCGCCCGCTTCGCCCCGACGCAGCCGCTCCTCCAGGACGTCCAAATCCTTCACCAATTGGGCGGCGCTGGCGTAACGCTCAGCCGGATCTTTTCTTAGAAGCGCCAGCAGAATGTTTTTCAACCCGTCGGGGGTTTCGGAGGGCAATTCCGGGATCACGGCCGCGTGGCTGTGAATCAGATCGCGCACCCCCTGCCCCGCGAAGGGATGGCGGCCGATCAGCAGTTCCGCGGCCAGCATGCCGAGGGAGTACAGGTCGCTGCGCTCGTCCACCGCTTGGGGCAGGATGCCCAGTTGCTCCGGGGACATGTACAGGAACGTGCCCACGGTTTGAGCGCCCACGGTCCGCCCCTGCAAGCGACTCAAACCAAAATCCAGAACCTTCACGCGCGGGCTCCCATCAGCGAGGGCCACCACGACGTTGGACGGCTTGATGTCGCGGTGGAGGATGCCCTTGCCGTGGGCGTGGGACAGAGCTTGGGCCACTTGCCGAAGGACGCTGACGATATCGGTGATCTTGAGGATCTCGCGACCCAGAATCAGTTTCGACAGGGCGCGCCCGGCGGCCAGCTCCATCACCAGGTAAAGCACACCGCCGTGAACGCCGAAGCGGCGCAACTGAACAATGTTGTCGTGGGACAAGCGGGAGAGGAGGTCGGCCTCGTGCTCGAAACGGACGCGTGTCTCGATGTCGGTTTCCGTCCAAAGGCCTTTGGTGAACTTGATCGCGACCTGCTGGGTGGGATCGTCCTCGTGAAACGCGCGGTGGACAATGGAGCTGGCGCCCTCGCCCAGCTTGTCCAAAAGCCGGTAGGGGCCGATGGCCGTCGGGGGATTTCCGCTCGGTGTGTCCAGGGGTGTCGTCATGGGGCCTTCCGTCTCAAGGATAGGCCCGTCCCCCCGGGATTTCAAGGGGTATCGAAGAGGGGTTTTATCAACTGAAAGCGGACAGAACGTCCCAGGGCCCGGTCACTACGCCCACGACGACGCGCGTCAGCGCGGTTCCGAAAAGCGCCCAGGCCAGGAGGTGAAGCGCGGGCCCGGCCCACCGTCGATGGGGGTGCGGAATCGCCTCGGTCAACGTGGGACCGTAAAAGGAAAGGAGGAAAGCGCCCCAGGGAAGGAGCGCCCACACCCACCGGCCGGAACCGGGCCAGAGGGCCGCCAAAGCCGAAACCCCGGCGCAGAGCCCCGCGGGGATCATCCCCGGCGGACGGAGACGGTTTTTCGGGGGCGGCGAAGATCTTTAAGCAGTTTGTACTCGACGGCGTCGCGGAGCGCCTGCCAGGACGCTTCGATGATGTTGTTCGACACCCCCACGGTGCCCCATTCCTCGGCGGCGTCGCGGCTGGAAACGATGACCCGGACTTTGGACGACGTGCCGGCCGCGCCATCGATGACGCGGACCTTGAAGTCCACCAGGCTCATGGAAGTGAGGCCGGGATAAAATTTCCCCAGCGCGCGCCGCAGACCACGGTCCAAGGCATCCACGGGCCCCTGACCTTCGGCCACGGTGTGTTCCACACGCCCCCCCACCGCCAACTTCAAGGTGGCTTCGGCGACGAGGGCTTTCGTCTCGCGGTCCTCTTCGACGATCACCCGGAACCCTTTCAAGTCGAAGAAAGGCTCGAACGGGCGAACGATCCGCGCGACCAACAGGTAAAAAGAGGCCTCGGCCCCCTCGTAATGATAGCCCTGGTTTTCCAGGGCCTTGACTTGATGGATGACTTTGTCCAAGGCCTCGGGGTGCTTTTCCAAATCGATATCGAACTCGCGCGCCTTCAAGATCATATTGGAGCGGCCGGCCAACTCCGAGATCAGGACCCGGCGCTTGTTGCCGACGGCGGCCGGGGTTATGTGCTCGTAAGTGGCGTCGTGGCGGGTGATGGCCGACACATGCACCCCGCCCTTGTGGGCGAAAGCCGACACGCCCACGTAGGGCTGATGATCGTTGGGAACCTGGTTGGAGATCTCCGTGACGTAACGGGAGGCCTCGGTCAGGAACCGAAGTTGATCCTCCGACACGCAAGGCAATCCCAGCTTCATCATAACCCCGGGGATGACTGAGAACAAATTGGCGTTGCCGCAGCGCTCCCCTAGCCCGTTGGCCGTGCCCTGCACAAGCGTCACCCCCTGGCGGACGGATTCAAGGGAGTTGGCCACGGCGGCGTCGGAGTCGTTGTGGCAATGAATGCCCAAGGCCGCCCGCGGGAAGTGTCGACGGACGTCCTGGACGATGTCCGCGATGTGGTGGGGCAACGAACCGCCGTTGGTGTCGCAGAGCGTGAGATTGTCGGCGCCGGCCTCCAACGCCGCCCGCAGGGTCGACAAGGCGTATTCGGCGTTGGCGCGGTAACCGTCGAAGAAATGCTCGGCGTCGTAAATGACTTCTTTGCCTTTGGACTTCAAAAAGCGCACCGAGTCGCCGATCATGCGCAGGTTTTCCTCAAGCGTCGCGCGCAGGGCATGGGTCACGTGCAGATCCCAGGACTTGCCGAAAATACAAGCCACGGGCGTGCCCACCCGCACGATCGCGGCCAGGTTCGGGTCCTTAGCGGCGGGGAGATCTTTGCGCCGGGTGCTGCCGAAGGCCGCCAGCTTGGCGTTTTTGAAACGCAGCGCCTTGGCCCGACGGAAGAATTCCTCGTCCTTGGGGTTGGAGCCCGGCCAACCGCCCTCGATGTAGCTCACACCCAGGCGGTCCAGAACGCCGGCGATTTTCAACTTATCGTCGACGGTCAGGGAAACGCCCTCCCCCTGGGTGCCGTCCCGGAGGGTGGTGTCGTACAACCGGATCAAGGGCGCCTTGGGCGCGGGATTCTTTTTCATTTACCGTTTCGCCGCTTTGCGGGGCTTCTCCAAATCGAACGCTTTGTGGGCCAGCCGGACGGCGTTGGGGCCGTCGGCTTCTTTGACGATGCAGGCGACTTTGATCTCGGACGTGGAGATCATGTCGATGTTGACGCCGGCGTCCGCCAGGGTTTTGAACAACTTGGCCGCCACGCCGGGATGGCCGCGCATGCCGATGCCCACGATGGACACCTTGGCGACCTTGTCGTCCAACACCACTTCGTCCGCTTTAAGGCCGCGGACCACGTCGTCCAAAACGTTCATGGCCTTCTTTGTCTCGCCGCGCGAGACGGTGAAGGAAATGTCGTTGCGGCCGCCTTGGGGGGCCGACTGGATGATCATGTCGACGTTGATGCCTTCATCCGCCAGGGGACCGAAAACCTTGGCGGCGACGCCGGGGCGGTCCGCGATGTTGCGCAAAGTAATTTTCGCTTGCTTGGGATCGTAGGCGACCCCGGACACCACCACTTCTTCCATACGCGGCACCTCCGCCGTGATCAATGTGCCCGTGTCGTCCGTGAAGGACGAGCGGACATGAATATCGACGTTGAATTTTTTCCCCACCTCGATGGAGCGCGGTTGCATGACCTGCGCGCCCGCCCCGGCCAGTTCGAGCATTTCTTCGAACGAAATGCGGTCGATCTTCTGGGCTTCCGGCACGATCCGTGGGTCGGTGGTGTAGACGCCTTTGACGTCGGTGTAGATTTCGCAGACGTCGGCTTTGAGGGCCGCCGCCAGGGCCACCGCCGTCAAGTCCGAGCCGCCCCGCCCGAGAGTCGCGATGTCCTCGTTGGGGTTCAATCCTTGGAACCCGGCGACGATCACCACCCGCCCTTTTTTCAACTGTTCGGAAATCTTTTGGGGCCGGATGTCGACGATTCGGGCGCGGGTGTGGTCCGCGTCGGCGAAAATACCCGCCTGGGGGCCCGTCAAGGACACGGCGTGGACCCCCTGATGATTGATGGCCATCGACAAAAGCGCGATCGACACCTGCTCGCCGGTGGACAAAAGCATGTCCATCTCCCGGCCGGAGGGGCGCTCGGTGATTTTTTCGGCCATCCCGATCAAATCGTCCGTCATGTCGCCGGGGGCGGACACGACGACCACCACGCGGTGGCCCGCCTTTCGCTTGGCGATGACGCGGTTGGCGACGTTTTTGATGCGATCGGCGTCCGCGACCGAACTGCCGCCGAATTTCATGACCACGAGGTGACTCATACGCTTGACGCCTTTCTCAACGAGGTGACGACCGCCCCCCGGGTATCGATGCTCAAAACGTTTGACGACGCGCGCACGCCCGCCCGCGTGAACGCCTTTTCCATGGCGCGGGCGGCGGCCGCCGCGCGGCCCGTCGGGGCCAAAGCCAAGATCGTGGGCCCCGCCCCGGACAACGCCGCCCCGTGCGCGCCGGCCTTCACCGCCGCCGCCAGCGCCCCGGCGAACCCCGGGATCAACGCCCGACGGTAGGGCTGGTGCAGGCGGTCGTCCATGGCGACCGAGAGCAAATCATGGCGCCGCGACAACAACGCGCTCGCCATCAAAGCCGCCCGGCCGGTGTTGAAGACCGCGTCCGCCTGGGTCACCCGAACCGGCAAAACGGCGCGGGCTTTTTCGGTTTTCAAAGCGAAATCGGGCGTCACCGTCACGGCGGCCAGCCCGCGGAACAACACCGCGTCCTTCCTGGCCACACAGCGGACTTTTTTTCCGACGATGACCGCCGAACAGAACCCGCCCAACAAGGCGGGCGCGACGTTGTCGGGGTGCCCTTCAAATTCCGCCGCCAGATCCAGCAACGCGTCGTTGGAAAAAGGTCTTCCCAACACCGCGTTCGCGGCCACCAAACCGCCCACGATCGCCGCGGAGGAGGACCCGAGCCCCCCCGCCACCGGGAGCGCGCCCTCCAATTCAAACCGCAGCGCGGGCAACGGCCGTCGGCGAAGCTCAAAAACGCGCCGAAAAGCGCGGTAAGCCAAATTTGATCGGTCCGTGGGAACGCCGCGCGCGTTCGCGCACGCGATGGCCAACGGGGCGCCAAAATCCCCTCCCCGCACCGTCCATGCGTCGTAGAGCGTCAGGGCCAGCCCCAGTGCATCGAAACCCGCGCCGAGATTGGCCGACGACGCGGGGACCCGGACAGTGACCGCGAAAGAGGGTTTTGAAAGCATTATTTTACCACATTACGCCCCGATCCCCTGGGGGACCTCCGCGGGGACGTCCAGCGTGGGGGCCACCACGCCGGCCGACACGTGGCTATTGTGTTCTTGAACGATCTTGTGCAGGTCCTGGGTGATGCGCATGGAGCAGAATTTCGGCCCGCACATGGAGCAGAACCGCGCGTCTTTAAAACCTTCCTCGGGAAGGGTCGAATCGTGCTTCGCCTGGGCCGCTTCCGGATCCAGCGACAAGCGGAACTGATCTTTCCAGCGGAAATCGAACCGCGCGCGGGACAGTTCGTCGTCGCGGTCCCGGGCGCCGGGGCGGCCGCGCGCGATGTCGGCGGCGTGGGCGGCGATTTTGTAGGCGATGCAGCCCTGGCGGACGTCCTCCGCGTTGGGCAAGGAAAGGTGTTCCGCCGGCGTCACATAACAAAGGAGCGACGCGCCGGACCACCCCATGATGGCCGCGCCGATGGCGGAGGTGATGTGGTCGTAGCCCGGGGCGATGTCCGTCACGAGAGGACCCAGGGTGTAAAAGGGCGCCTCGTGGCACCATTTCTGTTGGATTTCCGCGTTCATTTTAATGAGGTGCATGGGCACGTGCCCGGGGCCTTCGATCATCACCTGGACGTCGTGCGCCCAGGCCTTGAGCGTCAAATCGCCCAGCACTTTCAACTCCCCGAACTGCGCCTCGTCGTTGGCGTCATGCAAGCAGCCGGGCCGCAGACCATCGCCCAGGGAGAAGCTGACGTCGTATTTCTTGAAAATCTCACACAGTTCCCCGAACCGCGTGAACAGGAAGTTCTCTTGATTGTGGGTCAACATCCATTGGGCCATGATGGACCCGCCCCGGGAGACGATCCCCGTGATGCGGCTTTTGGTCAACGGGATGTGGTCTTTGAGCAGTCCGGCGTGGATGGTCATGTAATCGACGCCCTGGCGGGCCTGCTTTTCCACCTCGTCCAAAAAGAGTTCCGCGGTCATGTCTTCCGGTTTTCCGCACCGGGCCAGCACCCCGTAGATCGGCACGGTGCCGACGGGGACGGTGCTGTGCTTGATGATCGCTTCACGCGTCGCGTCCAGGTCTTTCCCGGTGGAGAGGTCCATGACCGTGTCCGCGTGGTACTTGACCGCCATGTCCACTTTGTTGAGCTCGCAGGGGATGTCGGAAGTGGTCGACGAGTTCCCCAGGTTCGCGTTCAATTTGCAATTAAAGTTGATACCGATGACCATGGGGTCCAGGCGATGTTTCAAATGGTTGACGTTCGCCGGGATGATGGCGCGGCCGCGGGCGACTTCCTGACGGACGAACTCCGCCTCCACCCGTTCTTTTTGGGCGATGATTTTCATCTCGGGGGTGATTTCCCCGGCTTTCGCACGGTGCATTTGGGTCACGTTCTGGCTCATGGGGCCTCCTTAGCGAGACGCAACGGCGGACCGTTGGGCCTTGGCCTGAAAAATTTTTTCTTTAAGCGCGCGGGCGGCGGCGGCCGGATCGGGCGCCTCGCCCACCGCGCGAACCACGGCCACCCGGTCGGCGCCCGCGGCGATGGCCCGATCCACGTTATCGAGGTCAATGCCGCCGATGGCCACAATGGGGACGCGCACGAGGCGCCTGTATTCCTTGATCAAGTCGAGCCCCACGGGGGCGTAATCGGGCTTGGTGGGCGTGGCGAAGACAGGCCCGCAACTGATGTAGTCCGCCCCGTCGCCCACGGCCGCGAGGGCCTGGGCCGTGGAGTGAGTGGAACAACCGATCAGCTTGCGGTGGCCCAGGAGCGCCCGGGCCTGACGGACAGGCAAATCCTCCTGCCCCACGTGAACGCCGTCGACATCCGCCACGATCGCCACATCCACCCGGTCGTTCAAAACGAACAAGGCGCCCGTTCGATCGCAGATCGCCTGAAGCTCCCGGGACAAACGCAGGAGTTCGCGGGTGGAAAGCTTTTTGTCCCGCAACTGAATGATGTCCGCCCCTCCGGCGCAGGCGTTGGACACCTGGTCGGCGTAGGAGTCCCCCGACCGGGGCGGTGCGGTGACGACGTACAAGGAAACATCGGACAAATCGAAACGCCGCTTCGGAACGCCGCTCATGGTCGCTTCAACCCCTCTTTTTCGAGCACATACATCTCGAACCGAATCCGTTTGAACCCCGCCGCCGAGCGGGGCGACAACACCTTGCCGTACTCTTCCAGAACCCGAAGCGCTTCTTCCACCCGTCGAAAATTAGCGGCCACCAGCCCCGCCGCGGTGCGGCGGCGCGTTTCTTTCATTTCGCGGCCCGGGTCGGCGGCGCTGTCGCGGCTGGCGATAAGCGTCGGGTAAAACCGCCGGGTCAAGGCGTCCAGCCGGTGCCGGGCCGAGCGAAACCGCGCGAAGAGCGCCCGCGCGCCCCAGACAAACCGCGCCGTGTCCTCAAGAACCCGCAAGCCTTCCCGGGCGCGGTTCAAATTGGCGTCCAACAGCCGCCGGGCGCCCCGAAGGGTCATCGGGGAAGCCGGCGAATTTTCTCGATGATCTCCGTGGTCGAACGTCCCTTCATCAGGGGAATGCGCGCGACTTTTTTTACGAACTCCCGGCCCACGATGCGGTCCGCCGACCAATCGCCCCCTTTGACCAAAACATCGGGGCGCAAGCGGCGGATCAGGTTGCGGGGGGTGTCTTCGGTGAACCACGTGACAAAATCCACGGGCTTGAGGGAAGCCATGAGCGCGACGCGATCGGACAGGGGCAGGATGGGCCGTCGGGATCCCTTGAGGCGCCGGACGGAGGCGTCGGCGTTCAGCCCGACCACGAGAAGATCGCCCCGACGTTTGGCCCATTCTAAGACTTTGAGGTGGCCGGCGTGAACGAGGTCGAAACACCCGTTGGTGAAAACAACGGTCTTTCCCCGCCGCAAACCGGCGAGCCGCCGCGCCAAGGCGGCGGCGGAAAGGACGTTATTTGTAGCCACTCGCCTTTCCGGTCACGGGAAACAGTTCGTCCTCCACGATGGCGCAGAGCGCGTGGAGAATGGCCAAATGACCTTCCTGGATGCGGGCGGTGCGGTCCGAGGGGACGTCGAGGCAGACGTCGGCCAGTTCTTTGAGTTTTCCGCCGCCCTTGCCGGTCCAGGCGATGATCACGGCGCCGGCTTTTTTCGCTTCTTTGACCCCTTCCAAAACGTTGCGGGAGTTGCCCGAGGTGGAAATGGCGACCACGACGTCGCCTTTCGCCACCAGGCCCTGGAGCTGCCGGGAGAAAATATCGTCGTAGGAATAGTCATTGGCGATGGCCGTGACCGCCGACGGGTTGGTGGTGAGAGCCACCGCGGGCAGGCCCCGTCGGTCTTTCTCGAAACGGCCCGACAGTTCGGCCGTGAGATGTTGGGCGTCGGCGGCGGAACCGCCGTTCCCGAAAGCCAAAAGCTTTTTCCCTTTTCGAAGGGCGTCCACGAGCCGGTCCGCCGCGCGCGCGATGGCCGCCGATTCTTTCATCAGGAAACGGAGGGTGTCGCTCGATTCACGAAGGCTGACGGCGATGCGGTCTTCGACCGATGGACGTGCGGGGACGGGGCGTTTCACGCTAGTGGATGGGCTGGAGCGCCAAATGCTTTTCGATGAAGTCGGTTTTCACGTCCCCGCGGCGGAAAGCCTCGTTGGCCATGACGTCCCGATGGAACGGGATGGTGGTTTTCACGCCTTCCACCACGAATTCGTCCAGGGCGCGCGCCATGCGGCGAATCACCTGCTCGCGGCCGCCCCCGGGGCCCACACGGCCCGCCACGATGAGCTTGGCCATGAGGCTGTCGTAATAGGACGGAATCGTGTAACCCGGGTAGACGTGGGTGTCCACCCGCACGCCGGGGCCGCCGGGCAGGATGAGATTGGTGATTTTTCCCGGCGAGGGCATGAAGTTCCGCTCCGGGTCCTCGGCGTTGATGCGGCATTCCAGGGCGTGGTGCTTGATCTGAACGTCCTCGGCGTCAAAGGGGATCTTCTCCCCGGCCGCGGTGCGGATCTGCTCTTTAATCAGGTCGATGCCGGTGACCATTTCGGTCACGGGGTGTTCGACCTGGATGCGGGTGTTCATTTCAATGAAGAAGAAGTCATCGCTTTTTTCATCGTACAAGAATTCCACCGTGCCCACCGTCTGGTATTTGACGGCTTTGGCGGCCAGGCGGGCGGCCTTGCCCATTTTTTTCCGCACCGCGTCGGAAATGGAGGAGGAGGGCGATTCCTCGATGAGCTTCTGGTGGCGGCGCTGCACGGAGCAGTCGCGCTCGGGGAAGCTGATGACTTTGCCGTGGGCGTCGGCCAAAATCTGGACTTCGATGTGTCGAGGGGCGTTGAGGTAGCGCTCCATGTACACATCGCCGTTGCCGAAAGCGGCTTTCGCTTCGGTTTGGGCGGCCAGGATGGCGTCTTTGAGAAAATGGGCGTCCTGGACCACGCGCATGCCTTTGCCGCCGCCGCCGGCCTTGGCCTTGACAAGCAAGGGGAACCCGATCTTGCGCGCGATTTTCAACAATTCCTTATCGTTGATGTCCACGCAGCCCTTCGTGCCGGGGATGATGGGCACGCCGTAGTCGCCCATGATTTTGCGGGCTTCGGCCTTGTCGCCCATCTTGCGGATGGCGTCTTTGGAGGGACCGATGAAGGTGATGTGGCAGCTTTCACACACTTCGGCGAAATGGGTGTTTTCCGATAAAAAGCCGTAGCCCGGGTGGATGGCGTCGGCCCCGGTGATCTCGGCGGCCGAAATGATCGCCGGGATATTGAGATAGCTGTCGGCGGCGGGGGCGGCCCCGATGCAGACGGATTCGTCGGCGTGCCGGACGTGGAGGGAGTTCCGGTCGATGTCGGAGTGGACGGCGACGGTCTTGATCCCGAGCTCGCGGCAGGCGCGGATGACACGGACGGCGATTTCGCCGCGGTTGGCAATCAGGATTTTCTTGAACATGGGTTACCCTTCCGTGGGTTCGATTTCAAACAGAGGCTGGCCGTATTCGACCGGTCGGCCGCTCTCCGCCAAGATCTTGACGATCCGGCCCGACATCGTCGCGATGACATCCTTCGGCACCTGCATGGCCTCGACGATGGCCAACCGCGCGCCCGGGGCCACGGAACCGCCCTCGATCACCAGGGGCGGCCGGTCCTTGGCGGCCCTCAAGAAAGTTCCCACCATGGGCGATTTGACGATGTGCGTCTTGGGCGCGGCCGGGATCGTGGGAGCGACTTCCACAACCGGCGGCGGGGGCGGCGGCGCGGTTCGCTTGAACGCGATGCGTCGATCGCCTTTCTCCCACACGACTTCGGTCAGCCCGGACTCCTGGGCGAACGTCAGCAAGTCATCCAAACCGGGGGCGTTGGTTTCGCCGTTCACGCGGGTTTTGGTCGTCATACGCGTTCGACGTACTCGCTGGTGCGGGTGTCCACGCGAATCATCTCACCTTCCTTGATAAACAAAGGAACCATGATTTCGATGTTGTTCTCCAGCGTGGCGGGCTTGACCATGTTGGAAACGGAGTCGCCCTTGATACCGGGAACCGTGCTGACCACTTTGAGCGGAATGTTGGCGGGCAAATCCACGCCGAGGAACTCGTCCTCGAGATAGAGGGCCTGCACGTCCATGTTTTCTGTCAGGAAGCGGGAGGATTCGCCCAGCTTGCCGCGCGGAACGGAAATTTGATCAAAGGTGGCCGGATCCATGAACACCAGGTTGTCGCCTTCGGCGTAGAGGTATTGCATGGGGCGCCGGGCCAAAGACAACTCCTCGAAGCGTTCGCCGGACTTAAAAGTCCGTTCGATGGTCGCCCCCGTGCGGACGTTGCGGATTTTGACCCGAAGCATGGCGCCGCCCTTGCCGGGCTTGTGGTGCTGGAACCAAACCACTTGGTAGGCCTGGCCCTCGTGCTCGAAAACCGTGCCGTTTCCCATTTGCGATGTGTCGATCATTGTCTTCCCTCAAACCTTGGTTAAAATTTCGTGGCCGCCCGGAACCACCCGCAGGGTGTCCTCGATCCGGACGCCGAAACGCCCCGGCAGGTAAATGCCGGGCTCGATCGTCAGGACCATGTTGGGCTTGTAAACGTCGGGACTTTGGGGACGGTTCCAGGGCGGCTCGTGAATGTCGATGCCCACCCCGTGCCCCGTGCTGTGGATGAAATACCGCCCGAATCCCGCCCGGGCGATGGTGCCCCGCGTGGCGGCGTCCACCCGGCCCCCGGTGGACCCGGGGAAAACCGCGGCGATGCCGGCGCGCTGTGCGGCGGCCACGATGTCGTAGATCTTCTTGTACGACGGAGGGATTTTACCGTAATAGAATGACCGGGTCAAGTCGGACCGGTAGGCCCCCACCCGGCACCCCACATCGAATAGGATGGGGGATCGGCGGGTCACCCGGGCCTCCCCCGGGATGTGGTGGGGCAGAGCGGTGTTGGGGCCCACGGCGGCGATCAGGTCGAACCCCATCCCCCCCGCCCCCCGGCGATAAAACTGCGCTTCGATGGCGCGCGCCAACTGCGTTTCGGTTTGCCCGACCCGGACCCGGGCGCGCACGTGGTTCAAGCCCGCCGCGGTGATCCGCCCCGCCCGCCGCAGGAGGGCGATTTCTTCATCGTCTTTGACGGTCCGAAGCTCCTCCAGGGGGTTGGCCGCGGGCCGCAAGCCCTTTTTCTTGAGCGCGTCGCCCAAACGGAAGATCAATTGCTCGGCGTCAAAACCCACGCGCCTCAAAGCGTGTTTTTTCATCAATTCTTCGATCGAGACCGACAGGCGTTTGCCGACAACGAAGCGGCACCCCGTGGTGTTTTCGCGCGCCTGGCCCGCCAACAAAGCGGACAGAAAAAGCCAAAGGCCCTTTGGGGTCGCCAGGCCGAAGAACCCCTCGGAGTGGAACCCGGTCAAATAGTAAAGGTCGGACACCCCGTTAAAGAGGAAGGCGTCGAGTTTGCGTCGTTCCAACGCCGCGGCCAGGCGTTCGCGCCGTTCCAAAAAGATTTTGGGGTTCATCTTTTCAACGAGGAATCGCATCACGCCTCCCGAAATTCACAAACCGACGGCCGACAACACAGCGTCCAGGGTTCCCCGATCGACGTCCGAAACCACTTTGGCGCTTCCCCAGCCCACCGGGACGACGAAGCGGAAACGTCCATCGATTGTCTTTTTGTCCTTGGCCATGGCGTGAAGGATCTTTGCGCGCGGGAGAGGACGTCGGGCCCGAACGGGCAAACCCCACCGCCGGAACAAAGCGTCGACGCGATCGACCGCCGACACGGGGAAGGCGCCCAAGGCGGCCCCCAACCGGGCGGACGCGCACATCCCCACGGCGATGGCTTCCCCGTGGGTGTAGTCGCGGTATCCGGTGACCGTCTCGATGGCGTGGCCGAAGGTGTGTCCCAGATTCAAAATTTCCCTCAAACCGCGCGTCTCCCGCTCGTCCCGGGAGACCACGCGGGCTTTCATGGCCGCCGAGCGCCCGATGAGATTCGCCAACAGCCGGGGATCTTTTTTTAGATCGGCAAGGGTTTTCCGCTCCAAAAGTTTGACCATGGACTTATCGGCGATCAATCCGTACTTGATCACCTCGGCCATCCCCGTGCGCCATTGGCGATCGGGCAACGTGCGGAGCGTTGACGGATCCATCCAGACCAAGGCGGGCTGCCAAAAGGCGCCGACCAGGTTTTTTCCCTCCGGGAGGTCGACCCCGGTTTTCCCCCCGATGGCGGAATCCACCATGGCCAAGAGCGTCGTCGGCACCTGAACCACCGGCACCCCGCGCAGATACGTCGCGGCGAAAAAACCGGCCATATCGCCGACGACCCCGCCGCCCAGGGCCACCACCGGGCAACGCCGGTCGAGGCCCGCCGCCAACGCCTGGGGATAAAGCGTTTGAACCACCCTCAATTGTTTGTGCCGCTCCCCGTCCGGCACCAGCGCGAGGGACACGGCGAACCCCGCTTTTTTTAAACCGCGCACCAGCGGCGCGCCATGGACCCGGGCGATGGGCGCGGCGCTCACCACCAGCGCCCGGCGGCCCGTCACCACGCGCGACAAAGCGGCGCCCAGCTTCTCAAGGGGCGCGCCCACCACCAGGCGGTGGGACCGGCCGTTGGACAATGGGACGGAAATCGTTTTCACGAAACGGGAAAAAGCTTTAGGATGTCTTCCGCCACCTGGACAGGGGTTTTCCCGTCGGTGGGCACGCGGTGCGCACAGCGGCCGTAGGCGGTGGCGCGTTCATTCAAGAGTTCTTTAATCCGACGGAGGGGTTCGTCCCCTTGCAGAAGGGGGCGTGTCGCGGGTTCGGAACGCAGACGATCGAGGATCGTCTCGGGTTCGGCGGTCAGGCAGAACACCCGCCCGTTCTTTTCCAACTCCGCCATGTTGGCGGGGCGCAACGGCGCGCCCCCGCCGGTGGCGATGACGGCGTCGGGCATCAGGGCCACCAGGCCGATGGTCTGGGTTTCCATTTCCCGGAAAGCGTCCTCCCCGGCGCCGCTGAAAATCTGGGTGATGGCCAAACCGGTCTGCTTCTCGATCATGTCGTCGGTGTCGAAAAAAGGCCGCCGCAAGCGCTGGGAGAGAATTTTCCCGACCGCGGATTTCCCCGTCGCCATGAATCCGGTAAGGACGATGTTCATCAATAGGCGCGGACGTGGGCGTTGTAACGCGCCAGGTTGTCGGCCATTTCCCGAATGGAATCGCCGCCGAACTTCTCCTGGGCGGCCTGGGCCAATACAACCGCGGTGGCGGCTTCGCCGATCACGGCGGCGCTGGCCACGGGACAAACGTCGGAACGAACGATATCGGCGGTCATTTCTTCTTTGGTTCCGATGTTCACCGACTTGAGGGGCTTGCGCAGGGAGGCCAGGGGTTTCAGCGCGGCGCGCAGCACGATGGGGTCGCCGTTCGTCATGCCGCCCTCGATGCCGCCGGCGTTGTTCGTGTTGCGGAAAAACCCTTGGCCGGCCTTGTGGAAAATCTCGTCGTGGATGGCCGAACCTTTGACCTTGGCCAGTTCAAACCCCCGCCCCACCTCGACGCCTTTGTGGGCCTGGATGGACAGGATCGCCTGGGCCAATTGCCCTTCGATCCGACGGTCCCAATGGGTGTGGCTGCCCAAACCCACGGGGCAGCCCGTGGCCACCACGGTGTAGACGCCGCCCAAGGTGTCGCCGTTGGCCTTGGCGTCTTTGATGGCCTCGACCATTTTGTCCTCGGCCGCCTTGTCGGGACAACGCAGTTGGGATTTCTCCGCCCGGGCAAAAACCTCCTCCACCGAAATCTTCTCGTCGGTGACGCCGATCCCGCCGATTTCCACGACCCAGGAATAGACGCGGACGCCCAACTCCTCCAGCAACCGCTTGCACACGGCGCCGGCCGCGGTGCGGGCCGCCGTTTCGCGGGCCGAGGCCCGCTCCAAGATATCGCGGGTGTCGTGGCGGTCGTATTTCAGCACGCCGACCAGGTCCGCGTGACCGGGACGCGGACGGACGGTGCGGTGTTTGTCCGAGCGATCCTCGGCGCGGACGGACATCACTTTTTCCCAGTTTTCCCAGTCTTTGTTTTCGATCTGAAGGGTGATGGGAGACCCCAGCGTTTCGCCCCAACGAACGCCGGAGAGAATGCGGGCGGTGTCTTTTTCAATGTACTGAAGACGCTCCCCGCGGCCGAAACTGTATTGACGGCGGGAGAGCTCGTGGTTAATGAAATCTTCGGTGATTTTGAGGCCGGCGGGAACGCCTTCCACGATGGCGGTCAAGCAGGGGCCGTGGGACTCCCCCGCGGTCAGGTAACGGATCACGGTTTCTCCTTCAACGCGTTTTCAGCGGCCCCGCGCATGACGCGCCGGAGCTCCAAAGCGTCGTATTTTAGCTTTTTTGGTCCTTCCCCAAACCAAAGCTCGAACGCCAGGGCCCCCTGGTTCACCAACATGCCCAGCCCGCCCACCGCCCGGCAGCCCTTTTCCCGGGCGGCTTTCAACAGTTCGGTTTCTCGGTTGTAAACCATGTCGTAAACAGCCATTCCCGCCCGCAGGAACGACAGAGACACCGGCGGCGGATCCCCCGGCCTTTGCCCGGCCGGGGTCGCGTTGACGACAATCTCCGCGCTTTGAAACGCGGGGTCGCTTTCCAAGTCGGCAACGCGCAGGTGCAAGGAGTTGACCGCGTCGATCCCCAGCGGAAATCGATCGATTAATTTCCGGGCTCTCTCCGGATGACGGTTGTAAAGCACCACCGAGGCGGGCGGCGTCTGTATCATGGCGCCCAGCGCCGCCCGGGCGGCCCCGCCGGCTCCCAACAAAACAACCCGCCGATCGGCCCACCGAATCCCATGGCTTTCGGCGTCGGTTCGAAATCCTTCCACATCGGTGTTTGTGACCAGCCAGAGGGCGCGTCGGTGCGCGGTGTTCACCGCCCCGACGAAACCCCATTCAACACCGGACACCCCCGGACCGATCTCGTGGGCCTTCTCTTTGAACGGCTTGGTGATGTTGAAGCCGCTCAGAAGGTCGATTTGGGAACGGAAAGACGCCCATTCCTCATCGGGAATGTCGATTTTTTTGTACGCGGCTTTTAGGCCATAGTGTTTGATCGCGGCGGTGTGCATGGCGGGAGAAAGCGTGTAGCCGATGCCGCTGCCGACCACGCCGTATCGCCCCACATCGGGAGCGAGATCCGAAAAAAGGGATTTAAGATCCACCAACGGTCAATCCTTTCACCAGGAACGTGGGGGACCCAAAAGACCCGAGCCACGTCAAATCGTCGGCCACGGCGGTGACCCCGTTCAAAACGTCATTCAACCGCCCCGCCAGGGTGACGCCGCGCACGCCCCGCCGCGTCCGGCCCCCCTCCAACCAGGCCCCGGCGGCACCCACGGAAAAATCCCCGCTGGCCGGATCGGCCGTGTGCATGCCGATGACGTCCCACACCCAAAAAGCGCGCCCGGCCCCGCGCAATAAATCCGCGCGCGGTGTGGTCCCGGGCGACATAAAAAAGTTCGTGGGCCCCGGCGACGGAGCCCCCCCGCGCCGCGCCGCGTTGCCGGTGCTGACGGTACGACCCCGGCGGGCGGTTTCCGTGGAATGCAGAAATGAACGCAAGCGCCCCCCCTCAATCACCGGGGTTCGCTGGGTGGGGTGGCCTTCGTCGTCCCAACCGGCCGTGGATAACCCGCCGGGAAGGCGTCCGTCGTCCACCACGGACAATCCCCTCGCCGCCACGGATTTCCCCTCCCCACCGGACAAACACGAGCGCCCCCGTTGCGCGGCCTCCGCGGAGGCGGCCTGGGCCAAGAGATCCAAAAATTCAACGCCCACCCGAGGCGCAAAAACCACCGGCCACCGCCCCGAAGGCAGAGGCTGGCCCCCGAGCGCGGCCCCCAGGCGCTCCAGCAAATCGTCCGCCACGGCCCCCACGGCGAGCCGCGGCCAGGCGCGGGCCGCCGTGCCGCCCCACACCGATTCGGTGTCCCCGCGGTGTTCGCCCAGCACCTCGGCGCCGAACGACACCTGGGTGGAAAGGTCCGCCGTGGCAACGCCCCGACTGTTCACGACGGCGCTTTCCCCCCGGTTTTCCTCGAAGGTCAGACGCAGCGCCTTCTTGACGCGGCGATCCCGCCGGCGAAGGTCTTTCTCAAACCGATTCAAAATATCCCAGAGATCCCCGGCGGGGCGCCGAAAGAGGGCGGGGTCCGGCGGTTCCGGCGAATAAACCGTCGGGACGGGACGGGGCAAGGCCCGGGCCGGGTCGGCCGGCACGGAACGGGCCGCCGCCAGCGCGCGGTTCCACAAAAGCCGAATGCCGCGGGACGTCGTGTCCACACCGGTGGCAACCCCTTGTCGCCCCCGCCAAAGGGCCCGCACCGCCACGCGCGCGGTGGTGCCCCGGCGATGGTCCTTGGGTTTCCCCTCCGCCCAGGTCAGCGCGCGCGTCTCTTCGCTTTCAATAACGATTTCGGCGTCAACCCCGCGCGGCGCGGCCAAGGCGGCCAATAAAGCGGCGGCCGTGGATTTTAAGTCCGTCATCAATGGCGGGATTGTCCGGCGCGTTTGGCGGCCAAACGCGCCTGGCGCAAAAGAAAATCCGCGTGGGCGTTGGACGGATCGATGGTGAGGTAAGTGGCGGCGACATCAACGGCGTCTTTAAAACGCCGTTCGTTGAAAGCGCGGTAGCCCTCGCGCAAATCCGCGGTGGGCCGAGCGGCCGGCGCCGGGGCCAAGTTTAAAAAACCGGAGTACAACAGAACCGCGCCAAGAGCGAAATAGATCACCCCGCGGGCGCGGCGATAATTGAGCAAATGGGCGTCGTTGAAAAAGAAGTGGCGCCCGAGGGCGTGCAGACGCAACACCCCGGCGGGCCGGTAGAGGTACCCCAGCCCCAGAAAAACAAGTCCCAACCCCACGGTGATTTTGACAACGGCTTCCATGCCTGTTCCTCCCGAATGCGGGCCCGGGCGGATTCGAACCGCCGACCCCCTGCTTAGAAGGCAGGTGCTCTATCCACCTGAGCTACGGGCCCCGAAGGGAGATTTTAGCCAAAAACGAAGGCTTGGGGAGAATTTCCCGGGGGGCAGAAGCGCGCAACGCACACCACAGAGGGGACGTCCCCTACTCCACCGATGCGGTCGGAAAAAATTATGAAAACTAGTACAACTCGGCGCCCCCCTGGTGGCAGGACGCGCAGTTGCCCTCCGTTTCCATGCCGCCGATGTCGACGGGGTGGCGGAACGTTAAGCCTTTGACGGACACCATGCCCGATTTGGGTTCGTCGCCCTGGGCCATGAGGATGTGGCAGGACGAACAATCTTTGGTGATGGTTTTCCCTTCCGGGGTCGCCAAGGAAGAGCCGTGGCACCGGAAACACCCGACCGACAGGGAATGGCCGATGTTCTCGGGGTACTTCCGCCACGTGACCCGCATTTCCGGGAAAAAGTTATTGCGATAGATATCCCCCACGGCGACAACGGCCTTCTCGATATCGGCCGCGCGGTCGCGGGCCACCGACGGATAGTTGTCCGCGTAAAACGCCCGCAGAACCTTCGCGATGGTTTCCTGGGCCACCGTGCGATTGACGTATTCCTGATCCAAGGCCTTGACCGCCTCCCTTTTGATGTAGGGAAGGTCGGCCGGAATGACCCCCTGGGCCATGGCCCGGTTAACCTCCACCGTGGGCGGGCGGTAATTGTGGCTGGGCCGGTTGTGGCAATCGATGCAGTCCATGGTTCGGATCTCGGCCTTGGCGCGCTCTTCGGCCCTGAGCGGGCCGTCGGGGCTGGAATATTCCACCGATTTACCGTCGGACGACGTCACGCGGAGCCAGGCGATGTCCTGCCGCGCGTGGTCCCGGGCGATGTACTCCACTTTGTTCTCGATCATCATGTGCCAATGGATGCCGTGGCCCCCGCCGGGCCCCCGAACGCCGCCCACGTCCACCAACAAGGTGATCGGGTAGGGGGTGTTTTTTTCGTCGGCCAAATAGTGCGGGTTCACGTGTTTCCGTTCCCCGAAAAATTTTTCCGGCCAGTGGCACTGGAGGCACGTCTCCCGGGCGGGCCGCAGGTTCTTGATGGGCGTTTCGATGGGGCGGCTGTACTTGTTGAAGGCCGTCGAATAGACCTGGTAGGCGCCCGACATTTTCGACTTGACAAACCAGCCGGCCCCCGGCCCGATGTGGCAGGCCACGCACCCCACGCGGGCGTGGGCGGAGCGCAAATACGCCGTGTGCTCCGGCTCCATCACTTTGTGGCAGAGCGTGCCGCAAAATTTTGTCGATTCGGAGATGTGATAGGCCTGGTAGGTCCCCAGGCTGGAGGCGACGAGAAAAATCGCGGTCCCGGTCACGAAAACAAACACCGCGCGGCGGTGTTTGGCGTCGCGCAAATCCAAGTTGAGCACCGGCGGCAAGCTGGCGCCCCGCCCTTTTTCCCGACGGCGACGCTCCCAAACCCCGCCCGCCGCGATCAGGATCAAGCCCAACACGAGGAAGCCCGGCAAAATCATATACGTCAAAATGCCCAAATACATGGTGCCGGGGTGAATGAAGGCGTCGATCAACACCAGCAGCAAAATAATGACGAAGGTGCCCAGGGACAAAAAGGCGCCCCCCACCGAAATCCAATTGGAAAAGTGATCAGGAAAACGTCTTTCCGTCATAACTCTCTCCCATTTTTTGATCCGCCGGGAACACCGGCAAGAATTTGGCGGCCAGCCCGAAGGCGGCCACGACGATGGTGAAAAGGGTGATCGAGACGGCCAATTCCATCCAATGGGGCGTGTAGCCGGGGCCGTTGTAAGGGACCATCGACAACCAGCTCACGGTGAGCCGGTTCAACACCACCCCCGCCAGCGCCGGCAGGCACGCCAGCACCAAGTACCGGGGACGATCGCGCACGACGCGGCGGGAAAGCAGGACGGCGGGCAGGAACACCCCCGCGCCCAGTTCCAACAAGAACACACCGCCCAACCACCCCGGGTCGAACAACCGCCCCCAGGCGCCCCGCGCGGACACATCGACGACGCGCACCGCCCCGTAAATAAGCAAGATCCACGAGGCGGCCCGCGCCAAATCCGCCAACAACCATCGGTCCAAGGTCTTCCCGAAAAGCCGCGCGGAATAGAAAGACGCCACCACCGTCACGCAAAGCCCCACGGCGACCGATGAAATCAGGAAAAAAACCGGCAGCAGCGTCGAATACCACAGCGGGTGAATTTTCTGGGGCACAATCAAAAACATGGATCCCATGGACGATTGGTGCAAGGTGGACAAGATCACGCCCACAATGACGATGGGGATCCCCGCCCGATGAAGAACGTCGACGGCTTTTTTTAAACCCAATCGCTCGAACACGGCGGGGCTGAACTCCACCGCCAGCACCGTCAGATAAAGCGTCACGCACCAGGCCACTTCGAACATGATGGAATGATGTTGCCACATGGCCAGCGGGTGCCAAAGATTATACGGCCGCCCCACCTCGATGAAAAGCGTCATGGCCACAAAACTGTACCCCAGAAAAGCCAACAGAACGACCGGGCGGAGGATGGGCTCGAACCGTTTGATGTGGAAAATATGGACGGTGGCGGCCATCACGAATCCGCCTCCCGATAGGGCCACCCCGGCTTGAAGGAACCCCACCCACACGCCCCAGGGGTAGGTGTCGGACATGCTCGTCATGGCCCCCATCCCGCGCGCGAATCGAATGACCATCACCCACGCGGTCACTGCCCATAGAGCCCCCACCGCGCCAAGGGCCCATCGCCCGCCGTGGCGGGGCGCTCGGTTCAATCCGTAGGCCACCGCCAGCCACGTCAACACCCCCGTGACGGCCGTGAGGAAACCCCAACCGATCACGCCGGTCCCCCGGAGGAATCCTGATGGTTTTTGCGGGAAAGGCTGAAGGCCAAGACGCCGAACAACGACGCCAACACCGCCACGATGCCGGGAATCCAGCTCACCACGTCCCAGGTCAAGGTCGGCAAGGGGCGTTTGGGAAGGTTTTTCTTGAACCCCAGTTTTTCAAAAGGCGTATCGGAAATGTACAACCAAGAGGTGCCCCCCACTTCGTGTTCGCCGTAAACGTGGTCCACATACACGTCGGAGCGGGAACGGAGGCGCGCCTTGGCTTCAAAAAGGAGGTCGTCCCGTCGGCCGAATTTGAGGGCGCCCGTCGGGCAGGCCTCGACGCACCCCGGCGGCAAGCCTTTAAACAGCCGCTGCTGGGCGCAAAATTGGCATTTGCCGATCACGGGCGTCAGGCCGTTGTCCCACTCAAACCGGGGAACGTCGAACGGGCAGGCGATCATGCAATACCGGCAGCCGATGCAGCGGCTTTCGCGATAGATCACCGGCCCCTGGTCCGTCTGGTCCAAGGCCGCCACCGGGCAGACCGACACACAAGCGGGTTCCAAACAATGCATGCACTGCCGCTTGACTTGACGGACCGGGGCGTCGCCGCCCCCTTCGCGATTGACGACGGTCCATTGGTGGAAACTGGGTTCGAGCCGCGTCGCCAGATGTTCCATGTCCATGAGTTCTTGGGGCGCGTTCAAATCGTTGGCCCGCTGACACCCCCGTTGGCACGCGCGGCACCCGATGCATCGGGTGATGTCGACCAACACGCCGGCCACGCCCGCCTTGGAAGGCGCGCCCGACGCCCGGGCCATGGATTGGGGCAACACGGCGGCGGCCAGGGCGCCCAAAGCCCCCTTAAAAAATCCGCGCCGGGTTAGGCCGTCGCTCATTTTTTCGGCCGCGCCCGCAGGGCGTACCAACCGGCCAACCACCCCAAGGCCAGTCCCGCCAACAAACCCAACAGAGCCACCAACCAGGCGCTGGTGCGCGCGCGATCCAGACGCCATTCCAACTCTTTGACTTTCTCATTCAAATCGAAAACGTTGGAGACGCCGGCCACGGCCATGTGTTTTTGGGTCTCGCTGACGCGCTCGCGCAGCTCCGTCAATTGGCCGCTTTTGTGGACGGTTTCTTCGTGGCAACGCGAACAGACCTGGGCGCCCACGGACAGATTGTGCCCCGGCGCGCCGGTGCCCATGATGGCGTCCGGCCCCAGGGCCGATGAAGGGAAATGGCAGGTGTTGCATTGCAGGCCTTGCTGGTGGTGCGTGGCGTGGGCGAAATCCTTCATTTTCGTGGCGTGGCAGGAGCCGCACAGGGCGTCCCCCCCGCCGGCCCGCAACCCCTGGCCGTGGGCTTTGTGGCAATCAAAGCATCGGATGTTTTTTTGGCCGTGCTTGCTGAGTTTCCATTCCGTGTGGGAGGATTTGTGGCACGACCGGCACATGTCGGACGACACGGGGATGGGCATCTTGTCCCCGGGGTGCCCCTCCGCCATGGCGCCGTGGCAGGATTCGCACGTCACCCCTTCGTGGGCGAATTTCGTTCCCCCCGCCCAACCGGTGGTGTGGCATTTCAAACACTCGGGCTTGGACCCGTTTTGCTTCCAAGATTTTTGGAAGACCTCGGAGGAGTAAGCCCGGGCGTGGATCGACGGGGTCCAATCCCGCGATTCCTGGGGATGGCATTCGGCGCAGGTGGAAGGGCCCGCGAATTGAGCCCGCGCGACCGCCGCCGCGCCCAGACAGACCAGAGTCCATAGGTTATTTTTTTTCATGGGGGTTGGGGGTCTCCGACTTCGGCTTGGTCCGCCGCAGGCGACCGGTGAGCCATGCCCAGCTCAAGGGGTACACCGACGGGTCAAACACCGTCCAATAGGCGTGCCAGACCAGGATGGCCAAGCACGCCAAAATCGCCTCGAAGTAGTGGACCATCGTGGCCAACTCCGGCACCCAGAGCGGGAAATGTTTCAACGTCCAATCGTTGAACACCAAAAGCCCGCCCGTGAGGACCATCACCAAGGATCCCCACAGCAGCGCCCAATATTCGGCGCGCTCGATATAACTCGGGTAACGCAAGGTCGGACGGCTTTTCCGAAGCCCGAGATTGAACAACATCAACTGAATGGGCTCCACCAAATCCCGCAACCGCGGCCACATGTTCACCCGAAGGAGGAATCGCCCCCGCCGCGTGCCGAGCATGTACGCCGCGTGCCAAAGGCCCGTGAGCGTGAAGAGGAGCGCCGTCCAACGGTGGAGAGCCTTGCGGGCCGTTTCCCCCCCGACCCACTGGAAGGGTTTCGCCCACCACAGGTCCGGAAATTCCAAAGAAAAGCCGCTGTAGGCCAAAATCGTGAAGGTCAAGGCCAAGACGCCGTGCTGCCATCGTTCGGACCGGTTCAACCGCAGGGCCGACAATTCGCGACCGTGAAGCGGGAGCGGGCCGTCGATGGCCTTGCGCGCGTAGTCAAGCAGGTTGTGGATCAGCATCCCGCCGATCGTTAAGGGGATGACAATCAGGTAAAACCAGCGGAAAAAGAAAATCCAGAGATTCGGGCGGTCCTTGGCGCTGGCGTGGATCCGCCCCGAGAGGAGTTTGGCCTGGGCCCCCTGGTGGCATCGGCCGCAGGTGTTGGACAGGTTGTTGGGGTGGATGGCCGACCGCGTGTCGGTGTGGGGCAGGACGTCGTGCCACCCGTGGCAGGAAGCGCAGTTGGCCACCCGCGTGTCGCCCCGCTTGGAGGCGAGGCCGTGGTAGGTGTCCATGAAACTTTTCAACCGGCCGGCGGGAAGTCCGAATTTGGCGACCAGGCGCTCCGATTCGTGGCAACCGGAACAGGTTTTCGTGACGGCCCCGCGAAACACCGACGACGTGGGGTCGTTGATGGCTTGGATCGTGTGTTCCCCGTGACAGTCGGTGCAGATCGGGGATTCCTTGATCCCGTGGGCGCTGGCGCTGCCGTGCACACTTTCTTTGTAAACCGACAAAACGTTTTGATGGCATTTCCCGCAGGTCTCCGCGATCCGAACCCGATTCACTCGGCTGGCGGCGTTGGCCGAACCGTGAAGGTCGTGCGTCCCGTGGCAGTCCGAGCAAACCGCCGCGTTGATTTTCCCTTCCCGGAAAGCCACCCCGTGGACGGTGTGATCGTAGGATTCCACCGGCTTCCTTTCCGTCAAGCGCTGATTGGCGGGGGCGTCGGTTTTCCCGTGGCAGACCGCGCAGGTGTCGTGGATGTTCTTGCGGTTGACCGGCGACGCCGGGTTCCGGGAATTCAAAAGGGTGTGGCTGTGCCCGTGGCAATCCTTGCAGGAGGCGGCTTCCGCTTTCCCCCGGGCCACGGCCCGGCCGTGGTCGGACTGAAGATAAATTTGGGTTTCCAACCGATGGCACTTGGCGCAGGACACCGGCGCCAATTTCTCCGGATGGGGGATCTCCGCGGCGTCGGTGTGGCAGGACACGCACAGATTTCCCCCGTGAATGGACTTCCCAAAAGCCGCCGTGTCGACCACCGGCGCGCCCATATCGGCGGCCCCGTGACACGTGAGGCAAGTTTCGTTGTCGTCGGCGCGAAGGCCGGGCGCCAGCAGAAGCATCCCCGCGACCGCCGCTCCCCCGGCCCAGAAAGAGGCCAAAGAGGAACGGCGGCGCGGGGATGTCATCGTCAAGTCCAGCCGACTCTTATCTATCTCGGCGCGACGGGCGCTTCGGAGGGGACCTCCGCGACGGGGGCCGCCAAAGAACGCATGTGGGCCACGAGCGGAGCGACATCAGCGTCGGCGATCTTTCCTTTGTACGCGGGCATGGCCGCGCCCACACCGTCCACCGTGGCCTTGATCAAAGCCTCGTCGGTTTTCGACAACGTGGCTTCGTCGTTGACGGCGAATAAACCGATGTCCATTTTTTTTGCTTTCGCCATGACGGGATTGCCTTCGCCCTTCTTTCCGTGGCACATGGCGCATTTCGTGGCGTAAAGTTTCGCCGCGTCCTCGGCCATGGCCGCCCCGGCCGCCGCCAGCAGCCCCAACACCAACAAACCGCGCATTGTCTTTTTCATAAGTGCCTCCGGATGAGAAAAATTACTTTTTCGGCGCCAAACCGCGGACGTAGCCGACCAAGGCCTTGGCCTCTTCGTCTTTTATTTTCCCCTTGAACGCGGGCATGGGTTTCGCGCCGCTCGGCCCGGGCTTCCCTTCCCCCTCAAGGGTGATTTTGAGCAGGGCGTCGTCGGTTTTGGCCAAAGAGACCGCGTCGAGGAGGTTGAGGGCGTCGGCGCCGAACTTTTTGGACATGCCCGGGTTCCCCTTGCCGTCCTTGCCGTGGCACATGGCGCACTTCGTGCCGTAAAGTTTCGCCGCGTCCTCCGCGAACGCCGCCCCGGCACCGGCCAACAACCCCAAGACCGCCAATCCCCCCAGTATTTTTTTCATCGTCTACCTCCTCGAAGAATCAGTTCAAAAAGCGTCGCAGGCCGTTTGGACCGTGTAGCCCTCCGGCACGTACACACAATGGGGTTCTTCCGCCTGTTCGTCGCCGTGGGCGTAATAAGCCCGCGCGCGGCAGCCGCCGCACACGAATTTAAAGGAACACGCCCCGCATTTCCCCTCCAATTTCGACGGGTCGCGAAGCCCCTCAAAAACGGGGGAGGTTTCCCAAATGGTTTTAAAAGGCGTTTCGCGGATATTGCCCACGTTGATCGGCAAATACCCGCAGGGGAACACCTCCCCCTTGTGGGAAATAAAACACACGCCCTGACCCGCCAAACACCCTTTGGTGTTCTGGTGCAGGGCCTGGGTGGGATGACCGGCCGGGGCGCCCTTGGCCTCCTGCCGGTGGTGGCTGGGGGGCAAGCCGCCGATTTCTTTGGAGCGTTGGCGGACGATGCGAAAATAGTGGGGCGCGCAGGTGGCCTTGAGCTCGATTTTTCTCTCGATGTCCCGCTCGTAAAACCAGTTCAGCCATTTTTCATATTCCGCGGACGGCAACATGTCCGAATCGGCGATTTGAACCCCGCACCCGACCGGCACGAGCATGAACAGATGCAGCGCGGCGGCGCCCCGGGCCAAACACATGTCGTACAGCCGCGGCAACTCGTGGGCGTTGTAACGGGTGACCGTCATGTTGATTTGGAGCGACACCCCTTCGTTCTTCAAATGGTCGAAACCCGCCAGGGACCGCTCAAAGGCGCCCGGACCGCGAAACCGGTTGTGGGTTTCCGGGGTGGCCCCGTCGAGAGAAATACTCACGCGGGCCACCCCCGATTCTTTAATGGCGCGGGCTTTCTCGGCGGTGACCAACGTCCCGTTCGTGGCCAAGGCCACCCGAAGACCGTTGTCGCGCGCGTGGGCGGCGAGTTCCAGGATGTCGGGCCGGAACAGCGGTTCCCCGCCGGACAACACCAAAATGGGCTTGTAGTTCGAGGCGATGTCGGAGATCATGGCCTTCGCCGCCGTCGTGGAGAGATCGGTTTCGGAGACCTCGTCCAAGACGTCGAGGCGTCGGCAGTGAACGCACCGCAAATTGCACCCCGCCGTGGTTTCCCAAAAAATCAGCCGGGGCGGGAGCGGAACGCCCGCGCCAAGGGGGGAGGTCTTGTGGGAATCGGGTCGAATCATATTAGCCTCATATTAGTATAACTAAAGGGCCGTCCCGACCATGATCCATGTCATGTTTGGCCCGTCTCTGCTTAAACATACCCCCAAAACGCGTCGCGTGTGTCATAAACTCGCAAAAAATTCGCAAAATTTCCATTCTTCCGATTTATATAAAATAAATTCATGTCGGTTCCCGTGACTTTCGAATCAATCACCTGGGGCGAGACGGCCGGGAGCACGTCCCTCATTCTCTCCCCCCGGGCCACGCTGGGGTTCGACCTCGCCGGACGCCCCACCGGGCTTTACGAAAACGGCCTCTACACCGCCCGAGGGTTGGACGGCCGTTGCCTGGAGAAAAAATGGATTTGGGAACCCGGCCGCCGGGACGCCCGCCGCCACATACGGCCCCTCTCGCCGACGGAACGGGAAGCCCTTCGGGGCCGGATCGAACACCTGCTCGACGAGGCCCGAAACGCCGCCCGGACGGGAACCCCCGTGCGGCGTTTCGTTCGGGGTCAGGAAAGGCCCGGCCGCGCCGACGAACTGGCCGAAAGAATCGAAACGTTGACGGTTTTTTTGAAAGCGGGCTGGGAAGAAGAACCCCGCCGATTTGCCGAAATTTGGAACCCTATCGGGATCCTCCCGCCCGACCAGTATCTTTCCCTGGTCATTCAGGTGGCCGAGGGATGCGCCTGGAACCAATGCACTTTTTGCGATTTCTACGCGGCGCGTCCTTTTCGAATCCGCGGTCGGGAGGAAATCGACCGGCACACGAACGCCGCGGTGAATTTCTTCGGGGCGGGGCTTGAAGGCCGGTGCGCTATTTTCCTGGGGGACGCCAACGCCCTCCAGGCGCCCCCCGCGCTCTTGATCCCCTTGGCCGAAAGCCTGGCCGCACGCTTTCCGCGCCTGGCGCGGCCGCAGGTCGACGGGGTGGGCGGCCTCTACGCCTTCGCCGAGGCCGCCCGAACCGCCGCCTGGTCCCCGTCGGAATTGGGCGCCCTCGCCGCCGCGGGGTTTCGGCGCGCGTATCTGGGCATCGAAACAGGCGACGACGCCCTGCGCCGACGCCTGCGCAAACCCGGCGCCGCCAAAGACGCCCTGCGCGCCATGGAAAAATTGAAATCCGCGGGCATCCACCTGGGCGTCATCGTTCTCCTCGGCGCGGGGGGGCGGGACTTCGCCGCGGGACACGCCCGCGCCACCGCGGACCTTTTGACCCGGGCCCCCCTGGGTCCCGGGGACTTTGTTTATTTTTCCCCTCTTGTTGAAACCGAGAACCCCGCGTTCCCCCCCCTGACCGAGGATGAAAAAGCCGATCAACGCCGTTGGATCGAAGAACGCGTCGCCCCGCGGGGGGAGCGCCGCGCGCTTTACGACATCCGCGAATTCCTCTACTGATCGGAATCTCGTATAATCGGCGTTCCGGAACCCCAAAGGATCCCTCTATGGACATCTTTTTACATTTTCTCCATGTCGTTTCCGTCACCGTCTGGGTCGGCGGGCAACTCTTCCTCGGCCTCGTGCTCGGCCCCACCGTGCGCCAATTCCTCGGCCCCCGCGAACGCATGCCCCTGTCCATGGCCATCGCCCTGCGGTTTAAACGCGTCGGCCACGCGGCCCTGGGCGTCTTGGTTCTCACCGGGCTTTGGCGGGTCCGTTACCTTTTCCAAACCGGCCTAGGCTCCTTCGCCGACACAACCTACGGACGGGTCTTCCTTCTTAAAATGGTCCTCTTCGTCGCCATGGTCGCCCTGGGCGTCCTCCACGACAAAGTCCACGGCCCCGCCTTGGCGAACCTGGCCGACCGTCCGGACAGCCCGGAATACCGCGCCGCCGCCCGTCGCATGATGGCGTGGGCGCGTTTCAACGTGCTGGTGGCTCTCTCCGTCGTTTTCTGCGGCGTGGTGCTTCGGCACCTGTCTTTCTAACCTTTCCTAAATTTCCCAAGGAGCGGATCCATGGCCCTTCTTTCCCCCCTTTTTAATCCCGACGCGGTGCCCCACGCGGTGTTCGTCATCGCCCTGGTGGCCGGGCTCGGGCTCGCGCTCGGGCACCTCAAGGCCTACGGCATCAGCCTGGGCATCGCGGGGGTTCTGTTTGTCGGTCTGGCCTTCGGCCATTTCGGCGTCACGCTCAATGAGCACGTGCTCGAATTTGTCCGCGAGTTCGGCTTGATCCTGTTCGTCTACGCCATCGGCATCCAAGTGGGTCCCGGGTTTTTCGCCTCCTTCCGCAAAGAAGGCCTCCCGCTTAACCTGATGGCGGCGACGGTGGTTCTGCTCGGCGTGTGTCTGGCCGTGATCGCCCACCTCTGGGGCGGGTTGGACCTCCCCGCGGCGGTCGGCGTTTTAACCGGAGCGACCACCAACACCCCGAGCCTCGGTGCCGCCCAACAGGCGCTCCGCGACGTGGTCGGGCCGGAATCCGATCTTCTGAAACTGCCCGGTTTGGGGTACGCCGTGGCCTACCCCTTCGGCGTGATCGGCATCATCCTCACCATGCTGACCCTCCGCGGCGTCTTTAAAATAAAAATCGACAAAGAACTCGACGCCTTCCTCCGGGAAAAAAGGAAGGACGCCCCCGTCCTCCACACCGTGCATCTGGAGGTGACCAACCCCAACCTGGCCGGCATTCCCATCGGCCGCATGCCCGGATCCCCCGAAAAATCGGTGGTGATCTCGCGCCTTCTCCACGACGGAAAAATCGTCGTCGCCCAGCCCCACATGACCCTGGCCGTGGGGGACGTGCTCCTGGCCGTGGGGCCCAAGGAGAAACTGGAGGAACTGCGAATCATCGTCGGTCGGGAGTCGCCCCTGAACCTCAAAACCATGGACACCTCCATCACCTCCAAACGGGTGATTGTGACGAAAAAATCGATCCTGGGCTCCACCCTTGGGGAGTTGGCTTTCGCGGAGCGGTTCGGCGTTCAAATCACGCGCCTCTCGCGCATGGAAATGGAATTCGCCGCCCATCCCGACCTGCGCTTAAAATTCGGCGACGCCGTCTTGCTCGTGGGCGCGCCGGACGCCATTCAATTGGCCACGAAGGAGCTGGGCAATTCGGCGAAGCAAATGAACGACCCGCAAATCGTGCCGCTGCTGGTGGGGATCGCGTTGGGGGTTTTGGTGGGCGTGTTGCCGCTTAAAATTCCCGGGTTGCCCGCGCCGGTCCGCCTGGGTTTGGCCGGGGGGCCTTTGGTGGTCTCGATTCTTCTGGCCCGGGTGGGGCAATGGGGGTCGCTGGTCTGGCACATGCCGATTTCCGCCAACTTCATGATCCGCGAATTGGGGATTTCCCTCTTTTTGGCCTGCGTGGGGATCAAGTCCGGCGGTAAATTCGTTGAAACAGTGATGTCGGGGGACGGGCTTTCCTGGATTCTTTGGGGCGCGGTCATCACCGCGGTGCCGATCCTGGTGGTGGGGGGGATCGCCCGAGCGGTTTACAAAATCAACTTCACGGCCCTCTGCGGACTTTTGGCCGGCGCCATGACCGACCCGCCCGCCCTGGCTTTCGCCAACAGCACCATGGGCTCCGAGGCCCCGGCGCTCTCCTACGCGAGCGTCTACCCGTTGACGATGTTGCTTCGGGTGCTGTCCACCCAAACGCTCATTCTTCTGTTGATGCGTTAACCCGAATTCCCCGGTTGCGTCGCGGGATTCGATGGAAAATCCGGGTTAGAGATCGAAGTTCTTCAGGGACGGGCGGGACCGCTCGGGCGTTTTCGGTTCGGCGGAAGGCGCGGGCGGGGCCGCCGGTTGGCTCGTTTTTTTCGGTTGTTGCCGCTTTTTCAAACCTTTAAAGAAGGGAACGCGTTTGGGCTTGGCCGGTTTGGGACCCCCCAGGCGATCCCCCGGCGCGCGGGCGGCCCAGGGATTCCCCTCGGCCCCCCATCGAAAAAGAAGGGAAACCCGGTGCCAGGGTCGGTCGCTGCCGTTGTTGTCGGCCAAGGCGTAATCCAACCGCGCCGATTTCAATTGGAACCCCATCCCGAAAGACAATTTCTCCAAAAAACCGGAATCCTCCAACCCTCCCGACCGGGACACGCCGCCGCTTTCCGAGAGCAACGCGCCGCCCCGCAGCGTCAGGGGACCGGTGCGGTATTCGACACCGGCCGTCCAGCGGTTTTTGTTTTCCGGAAGGTCGAACCGGGCCTGCGCCAAAAAAGCCAAGGGCCCGCGAACCCAGGCGCCGTCGCAACGCACCGAAGCGGGCAAGGGGTCGCCGTCCTGTTTGAATTTGATTTCCGTTCCCAGATTGTGGGCCGACAGCCCCAGGGACGCCCGGGGCCACCGGGCCAGGAACCCCGCGTCCCCCGCCCACGCCCAATCGGACGACACCCCGGCCAGGGTTGACCGCAGCCCCCGCCCCGCCGCGCCCCAAAACAGGTTGGGCGCCAAACGGCCGCCGACCCCCGCCGAAAAAGCGACATCCCCCCCGTCGGTGGCCCCGCCGACCGGTTGTCCCAACGCGTCCGTGGCCGTGCCTCCGTCGGCAAAAAGGCCCGTCAGGGCCAGTCCGGCGACCAGTTTCTTCCCTTTTCCCCGGCGCGCCACGGCGACGTGCCCGTAAGACACGCCCTCGTCCAGGGCGCCGTAGGTCGCCATCGCTTCGCCGGGCACGGGAAGAAACGCCAACCCGGCGGGGTTGTGCCCCAACGCCTCGGCACCGGCGAGGAGAGCCTGGGCGCCGCCCAGGGCCTGGGCGCGAACGGAAGGATCGATGGCCAAAAACGGGGCCCCGGGACGCTCCGCCCGCGCCGCCGCGGCGCCCAGCGCCAGGGCGAGAACCGCGACCGATGGCCGCCTCACCGAATCACCGTGAACCGGGCCCGCACGCGGTGGGAAACGCCCTCGCGCTCGCCCACGGCCACGAGGCGGTAGACCCCGGACGCTTTTTCATCCGACCAAAGATAGTCGTGATGGGGCGCGCCGTTGATAAACCCGGTCGGCTCGCCGCTCAAGCGCGCGCGATGGACCAACCCGCCGGCGCTGTCGTAAATCGACACCTCCAGCCGGTCCATGTAGGGCATCCAGAGACGGAGGACGGGGTCTTGGCCTTCCCGGGCGGGATTGGGAAAGGGAAGCGCCGCTCCGGCGGGCCCCGCCGGAGCGGAGACCGGGGTCCGGGTCGCGGCCGCGGCGGCCGGGGACTCGTGGCCTTTGAAATCGAAAGTCGTGACGGTGTAGGCGTAATCCGTGTCCGGCGCCCGGCCCGTGTCGTCCAGGACGGTTCCGGTGACGGAGGAAACGAAGACGCCGTCGCGTTGAACCCGGTATCCGGCCACCCCGTGGTCGTCGGTGGAGGCGGTCCAGCGCAAGCGGACCCGGTCGGCGGAGAGGGGAACCGCGCGGGCGTTGGTCGGGACCGTCGGCGAAGACACGTCGACGATGGCCGCCGCGAGCGCTTCGGCGTTCACCCGGCCGTGGCCATAAAAAATATCAAACCCCGCCGCGCCCAAATCGTCGGCCGTGGTGGTGAGGGCGTTTCGCACCTGTGTGACGGTGTACGTCGGCCAATAGGAGAGAACCAGAGCGGCCAAACCCGCCACGTGGGGAGAGGCCATGCTCGTGCCGGATTCTTCCAAATACGATCCGCCCAAATAGGTAGAGCGGACGTCCACCCCCGGCGCCGCCACGGCCAACTTTTCCCCGAAATTGGAAAACGACGCCCGCGCGTCGAACTCGTCCGTCGCGGCCACGGCGATGACCCCGGGCAAGGAGGCGGGGGTGAAATTGGCCACGTTGATGCCGTCGTTTCCGGCCGCGCTCACGAAAACCACGCCGTGGGCGATGGCGTAGGACACCGCCGACGCCAAGGAGGCGTCCGATCCCTCGCCCCCCCAACTGGCGTTAATGACGTCTGCCCCGTTATCCACGGCGTAGAGGATCGCGTTGGCCAACCCCGCCAGGGTGCCCTCCCCCGCGAAATCCAGCCCTTTCACGGCCATGAGCCGTGCGTCAAAGGCGACCCCCGCGCCCCCCTCGGCGTTGTCGGCGGTGGAGGCCACCGTGCCCGCCACGTGGGTGCCATGACCGTTGTCGTCGGAAGGGTCGGCGTTGTCGTAGGCGAAATTCCATCCCCGGACGTCATCGATAAATCCGTTGTTGTCGTCATCAATCCCGTTGGCGGGAATTTCGGCCGGATTGGTCCAGAGGTTGTTGGTCAAATCGGGGTGGGTCAATTCAACGCCCGAGTCGATCACGGCCACCACCACGTCCTGCCCGGTGCCGACGTCCCAGGCGGCGGTGGCGCGAATCACGCGCAGCCCCCAGAACAAGCCCAAATCGGGATCGGTGGGGGTGTAACAGGCGCGGGCCCGCCGGTGGGGCACGGCGAATTCAACACCGGGATCGGCGCGATAGGCGGTCAAAACGGCCGACAGGTCGGCGAAAGGATCAAAACGAAGAATGGCCGTCCGCTCCAATTCGTCCCGATAAATGTCGGCGCGACCTCGCCAATCGGACGACGCCCGGGCTTGTCGGCGTGAGTTGATTAACCGCCGACCGGCGAAAAAAATCCCGTTCAAGAACCGCCGGTGTTCTCGGACGCCTTGGGAAATATGGAGGGCGGACAACGACGGGGAGACGGGGGAGAGGGCGGCGGAAGCCCCCCGACGCACGCCGGAGGGCAAACCCACGTCGTTTAAATTTTTATACCGAACGATGATTTCACCGGCGACGACCGGGGCGAAGGGACGGGCGCGGGGAGCGCGGCGCGACACCGCCCAGACAGCCCATGGGGACAAAAGGAGAGCAACCGCGAGGCCCCCCCGGCCCCACCGGCGGGAAAATCGCATAAAGTTAGAGCGCCGGGTCGGCGCCCAAATACCCTTCCAAGGATTTTAAAACATCGGGCGATTCGACCCACAGGAGATCTTGCCTCAGCCGGGCCAATCGGTCGTGCAGCCCCAACGCCTTGGCCCTTTCGGGCGGGGTTAACGCCAGCGCGCTCTCCAAGGCGTTCCGGTGTCGCTCAAGAAGGTTTTTTTCTTTGACGCGCTGCGCCTCCAACCGGGCGCGGTACCAATCCGACCCCAAGAGCGTCTCCCGGGTGAAAAGCCGGCGGAAATCCGGATGCTCCAAACTTTTTCCCTCCCACTGGCCTTTGGCCATGATGTGGAGGAGGGCCGCCAAAGGCGGAACCGCCCACCGGACGCTGCCGTCCGCGAAATAGCCCTCGGCCACGCGCGTGTGGGCGGCGGCGATGGCTTCGACCCCGTCGGCGAAAACGTCCGCGTCCTGGGTTTCGGGCTTCAAAATTTCCTCGGAAAAAACGATGTCCGGGTTGTTGAAGATTCGCCCAAGGAATTCCCGGGCGAACCGCCGCGTGACCCGGTACCCCAATCGCGACGCGGGGACCGTCCGCCCCCGGTGCACGTAGTCCGCCACTTTCTCCAGGCTTCCGTTTCGAATCATTCCCGCGGGATCCCGCTCTTCGGGGGACAGGCGCGCCCAGATCTCGGGCACCAAAAGACTGATGTCGTGGTCGACCCGGAGGTGCGGCCCGATGTGGCCGGCCGCGGTGGTGAACCCCGGGGCGCCCGTGAGGATGAACGCGACCAGGGCGTTGTTCAGATCCACGATCGGCGGCAGAGCGTTGAAGGGCGCTTTGGTCAGCGCGCCCTCGGACCCGAAACCGGTGGTCGAGGGGGACTTGCCCGTGAGGCTGCTGATGAAATCCATGAAAAGTTCGGGCAGTTCCTGGTAATGGATCGGGTTATAGACGCACAAGGGCGGGGCCCCGATTTTGGCGTCGGGCGGGTTGTTCCGTCGCGCGGGCAACACCGCGTTGACGGGCCAGACCAACGGGCGCCCCAACAAGGTTCGGCGGAACAGGCGGGACCCCATTTGCGCCACGTGGGCGCCCCGCGCGTTGGCCAAATCCGGCCGCTCCTGCAGGTAACGGGGATTTTTCGACGGTTTGCCGTCCACCAGGCGCGGGTGGGCGGACGACACCAGGTAAGCGGGTTTCATTTCCGTCAGGAAGTCGCGCCAAAGCCGGCGAACGGGCTCCGAGAATTGTTCGAAATCCGGCGCGTCGTCCACCAAATCCCGCACTTGGGTCCGGGTCAAAGGCTCCCAGTTGGACAAAAACACGTTTTGCCCGGCGATGTCGGCTTCCGCCTGTTTGTCGTAGCCGGGGATCACCGCGTCGTCGGGGCGCTGAAAAAGGCGGCGCTCGCAATTGGCGACCAGTTTGACGCTGGGCCCGGGCAACCCGCTGTCGAGCCCGTCGAGGTCCCGCCGGGGGACGACGACGGAGGCCGTGATGTCGTCCTCCATTTGGACTTTGTCGGCGGTGTCGAAATCCTGCCGAACCCGGTAAATGCGCCGGGAGCCATCCTTCTCGTACCCCACGCGGATGTAGCTGGACCGCAGACGGTGGTTTTCCACCTTCAGCTCGTGGCCCGGCGCGCCGTTGATCATATCAACGGAAAAATGGGCGCGCCAATGGTCCCCCCATTCGGGGCGATAAAAGCGCTTCAAAATCAAAACCAAATCCAAAATGTGCCGGGGGATCGACGCCAACCAGGCGTTGAACACCGGCGTGTACTCGGGCGCGGGCGTCAACAACTTGATGACGGATCCCAGGGAGCGCGCCGAACTCAGGATCGGGCGCGACGGGCGCGTCATCACGCGCGGGTTGGTGAACCGGTCGCCGTAGTTGCGCGCGATGATGGCGGCCACGGCGTCGAGATCCTTTTGGAGGTCCGCCACAAAAACGGGGCCCTGCACCATGGCGTCCTCGATCGATTTTGAAATTTCCGATTTTCCGCCGCCGCTCACCGTGCTGGGCTTGTGGCAGAGCACGCCCTCCGCCGCAATCCCCACCAAATGCCACCCTTGCCCCCCCGCTTGCCGGCTCAATCCCACTTTGTAGCCGTTGGGCAAAACATACGTGGTCCGCGCCAGCAAACGTTGTGTTTGGAGTTCCCCGTTCCAAACCCATGTCACGGTCTTGGCGTGCAAATCAAAAAGGGCGTCCTCGGGCACGTACCAAACGTCGGGGTATTCCCGGTCGAGGGCGTAGCCCTCGGGCTTGACCTCCAACAGCGCGCCGAACATGGCCGTCATCTCCGAAAAGGTCAAGCCGTTTTGCGGCACGATGCGCGGCTCCTGCTGAAACCGCCCGCCCAGGTCGTAACTGGCGAAGGCCACGGCCCCGCCGGCGTGCTCCTCCTCCGCCCAGCCGTAGAGGTTCGCCGAAAAGCTGATTTGCGTTTTGACTTCCTTCTTGCAGTAACCGAAATAGTTGTCGGCGATGATCGTGAACATCACGCCCCGGGCGTCGCGCGCCGTGATTTTAAAGGCCTGCCCGTCGTTGTAAAGCTCGTTGGGATCCGACCAGCACAGGCGGTCCCGTTTTTGGCGATCCGTGGCGGCCGACACAGGGGGCAAACCCAAGGACTTCTTGGTGAGGGTGATCAAATGCGGGGCCAAAAGGACGCCGCCGGAATGCCCCGTCCACCCGTCGGTGTCGAGCGCGGCGTCGTTCTCGGGCAGGTGGGGGTCCCCCCCGTTGCCGAAAATGGACTCGACGAAATCCAGATTGCCGACCAGCCCCCCGGGAGCGAAGAAGCGAATTTCCATGGTCTTCGCCGTCCGCCGATCGGGCACCGCCGGGCAAACCAGGGGGCGAAGAAGGAGAGACACCCACACCCGGGCGGGCTCGAATCGTCCCGCCGTGTAGGGCAACACCATCATGTCGTCGGGCGGACGGAGCGCCGCCCGAAGAAGCTCCTGATACACCGATTTCGGGACCGCGCGTTTGTCGCCCGGGATCGGGATCCCGCCTTCCGCCACGTGAAAAACCCCTTCCGTCGTCCGCCGGTCGTTTTTGGGGTTGTGAAGCACGCCCTGTCGGACCCGGTAGGTGCTCACGATGGGCGATTGAAAACTGTCCTGGTCCGGCGGCAACGAAACGGCCCGCGCCAACCCCGATCGATCCAACACAAAGGTGTCGGCGGGGAGCGCGGGCACTTCGCCCGGAACGTCCGACAGGTAAGCGTTGAGGAACGCCTGCAAGCGGTCGTCCACGGGCGCGTGCCGCTGGGACAAAAGGCGGCTCTTTTCTTGGTAGTTGCGGAGAAGCGGGCGCGCCACGTCGACCAAGGGCTCGACGCCCTCGGGCAAGGAGACGCCCAGCGCCGCCAGTTTCAGCGCGATGTAGGTGGACAGGTTATCGGACATGATGGCGATCTTTTTATTTTACCAAACGCGGTTGCCTTCGGCGATCCACAAGGGCCAAGGCGTCTTCGATTGTCGTGACGGCCTCGACCCCCGCGTTCCCCTCCAACAGCCCGGCGCGTTTCAACAAGCGAAGCGGTTGGGGGCCCGCCCCGACCAACACGACGGTCCGGTCCGCCTGGCGAAGGTCCATCAAGGCCGACTCAAGGGCCACCAGGGCCGTCGCGTCGAGGTGGGGCACTTCCGTCAGGATCAACACCACGCTCCGCATCTCTTGGTGAATGGCCCGCAGGGCCCCGAGCGCGTTTTCCACCGCGCCGAAAAAGAGGGGCCCGGCGATTTCGTAGACGAACACATCCCGCGGCCAGACACGACCCGTGGCGGCGACCCCGTGGGACAACGACCGGCCCCGCGTCTGGCCCGCCATGCGCCGCAAAAACAAGAGCGCCGCCAGCACAATCCCGACGGAAACCCCGATCACCATATCGAACAACACCGTGAGCAGAAAGCACGCGACCAGCACCAACAAATCGCTCCGGGGCGCCACGCGCCACAGGTACCGCACGCGGCGGATTTCCGACATGTGATAGGCCACCACCAGGAGCAACGCCGACATGGCAGCCATGGGCAATCGAGAAATCCACGGCGCGCAAAGAAGCAACACGGCCAACACCGTGAGGGCGTGCGTCATGGCGGCCAGGGGCGAGCGGGCGCCCGCCCGAATGCCCGCCGCGGTGCGCGCGAAGGCCCCTGTGGCCGGAAGCCCGCCGAAAAAGGCCGCGACAATATTCCCCTGGCCCAAGGCCACGAGTTCGGCGTCGGGATCGTGGCGGGTCCGCGTCATGCCATCGGCCACGACGGCCGACAACAACGATTCAATGGCCCCCAAGAGCGCGATGGCCAAGGCCGCGGGCAACAGGCTTTCGATGTAGGCGAAACTCAAGGCGGGCGGATTTCCGTCGGGGCCGGCCCAGGCCCAGGGCAAAACCCACGGCGGCGCCCCGGCGGGGACACCCCCCGTGGCGGCGAAGCGTGTCGCCACGGTGGCCGGTTGGAAATCCGGCCAGACCGACTGAAGCACCCCGACGCCGACGGTGACCGTGACCAGGGCGCCCAGAAGGGCCGGTACGCGGCGCAGCAATTTGGGCCACAGCCAAAAAAGGAACAACGTGATCCCCCCGATGGCCCACTCGGTCGCCGACCCGGTCCCCCGGGCCGACCAAAGGGCCCCCAACCGGGGCACAAAATGGTCCGGCAGGGAGCCGGGTTGAAGGCCGAAGAAATCTTTGATCTGGAGGGTCGCGATGACGAGGGCGATGCCGGCGGTGAACCCGGTGGTGACCGGGTAGGGGACAAATTGGATCACACGGCCCATGCGCGCCAATCCCATCACGATGAGAAGGAGGCCGGCCATCCCCGCCGCGACCGTCAATCCCGCCATCCCGTGGCGCGAGGCGATGGGCGCCAGGATCACCACGAACGCCGCCGTGGGGCCGGTGACTTGGAAGCGCGATCCGCCGAACAACGGCGTTAAAAATCCCGCCACCACCGCCGTGTACAGACCGTGCCGCGGGGCAACGCCGCTCGCCACCGCCAAGGCCATCGACAGCGGCACGGCCACCAACCCCACCGTGACGCCGGCCAAGAGGTCCGCCAAGGCGTCGCGCCGGGAGTACCCCTCGGCCCACCGCTCGCGCAGAGCGTGAAAAGGGCGCAAACGAACAAGGCGCATCCATTTCCGGACCGGGTCGACAATCCGCTTCACGGGGTCAGAGCCCCCGCAGGGCGCGCAGGGCGCTGTCGACGTCCGCGAACGTCACGAACGGCCCGAAGGAAAATCGGAACGTCCCCTCGGGCAAGGTGCCGAGCCAGCGGTGCGCCCACGGGGCGCAGTGCAATCCCGCCCGCACCATGAGCCGCCCGCGCGCCCACAGGCGTTCCGCGGTTTTGGCCGGCGGTTCGTCGGCAAAGCGGAACGACGCCACGGCCACGCGGTCTTGAAATCGATCCGGGCCGTGCAAGCGCAAATCCGGAACCCGCGCCGCGCCTTCCAAAAACACCGCCATCAAGGCGCGTTCGCGCCGGTGAACGGCGGCGGGGCCGCCCAAGGCGCGCAGGTGTTTCACCCCTTCCCAAAGGCCCAACAAACCGGGGGCGTTGTGACTGCCGGTTTCGAGACGATCGGGATAAAAATCGGGCTGGACTTCTTTCTCGGAAACGCTGCCGGTCCCCCCGTGACGAAGGGGCGCGAGATCCAGGCCCGGCGCCACAATCAGCGCCCCGGTGCCCAGCGGGCCCAACAACGCCTTGTGGCCGGGGAAAGCCAAGAGGTCGATTTTCATGGCGCGCACATCGATGGGCACCGCGCCCGCCGACTGGGCGGCGTCCACCAAAAACGGGATTCCCCGGCGGCGCGCGAAAGCGCCGATTTCGGCCACGGGCTGGAGGCCCCCGGTGACATTGGAAGCGTGCACGGACGCCACAAGGCGCGTGCGGGGCTTTAAAACCTTGGCCAAACGGCCGGGCAACACCCGACCGGCGGCGTCCACCGGCAGGAGGTCGATGGCAATGCCGATTTTTTTCTTGAGCGCGTGCAGCGGCCGTAGAACGGAATTGTGTTCAAAGGGCGTGACGAGGGCCCGATCGCCCCGTTTCCAAGGCAAACCAAAAACAGCCAGATTGAGCGCGTCGGAACAATTCAGGGTGAAGACGACCCGGCGGGGGTCCGGGGCGTTGAAGAGGTCCGCCAAGGCCGCGCGGCATTTTTGAAGGATTTGCCCCGAGGCGACCGCCCGGGGGTAGGCGCCCCGGCCGGCGCTTGCCCCGACCGTGGATTGATACACCGACAGGCTGCGGACCACCGACGGGGGCTTGGGCCAGGAGGTGGCCGCGTTGTCGAAATAAAGTTCCTTCAAGGTTTAGGCGACGGGCAGAGAGAGTTGCACCCGGACCGTTCCGTCGGTGCACACCGTGTGGCGGAACCCCAAGCGCTCCGACACCCGCAACATTTCCTGGTTTTCCTGACGGATTTCCGCCCAAAGGTGGGTGATTTTTTCGGCCCGCGCGATCTCGACCATGTGCCGCAGAAAAGCCGTGCCGAGACCCTTGTTTTGGTAGGGGTCCGCCACGAGCATCGTCCACTGAGCCGACGCCGTACCCGGACGGCGAGACAAACGACCCACCGCCCAAATACGGCTCGGGGTTCCGCCCGCGCCGGGCTGCTCGGCCACGAGCACCAACTCGCGGTCGTAGTCCACGAAACACACCCGGCGCAGCCGCTCGTGGGCCGTGCGCGCCCCCAGGTCGAAGGGACGCAGATACCGCGACACGACGCTGCGTTCCGACAAATGACTGTGGTACTCCACCAGCAAGGGCTCGTCCTCCGGCCGGACGGGACGGATCAAGAGCCGGGTGCCGTCCTTGGCGGTGATTTCCTTGTCGAAATCCGTCGGATAGGGGCGGATGGCCGGGCGGACGCGGGCCTTTTCCTCCTCGGGGCTGTAGAGGGCCACCCGCGCGTCCATGGCCACCACGCCTTCGGGCGAGACGAGCAGGGGATTGATGTCGATTTCCTTAACGGCCGACTGCTCCACCGTGAGCCAGCTGAAACGGATGAAGGCACGCTCCAGCGCCGCCAAATCGCCCGCCTTTTGGCCGCGCACGCCTTGCAGGGCCTTCCAAATTTTCGTCCGGGACATGAGGCGCCGAGCCAGCGTGCTCGTCAACGGCGGCAACCCCAGCGACTTGTCTTTGAACACTTCCACCAATTTGCCGCCGGTGCCGAAAAGCAGCACGGGACCGAATTGGGGATCGGGGCTGGCGCCCAAAATGACCTCATGGCCTTCCCACCGGATCATCCGCTGGACCGTGACGCCGTCGAAATGACCGGGCCCCTTAATGGATTCGAGGTTGCGCCGGATCGTGTCGAAAGCCACGCGCACGGCCGCCGCCGATTGCAGGTTGAGCATCACCCCGCCCACGTCGGACTTGTGGGTGATGGTTTTGGAATGAAGTTTTAGGACCACGGGATATCCCAACGCGTCGGACTGGGCGGCCGCGTCGTCGGCCGAATGGGCCAGGCGGGTCTCCACCGTGGGAATGCCGTAGGCCGCGAGCAGTTGTTTTGATTCGTCCTCGGTCAGGATGTTGCGCCCCGCCGCGCGCGCGCCGTCGATGAGCGCCGTGGCACGGGCGTAATCCACGCCCGATTCATGGGCGCCGGCCGACAGGGTGGGAGTTTCGTACAACGCCTGGAGATGCGCGCTGTACGCGTACATGGTGCAGAAAATTTTTGCCGCGGTGTCGGGGTAGTTGAAGACGGGGATTCCCGCTTTCGTCAGCACCTGGCGGCCCGCCTCGACGGTCTCTCCCCCCATCCAACTGGCGAGCACCGGTTTTCCGGCCAGCGCCCCGGCCTTGAGCGCCAATTGCTGGGCCGACCCCGTGGCGTCCGTCATGTCCTGCGGCGTCAAAATCAATAGCAAGCCGTCGGAGTTGGAATCCTTGATGGCCGCCTCCATGGCGCGGCCGTAACGCCCGGCGTCGGCGTCGCCCAGGACGTCCACGGGGTTGCCGTGGCTCCAGGGCCCGGGGAGGAATCCGTTCAGTTCTTTCATCGTCTCGGGGCTAAGTTCCGCGAGCTGGCCGCCGTTTTCAATCAACGCGTCGGCGGCCAAAACGCCGGGGCCGCCCGCGTTGGTGACGATGGTGAGGCGCGGTCCCTTGGGGCGCGGCTGGCGCGCCAGGGTGCCCGCCATTTGAAAGAGGTCGGAGATCGCGTCCACGCGGATGACCCCGCACCGCTCAAACGCCGCGTCCAGAACATCGTCCCGTCCGACGAGGGAGCCGGTGTGGCTCACCGCGGCCTTGGCCGCGGCGTCGGTGCGCCCCGCTTTAATGACGATGATGGGTTTCGTCAACGACACCTCGCGCGCCGCCGACATGAAAGCGCGGGCGTCGCCCACGGACTCCATGTAAATGACGATGCTTTCCGTCTTGGGGTCGTTGCCCAGATAATCGATGAGGTCGCCCCAACCGATGTCGAGCATGGATCCCAGGGAGGCGAAGGCCGAAAAGCCGATGTTTTCGCGGAAGGACCAGTCCAAGACGGCGGTGCAGAGGGCGCCGGATTGACTCAAGAACCCCACGTTGCCGGCGGCGGAAATGCCCTTGGCGAAGGTGGCGTTGAACCCCGACGGCGGGCACATGAGCCCCAGACAGTTGGGGCCCAGAATGCGCATTTTTCCCCGGGCGATGTCTTGAATGCGTTTCTCAAGCGCCGCGCCCTCGGCGCCGAACTCCTTAAATCCCGCCGAGATGACGATGGCGCCCGGCACGCCGAGCGACACGCACTCCGCGATCACGTCGGGGACCGTCGGCGCGGGGGTGGCGATGACGGCCAAATCCACCGCCTCGGGGACGTCCGACACGCGGGGATAGGCTTTGATGCCCAAAACGCTCGACCGCTTGGGGTTGACCGGGTAGACCGTGCCGCCGAAAGAGGAGGAGATCATATTCCACAGCAGGGTTCGGCCGACGGTGCCGGCGTGTTCGGTGGCGCCGACCACGGCGACGGACTTCGGGCGGAAAAAGACGTCCAGGGACCCCCGATCACCTCGAAACACATCGTGCGCGGGATCGGCTTGGCCGGAAACGGTGCGGGATAAATCGGAGGAAGACGACGTCATGGCAACCCTCATTTCATGGAAGGATGCCTTTATTTTATCAAATCCAAGGGGCGTTTTCCCCGAAGGAAAACAGCCGACGCGCGGGGGTTGAAACCCCTCCGTCCGGGGGGTAGGCTTATAGGGACCGCCGGGGACTCCGCCCGAAGGTCCGGAGGTTCTGTGTTGGAGACCGGATCCTCAACGAATCCGTTTTGGCGCGCGCCCTGGGCGCGCACGCGGCGTTTTGCCCAAATGATCCGGCTGAGACGCTCCGCCCGAAGTCCCGACAAACCCCCGGCCCTTTTTCGTCCGGGGGCCATCCGCGGGCACGCGTTCCTGGGGGCGGTCACTTCCTTGCTTACCACGGCGGTGTTCGTTCCCCCGACGGCCCACTACCTCGAAACCCAACGGCGGATCGAGCGCCCCGCGTCCCGACGCTCTTCGATGGCGTTGCAACTCGCGGAAGCCGGCCTTCGGCGAGGGCTAAAAAAACTCGGGGAATCGGAAATCCTTTGGCAAAAAGCCCGGGTCGGCGCGGAAATCCCCAATTACAATGACGACATGACCTTCACCGACGAACGGGGCGGATCCTACCGGGTGCGGTTTGTGCCGGGGCCCGCGCCCACGGACGTCACCGTCGTCGCCTCCGGCAGCGACGACGAAACCGGCGAAACCCGAACCGTGCGGGCGGTGTACACCCGTGACGGGATCCGCACCGCCCTGTCGACGTCGGGCACCCTCGCGCTGGGGCCCTCCGTGCACGTGCATTGGGGACCCATCGTGTCGCGGGGCGATCTCCTGCTCGGAAACCCCGATGGTTTCCCCCGGAAATACGTGGCCAAGAATATTCTCCACTGGGACGGGGACGATTTCCCCACCACCGACCGACGAGACAACGACCGCACCTTGGGTCGGCCGCCCCGGCCGGACATGGACTATTACCGCCATCGGGCCCAATTGAGCCGCGTGCCCATGTCGCCCGACGAAGGCGGCCGTCTGGAATGGAGCGGGGACGGCCCCTGGCCCGCCCTGGCGGACCCGCCGGAATCGGGCTATTTCCGCGCGTCCAAAAACAGCCAGCACGGGGTTCGATTCCGCGCGTCGCCCGACGGTCGCCCCTACTCCCTGTCCGACCCCACGGTGGTGATTTTCATCGAGAACGACACCCCGAACCCCATCGACAGCTGGGTGTGGCCCAACGGGGCCGTCTTGGAACTGGAGGCGATGATCCTGACGGGAGAAAGCAATAATTTGAACTTAACCACCCAACAGGGGGCGTTTCGAGCCGTCCTCCCGGCCCGGGCCGCCGACGAATACGGCCCGTCGGCCCTCCGCGCCTGGAACGACTACGCGCCCTTGCTTTCCGAACCGGGGCGATGCTGCCAACGAATCGGCGACGCGGGCATCCGCGGGTTGGTCTGGGTGGACGGGGACCTTGTGAAAAAAGACGCGGGGCCCATCTCCATCTTGGGAACCGTTCACGTGGGCGGCACCTTCGAAGCGCGGGATCTAACGATTTATTACGATGACGCGGTGGCCCTCAGCGTGAAGACGGACGGGGAATCCCTTTACCGCGCCGATTGGAAGGAAACGACGGACCTCAATTGATTGACGGGTCGCTCCGCCGCCGGGGCGGCCAAAACACCGACGCCGCGCTGGAGGCGATCAAAACCCCCAGCACCACCCCCAACGAAAGGCCCGTGGAAATGTGGATGGAGTGGGACGCGAGCATTTTCACACCCACAAAAGCCAAAATGAGCGCCACCCCGTACTTGAGGTACACAAAGAGCTGCACCAGCCCGCTCACCAAAAAGTAAAGCGCCCGCAAACCCAAGATGGCGAACACGTTGGACGTGTAGACCAGGAAGGTGTCCTGCGTGATGGAGAAAATGGCCGGGATGGAGTCGAGCGCGAAAACCAAATCGCTGAATTCCACGACGATAAGGGCCAGGAACAAGGGCGTGGCGTGCAACGCCCCGCCGGCGCGGACAAAGAACCGGTTGCCCTGCGGACCGGTCATGGGCAACCACCTCTTGACCGTTCGAAACAGGACGTTTTCCTCGGGCTTGAATTCCTTCTCGCCGCCGAACGCCATCTGATAAGCCGTGTACAAAAGGAATCCTCCGAACACGTAAAGCACCCAATGAAACCGCTGAATGAGGGCGGCGCCCACGAAAATGAGGATGAAACGCATGATCAAAGCGCCCAGGATCCCCCACTTGAGAACCCGCGGCTGATGTTCGGGCGATATCGAGAAATACGAAAAGATCATGATGAACACGAACATGTTGTCGACCGAGAGGGATTTCTCGATCAAATAACCGGTCAGAAACTGCATCGCTTTTTCAGGAGTCAAATAAAAATAAATTCCCACGCTGAACAGGAGGGACACCGCCACCCACACCAAGCTCCAGAGGGCGGCTTCCTTCATGCTCACGGCGTGGGACTTCTTTTGACCCACCGCGAGGTCGATGTAAAGCATGACCGCGACGATGACGTTGAAAACGATCCACATCACGGCCTGGTGGCTCACGGGGCGCTCCCCGGCCTTAACGGAAGGAACCCGCGCCGGGCCTGCCGACAGATCTCGACGAACTCACCCGAAAAATCGGCCTTTTGGATGATCCAATCCAGGTAATCCGGGTCTTCTTTTAAGACTTGCGCCAACGCCTGATACCGGTGTTTACCGAAATTGAAGTAGGCCTCCCCGTCGCGCCACACAAGCTTTCCATCGCGGTCCACGTGCGACGGCTCGGGAGCGGTGCAAACCGCGTGGAGACCATCCATGTCCTTCGGCAAATCACTGTAACGCTTGAGCTGGGCCTCCAGCACCTCCATGGTGGCCCGGGTGTCGGCGGCCGCGGAATGGGCGTTCACCAACTCCTTGCCGCAATAAAAGCGGTAGGCCGTCCGGAGGTCGCGCCGCTCGCGTTCCCGGAAAATAATGCTGGCGTCGGCGATGCGCCGGCCTTCCATGGAGAAATGCAACCCGGCCCGAGCGAACTCCTTGGTCAACATGGGGATGTCCAAACGGTTGAGGGCAAAGCCCCCCAAGTCCGAATCACCGATAAAATCAAAGAGGCGCTGGGCCCACTCGCCGAATTTGGGCTGCCCCCGGAGCATCTCATCGGTGATGCCGTGAATGGCGCGGGATTCCGAGGGGATTTTAATTCCGGGGTCGAAGCGTTGGCACAACTCCTCGGATTTACCATCGGGATAAATCTTGATCAGGCCGACTTCGATGATACGGTCCAATTCCAGCAAGAGCCCGGTGGTTTCCAGGTCGAAGAAGACGATGGGGCGAGAAAGAGATAGAAAGGGCATAAGGGGATGTGATTTTACGAATTTTAGGCCCGACGGACAAATATCCGTCCCGCCACGGACTCCTCCAGAGCCACCTGGGTCTCCCCCAAATCGACGACAAAAGCCGGGTAGGTTTGATGCAATTTGAGGTCGGCGCCGGGCACGAGGCCCAACGCCATCAATCGGTGCAATTCGGGGTGGTGCTGCAACTGGAGGTAGGCCACACGGCCCGACGCACCCGCTTTCATCCGCGCTAGGGGTTCGACGAGGGGAGCCAATTGATCGACCCGACGACGACAGCAATCCCCGGGAGGGATCGCCAGACCGTGCGGGCACTCCGCCGGATGGCCCAACAACGTGCAGATGGACTCGCTCACCTCCGCGGATAAAATGTGTTCCAGAACGCAGGCGTTGGGATCGATCACCGCCCGATCCAAATTCAACACGTCGGTCAGAAGTCGTTCCGCCAATCGGTGCCGCCGAATGACGGCGGAGGCGGTGGTTTCCCCCGCGGGGGTCAAGCGGACAAGGCCTCCCGCCTCCTCGGCGAAGCCGCCCCTAACCAAACGGTCCCAGGTGGAGGGGTCGCCGGCGGCGACCAGCGCCGCGCGAATGTCGGCGGCGGCGTTCACTCCGGATTCGCGCTTGTGCCAGATGAGGCCTAAGGATTCTTCGAGGTCTTCGCGTTCGGCGGAGGGAAGCGGGTATTTGATGGATTCGGTCATAGCACCAGTCCTGGGAAGATGAGAATCAATTGGTTGACCCCCCCCGCGATCAAGAGGGCGATGCCCAACACCGCGCCGGTGATGGCCAGAGCGCCTTTCCACCCGCGCTCTTTAAACATCATCAGCCACTGCGCGACGCAGGGCATGAACAACGTGATCAAAACGAGGCTTACGGCCACCTGGCGCAAATCAAGGGCGCCCTGCTGTTGGAGGCGATACAGACCCGCCGCACCGTAATCGCGACGGAGGAAGCCGATCAGGAACGCCTCGGTGGCTTGGACCGGCAGCCCGAGGAACCCTTTCACCACGGGAGAGAAAATTCGTTCCAGAATCTTGAGGACGCCCCATCGGTCGAGGAAAAACAACGCCGCCGTGCCGTAAATAAAGAGAGGCACGACTTCCTTGAGGTACCACCACAGGCGAAGGCGCATTTTCATGCCGATGTTACGCAACAACGGACGACGAATCGGCGGGATCTCCATGAGGAAGGTGGATCGGGATCCCGGTAGAATCCGCGAAGCGCCCCACCCGGCGAGCCACGTCGTCCCCACCACCACCGTCAACCACAGCAACAAAACCTTGGGCGAAAGCCCCGCCGCCATGCCCAGGATCACCGCCAACTGGGCCGAACAGGGAACCGTCAACGCCAACAACAAGGTCACGATGACCCGCTCCTTGCGCGTGTCCAGGATGCGGGTCGTCATGGTCGCCATGGTGTCGCAACCGAGGCCCAAAATCATAGGCAGGACGGCACGTCCGTTCAGTCCCATCAGACGGAAAACACGGTCCAGCAGGACCGAAAGCCGGGGCAGATACCCCGAATCCTCCAACAACCCGAAAGCGATAAAAAAGGTCGCCACGATGGGCAAAATCAACGCGAAGGCGTAGGAGAGGGCCATGCTGACCACGCCGTAGGGGCCCACAAGAAAGTCCCGAACGGCGGGCCAGGGCACCCAGCGTTCGGCGGCCCAGGCCACGGCGGGAACGATCCATCGGCCAAACACCGTGTTTTCGAGAAAATCGACCGCCGTTCCGGCGCCAAACACGCCGACGAAAAGATAAACGGCGTAAAGCACCACAAGCCCGATTAAATACCCCGGCCAGGGCCGCAAGGTCCACCGGCCGAGCGTTTGGGAGAGCCCGGGGCGAAGACGCCCCCCCTGGGTCACGCTTTCCGCCACCAACTCCCGCGCCCGGGCCTCCCGGCTCTCGAAAAGAATTTGTCGAGGGGTCCGGGCGGCGTAGCGCGCGCGCTCCCGTTCGGCGGCGGCGTAAACGGACCCATCGGTTTGTCCCTCCGCCAGGGGCACCCCCCCGTGGGTCAGGGCGGTGTCGTCCCCGGCCAAAAGAGCGATGGCCACCGGGCGCCCCCGGGACTCATGAAAAACGCTTTCAAGAGATTTGAGGGAATGTTGAATTTCCGGTGGCAAGGTGGGAACGGCGACGCTTCGGCCGGCCAGCGGGATCATTTTCTTGAGCGCCGGGAGGCCATCGCCGGTGGTGGCCACCGTGCACACCACGGGAACCCCCAGCCGGCGGGCCAAACCCTCGGCGTCCACCGCGATGCCCCGGTCCATCGCTTCGTCGATCAAATTGAGAACCACGACCATGGGGATGCCCTGCTCCGCCAATTCCAGCGTCAAGACGAGGCCGCGACGCAGGTTTTTGGCGTCCAGCACGTTGACCACCACGTCGGGGCGCTCCCGCCAAAGGAAATCGCGGGTCACCCGTTCATCCTCCGATGAGGGAAGAAGGGCGTTGACCCCGGGCGTGTCCACGACCCGCCACTTCCCCCCCCCCAACACGGTCCATCCCGTCGATATGTCGACGGTTGTCCCGGGGTAATTGGAAACGGCCGCGTAGCGCCCCGTCAGTCGGTTGAACAAAACCGACTTTCCCACGTTGGGGTTTCCCACCAACGCCAAGGTTTTTGCCCGGGAGGGCGCCGCGAGAACCGACATCAAGGATCCTTGACTTTTAGAATTCGATTTCGAGAATGGTTTTGATTTGCGCGTTGTCCGCCGGCTTTTCCAGACCCAGACCCACGCCCACATTAAACCGCACATCCCGCGCGACGTCAACGTAAAGGCCCGGGGTCACACGGCTTTTTTTCTCGGCGAAAAAGAGCTCCACGCCCGGCGTCACTCTTTTCCAGAACTTCCGGTAACAGGTGCCGACCGCCAACGCGGATTCCAATTCCCACGATTTGTCGCCGTTCAAGTCGACTTTTTCCTCCAACTCCAGAATCGGGTTGGCGGTGACATTGACGGCGCCCCAGTTCTTCGCCAAGAGGACTTTCCCTTCGATCTCGTTTTGTTCCTTATCGCCGTTCGCCTTTTGAAGCTCTAGATAAAACGCGGTCTCAAAAGGCCACGCGCGCGGAAGGACCGGCCGGAAACGGTTCTCGACCTTCACGGCGGAAAGTCCCTGGCCATCCACGAAGACGCCGTAGACCCCCACGGTGTAACGATCGGTCACGCCGAATTCCACCTCGGTTTGGTGAACCCAAAACCGGTCGCCGCCGTCGGGGTCGCGCAGATCGGTCCAAAGCTCCATTTCCATGCGGCCTTTTTCGAGGGTGTACGGCCCGTAGGTGTCCAGATAATCGCGCAAATGCGCCCGCGCCGACCCACCCCCCACCGCCATCAAACCCAACAAAAGAAATCTCTTCATTTTTCTTTTTCTCCTTGATTCATTTTATCGTCCGGCCGCCCCGGGGGCGGCCGAAAAATTGTCGAAAACGTCTCCAAAAACCGGGGCGGAACGTCCGATGGGCCGAAAGCTTTAACGCCGTGTTTTGACTCATGATCTCCCGGGCGGCCGCCCAATTCCCCTCCGCCAGTCGATCACTCAGAGCAAGCGACAAATCCCGTCCCCTTGCGCACGCCACACGCCATCCTTCCCCATCCCCCCCAAACCGAGGCTCATGAAGCGGACCCAATTCTTCAAAAAGCCCCGCCATCCTTCGAGCCGCCTCGGAAGAACGTGTTCCGTCAACGGGGCTTAAAAGATCCGACTCAATACCATCGGACAAATCCGCCAAACCGTCCATAATCGTTCCCACGCGGTCCGCCGCGATTGCCGAGATTGGGGCCAAAGCCAGAAGAACCAGCGCGAGCGCCCTCACAATTTCCGCTCTTTGGACGCGCACCCACGGCATCGGCCGAACAATTCATGCCGGTGCCACAACACCCGAAAACCACGCCGCGTGGCCTCCCGATTTTGAAGCCTTTCAATGGACGGGCTCTCGAATTCCAAGGCGTGCCCGCAATCAACGCAAATCATGTGGTCGTGATGGGCCCGGCCGATGGCCCGCTCGTACCGGGCCGACCCGTCCGCAAAAACCACTTTGGAGGCCAACCCGCATTCCTCCAACAATTTGAGGGTCCTAAAAACGGTCGCGCGCCCCACCGCGGTTTTTTTTCGCCGCAGTTCGGCATAAATCTCCTCCGGGGACCGGTGCCCGCCCTCGGCCAACAGGCAACGGAGGATTTCCTCCCGCGGGGCGGTGTCCCGCAAGCCCCGGGAGGAAAGATGGCGACGGAAAACAAGAAGTTCTTTTTTCATAATGAAACTGAGTCTCAATTTCATTATGCGATAACCGCGCGGCGTTGTCAAGCCCGCGAAAGCCCGGCCCCCCGCGGGGACCGGCCTGGGGCGGGATCGACGGGATTTAAATCAATCTTCGGGGGGGGGGTTAAAAAGGCGGGAACGGAAAAGCCCCGTCACCGCCCCCCTCGCGGGGAGTGATCGGTGACGGGGCTTTTGAAGAAATCCGACCCCAGTAGGACTTGAACCTACAGCCTTCTGCTCCGTAGGCAGACGCTCTATCCAATTGAGCTATGGGGTCAAAAGGGAACCCAACCAGCTAAACCAACGTGAAATTTAAAAATGGATTTTACCAAATCCGCGGGTTTTTTGACCATAACAGAGGCGGGAATTATCGCCGTTCCCCCAACAAGGCGAAATACCCCCCCCCCAAAAAAAATGATGAGGCGTACGCACGCGCTCCGTCCAACGGTGGTTCACAAAACAATCCGGATCGGCGGCCGCAAAAACCCCCTCGCCCAAAACCAGATCCACGCCGTCCAAGGCCACGGCTTGGGTCGCTCGGCACTCCAAGACCCCCAGAGACTCGGCAAGGCGGGGCACGCCCACCCGTTCCCCGGGAAACAGCGCCGCGCCCGTCGTGCCGATTTCGTCGGTGCCCCGCCCCGACCGCGCGCCCCAGTCGTGGACGGACGGCAGCAACCGCGGGGCCGCCGAATCATTTCGCGGGTGAAGTTTTTGGCGTCCAAAGCAAGGCCACCGTGGGGGGGGATCGTCGTTCACCGGCATGCTCCACCGCCCGGGCGCCGCGTTGACGCGCGGGCCTTCGGCGGTGGTGACAATCATCAGCGGCCCGTGATTGATCCGTTTTAAACACGTCGCGAGCGGCACGGGGATTTTTTTCATTTTTTAAATTTTCCGGCGTAAGACTTCGAGCGGAAATTGGGGTGCCATGCCGAGTCAAAACGGATAGGGCGCCGGCGCCCAGACCCTCCCTCAAAAAAAAAGCCCACGGTTTTCGCCGTGGGCTTTTGGAATTAAAGCGAACAAAATGGAGCGGGCGATCGGGTTCGAACCGACGACCTTCTCGTTGGCAACGAGACGTTCTACCAACTGAACTACGCCCGCGCTCTCGAACGCGCCCCCGGAGAGGGAGCGTCCGGCACCCGATGGATATGAATTATCGGATCTTTCCCATTATACAAATCTTTGCCGCTACCGACAAAGGCGTTTTAAATACCTTTTTTGCCGCCGGGAGCGCCCGGAGCGGCGGGGGTTTCCTCGTCATCGTCGTCCAACTCAAACATCCCCATTTTGAGCTTGGCCTCGTCGGAAGCCATGGTGCGCGGGTCCCAGGGGGGAATCCACGCCAAATCCACATGGATATCCGACACGCCGGGCATGGCCCCCACCTCGGCGTGAACCTTGCTCAAGAGGGCGGGGCCATAAGGACAGGCGGGGGTGGTCAACGTCATGCGGATATTGACCCGATGGCCTTTTTTCCCGTCCGACTGGACGGCCACATCGTAGATCAGCCCCAAATCCAAAATGCTGAGGTGTATTTCGGGGTCGAAAATTGTCTTTAAAACAGCGCGAACGCTTTCGACCGTGGGCGCGGCGGGAGGTGTCATTTTGTTTTTCCTTTCCATTCTTCCAGCCCTTGAAGCAGGGTGTTCCACGCCAACAACGCGCATTTGACGCGCACCGGATACTTTTGAACGCCCTCCAGAGCGGACAATTCCTCCAGATCCTCAGGGAGCTCCGCGGCGGAACCGTTTTCCAGCATCATTTTCTTAAACGCTTTCGCGAGCCCTTCGGACTCGCCCAGCGCTTTCCCCTTGAGCGCCTCCGTCATCATGGACGCCGACGACTGGGAAATGGAACAACCGTTCCCGGTCATTTTAATGTCGTCGATTTTCCCGTTCCGAACGGTAAACATGAGTTCCAGGCTGTCGCCGCAGAGAGGGTTGACCCCCTGCACCGCGACGTCCGGTGTGGGCAACGTCCCGTGGTTCCGGGGACGGCGAAAGTGATCGAGAATGACATCGCGGTACAAGTCGTCGGTCATCGAGCGATGGGAGCGAACAAGCGTTCCACCTGGCCGAGGGAAGCCACCAGAGCGTCCACCTCGGCGCGGGTGTTGTAGAGGTAAAAACTGGCGCGCGCGGTGCCGGAAACGCCGAACTTTTTCATCAACACTTGGCAACAGTGATGCCCCGCCCGGACGGCCACCCCGTCGCGGTCCAGGATGGTGCCGATGTCGTGGGGGTGGACGCCCGGCAGGTCAAAGCTCACCACCCCGCCGCGCTGGGAAACATCCGCCGGACCATGCAACACAATTTTGGGAAACCGATCTTTGAGGGCGCCCAAAGCGTAGGCGGTGATCTCTTTTTCATGGGCGCGGACATTGTCCATGCCGACTTGATTCAAATAATCGACGGCGGCGCCAAAAGCGATGGCTCCCGTGATGTTGGGGGTGCCCGCTTCAAATTTGTAGGGCAACTCGTTCCAGGTCGCGCGATCGGGCCAGACCTGACTGATCATGTCCCCCCCGCCCAAAAACGGGTCCATGGACTCCAACAGCGCCCGGGGAGACCACAGCACGCCGAGACCCGTGGGACCCAACATTTTGTGGGCCGAGAAGACAAAGAAATCGGCGCCTAAAGTTTTCACGTCAATCGCGAGGTGCGGGGTGGACTGAGCCCCGTCCACCAACACTTTCGCCCCGACGGCGTGGGCGCGACGCGCCAATTCCGTCACCGGATTGATGGTTCCAAGCACGTTGGACATGTGGGTGACCGCCAACAGTTTCGTTCGGGGGGTCAAAAGAGCGTCGAGGCGAGAAAGATCCAGCAAGCCGTCCCATCCCGTCACGGGGATGAACCGCAACACCGCCCCCGTCGCCTGCGCGGCCATCTGCCAAGGGATCAAATTGGAATGGTGCTCCATTTCGGTGAGAAGGATTTCATCGCCGGGTTTCAGATTTTTCCTGGCCCACGTGTACGCCACCAAATTGATGGACTCGGTGGCGTTGCGGGTGAAGATCACCGTGGCCGGGTCCGGGGCGCCGATGAAAGCGGCGACTTTGTCCCGGGACTGCTCCATGAGGGAGGTCGCTTCTTGCGACAAGGTGTGAACGCCCCGATGGACGTTGGCGTTCGTCCGCTCGTAATAAGCCGTCATCGCCATGATCACCGACATGGGTTTTTGGGTGGTCGCGGCGTTGTCCAGGTAAACCAACGGTTTGCCATGGATTTTTCGGGACAAAATAGGGAAATCGAGTCGCAGCCGATCGGTGTTGATCGCCGTCATGGGAGCTCCACTTGAATATGCGTTCCGTCCACCCGCACCCGATACGCTTTCACGGGGGCAACCGCGGGCATCGTGAGCGCGGCGCCCGTGCGCACGCTAAAGCGCGCCCCGTGGCGGGGGCACTCCACTTCGTCGCCTTTCAGGGCGCCCTCGCCCAGGGGGCCGTCGTCGTGGGTGCAGACGTCGTCGATGGCGTAAAAAGAGCCGTCGACGTGGCTCACCGCCAAACGTTTCCCTTTCACACGAAAAACCTTCAAGGTCCCCGACGGCACCTGGTCGACGGTGGCGATGGTGTGGTAATTACCCACGGGATTCCAACTTCGCATCCAAAATGGCGCGCAGGCGGTCCGGCATGCCCGGCACGGGGATCCGCTGCAACACGTCCTCAAAAAAACCTTCCACGATGGCCCGTTCCGCCTCTTCGCGGGAGAGGCCCCGGCTCATGAGGAAGAAACGCTGGTCGTCATCCAAACTACCGACCGCGGCCCCGTGGCCGCATTTCACGTCGTCGGCCAAAATCTCCAGCATGGGGATGGCGTTGGCGCGCGCGCCCTTCGACAAAAGGATATTCTTCGACGCCTGATACGCGTTGGACTTCTGCGCTTCGGGAGCGATTTTGACCAACCCGGTGTACACCGACCGGGCGTTGTCCCGCAAGGCGGCCTTAAACAACAGGTCGCTGGTGGTCGACGGCGCGCGATGGTTTTGGTGGGTGTGATGGGTGAAGCGTTGTTCCCCGTCTCCGAACACCAGCCCGTACAGGCGCGCGCTCGCGCCCGGCGCGTTGAGGTCCGAACCGAAATCGGCGCGGCCGAAATCGCCCCCCGTCGCCACAACAAGCGTGTGAAGAGCGGCGTCCCGATCCAGCCGCGCGTTCTGTTTTAAAAAGTGCCGCCACCCCGCGGGCCAGCGCTGAAGATGAATGTAGTGCAGTCGGGCGTTGGCCGCCAAGGCGATTTCCACAACGGCCGAGGAAAGATTTTCTCCCGCCGCGGGCAAAGCCGTGTAATCTTCGATGTAAGTGGCTTGGGCGCCCTCTTCCAACACGACCAGGGTGCGTGGAAAAATCGCGCGGCCCTGGACCGCCCCCGCGCCGTGACCGCCCAGGAACGGCAACGCCACCGATACGCCTTTGGGCACATAAAAAAAGAGCCCCGATTCCCATTGTGCCGTGTTCCAGGCGGCGAACTTGCCCGTCTCGGGCGGGACGATTTTCCCCAAAAACGGAAGCACTTTTTCGGGACAGCGGGACAGCGCCTCCGCCAAAGAGCCGAACACCACGCCCTGGGCCTCTGCCTCGGGAGACAAACGGGCATGGATCTTGGTCCCCAACCACAGCGCTTCGCCCGCGCGCTCGGACGTCGCTTCCCCTTCCATAAACGCCCCGGGCGTGAGATCGGCCGTCGCCCCGGGGACAAAACGCTCCGGCTCGAGGAAAGACAAATCCATGCGGCGCCAGGCCTCGTCCTCGGCCTTGGGCCACGGCAACGCGTTAAAAAGGGTCCGCGCGTCGTCGCGCAAGGCGTTCGCGGCGGGGGTGGGGGGCGGAACGGTCATCACCCGACGGAGCCTTCCATTTCAAGCTCGATCAACCGGTTAAGCTCGACGGCGTACTCCATGGGCAATTCCTTAACGAAGGGCTCGAAAAACCCGTTGACGATCATCAGCGTCGCTTCGGCCTCCGACAACCCTCGGGATTGGAGATAGAAAAGCTGTTCTTCCCCGATTTTGGACACGCTGGCCTCGTGGTCGACCGAGGTATTTTCCTCGTCGACCTCCATGGTGGGGTAGGTGTCCGAGCGGGACGCGTCATCCAAAATCAAGGCGTCGCAACGCACGTTGGATTTACATCCCTCCGCGCCTTTGTGCACCTTGATCAACCCACGGTAGCTGGCCCGGCCCCCGTCTTTGGAAATGGATTTCGAGGTGACGACCGACGTGGTGTGGGACGCGGCGTGAACGATTTTGGCACCGGCGTCTTGGTGCTGGTCTTTCCCCGAAAAAGCCACGGACAGGATTTCCCCCCGGGCGTGCTCCCCGACAAGATAGACGGCCGGGTATTTCATGGTCAGTTTCGACCCCAAATTCCCGTCAATCCATTCGACCGTCGCGTTGGCGTGGGCCACCGCGCGTTTGGTCACCAGGTTGTAGACATTCTTGGACCAGTTCTGGATGGTGGTGTATCGGATCTTGGCCCCCGGGAGGGCGATCAGCTCGACCACCGCCGAGTGCAGGGAGTCCGAGGAATAGGTGGGCGCGGTGCACCCCTCGATGTAATGGACAAAAGACCCCTCGTCGGCGATGATGAGCGTGCGCTCAAATTGGCCCATGTTCTCGGAGTTGATGCGGAAATAGGCCTGCAACGGAATGGGGACGTTCACCCCCTTGGGCACGTAGATGAAGGAGCCCCCCGACCACACGGCGCTGTTGAGAGCCGCGAATTTGTTGTCCGCGGGCGGGATGATGGTGCCGAAATATTTTTTAACGATGTCGGGGTGCTGTTTCAGCCCGTCGTCCATCCCCAGAAAAAGGACCCCCAATTTTTCAAGGTCTTGACGGATGGAGTGATAGACCACTTCCGACTCGTACTGGGCGGTGACGCCGGCGAGGAATTTCCTCTCGGCCTCGGGAATGCCCAGCCGATCGAAGGTTTTCTTGATTCCCTCGGGGACCTCGTCCCAGGTGCGCCCCTGCTTGTCCGTGGGCTTCATGTAGTAGTGAATGTTGTCGAACTGAATGTCGCCCAAGGCCTTGGTGTCGCCCCACGTGGGCATCGGTTTTTTATTGAAAATGTCCAAAGAGGCGAGGCGAAACTCCCTCATCCAGACCGGTTCTTTTTTCATTTCCGAAATGCGTTCGACGATATCCCGCGTGAGGCCACGGCCCGATTGAAAGGTGTAGTTTTCCGTGGAATCATGGAACCCGTATTGGTAATCCTTCCCCAACTCCTGAAGGTCGGTTTTCGAGGACATGCGGACCCCCTTAGGACGCCGCCCCGGCGACCGGGGAGGCGATCCACTCGTACCCCTTCTTTTCCAATTCGAGAGCCAAGTCGGGACCGCCGGAACGCACAATGCGTCCCCCCGCCAAAACGTGCACGAACCCCGGCTTGACGTAATCCAGCAACCGCTGGTAGTGGGTGATCACCACCACGGCGTGTTCGGGAGAGGAGAGCCGATTGATCCCCTCCGACACGATCCGCAAGGCATCAATGTCGAGGCCCGAATCCATTTCGTCCAAGAAAGCCACCGACGGCTTCAACAGCGCCATCTGCAGGATTTCCAATCGCTTCTTTTCACCGCCGGAAAAACCGTCGTTGAGGTAACGGTTGGCGAAAGCGCTGTCCATCTGGAGGGCCTTCATGTTGTCTTTAAGCTCTTTGCGAAACTCTTTGAGCGGGAGGTCCACGCCCCGTCTGTTTTTGAGGATGCTTCGAAGAAAATTGATGACGCTCACGCCCGGAACGGCGACCGGGTATTGAAACGCCAGAAAGAGCCCTTTCACCGCCCGCTCGTTGGGCGCCCACCCGGCGATGTCTTCCCCGCGATAAAGTATTTGACCGGATTCAATTTTGTATTTGGGGTGCCCCATGACGGCGTAGGAGAGGGTGCTCTTTCCGGAACCGTTGGGCCCCATGATGGCGTGCGTTTCCCCGGCGTTGACGGTCAACGTTAAACCGTTGAGGATTTTCTTCCCCTCGATCGAGACGTGCAGGTCTTTGATTTCGATAAGCGGTGCCGCCATGGCTTAAACCCCCAATCCGATGGGACGCGGGGGCTTTTGACCGATGCGATCGATCGCCTCCACCACCCGATTTTCCCCGTGCAAAAGCTGTTCGAGGCTCACTTGCTCCAAAAACCCGTAAATATAGCGCGTCAAAAGACCCCAGATGGGCCGGATGCCGCAGTCCCCGGAATGGACGCAGGCCGCGGAGTCACCCGTGAACCGGTTGCACAGGTTGCTCCCCAAATCCACCTGGCCCAGGGCCGACAACACCGCCGCCACCGATACGTCGCCAATGGGCTTCGCCATGATGTAGCCGCCGTTTACGCCCCGCAGGCTTTTGACCAGACCGGCGCGCCGCAGATTCACCAAAATTTTTTCCACATAAACGGGGGTGAGCTTTTCCCGACGAGCGATTTCCCGAACGGCCAGGGGCTCGGGCTTTTTGTGCGCCGCCAGTTGAACCATACAGCGGAGGCCATATTCCTGCATTGCGGTCACGCGCATCGGACTCTCCTTCAAATATCTTACCTGTTTATACTATTTTACCTAATATATGAAAATTTAGTCAAGATTTAACGGGCCCTTGGCAGCCCCCCGACCTCTTTGGTACTATGGCCCTCTCCCGAACCTCAAGAAGGAGCACGCCGTGAAAACCATTACCGATCTGAACGTCAAAAGCCGCCGCGTCATCGTCCGCGTGGACTACAACGTCCCCATGGAAAAAGGGACTGTCACGGACGATACCCGCGTTCGCGCGTCCCTCCCCACCCTAAACCATTTAATCGGCCAGGGCGCGCGGGTGGTGTTGATTTCCCACCTCGGCCGGCCCAAGGGCGCCCCGAACCCGAAATACAGTTTGGCCCCGGTGGCGCAACACCTCGCCCAATTGCTCAAAAAAACGGTGGCCTTCGCTCCCGAATGCGTGGGGCCCGTGGCCGAGGCCGCCGTGAAAAATTTAAAAGACGGCGACGTGCTCTTACTGGAGAACCTTCGTTTCCAACCGGAAGAAGAAAAGAACGACGCCGGATTCGCCGAGAAACTGGCGAAGCTGGGGGATCTGTTTATCCAAGACGCCTTTGGCGCGGTCCACCGGGCCCACGCCAGCACCGTCGGATTGGCCAAACGGTTGCCCAGCGCGGCGGGATTTCTTTTGGTCAAGGAATTGCGGTTCCTCGGCCAGGTGAAGGAAAACCCCGCGAAGCCCTTCGTGGCTATCGTTGGTGGAGCCAAGGTGTCCGACAAGATCGACGTGCTGGACAAGTTGATCGAAAAAGTCGACACCTTGATGATCGGCGGGGCCATGGCCTACACCTTTTTAAACGCCCAGGGGATTGCCACCGGCAAATCGCTGGTGGAACCCGACAAAGTGGGCGTGGCGAAGGACCTGTTAAAAAAGGCCTCCGGCCGGGGCGTTCGGGTGATTCTCCCGTCGGACCACGTGGCCGTAAAAAGCATCGACGACACGGCCTCCGCCCGCAACACGGCCGACAGCGCCATTCCGGAGAACGAGTTGGGCGTTGACATCGGCGCCAAAACCGTTCAGAATCTTTTGGTTCCACTGGCCGGCGCCAAAACGATTTTCTGGAACGGCCCCATGGGGATCTTCGAGGTGGACCGTTACGCCAACGGCACCCGCGAAGTCGCCCGCGCGGCCGCCGACGCGGCCCAAAAAGGCGCCATCGTCGTGATCGGCGGCGGCGACAGCGTTGCCGCCGTCCAGTCGACGGGGCTGGCGGACAAGATTTCTCACATATCGACCGGCGGCGGCGCGTCCCTGGAGTTTCTGGAAGGGAAGGAATTGCCCGGCGTTTCGGTCTTGAACTAAATCGAGGGGATGCCCATGCTCTTCAGCCTGCTGTTGTCGATTCACGTCGTCATTTGCGTTTTGGTCATTTTGGCCGTCTTGATTCAGTCCGGCAAAGGCGCCGGCTTCGCCGGCATGTTCGGCGGAGGCGGGGGCGACGCGCTCTTCTCAGCCCCTTCCGGATCGATGTTCATTCGCAAAGTCACCACGGGGTTGGCCGTCGCCTTTTTCGTTTCGTCTTTGTTTCTCACCTTCCTTGGCGCGCGCCGAGGCGGACAAACCGTCACCCAGCGCCTTTCGTTCCCGGCGTCCCCGACAGCCGATAGCGCGGCGATTCCGCTTCCCGCCGCGCCCGCGTCGACGAACGCCACAGAGGCTCCGGCCGATAAAAAGTAAATTGGTGCCCAGCGTGCGCGGGTGGCGAAACTGGCAGACGCGTACGTTTGAGGGGCGTATGGGGAAACCCATGGGGGTTCAAGTCCCCCCCCGCGCACACTGGGCATTTTCTTCCACCCCAATGAACCGGGGACTTGAACGACCGGCCGCGCCGACCTTACGGGAGGAAAAGGGGCCGCCGAGCGGCCCCGTCAGCGGCCGGGCAGGCCTGGAGGGACCTCGGCGGGAGAGGGTAAGCCGAGGGCCCGGAAGGCAAGTCCCCCCCCGCGCACACTGGGCATCTTTTCAACTTTCCATGAATTCGGGACTTGGACGCCCGAACGCGCCGACCTCCCCGACGGGGCCTCGCGCGTGATTCCGCCGCTCCCCCGTCACACGGTCGTTTCGGACGGTCGCTCTCCGGACATTCCGCTGGTCACCTTCCTCGTTCCCGTGTTCAATGAGAAAAAAACCCTCGGCGCGGTTCTCGACGCGTTGGCGCGCTTTCCCGAATCCCGGGAAATTATCGTCGTCGACGACGGCTCAACGGACGGCACCCGCGATTATCTGGTCAAAAGCCCCGCCCCCAACCAAGTGGTCATCTTCCATGAGAAAAACGCCGGTAAAGGAACAGCTCTTCGAACGGGGCTTCCCCACGCCCGGGGGCTCTACGTGGCGATCCAAGACGCCGATCTCGAATACGACCCGAAGCAATACGTGGAAATGCTGAAAATCGCCCGCACCACCCGGCGCGCGGCGGTGTTCGGGTCCCGCTTCCTCGCCCCAAATCCAACGACCCACTGGCGGTTTGCCTGGGCAAC